>Ga0247611_10000167_pt1 | contig 135899 bp, 122 predicted proteins | sample 177DNAGHGhighgp2_FD_192422 | JGI IMG/M metagenome (GOLD analysis project Ga0247611, IMG submission 192422) | Sheep rumen microbial communities from Palmerston North, Manawatu-Wanganui, New Zealand - 1770 DNA GHGhigh gp2 | ecosystem: Host-associated > Mammals > Digestive system > Stomach >...
TCAGCTGCGCGACAAAGATAGCAACATGGAATAAACGTCTGACATCAAGCCATAAATTTTCAGCCTGCAAAATGACCCATTGAACTACAACTCGTTTTTTTCAGCCTGCATTTTGACCTATACGCCGGGATTTTTTTAATTTAAGTTCGGTTATAATCTAAAGATCACACATGTCCTGAATTCATTAGTGTCCACTAAAAAACAAGGAAATATAAAGTTAATCACAGGGTATCAATAAATTGCGTCGTTTTTATATGCGCGCCGATTTGAAACGACCTTATTATGAAAATAAATTCTTTACCAATAAAACAATATTGAATATAAGACTGTTAGTGTTAACCGTTAAGCAAAAAAACATGAACCAAATATTTTAGCGGACACTAGTGTCCTGAATTTATAAAATCGATGCAACCACCCCACATGCACATCAACTTGCTTGTTACCGTGAGTGTCGGGAAGCCTTGTGTCATCACCTGTGGATTGCCTGGCGCCCATGGCGTCACGGTACTAGGCACACACGGCATTGGAGTAAGCACGCCACAAGCCGCCGAGGTGGCCGAAGCCACGGTAGGATTGGCCAGAGAGCGGCACATTCCGAAAGTAGGGATATTTACCATAGGTTTGTTATCCATGATGTTGGCCACAAACAAGCCTTGTATCATGAAATTGCGTGGAGGTAAAACCGCTAAGGGAGCAGGAGTCATACCCATGCTGCATTTCATCATCGCCCCCATGCATACTGTTTTCGGATCACCAGCCATAGTATATCAAGTTAAAAGTTTGGAGTTAAAAGCTTGAAGTTGGGTGTTTGAAATTATGAGTTTAAAGTTATACATCGGTCCATGTGCCTTTGCGCGTACCAGTCGTGGTATCAATGACCACGACATTGCCTTTCACCGTAGTGCTTACTTCACCAACAGCGACATCAACGCCATCGACTTTGGTGCTCTGTCCTCCTCCAACCTTGGTGGTATTACCTTTGATGGAAGCTTCAGTGCCACCGTCAAGCTTTATGCCAGTCTTAGCCTTAACCTCCATGCCTTGACTTGCCTCAATGGCAGCGCTACCAGCCTTGAATTCAGTTTTCTGGTCGGTTTTGGACGCCAACGACTTGGCAGAGAACTCTACGTCATCCGATGCCTTGACGGTAATCTTCTTGTCGTATTCCTCATCGTCTTTGCCATTCACTTTTATGGTCTGGTCTTTCTGCACCATCATGGAGTTCGAGCCAACATCTACAAACTGGTCGCCATCGACTTTCATTATGTTTTTGCCTTTGACGTGTGTTGTGCTGTCGCCTGTAGCGTTGATATGCACATTCTTGGCATTCAGGAAGATGTCGCCTTCGCCCGCATCCATCATTATGTCGCCGCCGTTGCTCCGCACCATTATGCGCAACTTCTCGGCCTTGTAGTCCTTCTCCTTGATGGCTTCCTTGGCTTTGGCCTCGTCGTCGGCACTCTTCAGTATATAGTCTTCCTTGTTCTCGCCGTTCTTTTTTTGTATCTTGTCGGTAGAGAGAATGATATCGTAGTTTTCCTTATCGCTCATGTTGTTGCCATAGATACGGATGAAGCCGTCACCTTCTTTGGTGTCGTGAATCTCGATGGTATGGCCTTTCTTGGTGCGGAAAGCCTTAACCTCATTCCCCTCGTTTGACTTGTTGTCGCCGTCTGTCTCAACCCATTTTTCATCGGGCATTTGCTTTTTATCATCTTGTTCGGCATTGTGGAACAGGGTTCCTATCACGAAAGGCTTTTCCATGTTATCATGCTCGAAGCCTACCATGACCTCCTCGCCTATCTCGGGCAAGATGTAACAACCTTTCTTGTTGCCGCCGTAAGGCTGGGCTATGCGAATCCAAGGAAGTTTCTTCTTGTCATCATCCGACAGGTCTTTCTGCCATACAAACAACACCTGAACCCTACCCATCTTCTTGGGATCGACATTATTGAGCACCACAGCGCGCTGGGCACTCGACCTTGGATATTCATCAATATCGAAATAAGGAGCGAAAATATTGTCCATGTCCATGCCGGCTTGTGGCAAAATAACAGCTGTAATCTCATTGATTGGCGAGCCTTTTATGTCCCAAGAGAGATGTGCCGACTTGACAAACATCACGTCGCTGTCAACATTTGTTTGTCCTGTCTTTTCTTTCAGTTGGATGATTGAACCCACATGGATATCAACCCTATATGCTACGAACTTGCAGACGACAAGACTGTCGGAATAGGATCCCAGCAAGGCTTTGCTATAGTTGTCCATCAGCGTGGCTTGATAGTTTGCCGGCTGGCTGGGAAGGCTGTATGGGTTGTCAGTATAGAAACCAAAAGGAGTATTTGGGTCGTTGTATTTAGGGATGGCATTTGTAGCAGCCAGCTTATACATTCCTGTCGAGCCGTTACGGTCGAAATCGGGCAACTGAGATGTCATTTCGGCATCTTTCTCGTAATCGTACGCCGCTAACCTGAAATTGGCACAGCCCATCTGCATCTCAAAACGGACATGGTCGCCGTCGGCCTTGCCAAAGTCGGGGTATGTCAACTGCACAGTGCCACCAGAGAGCTTTCCGAAGACAAAATGTTGAGTTTCGTCATAATACATGAATGCTCCAAAACGTTTTGCGAGTCTGACAATGAAATCGTAGTCGCTCTCATTGTATTGGACGATGTAAGGAAACACCATGTCCTTGAAACAAGAGTGTATGTTTACACTAACCCCTTGTTCTCCACACACCGCCTTAACAATCTGCTCCAGCTTCATATTCGTGAAGCAACGGCTTTTGGGAGGCCCCATAAACTGAGAGTCTTCACTATAGGCCATACATTCCACGAAAATGCCACGTTTTGCTGCGACTTGTATAATGCCTTTGAAGACAAGAGATGAATTTGTGTTTCCGTCTCGCGAGGTTTCTATCTTGCATTCGACCTGTTTGCCAATAAGATTCGTTGCCAACTGGAACTTTATCAGGTCAGAAGTTTTCTTATAGGCATCTCTTTGCAAGGTGAAATGCATCTCATTGGGAGCCAACAGGTCTTTATTCAACGTTATGGTGGTGACTGTATAGTTAGAGAGCTGGTCTTGAAGGCCTGTAGCAGGCACGCCGACCTTTGGGGCCGAATTGTTATACAAAGTGGTGCCACCTATCTTGAAATGCTTGATAACGCTCATTGTCATGATGCAGGCCTCCTATCAGAAGAAGTTGAACTCCGTGGATTTTCCTATCGAAACACCGGCAAGCTGTTCGCCATACACAGTCACCTTTTGCGGTTTTATGCCAACTTCGAGGGTCCATGGGTAGGAAGTGTCGAAGAGTATCAGGTCTTTCGCATTATTATAGAACTCCTCGCGCAGACTGACACAATAAGCGTCCTCGAAGGAGATGCACCTGGCACATTCCAGAACCCTGCGTGCCGCACCACCCTTGACAATGGCCTTGGCTGTATTTACAGTCTGCTTCTTATATGATTCCGCCGCTTTATATATCCTGTTATCGTCTTTATTCCTGTCTTTTTCGATTTTGGCATCCTTGTCGGCCTTAACAAGTTTCCTGAGGACATCTTCCGAAGCACCGGTAGGGACTTCCAATCCGTTGTCTGTGGCATATTGTTTCAATTGTTCAAGGCTCATGTTGTCCACTTCCTTGGCGGCCTTTGCTTTACGTATCTTCTCACGGATATCATCGTCACTGTCTTTATTGGTCACAGATATGCCGTTTTCAAAAGCATATTTCATAAGGTCTTCGTGCGACATCTCGTCAAATACATCCAACTCACGGGTGTCGTATTTCGAGACATCGTCCATTTTCTTTTTTATGGCGTCGTCCATCATGTCGGCAGGCACATCGACGGCCTTGTCTATGTCAATCAAGGTATCGGTCATTCCTGTGGCATCTTGCACCGTCGATGAAAGCATTCCTGACGAGTCGAATATCTTGATTTCGCCGTTCATCAGTTTGTCGTGGGTGTTAATCCAGTCATGGAAAGGAGTATTCTTTTCCTTGGTGGCCCTAATTGTCACCTTGATGAATGTGATGGAAGGACTCGATGACGGACGTCCGAGCCTGTCGCAGGTTCTTTCTATGGTGTAGTCAAGGTGAAGGATGGTATAGACATCAACAAGGTTTTTCATCAGAGCAGCGCCAACTCCTCCTTTCGATTCGCTTAATCCTAATGTTGCGGTTATTGCCATATCTTTTAGTTTTTCGTTATCTATTCAGAAAATATATGTCATGCATATAATGTTGCAATTACAATTTAGACAGCTCCGTCCGACCATAAACCAGTACGGCCGCCTTTCGCGGTTTTGAGATTCAAGGTAGCCTTGCCTTCCACAGTAGTATTAGCACTACTCAACATTGCATTGATATTGCTTTCGACGTCCAAGTTATTAGCCGACATTTTAGCATATGAGCCACCATCCAGTTTTAGCTCGGTTTTAGCTGTCACTGCTACATCTTGATTTGCCTCAGCTGCTATGCTTGCAGCCTTGATTTCGGTTTTTTGGTCGGTTTTAGAAGTAAGGGACTTGGCTGTTATTTCAACGCTATCGGAAGCATCTACTATAGCTTTAGAAGACTGTAAATAATGTTCCTTCTTAATATGAACATTCATATTGTCACTTACTTCCATACGGGATGTTTTAGTCATAACGCACTGTTCCTCATATATTTTAACAACCTCATTACCTTCAATAAGAGATGTTCTATCTCCCTTGGCATGGAAACGAATATTATTTGCATTCATAATAATGTCACCATCACCTGCATCAAAGAAAATATCGCCTCCGTTACTGCACACTCTAATTCTCAACTCCTCGGCTTTATAATCTTCATAACCTTTATCATCCTCACTTGATGCACTTTGCACAACATAATCTTCCTTATCATTTTGAATCTTGTCCGTTGAAAGGATTATGTCATAGTTGGGTTTCTTTGATTCATTGCCATATATGCGAATGAAGCCGTCGCCCTGCTTAGTGTCGTGAAACTCGATGGTATGACCTTTTTTGGTGCGGAAGGCCTTCACTTCGTTCTCTTCGTTTTTCGCAGGATTGCCGTCTTTAGCGGGCACTTCGCACCAACCTTCAGCGGGTAGTTGTTTTTTCTGGTCATCATTGGAACTGTGGAAGAGTGTTCCGATAACAAAAGGTTTCTCCATATTCTCATGCTCGAAACCTACCATGACCTCCTCGTCTATCTCAGGCAGGATAAAGCAGCCTTTTTTGTTGCCACCATAAGGTTGTGCTATGCGTATCCAAGGCAGTTTTTTCTTGTCATCATCAGACATATTCTCAGGCTGCCACACAAACCGCACCTGCACCCTGCCCATCCCCTTAGCGTCAACGTTGTTGACAACCACTGCGCGCTGCGCACTCGACTTTGGATAAGCATTGAAATCCATATAGGGAGGATACAGATCATCGGCATCCATATTATTATGAGGAAGCACCTTGGCGGTTACTTCGTTCTTCGGCGAACCGTTACAATCCCAGGTGAGATGGAGAGAGGTCACCATCATCGGACCATTATCGTTGACTATAACAACATCACCCAATTCCACACTGAATAAATAAGTCGTGAACGTGCATGTCACCATATTGCTCAAGTCACCTGCCATAGTCACCCAACTATAGAAGTTTTCATAGTCATCAGGCGGGTCATTGGGATAACTATTTGGGTCGTCGATACCATAAATGGAATCAGAATCAAATTTTTCCGAGTTATCAGAAGCCATTTTCACCAATTTCTCCGAGTTCCAAATATCGTACCCCAAACTGCTTGTGTTCTTCAGAACACGGTCTCCATCATAGTAATAACCCTCAAACTTGTAGTTGGGGTCCCCTGTCTGAAACTCATAACTTACGCCACAGCTTGGTTTCTCAATATTAAACTGAACAATGCTCTGTCCCGGCTGGCAGGGTATTTTTCCAAAAACAAACTGTTTCTGACCATAATACATGAAGGCTCCAAAACGCTTTGCCAGTCTGGCGAGAAAATCGTAGTCGCTTTCATTGTATTGGATAATATAGGGGAAGACACATGGCTGAACATAGTCATGGATAGAGACTTTTTTATCTAAAGTATCTGGCACTATCGCGTTAACCACATCCTCAAGTTTTACGTTGGTGAAGCACCTGCATTGTGGCGTTCCCTGCATCTTGGTATCGGGGGTATGAGCTACTCCTATGATATTCAGCCCTTTCACAAACACCTTTTCGATAATGCCTGTAAATTCAAGTTTGGAATCAAAAGCCGAATCATCGAAAGGATTAACTTCCACCGCGCAAACCACTTTTTTACCAAGAATATTATTGACTATCTTGTAATGCTTGAAATCATCGCTTTTTTCTATGACATTGCGCCTTAAAGTAAATGTGAACTCATGGGGTTTCAACATCTCCTTGGTAAGCGAGCATTCTACCAATGTATAATTTAAATGTGAATCGGGATCCAGAACGGATTCAGTCTGTCTGTTTCCATCCGTCTCAAAACGCCAAACTCCTATCACGAAATTAGTTATCTTACACTTTGCCATAACAAACCTCTCCCGTAATTTAAAAGAACTTGAAACTCGAAGGATTGAATGCAGAGCCTCCAAACACTTGCTCACCGATAAAGTCCACTTTCTCGGGACGTATGCCAATTTCTATAATCCACGGATATGATTTGTCAAGTTCGCCTTCTGATTTGGGGTGGTTTTCGAAATGTTCCCTCAGACTGACACAGTATGCGTTTGTGAACGAGATGCACCGAGCACATTCTGTTGCTTTTGTGACAGCATTGGAGACTGCGCTCTTCGCCACATTTGAGGTAGCTTTTTTATATGTGTCACTCAAATCATGCAGATGCCCCATGGCATTGTCAGCTTTCTTGTCTTTCTCTTTCTCCTTGAGTTTGTGGTAATAGACTGCTCTTTTATAGTCATCATCGGATTTAAAATCCGATGTCGAAATACTATTTTTAGTGCAGTATGATTTCAATTGGGTATTATTCATGCCACTAACTTCGTCCATAACCCTAATTTTATTTCTAATATTGTCGTCGGTATCGGTATCTGTTATGGTTACACCTTTGCTTGAGGCGCATTTGACCAAGTCAGCGTGCGACATTTCACCATAAATGTCATCAGAGTTGTATTCTGTGGCATCGTCCATGGCGATGCCCATGCTGTCTCCCATCATATCAATTGGAGTATCAGTAAGCTCGCCCCAGTCAACAATTTGATCTGTACCAGCCACTCCTTGCATCATGGAAGATACTATTCCTGTCGAGTCGAAGATTTTAATGTCACCACTCATTTTTTGATCAGGGTTTTTTATCCAATCATGAAAAGGAGTAGTTGCCTGTTTTATGCCTCTGATAGTCACCTTGATTGCGGTTATGCTTGCCCTTGACGATGGCCTTCCCGTCTTGTCGTATTCTCTTTCAAGAGTATAGTCGAAATCAAGTACTGTGTAAGTGTTCCAAAAATTCTTCGCAAGAGCGGCACCAACACCACCACCTGAGTCTGCAAATTGAAATGTTGCCGATATTGCCATGGCTTTATTTTTTAGTTTTTAATCAGTTTCTTCGCAGCTTGATAGTTGCTCAGTATCACCTTGTCGAGTTTTTTGCGGCAGTTGGGCGAGAGAGCGTTTATCTTAGCATCGGTATCCTTGATAAGGCTGTCGAAAGCCAGTTTCTTGGCCTTTTTCACTGCAGGGTCGGTGGCCGACACCCAGTCGTTGGCAAAGGTGTTGAGCTTCACCACGGCGGCTCTCATATCGTCGTTAATCTTCTTGGTGTTGCAATCTTCAACAACTGTAGCTCCAGTAGTTTTGCCTCCGACTCCAGAACCGCCAGCAGCATTATTGCTGACATCGAAATTCTTTATGCGTGAAGTCAATGCCTTGAACTTGTTGTATTCATCGTCAATCTCCTTGCAATGGGTGTTCTCGAAACGCTTCATGTCTATTTGTCCCAAGCCTTCCACAGTCACTGCCTTGACATCACTAAGACTGCCATTGTTGTTGGCTTTCATGTCTTTCATCGCGCTCTCACACTTGCCGAAGATACTGTCATATTCTTTTAACTCAACAAGGAGATGTGCGTTTTTCTCACAGAATTCGCGTGCTATGTCGAAATCAACGCTGGTGTCTTCGCCAATGAAGGAGAGTTTGTAGTATCTTGTTGAGCTTTTCTTGTGCTTTTTGATAAGCAAGATTGGATTCTTCAAATTGAGTTTCACCGTTTCAGCATCATCCTGCACCTTGAGCCTAAGTGTCATCTTTGAGTGGTTGTCCAAAGGCAGAAGCTGATTCTGTATTGGGCGTTTCGGAGCTGCGTTGGTCTGCACCGACCAGTCCAATATCTCGGCTCCCGTCACATCGATAGTGGGGAAAGCCGTCTTTCCCTTGAGGTTCAAGAAGCTGATTTGCTTTTTTGAAAAGCTGGAACGCTTCAGACTTCCTTTGTTTTTGCGGAAGTATTTCTTCAGCTTCTTGTAGTTGGTGGAATCCTTGAGAATCCACAGTGTATTGGCGTCCTCCGACTCGAAACCTGTCAATGTAAGGGTCATGCGGCCTGTGTTTTGGTTAAACTCCGAATCGACCATGACCGTCACCGAGGAGACCAGGTCACTTGGGCCTTTGATAAACACTTCCTTCTGTGCTATTGCAGCAAAAGGGATTGTTAATAACAAAAGAAAAAACAATTTTTTCATAAGCATACATTCAGTTGTTTAAAGACTTTTCCATTATAATCACTGCAAATGTAACAAAAAAAAACACCCCTTGCACAAAAGAGGTGTTTTTTTCGATTTTTTCTACAAAACTAAACCACCGCAAGATACTCCACAACGATAGGCATCATACCCACGCTGCGAACCTCAATCAGTTTTTTGAGACAGTCGATAAGCACTGGAATGTCTTCTCTGCTTTTAACGAAGTCATTCTTCAGCAAAAGAGTTATCTTTTGCGTGGCGTTGCCTTCTCCACGTTCTATCACGCTGTTCACATCGAGTAGCGCGTCGCCAATGCGGTTTTGCACAAAATAGCGCGTGCAGAAAGCCTTCACATCGGCACGTGTCACGATGCGATCTATGGTGCGCATGTAGTATTTGACGAGCATGTTTTTCTCGTCTTTGTCCTTCACCTCGTCGCATCCGCCAAAAGTCTTCATCGTGAGACGAGTCTCCTTCTTGTCGAACGATTTCGGGGCTGTCACATCACTGAAAATGTCGATATCGTTAGCGTATGCGCCATCGGTGAACAAACCCGAAAGATGGATATTGACATTCTCATAGCCTGCCTTCCCGTGTTTCAGCACGGCATAAACACCCGACTTTATCGTCTTCCCGTTAGAAATGGTCTCTAAAATGTCTTTCAGCACTATGTTCAATCGCTTAATCTTATCGACATTCTGCAGTTTGTGTATTTTTTGGAACGCATAGAAATCTGATTCATAACGTTTTGAAAGCTCAGAAGCCAACAACACCAACCTGTCCAAATTGAACCTCTCGCAACCAAATCTGCGTATGCTGAACTTGTCGAGGTCGTCGACCGACGAGTCAGGGTTCATGACAAGATTCATAAAGAAGTCATCGTGGGCGTTTTCAGGTGTCGGTCCAGTGACAGTGCGCAAAGGGGACTCGCTCTCGTCAACATATTCGACTTCATTGGCCAGTTTAACGATAGGTTCGCTAGTCGACAACGTGAAGTCTTTTTTTACAACGTTGACCGCCGGGAAACAGTTGAACACAAGGTTTTCAGCCTCGAAATTGAAAGGCTTGACCATGCCCGAGAACTCGAACACGAAATTGGCCATGTCGGAGTCGAATGCGCGGTGGAACGTGGGCGCTATCATATAATAGTTCACATTGAGCATAGACCAAAGGTCGTACCACTTACTCTCTCCGCCAAACAGCAAGGCTTTGTCGTACACTATGTTTGCATCGGTAAACCAAGGTGTCTTGGGGAATCTGTCGAACTCCCAAGGCTTAATCAACGGCACTTTCTCATTGTTCCAATATACATTCAAATCGCTATATCTCAATCCTTTGACCATAAAACCAAAGTTTGAGAGATTTGTATTGGGTTCGGTTATGTCGATGTTCACATTCCACTTGTCGCTGGCTATCTTAGTGACACCGCTGATACTTGCACCAAGAATCTTTGTCTTGAACAAGGGATGGAAAGGAAACATCTCCTTCAAGCGTAACGACTCGCGCTTGACGAGGAACGTGGTTGTTTCGTCACAATAAGTCTCGCTTGTGTCGCCTTCGTTTTTGGCGGTCTTTATTATGGTGAGGGCTGGCACGGCTTGGGTGAGGTTGTAGGGCAGCACTGCATTCTGAAACTCACCCACCATCTCCTTTTCAAAGTTCTGTACCTTACCCTTTATGCCATTGGTCTGATACACAAAAGCTGTGAGCAAAATACGCAGCAGCGGGTCTTTCTCAAAGCCATAATAAGGTGAGTTGGGGTTGTTGCCATCCCACTTGCCTTCGTGTTTCCATATCTCTAAGACTTTTTGTATCAGGTTGTCAACCTGCATCTGTATGTCGTATTCTTCTTGTGTCATGGCGATATATGTTTATTTTACCAAACTTCAATATTAAACTCGTTGTAATACAATGTGTTGGAAGGATTGTTTATTTTCCCCGTAACTATAATGTGTATGATGCGTGCATTTTTTTGGAAGTCCATCACGACAGAAACCTCCTTGAGACGCTTCTCATAACGTTCTATGCTGTTTCTCAGTTCACGTGCGAATGTATCGGCATTTTTGCTGTTGCCTATAAGCCTTTTCTCATAAAGAGGGTTTTTTATGTTGTGAAGCATCGTGTTTTCAGTTTGATCCTTTATGACAAGATCTTTTTCGAGAAACTTTGCCTGTTCAGAGCTGAAGGTCTCATAGCGGAAGTCCTCAAGGCAGAATCCAAACTCCTCGTCGGCAATGCTGTCATATTTGTTTGAACATATAAGCAGCCTCAAAAAAGCGTCGATTGATGCTTTGAGGTTGGCCTCGTCAAGGTCGACGATGGGATAGCGCAATTGTAACGGGTTTCTAATAAACATAATTTTTCAAAATTTATAGATTCAACTGACTCGAGACTTCGTGACTCGTGTCCCGTGTCCCCGTGTCTCACAGTCTTCATAACTTATCAACTTAACAACTTAATACTTAACAACTAAACACTATTAAATCATCGGGCAGAAAACATCTTCAACAGGCGGTTCCGGTTCCTCTTCGACGGGCATGGCCACAGTGGGTTTAAGGTCGTTCATGGCCACTGCTGCATCGGCAAGGAAAGCCTTGAAAGCGTCAAGATACGGCTCTATATCCATAATATTGGGTGCTGGCAGCTCGGCCTTATGCTTGTAAATCGAATAGCTCAACGCCGTGGCTATGCGCTTGCAAAGCAGCACAAGCTCACGCGAGGAGTCGTCAATCGAGAAAGAATTCAACTGGTCGAGGAGAATCATGATAAGCACAGGGTCGGAAAGATAACTGGCATGGTCGTGCTCCATTATCTTAACAGCCTCCTTCTTCATTTCGCCCAATTTATCAACAAGCACTGTAGAGGTCCGCACCGCCATGACAGGCATGACGTAGGTCTCGCTCACACTCCATGTGCCGTTGTTGTTGACAATCTTGAGCAGAGGCATCTCACTGCGTATCTCGGAGAGTTTTTTTAGTTCAAACTTGTTTTCGTTCACCAAATATGGCACTCCGCCTTTGGCAAACGACGACACACCCGAGCTGAGCTCAAGGGTGAGATAGAGCTCATCAGCATCCTTGGGAGGTATCTCCAAACTAAGATTGCCGTTCGACTCAAGCACTGCCACCTGACCTGTGGGCAGGAGCACCGAGCAAGTTATCTGCTTGAGCAGCAATGTGCCATTCATCAACTCAGGGCTGATGGAATACTTAGTCCTAGGAATGACACCGAAATTCTTGGCCGAGATAATCTTACGGACCAACAAACGGTTTTCAGCTATGCTGTTCTCCATGTCGATAAAGGTCTGAGGCGTTATCTCCATCCCCGACTGCCAGTCGATTCTTATATCTGTATTCATATTAGTAGGTTATTTCAAGATTTTATATATTTTGACTTCGTGACTCGTGACTTCGCGACACGCGTCTTATTTTTCCATTTTATTATAGTTTAGTATTATAATCCAAAACCAAAGCTTTTTCATTCGACAAGACAAAACGTTGTTCGACATCCTTCACCTTGTAAACACAATCCGTCTCCATAGGCAGGAACCACTCCTGAACAAAGTCGAAAAGAGGTTTCAGCTCATTGGATAAAGCCTTGTATTGTTTGCTGTCAAGGCCTTTTCTGTGCACTATGAACAATATTCTGTCAAGTTCTATCACCTTACACTCAACAGGACATTCCGTGATGGCAGTAAGTATTTCAGTTATGCTGTCAAGGTCGGCTCGCAGCTCAGTGACATGAAGCAGCAACGGAGCCATTAAACGGACAAAACGATTCTCCTCTGCCTCAATGTCGTAGTCGAAAAGCTGCTTCAGCAAAAGCTCCGTCTCATGGTCGAAAATGTGGGATGTTATCTTGTGCAAGCGCAGCGACTGGTTGAAGAAGAACGAGTCGAAAGGCATAAAGAAGGTCTTGATGTTTTTCTCCTCCTCGTAAATCTCACTGATGCGTGCGGCCAAATCGCGGCTTTCCTTGCCACGCAGTTCCTCCACGTCGAAAAACATCTTCTCAGGCAGTATGTCGTAGATACCGTTTCGCGACAAATGGATTGTATTTGTCTCAGTATGAACCGACTTCAAGTCGCCTGAGTAGTTGCGCGAGAAGAAACTCCCATACGAGGCTTTCCACTCCTTGACATCGGGGAAATAAGCCTCTACAAGCAGTTCGGATAAAAGCTCCTGATTGGCTGGATCTCTTTCAATATATGGCATGACAACAACTATTTAACTATTATAGGATAACGTTTTTCGTCAGCGCCAAGCTCCAGATGATATACCCCCTTCTCTGTCGTCACCTCAATGACATCAAAATAAGGTATGCCTATCTCTTTCAAAGTCAGGCGCTGATAAGGAAACTTGGCATCTATGTTCTCATAGGCATTCTGGTTCAGCTCGGCACGCGAGCGGGTGTAGAGGTCGTAATTTCCGTCAATATAGTCGCCAATCTTCGATTCGGGCAACATGGGCGTGAACCTCTGGTTGTCGCTGCGCGAGACGATGATGTCAACGAATTTGTCGTTACGGAGGTTTATCTCCACCTCGTTCACTCCAAGAGCCTCCTTTATCACCGTGAAGGCATCCGAAATCTTGGTATTGGCACTCAAGGCGGGAACAGAAACCACATCGTCCCAAAACTCGTGTGACGGGCAGTCCTCGTAGAAAGCCGGCGAGTCGTAGATGGTGACATTGTTGTGCATTCCTTCATAGTGGAACCATTTTCCCGTCAGAGTGGAGAAAACGCCCTGTTCTATCTCGTCGGGATGCAGCAGCTTCATGGCCTCTTGCGTCTCGACGGCACCTATGATGGAGGCTATGACGGGTGTTGTGGGTATGCGTCCCACGCTCTCGTTGCGGTGTGCCACACCAGCGCACGACAATTGCTGGAAGATGCTCTGTTTGGCGTTCTCGGAGAGGCCGCATTCGTAGCAGTTCTCACCTTGCTTGAAGACACGCACATTGCCCGTGAGGTTCTCCATGCCGCCCTCGACCCATGGCACATTGGCACGCATACAGAGTCTGTTGAGTTGAAGACGGGCCAGACGGCTGTCAAGGCAACCTATCACCACATCCATCTTGCGGTACAAGCCCAAACCCACATCGGTGTTGAGTTTGCCACAGATGTACTGCACATTGATGTTGGGGTTTATCTCCTTCACCTTGCGGGCGGCCACCTCGCACTTGAAGTAGCCTTTGTCGGCATCGGCCTCGCGGAACAGCACCGAACGGGTCAGGTTGGTGTATTCTATAGTGTCGAAGTCAACGATGTAGATGTTACCTACGCCAAAAAGGGCCAGGTTCTTCAGCACCTCGTTGCCCAAGGCTCCGGCACCCACCACCATCACTTTGGCGTTCTTTACCACATCCATCTTGTACCACGACAGCAGGTCAAACACCTCTTTGCCCCATTCTTTTATTTCAAGTTCTTCCATTATTCTGTTATTTCATAATTCTTTCTGACTCCGTGACTCGAGACGCGTAACTCGAGAATAGCATTCAGTATTCTATTTTATTGTATAAGTCAATCCTATATTCAAGCTCGGTATCAGTGTCTTTCCAGCGATGTTTTCCATCTGGCAGGACGAACCATCCTTTGCTTGAATCAGCGACATGAAAGGATAATCCAGCTTGACGCCGCCATTCAGCACCAGACCCGATTTTCCGAACGGGACATACACACCTGCAGCTACATTGCCCCACAACACAAACTTCCTTACATTAGGTTCAACACCGACTTTATAGCAATCAATATCGTTACCGAAACCAAGTTCAGGTATATTCTCAAGCGTCACATCCCATTGGGGATAGTAGCCCTTGAGGCTGTAAGAGCCTTCGCCATCGAACTTCGACGAGACCTTTATCGACGGTGTTATGCCCAGCTTGAAATAGGCTGTCACACGGTCGGCAGCAGGCTGTCCGATGCAGAGACGGATGGGGATGTCAAAATAGGTTAGTTTCAGCTTTTCGGAAAGCTCACCGTATGTGTAGATGGCCTGGAAACTGTCGCCATCGGCATCAACTGCATCCATCGTACAGACGCTGGCATTATGATGCATGGCAAAGCTAAGTCCACGTATGCCCAAACCCACTTCAAATGAGATTGGGAACTTGTCGGCAAGACGGGGCGTGCCATAATACAATGTCACGTTCCACGCTGGTTTAACACCTTTGTCCCATCCAGCAGTCATCTTGTCGAGCATGAAAGCAGGACCCACGCCGCCTTCAATGCCTATGGAGTGCGTCTTGGCAGGTTTTGCCATTGTCGTGCCAGTTGTTGGCATGTTATCGATCTGCTTTTGCAGGTCATTGACGCGCTTCTCACACTCGGCTAGCGACTTGTCCAAACCTCGGATAGCAGCATCCTGCGAGACTATGCTGTCGCGCAGACGTTGGTATGTCCTCTTGTTTATCGTGGTGTCGCTAACATTGACAACCGTCACAACAGGCTTGTTGCCGCCATCCTGTGCCAGTTGGTTTTTCAATGTATTGATGGAATCGTTTTTGCGGGCCAAGTCATTGTTCAGGCTATTCAGTTGTGACTTCAAACCGTTTATCTGCGTGTTCAAGCGGTCGGCATTGTTTTTCAAGTCAGCGATTTGCTGCTTCAGCTGCTTCTTCTCGGCATCGCCTCCGGCATCGGCTGCAGCCAACTGTTTTTGCAGCTGCTCCTTGTCGTTTTTCAAACCGGTTATCTCGTTCTCCTTCTCTGCTATCTGGTTACGGAGCCCTGTCATTTCCGACTCTTTGTCACGCAACTTCTTTTTCTCGGCGTCAATCTGCTTGTTAAGGTTGTTCACCTCTGTTTGTTTTGCAGCGATCTGGTCTTGAAGCTGCTGTATCTCGGCATCATTATCACCCGACTTCTTCAGCTTCTTTTTCAGACTTTCCACCTCCTTGTTCAAGCTCTTGATTTGGGATTCTTTTTCCTTCAGTTCCTTGTTCAAGCGTGACGCATCATCGTTGCCGATGTTATTCATTACAAGTTGCAGCTGCTCCTGCGTTTGCTGAACCTGCAGATTAAGGCTGTCTATCTGGGAGTCCTTCATCAGTATGAGATTTTGGAGCATTGTCACCTCCATCTCGTCGCCGCTGTCGTCGGCAACCTGGTTTTGGCATTTTTTCAGTTGGGCAGTGGTGGCGTCCAATCTGCTTTGGAGGTTGCTGATTTTTGTCTGCAACTCGTCAACGAGCTGGTATTTTATCGACTCGATGGCATCGGTGGCAGAGCCTTGGTAATACTCCACCTTTATGGTTTTGCCGTCCTTGTCCTTGCCTCGCACCGTCATAAGCTTTGACTGTGCCGATGCCGTAACTGTTGCAACGCAGACCGCGAGAATTAGAATCAACTTTTTCATATAGCAGAGGTTTTCTGTTATTTATCTTTTTCAATATAAGTAAACTTGGTGTTGCCAATGGTGAAATGAGTGCCATGGTCAAGCAGAATCGATTCACCGCTGTTGAGGGGCTTGTCATCGTGGCCGTACACGGTGCCGTCGGCTAACGCCACACAATACGGGTGGTCGTTATCGATATAGAGTTCCACCTGCTTGTCCTGAATCTTATCACTATCGTCCCAGTTCATCTCAATGACGCAGTTGGGTGAGCGGCCAATGGTGACGTGGTTGGAGCCTCCTGCCACGTTCATCCACTTGTAGATGGCTATGTCGCGCTCTTTTGTCGGGCCTTCGATGTGAAGGAAGTAATTCTCCGAGGTATAGTGCACCACAGCTATTGAAGCGCCCAAGCCAGCAGCGTAAATCATGAAACCTAGCACGCTGACAACTGGCATTGCTATGAGGTTTATCAGCACGAAGCTGAGCACCACCGAAATCAAACCGCCTATCAGGGCGTCTTTGAATTTGATGTCGGTCTTGTGGGCCATGAGCCACGGCACGCTTACGCCGAAGAAGAGCCACGGAACCCAATCGATCCACCAGCAGTTGCCGTTCTTGCCAACAGCAACTATCACTATGGAGCCAAGCAGGAAGGCGACGAAACCTATGGCGGCATTGCCAAACGAGCGGCCTATTATGGGCAACATGGTCTTCCATGTCTTCTTTCTGAACTCAATGAGGTAGCAGAACAGGAATGTGATTACAAAGCCGAGTATCAAACCGCAAAGCAACAAAGGTCTGATTCTGTAGAAGTCATGGCCGTCGCGACCGAAGAGGCCAGCAATCCAGTTCACCAGTCCCTGGAAGAAGTTGTCAGGTATGATTTGGAACAGGAGCCACGAGATGAGACCACCTGCAAGGCCATACATGAGCCATGATGTGAAATATGGGGAGTTGCGCTCGTCGGTAAGTTTCTTCTTGTTGTAGAAATAGATGCCGTCTTTGCAGCTGTTCAAGCCATATTCAGGGCAGCGGTCGTGGTTCTCTTCCCAGCATTCCCAGTGTACTGTGTGCTTACACTTGGTGACGATAGTGTCGCCTTTCTCAAAGTTGTCCTTGCAGTAGTAGCACTGTTGCAGCACCACATCCTTGCCGTCCTCGCACACCTTGGCGGGGTCGAACTTCTGGACGTACTTCTTGAGGAAAATCTTATATCTAACCCACGGCACCAGGAACTGCATGATGACGTATGCCAATCCTATTATCAGCAAGCCGAGCAGAAAACCATAAAGCTTTGTGAGCCAGGGGTTCTTTCTCTTCGCGCCGCTGTCGCTGCCAGCGCCCTGATATGTAATCTGGTGTTTCAGCTTCTCGCCCCATGAGTAGTTAAACTCACCTTTGGCGTTGACCTTGTCGGAGCCGAGCACGAAAGTCAGAGGCTGACCGCTGTAGGTCATCGTCTCCTCTGGTGAGAAATACACGCTGTAGTCCATTGAGATGGAGTCGATGGCACCAAGAAGGGCATATTTGACAGAATCGACGGAATAGTGTGGATAGAAACGTCCTCCTTGAGTGCTTTTGCAGATGTAATTGAACTCGCCTTCCACATCCTCGTCAAGGTCTTCGCCGAAATACACGCAGTAGATGGCCTTAAGCTTTTCGGGCATCTGCAAGTAATCGGGGTTTCTGAAAAGATATTTGTCGCGGTAGAAGTCCTCGTCATCATCGGCCACTTTTCCCGAAAGGATAAACAACATCTTGTCGGACAGGGTGTCGTTGCTCAACTCCATATTGTGCATAACATCGGGATAGAAGCAGTCGTCCTCGGGCAGGTTGGCTATCTCCTGTATCTTGGAGATGATGGCACCATAAATCGACTTGGCGTCATTTGACTTCTCGGCGAACTCGTCACGACGTACATAATCGCGTATGTTGCCACGGTTCACGCGGTCGGTCTTCGAGAGGTCGGAGCCCAGCATCGAGACATATATCTTGACATTTTCGGGCAGGGCCTCAACAAACGAGACGATGGCCTCTTTCAGCTTTGTGTAGTCAGCCTCGCTTATCGACGAGCCCTGGTCGGCTAGTATGACGATAGAGAGGTTGTCGGACACGCATTTGCGGTTGCTTATGTCAACAAGGCTGTCAATATGCAGTTTAATGGTGTCGCCACCCGAAAGCTCATAACAAACACAATCGTCGGCTTTCAGTCCGAAATAAGGCAGCTTGTGACCATCCTGCATGAACTTGAAATCCACATAGCGGTTGTTCTTGTTAGGTTTGACCAAGCCAAACTCCACACCCACTTCCTCTTGGGCGAAAGCACTGACACACAATAAGGTCAAAAATGCAAATAAAAACGATAATCTTCTCATAATATGACTTTTATACTCTTTTTCTTCTAATCCATTCTTTCATTTGCGGCAACGAGGTCTCACCTGTCTTGGTGAAACAGCCGTCGTTCTTTGTCCAAATATACAATTTGTCGTCGTTGGTGCTGTTGATGATAAAGCTGCAGCCAGCCAACTTTGACGCATACGCCGCCAACGCCGATTCTGTGAGGTTGTCCTGAAAGACAAGACAGCCTATCTTCTCGTCGTTCTCGTAAGGCAAACAGCAGTCCACGCGGGCCAAATCGCCTTCGATGTCGCCGAACAAATAACCGGCCACACCTTTCGTGCTTGAATAGAGAGTGCTCTCTATCTGGTTGATGGCATGAGGAGCAAAACAGAGACTGCTTAGCTCACCGTTGCCAAGTTCAACACAAAAGCCGTCATGCATGGGTTTTGAACGCGATACTGTTTCCTCCATAACCACATTGCTACGGCTCAGGTCTCTACCCTGACGATAAATATCCTCAAACGAGAACCACTGCTTCACTTCCTCTTTATTGTTCATCTTGCCATCACGCTTAGCGGTGAAGAATCCCGTCTTGAAATCGGGCGTGTTGGTATCTATCACTATGGCTATCAATCGATTGGCATGGTCAGGATAGGTCAATTGTCGCTGTACGATAAGGTCTTGGTTCGAGAGGAACAAGCCCAACCCAGGGTGCGAGTGCATCCAGCAAGTCAACAGATAGTCGCGCTTCGACTTCTGAGCAAGATTGTCGATGACAGAGGCCATGTTGACGCTTATTTTCTTGCCGAAGTTGAGGCTATATTCTCCGAAGTCGGCATCATCGCCAGGCTCAACCATGTATTCAAGACTCACGTCGTAGCGGCCATCCCTGCCTTGGTCCCAGCAGCCGACAATGAAACAGCCAGTCTCGTTGGTGCGTCCGCCTGTCTCGAGCGAGTTGCTAAAAAAGTCGTACAGCTTCTTCACGAGGTCGGTGTTCATATACACCTTGTTGACAGCAGTATCGGAAAACACATTGTCCATATCGAACAACAAGTATTCGTTGGGTCTGTCAATAACGTGTTTCAGTCCATGCTCGTATGTGACAGACTCGTCATTGACGATGGAAATGACATTAGGGTCGTTCTTTTCCCGCTTGTTCTTTCTCCTCTTTTTGATTACCACGATGACGACGACAAGCAACACTATGAGAGCAAGTACAGCACCTGCCAATATAAGCGTATTGGTGTCGATTGTCAGGTTCATGTCTCCATTGCCTGTCTTTTCTATATTCTGAGGCTCCACGGGTACCTTCATCTCCACATCGATGGTGACAGGTTCCCCATTGAAAACGCCTTTCACGCTGACAGGTTCATCTGTCGGGAGACCCTGCAATGGGATGACAAAGACATCCTCTTGTGCCATGAAAGTACAAGTGCCGTCGGGCCTCCATTCAAGACATTCGCTGATGGCGGAGTTACCCATCTCCGACTTGTTAAAGTCCAAGCGGCCTGTAGGCACACTCACGCGCAGATTGCTTCCATTGTATGTCATGGTAGGCATCTGGGCCATCCCGACAAACGGAATTGCCATAAGCAGCATCAGGACTTTTATGAACATCTTTCTCATAGGCATCATATTGAAGGCAGGTCTTCTTCTTTCTTCGGCCTTGGTATCCTGGGCTTCTGGCCCATCTTGGCCGACTTCACCATTGACGACACCAGAGTGATTACAATAACCAGAGCAGCTATGATTCCAACAATCATAAGTATCTGGGTCAGGTCGACTCCACTTTTTGCCACCTCGAGGCGGTCAATGCGTGTATTGGTGTCCTTTATAATCATCCACAACATGGAAAGAGAATCGTTATCGTCGATGAACTCCTGGCTCTTGCCGTATTCCATCGTCGCCATGCTGAAGTTGTCGCGGGCCTTTGTCTTAACAAGCTGAAGCGAGTCGCTGTTCTTGGCTTCGACAAGACGGTTGCCTTCGTTCTCGAGTTCCTTCATTGTCTGTAGGTACTTGTCGAACTTGGCCGAGAGCTTCTCAAAGCGTTCCTGATTGGCCTTGGCAGCCTTGCGGTCGTCGATTTCCTTCTGTATGCTTTCCTGCAAAGTGGTGAACTCAATATACTTTGTCTGCAAGTCCTTTTCAGAAAAAATGATTTCGCTGTTCTGCGAATACCACGACTCAACGAGTTTGTTGTTTGCCTTGAACTTTATCTCAAACTGTTCCACATCGATGGTGGTGTCGTTCTTGAACTGCTTGCTGAGCTTGGTATAATCTTTCTGATAGTCTTTGAGCTGGCTGGCAACATAGTCCACTATCTCATCCTGTGCCATTGACTGGCAAGGGATAAGTAACGACAACGCAGCGATTATTATGATGACAAATCTTTTCATCACATCTTGTTATTTGACAAGTTTCTTGACGAAATCGTATTTTTTCATCAGGGCCTTGTCGAGTTTGTCCTTGCATCCCGAAGGCAATGAGTTAAGTTTGTCGTCGAAGGCTTTCACAGCGGCTTGGAAAGCGGCTTTCTTCTTGTCTTTGTCGGCGCCGCTGGCTGTTGACCAGTCGTTGCACATACTGTTGAGCTTGGCCGTCGTCGACTTAATCTCAGCGTTGAGCGACTTGACGTCACATTTGCCTTTGTCCTTGTCTTTGTCGTCGTCGTTTGTTGACTTGACACTTATTGTCTTGATATGATCGACGCTGGCCATCATGTTGTCGTAGCTGGACTGTATCTCCGAGCAACCTGTACCGTCGAAGCGTTTGGCATCGATAGCGGCAAACTGTTCAAGAAGCATTTTCTGGACCTTGGGCACCAGTGAGCGTGAAGAGCTCATCATCGAGACAAGTGTCTGCTCGCCTATCTTGAACATGTTCTCATATTCTTTGGCGGTGGCGATGAAAGCCTGGTTCTCCTTGCAGCGGTCGAGGTGGATATTGATGACAACGTCCTCTGCCTTGAACTGCATTTCAGCACTGCCTTTCATAGGTATGGGGTTGCAAAGTGTCAGTGTGACATTCTCGGCATTGGGAGTGACTTTAAAGTTAAGCACAAGGTCTTTCTTGCCGTCAAGCGGTATCATCTGGTTGTCAAGGTTCTTCTTCTCTTTCTTGTTTTTGGGAGCCACGATCTTATAGAAACCGTCGAATGTTATCCCCTCTCCTTTTATAGCTGCAGCGATAGGTGTCGCGGGCAGGTTAAGGAAGTTCTCCTGGTCGATGTAAGTCTTGGCTTTTTTGACTTTTATGCCACGCTGTTTGGTATAGCTAGGCATATCGTTGTATTGGAACTCATGTTGTGGCAGCCAAACCTTGCTGTAGTTTGTCGATTTCATACCGCCGCTGTTCATGATGACCTGCAAAGTCTCGGCCTGCATGTCGAAGTTGAATGTCATATTGACAACGGCAGCCGGAATACGGTCGTTATAAGCAGGTATGTTCACTTTAAGGCTTGTGGGCTCCTTGGGTGGAACGTTGACTTGGTTGGCTTTCTGAGCGAAAGTCATCGCCGGCAAAAGGGCGAGAACAAAAAATGATACTATTTTTTTCATGACAATATGTTTTTATTATTTATTTTCATTCCTAAACTGTTCAATCCAGCCATTGGGCTCAGCCTGTTCGAGAACCCATTCGGCCACTTTGTTGTCCTCCGGGAAGGGCGGAATGTTTTGTGCATGGTACTTCTCGTAACGCAGATAAAGCATCACGCGGTCCACATACCAGGCCAAGTCGGTGAAGGTGCCGCAGGCAGGTGTGTTGAGGCACACACGTCCCGCAAAGTCGCCAAAATAGCGAATGTTGGGATGCCAAGGGTGCGGAATGTCGTTGCCGTCCTTGTCGGTAGTCATAAACTTGAACTCCAGCTTGCTATCAACGGCGGGATAGTTGTTCGGGATGGTGATGTTCATGTGAAACTCATCGGCACAAACCGGCTTGCACAGGCCGTTGGCATCGGGTTCCTCAACACCGCAGAACGACTTCACCTTGAAGACAAGCTCATATTGCGTAGGCAAACCGTCGGCATTGCGTCGGGTGATAAAGTATTGGATGTCTTTGTCGTCCTTGAAACGCTGGTCTATGGCCGACCACTCGTGCATAAGGCGGCGGTTGCGCCCCACATAGCGGTTCTGCTTGTATTGTTCTATTTCTCTTTCTTCCATGACTATATTATTAATTGACTACGGGACTCGAGACGCGGGACACGAAACTCGGGACTGCGGGACTCGGGACTCGTGGTCAAAACAAAACAATTTATCCTGCTATTGGGTCAGAGATTATCTCGAGTGTGTCGCCTGCCTTGACGTTGTAGTCCAAAAGGGTCTTGGGCGTCTTGCCGACCTTGGGCTGCAGAATGATGTCGCGGCCTGTTGTCTCGTCCTTCTTGCCGAAGAAATACTCGGTCGGGACGTAGTCAATCATCTCCGGCAGGTCGAAGATACGGGTTCCGGTGTTGTCGACAGCCTTGCGCAGGTTGCTCATCAGCACTTCCAACTCCGTTGCAGGATTGTTCACCTTGAACTTGATGGTCTTGTTCTTGTACCTTAAAAACAAAAAGAAATCTTCCATGATATACGTTTTTATTTGTTATTATTCTATTACGATCTTCTTCGTTACAATTGTTTCGTTATCCTTTACGAAATGTGCCACATAGACACCTTTAGTCAGACTCACCGGCAATGTCACGGTGCCGCTTACCGACTGACGGTGTATCAAGCGGCCATCAACGGCATAAAGGACGAAATCGACACTTCCGCCGTCGGACACTACCACCGTGAGAGCATCGCTTGGTGTAGCTGGATTGGGATAGACTGCGAAGTCGGCCTTGCCCCCTCCTATCGTAACGGCTTCGGTGTAAGCACCGCATATCAGCTTGCCGTCGGCGTCGGTGTTAAGGCTGACATAAACCTTATATTCGCCACTTGTCAGTCCACCATCGGGGTAGTAATACTGTCCGTTTGCACCCTCGATGGCTGCATTATCCTTATACCACTGGTATTTGTAAGTGTCTTTCGGGTTGGGATAGATAAGAAGATAATGCTTGCCTTCGTGCTTCTTGACGACGATTTCATTCAAGTCGTCCTCGCTGACGAACGACATGACATTCACCTCCATCTCCTTGACAGTGGTGCAGCCCAACGCGGTCTGGACATCAGCGGTCACCGTCTGCATGCCTTGTGTGCTCCAAACGACCTTAATGCCATTTGCTGTCTCAGTGACAACGGCGTTGGCATCTGAAACAGACCAAGTACACGTCACTTCAGCAGAACCTGTCAGACGATACTCGCACACCTGGTTGGTGCATGCACTGAGGTCGCCTGTCATGACTATGTCATCGGTGGAGCGCACCGTGATGGTGACAACATTGCTATACACTACACCCGACTCGTTGGAGGCCATATAGCGCAGTTTCCAACCGTTGTAGCTCATATTGAGTGGCTGACCGTCATATTCTATGACCGTGACGAAAAGTGCAGTTGGCGACATCTGCCATGCCGTGCTGTCGGCATTTGCCACTTGAGGTTCAACGAGCGACAACACGCTCCCAGAGCATACAGGCGACACCTCTATCGTTCCAGTTATAATAGGCAAGCTGCGCACAAAAGTAGCCGTCACAACAACATCATAGTCTGGCATGACGAACTTGCCGTTTGTTATTGCTACCGTCTGGGTTGAATCAGCTTTGTTATAAGCCGTTATTGCACCAAGCTCGTAGTATTCGTCAGGTGTGGCAGAAACACCGACAGTGTCGTTCACCGTCACCTCGCCTATCGGTTCAACAGTGATGGTGCCGTTGGCAATAAGTGAATCCACCTCCACGATATGGGTGTTAATTGTGTAGAATACGGTATCACTCACATTGTGGTTAGGCATAGTACCTTGCACTGTGTCCCTATCAGGAGTATAGCCTTGAACCATTGGTGAAGGGATAGAGTAGGCATCGCCCTCTGACATCATGTTTTGCACATACTTGGAATGTGCCTCTATGCTGTCGGCGGCATACAGATAGTAAATGGTCAGTTTCAGGATGCCTCTGTCGGCAGTGTTTTGTGCCTGCGCGGATGCTCCTATCAAGAGCATGACGAGTATTGTTATGTATTTTCTCATATTCAATCGCATTTATGTTTTTTATATGTCATTTTAATTTTGTCAAAAAATACAATTCCTGACCGTCGAGGGCATCAAGATCATAATTGAGCAGCGCAACGAGAGCATCCTTGAGCTGGACACGCTGGCTTGTAATCGAGCGTGGCAGGCTGTAACCCAGTGCCGTCGTCACCTTGGTCTGGAAGTTAAGGTACTCCAACTCGTCCTCTATCTCTTTTTGCGGCAGCAGCTTGTCAACAAAAATCCAAGTCGAGTCGTTGTGGAAATGGCGTCTGACTATTGATTTTAGCTCATTGTAAAAGTCGGAGTCAAATTTCTCATCAATCCCATCATATACATCAACGTGGACAAGGTCACGCGAGCTGACAAGATTGTCGTAAACCGAGTTTATCACTTTCTGAATCTCGCTACGGATTACGGTTTGTCCGAAATAGTCCACGCCAAACATATCCTTCATCCTCGCAACCGTGATGTGTGGGAAGTAGTCGTAAAACCTGAACTGTGTGTTGAGTATTGGGTTCATGATGTATTATGTAAAATTAAAGTTTTTCCTTTTTTCGTTTTATTATTTCACCTGTCTCGGCATCAAAACGCACTATCTCGCTTACTTTGGGTTCCGGCATAAGGGTCAGCATCCACTCATATTTTCCTGTTATTGGGTTCCCTGAGCGTTTCATCATTGTAATGTCGTCAAGGCCGATGCCGTTTGCGCGGAAACGCCCTATCATATCCTCCCACTTTATGGGATAGTTTTCGTCCATGTCGATCTCGGCACTCACCTCGCCAAACTTGTCATACTCGCGCCACACGCCTATCTCTATGTTCCAGCTCTTTATGTACTGACCCACGCAACTGACAGTCAACGTGTCGGGATAGTACATTATCTGTGTGCACACGGTTTCAGGGTCGTTAGGTTCTATCTTCTTGCCGAACTCGTCGTCAGTCTCGAACAGGCAAATCGTCTCCGTGTCGTTCTTTATTATGCAACGACCGTCGCTGAAGTAGCGTTCGTAGGCGAATATGTCGAATTTCTCAGTGGTTTCCATTTTGAAAAGCTATCGTTTAAATTCCACGTCTAAAAGTTCAATTTTAGGAGACTCCGCATTGGGATCTTTTTCACGCTCCTTCATGTGAAGCATAGGAGGATGTTCAGTGGTTGAGGCAGCAGGAGCCTCGGGAGTCGAAGCTTCGGTTTGGTCTGGTGTAGGATTGGGTGTTGGCGGTTTTTCGGTGTACTCTTCCCAGAACTTCTTCTCGTCAGCAAGGATTTCAAGCATTCTCTGTGCGCCTTCCCGCATTTGCTGCCATTGTAAACTGTTCAGTGTATAACGGTAGTCATTGTAGTCCATCACGTTGGTTGTGGTCTTATAGGCGTAAGGCAATACAGCGTTGTTGGAGAAGGTGTTTTCCAAGCCCATAAGCCTTAGCAGGGCATTGGCAAGAGGATTTGTCTTGGCTGATTGTGTTTTCTCAATGGACTTCTTAAACATAAGCAAGGAGCAATGGTAGAAAACGTCGTATGCCAAAGTGCAGCTCAGTTGATAACGGCTCAAGAACATGGTCCTTGAAGGATTCTCATCATCTTCTTTTTTCTTCTTCGTCTCTGCCTCATCGTTGTTGATCATGTATTTGTCAAGGACATAAACCCTGATATAATCGGCATATTGCTTATTGTGCTTAAGGAAGAGCTTGTCGAAGGACCATGCAGGACTGTTGTAATAACTTAACATTTGGTCCCAGGCAGCAGTTGATTTCACCACAAACTCGTTGAATTCGTCGTCCCACTCGATAACACCATCCCACATCCTCATGAAGTCCTTGTTCTTGAAACTAACATGGTCATCTGTATAATCTGGTATATCGGCACCCGACACAAGATCAAACTCGCTTTGTGTCATTTTAATATCTACTCCTTCTTCGTCCACGGAATGGTAGTACTCTTCCACCTGCATGGACTCGTTGGCAATGTCGTCGAAAATGATGCCAGCCTGTCCCAGTATCTTCAGATATTCGTCGTCTTCTGGCTTCCATCCTTTGGAAGCGCCGGTATTGGCATTTGATGCTGGCACGACTCTTCTGTTCTTTATTTGGACATTTGAGTCACCGTCGATATCCATGGAATCACCCGACACTGCATTGAAACCGACATTGATGAAGCATATCTTCATGTGTATGGGTTCGAAGACGTGGACATTCATACAACCTGTCACCTCGTTTTTCTTGTTTTCGAAAGCCATGAGGCTGTCCTCAATCAAGACTGTTGGGTGTTTTGCCTTCAGTTTGATAGTGTCTTCGGCCTTTGTTGTCGAGCCGCTGCCTATCTTGGTGTCGAAGATGCTCGTATCGGTCGATTCGAACTTTATCTTGTCGAACTCGCCGAAAGTCTTGACTTTCAGTTCCACCACGTCGTTCTCGAGTCCACGCCTCTTGTCGCGCCACTTGTAATCGACCAGTGCGAGAGTTGGATGTGGATAGAAAATATTCTGATCACCGATTTTAACAGTCCAATAGCGGCCATCCATATAGTCGCGCCAGTATGGTTCAAGCGGAATCGGCTCGTCGAAGGTGATTCTTTTCTCCTCTTTCTTATAGCCGAACCTGCCGTCTTTCCGATACACTTCACCGCTTATCTCCTTTACCTTGTATTCCTCACGCAGTCCCGACAAAGGCTTTTTTGTGCCATATTGGAACGTATATGGAGTCTCTTCCTTCTCCACTGTGAGCGTCATTATATTGCCGTATGCCGGCTCCATCTCTATCTCCACCCTCTTGACATCTTTTTTGAGGCAATCGTCATCGTAATCAACAAATATGTCGTTAAGCAGTTTGTCTTCTATTCTGGATTCCCACCCTGCTTTCTTTATTTTCTTCTTTATCTCGGCTGGTGTCCCATAATAGACCTCATTCCATGTGCTATCATCATCATCAGAACAAAGTACCAGACGTACCAACTCGCCCGACACATACTCATAAGTGGCAGTGAAGTCGTCATTATAAACGACTTTCAGGGTTTTCCAGTCAGCCTCTACAACGACGTCATCCATTCTGACATCTTGATTGAGCGAATCTTTATCAATCGACTCATTGTCGAAGATCCTATCTATCAAGCCCATGTCGAAGTCCCACTTCAGATACGGCTGTGGCTCTTCGGGAGCAGCATCTTTCTTTTTTTTCTTACTCTTCTTCTTTGCCTTGTTTCTTTTCTTTTCTTCTGCCTTCTCCTTTTCGTTGGCTTTCTTGACCTCGCCCTTGCTCGTAAATGTCCTTTCTTCCTCTTTGTCTACATAATTATATTTTGGAGTACCGTCCTCTTTAAGTTCTTCAGTCTTCTCACAGTAGCTATGTTTCCTCTTTATTTTCAGGGTTTTGACTTTACCACGTTCGTATTCTATCTTATAAAGATAGCGAACATACTCATCCTCGGCCAGGACATCGTCGGTCCTATGCGGACAAAAGGTGAACTTCACCGACTTGGCGCCTATGTTATGCGAAGGTTGATAGTCGAAGCACAAGAAGTCTTCGGAACCATAGTTTCCTTGACGATATACGACGGGAATCTCGTTTTTTCTGTCGTAGAACTTCATTATTGCAAAAGACTCTTTCGAGAAGGCATGAGCCAAATCGACATCATTGTCGATAAGTTTCTGGTAATCGTTGTAACCTCCTGTATTGGAATCGCTTCTTATGTCGGCAGACACACCTCGTTCGTTATCCGTTATCATCGGAAAAAGAGACATTCTGACTCTTCCTTTTGGATCATCCGCGTCATATTTGACTACTATTTCGCAATGCCTGAGCAGATAGTGGACGTATTTTCCTATATTCTCGAAATTTCTGTCCCCCTTTTCGCCACGGTCGTTCAGTTTTTCCAGGTCGGGGCATGTTTCGAGTCTGAACCAGTCGAAGCCATACTCTCCTTTCCAGTCTTCCTTGGGATAGAAATAGGTGAGCTGGTCTTTCACCTTGTCGTCATCCGAAAAACCGCTGTTGGGTGCTAATGGATTTGCTGGACCTATTTGTGACATAGTTAAACCGGATTAAAGTTACACGATTGATATTCTTCGCAGCCAATGCCTTGGCAACTTTGCGTCAGACCATTGAGCACAGCTTGAGCAATAAGCTCAGTATTGAATTTCGCCATGTCTTCTGGGTTGGTCATGTAAAGATAGTTTATCTGGATGGTGTTCTCGTGAAGCGGGTTTGCTTCATTGAGGAATGGATTTTTTGTTGAACGGCGCACACCAAAGCACTTCAATCCTGTAGCCTTGGCAATGCTATGACTTATACGGCAGGCCACACACAGTGTGAGCCTTTGTTGCTTGCTCAACTTGCGTGCATAGTCGGAACTTGGGAACACCTTAAGGTCATCCTTGCCATCGCTGCTGGCGATTGTGGTAAACACGCCTTCGGTATAAGCGTGGTCTGGATCGACAGAGTCGTATTTGTCACAGGCAAACATAAGTCCATTCAAGGTGCAGGCGCCATCGTTATGCTCACTCCCTGCATTGGAGCACATGCCCTCATTGCAGAATCGACACTTTGCTGCGCTGAAACGGTGAATCAACATGAAGAGATAGTCGTTGTCGGTTGCAGCGGCAAACTTGTCCATCAAGTCATTGCAACCATTCTCGCTACGGTTACGGCATTGGCTATAAGAGGACTCGTGGCAATCACATTCAGGGGTATAGCGGTTGGTTGGATGGCATATCAAAGCCGTGTCGTCCAAATCTACATTACGTTTGCACTCGTGGTTCTCGCCACGAAAAGGACAGGTATAATTCTGCTTGCGCGGTGTCCACAGGCCACCGTCGAAAAAAATGTTTTTGCGGTGACACTCGTCACCGCATGCTTTTATCTTGTCGATGACAGCAAGGGCATTACTCTTCTTGAGTTTGCGCACGCATGTGGGCACCTCATAGTTGACAAGGCCGAACGATGCTTTATTGTCGCTTTCCTCGACACAGAGTGTCAGTTTGTCGATTATCTGCTGTGCAAGGGCCGACTCCCCAATAGTGCGCGGCGGGTCGCCAGCCATGAGTGTATAGCCACGGTCGGTACAGCCGTATTTGCCGCAGAACTTGCACTTCTCCTCATCGAAAGGGGCGAGTCCAGTGCTGTTCACAAGCACCATTTTGTTACTTTCCTGTATGGGTTTCCACTTCATCTTTATCTTTTGCTATCAGTTCGACTTTCACCTTTTTCGGTTATATTACTATTTTTTATTTTATGGTGTCGTTGCACAACGATATGCAAAGAGAGACGACACAACAACAGTTTATCATCCCGGTTGAATCGTTATCACTCCACCCCATGCGCATTGCAGCGTATCGGTGTTGAGCAGGGCTGGTTGGTTGGCTATGAGAGTGTCGGGCTTGCCTGGTTTCCATGTTCCAGCAATGCAAGGAATGCAGGGTTGTGGCGTTAGTACTCCGAGCGCCGCTGATGTTGCGGCTGCCACCTGCGGGTTCGACAACGTGGTGCACATTCCGAACGAAGCTATGTTCACCATCGGCTGACAGTCGGCAATATTAGCCAGGGGTTTGTTGTCGTGCAGCGGTGATATTCTCGTCACAGTGAGAGATCCTACGCCCGCTGCGAACGGACACATAAGTTTTGCACCGCTTGTCACATAAAACTGGACACTAGGCATTGGGGTTTCTGGAGGAGTCGGCTGTTCAGGCTCGGTGTTCTCCATGTTCTGCTCGTTATAGGCAATGTCGCTCTCGACAGCGGCAAGTTCCGCATCTGTCTCGGCTATCTGCTGGTCAACTTTGCCGGTAAAGAACCAAGTATTGTCGCGTTCCTGCTGAAGTTTGGCTTTCTTCTCTTTCAACTCGTCGCGTTTGGCTTTGTCAGCATCGAGCTGGGCCTGAGTCTCCTCCATGTATTGTTTTTTGGAGTCAGCAGGATTGTTCAAGCTCTGGTCAGGCTGTTGTATGGTCTGCGCATCGATGTCGTTTTGCAAAGCGTCGGCTTTGGCTTTCTCAGCAGCAGCAGCTTCACGGTCTTTGCGGGCCGCTCCGCGCTCCTTCCCTTCCATAGTCATATTGGTAAGCTTGAAACTGGCGGTGCCGTCGCTAAACTCACCAGAGCCACTGTGTCCTTCATCAGCAACGACCATGCTATGTCCATCCGCATTTCTGTCATGCTCAAGTGCCGATTGCTCAAATTTGTTGGCTTTGTCAAGGTGCGTGTCCCTTTCAGCAGCCATGTTGTCGAGGCGAGCGTTGTAGCTTTCCTGTGCTTCAGGACTCCATTCGCTGAATACTTCCGGTGGCGGTGTTACTTTTCCCATTTTTCCTTTTTGCTATCGACTTTCAACTTTATTGTATGTTCAATTAATTCCGCATTCTTAATCATAATGTCCTGGAGTTCCCTTCATAGCGGTCTCGCCTTTGGTGTTGCTCTTCAAGGTAGTGGCTTCTATCTCAACACCCGTCTTGGCGGTGATTTTAACATTAGCTTTCTTTGATTTAATAGAAACCACTGAACCCGCTTTGTCTGCTGCTATCTGTGCTCCTTTATTATCTAAAACAACACTTGCTTTTGTTTCGCATCCATCTTTACTACAAACCGCATCGTCCTGTTTACCAAATCCCATAGCTGCTTGTTCTTTCCGTAAAAAGACACAACTTGTGTCATCTGCTCCAAATAAGTCGAGTTGGTTCTTAGCTTTTATCAAGACATCATCTTCCACTGAGACAAATACCGCCTCTTTCTTTGAAGCACATTCCAATTCATGATGAGCATTTAATGTCATGTCATTTTTTGCAACGGACACTATATCTTTCTCCGCATTCATTTGAATATTGCCATTTGCTTTCATCACGATGTTGCCTTTTGCAACAAGTTCGATGTTGCCTGCCGACTCGAGTGTGATCTTCTTAGTGTCGGTATCGAAATAGATGTCGTAATTGTAGGTGTTGCGGTCGTAGATGTGTATCATACCGCCATCGCCTTTGTCATTGTCGACTATCTCAACAGTATGTCCACCGCGTGTGCGGATGGCTTTTATATTGTTCTTAGGGCTTCTCTCTTTCCAGTCGTATTTTGTCAGGTAGTCGTCCTGGGTAAAGCGAGAACCAATCACGTAAGGTCTCTCTGCGTTGTTATGCTCAAAGCCCACCAGCACTTGGTCGCCTATCTCTGGTATCATCATCATGCCGTGACGGCCTCCTTGGTAGGGGTTCAACACCCAAATCCACGGTGTGCGGTATCTGTCGTCTTCCTTCGGGTCGTAGCTGTCGCCTTCTGCACAGCGTCCTATCATCTCCTGCCATGCGAGACACACTTGCACGCGTCCCATGTGGTCAGGGTCTTCATTGTCAACAACAACCCCATATTGCGGTCCGCATTTTGGGAAGGCGTCAATTTCGCCATATACAAGGAATCCATCCTTGTCGCGTTCAAGGTATGGGGGTACTATCTGGTCGGCGGGCATGGCCTTGAAGGTGTTGTCCATCGACATCTGGTGTTTCTTGTTGTTCTCGTCAACGTATGGCCAACTGAAAGTGAGGTCTATCACCCTCAGGCTCTTGTGCTCTATCCAGTCGCCAGGAGAGTCGCCTTCGGCAGTACGGGTCTCTTCCTCTATTATTATGTTGTCGCCCAGTTTAAGGTCACCGCGTGCCGATTTGCCATAGCACAGCAGCGAGTCAGAAATCACATATTCGTCAAGTCTGCGGCGCATGTCACCAGCGTATGTGTATATGTTGGTGTAGTCATCGTTCAGATAGCTTTTATGACCATGATCCCACAACTTGAATTCGGGTTCGTTCTCTACATCTGTCATAGGTGTCGAGCCCAATTCCCTGACCGAGTTTACGAAGTTGCCGTAGTAGTTTTGAGCCCAGTCGAATGCCGAGTAGGCCATGCCGTTCTCATACTCGTTTTCCTTCATTATGCTTGAATAAACCTCATCGGAGTCGTTATGCGACTCGGATTTCTCGTATCCCACGCTGAACGATTTATTGAGGTTCGGATGATGCTCACCATAAACCACGCCTGAATGGTCGTTCATATTCAGTTCGTAGGTGTAGTTTTCGAGGTCTGTTCCGAGGTGCATCACTTTGAAACTGCCCGTCCCGTCGGGGTTGACCATATCTCCGAACACCAGCTGTCGGTCTTCATAATACAGGAACTCACCATATCGGACGGCCAATCTCTTCAGAAAATTATATGCGCTTTCATTATACTGTACGGTGTATGGTATTGACTCAAGGTCACCTGCGTTGACAGGCTCTATCTCAGCCATGAGTCCCTCGGCGGTGTTGCCGTATTCACCGGTCGAGCTGTCGTAGGCTGGTGATGATTCAGTGGCGTTCAGTCCGATGATGTCTTCAACACAGTCTTTCAAATTGCAGCCGTAGAACACGTTGCACGAAGGGTGTCCTTTCAGACGTGAGTCGGGGCTGAAGGCGGTGCATCGCAGACGGTAAGGCGAGGTATTGCTCTCGCGCACCACTTTGATATTTTGCACATATCCATAGAAGAAGTTTTCGTTCTCATACTCCTCCCACTCCTCTTTGTCTATATTGTAGCGGCGACCGTTTAACTTGACCTCAACCTTGGCGGCAAGAAGATCGTCTTTCAGCTCGAAGTCGTAGTCGCTCAATTCTATCTTCTGGGTCTCGCGGCATAGTGTAAAGTCAAGGCGGTTGGGTTCGAGAAGCCTCTTTGTGAGCTTGAAGTTCTCGACGATGTAACCAGGATACATCTCTTCAAGCACTTCATCACACATCAGTGTTATCTTGAAAACAGGTGCTTTTATCAACGAAATGGCCATAGCTGTATTTTTTTGTGTTATATATATATTAGAGTTCGTTTATTAATCATTCACTCATAAAAAGTCAATAGAATGCTGTTTTGGTGAACTGCCTATCGACGAAGGAGCGCTGACTCTTATTTCTTTTATCGTGTCAAGACCGATGGCCATGCCATCGCCGTCAACGAAATAGATTTCGTTGGCGTGAAGTACAATGCGTGTTGTCATCATGCTTGAGCTTTGATTGTTGAAATACTCGAAAATGTTGGTGCAGCAGGCGTCTTTGAAAACTATCGTCTTGTATGACATTTGTTTTCTGTTCACGTTTACTGTCAAGATTATCTTGCCACTGATGCCGTTGCCTTTAAGCATATATGTGTCTTTCATCAACAATTCGTAGAAAGTGCAGCTGTTTTCAGGTGTGTCAAGGGTAATGACAAGGTTGCCTCCGCACGGTCCGCTTTGTATGGTACCGTCGATTCCCACTTCCTGATTGACAAGATGTTGAAATTCAACTATCGTATATTCTTTGCTTGGGCCGAAACCATCGAATTTAAGAGTCGCTTTTATTGCCATGACAAATGGATTTAAATGTTGTTTATAATAAGTCTTCTTTATTTATCATTCACCTACCATTTTCATTCTCACCCTTGTATTAGGGTTGGTTCCTATTCCGACAGGCACACTTTTCTCGGTCTGCGCCTTCACATCATGGCCTATTGAAGTGCCATTGCCGTCAACATAATACACAAAATTAGCATGTATGGTAATGCGCGTTGTCATCATGTTGTTTTTGTGTTCCTTGTTGAAATACTCGAACATAGCAGTGCAAAAAGCATCCTCAAAATGTATGATTTTGTACGAGCTTTTCTTCTTATTAGCGTTCAACACCAATTGTATTGAGCCATCGCGACTTTCCTTTGTCCCCAGCATCCATTCGTTGATTGGATAACACTTCTCGGGTGTGACTATTGTCACGGTGAAAATGCCACCGTAGGGGCCGCTTATTGGAGAGCCGTTGTTTGAAATGAAACGTTGCAAACGGTGCTCATATTCAACAATAGTGAAATCTTCGTTGACTCCTACGATATGCAGTAAAGCTTGCATTGCCATGATGATGATGTATTTAAGTTATATTATAAAAGTGTGTATTTTCGATTCAAGTTTTTCGTCTGTTTGCGATATTATGTTTTGGCCGAATGCCGTGTTATGGTTTTATCTGCTATAAGCCAGTCTTCTTGTTTTTTCTCATCTCGTATCAAACCCACATATCAACAAATATCTTCCTGGTTCCCTCCTCTACATAAAAACCAATGGGTAGGCGGATGAAGACACCCGCCATACCCATGGTGGTGATGTGTTTTATGCCCAGTCGTTGGTGTAGGTGACAGAGCCGTTCTTGATTTCACGGCATGAGAGCACTATTTCCTCATAGTGTCCGAGTTTGTCCTCCCACATCTCGACGAAATCAACGCAGTAGCCATCGGTGAACTCGATTTTCTTCATCAAGTTGCCTGATTTTGTCTCGTTGAACTCGATAGCGCCATTCTTTGCAAGGTTGGGGCTTATCATCCAGTTCATGAGGTCCGGATTGCCGTCGTTGAGTGCTTTCACGCGAACGGTGATTTTGCCGCCTCTCGGGATGCCCGACATTTGGCCTTCAGTGTCAGTAGCTTGGTTGAACGAATAAGTTACCATCATGACCTCGCGCTCGGTGAGGCCGTCAACCTTTAATGTTACAGGTGTTTTTGCCATTTTTAAATGTTTTTAATTGGTTTATAATATAGGTGTTATTTATTATTATTGCTCTACAGTTGTGTCAGCACCCATGTAGTCCTTGTTGTCGGCCTCAAGCTTGATGACGAAGTTCTTGGCAGCGAAGAATGGAGTAATGGAGATGTCGACAGTGACGATTTTGGTCTTGGGATCTTGTTTGGGATCGCCAAGTTTGTACTTCGAGAAGAAGTTCTGGTAGCCTTGATAGTGGTTGAGGAAGTCTTGGATCTTGTCCTTGAGTTTCTTGGGTGATGTGTAAGGATCCCAGTTTTCAAGGGCAATCTCGTGAACGTAGTTCATCAACACTTTCTTTATCCAGTCGAACACGCGTACGATAGGATACTCCATCATAGCGTCAAGGTCGCCATTGTAAAGGGTGTTGTTGTTGAATGCCATGACGCGGCCTTCGGAGAACACCATTGGAACAACATGGTCGTCCATAAGTGTAGCTATCTCAGACTTGAGAAGGTCGAGTTTCACGCCCTTGACATCGGAGAGGGTGCCGTATTTCTTACCAGCACGGCCTTGTGAGATAGGGCTCGACTCGTCATACATCATACCTGCCAGAGCACCGGCGGGCGAGATGTAGAATGCGTCTTCATATTGTTCATCGTAGCTGAGTTTCTCGCTTTCACGGCCAACGAGCCAGTTGCAAGCCATAACGACGTTCTGCAATGCTGCATCGCTGTCGACAAAGCCTTTGGTGACTTCTTTAAGGTCCTCGAGTGAGTTCTCGTCTTCAAGGGCAGTGTCGGTAACGAGAATGGTTCTGTACTTATGAGCAACCTTGGCCCAACGGAGCAGTTCCACTCTGTCTTTGAACACACCACCAGGAATGACGATAAAACTGTAGCTGTCCTTCAGGCTCAGACGGTCGAAGGCATGCTTCAGCAGGTCATCGACTTGGTCTTTGAAGCTCGACTCCGTATCGGTGATGGCTTCCTTGGCCACGTTGACGATTTTCAACTTGTCGAGTTTCTCAGCACCGCTGTTCTTGAAGAACATGTCGAGAGCGCGGTATGAGCGCTCAAGGTTCTTCGAGGCGTCGAGGGCGTCGGTGATGCCTTGCGACAGTACTTTGAGGTGCTGTGCCTCTTTCTGTTTGCAGCTCTCAACCATGTCGGTAGCCGAAGTGGTACCTTCGTTGAGTATGGTGAGCCAAGCCTGCAGTTCAGTCTTGAGGGCTTCACGTTTGGCGGCCTTGCGGCTGTCTTTCAGGAAAGCGTCCTTGATGGCTTTCTTGGTGGGGTTCAAATCCTCGGCAGCGGGAATTATACCTTTAATGGCCGAGAAACCGCCGAACTTCTGAAGGAGTTCTGTTACGTCCTTTTTCTGCTGTTGGTTCTGCTGTTGTTGCTGCTGGCCTTCAACCTGTGCAGCTTTCTGTAATTGGGGATCTGCCATAATTATATCCTTTTTTTATTCGTTTTCTTCTATTTCGTTAAGCAGGTATTGCAAGTACTCTTTGAGTTCTTCTTTGCTGCCAGCGTCCTTGAGGATGTCGCGCAGTTTCTTGTTCGACTCAATCTGTTTTCTGACCTTTGCCATACTGTCCATCTCGGCTTTTTTCTTCGAGAGGAACTCGCTGTTGGCTACGAGGTTGCCTTTTCCGCCATTGGCTTCAAAGTCTTTGATTTCATTGAAATGCAGCGTCTCAGTCACTATGCCGCCGTCGTCGTCGGAAAAGTTCACTTCAACACTTGGCTTGAAATGGTCGAACACGTCGCCGATAGTCTTGGCATCCTCGAACAGTTCTGGGTCTTCTGACTGTGCATCTGATGTATACTGATCGATGAACAGGGTTTTGTTGGTGTCCAACGCGCTAACATTACTACCGGATTCTTCATCAGTAGCTTTTGAAATGAAATTTTTTTCTTCCATAACTTTATTGATTAATTATTAATGATTATTCTTGTTTTATCATATAGTCAGTTTTCACTCCGTTGACATAGAATACCACTTTGCCTTCTTCCATCTTCACCTCGACGGTGTCGCCCGACTTCAACTTGCCGGAGATTATCATCTTCGACATAGGACGGCGCAACTCCTTGCGGATGGTACCAATGATGGGACGTGCACCAAACTGTGGCGAGAAGTCCATCGTTGCGATGGCCTGCTTGGTCTCGTCGTCAATCTTGAAGTTGATGTTCTGCTCTGTCAAAAGCTTCACGAGACCCTTCAGGTGGATGCTGAAGATACGCGTCACTGTGGCCGTAGTGATTGGCGAGAACGGCACTATCTCGGTCAGACGACCAAGGAACTCGGGACGGAAGAAGTCCTGCATGATAGTCATCAGGTCGCTGTTCTTCGGCACCACGCCTTTCTCGAACGAATCGACGATAAACTTGCTGCCTATGTTGGATGTAAACAGTATCAAAGCATTTGAGAAGTCGCCCACGCGGCCTAGACGGTCGTGAAGCTTACCTTCGTCGAGTATCTGCAAGAAGAGGTCGAACACCGACTTGTGGGCTTTCTCGATCTCGTCGAACAACACTACCGAATACGGCTTCTGACGGATCTTGTTGACCAGCAGACCGCCTTCTTCGTAGCCGACATATCCGGGAGGCGCTCCGTACAGAAGGGCGACGGAGTGTTCCTCTTTGAACTCTGACATATCGAAGCGGATGAGTGAAGATTCATCTTGGAACAGGAACTCGGCCAGTGCCTTCGAAAGCTCTGTCTTACCTGTACCGGTAGGCCCGAGGAAGAAGAATGAACCCATAGGCTGTCCTTTCTTGTTGAGACCTGAACGCGACTCGTATATTGACTCGAGTATTGTCTTGATAGCGTGGTCCTGACCGACGACACGGCGTTTGAGGATATCCTCTGCGTTGACGAGTTTCTCACGCTCCTTCGACTGGACCTTACCCAACGGGATGCCCGTCTGCTTGGCCACCACAGCGAAGAGGTCGGAAGCAAGCACCTCGTCGCGCTTGCCGGTCGTGAGGCTCTTCAGCTTGGCAATAATACCGTCGAGGTATGTGAAACGTTCTTCCTTGGTAGGTATCTTGAGGAAGTCGGTGTCGTCGTCCAGCTGGGCTATAAGCAGCACACTCACTTTGTTTATAAGTTCGTAATGCAGCCAGTTGAGTTCCACCATGATTTTCTTCTCGTCAAGGTTTTCGGGATTCTGCTTCAGCTTGCTGAGTTTAGCCTCAATGTCTGCGATATCGTTTACCGACACGTCGTTCATGGTCTTGATGAGGGCCATGGTGCGGTCGATGAGGTCAAACACCGAGTCGGGCATTGCCTTCTCTGTCATATATCGTTTGGCGAGACGTATGGCTTCTGTTATCACTTCATCTTTGATGGTTATGTTGTGATACTTCTCGAAGGTGTTTACTGCGCCTTCGACGATACGGAAGCAGGTGTCCATATCCGGTTCGTCGATTTGCATCTTCTCGAACTTGCGAACCATCTCTTTGTCGGTCTCAATGTTTTTGGTAAAACCGTCGATGGTGGAGGTGCAGACGAGGAGCAGGTCGCCACGGTTGAGTTCTTGTTTGAGGAGGTCGCCCGTGCCATGCAGTGCGCCCATCTTGTCCATCATCTTGTCAAGGCCTTCGATGACGAGGATGGCATTACCGAGGCCTTTCAGCTCGTTGACCACACTCTTGAAGCGGTCTTCTGTCTCCATGTTGTTGACTGCGCCACTTGCGAGAGCAGCGAGGTCGAGTTCATACACAACAGAGCCAAGCAGGAACGAAGGCACATTGCCGCTCAGCAGTCTTTCCACGAAACCGTTTATGAGGGCTGTCTTGCCCACACCCGACTCGCCAGTGATGAGGAGGTTCGACTTTGTCTTACGGCCTAATATCTCGAAGAAAGAGGCTATCTCGCGCTCAAAGCCCACGACAGGAGACGTTTTCCCGCTTGCCACAAGCTCGTTCTTGTTGATGCAATACTTACCGAGAGTCTTTTTGGCAGTCTGCGAGAGCTGCACAGGCTGTGCGGCACCTTCACCGGCAGCCACCACGGGACGGCCCATCGCATCGATGACCTCGTTCACCGTCAGAGGCAGGTTCTTCATCTGGTTGAAGTTGAAACCCACGCCTGGAGTCACCAATGCAGCCAAGAGGCAGTAGTTGTCGGGTGACTCAAGACCAAATTTCGCACGGTACTCATCGGCCATATCCAGCACGGCAGCCGACTCGTCGTTAATGTTAAGGTCGCTATTAGGACGCGAAGCCTTAGGTGTCATGGAGATTTCAGCATCTGCCCATTCTACAAGGTAATAGTAGTCTTTATCCAAAGTAGTTTCAATAAAGGGAACTAAACCCGAGTCCTTGTGCAGAACTGCCTTAAAGAGATGGCATGGATAGACGGCATCGTTGCCATTGTCTATCGCATATCGCATTGCTATACGAAGTATGTCTTCATAGGCGGCTAAAACGGATTTTTTACTCATATCAGTTCAGTTTCTGTTTTAATTCATTTTCAAACACAAAACAATGCATTACACACATTGTCGGACAAAAATACGAAAAAAATTGAAACAAATAAAAAAAGAGTATTTTTTTTCAACTATTTTTCAAGATTTGCAGCAAGTAATGCTAAAATGCTTATTTTTGCCTTAAAACTAAATGGTTATGAAAGAGATATATTTTGCCGGAGGCTGTTTTTGGGGCACAGAGCATTTCTTCAAACAGATACAAGGGGTTGTGAATACGGAGACGGGGTTTGCTAACGGCAACACAGACAATCCCACTTACGAGGATGTTTATACCGACAAAACAGGCTATGCCGAAACAGTGAAGGTGTGCTACGACGATAGCATTGTCGGGCTGAATTTCCTTCTGGAAATGTTCTTTCACGCCATCGACCCAACCATTCTAAACCAACAAGGGCACGACATTGGGACACGCTATCGCACAGGAGTATACTACACTGACGAAGCCGACCTTGAAACCATCAGAAAAGTGTTTGCAGAAAAACAAAAACTATACGACAAACCTATAGTCACAGAAGTCGAAAAACTGAAAAACTTCTACCCTGCCGACGAATACCACCAAGATTACCTTGACAAGCATCCTGACGGCTATTGCCACCTTCCATGGAGTCTGTTTGAGTTTGCAAGGAACTGTAAGCAACAATGACGACAACCAAATCGTCATGGATTCACGCGCTTAGCAGTCCTATCTATATCAACGACTAGAATTTCACTTTAAGGCCGGCGAAAGCCTGTATGCCAGTGACAGGATAATTGTAATAAAGCTGGTAGCGGGAATGAGCAATGTTGTCCAAAGTAAGGAACACTGTCACCTTGTCGTTGATGTTGTAGTCGGCTGAGAAATTAATATCGATTATGGGTTTCAACTTCTCAACCTGCCACAATTCACCGTCCCACACCTTGGCATAGCGACCGGCACCTAGCGAGGCTGAAAGGCCTAAATCCAGTTGTTTTATAGGACTATAGCCTAACTTCAGCGAGGCTTCAAATGCGGGACGATACCACGGATGCCATTCCTTGTCCTTGGTGCCAATATAGTTGTAGGCAAACGAGCCGCCGAGGGTCAGGTTATCGAGTATGCGCCAACGCAGGTCGGCCATGATTTTCAGGTCGTTGACGGTATCGTATAGGAACGAGAACTTATTGATATAGGCAGGCACAGGATTCATCGTGTCGCCATACTGATATGTCTCATCGTGAGCCACCGAGCGAACAAAGAACGCCTCATCCTGCACCCTGCGGTAACGTACTCCCACATGGAGGTCGACCTTCTTCACTATGCTGGCACGCACACCAGCGCTGAAACCGAACTTGGTGTTGGCGAAGCGCATGGGCAACTCGGAATTCACAAACGGGTTTTCCTCTACCACGTCGCAATAAGTGCGCATGGTCAAGCCGCCATCCACAGCGGCATAAATCTCAGTGCTTTTGTTGAACAGATAGAGACTGGCACTGATGTCAGGTCGGACAGCAACTTTTGTCGCGGTGTCGTGCGCCACATCAAGGCTGAGGCCTATATCCACCTTGCAGAAGTCGGCTTTTATCTCAAAATAAGGCTTGAAGCCGAACAGGATGCGATTGACCATCAATCCACCGCCATAATCGACATACGGGAAAGGAGTCTTTCTCGTAAAGACATAGCGGTCATACATAAGATTAATCTTCGCGCCTATGGTCTGCGGATTTTCTTTCTTGCCCCAAAAGTTGTTGACGTATGCAAGGTCGGCATTGAAGTATGCGTTATGCTCCATTGCACCGTATTTATCGAAAGTGAAATGATAGCCCAAACCGAAAGCGTGACGGAAATAACCCAGACGTGTCGTGGTACTGCTTATCTTGCTTTCAAAACCTATGGTGTTATATACCTGCTTGGGACATATATTATCGGGGTTTATGTCATCGGCTATCGAGTCCAACGGGATGCCATAATAATGGTTCATGTCGTTGTTGTAGTAAATCTTATTCGACAGCCTGTATGAGTCGAGGTTGGTAGTCAGGGCAATGTCAAAATGATTGCTCATGAAGCTGGAGTTGGGATAGTTCTTCATCTTCAGCCATGAGGAATAGTGACTCACTCCCACTCCAAGTCCTATTGTTTTAGAGAGGTCGGAGTTGTGGCGATAGACAAACAAGGGTGAGATGCGAGTTCCAAAAGCCGCCAGGAGGAAGTTCTGCGCCACATCGTCGCTCTTGCCTTTGCTGTTTTTGTCGTTATAGCCTATCGGCGACATTGTCTCAAGATCGATGGGAAATTTGTGGTTTATGTCTTTCACTTCCACCTGCTGGTCGGGCACAGCAAAGTCTTGCGAGGCCTCGTCGGGAACAAGAGCCATCTTTTTCACTTTCTCAATCTCTGGACGATAAGTGCCCTCCACAACTACACTTTCATTTTGTTGGGCAAAAGCCGCGAATGCAGATGTAAGCAAAAATGCTGAGATGATATATTTAAGAGTTTTCATACAACGTTTTTTTTCATTTTTAAATAAACAATTCAACAAATCCCGGACTATTTCTTGTTCTTTTCCATTCCTTCCACTATTTGCAGTTTTCGTCTCGCCTCGTTGCGGAGGTCGTCGCCCTTGTAGTTGTCTATGACGCTACGCAGTGTCTCCTTGGCTTGAAAGTAATTGTCCTTGGCGACATATACATCAGCAAGAAGAATGAACGAATTGGCCACCCAATATGTGTAGTTGGAGAAGTTGTCGGAGATGTCGAACACCTTGTTCTCAGCAAGGTCGTAATTTTTGGCTTTCAGCGATGCGAACGCCGAATAGTAGGCGCTTTCGGCACCATAGACCGACTTGTCGTTAGCAGCGCTCTTGTCGAGATAAGAGGCGGCTTGGTCGAATTTACCTTTCTGGAAGTACGACTTGCCCAAGATGTGGTTTATCTGGTTCATTTGGTCGCCAGTGACATCCTGCGAGGCGGCAAGCGTCTGTCCCAACTCGATGGCTTTGTCATACTTCGACTGGAAGAAGTTGCTCTTCATGCTGCCTTCAAGAGCCTCAAGCCGTGTGCTGTTCTGCTCGGTGATGCGTGCAAGCCGCTCATACAATTCACCAGCTTTGGCATAGTCTGAGGCTTCATATTTTATACGTGCTAGTTTGAGCAAAGCTTCGTCGGTGTAGTCACTATCGGGCTGAGCGATAATAAACTCGAGGTGCGTCACCTGAGCATTTTTGTCATTAAGTTTTTCGGCGCATGTTAGAGCATATTGATGTGCTTTGAGCGAATAGGCTCCGTTAGGATAGTTGGAGATGTAGTATTTCAGTGCCTCAGAAGCTTTCTTGTAGTCGGCGTCACGGTAGAAATTCTGCGCGTTGGCGAAGGCAAGCGAGTCTTTCTGGCTCACCTCGATGTTGGCTATACCGGCCGCATTGGTGTAAGAGAAGTACTCGTCAAGGCGGTTCTCCTCCATATATATATTGCGGACTATAGCAAGAGCCTCGCGCGACTCGTCGGTATTGGGATGGTTGGTTATGAGGCTTTTAAGAGTGGCCAGAGCCTGATCGTTTTGGTTGTTGTTATAGTAAATCATGCCTATCTTCATCAACGACTGGCGTGTGTAGACAGAACGGGGTTTGTTCTTTATGAGTTTGTCGAAACTGGCTATGGCAGAGCGGTTGTCGCCTCTCACCAAATAAGTGTTGCCGATTTCGAACAGCGCTTTGTCGTAAAACTGAGACGAAGGATATTTCTGCGCTATCTGCGACAAGCATTCAACCTTTTTATTGACATTGCCTTGCGCTCCATAGCACATTCCCTGCTGATATAGCGCATAGTCGTTGGCACGCTTGGAGAACTGCATCGCTTGTTCGTAGCTGCTCACGGCCTGTGCATAGTTGCGTTTCATATAGTAGCAGTCGCCCAGGCGCATATAGGCATCGCCTTTCATGTTGGCCTGCGAGTCACCTGCCTTGGCCACATAATTCTTGAACGATGTTATGGCTGCGTCGAACTTGGTGCGCTGGTAGCTGATGTAACCCAGGTCATAGTCGGCCTGCACATACTCGTCTAAGCGCGAAGCGCCGTTCATGCCCTTGAACTGCTTGAGCTTGGCTTCAGCAGTGGTGTAGTCGCCTTGCAGATATGCCGCCTCGGCATACCAGAAACAGGCTTCAGCCTTGTCTTCGGCAGGCTGACGGCTGTTCATTATCTTCAGAAAATAGTCCTGTGCTTTCTCGTAGTTTCCTTTGCGGAAGTTGTCGATACCTGTTGAATAAAGAAGCTGGTTATAAAGTTTAGTGAGGCTGTTGCTCTTTGTGCCCTTCATGTTCTCTAGACGCGCAAAGGCGTTGTCATAGTCGTGCGACTTCACCAGCAGATAAACAGCCAGTTCTTCAGCCTCTGCCCTACGCTCGTTATCAGGATTCTTCTCGACCCATTCGTCAAGCTGCGTCACGGCTTCGTTGAAAGGGTCAACACCTGGAATCATGCTCAGTTTGGCATAATCGAAGAGCGACTCATCAGCCACATCCTTGTTGACACCAGCGGTGTATGCGGCATAGTAGGCATTACGGGCGTATTTGTCTTCTTTTTTCACATTATAGCAAGAGGCAAGATAATAAGAGGCATATTGCCCAATCTCGTCGTTACCTCCTGCAGCGCGTTGCAGGTCGGCAATGGCACCGTCATAGTCGTCGGTCTTCATCTTGCTCACGCCCATCTGATAATAGGCTTCGCGCGATGCCGATTTGCCCTTAGCGTTTTTGCGGTAAACATCATAGTATTCAAGAGCCTTGGGATAGTTTTGCTTTTGATACCACGCATCGGCCACCACCATAGCCACGTCAGCCTTGCGTTTTGGATCAGCATCGCGGATGGCTTTGTCGGCATCGGCTATCACAGCATCATAATCTCCTGTGCGATAGTTGATTTGCATGATATATGGCGGCACCACTTTGGAATAGTTGCTACTATTGAGCAGCTTGTTGAAGTTGACAAGTGCCTCGGCATCTTTCTTATTTGCGTAAAGGATGTGTGCGTAATAATATGTCGATGGTTCGTTGTACTTTCCCTGCTCCATCGAAAGCTCCCTGAAAAGAGGCTCAGCTTCAGGCACCCTGTCGGTCGAAAAGTAGGAATAGGCCATATTGAACTTCATCTGCTGCTGCTCCTCAGCTGTCAAGGTGCTCGCATCGGTATTCTCGTAATAAGCGAGAGCATCGCGGTATTTATGCTTGTTGAAGAGCATATTGGCATAGAGGAAGTTGGCATGCTCGGCCCATGTGCTGCCAGGGTTCTCGTTCACAAAAGCCATCACTTTGGCCTCAGCATCAGCAGTGCCAAGATACATGGAGCTCACTGCCTGATAATACTGCGCATCAACAACCCTTTGAAGTTTGCTGTCATCAACTGATTTAAGGTATTTGTCGAACGACTCGATAGCCGCCCCGTATTCTTTGTTTTGAAAGAACAGCACTCCTTCGTCAAATCTGGCTTCAGGTGTTAGATATGGCTGTGTTTTTTGCGCTGTGAGTGACGTCGTCATGAACGACAAGGCAAGTGAAAGACCTACAAAAAGGTGTTTTGACTTCATATTTGCTAATATTTTGACAAAAGTACAAAAATTCTTTTTTTGTAACGTTCTTTTTTAAAGGATATTTTACGTTTTACAATAAAAAACCAACGTTTATGTGCTTTTCTTCAACAAAATTCAATTTTTATTATCTTTGCTGCACCAAAATCTTGGCTTATGGAACACCTCTCCACCCTCGACACCGAGCTTTTTGTCTATCTCAACAGTCTGCACGCCGACTGGCTTGACGGCATCATGATAGGCATCACCGAGATGTGGGCATGGCTACCGCTTTATATCCTGCTCATCTATTGGGTTGTGAAACAATACGGGAAAAGATGCTGGATAGTCTTTTTGGCCTTGGGAGTTGTCATTCTTTGCTCCGACCAACTTTCAGCCCATGTATGCAAGCCTCTTTTTGCAAGGCTGAGACCATGTTATAACACTGATTTACAAAATGTTATATACCTTCCCAAGGGTTTGGCAGGAGGACATTACGGCTTCGTCTCCTCGCATGCTGCCAACACCTTCGCAATCGCCATGTTCCTGACGGCAGTGCTGCGCCGCCGCTACGGTGCTGTTGCAGGAATTTTGCTGTTTTTATGGGCAATCATCTCAAGTTACAGCCGCATCTACATGGGTTTCCACTACCCCGGCGACATCGTCTGCGGCGCTGTGCTTGGATTGTTGACAGGATGGCTTATTTGGCTTGTATTCAGAAAAGTTGAGCCTCTTCTTTTTCGAAGGCAATCTGAACAATAGAATGAACGGTAACGCCGCATAACCGCGACAAAAAGCCTCTGTTGATTGCTATCTCAAGGAATCCGTGTGTGCCAAAAAATGCAACCAATTCATCGGGTTGTACGTCATCGTAGCATTCCTTTATATCAGCTACGTAGCTTCCAAAAAGCACCTCGCATCTGCGTCCTTTTACATTCTCAAGGAAAAATTCTTTGGTAATGTTGGTTATGGCGTTGCCATAAGAGTCGATGAACACCACATGACCCTCGATGTAATCGGACGTAGCCCTCGGTTGGAAAATACCACTTCCATTTAGCTGCTGCTTATAGACACCTCCTATGTCCTCCATCTTGGCTCCTTGCGCCAGCATGACAGCGACCTTGGCGAATCTGTCGCGTGCACTGAAAGTGTAGAAATTGGTGTCTTGTTCCACCTTGTCCATCACAACGGCTTCATAGTTCCCCGAACCAACGATGATTGAGAAAACGCCATTGTCGGAGGCGATGAAATACTGCCCGTCGAACTTGACGACCAGATGTTGCTGATGTTCGTTCTCCACTGAATCGACAGCAATGATGTGTATCGTGCCTTCGGGGAACGATGGGTAGGCATTTTTCACCAAAAACGCGGTCTCGACGTGGTTGAATGGGTTCACGTTATGGCACACATCAACAATCACGGCATCAGGCATCTTTGAGAGGATCACCCCCTTGACTGCTGCCGCATAGTAACCATTGTTACCCCAATCGCTTGTTAATGTGATAATTGCCATAATCGAAAAAGCACTCTTGGATAAAAAACTTTATTTCGCAAAGTTATGCTTTTTCTCATATCAAGGCGCGGTTTTTCAATGTTTTTTTTTGGAAAAATTTTCAACTCTTATCCAATCCACCCTATAACGTTGTCAACCACTATTTTGAGTCTCTTCTCGAAGGCCTCTTTTGTGGCGAAACCGATATGTGGCAGAAGCAAAGTGTTTTTCGCGCCAAGTATTGGATTGTCCTTCTTGACCGGAGGCTCAGTTGAATAGACATCGATAGCTGCTCCGGCTATCACACCGTTGTCCAAAGCATTGGCAAGGTCTTGCTCGTTCACGACAGGACCACGGGCTGTGTTGATGAGTATGGCGGTCTTCTTCATCAACGACAATTCCTTGGCGGTAATGAAGTCGCGGGTCTCGCTGTTGAGTGCTATATGCAAGGTGACAATATCCGACTCTTTCAACAAGGTGTCTTTATCCACAAAACACACACCCTCAATAACTTTTGGGGTCCTGTTCCACATCAGCACACGGCAGCCGAAGGCTTTGGCAATCTCTGCCACTCGCTGACCGATGTTGCCTGCACCTATTATTCCTATTGTCTTACCAGCCACCTCTATTCCTGGCATGAGGCCTCCCCTTTCAGCTTCACGCGTGATTCTGTCGTTCTCCGCCATTTTCCTATAAAGGCCAATCATCATGGCAAAGGCCAGTTCTGCAACGGCATTGGTTGAATAGCCAGCGGCATTTTTCACTATTATGCCGCGTTTGGCGCACTCCTCCATATCGATATGGTCAAGGCCGGTGAAAGCAATGGAGAGCATCTTCAGCTTGGGACAAGCGTCGAAAAACTCTTTTCGCAGCGGCATATTGCTCTCAACCACTACGTCGGCATCGGCGGCACGACGTATCAGTTCGGCGGTGTCGGGGTTCTTGTCTGGATATACAACCACCTCGTGCGAGGCATCAACCAAAGGCTTTGTGGCTTGTTTTACGGCATCGACCGAAAGGCCGAGAGGCTCAAGAAAGACTATTTTCATATTTCAGGTTTTATTTAATTCATTATTTTTCTGACTTCGAGACTCGAGACTTCGAGACACGTGATTCAACCAACTGCGTCGCTTTGCGCGTTCCCCTTTTTACGGGGGCAAGGGGCTTTGAATCTTTGCAGACTCCCCCAGCCTGCAGCCACTCCCTCAAGAGGGGGAAGATTCAGCAAGTGCCCTGCGGTCACTCGTCCCTCGCCTCTCGCCATCTCGTGTCAACCCCATAACTTTCAACTCTTAACTTTCAACTTCTAAATTCTCAAAAGTCCATTACCAGTTTCAAATTCACATAACGCGGGGTCAGGTAACTATTCACAGCGTAGCTTATACCGGAAATGTCCTTTATCCACGTGTACGACACTGTGTTGTTGATACCTAATATATTAAAGACCTCGAGACTGATATACATGTTCTTTATAAAGCGGAATGGGTTACGCTTCGAGAACTGAGTCCCTTCGTTTATCAGCTGTTTGGTGAAGCCAATATCGACACGGCGATAGGGCGGATATTTGGTGATAGGCTCATAAAACTCCGAGTCATTGCGGTTCACAGGCATTCCCGTACCGAAAGTAAGGGTTACATTGACACGCCATGTCGGAAAGAATGGTATATAATCCTGGAAGAACAGCGAGAAGCTGAAAAGCTGATTCGATGGACGCGCATGCCAGCCCAGAAAGACCGTATCGGCCACCTGGTCATCACTATGGTTATAGAAGGGCAAACGCTTGTTGTCGGCGTCGACAAGGTAATAGTCACCCTTTATGTCTTCGGCGGTACGCATCAGCGAGAGGCTTGCCCAGCTGTCGACACCGCGCACAAACTCACCATTGAGTTTTATATCCCAACCCGTAGCATAACCCTTAGCCGACTGGTCGGCATAATAACGGATGCGAACATTGTCAACATCGTAAGGGATGATGTGAGCGAGATATTTGTAATATACTTCTGATGTCAAAATGAAAGGCCTGTTCCACATACGGAACTTGTAGTCGCCGCCCAGCACAACTTGATAAGAGCGTTGTGCCTTGGCCATGTCGCGATCAATCAGCGTTCCATCGAACTTGCGCAATTCGCGGTAGAATGGCGGCTGCACATACATGCCACCCGACAAGCGCAGCACGAGGTCGTTCTTCTTGAGCTTCGGCTTATATGCTATTCCACCGCGAGGACTGGCATAGAACTTGCGTCCGTAGTCCCAGTAGTTGGCTCGCACGCCGCCTACAAGCACAAGTTCCGACTCATCGTCGAACTTGTAGGTCCATGTATCTTGTATAAAGGCATCAAAATTGTTGAGTGCCAAAATGTTGTGCGAGCGACTAATGGTGTTAAGCCTTATGTCGGGAAGCACATCAGGCATGGTTCCCGGATAGGAAAAAGCAGTCGGCAGACTGTAACCCGCCGAGTCGATCATCTCCCACTCGTCGATGACGTCATTGACGCGTTGGTGCTGGTAGCGAAGACCCCATTTTATCACATTATTGTTGACTTCGTAGCTGCCAATATGTTGAAAGTTATACACCTGTGTATAAAAGGCATTCCTGGCGTGAGTCAGATACGTTCCAACGCTGTGGTCATCGATGACGTTTCCTCCGTTTTCCGAGCCGAGATTCATTTCAAGCTGCCCAAGACGATACTCGCCTTGCACGTCGTATTTTTCTGTTTCATAGGCGGAATAGGCTGAAGCTATAAACTTGAAATTCAAATCCTTGCGCGGGGTAAACGACAGAGTCAGCGCACCCAGACCTGTCGTGTAGTTGTCAATCTCTTCACCATCGAAGTAAATCTTCAACCTATAGGCCAGATTGATATATCCGAAAGATGTCTCGGCTGTCTGCGGGACTAGATTGTACTGATTTCGTGAGAAATAACCCAAAAACGAGAGTTCCCACTTATCGTTGAAGCGATAATTAAACAAGGTCTGAGCATCGGTGAAGTTGGGGCGGTATGAGCCTTTGGTGTTCATCATGCGCAGCACCAAGCCGGTGTTTTTGTAGCGCGCGCCGACGAGATAACTGAACTTGTCGTTCTTGCTGCTTCCCTCCACATGGGCATCGGCACCGAGCATACTCAACGTAAGCGAGCCTGCAAAGGAATGAGGACGTTTGTAGGTGACATCAAGCACCGACGACATCTTGTCGCCATATTCAGCGGAGAATCCGCCTGCAGAGAACTCGATATTGGACACCAGATGCGAGTTCACAAACGAGAGACCTTCCTGCTGTCCCGAGCCGACAAGGAAAGGCCTATACACCTCGATGCCGTTCACATAGACAAGGTTCTCGTCGAAGTTGCCGCCGCGCACGGTATACTGCGAGCTGAGTTCGTTGTTGGAGACGACTCCCGGCAAAGTCTTTACCAAGTCCTCCACCCCACTGCTCATCGAGGGCAGGAGCGTCACTTGGCGCGGGTCGAGGCGCGTGAGGCTGGTGGCCTCGGTGGAACGGTCGGAGATGACAGCATCGGGCAGGCTTATGCTACTCTCCTCGAGATGAACATCGACACGGCGACGGGTGCCAGCGACAAGTCGCACGTTTTTTTTCACAATGGAATAACCAATGAACGTGTAAGTCAGCTCAACAGTGGTGTCGGCTGGTATCGAGAGCTCGTAAGCACCTTTGGAATTGGTGCTGCAGCCATCCTTCTCGGAGAATGTGACGTTCACAAACTCCATCGGGACACCTTGACTATCAGTCACTTTACCGAAAACAACCGCTCTATCCGCTTCCTTCTGGGCAAAAGCAAAAGCGGTTAGAAAGAGTATTAACGACAATAACAGCCAACGTGTGTTTTGCATCTTATTCCATCATGATTTTAAACCCTTGCCACTCCCCTCAAAAGGGAGAACAATTTATCCAAAATAAAAACGGAATTATTATGTTTTTATTACATCTCAAAAACAAAATAACTGCCATGAACACACGACAGTTATTTTATCTTTAGCCGAAACAGGTTATTACCAACGGCTGAGGTTGCCATCTACAGAAGCGTCGATGATAGCTTGATAGACGCCTTTCTTGTTGATGGTGCGCAGGCCGGCAGCCGAAACTTTCAGCACTACCCACTCGTCCCACTCAGGAACATAGAACTTCTTGATTTTCAAGTTAGGCTCAAAGGTTCTCTTGGTTCTCTTGTTGGAGTGAGAGACGTTATTTCCAGTGATGACCTTCTTTCCGGTGATTTGACAAACTTTTGACATAATCCTTTTATTTTTAGTTACTTACTTTCTTTTTATCCACAAAACGGACTGCAAAATTAGTGATTTTTTTGATACGAAACGCTATTGAGCCATAAAAAATTCATCAGAACTGCACTTTTTTTGAAAAAAAATGACCATTTCGCCTCTGAACGTCATACCTATTTTCCTTTCCCAGAGGGAGTTAAGGAGTTTTTTACAAATATAAATACTTGTAATTCAGCAATTTTCATTTAACTCCTCCGCCTACGGCACCATATCTGAGAGAAGGACGGTTTTACAGAAGGAAAAACAACTGATATGTCGAAAAACTTTATCTTTGCGCTTCAAAATCCATCAAAATGAGAATTGAAGACTTTAAAGTTGCCACCTTGGCTTATGAGATACGCGACGATGCCCCCGACGGTGCCATCGTAGAGAATTTTGACGAGACCGAGCCGCTGACAATGATGATGGGCGTTGGACACATGATGATGAGTTTCTATGAAGGCATACAAGGCTTGGAAGCAGGAGACTCTTTCAACTTCACCATCGCGCCTGAGAAGGCTTTCGGGCCACACAAACCAGAACTCGTGACAGAGGTTCCCATCGACCTCTTTATGGAAGACGGACAGTTGCGCACCGACTTGCTGCAACTGGGCAACCTTGTCGACATTCAGTCGAACGACGGGATGACATTCAAGGGCAAGGTGGTGGGGATCGACATGGCGAGAGAGGCTGTCACGATGGACTTCAACACACAGCTTGCGGGGCACACACTCTACGTGAGCGGCAAGGTGATAGGTGTGCGCGACGCCACCATCGAGGAGATGGACAAGATTGTCGACGAGAGGCTCAAGAAAGGTTCGTTCCGCTATCACGGTCAAAACTGCAGTTGCAAGGAGTGCCAAGACAAAAAATACAAGAAGCTTTATTAGTTGGGGACTGCGAGACGCGAGACTGCGAGACGCGAGGGATGTTTCAAGTTAAAAGTTTCAAGTTGAAAGTTTCAAGTTAGAAATTGTAGGGTGTTTGTGGTGTCGTAGCGCGCTACGACACTACAGGTTCTAACCCTTTAACTTCCTTTTTAACTTCCATCGTAACTTCCTTTTTAACTTCCCTTCTGACTTCTATATTCTGTATTCTGACTTCTTGAAAAAGACACAGACCTTACGCCGTCAAAGCACCATCTTCGCCATTCCTTTAAACTCAACTGCATTATTGTCATTTCCAGTGTCAATGACGTAGGCGAGAATCTTGCACAGCTCAGCCTCGGTGTATTCCGTGCCGTCAACCGATTTAAGAGGCTTGCCCTGTAACAACGCAGGAACGAACTTCTCCCACACAAAAGCGTCGATGATTCTGCGGATTTCGAGGTCACCCATTTTGATTAATATCGTCGCTTTGTAGAAATGGTGATATATTTCGTACATATTCGACTTATACACAAAATACACCTCTAACTCATCCGGGCTGTAAACGAGTTTGCAGTCGGCGGGGTCGATGGTCCAGTCAAAACGTTTGAGCCACATGGCAGCGTGTTTTTTGACGATTGAAACATAATAATCCCAATTGTCCACAAGACACACCAAATATTCGCAGAAGCCCTCCAACATCTCCATCGGCAGATAAATGCCGTGCTCGCGGTCAGAATTGAAACCATCGCGCAACACCGACATATAGCCGTCGATTGTGCCCCTCACCAACCTAAGCGTTATTTCGTCTGTTATATAAAATGTGACATTGTCGGAGTAATAATACCCCCAGAAATTCTTTTCCACGCGCATTTTACCTGACACCAACTGGCAGACCAATTCATAAATCTTTTTCAGGTCGGGGTCGCCGTCCGCATCTTTAAGTGAATCAACGTTTTTGCGCCCGTAATTGCCATTGCAGACGGCACTTCTCACAAACTCCTCCAATGTCCAATGCAGATATCTGCGGCGGCACATGCAGCAATAGACAGCGGCTAGAGGCCATTTTTTGCGGAGCAGGAAACGTACATGCTCGTCGATATCCTTAATTGCTTTCAGAAGCACCCTTTCTTCATCGGTAAGTTTTCGCATAGCATGGTGAGATTTAATTTGGGCAAATTTACACAAAAACAATTGCATCACAAGGGAAAATTTATTTTTCATCTTTTCAACGTGGCATTGCAAAAAAACATATCTTTGCGTATCATTGAATAAAACCTTTAATAATATGTACAAACGACTGTCGCTACTGCTCTTACTGTTTGTGTCATACACAATTACGCCACTCAAGGCGCAGGATAAGCAGGCTTATAAAGCTGTTTTGGTTGGTTTCTACAACTTGGAGAACATATTCGACACCATCGACGACCCCAACAAGAACGATGAGGAGTTCCTGCCCGACGGCAAAAACGCCTGGAACACTGAGAAATACCTCTGCAAACTCAAAAACATGTCGGAAGCCATCGCCTCGATAGGCACCGACTTCGTTCCCGAGGGCGTGTCAGTGCTGGGCCTCTCAGAGGTGGAGAACCGCAACGTGCTGGAAGACCTCGTGGCACAGCCCGCCATAGAGAAACGCAACTACCAGATAATACACTACGAGGGTCCCGACCGCCGTGGTGTGGATGTGGCTCTGATATACAACCCGCGCTACTTCAAGCCAACCAACTCTAAGGCTTACCGCACCGTCATCCCCGACCAGCCCGACTTCTTCACCCGCGACCAACTTGTGGTATCGGGCATGCTCGACGGCGAGCTCATGCACTTCATAGTTATGCACTGGCCTTCGCGCTTCGGTGGCGAGAAAGCCTCGCGCCCCAACCGCATTGCCGCAGCCTCACTGTGCCGACACATAGCCGACTCACTCATAGCCATCGACCCCAAAGCCAAAGTCGTCATGATGGGCGACTACAACGACTACCCCACCAACGTGAGCGTCACGAAGTACCTGCGCGGTGCCGGCAACATGAAAAAAATGAAAAAAGGCGACTTCTTCAACCCCATGTTCGACCTGCACAAAAGCGGCATAGGCTCAAACTACTACCGCGACGTGCCCGGCGTCCTCGACCAGATGGTGATAACACCAGGACTGCTGCCCACCGACTTTGAGACATACCAGTTCAAGCTGGCCAAGATACACAACAAAGACTTCCTCAAGCAACACGGCGGACGTTACGACGGCTATCCCTTCCGCACCTTCTCGGGCGCCCAGTGGATTGGCGGCTACAGCGACCACTTCCCCGTTTACATCATCCTCACTAAGAAAAGCAAATACATGAACTAAACCACAGCACAAAAAAAAATGCAATACAGGATATATCCTATAAGCGCCATCGCACAGATAACCAAAGGACAGCTTCTGGGCAACACTGACGAAAAAAACATAAGCGAGATACTTATCGACAGCCGACAGCTCATCGAGCCAGAACAGACCTTGTTCTTCGCCATAAAAAGCCAACGCAACGACGGACACAAATACATAGCACCACTATATAAAAAAGGTGTAAGGGCTTTTGTTGTAAGTCAGGAACCCGACACCGAGGCAATGCCCGAGGCCTCTTTCATAGTGGTTAACAACACCCTGGATGCCCTACAGACCCTTGCCGCACATCACCGTTCACAATTCACCATGCCCGTGATAGGCATCACAGGCAGCAACGGAAAAACGGTAGTGAAAGAATGGCTCTTCCAGCTGTTAAGCCACAACTTCTCCATCGTCAGGAGCCCCAAAAGCTACAACTCACAGATTGGCGTACCTCTTTCGGTATGGCAGATGCAACCACAGAACGACCTGGCCATATTCGAGGCAGGCATCTCACAGACAGGCGAGATGCAGAAACTACGCGACATAATACGCCCCACCATAGGCATCTTCACCAACATTGGACAAGCCCACAACGAGAACTTCATCAACAAAGAGCAGAAAGCAGGCGAGAAACTCAACCTCTTCTCAAAAGCCGACACACTGATATACTGCATGGACCACACCGAGATACAACAGGTCATCATGCGATCGGGCATAGCAAACAACGTGAAACTAATGTCGTGGAGCCGCAAGTTCAAGGAAGCGGCGATATTTGTCGAGGCTGTGGACAAAAAAGACAAAACGACAGAGATTGTATGCCAGTACGAAGGCCGGCAAATAAAGTTCGAGATACCCTTCACCGATGACGCATCCACCGAGAACGCCATACATTGCTTCGCCACCGCACTGCTACTGCACGTCCCCGATGAAGTCATCATTCAAAACATGGCTAAGATTGTGCCTATTGCCATGCGTCTGGAGCTGAAGTCGGGCAACAACAACTGCACCATCATCAACGACTACTACAACTCCGACATCAACTCGCTCGCCATAGCCCTCGATGTGATGAACCAGCAGAGCCAACACAGCAACAAGACCGTCATACTCTCCGACATACTGCAGAGCGGGCTCAGCGACGAAGACCTGTATGAGAAAGTCGCCTTCATGCTTGAACGCAAAAAAATCGATTCGCTGATAGGCATAGGACAAGCCATCTCGCGACAAGCCGGCAAGTTCAAGATGAAAAGCACCTTCTTCCCCACCGTCAAAGATTTTTTGGAAGACTACCCCATCAACGACTTCCACAACCAGACCATACTGCTGAAAGGCGCCCGCCAGTTCGAGTTCGAGCAGATAAGCAAACTGTTGCAGGAGAAGGTCCACGAGACCGTTTTGGAGATAAACTTCAGCAACCTCGTCAACAACCTGAACTACTACAGGTCGAAGATAAAGCCCGAGACCAAGCTCATGGCCATGGTAAAGGCTTTCAGCTACGGTAGCGGCAACCTGGAGGTTTGCAACATACTTCAATTCTACAATGTGGACTATGTCACCGTGGCTTTCGCCGACGAGGGTGTCGACCTGCGCCGTGCCGGCATCACACTGCCCATCATGGTGATGAGTCCCGAGGCAAGTAGCTACGACAACATAGTGAAATACAACCTTGAGCCGGAGGTGTTCAGCTTCCGCAACCTCGCCATGATAGAGAACGCTGTGTCAAACTCGAGCAAATCGACACCAATAGGCATACACATCAAACTTGACACCGGAATGCACCGTTTAGGCTTTGCCGAGGCCGACATTCCTGAACTCATCAACCGCATCAAGGCCAACCCCATGCTCCACATAAAGAGCATCTTCTCGCACCTTGCCACAGCCGACAACGCCAACGAGGATGCGTTCACCATGAGCCAAATCAACTGCTATGAACGTGTCAGCAACATGATTGTAGAAGCTTTCCCATATAAGATTATACGCCACATACTCAACACTGCAGGCATCACACGCTATACTAAATATCAGTTCGATATGGTACGCCTCGGCATTGGTCTCTACGGAGTGCCTGTCTGCCCAGAAGACGCACCGCATCTGAAAGCCGTGGCAGCCCTGCGCACCACCATAAGCCAGATAAAAAGCATTCCACAAGGCGACAGCATCGGCTACAACCGCCACGGGCGTGCCACACGCCCAATGCGCATAGGCATCATACCGATAGGCTATGCCGACGGCATCCCCCGCCTGCTAGGCAACGGCAACGGCACTTTCTATGTCAATGGGCAAGCCGTCAAGATTGTCGGCGACGTATGCATGGACATGTGCATGCTCGACCTCACTGACCTTGAAGCCAACGAAGGCGACACCGTCACCATCTTCGATGACGAGCACAGCGTGAGCGAACTGGCGAAATGCTGCAACACAATACCCTACGAACTAATGACACGTGTGTCGCAAAGGGTAAAGAGAGTATATTTCCAGGAATAAAAAAATCGGGACGGTTTTTAGCCGTCCCGACTCATTTTTAAGCTTGTTTTAATGCCTTATTTCGCGGCCAATTTGGTGAAAGTTCCTATCATCTTGCCATTTGTGACAGTAACGGGAAATTCTTGCGAATTGTTAATGCTGATATATGCCTGTTCACCTATCACGCCGTTATAATCCATGTCGTTGCCTTCCAAAGTACCGACACCATCCAAGACAGCGCGGAGATTCAGGGAAACAAAGCCTAAAGTAACTGGCACTATTATCTCTTTCTGGTCAAAGACAATGTTGTTGCCATTGGTGGTGGCGCCAATATTATAGGACTCTCCATCTATCACCATGGAGACAACCACATCGTTATATGTGGCTCCAGCGTTTATTACCATGCTGCCACTTACATTGACATTTATGTCATCGTCAAAATCACCCAAAACGGGAAGCGACGATGCATAGACGTGACCTGTCACAGTCATGCCATTACAGGTGTAGGCACCGATGAACGGGTTTGCATCGGGACCTGGAATCTGTGTCACCAAAACGCTTATTGATGCAGAGGCTGTTGCGCCGTCAGCATCTGTTGCGGTGGCTGTAACAGTGACAGTTCCTGTTTGAGCGAAAGTCTTGGTCCAATCCTTTGACACAGAGGTTTCGCCAGAAGCGTTGTCATACACATTGAAGATGCCATTCTCGTTGGAATACTGCACATCAATCTTTGTTATGGGCGACTGCGAGGTCTCATTGGCATCGACTTTCACACCAAAAGTAAGCGAAGTCTCTGTATAGACTGGAGAACCATCGCTGACATAGTTGCTTCCAGTCAGGAATTCTATCTTGGGCGCATGAACGGCCTCGAGCACGGTGACTGTCAATGTAGCTGTTGCCGTCTCACCATTGACATCGTATGCCGTTGCAGTAACTGTCACCTTGCCTTCAGTGTCAAAGATCTTCACCCACGACCGGCTCGGGCTGTCCTCGGCAGGGTCATAGTCGAAAACATGACCTTCGTCGCCGTTGGAGTATTCAACGACTATCTTGCTGATGCCCTTGCCTCCCACGAACGACGAAACAACTTCAACTCCAAAAGTGGCCTTCTCGCCAGCATGAAGCTCTGTTGTCGAGTTAGTATAGGTACCCGTGGTGATGAACTTAATGGTCGGAGCCTTGTCCTTTTTGCAGCCGACAAAAGACAGCAAGGCGAGGCATATCAATGCTAAAAACGACTTTTTCATGGATTATTTGGAAATTGGTTGAAAAATAGTCATTTCTATCTTTCCATTCTCCATTGTGAAAGGAGCTGAGATATTCATGCCAAGGACGGTTGCTGAGGCTGTTCCACTGCCTGTGAAAGTGCCTGAATAAAGAAGCTGTCCTTCACTGTTGAGTTTAGCGGAAGCGTCAACCACGGCATTGATCTGGAATTTAAACCCTTGGTTAGCATCATTCTTCTCTATAACCAATGTGGTCTGTTCAAAATCAATAACATCACCGTTGCAAGTACCATTGAAGGTGTAGTTGTCGCCCTCGACAGTCAGAACAGCTGCAACCTTGTCCTTCTTGTCGCCAGCTGTAATGCTGAGAAGCACATCATCAAAAGCTACAGGCAGTTCATGACCGTCAATCAACTGCTGTGCAGCCGGATCTGATGTCCTAATAGTAGCTTTAAGCTCCATGTTGTCAGCTTTGTAGTTGCCGATAAATTTCTCATTAGGTTTCTCTTTGTTGCAGCTCGCAAACATGGCAAGCACGCAAACCATTGCTAACAATGCTTTTTTCATAATAAATTAAATTTTAGTTACATTATTATCTTAAATTAATAATCTGCAAATTTATTGAAACTTCTGCAAAAATAAGGCCAAAAAGATAAAAAAAACTATTTGTGCCAAAAAAACATCACAAAATGACATCCTGCACACCTAAAAAGTGTAACTTTGCGACTATGGAAGAGATTGTAAAATTAAGACATCTGCTGCACTCCATCGCTGAGCCTTCGGGCAACGAAGCAGAGACGAACAAGGCAATATGCGAATGGCTTCGTGCAACAAATCCCGATGTTTTAGTTGAAAACGTCGGAGGATACGGCATCATAGCCCTCTACAAAGGCCGACAGCCCGGCAAGCGTGTCATGCTCCGCGCCGACATCGACGCACTGTATATACCGGAAAACGGAGATTTGGAATACAAATCATGCCACATTGGCATATCGCATCGCTGCGGCCACGACGGTCATGCCGCCATGCTTTGCGGCGTTGCCGCCGAATTGGGCAAGAAAAGACCCGAGAAAGGCGAGGTGATGCTTGTGTTCCAACCCGCCGAAGAGACAGGACAAGGTGCCGCCGCCGTCATTGCCGACAAGGCTTTTCAAGACCTCAAGCCAGATATGGCTTTCGGCCTGCACAACATCCCCGGTTTCGACCATGGGACGATATGCCTCCGCAAAGGATGCTTCGCCGCTGCCTCGTTCGGGATGAAGATATGTCTGGAAGGAGCCACCGCACACGCCTCACAACCCGAGAAAGGCCTGTCGCCAAGCATCGCCTTGGCAGAAATGACAACGACTCTGGAACAGAAACGCAGCGAATGGTCCAAGCACCAACCACTGACGACATTCGTAATCACACATGCCGAACTAGGAGAAAAGAGTTTCGGCATTGCCCCCGGTCACGCCGAGATATGGCTCACACTTCGCAGTTTCGACGACCATTGCCTTGACAAACTCAAGAAAGAGATTCTTGACGCTGCCTCATCCATCGCACAAAGCCATGAATTGGCCATAAAACACTCCATCCATGAAGCTTTCTCAGCCACCGTCAGCGATGAGAGATGCTTCGAGATTGTAGAGAAAGCAGCCCAAGCAGCCGCTTTGCCCACACTCTACCTTGACCAACCTTTCCGCTGGTCGGAGGACTTTGGCCGCTATGCCGAGGTATGTCCTATTGCCTTCTTCGGACTGGGCTCTGGACTAAACCAACCTCCACTGCACGACCAACACTACAACTTCCCCGACGAAATCATCCCTTTCGGAGTAAGGATTTTTATGAGCATTTTAAACGAGAAACCATGACAATGACTACAGACACGGGACTACGAGACAAGAGACACGCATCAAATAAACAAATCAACAGATAAACAAATCAACAATGAGATACACTTACCAAACCCAAGGCACCTGTAGCCAAGAGATAGAATTCGAATTGGAAGACGGCATCATCAAAAGCCTTACTTTTTATGGAGGCTGCCACGGCAACACCCAAGGCATCAGCAGCCTCGTCATAGGCATGAAAGCCGAAGACGTTATCAAGAAACTGGAAGGCATACGTTGCGGTTACAAAAGCACATCCTGCCCCGACCAACTGAGCCAAGCACTGAAATTAGCCTTAAAGAACAATCAAAACAAACAGTAATACACTATGCTAAAGATACACAACTTCTGTTTTAACGCTTTTGGCGAAAACACATATATAATATATGGTGACGACAAGAACGCCGTAGTGATTGACCCGGGCAACTCCACTCCGAAAGAAGACAACCAGCTATTCTCTTTCATTGACAGCAACGGGCTAAAAATCATCAAGATAATAAACACACATGCCCATATTGACCATATCATAGGCAACAAGAAAGTCAAGGAGCGCTTCGGAGCCAACATCGCCGCCCATCCCGACACCTCGGCCGACTTCGCCACAGCGCGCCAGCAGCTGCTCATGTTCGGCTTCGACAGACAAATAGACATCGCAAAACCAGACGAGGCACTACAGGATGGCGACACCTTCCCTCTCGGCGACGACATAATAGAGGTTATTTCAACACCAGGGCACGCACGTGGCAGCATAAGCCTCTATGCGCAAGTTCTTGGCGTGGTCTTCACTGGCGATGCACTATTCTGCCGCAACATAGGCCGCACCGACTTCCCTGGCGGCAGCTACGATCAACTTCGCACCAGCATACGTGAACGGCTTTTCACCCTGCCCGACAACACCACTGTCTTCAGCGGACACGGTGAGTGCACATCGATAGGAGAAGAGAAAGACTTCAACCCGTATGTGGCTGTGTAAAGTCTACTTTATCTCAAGAATAGTCCCCAAAATCTTCCTGACACCCTGCTTCTGCTCGAAGTTGTAATAGTATGACACAATGACATGGGTGTCGTCGATCATCTCTGACCACGGATAGCCTATATCGGTGCCACCTGCATCATCGCGAATGATGATTTCAGGAGCATCACGGAAGTTTGTGCATTCAGGATTGAGTATCTTGGCCTTTATGCCATAAGGTTCATGGCGATAGCCATAAGTCAGCAGGACACGATTGTCGGGTAGACGCAAGGCGTGGAAAGGATGTCCTTGAAAACCCAAACCCTCGCATTTGAACGAAGCGCCACCGTCGGTTGAGCGGGCAATATATCCCTCGTCGGCGGGCCAGTCGAGTGAGCGCGCAAAAGCCACAAGGTCGCCATTGGGTGTCTCATAAATCGAAGTCTCATTGAAGTTGAGCGAGTCGTCATCGATGATGGGAGAACGATACTGCCAGGACACACCGTTGTCGCGCGACTGCACAAGATAGACCGACGAGCCTCCTTCCCTACCGTTCTCGCAGGCCACAGCCCAGTTTATAGTACCATCGGGGCTTTGGCACAACGCACCTCTATTATACAGTTGGAACTTGCCGAGCATGGTGGAGCGCGTCTCGGTAGGTATTGGCGAACCCGGATCGATAGGTCCTTGCCATGTGGCGCCATCGTCGCTTGAACGAATCACGAAACCACCAGCGTAAGCCCAGTTGTCGATATAGAAACGGTCTTTATATTCATCGAGCAGGTTCTCCCCTATTTGAATCCAATAATAGCTCGTGCAGAGAATGTCACCGCTTGCAAGTTTGATCATGCATGGGTCCTGCGAGCCGCCAAATGGATGGGCAAACATAAGCCGAGGCTCCTTGGTCCACGTCATGCCTCCATCACTCGATTTAACCGAAACAAGATAGCTGTTGGGGTCGACATGGTAGTTACGGTCAGCACCGAAAGGCACGCGGTTGGGGGCACGCCTGAACGAACAGAGCAGGTCGCCATTGTCCAACTTGACCAGCGAAGGGAATGCCGAAAAGAAGGCGGTATCATCATAAATCACAACCTCTGCCACTTTGTCAACACCTTCAGCCAAAGGTTCACCTTTCGGGAAATCATACTGTTTTACGGTCACAACATTGTCTCTATTGTCGCATGCCCACAACAAAAAGGCCGACAGCAGGAGCAAAAAAATTTTTCTCATACCTTATTATATATTTGAGCTGCGAATATACGTTTTTTTTGAATAAAAAAGTATTTATGATTGTATTTGGCAAGATATTTGTATATTTGTGCCTTGAAATAAAAACATTAAAAAGATGAAAAGAATAGCTTTTTTACTTGGATTGTTTCTGATGATTGCAGGCGTCACAATGGCCCAGTCATCAAAGAAAGTGCAGAATGGTCCTGAGATTTCATTCGAGAAGACCGTTCACGACTACGGAGAAGTCCCTTACAACGGCAATGGTGACTGCGAGTTTGTATTCACCAATACCGGCAACGAGCCTCTGATACTCCAGAAGCCCAAATCGAGTTGCGGCTGCACGGTGCCCACATGGCCCAAGGAGCCCATACTCCCCGGTGAGAGCCAGTCAATAAAGGTCACTTACAGGACAACCAAGGTTGGCACAATCAACAAGACCGTCACCGTGACATCCAACGCCATCAACAACCCCACAGTGGTGCTGAAGATTCAAGGCAAGGTGCTTGAGCAGCCTCAAGAGGCACTGCCTACCAAAGAAGACGCAGGTTCGCCCATCAATAACAAGTAAGACACAAAACGACACGAAATGCTGTCCGAAACAAAACGGGCAGCTTTCGTTGTTTTGTTAAACAAGGACAATCAATCTATTATTTATGCCAAAAATATCAAACAAAGGTTACGAGCTGCCGCAGTCGGCAATTCGTAAGTTAGTGCCTTTTTCCGACGCTGCCAAAGAGCGCGGCATCCATGTCTATCACCTGAATATCGGTCAGCCTGACATCAAGACTCCAAAGAATGCTCTCAATGCTTTGGCCGATATCGCCAGAGAGCTCCCTGCAACCAATGGTGTGCTGGAATACAGCCATTCAGCAGGCATCCCGTCCTACCGTCGTGCTCTGTGCAACTACTACCATCGTCATGGCATCGACGTGACACCCAACCAGATCATTGTCACCACAGGCGGCAGCGAGGCTCTGCAAATGGCCTTCACCGTGTGCCTCAACCCTGGCGACGAGATAATCATCCCAGAGCCATATTACACCAACTACAACACTTTCGCCAAGCTCTGCGACGCCAAGATTGTCACAATACCGAGCGACATAAAGACAGGCTTCGCCCTGCCTCCCATCGAGGACTTTGAGAAGGTCATCACGCCACACACCAAGGCCATCATGATTTGCAACCCCAACAATCCTACTGGCTACCTTTACACCCATGAGGAACTGCTGAAAGTTGCAGGTCTGGTCAAAAAATACGACCTCTACCTCTTTGCCGATGAGGTTTACCGTGAGTTCTGCTACGGTGGACACAAACACTTCAGCGTTATGCAGCTTGAAGGACTGGAGCGTAACACTATCCTGTTCGACTCTGTCTCGAAGCGATACAGCGCCTGCGGAGCCCGTGTGGGCTGCATGGTGACACGTAACAGCGAGGTCTATGCCACCGCCATGCGATTGGCTCAGGCCCGTCTGTCACCACCGAGCTTCGGTCAGATTTTCGCCGAAGCCGCCGTTGACACTCCTCAGGAATATTTCGACAAGGTGCAAGCTGAATATGTAGCCCGTCGCAACGTCATCGTCGAAGGCGTGAACAAGATTCCAGGATGCTTCTGTCCCATGCCCAAAGGTGCTTTCTACACCGTCATCGACCTGCCTATCGACGACAGCGACAAGTTCTGCCAGTGGCTGCTCACCGACTTCAGCTACAACGGCGCCACCGTCATGTTGGCTCCGGCAACAGGCTTCTATGCCGACCCCGAGAAAGGCCGTCATCAGGCACGTATCACCTACTGCATCTGTATAGAAGACCTCAAAAACGCCATCAAGTGCCTTGAAGAGGCTCTGAAGGTTTATCCAGGAAGAACAAGATAAAAAAGTAAGTCCTTCTAATATGTGAAAAGCCCTCGCTGAAAGCGAGGGCTTTTCTATTTTCGTTATTAAAAGAGTCTTAAACCTCTGTTCCACAGTTGGAGCAGAACTTACCGGTCACATCTTTGCCGCATTTCGGGCATTTCTTGGGTTGGTTATCGTCGGGGCATGCTGTTCCGCAGTTCGAGCAGAAGTTGCCTGTCACGTCGGCACCGCATTTCGGGCATTTCTTAGGAGCCTTGGGTTGAGGCATCTCTGTTCCGCAGTTCGAGCAGAACCTGCCTGTCACATCGGCGCCACACTTGGGGCACTTCATTGCCGGAGTGGGGACTCCGCCACCGCCACCTGTACGAGGTGCATACGGGTCGTAGTTCATTTGTGGTGTCTGTTGTCCGCCAAAAGCGTTCTGCATAACACCGCCGGACATACCACCTGAGCCTGCATTCATCATACCCAAGCCCATGAAGCCAGCACCAGCACCAGCAGGGTTGTCGGCTGCATGTTCCATGACGTCGATGATCTTGCCTTGGCCCATCATCGAGTTGGAGCTGTACTCGTAACGGTCGATCTTCTTCAAGCTCTCATCGTCAGGTGTCACTGACTCGAAGGTGAAGCTGACCAAACGGATACCACGGGCGCGGATAGGTTCATCGAATACATTCTCGCTCATGATTTGCTTGATTTCCTTTGATTTGCTTGTCAACTCCATAGCGGGAGCACGGTGTTCGGAGTTACCCAACACGTTCAACACGCTTATCAAAGCATCCACGACCTCGCTACGCATCTGCTCGGTTATGTCTTTTTTCTTGATTACAGTGCCAGTACCAGCATGGTTGCGCATGAAAACGCCCATGTCGTCGATACGGAAGGTGTATTTTCCGAAGCAAGTCACCTTCATTGCCAAAGGCATCAGCGAACCTGTCATGCCGTTCGGAATCGGGTGCGACCAGTCTTGGAAAGGAACAGGTTTAGGTGTTCCGAACTTGTTATCGAGTATCTCCTTGGCGTTGAAATAGAACACAGCTTGTTCCTTTGCGGGAGTACCGCCGTATGTGAAACGCTGCCACATTTCCTTGAACACCGGCCCAAATTGGCCACCGAAGAAGGAAGGTGACGAAGATTGGTCGAAGGTGTAAACGCCTTCTTCCGCTGTTGCGTCCAGAACGCTACCGGTATCGTAGATGACAGCCACCTGGCCAGGAGCCACCACGATACGGCTGCCTTTTGAGATTTGACCTGTCTTGGTGGTTTGTTTCACCATCAAGGTGTCCATGTCCATGTTGTCGCATTTGATTAGGTCTAACCATTGGTCGCCTAATGTACCGCTGACGGCATTGAATGCTGATTTAATAAGTCCCATTTTAGTTTAGTTTTTATTGATTTAAATTATTTATTGCATGAATATCTGTCAATACCCAGTCATGTTCGCCCGTGGTGATGACGCTACCGCAATACTCGCACTGTCCTGACGATGTTATCTCGGTAGGAGCTCCGCAGTTGGGGCAGTTAGTTGTTGACTTGTTGCTTGTTCCTGCATGAGTCTTGACGCCGACCTTTCGGTTAAACACCATTTCGTACTTCATGTACCAGTCGCGGTTCGGGTCGCTCTCAAGCACCTGTCTTGTGGTTGCATCGATTACATAGTCGCGCATGATGGCGAAGAGGTATATCGTCAGCACTTCTTTGTCGCCGTCGATGTGGAACTCTTTGAGTGTGCACCGCTTGATTGCTATTTTCTCTATGATGTTTATCTTGTTGCCACGGATATACTCATTGAGTTGTGCATTATGCTGCGAGAAGAGTTCTTCGCTCTCGAACGGGCGTATCGGCTTCCAATCTCGTGCCGACCAAGCCTCCTGAATCTTCATGAACACTTCCCTCGCCCAGGCGGTGAACTTGTCGGCAGAGAAGTTGGGGTCGACCTCTTGTATCTGTGCTGCCACTTGACCGCTCATGTCGGCAAAACGGTTTGCGTCGGCCTCTGCCTGGCGTTCTACAGCCTGGTTCTCGTAAGTCCAGTCGCTCTTGCCAGCGCCGCCGCCTTTCTTACGTTTCTGCACGAAAATATATATCATGAGGGCCACGAACAACACAAGAGCCAGCATCGGGTGTTCTATGCACAGACCCAAGAGGAAAGCAATAAGCTCGCCATAGTCCCCGTCGCCACCGCCGCCGTCATATCCTCCACCACCGCCAGTGTAGCGGTTCTGGTTGCCAACATCGGCTATGGCAACACCGCATAACAAAGTCATCACGGCAAGCAACATCCCAAATACTCTTATATGCTGGCCGTATTTCTTTATAAACCCCATTATTTTATGCATAGTCTCAAAATTAGTTATTCATGGGTACAAAGATACACTTTTTATTGCAAAAAGCCATAAAAAGACGAAAAAAAAACTTTTTTTTACACGCATTTGTTGTTTGAAAAGAAAAAAATCTTACCTTTGCAGCGCAAAACAAGGGAGCTTAGCTCAGTTGGTTCAGAGCACCTGCCTTACAAGCAGGGGGTCACTAGTTCGAACCTAGTAGTTCCCACAGACAAGCCGCTGAAATTCAGCGGCTTTTTTTTTACTATTTCGCATCCATAGTCCCCGCACTTTTTTTCGCAACTTCTATACAAACATTAAAACAATAAAACAAATCAACTTTCAAACAAATCAACAAAATATTTACCTTTGCAAAATCAATATAAATGATATGGGAAAAAGGAAAATATCCTCAATTGCGACAAAATTCCTCATGGCTTTGACAGGCGCTGGCTTTGTGCTGTTTTTGCTGTTTCACGGAATAATGAACTTCGTCTCCATCATTTCGCCTGAAGGCTATAATGCCATCTGCGAGTTCCTGGGCGCCAATTGGTATGCCGTCGTCGGCACCATCGGGCTGGCCGCACTTATGGTTGGGCACATCGTCATAGGCATCGTGCTGACAATACAGAACCTCAGAGCACGAGGCAATGTTAGATATACCAAGACAGAGCGTCCGATGGGTGTGGAATGGTCGTCGCAGAACATGCTAGTGTTGGGACTCTTCATCCTGTTTGGCATAGTGATGCACCTTTACGACTTTTGGTACAAGATGCAGTTTGCCGAACTCATGGGGCGCGAACCAGCCAACGGCATAGAGCGCATCCAGTTCATCTTCTCGAACAACCATTTCAGCATAATGTACCTGATTTGGCTCGCTGTCATCTGGCTGCACCTCTCACATGGAGTGTGGAGCATGTTCCAGTCCATCGGGTGGAACAACGAACGATGGAAACGCCGTGGACAGATAATAGCTTACGCAGTGGCAAGTTTTATTGTCATTCTGTTCGCCTCCGTTGTGGTTTATTATTGGCTTATTTTCCCTAACCTCTAATTACATTGTCATGGACGAAAGACTAAACTCACATATACCTGACGGCCGACTCGCCGACAAATGGTCGAACTACAAAGCCACACAAAGACTAATCAACCCTGCCAACAAACGCCGTCTGGACATCATCGTGGTAGGCACAGGCCTGGCAGGTGCATCGGCAGCAGCCACACTGGGCGAGCAGGGATACAATGTCAAGGTGTTCTGCATACAAGACAGTCCTCGAAGGGCTCACAGCATAGCAGCGCAGGGAGGCATCAACGCGGCCAAGAACTACCAGAACGACGGCGACAGCATACAGCGTTTGTTTGAGGACACCGTCAAAGGCGGCGACTACCGTGCGCGCGAGGCCAACGTTTATCGTCTTGCCGAGATAAGCAACAACATCATCGACCAGTGTGTGGCACAGGGTGTTCCTTTTGCCCGCGACTACGCCGGGATGCTCGCCAACCGCTCGTTCGGCGGAGCACAGGTATCGCGCACCTTCTATGCAAAAGGACAGACAGGACAGCAGCTGCTTCTCGGGGCATACGGAGCATTGAGCAAAGAGATAAACAAAGGCACCGTACAGCTTCTCACCCGCCGCGAGATGCTCGACTTGGTAATAGTTGACGGTCAAGCCCGCGGCATCATAGCACGCAACCTCGAGACTGGCGAGACAGAACGTTATTCAGCACACGCCGTGGTGATAGCCACTGGCGGCTACGGCAACGTGTTCTTCCTCAGCACTAATGCCATGGCCTCGAACGGCTCAGCGGCATGGAGATGCTATAAAAGAGGCGCATACTTCGCCAACCCGTGTTTCACACAGATACACCCCACCTGCATACCCGTGCATGGCGACTACCAGTCGAAGCTGACACTGATGAGCGAGAGCTTGCGCAACGACGGTCGCATCTGGGTGCCAAAAGACCTGACCGATGTGGAGAAGATTCGCCGTGGCGAGATACGCCCATCGGACCTCAAGCCTGAGCAACGCGACTATTACCTTGAACGACGCTATCCTGGCTTCGGCAACCTCGTTCCCCGTGACGTGGCCTCACGCGCAGCCAAGGAGCGTTGCGATGCTGGCTTTGGAGTGAACAACACAGGACGCGCCGTCTTCCTCGACTTCGCCGACGCCATCGACAGACTCGGCGCCAAAGTAGTGGAAGCACGCTACGGCAACCTCTTCGAGATGTACAAGAACATCACCAACGACGACCCCTACTCCACCCCGATGATGATATATCCCGCAGTGCACTACACCATGGGCGGCCTCTGGGTGGACTACGAGCTGCAATCCACCATACCAGGGCTATTCGTCCTAGGCGAAGCCAACTTCTGCGACCACGGAGCCAACCGCCTCGGCGCTTCTGCTCTCATGCAGGGACTCGCCGACGGATACTTCATCCTGCCCTACACCCTGCAAAACTACCTTTCCGACAAGATAAGCCAACCACGCATCGACACTGCAGCATCCGAATTCACGGAAGCCGAGGACAGGGTCAAAAACGAGATAAACACACTGACAAGCATCAAAGGCAAGGAGACAGCCGACTCATTCCACCGACGCCTAGGCAAGATAATGTGGGAATATGTAGGCATGGCTCGCGATAAAGCAGGCCTCGAAAAAGCAATAGGACTTATAAGCGAACTGAGAGAGGAGTTCCACGCCGACCTACTGATACCCAGCGAGAAAGAAATAAACACCGAATTGGAGAAAGCCCTTCGCGTCAGCGACTTCCTCGAGATGGGCGAACTAATAGCCCGCGATGCCTTGCAGCGTGAAGAGTCGTGTGGAGGTCATTTCCGCATCGAGCACCAGACACCCGACGGAGAAGCGCAGCGCGACGACGAGAACTTCAGGTTTGTGGCAGCATACGAATATCAAGACAACGCTTCAGCGAAACTGCACAAAGAAGAGCTGGAATTCAACAATATTAAGCTGAAACAGAGGAATTACAAATAATTTGGCAATGTCAAAGCCACTGGATTGAGAGAACCTCACCTTGAACCAACAATGTCGAGAAAATGATCAAGAAAGTATATAAATTCGGCGGGGCCTCGGTGAAAGACGCCGACGCCGTGCGCAACCTGAAAAACATAGTAACTGCGCATAAAGACGAAGACATCATGCTCGTCGTCTCGGCCATGGGCAAGACCACCAACGCCCTCGAAGCCATATTAAGCGACTTCCGCTCGCATAACGGCGACCTCGGCATCGATGCCATGAAGACGACGACGGAATACCACGAGCAGCTCATGCTCGACCTCTTCGACGGCGACTCAAACCACCCCGTTTTCGAGTCAGTGGCAAGCCTGTTCCTCGAACTGTACGACAAGCTGTGCCAACCCGACCTGCCCTACGACTACCACTACGACCAGACGGTGTGCTACGGCGAGCTCATCTCGACGACAATAGTAGCCGAATACCTCAACCACTGCGGCATACCCACCCGCTGGCTCGATGCACGCAAATACGTCATCACCGACGACACCTTCCGTACCGCCTCGCCCGACTGGGACGAGACAAGACTGCGCATCACCAAACTCAACGACGAGCACATTCGCGGCCTCGTGTGCCTCACACAAGGCTTCATAGGAAGCACAGGCGAAGGCAAGCACGGCACCACCCTCGGACGCGAGGGCTCCGACTTCACCGCAGCCATATTCGCCAACTGCCTCGAAGCCGAGGAAGTGACCATCTGGAAAGATGTGGAAGGGCTGCTCAACGCCGACCCGAAACGCTTCGCCGACACGGTCAAGATACCGCACATCTCATACCGGGAAGCCATAGAGCTGGCATACTACGGAGCGACAATCATACACCCGAAGACAATCAAGCCGCTGCAAAACAAGAACATAGTGCTTAAAGTGCAGTCGTTCGTGAACCCCGATGCAGCACCAACCATAATTGACGGCAACCCGAGCGACGACAACAAAACGCCGTCATACATAGTGAAAGACCGACAGACTCTCGTCAGCATCTCGCCGCGCGACTTCTCGTTCATGGACGAACACAACCTGCAAGTCATTTTCCGCGTGTGCGACGAGCTGCACATCAACACCAACATGATACAGACCTCTGCCCTCATGCTCTCGTTCTGCTTCGACAGCGACAACGACAAGCTTGTCTCGCTGCTGCAAAGCCTAAGCGACAGCTTCAAAGTGAAGTACAACGACGGCCTGCAGCTCTTCACCATACGCCACTACCGCGACGGCATTGAAGAGAAACACCTTGCCGGAAAGAAAATCTTCGTGAAGCAAGGCAGCCGAAGCACGTTGCAATTTGTGATAGAGTGTTGATTTATTGCCTTTGGCAATGAGCTAAAGGTTGTTGATTTGTTTATCTGTTGATTTGTTTAGTTGACGCAAAATGTGAATACGGCCTAAAGCCCTGAAAACATTCCAACTTATAACTCCTAACTCTAAACTCCTAACTTCTAACTCCTAACTAAAAAAATGTTCCCCATAGCCCACATACACACCGACTTCCCCACCAAGTTCGGCATTCCACGGCAGAGCGGCATTGCCGATGCACTAAAGGGACGTATAGTGTTTGAGCCTGAGTACCGCAACATTGAGGCACTGCGCGGGTTAGACGAGTTCTCGCACATTTGGCTGATATGGGAGTTCTCGGAAGCCAAACGCGACACCTGGTCGCCAACAGTGCGCCCGCCTCGCTTGGGAGGCAACGCCAGAAAAGGAGTCTTCGCCACACGCTCGCCGTTCCGCCCCAATCCCATAGGACTGTCGTGCGTAAGACTGGAAAGAATAGAGAACGACAAAAACAACGGTCCCGTCCTCATCGTGAGCGGAGCCGACCTGATGGACGGCACGCCCATCTACGACATAAAACCCTATCTTCCCTACGCCGACTGCATAACAGAAGCCACATCGGGCTTTGCACCACAGGCCGCCGAGAGACTGTTGGAAGTCAATATTGACGAAAACATGAAAGAGTCCATCCCTGACGAACTTCTCGACGGACTTGTCCAAGTACTTGCCCACGACCCGCGACCACAATACCACGACGACCCGGAACGAGTTTACACACTGCCATTCGCCAAAATGGAGGTAAAATTCACAGTCAAGGGCGATTTAGTGGAAGTAACTGATATTCAGTAAATAAAATAGAATCATGAAAGAGCTTGTTGAACTTCTTGAGAGAGAGAACCTTTCGTGTGTCATCAGAAAAGACGGCGAGATTCACACTTTCAGACAAAGAGGAGTGAAAGACCTGTATGAGATTTACACCCACACGCCCGATTTGCTCAACGGCAGCGAGATAGCCGACAAAGTGGTTGGCAAAGGAGCCGCGGCTATAATGGCATTGGGAAAGGTGGCTATGCTTCACGCAACAGTCATAAGCCAGGCAGCGTACAACCTATTGGAGCAAGCCTGCATAAAAGTGGAATATGAGACTCTTGCACCTTATATAATAAACAAAGCCGGTGACGGACGCTGCCCGTTGGAGACAAAGCTCAAAGACTGCAAGACAGCCGAAGAATGCTGGAGTTTAATCGAAGAATTTATAAATCAGATGAGCACCAAGAAAATCCTCTTTATCTGTCACGGTAACATCTGCCGGAGCCCGATGGCCGAATTTGTGATGAAAGACATTGTCAAGAAAGAAGGCCTGAGTCACCTTTTTGAGATAGCCTCGGCCGCCACCTCGACAGAGGAAATAGGCAACCCCGTTTACCCGCCCGTGAGGCGCCTTCTTGACGAGCACGGCATCAGCTGCACCGGCAAGACGGCCCGCCAGATGACCCTACGCGACTATGAACACTACGACATGATAATCGCCATGGACCGCAACAACCTACGCAACATAAACCGCATCATCGGAGAGGACAGGCTGCACAAAGTCACATTGCTGATGGACTACACCACCCACCCGCGCGACGTGGCCGACCCATGGTACACCCGCGACTTTATGGCCACATGGTACGACGTGAACGAGGGCTGCCGAGGACTATTAAACCACCTGAAAGCATCAAAAAAGCAAAAATAAAACACTGATTACAAGCATTTTAAATCATATTGAAATAAAAATAAGCGGTAAATGTTGTTTGTATTGAAAAAAGTTGTACCTTTGCCGTCCGAAAAAGGAAGAAAATAAGTAAAAATTTCTATAACAGAGTTATGTACGCAATAGTAGAAATCGCAGGACAGCAGTTCAAAGTGAGCAAAGGACAGGAGCTGTTTGTACACAGATTAGAAGCAGAGGAAGGAAGCAAAGTATCCTTCGACAGAGTGTTATTGATTGACAATGAGGGCAACACTGTTGTCGGCACCCCTACCGTAGCCACAGCAAAAGTCGAGGCCACAGTGGTTGAGCACTGCAAAGGCGAGAAAGTCCTTGTCTTCAAGAAGAAGAGAAGAAAAGGCTATCAGACCCTTAACGGCCACCGTCAATACCTCAGCAAGATAACGATTGACAACATCACAGAGTAAGAACCGTTAAAATTTAGAAGAAATGGCACATAAAAAAGGAGTTGGTAGTTCAGAGAACGGTCGTGAATCCGAAAGCAAACGACTCGGAGTGAAGATTTTCGGCGGACAGGCTTGCATAGCAGGCAACATCATAGTGCGTCAGCGCGGCACCAAACACAACCCTGGCAGAAACGTCGGTATGGGCAAGGACCACACCCTCTACGCTCTCTGCGACGGCATCGTGGAGTTCCGCAAGAAGAAGGACAACAAGTCTTTCGTCTCAATAGTACCCGTTGAGGCCACTATAACCGAATAACAGGCACCTTCAAGTCTGAACAACAAACCACCCCGATTGAGAAATCAGTCGGGGATTTGGTGTTTGTTGACATGCCTTTGCCTTTCATTAAAGGCTGGACAATCATCAAGTAGATTTTTTCAACAATTGGCCGTCTGTAATTGGAAGAATTAACGATATTTACAAGTTGGTCATAAATAAATCCTATTTACAGACGGATTCAAGAGACCCGAACTTACGAAAACGCCCGGCACTGTAATTGAGATGCCGAGTATTGGGGGATGTTGAAGTATTTTTGGTAAAGTACATATTGATTACCTCATCTCGAAAAAAACATTTTCATAAATCGCTTCCTCTGTATCAACGAAACCATTTATCATATCGGCGCCTCGCCGAAGGACTTGGGCAAGAAATGGTTTGCTTTTAGCAGGATTGTGATTGGGGCTGAGCCGTTTCTCACAAAGATTTTAGAGGAAACAACAAACACACTCAAATTGAGTACAGAAAAACCATTTGCTTCATCTATTTTTGTACTCAAAATGAGTATAAAAAATGAAGTCAGAAAACGATGATTTCCAAGACAAAGTGATCCAAACAATAAAAAAACTTCGCACCGATAGAGGCATAAGCCAGGCGATGCTAAGTGAAATATTAGGTATCTCAAGAGGACAAATAGGTAATATTGAGAATCCTAAATATTCCCACAAATATACCCTTAAGCAGATTGACACCATCTGCAAATACCTAGACTATCCTATTGAGAAGATTTTTCTTCCAGGAGTAAAGATTTCACCAGAGTGTTCGACTGCAATTAATAATTTAATTAAAGGCATTGTGAGGTATGTGCAATAAAGTCAAAAAAAATCAACATAGTTTGATAAATTTCCCAGAAGAAATCGATGAGAAAAACCACATTAAAATATATGGGGAGACTTCTTACGAGAATCAGATTGCCGTATTAAGTCATTATTTGCATAATTCTGGCGAAAAACTATCAAAAAAAAGAAAAGAAGAGATTATTGAGGCAATTCATGCATTTCTCGAGCAAAAGAAGGAAGTCGACATTATAGAAAATTATGCTAGTTTGGTAACAAGTGCAGCAGAAGATCCCGCTCAATATTCGATTTTTTCAGACTTTTTTAACGTTCCATTTCCTGACCCTATCAATCCTCAATTTACTTTCATTGATTTATTTGCAGGCATGGGTGGCTTCCGTATAGCCATGCAAGAACAAGGGGGCAAATGCGTGTTTTCATCAGAATGGAACAAATATGCTCAAAAAACATATTTTGCCAATTTTGGCGAAATGCCCTTTGGGGACATTACAAAGGATTCAACAAAAAGCTACATTCCAAAAAAGTTCGATGTCCTTTGTGCAGGCTTTCCGTGTCAGCCTTTTTCTATCGCAGGTATTTCCAAAAAGAAAAGCCTAGGCCGCGAAACAGGATTCAAAGATAAGACACAAGGAACGTTGTTTTTTGATGTAGCTGACATTATTAATAGGCACAGGCCAAAAGCTTTTTATCTCGAAAACGTTAAGAATTTGACCTCTCACGATAGAGGTAATACTTTTAGAATTATTAAAGAAACCTTAGAAGAGCTTGATTACTCCCTTCATTATCAAGTAATGGATGGGCAAGCCTATGTCCCTCAACATCGTGAACGTATAATGATAGTTGGATTTGACAGAAAACGTTTCCATGGAAAAGAGCAATTTGCTTTTCCAGAACAGCAACAATCTAGCAAAGCCATCAAAGACATTCTTGACCCATATGTTGACCCGAAATACACATTAAGTGATCATTTATGGAAATATCTACAGGCTTATGCGGAAAAACACAAAGCAAAAGGAAATGGTTTCGGCTACGGTCTTGTTGATATTAATGGAATTAGCCGTACCTTAAGCGCACGTTACTATAAAGACGGCTCCGAAATCCTCATTCCTCAAAGTGACGGTAGAAATCCCCGCAAATTATCTCCACGCGAATGCGCCAGACTGATGGGCTATCCCGACATTTATCGACTTGATCAAGTTTCTGATGTACAAGCTTATCGTCAATGTGGTAATTCCGTTGTTGTTCCATTAATTACAGCTGTCTCAAAACAAATCTCGATAGTATTAAACAAAAAAAGATAATATGAGTGAAATAATAGATTTAGCAATTCAAGCCGTAAAGACAGCCAGAACATCATTTTGCCGTTTCATTACAGGTAATGATGCTGGCACAACAGGATCTCATCAAGCTGGATTCTATATTCCTAAATGCGCTGCCCCATTGCTTTTCGGCGAAGAATGTGCTCGAGGAAAAAATCAAGAAAAATGGGTTACAATACTGTGGCAAAATGAAATAGAAACAAATAGTCGCTTTATATATTATGGACAGGGGACGCGAAACGAATATCGTATCACTCGCTTTGGGAAAGGCTTCCAATTTCTAATGGATAGATATGTCGGCAGTTTACTTGTCATTGCTGAACAAGAAGATGACTATTATCAAGCCTTTGTATTGGAAAGCGATGACGATATAGAGACTTTTCTCTCCTATTTCAGTCTATCAGCCGAACAAACAAACCAGCTTATTAGCTTTTCGCAATTACAAAGCGAAGATGAAAGAATGCGACAAGCCATAGCTGCCGCTATTGAAAACCTTCGAGAGTTTCCGCAAACAGCAGAGATGGGAAGAATGGCTCAACAAATCTTTAACGAAATACATTTGATTAATGATGATTATATATGTAAATCACCCGATACCATTTTATTTGATTGGCGAAAAGTAGAAAGCGACCTCTTCTTTGCTTTAGAAGACAAACTATATCATGATATTTATTCAAAACCGTTTGCCAATTGTAAGGCAATAATGGATTTTGCCAACAGCGTCCTGAACCGCCGTAAATCGAGAGCTGGCAAATCGTTAGAACACCATCTATCTGCAATATTCACTGCTAATCGTTTAATATTTGAAGAACAAGCCGTCACAGAAAATAATAAAAAACCAGATTTTCTTTTCCCTAACTCAGAATGCTATCACAATTTCGAATTTCCTTCTGACGACCTTACAGTTTTAGGAGCCAAAACAACATGTAAAGACCGTTGGCGACAAGTAATAAATGAGGCTGATCGTACAGACATTAAATACCTTTGCACCTTGCAACCTGGAATTTCCAGAGCACAACTAAAAGAGATGGAAGATTATCGTGTAAAATTAGTTGTCCCATACAGTATAATTAATTCTTATCCAGAAGAATATCGAGGAAAAATCTGCGATATCAAGCGCTTTATTGCTATTGTAAAAGAAAAGCAAGCTCATATTCCCAAACATTTTCTTGTAAAAACAAACATAGTATAATATATATGTCCTGCCTCCAAGCCCACCCCATCCATCTCCTTTCCTCCCCTTGCGGTGCTTGACCGCGGATGCATGTCTGTGCTAATTATGTTCCTCTTAACACTTTGCAGCTGGGTATGAACAGCTCAAAAGTATTCCACCATCAGCACTCCACAACCTTTAAAGCAACTTAAAACTTTTCTTGCCTGACAACAACGGAAAAAAGAGATGTTAAAGGATTGTTCCCCAAAAATACATATCTTTGCATTCGAACTTCTTAAAATCATCGAATATGAAAAGAATACTTCTTGCATTAATAGTCCTTACGGCGCTTTACGCCTGCGACGATCAGGTGTGTAAAATAAGCGGAACCATAACAGACCCCGTTGACACTGTCCGTCTCGTCAGCATGTCGGGCGACGTACTCGATGTAGCAGCCCTCAAAAACGGGTCTTTCTCGTTAAAATGCGACATCAACCCAGAGACAGGCGTAAGCATCATAAGAGGTGAAGAGTACGACCCCATCGTTCTCATCCCCGACTCAAAAAAGATTACAGTCACCATGGATGACAGAACGCCAAAAGTATCGGGCAGCCCTATGTCGGAAGAGATTCAAGGGCTTCAGCAATGGCTCATGAAGACATTTTTCGAGGGCAACGACAAGGTGATGGCCTTGCAAGCAGCCGGCGACACCATAGGAGCCGAAGCCGCAGGAAACGAAATGAGCAAACAGATTGCCGACCACTGCCGCGAAGTCTACATGAACCATAAGTCCGATGCCATAGGCGTTCAGGCACTGGGCATCATGATGAATTTCATCGAGAAGGATGAATTCATCGAGCTGTACGAACAAGGCGGCAACATCGTCAAAGAGGATGCGGAAATAGGTGGCTACTACGAGAGTCTTAAACTAATGCCTGAAGAATCAGTGATCACCCTCCTCGAAAACAACGACATAGCCCAGGAACAAAGCACTTTTGAGGATTATGTCGGGGCCGGGAAATACACTCTTGTGGATTTCTGGGCCTCGTGGTGCGGTCCATGCAGAGCCGAGACTCCCTTTGTTGTTGCAGCATTCGAGAAATACCACGACAGGTTGAACGTCATAGGCGTGCCTGTGAACGACAAGCGCGATGCCACCATTGAGGCCATGAGAAACTTGGGCATACACTATCCACAGGTGCTCGACCCAACGATGAGGCTGGCCGAACAATTTGGAATAACCGGAATCCCATACATCATACTGTTCGACCCCGAAGGCAACATCGTGGCACAAGGTTTGAGAGAGACCCAGATTGAAGAGGCGATAAACAAAGTTTTGTTATGAAAAAGATTTTGATACTACCATTACTAATGACAATGATACCAGCCATGTCACAAACAGCCGACAAGAACCCCAAAGACCTATGGACGCACAACGTTGAAGTGACCTTAGGCGACGACTGGAAACAGAAGAGCATCAGCATACCAGGCAATGGCGAGCCCAACGTGGTTGACTTCTTCCGTGCCTTCGCAAAGGCTTATCCCTGCGAATACCACGACCTGCTGCTCATGGCGATAGACGGCGACAAGGAGGTGCTGTTCCGCCACGAAAGGCCATACATAGAGATAGACGACGACTTATGCTATCTGAGGAACGAGAGCTTCGCGATGCGCGTCTTCTACGAGAACGACAAACCAGCCGCAGTGGGTGTGTGCTGCCACAAGGCTCTCACCACGAAGCTACAAGACGCCTACTACTACCGCTACGACAAGAAATCGCGCAAGCTTACGCCTTTCGCACAAGGCAGCGACTTCACAGGCGGCATCATAAAACGCAACACCATCTTTCGCACAGGAAGGGCAAATAACGAAGCCACAATGGCACACGGCTGCGGACGCTGCAGCATAGAGACCCTGTTGGTGTGGAAGAATGGCGGCTTTGAAACGAAAGACAAGACGAAGGGCTTCTTCAAGCCACATAACACCAAGGCCAGCGTGAGAACAGTATTGAGCGATGTCCTCATGAAGAACGAGATAGAGCTGCGCGAGCCTCGTGAGCCCCAACCCGGTCCTCCAAGACCAGGGAGCACCTACAACTCTCTCCCAATCTGCACAGCCGTGCTCAGCAAAGACTCGAAAGGCAGCTATGCAGCAGCATCGGCAATAGATGGATTCTACTACTTCAAAGCCCGCGGCTGGGATAAAACCGACGACAACCGAATAGTGGCCATCTACACTGAATGCGCCCCAGAAAACGACTACGAACGTGGAAAAGACGGACATCTCGTCACCACTCCCCACAAGCTTGCCTCAGGCGACGAGGTCATCCTTAACTTCTACCTCTGCGACAGCTCAGGGAAAATAACATATATAGACCCAGCCTCACCACTGTTTGAGACCTCAGTAGGCAAAGGCATGCCCGACCTTGTACACAACGAATGGCGCTGCGTCGTCAGCCCCGACAACGAAGACCTTGTCTTTGTCAGCGAGGTGGACGGTACAAGAAAAGTGTTCAAATGGAACGGAGACTTGTTTAAGGAACAATGACCGACAAAATGTCACCGGCACAGCGGCACTACTGCATGTCGCACATACGCAGCCGCGACACCAAGCCAGAGCTGAAGGTGAGGCAATGGCTGTGGAAGCACGGCTACCGCTACCGCCTCAACGTGAAAAGCGTGCCAGGCAAGCCCGACATTGTGATGCGAAGGTATCGCACGGCGATTTTTGTGAATGGTTGTTTTTGGCATGGACACCGTGTAGAGACGCAAAATTTTGCGTCTCCACTAGAAATCAACAATTCATCTTGTTGCAAGATTCCGCAGACGAACCGTGAGTTTTGGGTCAACAAAATAAAAAGGAACCAGGAGCGCGACCAACGCAACTACCAGATTCTGCACGACAACGGCTGGCAGGTCATCGTGGTATGGGAATGCCAACTGCAGCCCAAGACGATAGAAAGAACCATGCTTCAGGTCGAGATGCTGCTCAACGAGAACTTCCTCGCCATGCACCACCCCAAGCGAAAACCGATACTTTATGCCGTCGGCAACGACGAAGATATGTCGCTTGCCGCAGAACCCGAGGCCGTTTACAAGGCAACAAGACATTCCGACAAAGAATTAGCATAGGCTGTGTCTTCATCTAAACAACCAAAGTCTACAAAAAGCTCATAAGAAATCCGTCTTTTATATCGGATTTGATTATCTTTGCAAGAAATATTTCACATAGATACGAATGATTTCACCCACAAACACAGGGCAAGTATGGACAAAGAAAACAAACTGATACTCTATAAAGACGACGATGGCAAAGTGAACGTGAATGTTCGCTTTGCCGATGAAGATGTGTGGCTAACCCGAGAACATCTCTCGGAGATTTATGCTACCACACCCCAAAACATTAGCCTTCACATTGGCAACATTTATCAAGACGGAGAACTTAACGAGGTGGCAACCCGAAAGAAATTCTTTCTAGTTCGACAAGAAGGCAAACGTCAGGTGCAAAGAGAGATTGACCATTACAACCTTGATATGATTATTGCTCTGGGCTACCGCGTTCAGTCGCCTATAGCCGTGCGCTTTCGCCGATGAGCTACACAACGATTACATGAATACATCCAGAAAGGGTTCACGATAGATGACGAGCGGCTTAAACAAGGCGGCAACAAGACCTTCCGACAAAGAATGAGTCTGGGCTGTAGTTTCACCGCAATAGCCTAACATCAAAAAACATTCTCTTCTTTTTTCATCACAAGAAAGAAAAAAGCGTAACTTTGCGCAAATTTATAACACTATGTTAGTAGTATCGTACATCAGAGAACACAAAGACGAAGTCATCGAGCGTCTTTCAATCAAGAACTTCAAGAACTTTGAACTTATCGACGAAATACTTAAACTTGACGACGAGCGTCGTGCCGCCCAGCTGGAGAGCGATGCCGCCCTTGCCGAGTTCAACGCCAACGCCAAAGTGGTGGGCGACCTGTACAAACAAGGCAAAGCAGCCGAAGCCAACGACCTCAAGGCACGCAACAACGAGCTGAAAGAGAAGGCCAAGGAACTCACCGCCAAGGTGGAAGCCGCCAAGGAAGCCATACAGACCAAGCTGGTCGAGATACCCAACACCCCACACCTTGACGTGCCACGCGGCACCTCGGCAGCCGACAACCTCAACGTCCACCAGGAAGGTGAGATGCCCAACCTGCCCGAGAACGCCCTCCCACACTGGGAGCTGATAGCAAAATTCGGCCTCGCCGACTTCGACCTCGGCGCCAAGGTGACAGGAGCAGGCTTCCCCTTCTACAAAGGCAAAGGCGCCAAGCTGCAACGCGCACTCATCAACTTCTTCCTCGATGAGGCAACAGCCGATGGATATAACGAGGTTCAGCCGCCTGTCGTGGTGAACGAGGCTTCGGCATACGCCACCGGCCAGCTGCCCGACAAAGAAGCACAGATGTATGCCGTGCCGCTCGACAAGTTCTACCTCATACCTACTGCCGAAGTGCCGCTGACCAACATGTTCCGCGACACCATCGTCAAAGAGCAGGACTTCCCCATCAAGACCGTGGGCTACTCCAACTGCTTCCGTCGCGAGGCTGGCTCATACGGCAAGAACGTGCGCGGACTGAACCGTCTGCACCAGTTCGACAAGGTGGAGATCGTTGAGATTGCCAACCCCGAGAACTCATACGAGCGTTTGGAGGCCATGAAGGCCCACGTCGCCGGACTGCTCCGCAAACTGGAACTGCCTTTCCGCGTGCTGCGCCTCTGCGGTGGCGACATGAGCTTCACCTCAGCCATGACGTACGACTTTGAAGTGTGGTCGGCTGCACAGAAGATGTGGCTGGAAGTGAGCTCCGTGTCGAACTTCGAAACATTCCAGGCCAACCGCCTGAAACTGCGCTTCAAGGACAAGAACGGCAACATGCAACTCGTACACACCCTCAACGGCAGCGCCCTGGCATTGCCCCGCATAGTGGCCGCACTGCTCGAAAACCACCAGACTGAACAAGGAATACTGATACCTAAAGCATTACAAAAATACACAGGCTTTGACATCATTTCGTAACATAACAATACTGATACTCAGCTTATTATTAGCATTTTGCATCAGTGGCTGTCGCACAAAAAAGGCTAATACTGTCTCAGATAGTATTAGCCTTACCATAAAACAGCTCGACAAGGACCTTTCGACCATACAGAGCATAAAAGAGTCAGACTACCAACAGCTCAGCTCACTTTTCAAGATATGCGACTCGCTGCTGATACTGTCGGACAAAAACAACATTGACGAGTATTTCACCTCGTTGAGCTATGCCAATGGATACCTTTCGCAGTTCGACGACCTCTACCCTGTCATAGTCAAAAAGATAGGCTATTCGCAACAGCAGCTGTCGAACCTCAACTCCGACATCAGCAGCAACTACATCAACGACTCGTTGGCCGCCATCTATCTTGACGACGAAATCCGCGTTGCCGACACCATACATGAGCAGATAAAGTATTTCGATGAGAGGTTCAAGAAAATGAACAAAGAGTTGAAAAAGATTGAGAAAGAGCTTAAATAAATGCTGTCAGCCATCAGCTATTAAAAGAAGAAACCCTATAGTCGTTGTATGAAAAAACTGATAATCATAGTATTAACTCTTTTTTCAATCTACACTGCTTCAGCGCAAAAGATAAAAAAAACCGACAATTCGCAGCGTGAGATAGAGTATCAGCTGGCGAACCAGAAATACAAAGAGCAGAACTACACCGAGGCTGCCGAGATATTCCAAAGACTATACAAGCAATACAACCAGCAACACTACCTGAACCAGTATGTTGACTGCCTGATACGTCTCGGCAACTACACCACCGCCGAGAAAATCCTAAAAGACTATGTAAAGAAAAACAGCACCGCATGGAGGCCTATAACCGACCTCGTCTATGTTTACACTATCGACAACAAGAAAAAGGAAGCCGACAAAATCATAGACGAGCTCATGAAAGAACTGCCGCCAAGCAAAGGCGCAATCACCTCGCTGACATCCACACTCGGTTTCCGTAACCTTTACGAGCAAAGCATCAAGATATTGGAGAAAGCATCCTCCCTGCAGATTGACAACTACAACTACTACACCGAACTGGCAAACGCCTACCAGAACATAGGCGACTACGACCGCTGCTTTGACTATTACCTTAAATACGCTGAATATGCGCCATCGCAGTTCGAAAACGTAAAAAGCCGCATACAAGTCATAATGTTCAACGACACACGCGGTGAGATGACCGACATGTTGCGCCGCACCCTGCTCAAACGATTACAGAAAAACGCCAACGACAACACCTCGGCCGAGATGCTTGTGTGGCTCTCGCTGCAACAACAGGACTACGAGATGGCCCTGGACCAATGCATCAGCCTCGACCGACGCATAGGCGACTACGACAACAAGATAATCAACCTGGCCAACATAACCAGCAACAACAGACAGTATGACATTGCCAAAAGAGGATACCAATACATCATCGACAAGAAAGAAAACAACATCTTCCACAATGAGGCACTGATAGGACTTCTAAACACCGAATACCAAGAACTTGAAGCAAAAAACGGGAAACAGAGCGATTATGAACGCTTGTCAAACGAGATACAGAGCGCTCTCAACACCCTTCCTGCAAACACGCACACACAGCTTATCAGCATTTTAGCTTCCATAAAAGCCTATCACACAGGCAGTCCAGACGAAGCCGAGACCCTTTTGCAAAACACATTGGACAAATACCAGCTTGGCCGTAACGACATTGCCACGCTGAAGATGCGCCTAGCCGACATAAAACTTGCCCAAAACGACGTTTGGGAAGCCACCCTACTCTACAGCCAAATCGACAAGAGCATGAAAGAGGAGCCTCTTGGCCACGAGGCAAGGTTCAAGAACGCACAACTGCGCTATTTCATTGGAGAGTTCGCCTGGGCCGAGACACAACTGAAGATACTGAAAGCCGCCACCTCAAAGCTCATCGCCAACGACGCCATGAGCCTGTCCCTTGTCATAAAAGACAACCTTGAAGCCGACACCACAGGCACCGAGCTGCGACGCGTGGCCCGCGCCGATTACGACATATACCGCCACGACGACAAGGCTGCCCTGCTCCTGCTCGACTCCATCATAACTACCGGCAACAACATCAGCAAGCCACACGCCATGTACAAAAAAGCCGAACTGATGGAAAAAGACGGCGACACACAACAGGCCGAGGAACTTTACAACGACATACACACACTCTACCCTGGCAGCTACATAGCCGACGACGCCCTGATGAAAAGCGCAGGCATCGCCACACAAAAGAAAGACATCGAGACAGCCAAGTCGCTCTATGAGGCCATCATCGATGAATATCCGACAAGCATATACACCACCGAGGCCAAACGACTGTACAGAAACTTACAAAAAAACAGCCAACCATAATTTTAAAATGATTATTTTTGCAGATTGAAAGGAGATTCATAGATGAACAATACATTGTCCCTGATTCAAGACCAAAACACACTTATTGCTTTACGGCAGAAGGTTTCACTACTTGTATCACAATCGGAAAGTGAAGACCTGCTTGCTGACGCCATTGCCATTCTAAGCGGGAATCCATTGCCTTGCGCATATACTTATGAACAAATGGAACACGCACTAAAAGAATCTGAAAGCGATTACAAAAGCGGAAACTTCACCAGTCACTCGTCCATCTGCGAACGTTATGGTTTATAAGATTCTTTGGTTAAGACAGGCTTCCAACGAACTTGATGAGATTTTTCAGTTTTACAGCAAGTTTGCAAGTGCACAAGTAGCAAAGCGACGTGTTGGTATAATCATCGATTCCATAAGCAAACTGCAATCAATGCCTAATTTAGGCAGAAAAGATGAAAACTTTCAACATATTCGCACCTATCGTTTCTTGATAGTACTTACATACAAGGTATATTACTTTATAGAAGACAATGATATTTACATTGCTTCCATTTGGGATTGCCGCCAAGGTGGCTCAACATTTTGAAAACAAACATAACAATGAACCCTGTAAGAGCAAAAAAACGGCTTGGACAGCACTTCCTCACCGACGACAACATATCAAAGAAAATCGTCGAGCAGCTATCGCCCGACATTGAGTCAATCATAGAGGTAGGTGCCGGAACTGGCGCCTTGACGCAATTCCTTGTCCCACAATATCTCGACAAGTTCCATATAATTGAGATAGACACCGAATCAATAGAATATCTCAGCAAGGCCTATCCAATGCTAGGCGACAGACTCATTCATGGCGACTTCCTCAAAACCAAACTCAACGATTTCGGAGAAAGCAACATCGCAGTCATAGGCAACTTTCCCTACAACATCAGCAGTCAGATATTCTTCCACGTCCTCGACTACAAGGACAACGTCATAGAAGTGGTTGGCATGGTACAAAAAGAGATGGCGGAACGCATGGCCGCCAAAGAGGGCAACAAAGACTATGGCATCTTGAGCGTGCTGCTTCAGGCTTGGTACGACATCGACTACCTATTCACCGTCCACGAAAACGTGTTCAACCCGCCACCAAAGGTGAAGTCGGCAGTGATAAAGATGCGCCGCAACGATGTCAAGCAACTCGACTGCGACGAAACCCTCTTCAAAAAAATAGTGAAACAGGCTTTCGGCCAACGCAGAAAGACGATGCGCAACTCGCTTCGCACTTTCCTTAATGAAAACACAATAAACAACCCCGTATTCGACAAACGGCCAGAGCAGCTGTCCGTTGATCAGTTTATTGAGCTAACCAACCTGATCTCAAAATAGAAAAACTTCTATCACCCCTCAATCTCATCCAGTTCCAGCCAACGCAGTTCCTTCTCGTCGATGAGAGCATTGACGGTTTCCAGACGTGTTGCAAGGTCTTGCATCTTGACATAGTCAGATTCGTTGTTCATCGACTCAACGATATCTTTTTTCTCCGCTTCAAGCTGCTCCAGATCTATTTTTAGTTGTTCATATTCCCGTTGCTCCTTGAACGAGCGTTTTTTCTTCTCACGCTGTTTGGGTTGAGGTTTCTCCTCCCTCTTCTGCTGCGCCACTTCCCTATGTTCTTGGCGTTCTTTTTCGGCAAGATAGTCGTGATATTGGGTGTAGTTACCCATAAAGCCTTTCACATCGCCATCGCCACGGAACACGAATAGTTGGTCAACGACATTGTCAAGGAAATGGCGGTCGTGCGACACCACCAAAAGACAGCCTTTGTAGCCTTGCAGGAAATCTTCCAGCTTCTGCAAAGTGAGTAGGTCAAGGTCGTTAGTAGGCTCGTCGAGGATGAGGAAATTGGGATTCGACACTATCACGGTTAGCAGATAAAGCCTCCGTTTCTCTCCACCGCTGAGCAAGGCTATTGGCTGGCGGTGCATCTTATAGGGGAACATGAAATGCGCCAAAAGCTGGGCGGCAGAATACACCTTGTCCTTGCCATAGTGTACAACCTCGGCAATGTCGGTTATGGCCTCCAAAACGGTCTTTTTCTCATCGAACTTGATGCCGTCCTGCCGGTAATAGCCGAATGTCACCGTCTGACCAGTGATTATTTCGCCTGTGTCGGGTTGCAGAGTTCCTGTCAAAAGGTTAAGGAAAGTCGATTTGCCCACTCCGTTCTTGCCTATCAAGCCAATACGCTCGCCTCTTTTGAAAACATACTCGAAGTCGTTGAGCAGGCGGTAGCCCGACAACGACTTGTTGACGCCGTGCATCTCCAGAATCTTGCCGCCCAGACGCTGCATGTTGATGCCAAACTGAATATTGTCATCGTCACGCTGAAGTCTGGCTTTCTCCTTCAAGTCATAGAAAGCGTCGATCCTGCTTTTCGACTTGCCGGTACGGGCTTGAGGGGTGCTTCTTATCCACTCCAACTCGTGCTTCATCTGCTGTTCGGCTTTCTCGGCTGTGGCACGACGAACTTCTTCCCTCTCACGGCTCTTTTGGACATAATACTCAAAGTTGCCATTGTGCGTGTACATCGTGCCTTGATACAGCTCAAAAATCTTGTTGCACACATTGTCAAGAAAATAACGGTCGTGCGTAACCATCAGCAAGGTAACGCTTGACTGTGCCAGATATTTCTCCAGCCACTCCACCATCTCAACATCGAGGTGGTTGGTGGGCTCGTCCAAGATGAGCAGGTCAGGGTCGTCGAGCAGTGTTAGAGCTATGGCGAGGCGCTTCACCTGTCCACCCGACAACTCCCCGACTTTCGAGGAAAGGTCGTTCAGCTCAAACTGCGACAACAGCTGTGTCAGCCTCTGCTCATACGACCAAGCTTCGGCGGCATCCATCGCGGCAATGGCATTCTCAAGTTCAGTCTTGGTGGCTTTGTCATCAGCCTCGCCCTGTCGAAGCAAGGCTTTCTCGTAATGTGCCACAATGCTTGCTAGTTCCGTCTTAGCCGTTGACATCACATCGGCGATGGTCAGGTCAGGCTCAAAAACAGGCAACTGTTCCAGATAGCCAATTTTTATGTCGTTGGCAAACACCACGGTTCCAGTGTCGGGCGACTCACGCCCCATAATTATACGCAAGAGTGTGGTTTTTCCCGTGCCGTTGGCGGCAATGAGAGCCGTCTTGTCGCCTTTCTCAATGCCAAAGGTTACACCCTCGAACAAGGTCTTTATGCCGTAGGACTTTGATATGTTGTCAACTGATAAGTAGTTCATACTGCAGATTTAAGATTTTTTTGACTCGAGACTTAGTGACTCGTGACACGAGAACTGCCCCATGTGTCTCGCAGTCATTTATTCTCTTTTCACCTCAACTCGTCTCACGCCTCTATAATTCAACTTATTGTGTTTCTTGGCATAATCCACAAGCATGACATCGGTTGTGACAAACATGCTCTCTCCATCATCCTGCGCCTCAAACTGCACCGTTGTAGCCATATAGCTGTTCATAGCCACCTTGTACTCGTTCTTGGTCGAGAAGTTGCCATTGTCGGCGGTTACATACACCGACTTGGGATAGCCATCGCTGGCCACAGTCATCTCATAGGTCATCCCCGAGGCGAAAGAGGGCTCCCTGCCGTTACGTTTGTACGACTCGATGATGAAACGCTTGACTTGTGCACCTGTCATTCTGAACACCACCACCTCGTTCTCGAACGGGTCGATGGAATAGATGTCCTTCATAGTGAGGTTGCCTTTTCGGAGAGACGACTTGCGCACACCGCCTGGATGCTGGAAAGCGAAGTCGGCACCCGACCCCTCGCGCAAGGCATCGGCCATGAAACAGCCTATCTCCCCTTTCTCGGTGAAGTCGGCCACAGCAACGGCAATAACGTCGTTGAGGGTTGAATTCTGGTTGTAGTAATCCACCTTCTGCTGAATCTTGCTGTCGGTTTTGCCTCTGCCAAGAGAAAGCGTCACCGCCGACTTCTGAGTGACTTGGCCATTTTCCAACTTCATCAGCGTCAAAGTGGCATTGTTGAGCTTCGACCCGGCCTGTGTCACGAGCACACCGTTACGCTGCGAGGGTTTCTCAACTAGAGTATGGGAGTGACCGCCGAGTATAGCGTCATAGAACGGGCAGGCATCGGCAATGGCATAATCGTCCTCAAAGCCCATGTGCGAGAGGAGTATCACTATGTTGTTGGCTTCTTTCAGGTTCTTGTATTCTTTTGCCAGCTCTATTCCATCGTCAAACCTTACGCCTTTTAAATTGTCGGGATGTGCCGACGGAAGGCCGCTCGCACCAATCTGCACCATACCCACCACAGCTATTTTGCAACCTCCTTTATCTATTATTTTATAAGGTTTCACACCTATGTCGCCGTTGTCGAAATGGACATTGGCACAGAGGAAGTCGAAATTGGCATCGTCGATGTTTTGCTTCAGAGCGGGAACTCCTGCATCGAACTCGTGGTTGCCCAATGCCGTGGCTTCGAAGCCCACCTCATTCATAAGGTCTATCATAGGGTATGAGGTCGGCTCATACTGGTCGTTGACGGGATTGCCCGTGCGATTGTCGCCAGCCGAAAGGACAATAAGGTCGGGATAGATTCTTCTCAAGCTATCAGCAACATAAGCAAATCTCGGCATCTTGTCGATGTTGGCATGCATATCGTTGACCGAGAGGAAGGCAACAGTGCCGCTGAAATCGGATTTGACTTCACTGGAGGCTTGTGGTACAGACTCAGTTGCGCCTTTTGCAGGTGTTTTACTATCAGTGTTAGTGTTTGTATCGAAGCAGCCTGCCAGAAGCAGGGGAAAAACGAACAGTAATACTATTTTTTTCATTCTTTTCTCTTTTTTTGCTTTAAGACGTGAACTGAAAGGACAATTTTCGTTTGGCTTTCAGCTGCCGTACTTAAACTCGATTATTCTCTATTGATCAGCAACTTATAACTTTTCAACTTGTAACTTTAAACTATACAACCCGCATCTCTCAATCTATATAGATATGTATCCCGTCGTGCAGAGGCGAGTCGGGTGCTATTTCATTGCGATACTGGTCGCGAATGACGAGGGTAGCCAGCTTGTGATACAACTCGAACTTAACGAGGAACTTACGTGCGGCATCTATGGCTTTGGCTCCATCGAAGATGCTCATCTCATAGTCGTTCAGAAAGACTTTCATGGCAAAATCATTTTTATTGCACAAAGGTAAACAATTTATCAATTACCCTTATTCTTTTATTTCACATACCCCGTTCCACTATTTTTACTATAAGTTTACTACCTTCAAAAATCAAGGGAATGCTTAATATATCTTTGCATCGTGATTGAAAAACACAAGTCTGCACATCACAAAAGGAATGAAAGAAGACAGTCCGCACATAGGAAAGATGATAAAAGAGGTGGCAACCCTGAAAGGGGTCAGAATATCGTGGCTGGCCACGCAACTGCACTGTCACCGGAACAACATATACCTCATCTTTGCAAGAAGCTGGATTGACACCGAGACGCTGATGAAGATTTCGCGGATTTTGGAACACGACTTTTTTGCCGACTTGAGCCAACACTATACCCAAACCACCTGATAAGTGCACAGAATCACTTGGCAAAAAGCACAGAGTCAATGGGTAGTGGTTTTCCTTCCAATTGCACAAAAGGACATAGCTTTGCAGTGTTGAAAAATATCTGAAAACAAACCAACAAACACCTTAATTAATAACTTAAAATTTCAAAAAAATGAAAAAATTACTAATCATCGCAATGGCTCTGCTGAGCCTCAACTTTGCCAACGCACAAACAGCCGAAGAGCTGAAAGCCGAACGCCAACAAATTAAGGCCGAACTCACCAACAAGAAGAACATCAAGAAGGCCAAGAAGATCGAGAAAAAAGTGGAGCAAATCGTTCCTCTCGTAGGGAGTTCAAGACTTGTGAGCAAACCCAACGAGACTGGCATCAACAGTGTTGACGGCCTGACAAACACGGTCTCATCACTATTGGCTGTATCAGTCTCTTCTAGCGACTTATTGTCGAACTACAAGCAAGAGATATGCGACAACGGCGATGGCGACATTGAAATCACCAAGTATAAGGCCAAAGCCCAAGACTACCTGGCACTCATCCCCATACTGACACAAGCAAGCCTCGATGTTGCCCAAGCAGCCCAACAACTCAAATCAGTAAAAGATGACCTGAAATCATTGTCTCCCGCACAAGCCGCTTCGGCAACAAAAGTGGTGAATTGGAACATCGATGCAATTGACATAACCCAAGCGAAATTGAACGAGACCACCAAACTGGTGACAAACCTCGTCAACACACTTAAAGCAACAAAGAATCTTTAATGAGAAATCATATAGTACACATTGCTTTATTCTTGTCGTTTGCTGCGTCCTGGCTGTCAGTCGGGGCACAGCAAAACGACAAGATTGTTGTTGGTGTGGCAAAATTCACTTCAGAAGTCAACTCGCCTTTCGCCGATGCCGTGGCCGAAAAAGTTGTCCAAGTCGTCACCAACACACGACGTTTCACCGTGGTTGACCGCACAAGCTACGACAAGATAAAGGAAGAACTCGAGTTCCAAAAGACAGAGGCCTTCCTCGACAGCAAAACAACAGTGCAACAAGAAGTGGCTTTGGCCGCACAATACCTCATAGCGGGGCATCTCGTGAAAATGAACATCTATTCGATGAAAAATCCCGATGGAAGCATCAATGGATACAAAGCCAGCGCAGCCTTCACTTTGAAAGTGAACAACGTGGAAACGGGCGAGACCACCGAGTCGGAGCATTTCCAAACCAGCGTCAGCCCTTTGGCGGCATCAAAAGAGCAAGCTGTCAACCAAGCACTTGAATCCATAGAAAAACCCCTGACAGAGTACTTCACAAAGACATTCCCCGTTTACGGAAAGATTGTCAGAATACAAGACAGCAAGAAAAACGCTGCCGCCAAGGTTATTCTCAACATCGGAAAAAACAACAGTCTCAAAAAAGGCGACATCTTGACAGTGGAACACATCGAAACGATAGAAGGCAAGCCTTTCCCCGAAGAAATAGGCAGTCTGAAAGTCGAAAACCTCATAGGCGACGACTTCTCCGAATGCAAGGTAACGCACGGAGGAAAAGACATCCTGGCAAGATTCAACGCCGCCGAAAACCTACAATGCAAACTAATGGTAAAATGAAACAGACACTACTTTTTGCGTTCATCGCCTTGACATTCTTGTGCGGATGCAGCAAAACGCAATACTACACCCATCAAGTGAACTACATCAACGGAGACGCCCATACCCTTTCACTCCGTTCTATTGGATTGGGCTCCAATCGCTACAAAGCCATTGAAGATGCCGAATTGTCGGCTATTGAAACCCTGCTATTCAGAGGAATTCCAGCATCCCAGCAAAAGGACCCGTTGGCAGCACTCAACGAAAACGAAGCCTTGCAAAAACACAAGGAATACTTTGACGAGCTGCTTGGAAATGGGCGCTACAAGACCTTCATCATTTCAAGCATTCCCGTGGGCGAAATGTCAAGGCACAAGGGGGCGACACGACAAATGCCTGTAGATGTGAAAATCAACCTCCGTGCATTGCGCAGCGACCTTGAACAGCACAACATAATAAGATCATTTGGATATTAACGCCTAAATAGATGAATATGAAAAAAGCATATCTTTTATGGCTTGTATTGAGCATCAACCTTGCAAATATAGCGCAAAACGAGACACCAAACAGCGGGGCACAAATACAAACGGTACAGCCAAAAATCATGGTGATTCCTTACGTGAAAGAGGGCGAAGACCTGCGCACCATCCTTGAAAACGATGTCAACAAGCGCATTGCCATCACCAAAATAAAAGAAGCCTTCGACAACAGGGGATTCACAACTGTAGATTTCGCAGCAAAACTGAAAGCCACCAACACCGATGCCATCTTCTCGACCGACAACAAAAGCGACCTCAAGTCACAAATCATACAAAATTCGGGTGCCGATGTTTATGTAGAAGCCGAGGTGGATGTGGCCTTCACCGCATCCGGAAACTCGGTGAAACTCATACTGTCAGGCTACGAGTGCTCCACAGGAAACTCACTATCAAACAAAGTAGGCGAAAGCGGCAAGTTCTACACTGACGACATCGGGAAACTGGCCAGCAAAGCCGTTGAAAGTTGTGCCGAGGAGTTCTTAAACACAATGCAGAACAAATTCACCGACATCGTGAACAACGGCAAATCCATCATCGTTTATTTTGGATTTGATGCCAACTCCAACTACCTGATGTCATCGGAGATAGGCTCGCAAGGACTGCTGTTGTCAGACGAGCTGGAACTATGGATGGAAGAAAACGCCTACAAAAACAATTATCACATTCAAGGCACCACCGACAACCAGATGATATTCGATGATGTGAAGATACCACTCAAAGACCAAAACACAGGCAAGAACTACAACCCCAACAAGTTCGCTCTCGAAATTTTCAAGTTTATGCGCAGTCTGGGATTAAACATCAGCCGCGACATCAAAGGGAACACCATATACATAACCATAAAATAAAATAAACCGCCATGAAAAAAATAGTCACTTTTATCGCCATACTACTATCGGTCTGCGTCAGCAAGGCACAAACTACCGACGACATAGGGAAAATAGCCCTTGGAATTAATATGCCCAGCCATATAGCAGGACTTAACGACGAACTAACTGCCAAAATTGAGACAAAAACAGAACGCATCTGCACAGCCAACGGCATTGTAGCAGGGCACTATGCCAACTGCTTTGCCATACAACCAAAGGTTGAAATCATCGAGTCGGAAGTGGCTGAAAATGGCATTCAGAACATTTTCGTCGTAAAAGGCGAGCTTACACTACTACTGTCGCAATTCGACGGCACTATCATCAGCAGCACAAGCAAGCCATTCAAAGGGAGCGGCAAAACCAAAGAAAAAGCCCTGAACAACGGCATAGCGGGAATCGATGTCAACGACAAATCGCTCCAAGACTTCCTCGTAGAAGGCAAAAAGAAAATGCTGGCCTACTACGAATCGCGCTGCTCCGACATAATTGCGAAAGCCGAACACTATGCCAAACGCGAAGACTACGAAACAGCCATCGCCTTGCTAATGGCCGTCCCCGAAGATGTCTCGTGCAACAATGAAATCACTGAACTCACGACCAACATCTACAAACGCTATCAAGACAAGGTTTGCTCCCAACTCAGTTCAGCCGCCGATGCCGCCATTGCCCTCCGCGACTATTACACCGCAGCAGAATACCTTACACAGATAAGTCCCAACTCATCCTGCTACAATTCGGCACAAAACACTTTCAAGAAACTGGAACAAAAGGTTGCCGCCCAAGACAAACGCGAATGGGATTTCAAAATGAAACGTTTCGACAGTAGCGTAAGCCTCGAAAAAGAACGCATCAAGGCAATAAGGGAGATTGCCGTATCATACTACCAAAACCAACCTGATTTCATATTCCAACAGTTCATAAGATAAAATCCACCACAACAAATACACAAAGGCACCTGAAACGGTGCCTTTTTTTTTGTTTTTCCTTTGTAACCAATCAATTTTGGCAGTGTTTTGCGACTATTTTTTTAAGTTTTTTTTCTAAATTTTCATTCTTAAATAATTGATTATAAATATATTGCACATTACACAAGATTGTGTAACACAAGGTTGTATAATACAAAGTTGTGTATTAAGAAAAAAAAGCCTTTTAATAACGCATAAATCATCTGCTCAAAAATACGGCAAGCGACAAGCTTTTTTTCTTGTCCGTTTCACTAAAAGCCGTATCTTTGCCTCTTCATAAAACAAAAAGTTGACATGAAGACATCAACCATGATTATCGTGATTTGCGCAGTGCTGTGCGTGTTACTGGCTGCTGCAGCCGTATTGTTCATCTTCAGGCTGGTCAAGCTGAGACAGAGGGAACTTAACATCAAGAGCATGGTTGAGTTGCGCCTTGCAGGTGCCAAACTCACCATACCGCTCAAGATACAGGCCTACGAGCGTTTCCTGCTTTACCTGCAGCGCATTCAGCCATCGGTATTGGTGAATCGCGTTTACGAGTACGGCATGGACAAAAACGCATTCCACCTTGCTCTGATAAAGAACGTGCGCGAGGAGTTTGAGCACAACCTGGCGCAACAGCTTTATGTAAGCCACAACACTTGGGTTGCAATAAGCAACGCACGCGAGGAGCTTGTTGGACAGATCAACGCCGTGTTCGAGAAACTCCCCAACGAGAGCACTGAGACGATAATGCAGTCGCTCGTGGCACTGCCCAACCCATACATCGACAAGGCCATTGAGGCAGTGAAGACTGAATTTGACAAACTTTCATAACCAAAACAGCATTTTTTGATGAGATTCAAAGCACAACAGATAGCCCAACTGCTGCAAGGCAAGGTTGAAGGCGACCCCAATATTGAAGTCGAGAACATCTCCAAGATAGAAGAAGGCAGACCGCTGACACTCAGTTTCTTGGCTAATCCAAAATACGAGCCGTACATTTACACCACGCAATCGTCGATAGTGCTGGTGAACGACAGCTTCGTAGCAAAAGCCCCCATCTCGGCCACGTTGATACGCGTTCCCGACGCATACGCCGCCTTTGCAGAACTCTTGAAAAAATACGCCAGCATGATGAGCGAGAAGAAAGGCAGCTCGTCATTGGCTTTTGTAGCACCAAGTGCGAAAATAGGCAAAGACGTCTATCTTGGCGAGTTTGCCGTCATCGGCGACAATGCCGTCATCGGCGACAACGCCAAGATATATCCCCAGACATACGTGGGCGACGGCTGCACCATAGGCGACAACACCACCTTATATGCAGGTGTCAAGATTTACCACGACTGCAAGATAGGCAAAAACTGCATACTCCACTCGGGTGTCGTCATTGGAGGCGACGGCTTCGGCTTCGCACCTCAACCCGACGGCCATTACGAGAAAATACCGCAACTGGGCAACGTAGTTGTTGACGACAACGTCGAGATAGGTGCCAACACCACCATTGACCGTGCCGTAATGGGCTCGACACACATACACGAAGGAGTCAAACTCGACAACCTCATCATGGTGGCCCACAACGTGGAGATAGGCACCAACACCGCCATGGCAGCCCAAAGCGGCATAAGCGGCTCGACGCATCTCGGCGCCAACTGCGTGATAGCAGGTCAGGTAGGCTTCGGCGGACACCTTCATATCGCCGACGGAACCAAGATAGGCGCACAGTCGGGTGTGATACAAGACATAAAACGTCCAGGCCAGTCGCTCATGGGCTCGCCACCCGAACCGCTGCCACAGCACATGCGCAACCTCGTCCACCTGCGCAACCTCAACGAGATGGATGCTCGCATCAAGGATCTTGAGAAACAGTTAGCTGAAATCAAAGGGAAATTAAATTAATATCATCCAAACATCTTGAAAAACGGCCAATAAAAGCCATTCTCAAGACACATTATAAACAGCTGACTATAAGCACACTACACATATAAACCATAGTGGTGCCATAAATAATGGCATCCATTTCTTTGATTTTACGCAAATAGTTTATACTTTTGCACGCTTTTTGCATTCAAAAAGCCAAAATATATTTTTATGTCAGATAAACAATGTACTATAAAAGATAAAGTCAGCATCAGCGGAGCCGGACTCCACACGCGCAAATGCGGCACGCTGACCTTTAATCCCGCCCCGGAAAACACAGGAATATTATTTCGCAGAATAGACCTTGACAATCAACCTATTATAGAAGCCGACGTTGACAATGTGATTGACACCTCGCGCGGCACAACATTAGGTAAAGGCAATGCCAAGATATTCACCGTTGAACATGTCCTTGCCGCACTAACGGGGCTGGGCATCGACAACGTGATCATCGACACCGATGTAGAGGAAACGCCCATCATGGACGGCAGTGCGAAGCCATTTGTCGAGGCTCTGCTGAAAGCAGGCATCCGCGAACAGAAAACCGACCGCAACTATTTAGTGATAACCGAGCCCATCACCTACAAAAACGAAGTACTTGACATCGAGCTCTCCATCGAACCCTGCGACCACTTCGAGATTGACGTCACCGTGAAATACAACACCCGCGTGCTTGACGAGCAGTCGGCAACACTGAAAAGCCTTGACGACTTCGCCGAACAGATCGCCCCATGCCGCACCTTCGTCTTCCTGCATGAGCTGGAAACCCTCATCAGCCGAAACCTCATCAAAGGCGGTGACTTGACCAACGCCATCGTGTTCGTCAACAAGAAAGTCTCGCCAGAGGAGCTTGACAAACTGGCCAAATTCTTCAACAAGCCAAAAGTGGTCTTGAAAGAATACGGCATGCTCAACAACGTGGACCTTGCCTTTGAGAACGAGCCTGCACGCCACAAGCTGCTTGACGTGATTGGCGACCTCACACTCGTAGGCCGCCCCATCAAAGGCCGTGTGACAGCATACAAACCTGGACACTTCTCGAACACCTCGTTCGCAAGGAAGATAAAACACTCAATATAATATTCTGATGAATCAACCATTAGCATACATCCACCCCGACGCAAAAATAGCCGACAACGTCAAAATCGAGGCTTTCGCATGGATTGGAGGCGATGTGGAAATTGGCGAAGGCACCTGGATAGGTCCCAACGCTACCATCATGGACGGGGCAAGGATAGGCAAAAACTGCAAGATTTTCCCTGGAGCTGTCGTCTCAGCCATTCCCCAAGACCTTAAATATAAAGGAGAACAGACCTATTGTTATATAGGCGACGGCACGACCATACGCGAGTCGGCCACCGTCAACAAAGGCACCACAGCCAGCGGCAAGACCGTGGTAGGAAAGAACTGCTTACTCATGGCCTTCACCCACGTGGCGCACGACTGTTTCCTTGGTGACAATGTCATCATGGCCAACGCCGCCACCCTGGCAGGCCACATCACCGTTGACGACTGGGCCATCTTCGGCGGCTTGGCAGCAGTGAGCCAGTTCTGCCGCATTGGAGCACACGTCATGATTTGCGGAGGCGCCATGGTCAACAAAGACATACCTCCTTTTGTACGCACTGGCACAGGATATCCCGTGTCGTATGCAGGAGTAAACTCCATTGGCCTCGTAAGGCGCGGATTCACCAAAGAGCGCGTCAACGCCATTCAGGACATATACCGCGTGATCTACAGCGTGGGCATGAACGTGTCGCAGGCGCTGCAATACATCAAAGAGACACTTCCCGACAGTGATGACAGAAAACTCATAATCGACTTCATCGAGAGTTCCAAAGTGGGAATAATGAAGAACTCCGTTACCAATGAGATTTGACAAGTTTAAAGTTATAAGTTGGTAGTTGGTAGTTAATAGTTATCAAAAAAAAGAACGCTCGGTGAGCGTTCTTTTTTTTGCATTCCGTTATAAAAGATTATTTCACGACAGTCTCGGTGGTACCGTTTATCTTGATTGGTATCACTATGCCCTGCTCCGACATTGACATTGATATGTCGCTCTTGTTGACATCTTTAACAACAATGCCTTTCACAATGTCGAAAGTGAGTGTGCCTGTATAGTTGATTTTGGCTTCGTCAGCCTCGCCAACACCGACATAATCAACAATAACAGCCTTCTTTGACACTTCTTTCACTGTGAAGGTGACATTTGTCTTTATCGACAATCCTTGAGCCTCTCTTGTGTCTTCCTTCTCCCAAGTATAGCCTTTAACCAGCTCATCTTTAGGCAGTTCTCTGATGACTGACTGGGCGGGACCTACAGGAACTTCTTCCTCGTTCTTGCTCAGTTGCACACCTTGCTCATCGTATTTGTAGATTGCCTCTTGCTTAAGCATATCTTCATACGGTTTGACCTGAGCTTTCATCATAGGGCTTGTCTTGTCCGGGTTTTTCGAGTCATAAACCAACTCCATACCCATTGTCGACACCTTTGCCAACATGGACTCCCACTTTGAAATGACAGTGTTGGCGTCAGTGACATTGAGCGTGCCAACCTGTTCGGACGACATGCCTTGTGACATGGTTTGTCCTTGTACATTCATCACAATGTTTTGGTTCGACTTAACCGTAACAGTGTAGGTTTCTCCTTTTTGGAGGTTGAGCTTAAGAGCCACACCCTTGGCGGCCATGAACGACATTGACGCAAAAGCAATTATTGCGACAAGTACTGCAGTAGTTTTAATTGATCTTTTCATTTTTATTTTTTTTAAAAGTTTTCATTAAAAGGAGGTTCATCATCACGTGGTATAAAATTCATATTCTGGAAGTTATCGTCAGGAATCCTGTTCTCGTCAACAATGCCCTGGTTAGGGTTTGTCGCCGACGACATGATTATTTGTTCTGTTTGCTCAAACTTCGTGTTGGGAGTCATCGTGAAATCATCGGACGGGTTCATGTTGAACTCGGCAAATTTTGCATATTGACCGATGAACTGTAGCTCCACTTCGCCCAGTTTACCATTACGGTGCTTGGCTATGTCGATGATAGTGTAGCCCTTAGGCTTGTCAGAGTCCACTTCCTGGTCTTTGTAGTATTCAGGACGGTATATGAACATCACCATGTCGGCATCCTGCTCTATTGCACCCGACTCGCGCAAATCTGAAAGGATTGGCTTCTTGGAACCAGGTCTTTGCTCGACGCTACGGCTAAGCTGCGACAGGGCCAAAACGGGGATGTCCAACTCTTTGGCAAGGCTCTTTAGCGAGCGTGAAATCATACTAATTTCCTGTTCACGGTTGCCTCTGTTCTCTCCTTTGGTCGTCATAAGCTGTAGGTAGTCGATAAACACCATCTGAATGTCGTACTGTTGTTTCAGACGGCGGCATTTCGCCCTGAGTTCAAATACCGAGAGTTGTGGGGTGTCGTCTATATAAATAGGTGCATTGCTCAGAGGAACAACTTTGGTGTTGAGTCGATACCACATGGCATCGTCCAGGTTTCCAGAACGGAGTATGTCGGCTGTGATCTCTGTCTCTGTTGATATAAGACGTGTTGCCAACTGCACTGCCGACATCTCAAGCGAGAAGAAAGCGATGGGTTTGTTGGCCATCACTGCCGCGTTACGTGCGAGGTTAAGTGCAAAAGCCGTCTTACCCATACTGGGACGAGCGGCCAGAATGATAAGGTCCGACTTCTGCCAGCCTTGTGTGATGGCATCGAGGTTGGTGTAACCCGAGGGCACGCCACGCAATCCACCCTCGGCACCTGCAGCCTTGGCCGCCTCGATGCCCTTGATGGCTTTGCTGACAAGGTCTTCCATTGTGTCATAACTGCGACGCAAGGTGTTTTCGCCTATTTGGAAAATCTTGTTCTCCGCGTTGTCCAGCACATCGAACACGTCGTTCGTATCATCGAACGACTCGTTTATCGTCTCCGACGAGATGCGTATCAATTCACGCGAGATGTATTTCTGCATGATGATGCGTGCGTGTGACTCGATGTGGCTGCCCGACACGATGCGGCTTGTGAGCTGCTGCACATAAACAGGACCTCCCACATCGGCCAGATCGCCATTTTTCAGGAGCTGCTGTGTAACTGTCAATATATCAATCGGCTCAGACTGAGCAAAAAGTTCTTTAATTGCACGATAAATCTTCTGGTGTTTCTCAACGTAAAAAGTCTCCGGCTGAAGGATGTCGATCACGGCATTCACTGCCTCCTTCTCTATCAGCAAGGCACCAAGCACCGCCTCCTCCAAATCGATGGCCTGTGGCGGAAGTTTGCCACCCGCTTCATACATTTGGAATATATTCGTCTGCGACGTCTGACGCTTCGTTCTAACCTGCTGATTTTTACCCTGTTCTGTCGGCATGCTATTATCCTTTCATTTTTTTGATTCGTAAAAAAGGACTGCAAATTTAATCTTTTTTCGTCATAGAAAACCCCTTTTTAGTTGCATATAAGCAAAGAAAATGCCAACATATTAAGTATCAGCGGTTTTTTTTCATATTTTTTTGTCAAACGAGAAAATGTAGTATCTTTGTAACCTAATAAAAAGTAATAAATAATATATAACATATTAATAATGAACAACTTAGTATTATCAAACAGAGTATTGAACATGGCTGAGTCAGCTACATTGGCCATGACAAACAAGAGCCGCGAGCTAAAAGCACAGGGCATTGACGTTATCAGTTTAAGCATCGGCGAGCCCGATTTCAACACACCTGAATCGGCTAAGCAAGCCGGCATCGATGCCATCAACAACAACGACACCCACTATCCTCCGGTTCCCGGCACACCCGCCCTCCGCAAAGCAGTGGCAGCCAAACTGAAACGCGACAACGGCCTTGACTACAAAGAAAGCGAGATCATCATCTCGAACGGCGCAAAACAAGCCATCACAAACACCTTCCTCGCCATACTCAACGAAGGCGACGAGGTCATCATACCAGCTCCTTTCTGGGTGTCGTATCCCGAGATGGTGAAACTCGGCGGCGGCGTTCCCGTGATAGTGAAAAGCGACATGGCACACAACTTCAAAATCACAGCCGAGCAGCTTGAGAAGGCCATCACCCCCAAGACCAAGGCTTTCATCATCAACACCCCCTGCAACCCCAGCGGCTCCGTATTTACAAAGGAAGAACTGCAAAGCATAGCCAATGTTCTGGCCAAGCACCCCAACATCATCGTCATCTCCGATGAGATATACGAGTTCATACAGTATGAGCACAAGCACGAGAGCATGGGGCAGTTCAGCGAGTTGCGCGACCGTCTCGTCATAGTGAACGGTGTGGCCAAAGGCTATGCCATGACAGGATGGCGCATCGGCTACATCGCCGCTCCCGAAGCAATAGTTAAAGCAACCAACAAGATACAAGGACAATACACCTCAGGCATCTGCACCATCGCACAGGCTGCCGCTCTGAAAGCCATGGAGCTCTGCCCCGAAAACTCTACCGAGATACAAAACATGCTGAAAGCCTTTCGTAACCGCCGCGACATGCTCTATAAACTCCTCAACGAGATTCCAGGCGTGAAAGCCAACATGCCTGCCGGCGCATTCTACATGTTCCCCGAAGTCAAGTCGTACTACGGCAAGACCGACGGACAGACTGTCATCAAAGGCAGCGACGACCTCTGCATGTGGCTGCTCTACAACGCCCATGTGGCCTGCGTGGCAGGAAACGCCTTCGGCAACGACGACTGCATCAGACTGTCGTACGCCACATCCGAGGACAAGCTCCGCGAAGCTGTGAGACGCATCAAAGAGGCTCTGACAAAACTGCATTAAAACTAATAATAAATAGGAGAGGCATCCCCTCTCCTATTTTTTCGTCTCGAAACACCTTGGAACTGACTCATACCCATATTGACGAAATGTTTGCTGCCTTCGACAAGACCAAAATACTTGTCGTGGGCGATGCCATGCTTGATGTCTATACCGAAGGCATAGTAAACAGGACCTCTCCCGAAGCCCCGGTGCCAGTAGTCGACGTGACATGTCGCCACAACAAGGCTGGAGGCGCAGCCAACGTGGCGTGTAACATCAAATCGCTAGGGGCAACTCCAGTATTGTGCACCATAGCGGGCAACGACAAAGCCGGCAAGGACCTCGTCAGCATATTGGCAAAACAAGGCATCGACACAGCACATGTCATACAAAGCGACAACCGTCCCACCACGACAAAAGAACGAGTGATATGCGACGGCAAACACCTCATCCGCATCGACGAGGAGACCAAAGACGACCTAAGCGAAAGCGAATACGACGCCATCTCAAACCATATCGTTGAAATTCTGAACAGCAGCCAGATAAACGCCATCATACTTCAGGACTACGACAAAGGCGTTCTAACCCCAAAACTTATAAAACACATCACCGCCATAGCCCAACATTTGAGCATTCCCGTCATGGTGGACCCCAAAAAGAAACATTTCAACGACTATGAAAATGTTTTTCTTTTCAAGCCCAACGCCAAAGAGCTGTGCGAAAGCACAAACACACTATTCAGCGACATCGACGCCATCGTCAAAGCATCGCAACAGCTATGTCGGACAAAAGGCCATGACTTTGTGATGACAACCCTGTCGGAGAGAGGCACAATCATCACCGACAGCGACAACTCGATCCACTTTGATGCCATTCCGCGCAACGTGATCGACGTATCAGGAGCAGGCGACACGGTGATAAGCACCGCCGCTATATGCCTAGCAGTAGGCGAAACAGCCGTCAACTCAGCTTTCATAGCCAACATTGCGGGCGGGATAGTGTGCGAGGAGAAAGGCGTGGTCAGCATCAATAAGCAACGCCTCATAAACGAGGTGAAACGTCTCAGCCACAAGCCATGAACGCAGCACAACAAAACAGAGCCATGTTCAATGACATCGCTCCGCGCTACGACTTCCTCAACCATCTGCTCTCGCTCAACATCGACAAAATCTGGAGAAGAAAAACGGTGAAAGAAATCCTCTCCGACCACCCTCAAACCATCCTCGACATCGCCACTGGCACTGCAGACCTGGCCATTCTTATGGCAAAAAACAGCGACACAGCCACCGTTACAGGCATCGACATGGCCGAAAAGATGCTTGAAATAGGTAAAGAAAAGATTAACAGTCTTAATTTCAGCAACCGGATAACGCTCACACAAGGCGATGCCTTGAACACACCATTTCCCGACAACAGCTTCGATGCAGTGGCATGCGCTTTCGGTGTACGCAACTTCAGCGACAGACTAAAAGGGCTTGAAGAGATGTATCGCGTGGCAAAACCAGGCGGGAAAACCGTGATTTTGGAATTCTCCCTGCCGCAAAAAGCACCATTCAAGCAACTATACAATCTATATTTCAACAATATACTGCCCAAAATAGGACGTATGTTCTCGAAAAACAAAACAGCTTACACATATCTGCCAAACTCGGTGAACACCTTCCCTGCACCAGACACTTTTATGGAGATGATGCAGAAAGCAGGGTTCGTACATCCACAGAAAAAAAAGCTCAGTTTAGGTATAGCCACAATTTACACTGGCCATAAAGAAAGTTGAAATATCCGACACATGAAAATAATGTTTATCTTTGCGGCCAGAAACAATAAAAAGGCTTTTGAAGCGTTAATTGAATAAACTTTTGCAGTCTTGAAAAGAATATCAAAGATACTATTGGTTCTAATGTTGTCGGTTTCGTTTGTCGGCACTCTTTCGGCACAGCGACAGCGCGTGACATACCTCCAGAACTACAACAACGAATTATACCATTTCGGCTTTTCCGTGTCGCTGAACACGATGATGTATACCATAAAACTCAACGACGGCTACCAGAACGTTGCCCATAAACCCACCGACTGGCCCAATGCCAGCTACAACATCGACAAGGTTGACAGTCTGTATGTCTATAACGTCCAGACCAAGAAAGTGCCAGGCTTCTCCATAGGCATCATAGGCAACCTGCGCTTGGGTCGCTACACCGATTTGAGGTTCATACCCACCCTCAGCTTCGGCGAGCGCAAGATGAACTATTCGTTTGTCACAACGGGAGACGACGGCCTAGTGGAATATCCCGTCGTTACAAAAAGCATCTTCTCCACATTCGTCGAGTTCCCTTTGCAGATAAAACTCCGCTCAGCACGCCTTAACAACATAGGTGCATACCTGATAGGCGGTGTGAACCCGAAGATAGACCTTGCCTCACAAAAACGCAACACCATTGAGATTATAGTAGACGGCGAGCCGCGCACCATCATCGACAACCTCCGCACAAACCGCTTCGACGTGGCAGCCGAGGTGGGCGTAGGCATGGACATATACAACCAATGGTTCAAGTTCGGAATAGAACTTAAAATGAGCTACGGCCTGCTCAACATCATCAAAGATGACGCCTACATCTACACCACCTGCATCGACAAATTGCACAACAAGATGTTCATGCTGTCGTTCACGTTCGAATAAAAGATTTATATTAGACTTATTTTCAATACCTTACAATACTTTTTCAAAAAAAATTCATTTTTTTGTTGTAGATAATGAAAAAATGTGTAATTTTGCAGCGTCAAAAAACCACTTTTGTGGTTAACGATTGAAATAGTGGTCTCTTCGTCTAGTCTGGTCAGGACGTCAGGTTTTCATCCTGGTAACTCGGGTTCAAATCCCGGAGAGACTACCACAAGCCCACCCAAATGGTGGGCTTTTTTAGTACACTAAGCTCAAGTCATGAAGACAGAAATCATCATAAGCAACCAATACGACCCTTACCTCAACCGCGCTGTCGAGACATACCTTACCGACACACAGCCCGATGACACAATAACCATGTACCTATGGAGAAACGAGCGCACCGTGGTGATAGGCGTCAACCAAAACCCATATTCGGAGTGCAACGTGAAACAACTGCTCGACGAGGGCGGACACCTCATGCGGCGCAAGACAGGCGGAGGTGCCGTCTATCACGACCTCGGCAACCTCAACTTCTCGTTCATAGCCAACAAGAAAAACTACGACATCAAGCGGCAACAGTCGATCATACAAAAGGCACTGCAAGCCTTCGGACTGGAAGCAGAAATCTCAGGACGCAACGACCTCACCTGCCAAGGGCGCAAGTTCTCGGGCAACGCCTTCTACAACGGCACACACAACAACCTGCACCATGGCACAATACTGATAAAGACAGACGCAGAGATGATGCAACGCTACCTTATAGTAAAGAAAGCCAAGTTGATGAAAAACGGCGTCAAGTCGGTGGCAAGTCGGGTTGTGAACCTGTCGGAGATAGCCGACATAACAGCCGAGAACATAGTACAGCCACTCATCGAGGCCTTCGCCACAACGTACCAAAACACACCTAACATTGTAAATTTCGACCAAATAGCATCCTTACCTGAAGTGCAGGCCATCTACAAAGAAATAAGCTCGCACGAGTACATCTTCGGCAAATGGGAAAACTTCAAGACCAGCCGCCAACGCCAGTTCGACTGGGGCAACGTTGACATCGACCTCGACATTAACGAGAGCGAGGGCAAAATCAACGACATACGCATCGCCTCCGACTGCCTTGAGCCCGACACGATAGAAGCCGCCGAAAACATTCTGAGAGGCCAATCGACCTACCAAGCCCCAATGCTCGACTGCAACAGCCCGATAATAAAAGATATTGTGGAACTGGTTTATACATAAAAGACACAGATTTATTTGTTGATTTGCTTGGTGTTGGTTTGTTGATTTGTTTGGTGTTGATTCGTTGAAGTTTCCCGCACACTGAGCTTGTCGAAGTGTTTATTTGTTGATTTGTTTATTTGACTTGAAAATGCGTGACGCAAAGCTCCCTGACGATTTGGTCATTGTCATCGTCATTGTCATTTATTCTGTCTTCTGTCTTCTATATTCTAAAATTTGTTGATTTGTTTTTCTAACTCGAAACTGCGGGACACAGGTGTCGTTTTTAACTTCCTTCTTTAACTTCTATTGTAACTTCCTCTTTAACTTCAATTCTGTCTTCTGACTTCTGTCTTCTATATTCTAAAAAATCCTTACCTTTGCGCACTCGTTTATAATCATTTAAGAAAATGAAATACTACCTCCTGCCCTTGGGCTGCCAGATGAACCGAAGCGACACCGAACGCGTGAAGACCGTGCTGCACAGCATGGGATTTGTCGCCACCGGGAACGAAGAAGAAGCCACCCTGCTCGGCATCATAGCATGCTCGGTGCGACAGAAAGGCATTGACAAGGTGTATGGCCGCATCAGCAAATGGAACGCGATGAAGAACCGCCGCAATATGATAACCTTCGTCTCAGGCTGCATACTCCCCGCCGACAGACTCAACTTCCTCAAGCTGTTCGACCTCGTCTTCCCTATGAACGAGCTCAACCGTCTGCCCGACATGATAAAACAATACGGCATCACCACACCAGCCTCACTCAAGGCAAGAGAAGAGATCGGATACCAGCCCGTCGTACGACCCATCGAACCGCTTTTCCACAAGAACGACAAGATAAACCCATCGGCCAACATGGACCAGTTCTGGGCCATAAAACCCACACAGACATCAGAGTTCGAGGCCTTCATACCCATACAGAACGGCTGCAACAAGTTCTGCACCTACTGCGCCGTGCCCTACACCCGCGGACGTGAGGTCTCGAGACCGTCGGAGGAGATAATAGACGAGTTGAAGTCGCTGGTGGAGCGTGGCTACAAGAGCATAACCCTGCTCGGACAGAACGTGAACTCATACGGCCTCGACAAGAAAGGCGAAGAGATCGACTTCGCCGAGCTGCTGAGACGAATAGGACAATACGGCGACAGCAGCGACAAGCAGTTCTGGGTGTATTTCACATCCCCCCACCCACGCGACATGAGCGACGAGGTGATAGAAGTCATATCGCAGCACAAATGCCTAGGCAAGCAGATACACATACCCATACAGTCGGGCGACGACAACATGCTACAGCGCATGAACCGCCACCACGACCTTGAACGCTACCGCCACATCATACAGACCATCAGGAGACTACTACCCACCGCCACCATCTTCACCGACATCATCGTGGGCTTCACCAACGAGAGCGAGGAAGAGTTCGAGAACACGCGCAAGGCAATGGAGGAGTTCAAATACAACATGGCCTACATAGCCCAATATAGCGTGCGTCCAGGGGCCGTGGCCTCACAATGGGCCGACGACGTGCCAAAGGAGGTGAAACGCCAACGCTACCACATACTCACCGAGGAACTGATGAAACACAGCCTCGTCTATAACCAGAGCCTCATAGGACAGACTGTCGAGATGCTCGTGGAAGAGCCCGACCGCCAAAAAGGCTTCCTGACAGGCCACACCGAAGGCAAGATCGTGATGCGCTTCGCCTCGAACGACACCAGCCTCATCGGACAGATAGTGAAAGTGAAGGTGACAAAGGCAACTCCACTGTCGATTGAGGGAGAGCTTGTTTAAGTTAAAAGTTGATAGTTTATAGTTTAAAGTTAGAAGTTGATAGTTTATAAACCATTGCCTAACGGGATGCGAATGGCAATATTTTTCATTTTTTCTTGCAAATATTTGTATTTCAAGAATTTTATGTATTTTTGTGCAAATTTAAAGTTGAACTTTAAATTTGCATGAAAATAATATAAGAATATGTATAACAGAGAGTTACGTAACAAATTATTAAAACTTTCGGAGTTGTGGTCCGTTATTTCGGTGACTGGACCAAGACAATCAGGGAAAACCACGCTCTGCAAAATGACATTTCCTGATTATGAATATGTCAATCTTGAGCACCTGCCTACAAGAGAGCTTGTCGCAGACGACATTGACAGGTTCATCAGACGGCACAACAGCGGCATCATTTTCGACGAAGCGCAATATCTGCCGGAACTATTCTCATATATACAAGTATGGGCTGACGAAGACAAAAACAGGCGTTTCATCCTGTCGGGCAGCAGCGATTTTCTGATGATGCAGAACATAACACAATCGCTTGCGGGTAGAGTTGCTGTTGTCAGACTTCTTCCGTTGTCTCTGAAAGAGTTGGGGAACGACATCAACAATTACACTACGGACAACTTGCTATTCCGCGGCTTCTTTCCAGGGGTATGGGGCGATAAAAAAGAGCCGAGAGACATCTACGGCAACTATATTTCAACCTACATTCAACGCGATGTGCGCCAAATAGTCAATCTGAAGGACATACAACAGTTCCAGCATTTCCTTGTATTGTGCGCAGGCCGTATAGGAAACGAGTTCAACGCTTCAGCCTTAAGCAACGAGGTTGGCGTGAGCAGCGTTACAATAAAAGACTGGCTTAATGTTCTGGAGACCTCGTATGTTGTGTTCAGACTTATGCCTTATTATTCAAACATAGGTAAACGTCTTGCAAAAACGCCAAAAATCTATTTTTACGATGTCGGGCTCGCCTCTTTCCTGATGGGCATACAAGAAGCTGGACAAATTGAGAGCCACCCTCTCAGGGGAGCGCTATTCGAGAATATGGTTGTGACAGAGATGCTGAAACAGCGTTTCAACAACGGCGAGAACAACAACCTCTACTTCTACCGTGACAACTCACAGAAAGAGGTTGACATCATACAATCCAACGGCAGCAAATTGAATGCTTTTGAGGTGAAATCAGCACAAAAATACGACTCTTCGTTTTTCAAGAATCTGAAATACCTCAAGAAATTGTTTGCCGAAAACATTGTTTCAACACAAATTATATACGACGGCGAGACAAACGACTACAGCCCCGAAAACGGCATTTTCAATTTCAGAAATATCGCAAAAGCATCTCAAAACGCATAAAAAAAACCGTCGCCAAACAGAATGCAAAAGGCAATTGGTACGCAACCCTCTGCGGTTGCGAATAAACTTTCAAGTATTTACCTTCGCAGGCGCGGGATTATTTCATCCGAAATATATTGCAGTTTTGCAGTAAATTTCAGATATAAATATGTGTCTAACCGAAATTTATTGTATTTTTACAGTAAATTTCAGATAGAAATGGTGTTGTAATTGAAATTTATTGTAGTTAAGTTTTTTTTGCTCAATATAGTATGAAGACATAAAACACTCCCGCCAATAAAACTCCTAACGGGCTACGCAACCCTCTGCGGTTGCCGACATGGCTTTCAGAAATTTATTCCTTGCAGGCGTGGAAGCCTGCGTACCCTAAAAACCCGTTGCAAAACGGGATGCTAATGGCAACGGTAATAAAAAAGCAGAAACACATCACGTATTCCTGCTTTGGTGGTATCATTTAGCTATATCACTTCTTCACCACTTTCTTTGCAATACTTGTTTTTTCAGTGTTTATTTGCACAAAATACTGACCAATTGCATATTGTCTCAAATCTATCTGGGTATTATTACCTTGGACTTGTTTCTCCAACAAAACCTGTCCCATCATGTCAAACAGTTTGATTCGTGTTATGCCATTGGCTTCGATGTTCACAATGTTTTTGGTCGGGTTGGGGTATATTTTGACATCATTTTCAACCTCATTGATGCCTTCCGTCACATGGACAGTGACTTCAGTGATGGCAGTGCAGCCGTTCGCATCTGTAACTGTTACCGAATAACTGGTGTCGGCATCTGGTGACACAGTGATGTATTGCGTTGTATCGCCTGTACTCCAAACATAGCCAACACCACCTTCAGCTGTTAAAGTAGTCTCGTTGCCCAGTTCAATCTCAGTGACACCAGTGATAACAGCCTCGACAACGGGTATTGTCAGGTTCAATGTCTCAGTGCGGTGGCAACCATTCGTCAAGGTCGAATCGTATGCGTAGATTCCACTCTCCTCATACGTCTGGTTGTGCCATGTGTAAATGTCGCATGCGATCTCGGTGAATGTCTCGGCCTGTGATTCGTTGATGGTCAGGCCCAGTGTCTCAATTCTGTGGCAGCCATTCGTCAAAGTTGAGTCGTAGGTATATGTTCCACTTTCGGTATAAGGTGTGCCATGCCATGTGTATTCATCGCAAGCGGTTTCGGTGTAAGTCTCAGACTGTGACGCGTTGATTGTTAAAACAAGTGTTTCATGTCTAGGACAGCCATCTGTTGTCAAAGTATCGAATGTAAAAGTTCCGCTTTGGGTGTATGTTTCGCCGTGCCAAACATAGCTGTCGCAGGCCGTTACTGGTTCAAGCGTTACATTTTCTGTAAAAACAGCCAATAAGTTTCTATTTCCATCCACAGCGAATGTATATACAGCATCGGTTGAAACCACCTCATCGTTTTCAGTCCAGCAAGTAAAAATGTATCCTTCGTTTGCTGTAGCCGTGAGCGTACATGTCTGGCATTGCTGATATGTGTTTGCTCCTGTCACCGTACCCCCTTCAATTGTGCAGGGATTACCTTCAATAGAATAAGAAGATTTTGGAACAGGTTGAACCAGACGAACTGAGTGACCTTGGCAGCGCTCGCCTCCGCTCACATAGAGAAAGTCCTTGCCGAAATGTAGACGGTAAGATTTATCGGAGTCTTTAGGAGTGGACGACCAATATAAAGCTTTAGTGAAACTTTCACTAGCTACCGATGTGCCATTGCGGTTACGGGCACGGGGTAAAAAAACTGCACCATGAGCCTCAAACATGCTCGTCCAATTAGCAGAAGTAATAGTGTTGACTGTGAAATCAACACCATCATTGTTGATACCGCCAATTGTGTAATAAGAGGTCTCCCAATCATCAGGAAGTATTATCACGCCAGGCTTACCATTTACCGTAGCTTTTGCATACCGTATGCCGGAAGCAGTCGTACGAGTAAACATTAAATAGTTCCATTCATCTCTCGTTAGTGTTCTCCACAAATTGGCAGTGCCGCCTCCGTTACTTATCGGATTGACGCCCCAATCAACGAATGTACTATAACTACTATTGCTAGTGGATTGGTTCGATGGGTTGTTACCAGTCCCATAACCAAACAAATCAATCCATCCGCTATAAGTAGGTGATATATTTGCATTGTCATCACCAATATAATCCCACTGATTTGCAGCAAAACGCCATGTGCTAGTTGAGGCTTTGTATTGCAAATTTCCTCGTGAAAAATAAACTTGAGAGCATTCGCCAACAGAGAAAACACCATTGATAGCACCAGTAGGCACTTGAGCAAATGATGTCACCGTTGCAAGAATCAAGAACAAAAATGTAAACTTTCTCATATTACAAATACCCTAAATATGTCAACCGGGCGCAACTATTTATTTGTCCACCAGTTCCACATAGGCAATTTGATAAAAAAGAAGCGTGGAACTGTATGCTTCTATTTAGTTGAGGGTCGTGAGAAAACCTTGGGATAAACAGCCGCAACAGTCCACGCTAAACGCGCGAACCGTTACGCTCACTTGTATCCCTTGAAAGTTTCTCACGTTTTCAACTACAAGACAAGCATAACGCTTCAAACAATAAACACGATTGGCGAACCAATCAGGTGCAAAGATAGAAAGATTTTTGGAAAAGCGGGAGGATTTGAAGAATATTTTTTGCTATCAGCATTTGGCTATTAGCTATTAGCCATTAGCTGTTAGCAAGGATAAACATAAATGGCGGTGAAAATATTTTCGCTTTATTACACTAAAAAGTAAAGTTTTTATTATTTTTATCACTTAAAGGTGTATATATCAGAAAAATTTCGTATCTTTGCGGCATGACAAAAGAGAGTTTATGATTAAAACCAAGAAAGAAATAGAGGATTTTCTCAGCCGGTTCGGCATCAAATTCGATGTTTGGGGTATATTTTATATAGACAGAGACAAGAACATTGAAGCATTAAAGGCACTGGGCATCACACAAAAAGCAAGGGATGAGATACAACCCGATGACTATGTGGAGACACTGCCTGCCGATTATTTCGATGACATGTGGGTGTTCGGAAAAGACATGGACGGAACGGAGCTTTACATCAAGATTGCGATGGGACAGCCAAACGACCGGACAATCTGCATCTCATTCCATATAGCGGAGCATCCTATAAACTATGCATATAAAGACAAATGATATGGAAAAGTATGTTGAAATAAAAAGCCCTTTTACGGGAGGGAAAGTAAAGGAAATAAGCACTGTGGAAGAGCATGAGTTCCGTAGAGAAAAGTTCTATGTCCATGTGCGCTATTATGTCTGCGAGGACACAGGCGAGAAGTTCACAACATCAGAGCAGGACGAGCTTCTGTTCAACGAACTGTATTCGCAGTACCGCATAAACCACGGCATACCCTTCCCCGAAGAGATCAAAGGCATCAGGATGCGCTACGGCCTCAACTATCAACAAATCACAAAAATACTCGGTTTCGGTGTCAACCAGTATGCCCAATACGAGAAAGGACAGATGCCATCCGAGTCGAACGGCAAGCTGCTCTCGGCGGCCATGAACCGCCAGTTCATGCTCCATCTGCTAGAGGACAGCCGGGCCGAATTCGACAAAGTTGAATACAACAAGGTGCTTCAATCGATATTGGCCTCGGAAGCAAAGCCCGAAAACGAGACCCAGAGAATGCTCATCTATCGCGACACATGCCGCTCCATCTACAACGGCTTTGGCCAACTGAATGTTGAAAAAGTGTCGGAAATGGTCAAGTTTTTCATTTGCAAAGAGGGCGGTTTGTTCCCAACCAAGCTGAACAAGGAGATGTTTTACGCCGATTTTCTGCATTATAAAATGCACGGGCAGTCCATCAGCGGGCTTCAGTATCAAGCAATACAATACGGTCCGGTTCCCGTCCACTACGACACCGTTTACGACAACATTGACGGCATTGGCAAAGAGATTGTGGTGGCACACAACATGGAAAGCACACGCCTTAGCTGCGACACATTCAACGCCAACATTTTCAGCGAGCAGGAGATGAAAACACTTAATGACGTTCTGGCAAAAATCCAGCCCATGAACACTCAAGATGTGATTGACAAAAGCCATCAGGAGGACGCATGGAAGCACTACCACAACGGGAACCAGCTCATCCCCTACTCCGAAGCGTTCTCCATACAGCTTGTTTAATACCGGGAACTTCTAAAAATCAAGTCAAAGGAAGCTCCTACGGAGCATAACTTGTTGGATTATTGCGTTCGTTATTAAACGGAAGCACCTACGGAGCAATTTTCAGAAGTCCCCTACCATTATAATTTGGCAAAGCAGAAAAAGTTGTAACTTTGCAAGATGAAACGGACGGAGAATTGACATGACCAAGATAGCCTTCAAGACACTAGGCTGCCGCCTTAACCTCTACGAGACTGACTCGCTCGCCTCGCAGTTCAAGAGCAATGGCTACGACATCGCCTTGAGCAGCGAGAATGCCGACGTTTACATCATAAACACCTGCACCGTCACCAACACAAGCGACCAGAAATGCCGCCAGGCCATAAGCCAGCTGAGGCGCAACCACCCCGATGCACTCATCGTCGTGACAGGCTGCATGGTGAACCACCGCAAGGACGAGCTGCTGAAAGCAGGCACCGCCGACTACGTCATCGACAACGAGCGCAAAAGCGCCATCTTCGACATTATCAGCAGCCACTTCAGCGAAGGCCAAAGCGACCCCGAAGGCTACGACAAAGACCTCTTCAGCTATCAACCCGCCTACGACACCTTCCACACTCGCAGCCTGATAAAGATTCAAGACGGATGCAACAACTTCTGCTCCTACTGCATCATACCCATGGTGAGGGGACGCTCCACAAGCCGCCCCGCCGAAGACGTCATCACCAATATAAAAGAGGTGCTCGACCACGGCTTCAAAGAGATAGTGCTGACAGGCGTGAACATGGGACGATACAGGTACGGAAACATCACCTTCGAGAAACTTATAGAAGACATCATCCGCCTCGACCACGACTTCCGCCTGCGCATATCCTCCATCGAGCCCGACCTCTTCTCCGACGCTTTCGCCGACCTCTTCACAAGTCCCAAGATGGCACCTCACATGCACATCTGCCTGCAAAGCGGCTGCGACGCCACACTGAAACGAATGCACCGACACTACACAACCGGGCAGTTTGCACGCCTCTGCGAGCAGCTGCGCCACGCCGACCCGCTGTTCAACATCACCACCGACATGATTGTGGGCTTCCCAGGCGAGACCGAGGAAGAGTTCAAGGAGAGCTGCGACTTCGCCAAGGAGATTGGCTTCAGCCACATACACACGTTCAGATATTCCGTCAGAAGCGGCACCCTGGCCGAGAAGATGCCCGACCAGATACCAGAAAAGACAAAGGTGGAACGCAGCGAGGTGCTGCGCGAGATATCACGCGGAAACAAATTGGAATACTACAAAACGATGCTCGGCAAGACAGAAACCTTGCTCATAGAACGTTTCGACCGTCAAGGCAGGGCGACCGGCTACGGAGAGCATTACACACCTATTATTATAGAAGGCAAAAACGAGAAAAGGAACACCTTCAGGCAAGTGAAACTGGAAGAAATCATGGACAACAAGAACGAAGAAAAGATTTTAATTAAAGGTTATTTAACTGAAATGCAATAAGTTATGATAATTTTTAAAAAAAATGGCAGGAAATGGTTTTTGTAAAGATAAAAGTTGTAACTTTGCAGCCCGATTAGAGAAGTTAAAATAAAAGAATAGAAATAGATATGGCAAACCACAAATCATCTAAAAAGAGAATACGTCAGACACAGAAAAGACGTTTGCACAACCGCTTCTACGCCAAGGCTATGCGCAGTGCTGTTAGAAAATTCAGAGAGTTGACCGAGAAGAAACAAGCTGTTGAGCAACTTCCTGCAATGTACAGAATCATCGACAAGACTGCAAAACGCGGCATCATCCACCGCAACAAGGCAGCCAACCTGAAGTCGAAGCTCTGCAAATACACCGCCAAATTAGCGTAAACAGAGAGTGTTTTTGATTTGATATAGCGAGCCTCTTCTCTCTTATGAAGGAAGGGGCTTTTTGGTTTGGTAACACAAGTAATGGAAAACAGCACAAAAAAAAGCATCAAGGAGTGGGCCGTCGACGACCGTCCGCGCGAGAAGATGGTGAGCAAGGGCAAAGACGCCCTGAGCAACGCCGAACTCATAGCAATACTGATAGGCTCGGGCAGCGACGAGAAGTCGGCGGTGGAACTGGCAAGACAGATACTTGGCGACAACCACGACAGCCTTGCAGAGCTTTCGAAAATGAGCGTCGAGGAGCTGATGCTGTATCACGGCATAGGCAAGGCAAAAGCCGTAAGCATAGTGGCCGCACTCGAACTGAGCAACAGACGCTATATAGGCGAATTCTTCGAGCTACCAACCATAAACGGCAGCCAGGACGCGTTCAAGCTATTCAGAGCCCACCTCGACGACCTCACCACAGAGTCGTTCCTGACAATATTCCTCAACCCGAGCAACAAAGTCATCAAGGTTGACCAGAAAAACGGCAGCGGAGGCATAGCACAGGTATTCGTCGACATTAGAAACATCTTCAAGAAAGCACTGCTCAACAACGCAACAAGCATCATCATCGGCCACAACCACCCTTCGGGGAACGTCAAACCGAGCGAGGAGGACAAGAACATTACGAAAAGGATAAAAGCCGCCTGCGGTGTTATGAACATAGGCCTTCTCGACCACATCATAATAGGTGTGAACGATTATTACAGCTTCGCAGAAGAAGGGATGCTTTGAAGTTTGAGGTATGAGATAGAAAGTGTGACCATGACTAAGACCAAATGACACGAAACTGCTGACCATGAGAGAAAGGTTTTGTCACGCAGGTCACGAAGTCTCGGTGCACGAGGCTTAAGGTCAAAAAAAATCTGCATAAAGTTGTAGTATTCAAATTATTTCGTATCTTTGCAGCCTCAAAATAAAGTTGTTATAAACATAATTAATTAATTATCAAAAAGTTATGAATCAGTACGAAACCGTTTTCATTGTAACTCCCGTTTTGTCTGAAGATCAGATGAAGGAAGCGGTAAAGAAGTTCGAGGACTTGCTGACCAACGCTGGTGCAGAGATAGTCCACGAGGAGCACTGGGGAATGCGCAAACTGGCCTACCCCATTCAGAAAAAGTCGACAGGCTTTTACCAACTCATCGAGTACAAAGCCGAGGGTAATGTTATTGCCGATTACGAGACCGAGTTGAAACGTGACGAGCGCATCATGCGTTTCCTCACCGTGAAACTTGACAAGCACGCTGTTGCCTACAACGAGAAGAAACGTAAGAAAGCCCAGGAAAAGGCCGAGGCCGAAGCTTAATTGTTTAACCTTTAAAAAAAGAGAAAAATGGCACAACCCACAAACGACATCAAATATCTGACTCCCATAGCAGTCGATACAAAGAAAAAGAAATACTGCCGCTTCAAGAAGAACCGCATCAAGTACATCGACTACAAAGATGCTGACTTCCTGCTGAAGTTCGTCAACGAACAAGGCAAGATACTGCCTCGCCGCATCACCGGCACATCTACAAAATACCAGAAGAAGGTTGCCCAGGCCATCAAGCGCTCACGCCACCTTGCTTTAATGCCCTACGTTGCTGATATGTTGAAATAATTAGGAGGAAGAGACATGGAAATTATTCTGAAACAAGACGTTACAAATTTAGGTTACAAGAACGACATAGTGACAGTTAAACCTGGCTATGCACGCAACTACCTGATACCACAAGGTATGGCTATTTTGGCAACCGCCTCCAACCGCAAAATGTTGGCTGAAGAGATTCGCCAGCAGGCACACAAAGCCGAGAAGATAAAGAACGAGGCCATTGAAAAGGCAAAGGTTCTCGAAGGTCTCAACCTCCGTCTGCCCGCCAAAGCAGCCACAACAGGCAAGATTTTCGGCTCTGTCAACAGCATCCAGATTGCCAACGCAATCAAAGAGGCTTGCAACATCGAAGTTGAGCGCAAACAGATAGCCCTCAACGAGGAAGCCATCAAAGAAGTTGGCAAATACACCGCCAAAGTCAGACTCCACAAGGAAGTTCAGGTTGAAGTTCCTTTCGAGGTTTACGCTGAATAAATTTTAGCTTTGAACATGATTTTAGGGCTGCTTTCTTTTTGAGGCAGCCTTTTTTCAATCCATCCCATGATAACCAAAAACACCATAAAACTTATCCAATCGCTGAAGCAGCAAAAATTCAGGAAAGAACATGGGCTGTTTGTCGTCGAAGGCAGAAAAATGGTCGATGAACTGCTGCACTCATCCTTTGAGGTGGAGAAACTGTTTGCTACGGAGAAATATGCCGACAGCCATGACATCAACTACGAGCATGAGATTGTCACTCCCACACAAATGGAGCAGATGAGCGGACAGGACACCGAACCGGGCATACTGGCCGTGGTGCGCATCCCAAAGCAAAAAGACTTCACTCCCCTGCCCTCCGACACCACACTCGCACTTGACAACATTGCCAACCCTGGCAACATGGGCACCATTATACGCACAGCCGACTGGTTTGGGATAAAGAACATAGTGTGCAGCGAAAACTGCGTTGAAGCGTGGAATCCCAAAGTGGTGCAGGCCACAATGGGCTCACTATTCAGGGTCAACATTTTCAGGACCTACCTCTGCTCTTTCTTGCAACAACACCGCGAGATAAAGTCATACGGGGCTTTCCTTGAAGGTGAGAACATCTTCTCCGAAAAGATGAGCTTCGATGGCGGCATAATAGTGATAGGCAGCGAGTCGCACGGCATAAGCGACGATGTAAAAAAGCTTGTCAGCAACCCCATCACCATCCCAAAACCGACAGACAGCAAGACAGAATCACTCAACGCCTCGATTGCCACCGCCATCATATTGGGCGAGTTTTACAGGAAAAAACATTCATGACTTATTGTCAGCATCGTGTCTAAGGAACGATTTTTGTTATTACCTTTGCCGAACGAATAACGTAACACTAACCAACAGTACTACAAAATGTCAAGTTCATCGAACGAAGGATGCGGTTGCGGCTGCCTCAGCATGATAGGCCTAGGTCTGGGTCTGATGTTTTGGGGACCGATAGGAGGCATTGTTGCATACGTCTTAGCCAGGCTTATAGAGAGTGCCGGCAGCAGCGACGACACATCCGACAAGCAGAGGATGCGACAAAACCTTGGCAACACAGGCTCACAACGCGACTTCAACATCAGTCTGCTCATACTCTCGGCAGCAGTAATGAAAGCCGACAATGTACTGTTACGTTCAGAACTGGATTATGTGAAACGCTTCTATGTCCGCAACTTCGGAACCCAACGCGCAGAGAGCTATATCAAAATGCTACGCGAAATACTCCAGAAGGACTACGACCTTGAGAAAGTGACCTCACAAGTCAGGTATATCGACTATGCATCGAGGCTTCAGCTGCTTTACTATCTTTTCGGCATAGCCGAAGCCGACGGTGACATCAACGACAACGAGCTTCAAGTACTCACTCGCATCGCTGTAGGACTCAACATCACCACCGGCGACTTCGAGTCGGTTAGGGCAATGTTCAACGGTGCATACAACAACGGCTATCAACAAGGACAAGGCAGCGGCTGGCAAAGTAAAAATACAAACATCGACAATGCCTACAAGATTCTTGAGATAAGCTCGGACGCCACCGACGAAGAGGTCAAGAAAGCCTACCGAGAGATGGCCAAGAAGCACCATCCCGACCGCGTAAGCCACCTTGGCGAAGAGGTAAGGAAATCAGCGGAAGAGAAACTGCAAGAAATCAACAATGCATACGAAGTCATCAAGAAGCAGAGAAACATTGTGTGAGTCGAGCTCTTACCACGACTGATTTATCAAGACAGAATCCGACAATTTCATATCGTCATCTTTGCTTGACGGGCCAATCATTATCTGAAATGAACCCGCCTCGACCACTTCCTTCATCTCTGTGTCGAACAACGATAGGTCCTCTTTCCTGACATGGAACTTCACTTCCTTTGTCTCGCCTGCTCTAAGCGACACTCGCTCAAAACCTTTCAGCAGTTTCGAAGGTGTCAGGACAGAGCTATGCATGTCGTTGATATAAAGTTGCACCACTTCGTCACCATCCCTGTCGCCAATGTTGGTGATTTTGCACGACACGGTCTTTAATGTGTCGCCTCGCCCATCTGCGATTTTCATGTCACTGTAGTTGAACTGTGTGTAGCTCAATCCGTAACCAAAAGGATAAAGCGGATCTGCGGAGCCGTCGGTATAGTCGTGGGTGTGTATTTTCGAATAATAAACAGGTAATTGTCCAACACTTTGGGGAATGGAGACAGGCAAGCGTCCGGACGGGTTGTGTTTTCCGAAGATGACGTCGGCTATGGCGTTGCCTCCCTGTTCGCCGGGATACCATGCCACACAAAGGGCGTTGGCTTTCTCGCAAGCAAGAGTCATATCCAAAGGTCTTCCCTCTATGTATACCACGACAAGTTTTACTTTTGCATCAACCAGAGCCTGCATCAATTTTTCTTGATCTCCAAGGAGTGAGAGTGTGTTTCTGTCGTAGCCTTCGCCACAATCCATGTCAGAAACACCCTGAACAGCGACGGCAGCACCCGTTTCAGAGTATGAGGTCTTGAAATCTCTTGCACTTGAGCCGCCAACAACTAAGACAGTCACATCAGACGACACTGCAGCTGCCACTGCTGATTCGATGTCGGAATTGAGAGTGTCTCTCACCGAACATCCTTTCACATACTTTATTTCTGCACCAGGCACTGCGTTCCGTATCCCTTCAAGCACGGTTACTATCTCCGCGCTGTCCTGCGGAGCGGTATAGTCGCCAAGCTGGTTGTACATCATGTCGGCATTGGGGCCGATGACAGCAATTCTAGCAATATTGGTATCCAAAGGCAAAATGCCATCGTTTTTCAGAAGGACAAGTCCCTCGCGGGCTATCTGCCTTGCTATTTCCTTATGTTTTTCGTTACGTACAACAATTTCAGCAGCGTCGGGATTCACGTACGGGTTCTCGAACAGCCCCATCTCGAATTTCAGCCTAAGTATGTTTCGTACCGCATTGTCAATATCTCTCATGGTGACCAAGCCTTCAGTCAAAGCCTTTTCAAGATCTTGCCCATACGCGACGGCACCCAGGTCCACATCGACTCCAGCTTTCAGCGCCATAGCCGCTGCTTCGTTGAGTGTTTGCGCGGTATGAAACGTGTTATGCATAACGTTTATCGAGTATAGGTCGGAAATCACACTGCCTTTGAAGCCCCATCTTTTGCGCAGTATGTCGGAAAGAAGGTGTCGGTTGGCTGTACACGGCACGCCATCAATAGTGTTATAAGCTGTCATCACAAGCTCTGCCCCAACATCAATGGATTTCTTGAATTGAGGGATATACTCGTTAAGGAGAGTTCGTTCTCCAACATTCACCGGAGCACCATTAAGCCCTCCTTCAGACATCCCATACGCCGCAAAATGCTTCAATGTCGAATAAATATGTCTGCCGTCTTTTATGTCGTCGCCGTGCATTCCTCTCACCATCTCGGAACCCATCACCCCAGCAAGATATGTGTCTTCTCCAAAAGTCTCCTCCATACGCGACCAACGTGGGTCTCGGGCGATGTCAAGGACAGGGCCAAAGCCAACATGCGCACCCTGACTGCGAATCTCAAGTGCTATAGCTTGTCCCATCTCGTACATCAGTTCCTTGTCGAAAGTACTTGCCTGCGTCAGGCCCGTAGGGAATACTGTTGTCCCGACTGCCATGTGTCCATGTGGGCATTCTTCTGCAAAAAGCAAAGGTATCCCCAGTCTGGTGTTCTCCACAGCATATCTTTGGAGCATATTCAGCACCTCGGCACTCTCCTGCGGGTTCAACCCTGTTTCAAGAGTCTTTTGCGTCCAAGGGTCAGCCCGCAAAACCGCCCAGAACATGCCAATAGGAGTCTCGCTCATCATATCCACAAATTCATCCGAGAGGCCAATACTATCAGCGTTTTTAGTATACATAGGCCAGCCCATAGGACACAACAGCTGTCCTATTTTTTCTTCCGTCGTCATGCGGCTGATCAAGTCATTAACACGCTCCTCGGTCGAGAGGGTCGGGTCTTTATATTTCTCACGCTGCACACATGCGCTCAAGAAAATCGAGATTATCAGCAAAAAAAATATTCTCGTTTTCATGGTCAAGACTAGTTAAAGAGCCTCCAGTTCACACCGAAAAAGAAACGCCCGTCACGATAAGGGTAATGCGGTGTGGTGAACGATTCGCGATAAGGTGTCAGCATAATCATATTGCTGTATTCAATGAAGATATTGGCACGCTTCACCTTTATTGACAAAGCCAGGTCAAGGAAGGGATAGTTGCCAATCTTGACCTCGTTCTGCTGATAAAACACCCTCAATGCAGGCATATATGCATCAGCATAATACTTGGTGAAATACTGAACTGTGATGCTCGGTTGGAGCGTTGCCGCCTTTCGGAATATGGGCTGCGAATAGGCCAGCTTTATCCTTGTCATGAAAAGAGGGAGATGTATCGGCGAGTCAGCCTTGGTAAGCTGCAAGCTGGAGAAGCCACTGAACTCAAAACGCTTGATTGAGTATGAATATGTAGCGTAAATCTCTGTCACTGAGCAAAATCCTTCATATTGAACAGGACGCGCTTCAGTACCGAAATAGATAAGATTATTAATGGACGTATATCTGGCACCCAAAGCCAAAGTACGATACCTGTAAGCAGCATCGAACGACAGGTACGTGGCCGCCTTGAAGTCGTTGTCCCATGTGAAGTGGTTGGAATAATATGACTGCTCGAACCAGCTTGCAGACTGCCGTTTCATATTAAAGCGGAACTCCAATCGTCCGTAGTTTTTCTTTGTGGTGCCGAACAGCTGTAGCCACTCGGCATCGACGGCGAAGTCACCCACCTGATAGCCAGCCACCACCACATTGGCTTTTGCCGTAAGGTGCGACGACTTGAACAGGTTAAGCTCCGCCCCACCCGACACCATGACCTGCGAGAAGTTGCGCGCCACAAGCATCTCGCCAGTGGAATAGTCGCGCATCCCGCTTACCTTGTAGAAGCCATAACTCGCCTCGGCATAAAGATAAAGCGGCACATCGCCATCATACTTGTCGTAGGCCAAGTTGCTCCATCTCAAGCCATTGACAATAGACCTGACGATGGTCGAATCGGTGGTAGCCGTTGAATCAAGCATAGCTCCGAATGGCGCATAAAACGCCACTGCCGGCGACGACTCGTTGAAAAACATCTTGTTGCGCCTGTAGGCAAAGGTGTGTCCTATCCTGCCAAGCGAAAAACGCCATTTCTTCTCTTTCACGACAGTGGTGTCAACGGGTATCGTGTCGCCTACTATAGAATCATTTATGGCAATTTTAAGTGCATCTATTATTGTATCAACCGAAGCATTCAAGGAGTCTGTTTCTTGATGCTTGCCGCCTTTTTTCCGTGACGGCATATCCGGGTTAGGCATCAGGTTGAAATAGTGGTTCAGACCAAAGCCCGATGAAATGACGCGGTTTTTTGCGTTCGTCAAATTGGTGATAATAACCGAGTTGTCCCTTTCCTGATGTGAAGTGTAGACCGTATCGTACACTATGCCGCCGTTTTCCTGATTATCGATCTTGTTGCGGAAATAATAAGCCATGACTGCATAGCGTCCACTCGGTATGGTATAGTGTGCATTGACCCAGACATCGTTATTATCGGTTTTGTTGTTTTTATAAATGCCAGGTGAATAGTCGTAATCGATGCCGAACGAGAGGTAGAAGCGAGGTTTTATCTGCATTCCGAACCTGACTCTGAGATTCTGCTCCTTGTCGCCTATAGCCATCAGATAACGCAGCTCTGAATAAGGCAAAACAGACTTAAAGACTGGCATATTTTTTTCGGTGAAAAAGTACCTATCATAAACTGGCACGGACATATCAAAACCCACACCAGGATTGAAAGAGAAGCGCATCGGTTTAGCTGCGGCACTTGCATTGCTCAAAGTGTTGAACAGAGTGTTATAGCCGTTCAAGCGGTCATGGTCGGATGCGTTGAAGACGGCAGTGTCGACATAGTGTTTGTTGCCAAGAAAGATGCTGTCGAACGACAGTACAGTATATTCGACCAGGGTGGAATCTGTCTGTTGTAAGAACTTCAAGAACGCGCTCTGCGTTTTTTTGGACAAAGAGTCGTTGGCTGGAGCGTTCTGGCAGAAAGCCGGAAGTCCCATCATCATAAAAGCTATTATAAAAAGCCAACTTCTCTTCATCGTTTTATTATTTAGCCGAAACCAGTTCCAAGTCTATCGCCACAGGCGAGTAGGCAGGCAGGAGCAGCGAATCGATCTCAATGTCGTCGAAAGCCAGATCGGAAGACATTACCAAATGCGCCTTCGACCCGACATTCATCATCATGACAGCCTCCTCGATGCCGGGAATCATTTGTCCCATGCCCACATCAAACTCTAAAGGCTGGCCATAGCTATAGCTCGACTCGACCTCTTCGCCTTTAAGGTTGTAGATTATGTAATGAACAGCCACATGTTGACGCGGCTTTACAATCTCGCCATGTCCGAAACTCGTCAGTTTAAGGTAAAGTCCCGATTCGGTAGGATCAACGTTTATCCCCTTGTCTTTTAAGTATTTATCGATAGTCAAGGCTTGTCCCGCCATTCTTTTTTCGTGTTCTGCCTGTTCTTTTTTGTTTTGCTCCTCAACGTATTTGCTGTATTCGGCGGCATTAAGCACATTGACGAGTTTCATCTCCAGATGGAGAGGCTCATAGGGCAGTATGACTTCCTCTTTCCCTGTGCTGTCGAAGGCTAAGGAAGAGGGTATTATGCACTTTATGGTTTCGCCCTTATGCATCAACAATAGAGCTTCGTCCACACCTTGGCAAATTTCCTCATTTCCACATTGCACAAAGAAATCCTTGTCGTTGATGAGAGTGTCGTTGGCATTGTTGCACAACACCATATCAACCAAGGCATATTCGCCTTTTGCGACAGGTTTGGTTTTCAGCTGTTTATGCGAAAGCACAATCAGGCCTGCCTCGGTGACGGTTGCCTTGTTGTCTGCGACAGCTTTTTCCAGATACTTCTGTTCAGCGTCCTTCAGTGCGTCGATCCACAGCCTATACTCCGCATCCATCTCCTCTGCGCGTTTTATCTCCAGGAGTTTTATGTCGTAGTATATCAGAGTGCCCTTGTATTCGCTCGGCACCTCGTCTTTTTCAAGTGCCCTGAGGAAGAGTGAATCGGCAAGGAAAGCCAAGGTCGCCACGTCACCAACGTGCATGACGGAGAGAGCATCGAAGATGTCGCCCACAAAGGCATGTTCCTCCATGATTATCTCAATAGGGTTCTCTTCGTCGGCCACCTGTTTAGGCTCGCCCAAAAGCGTCTGGGTCAATGTGAAGCTTATAGCATCGCCTAGACGAGGGCACAAAGTATCGATTCCCCTTTCCTGAAACTTCATGTAAGCACCGTTAGCGGTCTTATCGAAGCCTCTATAGGGATTTTTACATGAATAAAGGCAGGCCGCTGCCATAGCAACGGCTGCCATTATCAAGCATATTCTTTTAGTATTCATTTTTATTTGAAGTCAACCAATTCGACCTCGAAGACAAGATTTGAGAAAGCTGGGATAGCCGGAGAAGGTGTTCTTTCGCCATAGGCAAGGTTCTGAGGGATATAAAGTACACCTTTCTCGCCTTTCGACATTAGAGCAATACCTTCGTCCCAGCCAGGGATAACATGACCCATACCCAAGGGGAACTCAATAGGCTCGCCACGCTCGACCGATGAGTCGAACACTTCGCCGTTGAGCAACTTACCTGTGTAGTGCACTGAAACAGTATTGCCAGCCTGAGGATGCAGGCCGTCGCCTTTCTGTGTGCAGACATAGATGAGTCCCGACTCGGTGGGCTCAGCCTCAATGCCATTCTCGGCAATGTATTTGTCGAAGTCGGCCTTGGCATCATCGACCTTTGCCTGTTTCTCGGCCTCACGACGGGCGAGGAACTCTTCTTCCGTGCAGAAGTCGACAAGTTTGACCTCCCAACGCATGTCGCTACCAGGCTTGATGAACTTGGGCATCATTTCCTGTTGCACACCAAACATCTTGGTGAACACCGAATCAACACTGACATACATGGAGATGGAGTCGCCTTTGTGCATCATGCGCAAGCCCTCGTAGTAGTCACCCACGAATAGAGACTCTTGAACCTTGTCGTTGAAAGGATTACCCTTCATGGCCTCTACTGACGAGAAGAGCAGGGTGTCGCGGCCAGTGGTGTCTTGCACTGAATAGCTGAAGACGAGCTCTGCAATGTCACCAACTTTGAGGGTCTCACCTTCGTTTTGGTTGATGAACTTATAGTAAAGTCCACTTGCAGTTTGTTTGTAACCGGGATGTTTTGAATTGTTGTTACATGCTGTGAAAGCAAACGACAGCATGGCGATGCCTAAGCATACGATAAAGAAACTTTTTTTCATTTTAATTTTATTTTAATTTGTTTATAATCAATTAGTTATGTAATATTCTCATTCAGCATTCACAACTTTTATATTGTATACCATGGTGGTGTATTGCTGTATCCTGTTTTGGTCGCCAGTGAGACCGTATGCCAAATGTGATGGCAGAATGGCCTTGACCACATCACCAACACGAAGCAGAGGCATAAGCTCATGCAACCCGCTCTCGACCTCACCATTGCCAACCACAAAACGCTTCTCGCCGTCGGTCTTTGACGAATACACAAGGTCGTCGGTGATGGTGAGCAGGTCGTACTGTAAGGTCACGAGTTGGCCATGTTCAACCTGTTTGCCGTTACCGTGCTGCATAATCTGATAGCGCAACCCTGTTCCTGTTTTTATCATATCGAGTTTGTGTCTCCTGACATAATTTTCAATCTCTTCTTCTTCCTCGGCAATAAGATACCTGTTGGCTTTTTCCAACGACTCGTTCAAGGCCTTGTTGTCAACAGGCTTGGATGGCGTTTCGTTGTTTTGCCTATTTCCACACGAGAAAGTGACAAACAACAATATGAACACTAATAATTTTCTCATAGTCAAGAGTTTAACATCTCTTTATATTCAGGCAAGCAAGCATAAAACTTAGCCACCGCGTCCTCAAGAGACCCGTTGAATGTGCCTCCAGCTGCGTTGGTATGGCCACCTCCGGCAAAATGTTTGGCACAAAGCTCGTGAACAGAGAAATCGCCTTTTGAGCGGAACGAGTATCTTATCAACCCACCACGTTCGGTTATCAGCACCGACATCTTGATGTTTTCTATCGAAAGAGGATAATTAACAATACCCTCCGTGTCACCAACTTGATAGTCAAACGATTCAAGTTCCTTTTTGCTCAGCGAAATAACTGCGGTAGCATATTCGTCAAGTATCTGCATCTTGTTGATGGAATACCCCAAAAGACGCAAGCGTCCTTCGCTGAAAGTGTCGTAAATGTTGCGATGGATCTGCGGGAATGGCATTGACTTCTTTACCAAAAGAGAGCATATCTCAAACACCCTCGGCGAATAGACTGAATGTGCGAAAGACCCCGTGTCGGTCATGATGCCGGCCAAAAGGTCAGTAGCAATCTCCATGTCTATCTGGTCTTCTCCATAGTGCAAAATAACCTCGGCAGTAAGCTCCGAGGCACTCGACACCTCAGTATCGCTAAGGTAACAAAGAAAATGCGAATAGTCGGCATCGTGATGGTGGTCGACGAGGATACGCTTCGCCTTCGACGCACTCAGTTCTGGCTGCATCAAGCCGCTACGGGAGCTGTGGTTGAAGTCGAGATACATTATATATTCAGCATTGGCGATAATCTCCTTGCACTTCGAGATATTTTGCGAATAAACAAGCATCTGGTCGGCTCCAGGCAGCCACATAAGAAAACGCGGGAAATCGTTTGGCACCATTACGGTCACATCATGACCTTTGGCACGCAGAAAACGCGTCATTGCCAGAGAGGACCCCAGAGCATCGCCATCGGGATTGAGGTGTGAGACAAGCACAAAGCGTCGTTTTTTCGACAGCACTGTGTCAAATCTTTTGAAAAACGAATCTCTATTTGACATTATCGTAACATAAATTCACAATCTGCAAAGTTAGCAAATTTATGTATACCATAACAAGATTGTTGAATTTTATCAGCCCTGGTACAATTTCTCACCATCAGTCTTGACAATATCGTTGTCGATCATCCAACGCAGGGTTTCAAGCACATCCTCAGGCGAACAAGTCGGGCATCCCCTGATGGCATCGTTGTAGGTGATCGGGTGCTCATTCATCTGTGAGAGCAGATGGGAGCTGATATTCTTATAACTAATTGTACGATGACTGTTGGCACTGATGCAGACATCGCACTTGCCGCACTCATGCTTGGCCGTCTCGTTGAAATAGCGCAACAGCTGCACACTACGGCACTCACTATTGTTGTTCACAAAGCCAATCACCGCCTTGACACGTTCCTGAGCGTCTTTCTTGCGGTCATAATAGTTCTCGCGGCTCAGCAAGACAGCCTTCGGGCCTAAGTAATTGGTAGGCAGCGAAATGGTAGGCTTGTCGTTGCGTTGCGCGTATGTCAGAAAGTTGAGTTGTTCGAGTTTCTTGAGTTGGTTCTCTATCTCTTCCACACTAAGCAGCAGCTTCCGAGCCATCGATTCCTCGTTTAGTTTCACGAAATCGGTCATCACGCCTGGCATGTTGCGAAGCATATAGTTGACCAAGGGCTCAAATTGCGGATTCTGCTCTTGGAAGTCGTAAATCTGATCTCTCGTTGCCTTGACAAACACCTTCGATGGCTCGCTGAGAGCTTCTGACATGATGACAAAACCTTCTTTCTCAAGTATCTTCAACGAGTTGAATGCCTCTATCATGGAGAAACCAAATGTTGAGGCAAAGCTGTCGAGCATGAAAGGGAATGTCTCGCCCTCGCCACAGCCGATGCTGAGATGCAAGAAGTCGGCCAATGCCTGATATACAAGCCTGATGCGTTGAGGTTCCGGGTACGACTGTTGCAGATTCTCTTCGAGTCGAGCAATATCGGCAGGAGCCACTATGAGAAGAGCCTTAGAGTCTTGCAGGTCGCGGCCGGCACGTCCAGCCTCCTGGAAATAGGCCTCCAGGCTGTCAGGTAGGTCAAGATGGAGAACGAGACGCACATCGGGCTTGTCGATACCCATGCCGAAGGCATTGGTGGCTACCATAACCTTCATCTCGCCACGCATCCAGAGGTCCTGCCTTTGGTCGCGCGTTTTGGCATCGAGACCAGCATGGTAAAAAGTAGCCGAAACGCCTACCGATGAGAGCCATTCCGCTATTATCTGCGTACGCTTACGACTACGCACATATACTATGGCACTCCCCTCGCCCATCGCCTCCAAGCGCGAGCGTATGACGCCCATCTTATCTGCCTCGTGCATCACACTATAGGTGACGTTAGGCCTTGCGAAACTGCTCTGAAACACGTTCTTCTGCTTGAAGCCGAGCTTGTCCTGTATGTCATCGACGACCTTTGCCGTGGCAGTGGCAGTAAGTGCCAAAACGGGAGTGTTTCTCATATAAGGCCGTAACTCGGCAATGCGCAGATAGGGTGGACGGAAATCATATCCCCACTGTGAGATGCAGTGTGCCTCATCGACAGCAAGAAGGCATACTTTCATCCGCTTGACAGCTTCCAGGAAACGTTGCGTCAGAAGACGCTCTGGCGAGACATATAGGAACTTGAGGCTACCGAATACCGCTTTGTTAAAGATGCGTTCCACCTCGTCGGGATGAAGTCCGGAATAGACCGCCGCTGCGGGGATATCTTTTTCGACAAGATGCGCCACTTGGTCCTTCATGAGTGCTATGAGAGGCGTAACAACGATGCATACTCCCTCCATCGTCATGGCAGGCACCTGGAAACAGATGGACTTGCCTCCACCAGTAGGGAGCAGAGCCAAGGTGTCGCGACCCGACACCGCCGAATCAACAATGTCCTCCTGCAAGGGTCGGAACGAGGGATAGCCCCAATATTTCTGAAGCACGGAACGCGTGATGGCACTCATAAACGATTGATGTTTTGTGGGACAAAGGTAAGAATTTTTTTGACTTCGAGACTCGCGACTTCGTGACACACGTCACGTTGTCTCGCCTCTCGTGTCATTTATGTCAAACAAAGCATTATCTTTGCAGCGGAAATTAGCATCAATGATGAAGTCAAACTCTATCCTCATCGGACATCTTGCCTGTTTTGCAGCCTACTGCATCTTCGGGCTTAACATCATAGCGTGCAAGAACATCTCCAACGCCAATGTGCTCACACCCATGGACCTGTTCTGTTTCAGGGCGATAGGTGCAACAGCTTTATTCTGGTTTGTGTCGTTTTTCGTGCCGAGAGAAAAGATTCCGCTCAAAGACCTCTTCCAGATTTTCATCGCTTCGATGCTTGGGCTTTTCCTCACGCAAATGAGCTTCCTGAAAGCCATCACCATGACGACCTCCATCGACCTGAGCATAACCAACACCTGCACCCCCATTATGACCATGTTTGTGGCCGCCATAGTACTGAAAGAGCCTATCACATTGAAAAAAGCCGGTGGTGTGCTGGTGAGTTTAGTCGGTGTTTTGATACTTATTTTTAATTCAGTGGGCCTTGGCGGCGGTGCTTCCGAGACAAAACCCATGGGCATTGTGCTTACGGTGCTTAACGGACTCACCTTTGCTCTCTATCTTGGCATCTTCCGTCCGCTGATAACAAAATACCACGTTGTGAATTTCATGAAATGGATGTTCCTGTTCTCGATGCTTGTGGCACTGCCCTTCAACGCAAGAAGCCTGGTGAATATTCCTTTCGCACAGATTGAAGGCACCATACTGTGGCAAATGGCTTACGTTGTTGTTTTCGCCACTTTCGTAGCCTATTTCCTTATTCCCGTCGGGCAGAAACGGCTACGCCCCACTTTAGTGAGTATGTACAACTACATGCAGCCCATCATCGCCACCATTGTCAGTATTATAATAGGTATTGACCACATGACATGGCTGAAAGGCGTTTCGATGGCGCTGGTGTTTGTCGGGGTATGGATTGTGAACCAGAGCCGGGCTGCTAATCAAGAGTCAGAAAAAACGATTCGTAAAATTTAAGAGTTTTCTGATTTTTTCATCCTTACAACAATGGTAGATTCCCTTTGTGAGGATCTGCTGTATTCCAAATATAGTTGTTCATTTTTGGCACGAAACTCTTTGGCATCAAAAGTCATAACTGTTCTCGATGGTATATATTCCACCTTAAACCGAGATGAATTGACAAATGTCTCTCCCCTTGCCTCCATTTGAGCGGTAATATCAGACCTCAAATCAGAAATCATATCCTCAACTTCTTTTTTCAGCTCTATTAGTCTTGTCAAATCTTCCTCATACACCTCGAACCAATTTGTGTCTTGTGGTGTCAGCAATTTCTTGATACGAGATGTTATTGCATTTCTATTACGTTCAAAACGCTTAGACAATTCCTCTATTTTAACCCCCTCTCGATACAATTTCATCAGTTCATTGTCATTCTCCGGAGTCCATTTTGAATACGCATTTCTGTAAAGCTGTTTTTGTTGTTCTTGATAAGATAATTCTTCGATAGATTCATTCACTTTGTTAGCATGATTAATTATTCTCGAAGAATCTATTACGGCTGCGACCAATTTAAAAAAGAAGCCTTCAAATTCAAGTCCCAACGAAAGAGTCAAATAAACATCTTGCAGTGTAATTTTGTTATCTGAAGCAACACTTAGACGCTTGATCAACTCAGGATCTGTTATCGGGAATTCATATTCGGTCCTGTAATAAGAAAAACGAAGTCTGTTTTTTGACTTCTCACGACTTTTATCTATATAGGCAACAGCATCATCTATATGGACAAGCATCAGCGAATAATCAAGTTGTTCTGCCAATGGCTTTTGAAGAGCCCTACCATTTGAATAAAAAACATTTTGGTGAACAGAATCTACACATTGTTTCAATAAATCAAAAACCACATCTGATTTGTACCATCGACATTCCATTTTCGAATAGTACACATCCTCGCAATGCGGCTTTTCGGGACATGGCTCCACATCATGTACCTTTACAATAGATAGGATTGGTATTTGAGTTGCTATATTGACAGGCACTGCTCCATCTATCGGAGTGTTATGTTTTTCCCAGAGCTCATTGTCTGACTGTTTCCGCGTTACAGGCCGTATCCAGCGTGGACGACCATCACTATGCCTTGCCACAACCAAATTGCCATTTTTATCAACCCCTATTTCAATCCCCGCAACACATCTGTTCCCATGTTTATAGGAATTTGCCAGACAAATAAAGTATTTGTTCATAGTTGATTAAATAAGATGTACAATCCTTACTTTCTCCGAGCTGTTTTTTTGCAAATACTCGACAAGAAGTCTTCTATGGCAATATTCAGGGGTGTCTTCACTACACAGAAAGCAGGAACTGTCAAAAGTTTTCACTCCGTACTTACGAATAACATCCCTGTCTTTCAACATTTTGATATAAATCGACTCATATTCTTCCCACGTCACTTCCTGTTTATGCCATTTGTCGAGTAAATCTTTGGTTGGAGCAAAGTCCATGATGCTTTTATACGAAATATGACATATTTCTTTGACAAAAAACCCCAGGTCTTTGGCTTTGGCAAAACCAGCTAACTGACTGCTACCGCTAATTCGCACATCAACAAGCTCTTTGACATTGTTATCTCTTATCAAATTAAAGAAATGCTCAGCGCTTTTCTTTGTAAAACCTATAGTGTAAAGAGTTATCATGTCAAAACGCCTCCTCCATTTGAGCAACCATTCTATAGCCTATTTCCTTGTTTTTTAAACGATAAGCATCTTCAAGTTGTTCTTCTGCCGTATATGTTCCAAAAAGCTGATCAACCTCTGAGAGATGATATTTCTTAGAGTGCAAATAACTTTCAATCATTTTTTGTTCAAGCTTATCATGTGGAATTGCAGAGGAATCCTTCATTATATGCAAGACTTCAATCCCATGACTATAAAAATAACGTGCCACCATAGCAAATCTATGACACTCCAAAGGATCTGCCTCTGAACATAAGAGAGAGATGCAAAACCCTTTTTCAAGCCCTTTCAACAATCGTTCTACCCCCTGTTGAAACAAAGGTGTGCCAACAGCTTTTTCAAAGTCAACCCTTCCATCCTCATCAAGGCAATCGGTTCTGCGTGCACCAAACTCTTTACCAAAAAACAAATACATAATGCCATTCTTCAACATAAACTGCCCCAAAAAATCCTGATTGAACTGTGGTGCATATTTACTCGCAGGCACACTTCTCACATCAACAACACAGTTTACCCCATTTCTCTGCAATAGCTGCAACAATCCCTCCAAAGATTGATTGGAATGTCCTACAGTATATAGCTTATAATCATTCATTTCATCGAATTTATTCTACACTGCAAAAATAAACATTTTCCACAAAAAATGCAAGGAAAATATATTTTCCTATTTTATAAACCACATACCAATCACTTCCTCTCCTTGAACTCTACCAAGAGATAGGAATCGTTTTCTCCTTCTTTTTTCAGATATGCCTGGTCATAGACAAGATAATAGGTCGAGCCAGTCTTAGTGGTGTAAATGCCAGTGAACACCTTGAAGTCGAAACTTCTGTCAATGAGTTGTTTACGCGTCACTGAAGTCTTGCCCTTGTCATTCAAAGCAGAAAGTGTCTTATAGTTGCGCGCCAATATGGCATTTGTCTTCTTCACCACATCCGAAACCGTTTGTTTTTGTTCGTAGTGGTAACTGTTGCGGCAGGCATCGCTGCAGAACTTCTTGTCGGCACGACCGTAGATAGGTTCGCCACAATTGAGACATCTTCTTTGTTCTTCCATTTTGTCTAGTATTTAGTGAAAACGTAATACAATATATTAGCACCCATCTTTAAGGCCTTCAACCTTGTTTCCTGCGAGTCGTGGTGCACACGCTGGTCCTCCCAACCATCGCCGAGGTCGCACTCGTAGGTGAAGATGCAGACCAAACGGCCTTCGTATATAAGTCCGAACATTTGCGGAGGCTTGCCGTCGTGCTCGTGAATCTTGGGCAAACCGTCTGGGAAAGAATACGGCTTCTTGAAAATGTCGTGGTTATGCGGTATCTCCACAAAATCAAGCTCTGGAAAGACCTTTTTCATTTGAGGCTCGATATATTGGCGAATGCCGTAGTTGTCGTCGATGTGCAGAAAACCGCCAGCCAGCATATAGTTGCGGAGGTTCTGGGCCTCGTTGGCATCGAAAAACACATTGCCGTGACCTGTCATATAGAGATACGGATAGTTGAATATCTCGGGCGACGAAGGCTCCACATACGGGACCTCCCTATTGATCTTGGTTCCAATCTCGTTGTTGCAGAACTCAACAAGATTGGGCAAAGAAGTAGGGTTGCCGTACCAGTCGCCGCCGCCTTTATATTTCAGCAGGGCTATGCTGAACGACTGTGCCGACAACGTCACGGAAAGACATAAAAATATGGCAGTCCACAGTTTCCTCATCGCATCTGGTTTATCAAGTTAAGAGTATGGCAAGCCACAAGTGCCGCTGTCTCAGTGCGCAGCCTAGCCTCTCCCAGACTCACTGGCACAAATCCGTTTTGCTTGGCAAGGCTTACCTCTTCCTTGCTGAAATCGCCCTCAGGACCAATCAAAACGAGTGCGTTTTGTCTTTTTTTGTACAGGTCGCACAGCTGCTCGGTGACACCTTCATCAATCCAGGCGATGAATTTCTGTCCATCGAAAGGCTGTTTAACCAGATGCTCAAAGCTGACCATCTCGTCTATTACAGGCAATTTCGACTTTATAGACTGCTTCATGGCGGCTATCATCACCTTACGGAAACGCTCCACGTTGGCTTCACGCCGTTCGGAGTGATACGAGGTGAACAACCTTACCCTCCCAATGCCTATCTCAGTGGCTTTTTCAAGAAACCACTCCATGCGCTCGTTAAGTTTTGTAGGAGCAACAGCTATCTCTATATCATAAGGTGCATTGTCGTAGCCTGGTCTCTCGTTGTCGAGTTGGATGACTGCGTGTTTCGGCATTGCTTCCACAAGCCGGGCATCAAAGAGGCTTCCTTTGCCGTTGGTGACACAAAACCTGTCGCCAACAGTCATGCGCAGCACCTTGACGCAGTGCTTCGACTCGTCCTCGGGCATCACCATGGTGCCTGTTTTCGCTTCAGGTAAATAAAAAACATTCATTTACAAATGCTTATTTTACTCAACAAGTTCAGTTTTCGGATTACAAATCCTTATACCCAATTTAACCGCTGGATTACAAATCCAGCTAAACCTATGGTTTATCAACCCTTTCATGGGGGAGGGACAAATTGTCTCCCCTTCATTTCCTTTTTCAAGGTAGGGTACAAAATGTACCCCTCCTCACTTTTATTCTTGCTTCTAACTTCTTACTTCTACCCCAAAACTTTCAACTCCAAACTCCCAACTTCTTACATTCTCTCGGGCATTCCCATTCCAAGCAGTTGCGATGCGTTACGCAGCAGTGCTGCCACCATACCACATATCTGCAGACGGAAGTCACGACGTGTCTCGTCACTCTCCTTGAGTATGCCGCACTCCTGATAGAACTGGTTGAAGCCTTTGGCCAAATCGTAAATGAAGTTGGCTATCAACGCAGGACTGCGACCTTCGGCAGCCTGTTTCAACACGTTGGGCCAAGAGTACATCAGTACGATGATGTCCTTCTCCTTAGGCTGGATATCAGTAACCTTAATAGCATTCGGCACCTCTATGCCCTGTGCCTTGGCCTTACGCAACACGGAGCAAATACGTGCGTGGGTGTATTGTATGAACGGTCCTGTGTTGCCATTGAAGTCAATCGACTCAGCAGGGTTGAAGAGTATGGTTTTCTTGGGGTCCACCTTGAGTATAAAATACTTCAAAGCGCCAAGTCCTATGGTGTCGAAGAGTTTATCGGCCTCCATGGGGGTAAGGTCTTCGGCCTTGCCCAGCTCCTGCGAGACGGCCTTTGCCGTGGCAGTCATCTCATCCATGAGGTCGTCGGCATCGACGACGGTGCCCTCGCGCGACTTCATCTTTCCATTAGGCAACTCGACCATACCGTAAGAGAGATGCTCTATATCGTTACCCCACTGGCGTCCCAAACGTATCAGCACACGCTTCAGCACGTCGAAATGGTAGTTTTGCTCATTGCCTACAACATATATTAGCTTCTCTGGGTTGAACTCATCAACACGGAGCTGTGCCGTGCCAAGGTCTTGTGTCATATAGACAGAAGTACCGTCACGACGGAGAAGGAGTTTCTCGTCAAGGCCTTCGTTGCGCAGGTCGCACCACACGGAGTTGTCGTCGCGGCGGTAGAGAACGCCTTTCTCCAAGCCTTCTTGCACAAGGGTCTTGCCAAGGAGGTAAGTCTGCGACTCATAGTATATCTTCTCAAAGCTCACGCCCATGCGCTTATAGGTCACGTCGAAGCCGTCATAAACCCATTGGTTCATCATTGCCCAAAGCTCGCGCACCTCCTTGTTGCCCTTCTCCCACTCGACAAGCATGGCACGGGCCTCATTCATCAGTGGCGACTCGGCTTCAGCTTTGGCTTTAGCGGCCTCTTGGTCTTTCTCACTAAGTTGGTCATAGTCGGCAGGAAGCAGACTCTTCACCTCTTCCTTGTATTTCTTGTCAAAAAGGACATAGAAGTCGCCAATAAGATGGTCACCTTTCTTGCCTGTGGATTGTGGAGTGCATCCATTGCCCCATTTCTTCCATGCAAGCATGCTCTTGCAGATGTGTATGCCACGGTCGTTCACAAGGTTCACGCGAACCACGTTCTGCCCATTGGCCTTGAGTATCTCCGAAACGCTCCATCCGAGCAGGTTGTTGCGTATGTGTCCAAGATGCAATGGTTTGTTCGTATTGGGCGACGAGTACTCCACCACTATCGGGCGACCTGTGACCGGCTTGCGGCCATAATCAGGTTTAGAACAGTTCTCTTTGAAGAAATCGAGCCAGAACTTGTCGGAAATAAGAAGGTTAAGGAAGCCCTTTACCACGTTATATTTCGCTATCATGTCCGACTCTTTCACTATCTCGGCTCCCAGCTCGTTGGCAAGCTGTTCGGGGCTTCGTCCCACCATCTTCACAAACGGAAACACCACTATTGTCATATCGCCCTCGAACTCGGGACGTGTCTTTTGGAAATTCACCAATGAAACAGGCGGTTCCTGACCAAACAGGTTTTTGAAAGCCTTGATAAAGCACTGACGTAATACTTCTTCTAACATATTGATTAATTTTGGCACAAAGATAAGGATTTTTTAGGTACAACAACGAAGAGTTAAACAGCAGGCACAAAAAAAATCACCCTCTTACAGAAGGTGATTTTTCATTTAACGAACCTCAAACAGCTTACTTCTTTCTGCGCTTAGCCAAGGCGTAGGCGCCTGCCATTCCGGCAAGGAGCAAGGCTCCGCTGCCTACCGGCGTGAAGTTGTACTGGTCGATGTCCATGCCTTGCACGGGAACGATAATCCACTCCTGGCCGTTGCCAGCCTTGGTGGCACGCGGCGAAATGTCGCTCTTCTGCTTCTGCAGGAAGACCTGCGCCGTCAGAGGGGCGGCAATCATGGTTGTGAGAATTGCTACCAATGCGATTGTCTTTATCCTTTTACGTATCATCTTATATAAGTTTTTTCTTTTTTTTCTATTTGTAATCTCTTTGTAATCTCCGTCCCCCTCTCAGAGGGGGACAGGGAAGCCATTTTAGTTCTTCTTATTATTTGCGTATGACAATCTTTTGAACTTTTGTTTCGTTACCGTTGGTCAGGCGCAGCATGTACATTCCCACCGCCACTTTCGGCATTGTTATATGGCTCTGCAGTCCGCTTACGTATTGTGTCGCCAGCACACGTCCGTTAAGGTCGATGAAGCTCAGTTCGCCCTCTCCGTTCACCACCAGCTCGTTGCCGTTGACGAAGGCGAAGTTCTCGCCGTTCTCTGTTGTCTCTTCCTCAATGCCGAGCGGCTTGAACACCAGACGGAAGCGGGCGCTCATGTCGTTGACGCTGGCATTGAAGGTGTAGCTGTCGTTGGCAAGGCAGTCGTAGTCGACACCGGTCATATTATCTATAAGGTGCATGT
>Ga0247611_10000168_pt1 | contig 135705 bp, 227 predicted proteins | sample 177DNAGHGhighgp2_FD_192422 | JGI IMG/M metagenome (GOLD analysis project Ga0247611, IMG submission 192422) | Sheep rumen microbial communities from Palmerston North, Manawatu-Wanganui, New Zealand - 1770 DNA GHGhigh gp2 | ecosystem: Host-associated > Mammals > Digestive system > Stomach >...
GCGAAATATCTTAAAAAAAAAAATAAGGAGATAATATACTCAATCTCTGCTCGTCGTGTATTCGATCAATATCGGTTACACCGGACAATCTTTCATTATATCCTTACCTCTTTTCCTTTGTGAACATTGGATTATAGCTAATCAAAGAATCCTTCTGCTCGTCGCACTGTCGTTCATCAACAATCGTGCCGGATTAGATTCTTTGATCTTAATCTTCTGTTCCTCTTCATTATATAGTATTCTTTTTACGCGAATTGATTAGATACGCAGTAGCTAAGCTATTGTGTCAGTTTCCGTTTATGGAAAGTGTTTTCGCATAAAATAAATATTCTATTATGAAGAGGATATAGAAAGGAGGTGTTCTTATGAAGAACATCACAAAAAATATAGGAGAGAAGTTATTGTATGCAGCATTCGCTGTAATAATAATATATTGTATACTGATTGGTATGCAGTATTATGTTAGTGGGCTGTTGTAATAACTTAGGAGAGAAATCTCCTATGTTTTTTTTTAGTTTGAACATAGTGAGAACTACAGTTTCCGTTTATGGAAGGTGACGCGTAAAAGTAACATTATATATTGAAAGGAGGTGATACTATGACGGGAAACCATCAAAAGGTTTACGTTGTTATAAGAGACTATTCAATCCCTAATCTGGATGATAGCTATTATGATGATCATTATACCGACATTTATGGTATATATCTTGAAAAAGATGTTGCCATGATGAAGGCTAATGCTCTGAATAATAGGACTTATCACGAGCATGAGAAGGATAAGTCTCTTAGGAGCGTAAACTACTCCGTGGTAGAAAGAACCCTACGGTAGTAGCACAGCGGCACTCGGAAAGACGAGCGGAACTAGGGAACCCGAAATATTCCCGGCAAGCACATGGAGCGTAATGAATAGCTCCTATGTTTTTTTTTCTTAAATGTCTTTGAAAAAATATAGGAGTGATTTATCAGTTCCCGAATTTACGGTTTACTGTCACTCCAGTCCCATAACAACTCTAGTTTATAGTCTGGTTTCAGACTTTCGCCAACCTTATACAGCCTATAATGTGACCTTCGGTATCCCTTACAGGATCAGCCGTGATTACAAGATCATCAGCTCCGCGTCCGCATGCCTTAGCTGCATTGGCAGTGATGACTGACACGATCAGTAATGTATCTTCAACAGGATCCGGTAAATCTACCGGGCTGCCAAAAGACATCGTTACTAATTCAATGCTATCAACTTCGCCAATAACAGTCTCTGACTGCGTTGCGCGGGCGATTCCCTCGCTCTCAAAACTTTTCCTGAGATTACCCTCAGAGTCCACAATATGTACTGTATGAGGTGTTAAATTTCTTATTTTCATAAAATTTCCTCCTTTAAGTTAAAATTGTTTTTAGTTCCAATATGTAATATTATTTTCACGCGAATATCTTCTTTCATATACTGAGGAGGTGATAGAATGGTGACATATTTAATATTAACCATAGTAGTAAACATTTTAATACACAAATCTTTATTAAAGACAGTAGATGAATGTAATTCATATAATGAACTGTCTTTACCATCAAAGATTATTGCGCTTATTATAGTTATGTTATTATGGCCAATAATGTTACTGAAGTTTATTTATCTGTTTATAGAAGAAAGGATGTGATAAGATGAAAAATTTCTTTAAAGATCCAAACAAACTAAAAGCTCTTGAGTGGACCTTAATCATACTCGGTTTATATAACGAGTTTTTGATGTGCTTCCCTCACTAGCCTCAGTGTTATGGGCCTAGAAAGGAGGTTTTTATGGCCCTTTCTTTTTTTTTGTTAGACGCGTAAAACTAATGTTATATTATGAAAGGAGGTGATATTATGAGAAACAACTATTCATATGTTGTAATGCGCAACAGCGAAAGCTGGAGCGGCAATGAGTGGATGGGCGGCAATTATGAGCCAGTAGCGGTATTCTCTACGAAAGTAGAGGCTACGAAGTACGCGAATAATCGTCAATCTACTGATGCCGAGGAAGCGCAGTACACCGTATTAAAAGTAGCACGTTACTCTTAATACGCACAGCGGGACCTATCCCAAAACAGGCGAAACTAGGGAATCGTTAGAATCCCGGCTAAAACGGAGCACTGAATTATAGTGCTTTATTTTTTTTTTTGTTTGAACATAGTGAGAACTACTATTTCGATTTATTGAAATTGTGACTAGACGCGAAAAATGAACATTATATTATAGGAGATATAGAATAAATTTAATAATTTAGGAGGATATAGTTATGACAGAATTAATTAAAAAAATGTCGGAAGGTAAAGAGGAATACAATTTCCCCACACCTGATGGACGTCCTATAACGGTCCATGGGGATTCCGAAAGGGATGCCTATGAAAAGTTTAGGGAGTACATGGGTTGGGATTGATATCCTGTACTTCTGACACCTGAAATGATATATGGTGTCATACAAACAACTGAATATTAGATTGATATTTCATCAATCGGACTACTAGGAACGGAATAGGTTCCTATAGTTTTTTGTAATATCTTTAAAAAATGATAGCAGAGAAATTCTCCACTATCTTTTTTTTTGTAATACTTAATCCCAATACGTGGATACATCTTCATATAAGATTGTTTCATTCAGAATGTTCTCTTTTAAAATTGTTTCTGTTTCAATTGGTTTGACAGTAATTTCCTTTATCTCGACCGGAACAAATATTGTTTCTTTAGTTCCATCTTTCTTTGAATTACTATCATCACAACCTGACAACCAAACAATTACTAAAATTGCTATTACTGCCCAAAATATCTTTTTTGATTTCTTCATAATGCTACCTCCATATTTTTATTATAGTATTCCATAATATGGTCATTAATAATCGCGTAAAACTAATTACCTATTATAGAAAAGATAAGGAGGATATATATTATGAAGAAACTATTTAACAAACTTTATAGACTGACAATGACAATAATATGCTGTGGTTTTGCTTTTATAATGATGGCAACTTTATTCAATATTGATATGAAGTTAGCTGCTGTAATAGCATTACCAGTTGGTATACTATTTAACATCATTGACTGGTGTGAAGAAAGAAAAAGAGGACTGTAATTTAGTCCTCCTATCTTTTTTTTGTAAATATTTAGTTTGAACATGGTGAGAACGCGTAAAATGAATATTCTATTATAGAAGAGATGAAAGGAGGTATACTATTATGAAAGTATACGGAATAGAATTAAAGAAACAAAAAAGTGAGGAGCTTAACCATCGTCTTGGTTATCTTAAGAGAAATTTGAAGTTAACAGATTCTCTCGGTGATGTAAGAATTAGTTTTAAGCATCATCAGGAGATTCTTGTAATTGAAGAGGAACTCTCGAAAAGGGCTAAGATTGGAGCGTAATGCTCCTTCTTTTTTTTGTAAAAAATAAAGGCATTATTTTAAGTCGCGCCTTAACGACTTGATGTATTATCTTACATCTCGCAAACTTACCTTTATTCTGCCATCATCTTCAAGGTAATCATAAAACAACATCTTTTTGTTTCCTTCAAAGTTTGCGGTACCACCAAATGATCCCATTTCCCATCCGGCACATCTATCTACTACTTCACCGAATGTATATCTGTCAGTAAGTTCATCTTTTATCATTTGGATCGCTTCTTCACGTCCTTTATCACGACCTACTGAGTATACACCCATCATAAATACTACGATAGATATTACCATACAAAATGTTACCATTACTGATACTACAATTTTTTGTCTTTTTGCCATTATACTACCTCCATTTTGTGTAAAATATCTTTTACTTCATTTGCATAATAGAGATATATAAAATAGCGTTCGCGTAAAACTAACATTATATTATGAAAGGATATGTAACCAAACAGAGCTGGGTTCAGATCAGGTTAACATGGTTTGAAATTAGAAAACAAACGGGGTTTAATGACGATTAAATCTGTAGCGAGTTAGTGAAGGAGGCCGTTAAGGATAGCGGACAATGTAATTATCCTATATTCTTTTTTTATTTTTTTTTTTAGTTTGAACATGGTGAGAACTACTATTTCGATTTATTGAAATTGTTTTTAAATGGTTTCTCGCGTAAAATATCTTTTATATATTGGAAGGATAATAGTGGTTAGCTCAGCTGGTAGAGCGCCCTTATGGGAGGACACGGGTTCGAGTCCAGTACGTTATTCTTCTTTTATTTTTTTTTTGTGAAAAGTATTTTATGAAAAAAAAAAAGATAGCCCCATATTCATATGCCTCTCAAACGCACCAGGAGCCTCATTTAGGCCCGTTTCATATTTCAAGGTATAAATCTACCAAGAATATACCAAACAGGCCTTTACGGGCATTGTAGTGCGTTCTATGGGCATTCTAGAGCATCATTTCTTCTCTTTTTCTTTTGTCTTGCATACTCTCTTGACAATACCACTAATTGTAGCTAATGTAGCAAGACCTAAGATAACTCCGCCAATACCAAATTTCTTCTTATTCATTTTGATTCACCTCCTTTACTTATCAATCAACACAACATTTGAATAATGTGTTAAATAAGTTACTCCTTTTATTTTTACTTGAATAACATCACTATCGTCCCAATCTTTCCAACTATCCAATTCACCTTGTACAACGGAACCATCAGGTAATTTTACATAGGCATAATCAAAATTCCAAGTTGTATCGATTATTTGTTTATTACAAGCTGTTAAAAGTCCAATACTTAATATAAATATTAAAATAGAAATTTTTATTGTTTTCATATATTATTTCTCCTTAAAAAAGAGAGTACCAAAATATCTTTGATACTCCCTTTGTAGTTTGACTTGCTATCGGTTCATAGAAGTTTTATTTGCTTCTTCATTAGACACCTTATTTGACCACTTACATATTGCAATAATTCCGAACACGATTGCTCCTACAAATAGTATTACACCTATTATATACGGTAACAGTATCATTGCAATTATTGCAAATATTAACATAGTAATAAGTCCTAATATCATAGCTGTTCTCCTTTCTATCTATAAAACGACTACTATTCGTCATAATAAAACCAGAGATTTTAGCGAATTATGGGTTAATCAACTTATCATATCTCCATTTTTATACTTGGTTTGTTACTCAGGTCAGTATTCATTATATTAATAAAAATACAATCTTTTAGCCTTTCTATGTTTCTTGTAGTTAATGTTTCCTGTAAAAGTTTACTATCTTCTGGCAAATCGTCATAACAATCATCACAGAAGTCAAAAGAACCAATATCTTTATTAAAATATCCATTGTTTTTACCAAATGTGGGTAATATTTTTCCACAAACATCACAAAATCTTAGTACCATTATTAATCCTCCTTTTCAATCTCTTCATTCCAAAAGTTATCTATTTCTTTTGTTAATTTAATAACATCTCTATAACACAACCAATACTGTTCCGCTAAATGAAATCTTAAAGGACAACCTTCACAATAATTATTTTTTTCATAGTTCTTGCATATATTATTTTTTTCTTGTCTGGTCAGAAGTTTTCTCTGTTTCTGCATTGTGTTCCTCCAAGAACTTATTAAGAATATCTTTTAATTCAGGTTCTCTAAAAGTTGAATCAATAGCTTCACTTATACTCTTTTTAACTTCATGATACAATGTTAATTTAAATATATATTGACCATAATATTGATACTCTTTCATAGAAATATTTTGAATCATTGGCACTTTCAAATACAAATCATACCCTTGACAAGTGAAAAATATATTTACAGCATAACTACTATAACCTTCATATATAATTTCTGTTATTTTAATATCTTTTTTATCTAAATATTTTTCTAGTGTATAAGTTAAATACTCATATGCATCTTTCTCTTCATATTTCTTTCTCTTATCAATTTTATTTTCTTTATCATTACTCATCTTAATCCATTTTACTGCTTTCTCAATAGAAGTATAAGGAAAATCAAAGTAATAAACTTCTTTCTTTAAAGTATCAAATGCATCAAATTCAAGTAATCTTAATTCATTTTGCATATCTTCAACTATTTTCTTTTTCTCTTTTAACCTTTGCTCTGCTTTTTCTATTTTTACTATTGAAGGTATTTCTCCAACAGACATTCTATAAAGATTCATTCTATCATTAGTATCATAATTTAAAGCCATAATTATTCACTCTCCTTATCTTATTTTGTCAAACATATTATTCCATTCATCTTTATGATATTGTCCTGCTATTTTATATTTTTTCAAATCATCTCGAGCAATCTTCACAGTATTAAATTCTTGATTGAAAGCTTCAACATAATCTTTTTCTTTATCATTTTTAATAACTAAAAATAATTTTTCTTCATAATCATGATATATATTTTCTTTAAGATCATAACAATATTTAGGTTTTAATATCATTCCTACTTTTACTTGTCTTTTGTTCATTTAGGCTTTCTCCTCCTAATATCTTTGCTAATTGTTGGCATTGTTTTGCAAAATATTTATTCATTTCTTTTACTATTTCATCTCGATCATTAGGATATTTCTTATTACATTCTTTCAAGTATTCATCAATTAACTTGCTTGAATAATATATTATATTTGTAGTTGACTTAGATAACTCTTTAAAATTATTTATATGTTTAATATGTTTATGTTTCTTTTGATCAAATACTCCTATATAAAAATCATTCCAACCAAATAAACATAACTTATCATATAGTTCTCTTGTAAGTTTCTTTCTACTATACAAATATACATATGGTCTGTTTGCAACAAATTTATTTTTATATGTGTGCAGACCAAAATGTCCTTGACAACAAGCACTTGTACGATAGCCAAGTTTATTAAAATAATGTACTGCATCAGCTATTTCTTTATCTACTGCAAAGTGTAGTACAAACTTGTTACATTTAGGACATATATGATATGAATGATTATTAAAAGCTATTTCTGGCATAACATTCTCAGGAATATCTTTAAATATTACTTTCAAATCAGCATCTGTATAATTATAACAATTACTACACATAAGAACAGATTTAAGAGTTATAGTTTTTTGCATTATTGTTCTCCTTTATAAAAATTTTAATAATTAAACTGTTGATCACTAAATATCTTTAAATAATACTCACCCAATTTATTAATCCAGCATCCATATATACCAGTTCCATGATCTGTAAATCCTTTATCATCAAGTAAGTATAATATTGCTAAGTATAGCCAATTAACTTTTCTATCATTACCAATACCAATTAACTCTTCATATTTTTCATCTGCTTTTGTACTACGAGATTTATCTCGAATAAGAATAAGTAAATCATATATACCTTTAAATACTAATTCCGGATTACCACAGCCACATATTCCAAGTAAATTACTAAATTCGTCTTTTATATCAGATATTACTTTTTCTCGATTATTTTTTATTTTTTCTTCAATGTCTCTACCTGCATAGTTCCAACTCATACAAGTATTAGTTTTTACTTCTATAAAGTAATCTGCTATTTCTAATAATTCTTCGTCTGTCATTATTTATTCTCCTTTATATTATCACTAAATATTGTATTATATACTTTCGTAGAACAATATGGACAATAATTATATTTTATACTTTCAGATGTTCTATTTATTGTTTTATTGCATTTGGGACAAATATATGATTTTTGAGTAGTTTTCCAAGTAAATATTTTTGGCCCAATTGTTAACCTACCATTTTCATCTTCATACATTATTCCATCAGGTATTTTATCATCTGTCGCTAATATAAACATTATTTATTCTCCTTTTAATAAAATGGTATTGATTCAACTTTAACTGTATCATATTTGAAGTTATTACAATCATTTGGATTCATTGCTACACCAAATTCATTTACAAACTGTTCTGTATTATTTACAATATATTCAGTATCATATATCTTTATTGTATTACCGTTACAAACATCTGGCATAACTATATTAATTTCTCCAGGTTTCACATTATTATTTGGTATAACATAACGATAGTCTTCAACATGCCAATAAGTTATTTGCCCAAGTATTTCATATTTATGCTCGTCAATGTCATGAAATGCATAATAATGTACTTCATTACTATAATAAGGTGTATATTTCTTTTTATTGTAAGTCTTTCTGTTGTATTGCATAATATTTACCCCATTTTCAGTATTATCATTTTAGTTCCTCCATAAATTCATATAACTTATCTACTGGTATTGCATTAATAAATTCATAAGTATTACTTGGATTTGTAACATTTATTGAATTATCGCAAATCAATTCTTCTAACTTTTGTTCTAACTTGCATACACAAATAAAATTAGGATCTAAATAACATTTTCCTTCAAGAGTAATATTTTTACAATCATCTTCATTGCATTCTATATTTTTATTTAGTCTACACATGTCTCTCATCCCTTCAAATCTTTTTGCATTATATTTTGCTTCGTTTAATTTAAACTTACGACAAGGTGTCAATTCAGGTCCGTCATGTTCACAAAAACATATTTTAACACGATTGTAATCTATTTGTATATTATCTGGATTAAAATATTTACAAACTAAACAATTATATTCTTTATCCATTATACATTCTCCCAACTTATAGAATAATATGCCTCATTATATTGTAAGCCAGTTTCAACTTTATAACCTAACTTTTTAAGTGTTTTCTTATTGACTTCATCTAAATAGCCATCACCGCTATAATAAAAATGTCCTTCATTTATCTCATTTTGAATATTATTCATTATTTCATCTAATTCTTTTATTGCACAATTATTTAATACTTCAATAGTTTTAGCGTTAGCTTCTTTTGCTGAGATTACTTTCATTTATTTTCCTCCTTTCTATAATTCCACATTGCAATAGCTTCTTCTTCCGTATAGTATTCTCTTTCATAAAAACCATCTGCTGGAATATCCATTTCCGCAAAAGATTTGGTACGTATTCATTTTCTTTATTCATATTATTTTCACCCCTTATTCCAATTAATTGTTATATCATCGTACCAAGGTCTTTGATCACATGGTGCATCTCCATATTTTGTATCGTTATCCTCTATTTCTACCTTATAACCTAATTTTGTAAGATCTTCAGTTATTCTTTCTTTTATTTCTGGTGACATTTGTTGATACGGACATACAGTACATTCAAATTGTCCTCGTTCAATTGCTCCATTTATTTGTTTTTCGATTTCCTTTTCGATTTCATTTACCTTTGCAAGATTAACTGACTCAAAGTATGCTGTGCCTGCTGTCTTAATCATTTTTTATTCCTCCTTTTAGGTTGTTTCAATAACTCAATTTCTTTATTTAATGATTCTATTTCATCAAGTAATGTTTTATTAGACATTTGTAATAATACATTTACCTGACTCATTGGTATATCGCATAATTTTTTATAGTTCTTGCAATCTTCTACTGTACCAATTGTGTTATATTCATTATATTCAAATTGCATTTTATGTAATAAATCATGTATTCTTTTATCTTCTATTGTATCAATATATTGCATTACATCAGAAAGTTCTATTATGTTAAGACCCATTATTTTCCTCCTTTAAATGATTCACAAATTTGTTAATATCTATAACTTTTCTATATCTTGGTAACTTCTGGCATTCAGCTAAATTTTCTTCGATTACTACTAAATCCATTACAAGTTCATTAGTTTTTTCATCATATTTAACCTTTTTAATTTTATGAAAGCCAGACTGAAATTCTCTTCGATATTCATTAAAATACTCAGCAAATTGTTTTAAAGAACAAAACCTTAAATTATCTATATTTATTGATTCATTTTTCATTTTATTTCCTCCTTTAAAAAACAGACCGAACATGGTGAGGACTACAGTTTTTTGAATGAAATGAAAAAAGTGAGTAGCAACATATTCTGTCACTACCCGTTATAGTTTTGTTAACTACTGTTCTTCAAAATTTATTGTTTTGCAGAAATCAGTTTTATCTTCAATATTTACAAAAATCATATCATTATTAAAAATAATTTCATTGCCATTTTCCCTATTAAAAACTAAATGTACATCGCCAAGTTCATATCCTGTTTCTTTTGCAACTTCTATAACTTTATTTAAAAAATCATATACTGTTGCATTAGTAGAATATTCTTTGTCAACTACATTTTCAATAGTATTTTTACCACTTATTTTAAAACTGATTTGATTTTTCATATAAATCCTCCTTTCTAAACTTCAACAATAAGCTTCATAAAGAGAACATATATTATAGCGAAAAGAAGAAAGGAGCAAATTACGCTCCTTTAAGTTGTTTCTTTAGCTTTGCAATTTCTTTCTCCTTCTTCTCGAGTTTCGATTTCAATTCATCAATTTCCTCTTGAAGGTGGTGAATTGCAACTACATCGCCAATTCTAAATAATCTATGTAAAGGCATAATTATTCTCCTTTCTTATCTTTCTTGAATAACTGAATTATTGCATACACACCAAAACACTCCGCTACAATACAAAGAACTGTGTAGATATACATCCATTTTCTTTGCTCTTTTGTCCAAATTATTTGGTTTATTTCTTTTATAATTTTAAAATAATTCATGGTTACTCACCTCCTCAATTAGGAAGCATTAAAATTAGCGAAGAAATTAGAGAGTACCAAATTTGTTAGGCATTATATCTCCTTTATTTCTTTTAAAGTCAGTTCATTCATATTTTCATCGGTTACCGTTGTAGTTCGTTTTCTTATATATACTTTTTTACTATTCCACTTTCCAAATACAATTTCTTCAAACCACTTTTCACTTTCTTTAAAAAACTTATTTACTTCATCTAAAGATTCAAAAGGACCACCTACTATATGATTATCAAGATCAACAAAATATTCTATTGTATTTTCACTTACTGTTATCATTTATTTTTCCTCCTTATTTACACCAATTAATATCTCAAATAATTTTTTTGCTTCTTGTCCATAAAATGTCTTTTCAAAATTCTTTCCTTCTACAATAAGTGACGGAACATCATCATAATATTTAAATGTTCCTGTAGATGTTATAATGCTATTTTTTTCATTTTTCATATTTTACTTTCCTCCTTTTAGTTTATTAAACCAAGCATCAATAATTTGTTCTTTAGTCATAACTTTTAACATTTCTTTAATCTCTGTTTCAGTTAAATTTACTCTCTTTATTTCATATTTATCTGCATAATTTAACAAATACATTTCTTCTCCATTTCCTAAACTACCACAAATTGTATAATAATTTATTTCTGGAGTTGATTCTTTAATAGCTCTTCTTTTTAATTCTAAATAAATTTCATAAGGAGTTGTTACATTAAACGTTTTCTCCATCCCAGATTACTTCCTTTCTAATATAGTACTCGTTTTATTCATACAAGTTCTCAAAACTCATTCCCATTGAACGATCTTTTCGATCTTAAATATCTCTTTACCTTCTTTTGTGAAAATTGTACCAATTGGCATAACACCATCAAAAAGTTCCATAGTATTACATTTCTGAAACTCCTTTAATCCAAGAATACTTCTAATCTTGTAAGTAGCTTCTTGCATTGTAGGAAATTCTTTTACAAGTTTTTCTTTATTACTACTTATTTTGAATAGTTTGTAAGATCTTTTCAATTATTTTTCTTATCCTCCAATAATTTTGAATATATACTAAACATTAGAGAAAAATTAAGCTCTGGTTTAGCATAAATACTAATATCTAAACCTTTTTTAAGACCAGAAAATATACAAAACATTTGATTACAATTAAATTCTGGTTTAGCATAAATAGAAACATCTAAACCTCTTTCTAGACCATAATATATGGCATACATTTGATGTTTATTAAATCTATCATCATTGTAACATTTTTTAAATAGATCTCTATCTTTTATACCTACTATATCTAATATTTCATCTAAACTTAATTCTCTTATAATCTTAATTTTATTTGTACAATATTTTTCATTATCATCTGAAATAATATCACCATAAGCTTCTATTTCGCAAAACTTATAGTCTTTATGCAAACCATAATAAACAAATACATCTTTTAACTCTTTACAAAAATGAAAACCTTTTTCACATACTATAGGTTTCTCTTTTATTTCATAAGTGTTTCCTATTTCATACTTAAAGTCTCTGCAAATTAAATCTTTATTAAAACCTTTATATCCTTTCATTTAGTTCCTCCTATACAAAAACTATTTTATTTTTATCCAATACTACTATTGATTCGCAATCCCAAGCATTAAATTTTGATTCTAAAACATTTATAAAACTATGTCCTATACAAGAATCCATTAATTGAACAGCGATAATATTATCTTCTAACATTTTATTCCAATCAAGATAATTATTTACAATATACTTTGACAAATTAGATGTCTGTGCATTACGCACTTCATCCCAGTCTATTTGTAATATCTTTCCATTTGAAAGAGTCCAATAGTAGGGTTTGTCAAAATCATAATTACCAAATTTTTCATCTTCACACCATTCTTTCCATCCGTATTTAGCATCAATTGGAGAACCCCAGAATCCTTTATCAGGTTTAAATAAACAACCATTACGGTTATTTCCTAAATCAATATTTATTTTGTCTCCGTCTAACAAATTACCTTTTTCAAAGTAAGTTACGTATATATCACGATTATCATTATTAATTTCTATTATCATTTAATCTCCTTTATATATACCAGCCACTCTCTACGTTCGTGTAGACTCATTTTACAGAAATGCCTCTGTAAGCTCATATTTTGCCCATAAAGGCCCATTTAGTATTTAACCATAGATTTATACCAGGAATATACCAAACAGGCCTTAAAATCGATTCTGGTGCGTTCTAGGGGCATTCTAGAACATCTTATTGTAAGGATCATCAGTTAATATGTCAGGTAGATCTGGCTTTTCAGTAACTAACTCAGCAACTAACCAACATTGTACATCTTCTGGTTTATTACTTATGCTACTAGCAGTTCCAACAATTGACTTACCATTTTCAAGACAGTACATCATCATTCTCATTAATTCATCATGTCCGCCTTTTGCATATGCAACTTCTTTATCCTTATTCCACTGTTCTACTGTGTCCTCAACTAACTTATCTAATTCAGGACTATGGGGTCTTGGACTATCACTTGTAACATACTTGTAACCGGCATAACAAAATACACCCAGACCAATAGTTCCAAGTGCATACTTAATAATGTTCTTTGCCAACTGCTTCTTCTCTTCTTTTGTTCTCTGCTTCTTCATAGTTTGTCATCCTCCATTTTGTTTTAGTTGTATAAAAAAAAAATACAAGGACCCATCAGTCCCCACTATACGATAATTAAATTTCGCGTCTGGTAAAATTACGAGAGCATTTACAGTCCGCTCTCAAAGACTTTATTATTATTCTACTTTAGTATTTATTATTTCCTTCAATATTTTTATTTCTCCGCCTTTCATAATACCTTCCTGCAAAGTACTTTCGTAGTCAAGTATCCAGCTGTCATGATCTTCGCATGTCTTTTCAGTTTTTCTTATTTCTTCAAGTCTTTCAGATATCTTGTCTAATTCTTTTTCCTTATCATTAAGAATATCCGTTAAACCTTTCTGGAAATTTGTTATGTCTTCCTTACATGTTTTCTCACGCAACTTTCTACCTGCGAAGTATCCTACTGGTAAGATTACTGCTGCTACAATTCCTCTTTTTAAAAGTTCCTTAGCAAAATTTGTCATAATAAATCCTCCTAAAATATTTTTAACCATTTTTGGTCTATTATATGCAAGAAAAAAATTACGAGAGCATTTATAGTCCGCTCTCAAAGACTTTTTTATTACTTCTTGTCTTCTTTTTCAGAAGAATCTGTTGTTCCATTAACCATGCCATTAACCATGTTAACATAGTTCTTCTGTGCCTTGACTTTGAGTATGTTAGTAATTATACTTTCTGTTACTAACATTCCTACAAGACCAAGAAACACTTTCTGACCATTTGTTAAACCATTGTTATTATTTTTCATAACATTCTCCTTTCAAAACTAAACAATTAGCTGCTATAATATACTCATAAATATTAGCGAAAAGTGAATGGACTTGTTTTAAGTCGCTCCATTCTACGACTTTGGATCTTATACTGTTGCAGCTATCTTTCGAACAGTTGATTCAGACAACTTCGTTTTCTTTGAAATATCTTCAAAAGACATTCCAAGCTCGATCATCTTTTTAACTCTTATCTCGTTATATCTCTTTCCGACAAGAATCTGAAGTTCCTTATCTTGTGCTTCGGGATACTTTCTCTTAATTTCAATTAAAGCTTGTGTTGCTTCTCTCATAACTTATTCTCCTTTTTGTATAAGCTGTTAACTAAGTTCCGCATAATATGCAAGAAAAAAATTACGAGAGTACCAAATATCTTTGATACTCCCTTTTAAAATTTAAAATATTTTATTCAGCAGAAACGCTTGTTGCTCCTGGTTCTACATCAACAATCTGTGCAACAAGTAGTTTATCGGTTAGTCCTTCCTCATTACAATGATCACTAACAACATATTTACCACCATTGTTTTCACAAGACCATACAAGAAAATCTACCATAAATTTTGAAATAGTTTCAAAATCATCATCTGTGATTTTTTTACATTTCTCATTTATTAATCCAGTATTTTCTTCTGGTATTGCTACATTTGTGTTTTCTTTGCCATTAGTTGCCTTACCAATAATAATTCCGGCAATTGTCCCACCTGCTACAAGTCCTGTTATTTTTAGAACTTTTTTTAATTTAGCTTTCTTTTCTGGTTTCATATTTTATCCTCCTAAAATATTTTTAACCATTTCTGGTCTATAATATACTTGTAAAATTTAGCGAAAAAAAAAATAGCGCCAAATTACGACGCTATAAGAATTACTTAAATAAAATCTTTAATTGTTGTTTACAAAACACTCATTTTTAGCTTCTCTGATAACATTCATATCAAAATTTTCTTTTATTTCTGAACATGTGTCATGTGTTTTACTAAGTTTATTACCTATTGCACTTCTGTTATGAAAGATAGCAAGAACACTTCCAGTTAAACCGCCTATTACGTATTTTAAAACTTTCTGTTTATTCTTAATATCTTTATAATTTTGTGCATAACTTGTAACTTCCGTTTTTAATAACGCATAACCAGTCCATTTAATATTCTGATTTACAATGTCATCTGGTTTCATACCACTATCAATGAGTTTCTCAATTATTAGTTTGTCGCCTTCGCTTAAAGACTTTTCATTTTCATGTAATTCTTTAATTTCTTTTTTATAAAACATATTGTTTTACCTCCTTTCTACTATATACAAGAAGATTTTTGCGAAAAAAAAAGAATAGCGCCAAATTACGACGCTAATCTATTGAAGAAAAATATCTTTTAATCTTCTTTCATCTTTTCTTCCATCATTTCTGCAAGTTTACCTTTGAAAACTATCTTTGTTTCACCTAATTTACGACCAAATATGCTTTCACATATTTCATTACCTACTGCATGTAGATCATCAAAATCTTCATTAAGTGCATCAAGTTTTTCTTCTTTTGTTTTAGCATTTTCAAATCTCTCCTTGCTTCTCAAATTATATTGATGGAATTTCTCCATATTAATTTGACGTTCTTCTTCAAGTTTTTTCATTTTTTCTTCATGTTTTTTCATTCTTTCTTCATGTTCTTCTTTCATCTTTTTCATTTCTTCTTCATGTTTCTTTCTGGATTCCTCCATTTCTTTTTCCAACTCTAAATCCAATTTTTCCATTTGTTTGTCTCTTGATTCACTGAATATCTTTTCAACAGAATCATGTACCATCTTATTTTCTTCTTCGCGTTCCTTTTCTCTATCCTTATCAAAGAAATGCTTAGTAATACCATAAACCATACATGATGCTACTACTGAAATTATACCAACAGTTTTCTTGTTCATAACATTCTCCTTTCAAAAATAAAATTTATAGTTTCCATTATATGCATATAAATAAAAACGAGAGTACCAAATATCTTTGATACTCCCTTTTGAAGTTAATTAAAACTCGATCGGCATTGCAGTAAATCTAGCTTTTATTAAATTTCTTTCTTTGGTCAAGTATATCCGTTCAACTGCTGTACATACCGGAGCTGTACTAGAATATGTCATTTCTCCGAATCCCCAAAACTCATCAAGTAATTTATATCCTTCTTCACTTTCTGTAGTTTTAGTATAATCTTCAATTGCTTTTTCTAGTGCTTCTTTTGGTGAATCACCAGCTAAAGGATGTGTACCTGTTAAATGTTCATCATTATTAAGATTTATAAAAGTTTCAACTACCACATATTTTCTCATAGTTTTATCCTCCTTATAATATACTTCATAATGTGCTCATAAATATTAGCGACACTTTATAAACAAACTGAAGTTCTCACTATGTTCAAACTTAAAAACGAATAGCAGAGAATTTCCCTGCTACTCCTTTTTGAATTGTACTACAAAATTATTTATTCTATATCTTTGTAGTTTTCTTTATATTCCTCTGTTTCTTCATCAGAAGCTAAGATATAGATATGCTTGTCATCTCTGTCTGCTAACCAAGCTTTCTCACCATTGTAATCCTTAGCAATCTCAATCCAATCATTTGACTGATCACTTCGTCCCTGTGTGTAACCTCTATGATACTCTTCTTCCAAGGTGTGGTTGTTCTTGCTAACCTTAATACCAGCACCGATCAAACCAAGAGTTGCAATACTTAAAGCCGTGCCTGTGACACCTGCTCTAACATTGTTTCTTGCCTGAACCAGCTTGTAGTATTTGATTGCATATTCTGCACTCCTTGTCAGATCACTATAAGCTACACTAAACGGCAAAGCTCTGCCAAACTGATCTCTCTTTGATACGAAATCACTCAGATTATAATACGGATGTGTGTTTATCTTGTCCTCGATAATATCAAGGATGCTTTCGCCAAGATCCGCATATTCCTTTCTTAGTTCCTTAAACTTCTTCCTAAATAAGATTTTCATAATTTTTCTCCTTATTTTGTACGACACTATTTGTCATAATAATGTCATATATTTTCGCTAATTTATTTGAGTATATTATGAGAAAATATAAAGGAGGATTTAGTTATGGAATTTAAATTGGTAGTAGCAAGTGGAGCACGTAAGGATTATGTACTAAAGAGGCTTGAAAAAATGAAGAAAGAGTTCAAGAGATGGAAACAAATCTCTTGGATATTCTCACAGAAATTCGAGATAGTCATTGAAGTACAAAGTCTTGACGAAGCAAGAACAATTTGTGAACAGACTGGTTGTGATTTTGAGAAAATCGGACTGAGTTTCTCAGAAGTTTAATAATGAAAAGATTAGGGCTGAATTATGGTCCTTTTCTTTTTTTTTTATAAATATCTTTTGTAGAATGGCAGCCACTCATTATATTCGTGTAAGCTCATTCAAGGAATGCCCCTAAAACGCACCAGAATCGATTTTAAGGCCTGTTTTGGTATAAAGTCGATAAAATATACATCAAAATATGAAAGTGGCCTAAATGGGCAAAATAGAGCATCTGAGAGCCATTCTATAAAAACGCTATTTTATTTCCCTATATTATGACAACTTAATGAAAGGAGATAAGATATGGTTAAACAAGAAACAATATGTACTTGTGATATTTGTGGAAAGGAGATGCGTGAATCAGTAACAGGTCATAATCGTTGGCAGTGTAATCTTGTATTAGGTTCAAATATGAAAGTTGAAGACGATATAAGATACGATGATGTATGTGATGAATGTGCTGATGCTATCCGGAAGGTAATTAATACAAGGAAAGGTGTTAGTCCAATTAATCAATATTTTATGGACAAATTAAAAGAAATTAAGTAAAAAAAAAATAGGGACGAACCAATTAGCGGTAAGTCCCTCAGTTTTTCGCTAATTTTTATTGTTGCATAATGAAAGGGTATTATGGATTTGAGTCCAGTCCAAGCGCATAAATGGGCAGTGCGCTTCGGAGTGGGTTTAAATTCATGCCCTTTTTATTTTTTCTAACGTAGTTAGGAAATTTAAATAAGAAACTTCATACGTTTAGTATGTTTGGTCTTTATTTTTTATTTTGTTTGTAGAGCTCAACTTAGGGTACTGCCTAAATTACTTAAACAGTACCCATTTTGAACTCCGTAAGGAAAATGTATACGAGACAAAGTCGAGTAAACGTTAATTAAATTATTTATTTTGCTTTAATAATTAAATCATTCATATCTGCAGTATACTTACCATCAATACCCATAGTTTTCAATAGATCTGGTATCAAATAGGAGAGATTCGGGTTAAAATCATCCTGCTTAACTGCCCATTGTTGAACATTTCTATGAAGGAATTTATAAATTGCATTATAAATATCTTCATCTGAATACTGTTGTTTGCCATCATTAGTACGACGTTTCTTTAATGCATCATATTCTTCTTTAATATACTGTGCCGGTCTTGTCTGTGCAAATGATTTTAATGCTGATTGATATTCTTCATCTGTATCTCGGTCAATACCTTTATAAGTTTCACTATGTTCAGTTTTCTCAACAAGTTCTTCTCCAGTACTTCTGTTTAAACCTTCTATCATATTCATATTTTGTATCTGCTCAGGAAATACATGATCTCTAAAATCACCTTGTTTTAATATTTCTTGTGCTTTGGTTTCTTTCTTACCAACATCTGAATTACGATAATATACATCACTTATATAATTATAATCAAGAGTATTTTCTTTCATTAAATCGTTGGCCATGCTTAAGAAATAATTATTAATTAAAGGCGTATATTCTTCTTTCGGCAACTCATACTTATTAATAAAGTCAGAAGTATACTTATCTATACCTTTCTGAATTTCATCCATAAAACCAAATACTTCTTCATCTTTTGGTTTATCTTTCTGATTACTGCTTATAGTTCTAATATTTTTCATTTTAGGATATTTCTTATAAGCATCATACATTACATTAAATAAATAATCCTTACCTTCTTTAGAACCTTCAGGTGTTTCTTTCATAGTATCAGTAAAACGAGAACTATAACTCATATAACCGGGAACTTGATGAAAATCTTCTCTTATCTTTTTATGTGTATTCCACTTATCAGACTCTGCTTTCTTCTGAGCTTCTTCAGCTGCTTTATTCTTTTCAAAAGTATCTTTCTGCTGTTTCTCAAGATCTTCTTTTTCATGAGCTTTCTTAGCTAAATCTTCATACATACTTGCATTCTTTGTTTTAAGATTAGCTCCGCCAGTAGAAGATGCTTTTTTACTTTGTCCCTGTCCATCCTGATAAGCATCCCACTCGGCCTTGGTATAGAAATATCTTGTAGTGCCATTGGGGAGATCGATCTTATTATAGTACTTGTAGTTACCAGCATGAACTAAGATCCCCTCTTTTTCAAGGTCTTTCTCATAACGAGCATTAAGATCAGTAGGTGAGATGAATGTAGAATGAGCTATACGGTTCATCTCTTTACCTCTCTTAACCTTCTCCTGGAATACGGAATACTCATCCATGATTTCGTCGCCCATGTTTGAGTTTGTTATGAGAGCTTTACCTGATGTTGAATGCTTTGCTGTATTATTTTCTTTTTTATTGCCTTTGTAATACTTATCAATAAATTCCTGAATCTGTTTATTGACATGAGTTTCTTTACCATATTCATTAGTATCTCTTGTAATATCATAAAGTAAAGCATTAAATTCTAACCATTTAGCTGCATTTTTACCATATTCAGGATCATTCATAAGATCTTCTAAAGCATCAAGAGTGGCCTTAATTTCTTTCTCATATTCATTTCTTTCCATTTGATTAATTTGACGACCTAATTCTTGCGCTTTTCTCATCTTATCAATATTTTTGTAATCATTAGTGCCACCGTTCTTATCAATTTCATCATAAAGAGCAAGATGTTCTTCAATTAAAGCCATTCTATCAGCTTCATCTTTCTTTTTATCTTCATCAGAATAATACTCAGCTGCTTTCTCTTGTACAAGCTTATCAATTTCATGAGGTTTAAGTTTAGAACTTTTACCAATTGCCATTTTAATATCATCAATAGCAGACTTATTATAAACAGATAATTTTTCAGCAGCTAATTCATTAGATTCATCATAAAGTTTCTTATTTTCTTTCTTAACTTCATCTAATTGTCTATCCTGTTCTGCTTTCTGGCTTTTCTTAATAGCTTCTTCTCTAGAATTTTGATTTGCTTTAAGATTTTCTTTTACTTTTTCAGCTTTTTGATACATTGATTCAATTTCATCAACCATTATTTTAGCTATAGCATCTTTAGTCTTTTTTCCAGAACCAGCTGCTGTGTCTACATCCTTAACAAATTTTTCAAGCTGATCAGAATATGACTCTATTTCATCTTTAATATTTTCATAATCTGAATCACTTGCATTTTCACCCATTTCAAACCTTCCATTTTTCCAAATAATTATACCTTTTCTAAATCCATCATCAATTTTATTATAGAAAGTTTTAATTTTGGTATTGTCATCATTAATTATTTCTTTTGCTGCAGCTTCAGGACTCTGTCTAGCAATGTCCGAAAATTTCTTTGTAAAATCAGCCTGTAAATTATTTTCTTTAGTATTCGAAGATGTATTTGTTACATTCTGTTTATTCTTATAATTTTCAATCTTTTTATTTGTTTCATATGCGGATCTTGCCTGAGCTTCTCTGTTAGCATCTGCAGCATTTCCATTAGCATGAGCCGCATCATATTCCTCTTTGGTATAGTAATATCTATACTTACCAGGCTGACCTTCACGCTTATAGTACTTAGCATTCGGGTTCTGCTGACCATATAAAGGATTCTGAGCATGAATCAATGTATGAGAGTTCATAAGCTGGTCATAGTTCATCTTGTTAAGCTCTTCGGGTGAGATGTATGATTTGTGTGCTAACCTATTAGCTTCCTTACCTGCAGCAACCTTCTGCCTAAATTTATAAAGTTCATTATCCAATCTTGACATTGTTTTATTTCCTCCTTGTGAAATATCTTTGTTTATGCCTGAGTGATGTATAGCGTTCTTCTCAGGATTCATTATATTAGTATGTCCAAGTTTCCCCCATTTTGATTCGTAGTTAGCTATCATCTTGTTTATTTCATCTATCGTCATATTGAGGGCTCCTTTCTTTTTATTTCTTAAGTTTATTAATCTCAGCATTGATACGATCCCAGTCTGCTTGAGTCATTGAAGATAATTCTTTTGAACTCATATCCAGATTCTGTATTGCTTGATTTAAGAAATCCCAACCATCTCCATTACCACAAGATGAATCAAGTTTCTTAACAATATCTTTAGCTTCTTTATAATTCTTCTTTGTTGCATCGCTTGGAGTACTTGAAGATCCTTCAGAAGCAGCATATAAATGCCAATAAGAATTATTATCAGAATCATTTTGTTCAAGTTTCCTATCAACTATTTCTTTCAAATACTTTTCATTTACATTTGTTAAAACAGGATTCTTTTTGAGTGTAGTTATTCCTTCATCTAATGAATCTTTTTTAACATGCAATTTTTCATATAAATTTTCAAGTTCATCGCCTTTTACACCTTTTTCCATTGTTGCATATAGGTATTCGGCAGTATTATCTCCTTGATTACCATCTTCATAAACATAGAACCATGCATTATTAGCTAAGTCTTCCATTGTAGGATTAGGGTAATATCCATATTCTTTCATATTAGTTATACCAGCAATTGCAAGGTTTCTGATTTCTTTATCATCAAAATCATTAAATATTTCTTCAGTTCTATTTAATGCTTCAGCAGATCTCTTTTTATCATTTGCTGCTATTTCGTCAAATAAGTCTTTATATTTTTCATCTTTTAACAGATTATTTATAATATCTCTTCTTTTGCTCCAATCAGCATTCTCTAATTCTTTTTCAAGTTTCTCAGCTTCTTTAGTAGCTTTCTTAATATCTTTATCTGTTAATTTACGATATTTAGGATCGGGAGAGTATTTTCTTAAATAATCAAGAGGATTCTCTTTATATTTTATGTATTCGGCATCAACATCACCCCATTCTCCTGTAGTATCATAAGCTTCTTTTATGGTTTCAGCAAAGTCTTTATCATAGTTTTCACTTAAATACTTCTCAGCTTTCTCTTTATCTTTCCAATATTTCTTATCATCAAAATTACCATCTTTATCCATATAATCAGCATCAGTTTTATTCTCAAATATCTTTTTGCTGTCTGGTGAAGAACCTATTTTCTGATCTTGTGGACCATCATCATATATGTCATTAATCATAGAACCTGGATGATGTGCTGCACTATTTAAATAAGGTGAAATACCCATTTCTTCAGCTTCATCACCCAATAAGTCCATATCTTTTATTTTATTCAAATATTTTTCAACATAATCTTTTGAATAGCCTTTTCTATAGAAATCAACAACTTGAGGATAACCATCGGTCTGATCTTCTTCCATAAACCACATTCTACCTCCCCAATAATCGCCTGGTTCAGCATCGTTTCCTAATGTATTATTTTGTTTCATTCTATATAAACCTAAGTCAGCTATTTCGTCATAGTCTTCTTGTGATAAATCTTCTACATCAACAAAAGAATCCTTTGTTATTTTATCGAATTCTTCATCTGTAATATCTTTGCCTTTAAGTTCGTGAACAACTTTTATACTGTCATCAAGATTCTTAAGATTAGTCATTAGTTGTTCTTTTTCAGCCGCTTTCTTTTCTTTATCAAAGTTTCTAGCATTATTGCCAGTAGCTTTATTATACATATCAACGTCTATTACATTAGTTATATTCCAGAATTTAGGATGTTTTGTGTATCTCTTTAATAATTTTTCACCCTTTTTGGTTAATGTTCCATCAGGATTTTGATAATCGGTATTATACCAACCACCATTACCAGTAGGATGTGTTGATCCAACTTTCTGTTTGTTGCTTCCAATCTTATATATCCTATCCAAATCACTTACTAATTCATTAGGGTCGTCATAAAAATCTTTCAGTTGATTCTTATACATCTTTTCTCTTTGCTTGTCGACTCTCTTTGCATCTTTTAATAATTGCTTGTCGGCAGCTTTATTATTATCACGATACCACTTATTAAGATCACCGTGTGTTCTTTTCTTTAACATCTTATTACGGAACTTGAGATATTCTTTTACATCGGATCTAGCACTTCCAATTTTATCTTCTTCTGTGGAAGTAGTTTGGGAAGACTTACCGAAATATCTTTCTTTACCCGCTTCGTTAAATGTTCCGTCATAGTTCTGCCACTTACGAACTCCCCATTTCTGGCCAAGCGTTCCATAATGTTTCAGTTCACTAAGATCTTCTTGTATCTTTTCTTGTTCTTCTTGTTGAATTATTTCTTTAGTCTTATGAAACAATTCAAGATTATTATAGAAATCATAACGATTCATTATATATACTCCTTTCATAAGAGTAAAAGAGGGTACCTAGTTTTTAGATACCCCCTATTTTGATTTGTCGATTTGGTTTATTTTTGATTAATTTGATCAAAAGCGTATTTACCATTTTCTAAAACATAAGCAATTTTATCCCAATCAGATGCAGACCATGTTTTAGACTTACCTTCAATACCAAGTTCTTTTGCAGTACTTTTAATATCAAACCATGATATTGTTGTAGCAATTGCACCACCAATTATACCAAACAATAACCAATCAACCCAATTTCCTTTTGTAGCTGCTTTCCATGCTCTATTTGTAGCATTTTTAAGTTCTCTCTTTTCAGCTTTAGTCATATTCTTACGTTCAGGTGTTGACATGGTTGTTGCTTCACGCATTTCTTTTGCTGTCTTTTCAGTTTCATCAGCAAGTTTCTCATCACCATCTTCACGGAATTTCTTAGCAGCATCTTCCATCTTATCAGCCGTTTCAGATCTACCTTTTTCATTCTTTTTAGTGAATAGATCAGTATCGGTTTCTTCTTTAGCTTTATTAGATCCAGGTTGACTGCCAAATTTGCCTTCGAAACGTAAAGTATATTGCTCTCCAGAATCTAATTTTGTAGATTCTATAAAACCATATGCTGTTGCAGCATTTATAACATGACGTAATTTTTTATCTTCAATACTATTAATTTCATTATATATATCTTGAGGTGTTTCACCATTAGGAGCACCATATAAAGAAACTATATACCGTTTAATATAATCTGATATTTCGTCTCTATGTTCTTTTGCTATAGCCATATCTTTGTCATTTAGTATTGTTCGAAAAGCTTTTTCTTTATTTTCGAAAAATTTAGAATCATTATTTGTATTCATAAATTTATTTAAATCATCTTGTCCGATTACTTTGCTAACAACAATAGGTTCGGGAACAGTTTTTTCATAAAGATCCATATTAATTAAATCATTAATTTTATTTGCAGCTTTTTCATTACCATTTCTATATTTATTTAATAATTTTTTACCTTTTTTAGTTAAAGTTCCATCAAGATTTTGATAAAGAAGACTTCCAATTCCTTTTTCTCTAGCTTGTCTAGTTTCTTCAATAGCATTACGAACTGCTATGTCAGCACTTGTATCAAAGAATCCGCCAACTTTCTGATCTTCCATAGCTTTCTGAGATCCAAAATATCTAATCTTGCCTTCTTCATTAAAGGTTCCATCAGGATTTTGCCATCTTCTCCGACCCCATTTCTGGCCTAAGATACCATAATGCTCTAAGAATGTACTATGGTCTTCACCCTTGTATTTGTCAAGGTTTGCAAGAAATTCTATTCTATTCATTATTTGCCCCTTTCATAATATAATGGATACTAATACATCTGTTTTTTTAGATGGTATTAGATTCATCTTTGCTCCCTTCTTCATCAGGATATACTATATCCGTATTGTGATATATCATATATTTTTCGTCTATCATTTGCTTAAACTTCTTTGGATTAGCAAATGGATTAGCGTTAACCACAATATTTCCAGGAAGTAACTTGTAATATGGAACACCCATTGTATGAACTTCAGGATCTTCTTCAGCTCTTATAATTGTTCCATATTTTGTACTATCGTATATATGTGTTACTGTTAATCTTGGAAATTTGGTATTAAACTGCTTTAATATCTTTTTAGCTTTAACTTCGTTCATGTTCATTGTACGATACCTCCCTTAATATTATTAAGAGATTTACTTAATTTCTTGGCAGCTTTCATCTTCTCAGCACCTTTGAATGTCTGGTTATCAAGTCTCTTATATCTTGATGTGAAGTTACTATACATTTCATATAAGTTTTTCATATAAGTTTCATCATAAACCATACCGTTCTGACAATCATAATATAAAACACTACCATCACTCTGTACTTCATAGAAGACACTATGACCAACTGTCTGATTAGGTCCAAGTGTTACTTCAAAGTTGAAATCACCATAACTTCCAGCTGGTTCCTTATTTATCTTTGAAGATGTTGCCTTATAATCATCATATGTTGTAAAGTCACCAGTCCAAAGTTTATTATAAGGTGTTCCAAGTTCTGGATCGTTTGTATTAACATCTTTACCGGTGAATAAATCATGCTCTGAATAAGCGCCATCAAAGTCCTGTCCAGGTGTTACATCATAACCCTGTTTTCTTAATGCCATTGCCTGCGTACAAGCATAACAATTATTAGCATAACCTGTAGGACCTATTGTATTTAATACTTCAGGACCATATATTAACTGATAATCATATTCTTGATCTGATAAGTAATAACCAGGATTAACTATCTTCATTTCTTCTTCAGTAGTTAATTCATAATTCTTAATCTTCAGACCATTTGTAGGATCAACTTCTTCTGTTTCTTTATTTTCAGCTATCCATTGATAAATATCTTGTATATCATTATCATTTTGTCTTAATCTAGCTGTTAATTCGCCAGAATTATAATCTTCTACTAACTGATTAAATTCCTCTTCTGTTGTATATGTTTCGTAATCAATAATATCTTCCATAGTATTGAGAGGACTATTCTCATCTTCTCTCATTTTTTCAGAGTTTTCTTTAATTGTATCTGCATTAAGTAACTTGTAAGCATCTACATATTTACCCTGTTCTTTTAATTCATTAGCTTTTTTTGTATTAACTTCTAATGTAGTTTTCTTTAATTCTTCAGCGCCAGATACATTCTTAAGATCTGCTTTAATCTTATCCTGGATAGCTCTACGCTTACCAATATCTTTATACCACTGCTCATAACCAGTCATTCCAGCCTTACCAGCAGTTTCAGCTTTCTTTATTCTTTCTTGACGTTTCTTCTCAGCCCACTCTTCATAACCTTCCATACCAGCTCGTTTAATTGCTTTGTCTTTCTTTTCTGCTTCGACTACTTCCTTCATAAGTTTTTTAGCTTTCTCATTCTGAACATTAATATAAGGAAGATTATTTTCATTAATATCTTTTAAACTTGTAGGCTGCTTCTCAGGAAGTCTAATGGTTTTTCTAGCTTCTTCCTTCTTCCAGTCATTATAACCGGACATATCATTTCTCTTTTCAGCTTCTTGTTTAGCTTTCTTTTCTGCTTCGTATTTCTTTCTAGCTTCAGCTTCTTGATAGGCATCCCATTCAGCTTTGGTATAGAAATATCTATATTCACCAGGTTTGCCTATACGATTATAATACTTTGTATTGTCCTGTTTACTACCATATAACTTACTCTGTGCATGCGATAAGTTATTATGGTAATCATTCAGAGCATCAAACATTTCGTATTTGTTCATGGTATCAACTCCTCTTGGTATATACTAGGAATTCAGGTTTCATTATCTTTTTTAACTTTGCTACATTGTCAATATATGAGATTCCAGCAATAGCTCCTTTAGCATAAATGTAATAAGGATCCATCTCCATCTCATATTCATCAGGATTCTTTGCTGCAAGTATAAGACATGAATTATCTTTATTCCATATTTTTACTACTGTCTTTTCAGGTCTGTATTTTTTCATAGCTTCAACAGCCTGTCCTACTAAATCGTTGCCCATAATATTCCTTTCTAGGGGAAATGCAGTTTCCTGGTTTGTAGGAAAGTGATTTCTCCATATTATCTCCTTTCAAATGGTGTACCGCAGTTTCCTGTTTTGTAGGAAAGTGAGGGTCCATTTTGATTATCCTCCTTGTCTCCTTTTAGTTACTACCTATTTAAATAAAATATCTGTTAGAATAGTAGAAAACCCATATCCATCAGTTGCTTTTAAATAATCATTATATGCCTTATCTAAATATGTCATTCTACCACCCTTGCCGTCATCAACTGAAAATTTTCCGAAACCTTTATTTTCAAAGTTTTTATATGCAACATACTTATCAATCTGTTTCGGGAGCTCTTTTAATGCTGTACTAAACTTACCATTAGTTTTTTCATCAATGAAGTTAAATGCTTTCTTACCAGTATCATATATTTTTGAAAATATCTCGAAACATGCTTCAGGATTATCTATAATAAATCCTATAGCACCAACTCCAGCTGCTATTGGTAAATAAAGTTTCCAATTAATATTACCATCTTTATCTTTAAATACTGGATTTATTTTATCTTTGAAATTTTGATACATATCAGATAATTCTTTAGAGTATTCATCTATTTTATCTTGAAGTTTATCGGTTACTTTATCTATTAAACCGACTATATTATCTAATTGTTCACTGCTAGTATCATCAATCTTTTTAACAATATCCTCAGCATAATCTTTTATTTCATTTATTATCTTTTTTACTTTATCCTTAAATTCAGGAGGAAAATCCTCAACAAATTTATCTAAAAAACTACTTAATTTGTCATCAGCTAATTTTAAATAAGTATCAGCTTTTTTAATAATTTCGTCTTTATGTTCATATAATTTATTTGAAATATCTTTTGTTTTGTTATTACTATTATTCTTTTGAGCTTTCTTAATAGCAGCTTCTCTATTAGCAATAGATTGTTCAGCAAGACTTTTAATAGGTTTCTTAAATCTATCACCTTCATGTTCTGAAGCAGACTTATTCTTTTCAAAAGTTTCTTTCTTTTTGTCTTTCTGATAAGCTTCCCATTCTTGTCTAGAATAGAAATACCTTGAAGAACCGTCGGGATAATATTTATCAAGTTTTGTGTAATATTTATCACCATATTTAGATGAATGTTGCAATGATTTAAATTTGTTTAAATTATCATAAAAATCATAACGATTCATATAAACCTCCTTATTACCTACCCATTTTGAATTAGGCAATAATACCTTCTTTCTTCATTAATTCATAATCAGGTGTTAAGTTATCAGTTCGTAAGAAACAATGTCCTGGTATGGAGTAATTGATATGTTCCGATATCTCACTAAGAGAGTAGTTCTTATTTGATTGTGCATCGTAAATAACAGGTTTACCGTCTTCTATTTGGTAGAACATGCTATGACCGCCGCCTTCTCTCCAGTATACCATAATATTTCCGTAAGATCCTTCGGGTTGTTTATTGAGTTGTTCAATTATATTATTGAAACGTCCCATTGTTGGATCTTTCTTTTCCTTATACCAGTTCTTAACATCTTTTGCGTAATAACCGTCTTTACTTGAACCTGCTTTAACATCATATCCTCTTCTCTTAAGATCTAAAGCAGTTGTGCAGAGCATACAGTTTTCTGTACGTCCCATTTTTCTCTTTGAATCAATATCCCAAAATGTCTTAGCAAACATACCATAACCATATTCTCTATTAATCATCTTCATATCATCTTTAATAGTAGCATCTGGATTAGATTTCAGCTTAAGACCAGTCTTAGGATCAGTTTCTTCTGTCTTTCTATTCTCTTCCCATTTCTTGATATCACTTGAAACTTTTGCATTATGGATTGCATCACCAACTGTAGATAAACCTAACTCTACAGCTAAACATGCTGCGCCTGCTGCTAATATTGGAGGAACAGCTGATGCAGGAATAGGAATTACTACACCAACTTTATCCTCTTGTTCTTTAGGTTCTCTAGCAGGTCCATAACCATATCTTTCACGGCCAGCTTGGGTGTAAGAACCATCTTTTTCTTGGAAGCGCCTTACACCCCATTTCTGACCGATTATACCATGATGTTGCAAAGAGTTTTGTTTCTGTCTAGCCAACTCTAATTTTGAATAAAATTCTTGTTGTAGCATAATTTATTGGTTCGCCTCCTATTTTATACTCATTTTATATTTCTATTTCTTTTGTATTCTTCTTCAGTATAATTATCAGGATCTTGTAAATATTTTGCATATTCTTCAAGACGTTCTTCTTTAGTCATATTATCATTATTCTTTATAATATCAACAAATTTCTTATCAAACATTTGTTTATTTTTAGCATGATCACTTTTTTCTTTTTGTCTTTCTTCAGAATATTTATTATTATGTTGTTTATTTTTATCTTTATTATATTGTTCTTGAGTATAATAATATTTATAATGACCTGGTTCACCTTCACGTTTATAATATTTAGAATTTTCTTTTCTTGAACCAACTACACTATGCACGAGTGTGTCATATGCATATTTATTTTCATTTTGTAAGGAGTTCTTACTATAATTAGCTAAGTTATCATAAAACGAATTTCTATCCATTATGATTCTCCTTCCTTACTTCATTAATTTACTTTCTAATTTGTCAATTCGTTTTTCAAGATGCTCGATATTTGCTTCGATTGCTGGGATTTTCTGAGCAAAGTTATTATGCTTGTCAACTGATTCTTTTAAATTACTTAATCGTTCTTCAATAATACCTTGCTGCTTATCCAACTTTGCATCCATTGCTGCTGACTGTTTGTTATTCATTACAATGTTTGATGTTATTGTTGCTATTGCGCCGATTAATGCTACAATAATTACTGCGATACTTGACGCGTCCATGTTTGTCACCTCCTATTTTTATTAATAACTTGAACCTTTCCAGATCATATCAAGTTTCTTTGCAGTTTGTTTTCCAACAATACCATCAACTGCTAAATTATTATCTGCTTGAAAGTGTTTAATGGCACTATAAGTCTTTGAACCAAAGTCGCCATCAATCTTACCAAGTTCATAACCTTTCTTAGTTAACTGGTCCTGCAAGAGCTTAACATCAATACCTTTAGTACCTATTTTGAGTAATCTTGTAAGAACTGGTTTGTCATTCATTGGTGTATCATAATCGATCCAAGGAGCATAAGCCCAATATGTCCAACCATGTTTATCTACAGATTCATATACACAATTTTCTTTACTTGATTTCATGTGTATGACCATGCCATTTGCGAGATAGATTCCAGTATGCTTTATTGAGCTCGCAGATTTACCACGAAACAGTAGACATACAGAATGCAAAGGAAGTGTATCAATTGTACCTTTTCTATCATTTTTGACTTCATTGTAATACCCCTGAGCTGTTGTATCGTGACCAGAAAGAGCACAGTGCATTCCTGAACAATCGCTTCCTGGTTTACCATTACCTTCTTTAAGTTTCTTATCATAGTATGCTCTATCATAAGTTGCAGAATGATAATCTCTATAAGCCTTATCAATAGTTTCTTTTGTTATGATAGTTTCCGTATCAAAACCCCATATATAGACCGTATGATCGTCTCTAACTTTAATATAAAAGTTCTTCGCTTCTTTTTGACTAAATTTGTTGCTCATGTTTATTTATCCTCCTCTCATTAATAATATCTTTGACAGAAGGAGAATTAGGCAAGAGTTCCCAATTATCAGGATTTTCATTAAATATTGGTAATATTATACCATATAATTTATCCTCTGCCAATAAACAACCTTCTTTAGCCAAAGTATCAAGTCTTCCCAGTATCACCACTGTCCTGTCGCTTTGTTTGTTCTTGTATGTTTTTCCTATCTCGAGACTCATTGTCTTTATCCTCCTTTCTGTCTTTTTCAAACCATTCACTGACTCTTGTAATACCTGATACTATTAACATTAGTGCAAGTAATAACAAGAGTCCAGCAAATGTTTGTATTATAGGGTTCATTTTGTATCACCATCAGTGATGTTCTGCTGTTCAAATATCTTATCGGTTTCTTCTTTTTCTTTCTTGTAAGCACTTGTAGATACACCAATAAGTGTACCAATTAAAGTACCAACAGCAGATATGATTGTAACAATTACATTAACTGTCTTAGGATCAACATCGAGTACACCTAATACAACAGATAAGAATGTTACAAGTGCGGGAATGCAGATTAATGCAATCCACTTCAATACGTTATATATATGATCCGGGATTCTCATATTATTTTCCTCCTTCTTAAATTTTACATATAATGTTTGTATGTTCTATAGTTCCACTCTTATTAGATTTTGTAAATGCTTTTTTCTTTGTTAATGGTGTTAGTAAAATATTATTAGTAATATAAATATCTTTACAAATACCTTCACCATTCTTAGCATCTACTTTTGCACCAGTTGTAGTATAGCTATAACTCTTTGAATAGATTCTAGCTATTTTAGGACAATCAAATTTATTCTCATGTACTTCTACATTCTCCATTGATATAAATGATAAACAAGGATATACATCTTTATTATTTATCTTGCAATGGAATTCATTATTTAATATCTTTATATTTGTATGTTTCCTAGTATTATTCTGCTGAGCATGTTCTCCAATACAAACATAAGGATAATCTCTATAATCAGATTTTGTAAATAAACAATCACTTATAGTAATATTGCTACAACAAGTTCTATCATAACATTTAGATTTACTATTAGAATCTTTCAATACAAATGCAGCATAACCAGCATAATCTAATTGTATACATTCCTTGTAAGCACTATCAGGATTTTTTAAATTATATCCTAAAAACTTACAATCCTTCACAGTAACATTCTTACATGAATTAAATTCAATACCATGGCAGAGAATATCTTTAAAAGTAACATTTATTAAAGTTATATCGTGAGAATGGAAGAAGGTTATAAGATTATCATATGAATAACCTCCAAAACCTTCTAATGTTCCATTCTTTATCACAATATTACCATCACCATTATATCCAGTAGTATTATTATTCACTTTATTTAAGAATATTGATTGTATACTCTTTTTTCTTTGTAAGACTGCTCCATTCAAATCAATTGTTGTATTAGAAGATACTATAAGTTGTTTAGTTATTTTGTAATTACCTGGACTAAATGTTATTGAACCTTTTTCATTTAATTTTGTTTGAATGGTTTTCATATCATCAGTTTTATTTACTAACATTTTATTAGTTCCTCCTTATACCTATTTTGATTTGTTTTAAGAAAAGTCTACGATACTCCAATAACACAATCCATAACATTACTGCTTAACTCGTCATCATTATTATCAGTTGTAACTATACAGAAATAATAAGTACTATCGTAAGTTAATCCAGTAATATCTTTAGTTGTTTCTTTCTCGCTAAGAGTAGTAACAATATTATCAGTATCATCACAATTAGGATTCTCACCAATCTTACCATAAAGTTTAATTGATTTGAATGTTGTACTATCAGGTTGAACTAAAGTATAATCAATTGTTGCAGTGTTATCATTCACATCTATTGAGTTAATAACGGGAGACAATGAATTATTACCAGTTTCAACTTTAATAGTTTTAGTAAATGTGTAATACCTTATTGGATGCTCTGGGTCGCTATCATCTGCCGTATAATACGGAAAGAATCCATAGTAATAAGTCTTACCTATTTTGATGTCTTCATCCTTATATCCTTTAGTCTTATATTTATCTCTTGTTTGAACAGATACAACTTTCTTACCGTCCCATCTGTGAAGCGGTGCAGAATCTTCTTTACGAACTATTGTTGTTCCTTCCCAATTACAAGGATAAGGTTCCCATGTATCAATATCTGGTGGATCAGTCCATTTAAGCTGGATGTAGGGTTTTGAACCTTGATCAAAAGTACCTTCAAATTTTGGATATTGACTTTCTTGTACCCAAAATCCAGGATATTGATATCTTGCAGTTGCATGCCAATGATCAGTTCCATATCTTGACATCGCTAATTCTGCATAATCTCCAAATTGTGCTTGAGAAATTACTGGATCAGTTATTCGTGTTCCTCCGTATTCTTCATATTTCCAAGAACCACCCCCATATGTGTGATAATTTGGATTATAATTAATTATATAAACTTCATAAGATTCTATATCTATTACTTTTGTTATAATTGTATTTTCAGTTTGACCAAGTATTTCTTCTTCTGTTGGATAATAATCTTCTTGTCCTAAAAAGTGTTCTGCATTATATGAAGAATAATCATAAATATTTTTACCAAATAAATCTCTATAACCTTGCCATTCTTTTGTTCCAACATATGTCCAAGAACCATTAATATAAACATATAAAGGCCAACAAAAATCATTATCTGGATCATTTACATCTTGATGTACTACTGGGTCATCATGCTGGTAATTTTTAACTTGTACATAATCACCTTCAATAATATCTATTTGTTGTCCACCAACAGTAATAGGATTAGTAGTATCACCATCTTTTATATAAGAGTCTGCAGGATATGAAGAAGTCATATATAAATGATTTTGACTTAAATCCAGAGTGCCCGCTGTCCCCTTAACAAACACAGCTTCACAATTCATTGGTTCGTCAAGTAATCTATAACCACAGTTACGCATATATTCAATTAAATCAAATGGCGTCATTAATTCAATATTATTTTGATCGTTTGAACCAGATTTAGAACTAGCTTGATAATTTGTAAAGACTGGACTACGCATATCACCTTTTGCAGTATACTTATCCATCATCTTTTGTATACCTTCAAGTTCTCTCTCTAATATATATGTATAAAAGTGAGACTCTTCTCCAGTTATTTTATCAGTAAAATCAATTCTAATTCTATCACCAGTATCTCTTACAAGATCTGCAAATGTAGTTAATTGACATGGTGTATATATTCTATTTCTTATATTATTATATCCTTGATTAAACAAAGCGTCAGGTGATACAGTTCCTTTTGCAATATCTTTACCAAACAATTTATTTCTTATTACTTTATACTTGTTAATCATTTTCTTAATATCTTCATTATCAGATTTTGTAACAAGATAAGAACAAAACATATTATTAGTACAAGTAAATGTTTGTATTTGTGATTTCTGTTCAGCAGCATATTGTGCTTTATTCAACTTGTGATAATTTATTTCGGTATTATCATCTAATATAAATTTCATTACCAAAATATCTTGAACTTGATAATAGTCATGTTGAAAACCTTTAACTATTTCACTGTTATCAAATTTAGATTCTGGTATTTTATCAATATTATCATCTTCATCAACGCTTGGTAATGGTTTGAATGATAATATACATCTTTCATAGTTATTATATTTACTTGGATGTTTTTCTTCCGGTGTTGGTTTGATTGTTTCTGGATCAACAAAGTAACCATCTTTGAATCTATCAGTTCTTATAATAGGATAACGTCCAGCTAATAATCCAATATCTTCTAAGAATTTACCAGCAGATAAAGCACCAGCACTCATAATTTTTGGATCTTGATAAAACTCTAATTCAAGTATATCCATATATCCATAACGTTCATATTCTTCTTCGCCTGGTTCGGATGGTATATACCTTTCATTTCCTTTTTTAAGAATATCTTCGTCGATCATTATTGGCATACCAAGACCAGTATAACCATTACCTTCTTCATAATCATCTCTACCATATTCATAGGGATTAGTTATTGTATTACCAACCTTCATTACAATTTTCTTTTCTTTTGTTTCTGGATCTATTTCTGGTTCATAAACAACTGGATCATATGCTGCTAAATGTTCTATCAAATCAGTTAATGCTTCTTTAATAGTCCATTTTTTTTTAGGATCTCGTATCCAGTTCTCATCCCAATCATCTGGTTTCTTAACTTCTTCACCAGATTCATTTGTCATATCTTCATAATCTGATTGTAGTTTATTAATGCCTTCAAATAAATGTTTATACCAGTTGAATATATCCATTTCTCTTAACCACATTAAGAAATCATATCCGGTTATCTGTCTTGAATAACCATCATCAACTAGTTTATCTTCTTCAATTTTAAACATTCCAAGATAGATTAATGTAGAAGAATCACCATTGAAATACATATATGCTTCAACACAGGCATTACCAAGTAATTCACCAACAATCTTTCTTTCAGTTCCATTTGGGTCTGTTTCTACAAATTCATATTTTTGAAGATTTGGTATAACGGGTTCCCAGTATCCTTTTTCTTCATTATATTCTTTTTCATTCCTTATAGTAAACTGTATTTGTGCAGCATTACAAGATGAGAATGTTAAATTGTTATCAGAATTTAATGAATTAGAATATTTAAACTTTTCTTTAACAATATCTTTATTTGTAATAACCCATTCTACTGGTTTATAAATGTAATTTCCATGACTATCTTTTGCAGGTATTGGTTTCTTATTTGGTTCATCACCAATCCATTCCCATTCGGGCATTTTTGATGTTATTATTGGTTCGGAACCAGGTACTTTTTCAACTTCAGTAGCATGAGGGACTATTAAGATGTCTCGATGCACGCCCTTACCAAATTCATCTCTTATATCACTTGTATAATCCCAACGCATGTAATATTTGTCTCCTTTCTACCTATTTTGAATTATTCCTATGTATTTTCTCGTAGAAATGTTATCCTAGCATATCCATTACCAATTTTAGGCTTGCCACTTACAGGAGTTTCACTTGCTTCATTTACTGATTCTGTCTTTGTCGATTCAGCACTTGAAGTGGAAATATTATAACCAACCATCTTTTTATTAGATAATAGAGAATTACCAATATATCCTGAGCCTGCTCCACCACCAGTATTTTTATCAACTAATGAACCATTTATGTATAAGTTTTCATAATTTGCAGTTGTATAAAATATGTATGGCGGAAGACTTTCATTAGAATTAGAATCATATGAATAATTTTTTCCTTCATAATTTCTAGTTGATAAGTTCCAAGCTACAGATTGAGCTTCTATACCATCACTGATATGAAACTTTGAACCATATAATACATTACTTCCAGAAAGATTTATTGATTGGTCATATGCTATACAATTGTCAACACCACTTACAAGATCATTACGAAGATATAAATCAGTTACATCATCTATATGATTTAGCCTAAACAAATAACCATAAGCAGTACTATAAGAATTCATTAATAGAGTATTACAATTAGGAACAAGTTCTTGACCCATTGCCATTAATTCATCAAGTGTCAAACTAAGTGTTTCGCCTGTCCATGAACTTCTTAAAGTAACAACTGTGCTTCCAGGTGGTTGTAATAAACCTTTAACTCCCATTTATATTTCCTTTCTACTCATTTTGAATTATACAACAATACCTTTATACCCACCATACAGACCGCCACCTCCACCAGATACATTAGAACTAGATTCACCTTGTCCAAAAGCATATCCAGTAGTCTGATCTGCAGAATTAGTACTATTTCCGCTTATACCGCCAGCATCCGCTCCTGTGTATTCCGTTTCACCAATAAGCATACCACCACCGCCTCCACCTGAGACAATCAATATATCTGAGAGATTGTTGGAAAGTGATGATAACTGTCCTGTGACTTTGGCTATATGTGTTGCTCCACCACCATTGGATATGTAAGTTTGGACAGGAGGTATATAGCTCTTTATTGCAAGATATGTATTACGTTGGTCTTCTGGTCGACCTTCTGAAACCATAGGATAGATACGATATTGACTTGGGTATGAAACTGAATGATAACATGAATAAAACATACCGATTTCATTTGTTTCATCTACAGCAAAACCAAAACCAATAAAATCCATATCATTATATCCACCAGAACTTGCACCACCGCAAACTTGATTATTATAATATAATTGAAAACCATATTGGTTCGGATAAGTGGATGCTAATGCATCTATTTTCATTATACCATTGTCATAGATGGTGTGCCACTCGTTATCTACTGTTATATACCCGATAAGATTAGTACCTTCAATATATAAATCATTATTGTCACTGACTGGATAATTATAATAATCGGTACTTAATGATTTACTAGTAACAAAATTATCAAGTGTTAAATCTACAACTTCCCAAGCCACACTCTCACCCTTCTTTCCATAAAATATCTATAATCTTACGCCTTACACCAATTAAGGTATTATTCCCAATTGTAAGCGACCCACTCCATCACGTCTACAGCCTTTCCGCCACCGAGTTGTTTACTACCTATTTTGAATTATTTGACGGTTAAAACTATATTCTTTACATGATATATACCGTCGCCACCTTCTATACCAATATAATCTACATATGGTACTTCATTATTATTTATAAATTCTTCAGCATTATGCCAATTCTCATCTGAAGGATACTTACATCCTAATGATGTCATATTCCAATCATTATTACTTCCAATATATGCTATCCAGAATCCAACTCTGTCATAACCACCGCCCCAGTGATACTGATTTGTTACAGCATAGTCAGCAGTAATCTTTATAATATTTTTCTTTATTCTCTTGATTGGAATCCAGAATACACTATCTGATCTATTAGCTCCTCTACCAGCTCGTTTTAATTCACCATTTTCTTTAATAGTAGTATATAACCATTGATTACCAATAAGAAGATTCCATTCTGTTAAGAAATAATCTTGATATAAGTAAGTGGGGACATAACCATGCTCATTTCCATAAACAGCATCTGTCTTATATTTTGTCATATCCCAATTATCAACTAATAGACTTGAATTAAAATCATTAGTAAAGAAATCTATGTTATCAGTACCATCCCATACATTACTTGATATTGAATTGATCTCAACTTTAATAACTTTAGTGTATCTAAAGAAATTAATGTCATGTCCATCTTCTTCTCTATTCTTGTAATATGGGAAGAAACCATAATAATAAGTTTTGCCGAATTCAATATCTTCATCATTGTATGCAATATCTTTATAAGCATTCTTATTACTTAAAGTAGTTCTAACAATCTCTGTACCATCCCACATATGTTTTGGTGCTGCATTTTCTTTACGAACTACTACAGTTCCTTGCCAATCAGCTGGAGTAGGTTTCCATGAATCAATATCATCAGGGTCTTCCCATTGCAATTCTACATGATCTTTAGTATTTTGTGATACTGGATTTTCATGTAAATCAGGATAACCACTCGTACAATCAACCCATACTCCAGGATATTGATATGTAGCCGCTATTTGATTCCAATGTTCTTCTTCTTGAGATGTTAGTCTTAAATTAGGTAATACATCGTCTGTTAAATGCCCATACGAATTACCATCTATACATATAATATCACCGAGTTCAATATTTATAGTTTGTCCATTTACTTTTAAAACATTTGTTGTATCGCCATATTTTAAATCATTAGGCTCAAATATCCAATGTTTTGTTGGATCTTCTTTCCATTCTTCAGGATAGCCGCAATCATTAATTGGACTATTTTCATCATATGGATCTTTACCAAAAAATTCCCATTTACCATTTACTGTATAAAAAGCAAATTCTGGATAATCACTATAAGGATATGTATTCCAACCCATATATGCTATTGGATTTCCACTTGATGTTATATCATGAGGTTCCCATTCTTGTAACTCTTCATTCCAATATTCGCATTTAAGACCATGAGTACTTGGATCATCTTGTACTGGTGTTTCGCCATCCCATGTTTCATCTGGATCATAAATAGCTCCATAGAAATTTAAAGGAGAAACTTCGCCACCTTCACTTCCTTCAACAAATATTGCACTAGCTTCTATTGGTTCGTCAAGTAATCTAATACCAACATTTCTTAAATAAGATACTAACGAACCTGGTGTTACTGCAATATCTTCAGATCCATCACTTAATTTATTACTTATACTATTACGATAACCTAACATTAATACATTTATATCAAAACCACTTTGATAAGTTGTACCAGCTTGATAGTTACTAAATGTTGGATTAGTTAAAGCGCCTTTAGCTTCATAGGTATCCATCATTTTCTGTACACCTTCAAGTGTTCTTTCAAGTATAAATGTATAGAATTGAGTCTTTTCACCAGTTACCTTATCTTCAAAATTAATAAGTATTCTATCACCAACATCTCTTACTGGATCACCATATGTTGTAAGTTTGTATGGAACATAAGATCTGTTTTTGATATTATTATAGCCTTGATAGAACAATGCATCACTAGTCATATTATTATTCTTCTTCTCTTTACCAAATAGTTTTGTTTTTATTTTCTTATACTCTTCTATATTTTTTGCAATGTCTTTATTATCACTTTCTTCAACAAGATAAGAACAAAACATATTATTGTTAAAAGAGAATTCTTGTAATGCATGGTCATCAGCATCTTTTTGTTGTTGTTTGGTTAATCTTTTATATTCAACATTATTACCATCATCCATACCTATTTTGATTATTAAGACATCCTTTACTGTGAATAAAGAATGTTCAAACCCTTTAGCAATATCATTATTTGAGAATTGCTGTTCAGGTTGTAATTTAGTTTGTCCGCTTGAATAAGCATCATCTTTACTTGAAGGTAATGGTCTAAATGATAATACACATCTTTCATAGTTATTGTATTTATTTGGATGTGGTTCTTTCTCAGTTGGAACTATTGTACTTGGGTCTATATAGTTACCATCTTCTATCTTGTCAGGTCTTATAAATGGATAACGTCCAGCTAATAAACCTATATCTTCCAAGAATTTACCCATTGATAATGAACCAGACTTTATTATTTTTGGATCTTCCATAAATTCTAGTTCAAGTATTTTCATATATCCATAACGTTCGTATTCATCTTCACCTGGTTCGCTTGGAATATATGGTTCTGTACCTTTTGTCATAATGTCTGTATCTAACATTACTGGCATACCAAGACCTGAATAACCGCAACCATCACCGTAATCTCTTGCATAGACTGAAGGATTTGTAGTAGTTGCACCAACTAATGCTTTCTGTACATCACTATCCCATACAATCATATCAAAAGATGCTAAGTGATCAATAAGATCTTGTAAAGCATCTTTTACTGTCCATTTTGATTTTTTCTTTCTAATCCAATTTTCTTTTGAATCATACTTGTCAGGTTTCTTTTCTTCTTCACCTGTTTTGTTTGTATAATCCAAATAATCATTATCAAGTTTATTTATACCTGTAAAGAGATGTTTATACCAGTTGAATATATCCATATCTCGGAAGGTTGCCATAAAGTCATAAGCTGTAATTTCTCTATTATAACCATTATCAACAGCTTTGTCTTCTTCAACTCTAAACATTCCTAAACACAATAATGTACTTGAATCACCATTAATATATGTATATACTTTTATTATATAATTTCCATTTAACTCACCTAATAACAAATTACCATTATTATCATATTTGTAATAGTATTGTAGATTAGGTATATCCAATTCCCAAGTATCAGTATCTGGGTTGTATTCTTTATTATTCCTTATTGTAAATTGTACCATTGCTGAAGATGCAGAAGTAAATGATATATTATCAGATGGATTTAAACTAAATGAATATTTAAACTTCTCTTTAACAATATCCTTGTTTGTTATTGTCCAGTCAACATCTGTATAAATATAGTTTCCATGACTATCTGTTTTAGGTGTTCCATCATCATTAAACTCTGGTACTTTTGAAGTTACTATCGGATCATTTCCAGGTACTTTTATTACATTAGTAGCATGAGGGACTATTAATATATCTCTATGAGGTCCCTTGCTGAATTCATCTCTGTATTCATCATTGTAATCCCATCTCATATTTTAATAGCCCCTCCTTTCTATTTATCTACTCATTTTGATTTGTTGTACCGCCACCATTATATCCATCTTGTCCACCGACATTAACATAAAGTATATCACCTTGTTGTAATAATACTTCACCAACTGAATAAGAACCATAACCACCTCTTGCAGTATTAGTTCCATCAGTAGCATTACCACCTTGTGCACCCCATGTTTCAAGTTTATATATACCAGTCTTAGGTGCTATGAATGTTTGTATTGCTCCAGTGTAATCGAAATCTTGTTTCTTAAATTCTCCAATTGCTATACTTTCACTATTACTACTTATAGGTGTATCATTATTATCTATACAATGTATTGTAAAGTAATAAGTTGTACCATAACTTAATCCAGTAACACCAATACTATCCTCATCAGTATCAATATCAAGAATTATATCATCTGTTTCATCACAACTTGGATAAGTATCTATCTTACCATAAAGTTTAACACTCTTGTAACTAACATCTTCTGGTATTTCAATTGTATAATTAATAATTACAGTAGTCTCTTCTGCAATTATAGAATCAATTGAAGGTGCATAGATAGTAACACCAGTTTCAACTTTAATAGTTTTAGTAAATGTATAAAAGTTGATTGGATGGTCTGGGTCAGCTATTTTTGTATAGTATGGAAAGAATCCATAGTAATATACTTTACCAGTCTCAATATCTTTATCTTTATATGCAGTATTTTTATATTTATCTCTTGTAGTAATACGAACAACTTTTTCACCATCCCATCGATGTAAAGGCGGTGAGTTTTCTTTACGAACTATTACAGTTCCTTCCCATGTTGCAGGTGTTGGTTTCCAATCAGTAATATCAGGTGGATCGGACCATTTAAGTTGGACACATTTTGTTACTTCAACTTTAATTTCAGTTTGATATCCATCTATACCCGAAGTGTTTGGATAACAATCAACCCATACACCTGGATATACATACCAAGCACCTTCTCCACTCCAATTAGGATCGTCATTAAAATTAGTATCTTGTAAATAAAAGTAATCGCCTAATTGTACAGTATAATCAACACCATTTATTTGTATATTAGTAATAGTATCACCCGGTTTAAAACTCGGTGTTATAATTGTATTATAGTCATCGATTATCCTATTATAACCAGTCACATGCCATTTTCCATTTACATCATAAAAATATGATTCCTCAAATACATCAATTGGAGGACCACTTGTTACATATTCCTCATTTTCTTCACTTGATAATAACCCATGATTACTTGTATCGCCTTCGGTTGGATAATTACCATCCCATGTTTGAACCATATCTTCAAGATCTTCATCATAATATTCAGTATAACATTTTGAATAACTACAAGTAGTTTTTTCACTTCCTGCACCTTTAACAAATTTAGCTTCACAACCAGTTGGTTCGTCTAAAAGCCTAATACCAAAATTACGCCAATATTGTACTAAATCAGAAGGTGACATGCCTTTAGCTTCACTACCATCTGAACCACCAGAACTTGGTATTGCATTATAACCAAATGATTGAGCAGAGTAATTAGATCCACTTTGATAAGTAGAACCATTTTGATAATTTGTAAAAACAGCACTAGAACTTTCTCCTTTAGCTTCATAAGTATCCATCATTTTCTGAATACCTTCCATGCTACGTTCTAGTATATATGTATAGAAACTAGTATGCTCTCCAGTAATCTTATTTGTGAAATTTATCTTTATCCTATCACCAACATCTCTTACAGGATCTGCATATGTTGTAAGTTTATATGGAACATAAGATCTATACTTCATATTATAATAACCTTGAGCAAATAATGCTTTACTGCTCATGTTACCATTTTTATTAACAGTTTCCTTACCAAATAACTTTTTTCTTATAGCTTTATATTCATCTAATTTCTTTTTAATATCTTCCTTATCAGACTTTGTAACAAGATACGTTGCAAACATATTATCACTAAATGTAAATGTTTGAACGTTACCTGTTTCAGCTAATTTATGTTGTGATTTAGTTAATCTTTTATATTCTAATTCTGTTTTATCATCCATTTTGATTTTTATAATCTCAATGTCATCGACTGTATAATTCTCATGTTGAAAGTCTTTAGCTATGTCATTATTATCAAAATTAGATTCAGGTATATTTATTAACTTTTTATCATCTTTACTTGTTGGTAATGGTTTAAATGATAATATACATCTTTCATAATTGTTGTAACGATTATCATATTTATGTTCTTCTCCAGAAGGTATATCTGCCGGATCTTCAAAGTCATGCTCGTCAAACTTATCAGCTCGAATGAACGGATACCTTCCAGCTAATCTACCAATATCTTCTAAGAACTTGCCCATGCTTAAAGTTTTTCTTGACATTATGTTTGGATTTGCACAAAATTCCAAGTCAAGTATATCCATATAACCATAACATTCAAAAGCATCTTCTGCAGGTTCATCAGGTATTTTATATTCTTTTTTAGTACTCGTTTCTGGATCTGGTAATATATCTGGATCAATCGTTACAGGCATACCTAAACCACTATAACCAGCACCTTCTTTATAGTCTCGTCCGTAATCATTCGGATTTGTTATAGTGTTACCTAATTTTGCAACTTTCTTTTTTACTTTCTTACCAGTTTGCGGATCTTTAACTGTTTCTTCTTCAAACACAATTGGATCATAAGAACAGAAGTTTTTAATTAGATCTTCTAGAGCTTCTCTTATTGTCCATCTACCGTTTCTATCTGGAAATAATTCAGTTGATGGTTTTCTTATCCAGTTAATATCAGCATTATAATCATCTGGATTTGTTTCTTTTTTAGTAGATTTACTAGTAAAATCCATAAAGTCATCATCAAGTTTATTTATACCAGTAAAGAGATGCTCATACCAATAATATATGTCACAATCTCTAAAGAAAGCCATAAAGTCATAAGCAGTTATTTGTCTTGAATAACCATTGTCTGTAACTTTATCTTCTTCTACTTGAAACATTCCTAAACATATTAAAGTATCTGAATCACCATTAATATATGTGTATACTTTGATAATACAATTACCTGATAATTCACCGGTTATCTTTCTTTCTGTTCCATTAGGATCTGTTTCTGTGAATTCATAGTTTTGTAAATTAGGTATTACAGGTTCCCAATATCCTTTTTCTTCATTAAATTCTTTCTCATTCCTTATAGTAAATTGTACCATTGCTGCATTACAAGCAGAGAATGATAAGTTATCATCTGAGTTAATAGAATAAGAATATTTAAACTTTTCTTTAACAATATCTTTATTTGTAATAACCCATGGCACATCTTGCAATACTAAATTACCACCGGAATCTCGTTCTGGTTGTGGTTGTTTTTCTCCTTCATCTCCAACCCATTCCCATTCTGGTACTTTATATGTTATTAATGGATCATGACCAGATACTTTTTCAACTTTAGTAGCATGGGGAACTATTAAGATGTCTCTATGAGGTCCCGTGCTAAATAAATCTCTATATTCATCAGGATAGTCCCATCTCATATATAGAATGCCCCTTTCTACTTATTTTGAAAAAATCTAGTAGCAATAAAAGTAAGTAGCATTATTTACTCTTATTACTACTAGTCATACCCTAAATTACAGAAGCATTATCCAAATTATTATTTCGATAATCCGCCTGTAACCTATAAAATGATATGAATACCCAAGAGGGAGTCGAACCCTTATTACATGATACCTATTATCTCTTGAGTATGTTATTTTAGTTTTTATTGAGTTATTTCTTTATCTATAAAAGTGTCATATAGGATGCATATATAATAATTTCTTCTGTTTTATCTTTATTTTGTTTTATAAGCGTAACAGAATAATCATTTGAAGATTTTACTATATATCCTTTGTTTAAAAATTCAGGAGAAGATAATACCATTCTCTCATATTCATAATTATATGTTTTCATCTTTATCTCCTAAAATAGTTTTATAAACGATACTTTCCAAATCCATAATTAGTAATTCTATTTACATACTCAACACACTTTAAGGCAATATCAACAGCTTTAGGATTTTGTTCTCTTACAGATAACAGGAAATCCTCTACAGATACATATTCATCTATTGGTAGCTTTTTATGTGCATTTATATCATTTAAAAACGTATCATATATTGCATCTCTTTGCTCCTGTGTCATCTTTCTTCTCCTAAAAAGTTATTTTATTGGTACTTAATTTATATAATAAACCTTCTCAAAGAAATACTCATAGACGGCTATTATGGACAGTAAGTTTCGCTATGAGTATCTCTAAGAGAAGAATTTATTAACTAAGTAATGAAATGTTCATTTTATTGGATATTAATATTTAATGCAATATATATATAATCGGGGCTGTATTGAAACATCAGTAGTATAATAATTATATAAATAGGCATACCATTTACCATCTTGACGTATTAACCAAGGCGTAATTGTGTTTGCTTGGCTGGCATATCTATCAAACACTATTGATATTGGTTGATACCCCGAAGGAATCATACTGTCAATATCATATCCAATAGCATTTTGAGCCGCTATTGTAACAGCAGAATCAAAAGTATAGAATACTCTACTAATTCCCAAATTATTTATAATATTCCCTAGAACTTCAACATCCCCTAACGATGCTATCTCACCATTCTTATAACTGAATGACATATTGGTTCCATTAGTGCTGACATAAGCGTAATCCTTTAGGAGTGAGATTTCTTTGGGTGTGAGTTGGATGGTAAATGGTGTTTCTAATTCGTAGCATATCTGTAAAGGATGTGATGCTAAATTTGTTTTAAAAGTCTCCAGTGTTATAACTGCTCCGTAGTTAACATAAATATAGTTACTAATTCTATCATATGATATTATATGTGGATTTGCTCCAGCATTTGATTGCTCATAATAGATAGAAGGACTATAACTCGAAAACCAATTTTCATAAGCATGAGTAACAGAACCGTCTGCACAATTTGTCAGCTCTTGTTGAGCGGCAAATAAAGATTGATAACCAGCACCTGCAAATTCCCATCCCTCATCAGAACTGCCATCAAATATTGCATACCCTCTGTCTACCGTTAAAATTCCTTTTTCAACGTCAAGTGTACCACCGTAGATGGTTTGTCCTAATGTGTGTTGAATGTTGGTGAGAGGATTATAAGATTCCCAAGTATTATCACCACCAACCCTAACCATTGGATATATATGCATATTAGATGGAGATGATGATGCTAAAAATTCTAAAAATATAGATACTATATCATATGGTAAAGTTATACTTACATCATTTAATAAAGCATCATAAGTTCCATTAGAATATTTACAACTCAAATTATAACCTTCTACACCAGTAGTCGCTTTTATAGTTAAACCTGCTTTAAATGGCGTTTCTCCATCTATAATATTATCTGCATTAGTGATAACAATATAAGATGACTGAGATGATGTTTCGATTCTATTGGCAATAAAAGAACCATCTTGATTAATAGTATATTGTACACCATTCATTGTTCTTGTTACTGCTTTATTTTCTAATATATTTTTTCTACAAGATAAAACCTCAATTTTATCGTAACCAGAAATTGCACGAACATTACTAGGACTGGGATCTCCGCTACCAGCTTGAATAGGTTCTAATGTTATAACTGGATTAATTGCTAACTGATTACTTTTAAGTCCACTTATACTAATAGGATTACCACTAGCGTTACTTGTTGTTTTATCAGCTGACCATCCTGCATCAGTAAGATTACCACTTGCATTTAGCCCTGCCAAATTTCCCGCAGTAGGGGAAGCAACTTTATCTACTTTATCTGCAACAATATCAACAACTTCATCTATAGCATCCTGGGTATTAGTTGCTTCTAACTCACTCGTAGTGTTATCATATCCAACTCTATTCGCTGGGTATGTGTTAGGCATAGCAGGCTGAGTATCATGCTGTTCCCATCCTGTCGCAGTAGCCTTGTAGAAATAACCATTTATATAGTCAGCAGTTGTACTACCTATATACTGCACTATAGTTCCCAAAGGAACAGATGAATAAGTTGGCATTGTAGTTGCCTGGATATTGTTGCCACCAGCTAATCCTACTAAATGTCCAAACTCACTTAATATTTCTGCCATGGTATGTTCCTCCTTATTTAAAGAGACGTACTTTATTTAAAGTATTTCTCATTTCTTTTAAAGCTTCTTCTTCTTTTTTCTTAATTTGTTTTTTCTGTAATGCTTTATAAATATCGCCAGCATAAACATCTTCCATGGTGACTTCATTAGTTGCCATGTTGTCTAACTCTTTTGCGATTGATTCTATCATATTTTCAACAAAGTCTAATCGTTCTTTTTTCTGTTTACCAAATCCAAAGTAACCTGTTGGAGCTACATAATCAGTTATATTGCCATTATATTTTTCGTCATTATCTTTTAGATACCGATCAAGAACCCTCATAATACCATTATCTTTTATCTTGTCAAGCTTCTTAGTTTCTCCATCATATGCTTTTTTAACAGCATCCATCAAATCTTCTTTGTCTTTGTTAATAATCTCTTTAGAAGTATCAATATATTTTTTGGTCTTCTCAATAATTTCCTTATTCTTCTTAGTGCCTTCTTTTATTGCAGCATCTCTTGCATCTTGGTTTGCTTTAAGGTTTTCTTTTCGTCTTACTCTTTCAGCGGCTTCTTGTTGGAGCTGTTCTTGTTTACTTTTAAGTTCTCTTTGTGTTACTCTTTTAGCAGCTTCTTGTTTGAGCTGTTCTTGTTTACTTTTAAGTTCTCTTTGTGTTACTCTTTTAGCAGCTTCTTGTTTAAGTGTTTCTTGTTTACTTTTAAGTTTATACCAATTTGCTTCTTTCTTATTTGTTTCTGCTTCACCAGCTCTTCTCTGTGCTTCTCTCTCGGCTTCAGCTTCTGCAGCTGCCTGGTTATTATTATATTGAGGAGTACTCTTTCTATAATCCTCTGAAAGTTTCTTTGTGTCGTTAACTATTTTATCAGTTGCCTTATTAACAGCATTATCTATTGATACATTAATAATATCTTGTGTAGATAAAGGTTTAATATTCTTTAAAAGTTCATCTGTTTTCTTTTTCTTCTGCTCAGCTTCCCATGCATTACGTTTCTGAGCTTCGACATGAGCATCCCATTCGGCTTTAGTTTTGTAATATCTATAATTACCGGGCTGGCCTTCTCTCATATAATAATTGGCATCATCACGTTTTGTGCCTTTAAGAGAACTATGCTCAAGTTCGTATTTTGTTTTCTTTGAATAAAATTCTATTATATTCATAGTCTTTCCTTTCTTTATATTCCAATCTGCCATATTCTTACTAACAAATATCATAGGAGGTACACGTGGAAAAATTTTTGTGTTCAGAATATGGCGAGAATGAATATTAATATTTTTACCAGTAATTATAGCTTTGTAATTACTTACTATTTTGATTTTTTCTTTTAAATTTAATTAACTTGTTGGTGTTATAAGTTCCCATGCAGATTGAGCTGAAGTATACCTATTAATCCAAATATATAGTTTCTGTTTTTTTTCTTTTTATGTTTTATAGCTTTTAATCATGGGTTCATCCTTAATGGAATAATATAAGCCCAGCAGCACGGCCGCTATAGGTCACGCCATCCTCGCGCACAAAGCCAACGCTGTCGGCATCCACGGCACTGACAGAGGACGCTATAGACCTCAACCAAATCCAAGTCCAACCGAATATTTGGTTAAAAGAATATTTAGCAAATAGATTTAATTGTTTATGTCCTTCACCTTGCTGATATTTATCTGCTGACCATATTTTAGCACCAGCCAACTGACATTCTGTAAGAGCAGCAATATACTGACTATGAGTATTCTCATCTGACCAATACCAATTTCCAAGTTTATTCCATAACTTTGTATGACCTAACAGATGTTCTAATCCTGTACTACCGCCGAATAATGCTATCATATCTGCTTTGATAATATCTAATGCTGAACCAGACAGATAACTATGTAATGTCGATTGGTTATAACCTACATCAGTAATATCGGAACTTGTATACCACTGAGAACTCTGCATAGTATCAACAACAATACCTATATGATGTACTGACTCAACTGCATACTGATCATATCCACCATAGAACGTATCCATATCAGCAAGCCAATATCTAAAGTTATTACTTGCCTGAGATGTACCCATAAAGTAATCGCCAATTTTATATCCATACTTCTCAAGATTCTGTTCTGATACTGCAGTAGTCAATCTTGACAAGTCGTTTGTAATATCCCTAGGAGTATGGTCAGATAAAAGAATAATTTTGTCCTTCCCAATACCGCTATCTACAAGGTTTCCAGATGCGTTCAATGTAGCAAGATTATCTGCTGTTGCTGAAGTTACCTTGTCGGCTTTGCCAGATTGTAAAGCAGAAATATTATCTGCATTAGCTTTTCCTTTGTTACCTGCGTATGCCGTACTTGAAGTCTCGCCTAATGCGAGGCTCTCGGAAATTTCTACATAAGCAGAACCGCTCCATCTATATGTATTATCACTTATGAGGTCAACATATATTTTTCCGGTCTCGCCAGTGATGGCATGTTCATGTTCAGAATCGGAATAAAATACTCCGTTATAAAGATATCCCTCTATGATATTATCAACGTATGGCGGCAACTCTGATGCAGGGACTTTACCATTTGCATCTAAATCTGCCACGCCGTTTGCCACACCAGTATTTTTAAATGCTGCAGTGCCAAGCTGTTGCCCTGCTCCCTGAGCCGGGTAGTCAGTAATTATATATCTATGTGCAGCTTTCTCTGTCTCGGTTAATGCCTGGTAAGCTGCCCAAGTAATAGTAATTGCGTATGCTTTATTTATTTTATTAGCATATGGAGTTAGTACTGATACTGCATTTTCTTTATCCATAAAATGTTTCTTTGGCATCTCTTTTACCTCCATTTTGATTTTTTAAAATAGAAAGCAGTTTCCGTTTATGGAAAGTGTTCTATATTTTGATTTTTTAAAATAGAAAGCAGTTTCCGTTTATGGAAAGTGTTCTATATTTTGATTTTTTAAAAAGAAATAGAGGCTAAGCCGATGAAAGCCTAGCCCCTTGATTTGGTTACAGTTCCGTAAAATTAATTAATTGTTAGGGCGTTACAGTTCCGTTCAGGATGTCAATAAGATCCTGTACTTCTGTGCTTGTAAGTGACTCTGCATCAGCAGCTTCGATCAGATCAATAATTGTTACATCATCAACTTCTGCTGCAACCCAAGGACCTGCTACAGAATGAGCTGTAGTAAACTTGTACAGAACATCCTGATATGTAACAATATCACCAACTGCATACACACCAGCAACAGGATCGAACTCAGGAGCAAGATCATTTCTTACTAAATCAATCCTTCCGCCAAGTGCTGCATCAGCTGCCTGAAGAGTCTTAACAACAGTGTCAAGATTGATCTTAGTAACCTCTGAAGCAACCCAAGCACCAGGTGTATCATGAGCTGTAGTAAATTTGTAGAGTTCATCATTGTAAATTACAAGATCACCTACTGCATATGTTCCACTTGTTGCATCGAATGCAGGAGCGATATCTGTCTGAGTCTTATCAATTCTTGCATTAGCACCAGCGATTCCTGCTGTAGCAGCTGCTGCAACTTCGTTGATGATCTCTTCTACAGTTACATCCTCAACCTTTGAAGAATCCCAAGCACCTGCTACATCCTGAGCTGTGGTAAATCTGTAAAGGAAGTTGTTATGTGTAACAATATCACCAACTTCATATGTCTCTGTCTCAAGGAACTTGTCAGCGATCATAGCTGCTACATTACCAATTTCTGTATAGATAGCAGCTACATCAATGAATCCAGCAAGTACATCAAACTTAAGATCAGGTGTAGAAGCGGTTCCAACATCAGCAATTGCTACATTGGTTCCAGCAGGATAAACATTACCGGCACCTTCTACGAATCTTGAGTCAGTTGTGAACTCTTCAGTAAGATTGTAGGTCCAACCTACCATACTTGCCTGAAGTGTTGCAGGAAGTCCATTAAAAGCTACTGAACCGTGGAACACATATGCTCCATCAACCGCGTCAAATCTGAGTTTAATCGCTTCCATTAATGCGGTAGCGTTACTCATGTCAACAAAATGTTTCTTTGCCATTTCTTTTTCCTCCTTAAGGTTTTAAGATTTGTAATAGCTCGGCCATTTCCTCTTCGGAAAGACCATCAACAGTGTCGTTCACTTCCATTTCATCCCATTTGTAAGATTGGCTGTCTTCATCAAAGATGCATTTATAGAAGTGACCTGAGGTGAAACTTAAATTAGTCTCACCAATATATTGCGTTACTCTACCTAGAAGTACTCTCTTTGGAGTAGGCATTTTTGGATACTGTACCAAATTATTTTGAGGTACCCAATAATAACCATCCCACAAATAGAATATTCCTTCTTCGATAGCGTAATACATTTTTCTATCGGCAGATGTAAATATTGGTGGTAACATGGTACTGTTTTCTACAATATCGTAATTACCATCTGGACTGCCGATTTCGTTCCACTTTCTATCGTCAAATACTGTATCACTGTTTTCTGCAATACAACGATAGAAGCAGGACGCATAAATAACAAGATCACCATATTTATAGAGATTACCAGATTCCCATACATAAATAGGTGTTCCGTCATTTACTACCAATTGTGACTCTCTTACTTCACCAGCATCGTTCTTCCATTCAAAAGTAACGATGTTTACGCCATTGCGTTTTTCGACAGATTTTACTTTACAGGGGGCGCCTTTAAGTCCGCCAAACTGCATTGCTGTTTCATCAGTATATTTTTTGCTAAGAGCGTAAGTGATAATATCTACACCAGCCATATTATTAACCTCCTATCCTCTCCCAAATATCCTGTGAATTAAGCATGTAGACCTCTCCAGTAGATATGACCATACACTGAGAGCCAAACTCAACTGGTGCAGAACCATCAAATGTCGGATCGGAGTATCTATAATTCTGTTCTACTCCACGACGTTTTGATGTTGGTAGATTAATAATGTCATTGTCTGTGTCTGCATAAAATACTTTCTGACTGGCAGTTGATGACTGATTGTGATCTAACCAATACATCTTTTATTCCTCCTTTCGTATGTTATATATTAACCCAATCTGCATAAATTAATTTATACAGTAATACACTGTTTAATATGTTTTAGAAATATCTTGCTTGGGTAAGGATTCGAACCCTACCTGTTAAAACATTGCCACTCTGACACCAAGCAACCCATTACGGTATTCAATTGTTTTTTTTTGTTGTTGTTAAAGACTAACCGATTAAAGCCGGCCTTTTTAATCAATTAGTTGAAATCATTAGAGAAATTATGAATATCTTTTACTGCATTTTATTCAGAATTTTTCTAATTGTTTCAGCCTCGTTCGGATCTCGAGTGTTATTAAGCATATCTTCGAGTTCCATTCTTGCATCAGATCCTCTTGAATATGAACGTCTCATGTTTCTACCTGAGTATCCATCATTTCCACTTTCTACAGTATATGTCCCTCTGTAAGAATTACCTGAATATCTTCGGTCCCACATAGGTTCATTTCTATACATCATATTACCAGAGTATCCATCTCCCATCTGCTCCATGTCCTCGATTTCGTAGATTTTCTTAAGTGTTGACTTTGTATCTTTTATAATATCCAAGATTTTATAAAGAAGGTCAACATCAGCCGGAGACATAACATTCTTATTTTGATCAAGTCTGTTATTTATCTGAGATAATTCTAAAGTGACTCTTTCACACGTTCTGTGAAGTTCTTTTTCCAATTCTGCCATTTAATTGTTCTCCTTTCTTGGTTTAGGCTCGGTCTATTACAATATTAGCATTTGAAACTGTGATTGGTTGTGTTGAAATATTTCTTATAGAAATATTAGAACAAGTACAAATATAAGGTACTTGTACAATCACACTAACACTAACATTGAATGGTTCGTTTACAGCTGCTGGTGTAACTTCCATAATGGCACTTGAATCTTCTTCACCATCTACAAATAAAGCAAGTGAAATAGTTTCTACAGTACCATCAGTAGGTATTTCTATATTTGCACCGAAACTTATCAAATAATTACTATTTCTTTTCCAGCACTGACAAACATTCAGGTTCTGTCTAAAGAAACGATTGACAAGTCTAAATACACCACTACCATCTCTATGATAAATAAATCCTTCAAAGCAAGGTACTGGTGATTCGTTAAATATAACACTAGCGTTCGCAGCTACAAGCTGGTCGCCACTATTACTATATTCAGCTGACATAACGACCACCCCCTTAAGCTACGAAACCATTGTTTCCACAACAGCCTCCGCCATTATTGCAAGTGAATATAGGGGTCTTACCGTAAACAGGTACAGTATTAATTGGACAGTTATTTAACCTGTTGTATAAGTTATCTACTTCTTGGCTAAATCCCTGTGCAATAAATGCATTCTGTGCAGTCTGAGATGCTGCAAGGTCTTTCATTGACAAATCCTGACGAAGTCTTGCAATCTCGTCATTCTTTGATTCAACCTGAGCCTTAACGCCGTCAAGTTCTAACTGACAGAGTTTGTCAAGTATTGCCTGAGTTCCACGCGTCTGCGCATCAATAATATCTCTTGTATTATTAGCATCAGATGTTCTTGTCATATTCCCTTCAGACTGTACTACATTCTGTATTCCAACAGTCGCTAAGCGATTATCACAACAGCACTGAGCTAACTGAGACTGAAGATTCATCAATCCCTGCGTGTTAGCTGTCTGGGATGCGAAACTCCTCTCAAGATCTGAAATCTGGTTTGTATAGAGCTGATTAGCAATTGCATTCTGAGCTCCATTCACAGTCGCGTTAACTCCCGCAAACCCGGCACAGAGTGAATTTTGAACATCACCAAATCCTGATACTACACCATTCTGTATTCCATTAATTGTAGTATTCAGCATCTGATCTCTGAAACCGTCATTGATCTGGTTAGAATTATTGAGCCAAGGATAAAGGCCATTTGTTCCATTGCCTCCACCAAAGCCGTTTCCATTACCCCAACCTCCGAAAAGACCAAAGATCAGAAACAAAATTATCCAGCTACCCCAATCACCATTACCAAAACTACCACAGTTACTATTTCCGTATCCCATCATAGGGCTTACAGGCATTACCATGTTATCATTTGTACTAATCATAATTAAAATCCTCCATAAGTATTATTTTTTTGTGTTATATATTTAATACCTATTTTGAATTGTTTTATGAAAAATATTTTTCAGGCCGGCTTAAAACAATTCTCAATAAGTATTGAAACCTAATTTATTGTGAATTGTTAAAAGCTCCAGGGTACATATTCCTAGACTGCTGGTAAGCTTTATTATATTGATCTTGACTAATTTTGCCATTTTGCATTAAATACTGGATAATGGCATTTGGGTCATTCATATTAACATTTTGTGGTATATTTATTCCACGCATTTTCATAACTTGAAATAATTGTTGGATCATATTAGCCATCATTCTCTACCTCCCTTCTTATTATAATTCTTATTGAAGTTTGGTTTAGAATTCTGATTAATCAATTCTTTTAATTCTTCTATACTTGTCCTTAATGAACTCATTTCAAGATCATTAGAAGATTTGTATTTCTCGAATTCTTCTTTGAGAGGATTCTGTTCAGCTTGTGAATTTTCATTTACAGGTTCAACATAATCTTCTCTTTTATAGACAGTAAATACTGGTTTATCATTTGGAGCAAACCCTAAGGTTTTAGTATAAAAGTATAATCCATTTTGATCTTCAAATACTAAATGATTACCTGGAGCAATTGGCCATCGTTCAGCTTCAGATCTATCTCTAGTAAAATTGTAAGTATATGAATTATTATATACTTGGTTTAATTGTTCTTGCCTCTGTTGTGCTTGCATATTCTGATATGGAGGCATCTGATATAAATTATTCTGTGGGTAAAATTGATTTGGATATGTCATTCGTTTTCTCCTTTCTTATAAATCCTATCAACACTTTCTAAACAAATTTTTTCTATACTCATTGGATAATCACAACCAATAGTACCATCTGGATAATTTGTTAGATGTACACAACCTTCACAAGTTACAGTTTCTTCTTCGTCCATATGTTTCTCCTTTCATTTTTTATATTTTTGTAAAATAGTACAATACTGACATATTACCTGAATCGAACGTATCTATATAGCACGAGTTAACAACTGCTACAGTGTGCCGTCCATCTCCTACTATATATACACCACGCGGATGATCTTTAATAAAATCTTTTAAAGTATAACACATTGGACAAGTATCTGGTATTAAGAATCTTTTATAACCTTTTTTAATTAAGTAATTCCACCAAATTGCGTTAAAGTTACCCCAATTCTTATGTTCATAACCTTCAATCATTAAGTCCAAATACACATCATCCCAACTTCGTCCAGTAGCTGTTGCGATTGCTCGTATAACACAATCATCAACAAGTATTCCATGAGGGTTTTCATTTAACTGTATATACCCCAATTCACCTGATCACCTCGATTCTTTTAAAAAGAGCTGACCCTAGAAGAAATTCCTCAGAGCCAGCTCCAACGGAGAAATAAAAATGTTTTTAGTTACATTTCTTGTATAGTTATTGATAAAGGACTATACTTGTCATAATGACCAAATATTGGTTGTACCCATGCATTATTATCTATTTTGATAAAGAACTTACCAGTATAGTTAATACGTTGCATGACATCAGTACCAATACCAGCTTTAATATCTAGCATATTATTAACAAACACTTGTAAATCTACATATGCAATACCATCACCATTTAACTGTTTACTTTGTTCAATACGATACATGAAGTCATTATATCGTTCCATAGTAGGAAAAATCATTTCAAATTTTCCAGTAACTTTCTTTCTTGTTACTATCCTATGTGTTTTGTAATCAGCATCTTCCCAATCTTCAGTAACATCTTCGGAATTAACATCATATGTCGGAAGTTTAATACAATCTGTAAAGTCGTCCCAACCAATATTTATTTGATCACCATTTTGTTCATAGACAGGAAGACAGAATAATGGTCTGTTTAAAGCATAATATTGAAGTTTATATCTTATTCCTTCACCAACTGGATCATGAATCCATGGTTTTGTTGGACTAGTACTAGTCTCTTTTCTAAATAACCTAAGCCATGCCCTGGTATACCATAGTGCATGAGGATCTATATTTGGTATTGTAAACCCAACGAGATGCATATCTGGAGAGAAACCAAGTATATTACGAAAGGATCTCATAATAACTGATGAACTAGTATTACCATCTGCCCTATATGGTTTTCTCCAGAAATCTGCTTTAAGAATATTCTCGCCAGTTAATTTGGAATCGGGAGGAACTATATCTTTATGTTCAGCGGTTGCTGCAGAGCCAGGAGTTGTAGTATAGTACACTCTTAAACTCTCAGCTTCTTTAAAAACATATGATGATTTGTATTTAAATTGTATTATTCCGCTAAGATCAAATTGCCCGGTTGATGCATTATATGTTATATTTCTATTAGAATAATGTATTTCACCTCTTGATGACATTAAATATTATTCCTCCTTTCCTCAATATGCTAATGGATTTTTACCAGTTTGTCTAAATTTTTGTCTATTCATATTTACAACAGTTTCATAAATATTATTTGTATCAGCTTCAGTATTAATATTGATATCGATGATGTCACCTTCTGCAACCATTTGCATGAATGAATTAACAACAGTAGTTAATGTTGCAACTTTGTTAGACAAATCCGCAAATGAACCATTGTAATTCGGTGTATCATCTTTAAATGAATTAAGAGTAGCTTGAGCAGTTGGCATAAAATTATTCAATGCTGTGTTTACACCTTTTACTCCATTTTGAATTGATGTATCATCAAGTATAGGAGTAATAGTAGGCTGAATAGTATCATCGTCAAGTGAATCTACCATTGCCTGCAAACCAAGTTTAGTAGTATCAGTCATTAAATCTGTTGCATCAGTAAGAGTACTTAACACGCTTGATATGTTTTCATCGATACCAATATTAAAACCTTGCATAAAGTAATCCATTATAGAAATCGCTTCAGTCGAAGGAGATTTAATGCCTAATGCCTGACGTATTGTTTGAATCATATCATATGTTACTTGAGCTGCTTTTAGTTTGCCATCTTTATCAATACTTAGCCAACCTTCATCCATACCAAGTTGGAATAGTCTAAATATTTCTTTAGCATCATATTTGAGATTAGTTGAATCCATAAAATCTTTGAAAACACTCATATCTTTATCTGATAAAGTTGAATATTTACCATGGGTTTTGGTCCAATCTTCTCTAATATCACGAGTAGCAATATCAAAAGTAGCTTTTTCTAATGCTTCAGCTCCTCTTTTTTTAGCTTCAATTAATTCTTTTTCACGTTCTTCTTCTTTCTTAGCTTCTTCAGCTTCTCTTTCTTTAATACGTTCAAGAGCAGCTTGTTGTTCAGGTGTAGTACTGCCAACATTTAAGAATTTCTTGTCTTTATCTTTACTAAGTTTATTGGTCGCATTAGTTATAGTATCATCTATTTCTTGTGTATACTCTTGAATCTTCTTTGTTCCAACAATATCACCAAAATATGTTTCATAGAAATCTTTTTGCGAAAGCCAATGCAATTTCTGATCTTTTGTTAAATCTGTATATTCTTTAGAACTCATAAATTTTATTAAAGAATCATAAGCTTCTTTTATTTCATCTCTATAAACATTTTTAGCATTTGACCATCTTGCAATTTCAGAAGTATCATTATTAGTATAAGCATTTTGAAGACCATAATAGATTTCTTGTGCAGTTTCATAAGTTGTAAGATCATCTTTATCTTTTACTTTAATGCCGCCAACACTAATGTCACGCAAATATCCTAATATACTAGTTACTAAGTCAGTTTGTTGCGTAATATTATAACTTAATAAACCAGTGCTGGGGTCAAAAGCATTACCAAATTTAGTCTTTAAATCTTCAATCTGCTCTCTTGTAAGTTTTTCTGTTAAAGTATACCCTTCTTTATTTAATAAGCCATCAATTTGTGTACTAATAGTTCGAGCTTTTTCATTTGCTTCTTCTTCAATATAACCTCTACTAGCAACATAATCATAAAACTTTTGGAATTCTTCAGTAGAACCATTTATTGCGTCAAAAAGAATATGTCCATCAGCATCAATTAATGTACCATATGACTGTAATTTTTTCAAAATAACACCTTTGTATTTTTCAAATTCTTCAGTCATTTCTTCGTCAGTAAAATTAACTTTACCTGATTCAAAAGTAAATATTCCTTCATGTGAATCATTATAATAACTCTTTAAAATATTTTTAAATGTTTCTTCTAATTCAGGCATTAGTATTTCGTTTTGAGCATCTTCTTCTTCACCTTTATAATGAACATAACTAGATGATAATAATGCACTTGCATAATCTTCTAATCCTTGCGACAATTCAATAAATGTTACTTCTTTTCCAGAATCGATTTTATCTCTATAATCTTTGAAAATATTAACAACATCTTCGGCACTTAATGCTATATTCTTATTTTGTGTTGTGGCCAATTTTAGTAAATTAGTAAAATTACTATATTTTCCATTTACATCATTTTGACTTAATACTTTATCAAAATAATTAATTAATTCTTGATTACCACTATAAATTTGTTTAGCACGACCTTTACCACTAAGAAAATCTAAAGCATCTTGTACCCATCCGCCACCAAATGTTAAAACATTACTAATACCCATCATAATGCCTTGTCCAATTTTATCGCCTAAATTACTTGCTTCCTTTTCTATACCACCATCTTTAGTAATATTATTGATAGCTTCTTTAACTTCATCTGGAAGTAATTCTTTTATCTTATCACCAGCATTACTAATAGTTTCGTCAACAATACCACCATCACCATTAAATAAATTACCAAGAGTCGAAGCAAAATCTCCATCTATTCCAAAGAAACCAGTAATCTTTCCACCAATATCTGAAAGACCACTATCAATCTTTTCTTTAAGATCTGGATTATCAAATGCATCACTTAAACCACCACTAAATATACTACTAAGTGTATCTGCAAAACTACCACCCTTAGCTGATTTATTAGCAATTTTTGTTTCAAGTTCAGCAAGCCCTTTAAGTTTTTCGTTTGTCTTAGTAATTTCATCTTTATAATCTGCTTGTGCTTTAGCCCATTCTTGAGGATTAGTTTGCTGAAGTGATGCATTTTGCTTATTCCAAGCATCCATCAACTTATTACGTTCTTTTATGAGGTCATCATATTTCTTTTGTTCCTCCTCAGTAAGACCATCATCACCAAGGAATTTACTAAAGAATGAATCAAAAAAACCTTCACCAGCTTTTTCAGCTTCTTCATCAATATCTAAATTATCCCATATGCCTTTCATGCCTTCTTGGGCTTTCTTAATGGCGTCATCCATACCTTCAGTAAATCCTTCGGCCATATCTGCACCAGCTGATTTATTTTTATTAGTTTCATCTCCCATACCATTTATGAAACCTCTAACAACAAATCGACCATTCTCATAGAATACTTTTGAAGGTGAAGCTATACCAAGTTCATCACAGAATGATTCATTGGTAAGATCTGCCATGCCGACAGCGGTCTTTGTTATAAGACTCTTACTCTGTTTAATACCAAGATTAAGACCTTGTGCTAAATACTTACCATTTTGAGCCATTACTTTTGAAGGTGATTTGGTTTTAGATTCTTTCTTCCAACCTTGATTAAATATACTGAAGGTTGTTTCACCAAGACCAAATACATCTTTAAGCATACTTGCACCAACAGCAACAGCAGCAAAAGCAGCAGCCATTACAGCTAATCCAGCCGCTATTTCTAAAGAAGTCATCATAAAACTATGACCAACTTGTGCAGTAGCAAATGAGCTAATCATTGTAGTTAATACATAGAAAGGAACAATGATTGCTGCTAAACCGCCAAGTATCTCTGTTAGTTCGGTACCACGTAATAAGTTAAATGCTTCAAATATCTTTGGTACTACAAATGCAAGAAGTAATAAATTAGCAGCTAGACCAATAATGGATGCAACAAGACCTTTTATACCGCCATGATGACTAACGCCGGCTTTTTGTACTTCTGCCATAGTATGCATCATTATACCGATAATAGCGGCTATTCCAAGCAATGTTGAAGCTATAACTTCCCAAGAAATATTTTCTAATCTTGCTAATGATGGAATCAATACTAAACCAACTTCACCAAGTATTACTGTTATTAAGAATAATGATGAAAGAATTGTAGCAAATTGTCGTTCATTTAATTTAATATTTCCAACACTATTTATAAATTTTGAGATAAATAACAATATAAGACCAACTGCAGCTAATGTCGAACCAATAAGTGTAGCTATCATTCCTATATAGCCAATTTCTGTTCTAAAAATGCTTCGCATGTATAAAGCTGAAAGTGTTATTTCTCCAACTAATATTAATAATGATATAAATGTTAATTTAAGTATATTGAAAGTATTTTCATTATATGATGATGTTGAAACTTTTGTAAAGAATATCGTAAGAGCTGCAAATACTCCACCAATTAATAACAATGTACCTATTACAACTGTAGATATAGTTCCAATGTAACCCAAAGTATCAGTATAAGCTAATTTTATAAATATAGCACTTGTTGTTAATAGAAATATTAAACCACCAATTGATATAAATGTCGCTACAATTACAGATAAAATACTATCTATATTAGTCATATAAGCAGTTCTAAATGAATTACTAATTGACTTTATAGCTTTTGATAATATAAGCATTGACAGTGCTAATATTCCCAATATTGTAACAGCCATAGTTCCAATAACAGTTAATGCATCGCCAATATTACCCTCATACATATATTTTATAGCAGCTAGCATTCCAACAAATGAAGCTGTTAATACACCAATAAATATTGATAATGTATTTACTAAACGAACAAGATCATTTCTTGCTGTGGCATCATCTTTAGTTGTTTTAACAATCATTTTGGCAAATACTCCAAAGCCAACCATTATTGCTAAGAAAGTACCAAGAACAAGTAATACTGAACCAACACTTAATTCTTTACCTTGATCTTCAAATATATGTGACAATACAACAATAGAAGCAATAACGGCTCCCATGGAAAGTATTATTGTTAACCATGTTTTAGCATTTATTCTTCTTAATTCACCCATAAGTGAAGATAAACCTTTAAGTATTCTTTCAATTGCAATACCGATTAGTAATGATAATAAACCAAGTGATGCTGCAGAACTTAAAAGACTTGTATTATCTATTTTGGATATTTCTTGTAACATAGGTATCATGAAATTTTTAATTACATGTACTATATTACTAAATACTAAACCAGCTGCCAATATCTTTAAACTGCCACCTTTTCCATTAGCACCAGCAGTTAATAAATAGAATGACGCACCAATACCAAGTATTGTAGTAACTACCATAAGAACTGCTTGCATGTACTGAGGAAACTTGTCTACATTTTGAACCAATTCATCTAGCATTGGCATTACTATAAATACTGTAGCAGCAATCATAGCAACAACACCAGCAGCAACTGCTAAACCACTTTTAAGATTACCTGATGTTGCTAAAAATCTTGACATTACTATTGTAACAATTGTCATTACAGTGATTAAAGCAACAAGCATACCAAATGCTTCCCAAATCAGTCCAGTATCCTTTTTATTAGTCACAAATACACCAGTTAATGTTTTAATAGCTATTGCCAAAAACATTATTGATGCACCAATACCAACAAGTGCTGCAGCAACAGCAGCCAAATGTTTAACAATACCAGATTTCTTTAATACTTTACCTATTAACCATAATGCACTTACTATTGTTAATATTGGAGCTAGAGTTCCAAGTATTGTACTAAATAATCGTTCAACATTTAATTTCTTTTCACCAGTCTTTTTTCCGTTTTCATCAACTACATCATCAAATAAACTATTAAATGCTAATCTAAGTAAGAATATAGCACCTATAGTTGTAATAATAGCTGCTGTTAAACCAAATAACATTCTTGCAGCTGATTCAAGAGGATCTGCTTTGAAAAAGTCCCAAATGTTTTCAGCACCATGATTAAACTTGGTCATTAATGTTAATGCAGTTAAGAATACACCTAATGCTATAGCAACGCCAAGTAACATATTCTTTAAAGTTTCAAGATTCTGAGTAGGTAAAAATGATATTGCTGTAAGTACACCAAGTACAAGACCTGCTGCTATTGCAAATTTAAGCAATGAAGTCGATATTGCATTCATTGTTTGCGCTTTGAAATAGGTTCCGATCTGTTTGATTGTCTTAGCAGTATTTCTGAATACTTTAAGCAAACCACCTGAACCAATTATCTTTACAATACCTCTTAATACTTTGAATAATTCAAGAGCTCCAATTGTTTTAATTGATTTACCTATAACTTCCAATATATGAAGAATATCGCCAGTCTTGAATGCTTCACCTATATCATACATACAAGCAGCAACGCCTTCAAACAAAGCAAATAAAGTAGGTCTTATTACATTTGTATAAAGCCATCTTATAATAGTTCCAACTTCATAGAAAACATCTTTTAATGAATTGATAGCATGACCAACTTTACCACTAGTTGCAGCTTCATCAAATCCAAGTAATGCTCCAATAGTACTACCAATTTTTGTGATAATATTATCGAGCATTGCGGCTAACATTTTTAAGAAGTTTCCAACACCACTTCCACCTTTAAATCTATTAAATATATCTGCTAATGACTCTGTTGAATTCCAAGCTTTCTTAGCTTTATCACCAATATTTTTGAAACCATCAGCAACATTCTTTAATACATTACCGCCATTTCCACTAAATAATCCTTTAAGTTTATTAATTAAATCGCCTATTGTGTTAGCAATAAATGAAATAACTGGTCCTAAAAATCTTCTTAATACACCAACAAGATTAATTACAACTGACAATATCACCTGAAGAATAGTCTTTAATACTTCTCCAACAGTTGCCATTGCTTGTACTTGATCTACACCTTTTTCCCAACCAAAGAAAGCATCTGCTATACTAGCTAATAATTCAAGTATTGTACCAAATATACTATTGCCAGCTCCGAATAAAGTATCGAATATTGGTTTGATAATATTATTCCAGATACCAAGTATAGCTTTGCCAATTAACCTAAAGAATGATACAACACCTCTAAGTATTCTTGCTAATCTTTTTATTGTTTCTTCACTTGGTCTAATTTTATCAGTTAATTCTTTAAATCTTAAAGCGATTGAATTTAATGCATCTTGTACAGTTTTGGATTGAGGTAAAAATTGTCCAATAACAGATCCAATAACTTTAATTAAAGTAGTAATAGGACTAAATAAGTTCTTTATACCTTGTGAAATGTTACGGAAGAATGATGTCTTGCCAAGATTTTCCATTAATCTATAAAATCTTAAACCATCATTTCTTAACTTTTCACTAAATGATAATAATCTCTTACCGCCTATATTGTCTTCTGTAACCTGATCCCAACCTTCACGAAGATTAAATAATAATGACTTAAAACCAGCTCCAAAAGCATATATACCTTGAAACATTCTTGTACGACCATCTACAAAAATAGTATTTTCTAATGCTTCATTTAATGTTTCAAGTTCTTTTTTAACTTCTTCAATTCTTTTTTTATCAGCCTTTGTAAGGTCTGTTTTAGCAGTAATAGCATTTAATTCATTTTCATATTTTGCTATCTGATCTTCGACAGCATAAGTAGTTGTCTTTTCACCATTAAGAAATACCGTATTAATTTCAGTGTCAAGTCTATCGATTTCTTGACGTAAAAACTTCATTCGATCTATCTCAGCTTGAACTGGTGAAGATTTGCTCTCTAATGATTTTAATTCTTTCTGGTATTTATTCATTAATGCTTCGAGAGCACTTGAACCACCACTACGCCAGTATTCAAATACATCATTTAAATCCCAAAGTCTATTAACAAATATTTCATACAAACTATTTGCCAAATCTGTCCAAAGTGATCTAGCTTCATCATAGTCACCAAATATATTTGTATAAATAGTTGTCCATACAGTACTTGCTGCATCCTTTGCGGATTCAATTGCTTCCCCAAAAGTCTTAGCTTCCTGTGCTGCAGAGAACGCTTTAATACCATAACTTGATACATATGTATGCCAATCTTCTAGAGCATCTACAGCTGACTTTTCTGCATCCTGAAATGTTTCAGCATATTCTTTTAAATATTCTGCATAACCTTCCTGCTTAGCTTTCATTTGCATTTCAGCCTGCTCTTCGGTAAGGTTATTCATTTTAGCATATTCTTTAACAGTTATATCTGTAACTTTTTCAACTTTCTTCCATTTTGATAACAGTTTATTTATTTGGTCATCATTAAGTTTAGTTTTTTTAAACTTACTAACTAAGTATTCATTATTCTTCTTAACTTCATTTACAGCTTCTGCAGTAGTGTTCAAAGAAACATAATTTCCTTGAGCATCCATATAAGATCCTTCTTCATAAATCTCTCGGATCTCGTCAACTGCTTCGGAATACTTTTTGTAAACCGTCATCATTACATCAGTATTAAACCATTTACCTTGTGTTAATGACTCTGAGAAGTTCTGTAAACTAAAAGTAATTTTATTGTTTAATGCTGAAGTATAAGTTCCATTTAAATTATCTTTAAGAGTTCCTACTGCAATAGCTGCTTCAATAGCATTCTCTCGGAACTCCTTTGTATCCATATTCAAGTTCTGAACAGACTTATAATCCTGTAATCTCATCTGTCCTGCACCAAGAGCCTGTGATAACTGATACATTGCTCTTGACGCTTCACCTGCATTCTTACCAGAAAGAGCTGCCCAGTTTGCAATACCCATCATTGCAGTAGTAGCATCTTCAAGTTTCTGACCCGATGCAGTAAATTTACCGATTTCCCCAACCATCTTAGTAAATTCAAATGAGGTTTCGTCAGTAAAGTAATTTAATCGTTCAAGCTGTTCAGTAATTTTTTCCATTTCGTAACCCTGTGATTTCAGAGTTGCGACGGATGTTGTCATGTCAGCATATTTACTCCAACCTGCTTGTAACTGACCAACAGTATTTTGTTGAAGGAAGTTAACTAACTTATTAGCTATATTATCTTTAATCTTATCAATCATTCTGTCGACGATTGTATAAGCTTTATCTGCTACTTTTTGTACATTATCTGCAATAGCGTTTAATGAATCACTATTTGCAGCATCTTTAAATGATAACTTATCATTTAACTTATCTAATGTATCTAAAGTCGATTTTGATTTTTTCTCGAAATCATTCGAGTTAAATTTCATAGAGACTACTCTCTCATCTATATCGACCATGTTAAGTTTCCTCCCTTCTTAATTAATCATTAGTACTATATTCTTGCCAAACTTTTTCAGCCATTTCATTAAATATTGGAGCTAATGCTGGATTAATGTAGTCTATACCTTCCACCCATGTACCTTGTGCAGTACCATGCCCCAATTGTATAAATAGTGCAACATTAAACCATTCATCTTCGAGGTTACTATTACACCAAATTATCTTGTAAACACCTTTACCTTCTTCTACAATGTCATAATACCATGATTCAGCAGTAACTCCAGTAAGAACAGGTGTGGCATTCTTAAGGGCTTCCACTCCACGCTGTCCATATTTACGCAATGTGCTCATATATGGTCTAGGTTTTCCGACTTTTATAAGCCAATCCCTGGTTTTTGTCCACTTGCCCTTACTGGTATACTGTATCATAATTATTATCCTTTCTTGCCGAGTCTTTTTAGTCGCTCTTCATTGATTCTTGCATAGTCTTGTGCAACTTCATATGGTTTCTGTGTCTTCTTCTTATCATCTGGAGTATTATCATAGTTAATTACTTGTATAACATTCATTAATCTATTAATATTCCAATATTCAGATTCTATCGGCATTTGTAATTCAGCAATCCAAGCATAAATCCTATCACTAGTCATTTTGATTGAATCTGTTTTTTTCTTTTTGCTTTCTTTGGTTTCAGGTATATGTGTTAATGCAGTTTGTGAATCTTGCAGATACTCCGTTATTTTCTGATAATCTTTTTCTTTGAATCCATAAAGTATTTTATCATCTACGTCTTCTACACATAATACTTTTTTACCATCTATGTGAGTAATCATACACTTAATGAAATAAAACATCTCATCTTGTGTTTTTTCTGATTGTTTCTTTTTAATCGAATCACTTGCTCTAGAATCGGGGAACCAAGGTTTTTTATATTTCTTCTCCCATTCAGCAATTGCAAAAAGAGAATTTTCCATATGAAGTTTGACGCTTTGATCTATTGATATAAACTTTTCAGTTGATTCATCAAAAGCGCCGTAAGCTTCGACTGTGATTGTTATCATTTATTGACTTCCTGATCTTTAATAGCCTCAGCAAGAATTTCAGGCATCTCTACTTTGCCTTCAGCCTCAGCCTTAGCAATATTTGCCTGTACGTCATTAGGAAGTACCTTCCTTAAGAAATCTGAGAACTTATCAGCAGCTGTCTCGTCACCGGTAAGCTCATCGAATAATGCTTCATATGCTGCAGAATACTGGAAAGCTTCTCTTACTTTTGCATTCTTTACAAATCTCTCACCATCTTCAGACTTCTCTCCGTATGATGTAAGAACAAGATCCTCAACAGTCTCAAGAAGTCTTCTCATATCCTGCTTGTTCATGATAATATTAAATCTTCCTGACAGACCGCCATCTTCCTGATACTTTGCATTAAGTGTCTGAATATCTTTCTTTGATAAATAGAAGAAAAACTCCTGTGTTCTTGCATTGTCATTGTAATCAGTGTATTTAATTATTTTCTTTAACATAATATTATCTCCTTTGTCTCCTTTTTTGGGAATTTCTTTATTTTATGCCCAAAATAATGTTCAATTTCAAGTGAAAAAAATTATAGAGGGAGACCATAATTTACAGCTCCCCCTATAACTATTATTTAATTTTTTATTACGGATGTACGGGCCATGTGCCAGTCTTACAGAACTTAATTAAGTCAGTAAGCGAAGGCATTGTAGGTATTCCGTTTGTCTTTCCGTATAACTTATCTTCAACTGCTGCGCAGAGAGGATTAAGTATAGGAGTCTGTCCAGGAATAATTATCTTGCTTGTGATAAATACATGTGCACAAGGCTGAATAGCCATCTCTTTAGTTCTACCACCATCAAGATATATCTTTTCACTGGTCTGAGGAGGAATTGAACTAACTTCCCAGCTAAATTCCTGTGCCTCAGGTGAATCGTTCTGTGTAGCGTGATCCATTTCCGAAGGAGCTGCACTTAAGCCCCAAGCAAGATGAAGTTTATATGCAAACTTGTCACCAACTGCATCATTACCGATAAGTGATCTCCAAGAAAATGCAAACTTCTTTCTTGACTGCTGTCCGATGAATGCTTTGATACCACTAGCTTTTACATTACCCATACAAGCATTGAACTCTTCAGGATATGTATAAGCTTTGATAGTACCCTTCCAGTCTTCTTTTGAAATCAGAGAAAGGTACTTCATATTGTCAGCATAAGTATCATTCGCATCAGCGCCTTCGGGTGACTCGGTAACACCAGTAAGACCGTTCCAAGCTACACCTGTTCCGTAGCTGCTATCTGAATTCATGATGTAAAGAGCACCCTTATCAACACCAGTCTCAAAGAGTCTCTCGCCATCAGCATCCCAATTTAAAGCTGCCATGTTATCTTTCTCCTTTCATTATGATATTGCTGTAATAAGATCATCGGGTAAAGGAAGACTAGGTATTACTTCATCTGTTCCAGTTGTTTCATCTTCATCTACACCAAATAATATCTTTTCAAGTTTTGCGTATGCTGTAGCATTATCTCTACTATCAACAACGATATGTGCAACCGGTGCAAGTTTCTCATTTGGATTCTCGGGATCTACGGTTGTCTTGAATGCCTCAGGTATTGAGTTAAGTTCCCAGCTATACTCTGTTGCTTCAGGTGAATCATTAACTGTAGCATGATCCTTCTCAGAAGGTGCTGCAGAAAGTCCATAAGCAACATGAAGCTTGTAACCGTAAGCATCACCCTCAGTTGCATTACCAACTATTGTTCTCCAAGCGAGACCAAACTTAGCATGTGTCTGCTGTCCAAAGAATATGCCTCTAGTGCTTCCATCGTTATACTCGTATTCACCCTGGCAAGGATTGAATTCTGAAGGCCATGTATATGCTTTAATAGTACCCTTCCAGTTCTCAACAGAGATCAGAGAGAGGTATTTCATATTGTCAGCATATATATCATTAGCGTCAGCACCTTCAGGACTTTCAGTAACACCTGTAACACCATTCCAAGCATAGCCCTTGGGATACGGGTTAGTAGGATCACTAGAGTTCATAGGGAAAAGAGCTACTTTGTCGACACCAGTCTCATAAAGACGTTTTGAGGCTTCATCCCATATTAATTCTGACATGCCTTTTTCCTCCTTTTAATTTTTTAATAATATATTGTGTAAGGATGGTGATACAAATTATCTTTACCATAAGGTTTACCATGCCTACACTTTGGCAATGTTGCCAATGTATATACTAACTCATCATCTGCTTCTCTTGTAATATATCTCATACTATAAGGTATATGCAAGAGATAAGACATGTTGTCAGCATATTGTGGTTTTAAAGCATCCAGTGCATAAATTATACAAGGATACTTTATTTTTTGAGATTCAGGCGGTTGAAAGTATACATTTGGACATAATGTCAAAAGAAACTGATGAAAGTCTTCTCTATTCTTCACTAGTGCCATTATACTCACCTCCCAAACTCACTATGAGTCTTGGTCTTTGTATGTCAACAGAAGTTACTTTCCATTTAATACCCAAAAACTCACAGTAAATAATAGAATTCAGATGAGATATGGTAAACGCATCACAAGCTATCATACTTAACTTGTTAGTTATCTTGTAATCATCATTAATACTTTCGCCTGGTTGGTTCCTGTATCCATATGACATTACATCTGCTTTGTAAGTACGTTCTTCAATTCTCTCTTTAAATACACCATTAGGTCTACCTTGAGAATCTTTTTGTTCTTCTGTAAAACGAAAACCTACTTTTGAACAGTATCTCATATCTCATCCTCCTTTCTAAGAATTAGAGGACACCTAGTTTCCTAGATGCCCCCATTTTGATTACGAACACTTATACTTATTGATCAATCTCACTGAGCAAGAAGCTTAAGTCCGCTGAATGAGAAGGTTCTTGTGATAATGTCACCGTTAAGTGAGCAATTAACTCTGAGCTTCTCCTTTGTAGACTTAACATAGATAACAGCATTCATATCCTGATCAAGGGTAACGATTCTAGTGTCGTCAACACCACCGATTGTCTGGATAGTAACTGTTGCTCCATCAGATGCATCGAACTTAAGAGCAAGGTAATGACCTTCCTGAAGCTCAGGATTGTCAGAGTACTGAGTATAGCCAGTAACATAGTTAAGGATACCCTGTACAGAGTTATCATTAACATATACGTTCTCCTGAAGCTCAGATACCTGCTTACCAAGAACAACAGTAGTGCTGTCTTCAGCCTGTACATCAAGTGTAAGGTTGTAAACGAACTCATAAGCTACTGCTGAGTAAGGAAGAACAAGAGCTCCTGAGAATCTTGACTCCATCAGGTACTTCTGCTGGTTGAAGTCGATATCGAAATCATCGAAGAAGCTAAGCTCGCCGCCCTTATCACGACCTGTACGGTAATCGTTAAGATTAACAAGAATAGCTGCAAGATACTTAGTATCGCCATTGTCAACTCTCATAAGACCATCGAAGATCGGAACTTCAACGATCTTGTTAACACGAAGAGTATTCTTAAGCTTGCTAATATCATCATAGATAAGACGTCCAGTCTCATCCTCGATAAGCAGCATGTCAGCAAGAAGGTCTTCCTGAATAAACAGAGTAGGATTACCTGAACCTCTGTAAAGCTTTCTTGACTTAACAAGGTTCTTGATGAATGCCTTAGCACGAGCCTGATCAGTTGTAGCAGTAGTAACAGCGATTGCTCTCTTAACTGTGAAGAGGTCATCATCTGTCCAGATAGGTCTGATGTTAGCTTCCTTGATCTTCTCAGGTGAAAGAGGATTACGTCCATCACCAACAAGGATTGCACGAGCACATTCCTCATCGTACATAATTCTCATTTCTGCCTTGATGTACTCGATAACTGAGAAGTCAGTAATATCGATAATATCATCACGATCGATTCTCTGCTTCTTGTAAACAGTAGTAGGAGTAGTCTCTCTCTTTAACAGAGTGAATACTTCCTCTGCCTTACGGTTACCCTTGATGTAACCCTTAGCACGAGCTTCATCCTCAGTGATGTCTGCAAAGATAGTCTTTACACGGCTGAAAGGTGACTGACGTACGCCAGAAAGTACCTCGTTAACCCACTCAGTTCTTCTCTTGATGAACTCGGGCTGTGTGGTATAATTCTTTGCATTGGGGAACAGGTAATCGATATTATCGATACCATAATCGGCACTGTGTGCCATAACTGAATCCTTAAGTGATCCAAACTTAACTGCATCGGCCATCATCTCGCTGCACATTTCAGCTGAGTGAATAAGAACGTCGTTCTGTGCCTGATTCTCAAATAAATTGTGTGTCATGTCTTTTTTCTCCTTATTATTATTTTTGTTGTTTGTTTCGTCCTCGTATTCATCCTTATCTTCTACATCTTCATCATCTGCATCGTCATCGGATTCATCGTCGAGGTCTTCATCATCGTCATCATCTTCTTCATCTTCTTCTTTGTCATCATCTTCGTCGGTTTTATCGCTCGAATGGAATAATGAGAAGCTGTGAGAACATGATTTCTTTTTATCCTCATCTTCATCATCTTCTGAAGATTTTGAATGCTCTAACTCTGATTCTTCATCCTCGTCATCGTCATCGGGGTCTTCATCATCGTCAGGATCTTCTTTATCTTCGTCGTCTTTTGAAGAATGGGAAACACTTTTTGCTGCATCTTCTGCCGCCATACCCATCATGATGAGCATAAGCTTTTTCTGGTCTTCTGTCATAGATTCAAGAACAGCTTCTTTATCAAACTCTTCATCATCATCAAGACCGCTATGCTCGATAGGATTTTCATCACCAGAGTATACAATAATACCATCTTCATCATCACTAGCATCTGCTGCATGTGCTAATACCGTATCGATAAATGCACCCTTGTTAGCGCCAGCAAGGACGAGTGATACTTCACGAATGATACCATGTATTACATTATGGCCAACTTCTTTGAGCTTATTAGCATAAATCGAGAGAGACTTCATGCTGCCATTCTTGATAAGACTTAACGCATGTTGTGCATTAGGTGAATCTTTATCAATGTAACCATAACAGTATACGCCCTCATCACGATTCTCTAAAACACAATGGCCAAGAACATTACCGATATCTTTGTGATCATGATTGTATACCAACGGTACTGTTACACCGTTCTGCTCCTTGAATGCATCCCTTTTGATAACACGACCATCATCGCAAAGTATGTCATTCTTCGTCGCCCAACCACTAAAATCGTAGTCCTTCATTGGTTTTCTCCTCTCGTAATATTTTTATTTAAATAAGCTAAATGTATTAGAACTATCAGAAGATTTATCATTTGATGACTCATTGGGATTATAGTATACTTCTTCTTCCTCATTTTGATTTTCAGTTTCCTGTCCATCGCCATTAGGATTATAGTATTCTTCATCCTGTGTTTCATTTTCTTGAGGTGTCATCATGCTTTGATCTTCTGGATAGTCTGGCATGTTAGCATTATTTAATTCATCAGCTCTAGGATCGTCTGAAGGTTTCATACCTATCTTCTGACGCATTTCGTTACTTGTCATAATTTCATTTCTAGACAATACGTCAGCAAGTTTAGCAATTTCACTAACAGGTATAAGCCTAAACGGATCATCATAGTAAATAATTGACTGACCTTTTGTACGAGCAGTCTTTGTCAACCATTTACGTTTCATTTCATCACAAATTGCAGCACAGATGGGTTCAATTGTTCTTTTAATATAATTGTTCATCTCTACTTCATTTGCAGTTCCGTTTAGAATTGCATCAGTGATACCTAGATGATTCTTGTAAGTCTCCATCAAATATTTGATATGTTCGAGGAGATTCGACTCAAGAGGCCTACTCAACTGAATAAGTTTCTCATTAATATCCATATACGCAATACCGTAAGGATTATTAACAAGCTGGTCTTCAATCTCTTTTCTTCGTCTTGTTGCATTATCTTGATGAAGTTGAGATCTTGTTGAATAAGGTACTTGAATAATCATATTTAACTTGTTTGATGCGTTTTCATTGTCAACAACATCAAGCAGAGCTAACTTTTTAAATATCCTACTTAGAATAGAACTTGGTGCGTTCATTATTTCGTACATAGGATTTTGAACAATACATACAATCTCTTTATCAAGTAATAGTTTCTCAATTCGTCCAGTTTTGTCGTTGTATATTTCAACTTCAACCTTTCTTGGATACCATTGAACTATGTCGCCGCACCTGACGTCGTATATATCGTATGTACCGGTTTCATTAGGATTGTCATCAGATACTATTGGAGCAAGAGCAACAACTCCTTGTGCAAACATTCTTTGAACTGCATCTTGTATAAAAGCTCGTCCTGTCTGATCAATGTTTGCACTGACATTAAGACACTCATTTAAAGGAGAATCTATATGATCTACAAAATTACCGTCTACATCTACCTTTGCATGCATTATCTCAACACTAGCTACATCAATTGCTATACGATTAAATATAGAATTAATCATAGAACGATCAGTTTGTGATCTGTTTTGTGTTCGCTCTGGATAATAGTATGAACTTGGTCCTAACTCTTGTACTGGCGTAGGATCTTTATTCATAAATGCATTCCAGGCATGTTTTATTCTGTTTTTAAAGTCCATTATGCATCTCCTTTTGATTACAATCCATTTTGAATTATTCGAAAAAGTCTTTGTTTAATTTATATGCTACAAAAGCATCCATTAACGCAGACACGTTATCAATCTTATCTTGGTGTCTCTTTTTATGTAACTTTCTATTACCATTACTATCTTCACTAACAACTGCATTCTCCATAGCATAACTCATCAGTTGTTCATCAAATAATAACATTCTATTTTCAGCAAGTTTCTTTAACTCACCAAGTGGTACTGATTCAGTTCTAACACCTTGTATTACTTTCTCAATTCCGTAAGGTCCATTATCCCTAGCCCATCGTTCAACAAACTCTTTAGCATTGTAAGGGTCATAACCTAAACATTCTATAGAGTATTGATGAGCTGCAATAAACTGTTCCAGATCTTCATATACAATATTTAAATCCAAAACAGTAGCATCCATAACAACTAATGAACCTTCTTCAATGAAAGTATCATATAATAATCTTGTTGCCAAAGTCAGTTTAGATTGGGTTAATGTTGTAATATAACTTCGTGTCTTAACACCAAATGTACCATTAGAAAGTGGAAATAGAAAAGTAAATGCACAAAAGTCATCACCTTGAGATAAGTCACAACCCATTGCACAAGACATGTTCCAAAATTCTTGATGAGGTCCTGGAACTGTTTCTTCATATGTGAAGTAATATGTGAAACCTTCCATTGGAATATTAAACATCTTTGCAAGTATTTCATTTCTTAAAGACGGGAACGCATTTGCTTTCTTAACATCTTCTAAGTAATCCTCTTCTGAAGTTGTATAACCAATGTTAGGATTAGCTTTACGCCACATAAAAGGATAGTTAATCTCTTCCTTATTATCTAGCTTGTAATAGAAAATACTTGTGTGTGGATCTACGAACGTACCTTTGAGTATGTCCATTAACATCATTTTGATTGTATCACCAACACCATGTCTAATAGTTCCTTCTGATGAGGTACAAAGTAATAAGTAATCTGGTACTTTCTTTGCACCCTGTTCAATTGCTTCTATAGGATTCTCCTTAGTCTCACCTGATAACCATTCATCAAGACTTGCGACTTTACAGCGCAAACCCTGAAGCGAATCAATCGACAATGGTCTTACTTCAAGAAGTGAGTTTGTTAAGAAGTTCTGTATTCCTTTCTTTGTAGAAGCAACTTTAACTCTATTAGCTTTTGAGCCAGTAGTGTTATTAATTGAACCTTCTGTAAGAAATTTGAATAATGGGCCTCTAGCTTTAGTAAGTGCAGTCTTTATTGGAGACATTACTTCTTCAGCCTGTCTCATAGTTGGTGCTACTGCTATTTGGTGAGTAGTAGAATTATCTATATTCAAGAAGTAATTATGTATTGTACTTGAATACAGTGACTTTGATGCACGTCTCCCAACTATAAGAAATTGCTTGTGTATAAGTCGTCTACGAACGTTTTTTGTGACATAATGTCCGGGTTGTCCGTCATGTCCTTTAACAAATACTTGTGCCGGTTCAAAGTAATACCAACCAAATATCTGTTCAGCCCATAACTTAAATGAATCGAGTAGGACTAAATCCGAACCGTCTGTCAAAGTTAGTTCTTTCTCGCAGAACTTTATATAACCTTCTACAGGACCTCTATCATACCAAACTGTTGGATTCGCAATTAATCTATCAATTCGTTGCATCTCCATTGAAATAGTTTGACAGACAGGTATTTCTGCAGCTAAGACAGCGTCTCGAAATTGCCCATAATATTTCGGTACAGCTGTATTTGATATCATATAATTACCTTTCTTTGCTTAGTCTATTCTGCCTTCGTCATAGGCATTTAACCAAGCATCTACGTACTCTTCGGCCTTCTTCTCAGCATCTTTAGAGTTCATCTTACGTTCTTTCATATATTTCTTTTTCATATCTTTGACCCAATCGTCTATTACATCTGAGTCATGTTTCTTGAGATCTTTCTTCCATTGTTCATTACGAACTACTGGTTCATTAAAGTAATCTGTTTCTGTAGTCTTTAACTGACCGAGATACTTCTTGGTAATGCTATTAGTTCTCTTGTCGTCAAGATCGAAGTCAGTTCCTTTAACATCTTCTTTATTCTTTTTGGAGAACCAGCCACCAATAGAACTCTTCTTGGATTGACTACCGATAAGATCGTATAAGTCGTGAATAGTGTCTTCATCAGTTATACCTTTTGAAATAGCTTTTTCACGGAAATCGTCTTCACTAACTTTCTTACCTTTCTTACCAGAGTTACTATTATCACCTTTACCTTTACCGCTGCCAGAATTATCAAGTGATCCCCATTTGTCCTTGAAATCCTGCATAGACATTTTATTTGATTTCATACTTTCGTAGTCTGTTTCTCTATCTTTTGAAAGTAATTTCTTCCAATCGGTATCAAGATCAGTCTGTATGTTCTCTCTTATAAGTTTACGATTTTCGAGTGCTTGTTTTGCATTCTTAAGAGATTCTGCTTCAGTAAGAGGTTTGTTTAAAGGATTATAGAACCAATCAAGTTCTTTCTCAGCTTTCTCGGCCTCAATCTCTTCTTTCCTTGTCTTCGGTTTACTCTTAGGATCCTTAAGCCATTGTAACTCAAGTTCTTCTTTTTCAGTCATTGGTTTGCTCTTAGGATTCTTAAGCCAATCTAATTCTAACTTATCTTTCTCAAGAGCAATCTCTTCTTTCTTGGTAAGGGGCTTGGCTTTAGGATTTTTCAAGTATTCAAGTTCCGTAGCGCTCTTCTTTTCGCTAATAAGCTGACTTCTCTTTTCAGAAGCCTTCTTAGAAGCTTCATTAAGTTTGTTACTAATATTTGTGATTGGTGTAACAACTCTTTCAGCACTATTCAGAAACTTAGCTGCTTTGTCCATAAAGTAAACGCTATCTTTCTTGTTAGCATTCTCTAATGTTCTAAGATTCTGCATCTTGTTGAAACGAACTATTGCTTCATCAATCTCGTCATTAGTAAATTTGCTGATATTTCTTGAAATAAAGGAGAGATCACCGTTTTCGAGTGCCTCTCTTTTATCTCTATTAAACTCTCGTTTAGCTCTACGCTCTGCCTCATTATGTCTAGCACGCTTTCTAGCTTCACGGAGTTCTTGACGAGTCATATCCTTATATGCCTTACTACCAATCTTTATGTCTTCGCTTTTGTCTATTGACTCTTCAATTCCATTCTTGTGAGCATTGGCATCTTTTTCTTTTTGTTTCTCTTCTCGGATGTAACCAACTCGTCTTCTTTCTTTACCAAGTTCTGTATAAGTTCCATCAGGATTTTGATAATTTCGCTGTCCCCACTTCTGGCCTTTTACACCATAATGTTCAAGCGAATTCTGATCATCTTCTTGCATTACTGCTTGTAGTTCTTCATTCATTTGCATCATCCTCCGCTTCAACTTTTAATAAGTACTCGTATTCTTTTATTTGTTCTTCCATATGCTTTGATAAAGAAGAATTTGTTGCGGGATCAAATAATGATTTAACTTTAAGATAGATGTAAACTTTACACATTTCTTCTTGTGTTATGTCTACAACAAATTTGTCCCATGTAGTGCTGCTGTCTTTTATTGAGAAGCCTTTAACTGGACCGACACCAAGCTGTGTCAGCCTTGCAAACGCAGCATTAATAAATATTATTATCTCTTGATCGAATGATTCATCTTCTGGCATAAGAGATAACTGTGTTTTGATTGATGTCAGTATGCTCTCATTCATAGTCTTCTCCTTTACAGAGTAGCAGTTCCCTTTTTCTGTACCTTTACTGTCTTGGGTTCCGGTTTAATTTCAACCTTAGGTTCAATTTTCTTAATCTCAACTGCTGGTGTTTCAACAGGTTTCACTGTTGTATCAAGTATTGGATTTGTTGCAGGTACAGATTCTTCTACAGCAACATCTTCTACTACATGTGTTTCTGCTTCATTTGTAACTTCTTCGTTGTTCTGATAAAAGTTTCTATTCTTTCCCATTTTGGTATTTCTCCTTTCATCTTATTATTGTCGGAATGTGTTCATACTTTGCAGTGAACATGTCTTGATCACCTGGATAACGTCTTACTGGATCTTTTGCAATTCTTGAAACATTTATGTCGCCGTAGTGAATTGCATTATGTGTCTCGAATGAAACACAGATCAAGTATTCAGGATCTAACAAGAATGGAGTACGATTAATAATGTCATCGGTAGTAATTGGATTCATATGATGTATTATTATTTTGACCTTATTAGGTATTTCGTATTCCGGTATTGCTAAATCACAAGCATTATCTCGTATAACAATTTGTCTTTTAATTCTTGCCCATTCGATCGACTTGTAAAAGTTTTGGTTCATCCATCTTCTACTATAAGGACCGAATGTATCTTCTCCTATTCTCCCGTCAAGTTTTAAGTACTCGAAACGTTCTTTAAATGTTGGAAGTTGCATTAACTCAGTATACGTCCTGATACGGTCCGTAACCATCATTATCACCTTCCTCGTACTCGTCATAGTTTATACCTTGGTATTCTTGGAATGCCGAGATTATTTGTCCATATAATTCTTCTGTGCTTCTTGAACGTTCGATGTCGGCAACTCTTGCTTGAATTAATTTTGTTTCTTCTTCCAATTTTATTCTTTCTAGTCTTGCTTCAGGTGAAGCTTGCTTAACAAAATATAAGATCTCGGCTGAAGACGCCACACCATTTCGCATTCTTTGTTCAGCCAAGTCCATTGCAAGAGAGCCCATCTGTAGAGTTCTTTCCTCATCAGAAGACGCCGGCGGGAAGTCCGGAGTGTTTGGTTTCACTCTCTTGTCTTCTTTCATACACTTTCCTTCCTTTTCTATTTGCTTAACAGTGAGGTCTATCCCACTTTAAAGCTCCACTGACACACTTTAGCCACAGTTTATTGGGCGTGACTGAGCTAATACCGCTTTGACTTCTGCAATCTTATGAAGGGCTTACAAAAATCAGTTAAAGGATAAGGAGACGAACCTAGCGAGACAATGGAGCTTTAGAGTGAGAAGACCCCACTGGTAAAGCCCCGGGTATAAAATCAAATATCAGCAGATCCCCCCGGAGAAATTTCGAAGTGGCGCTCGAAGCAAGAGTCCCATTCTTTCCCACGAACCCCCCGGGGTGTGTTTTATAGATATTAAGGGGTATATGTTCTTGGATAAACATTTTATAAACTTAATATTAATAAAAACATTAACTGAATCTGTCAACATCATCAACATTGTCGTCACTATACTCTTCCTCAGCTTTAACAACAGCATCCCAATCAGGTTCAGGTACTTCACGTACTAACTTCTTGTAGGTCTGAGGCATTAGCTTAACCCAACGATCAATGACTTGCTCCTTAATAGCTTCGTTATAGCTATCAGGTAAGCTGTCAGCAGGAGCAGGTGCAAGACGAGCTAACAATGCACAAGTGTTGTAACCAAACTGCATGTCAATCTTGTACCATTCCTCGAAATTGTCAAAGGGATTAAATGGATTGTCTACTGTGGTAAGCATTACTTCTCTCATAGATTAATCCTCCTTTCCCTTTTATTATTATTACTATTATTATTTATTGACCCATTACAAATATCACAGTGAGTAGAAGGAACAACAACTGTGAGTGTAAATGTAAATATAAATGAATCTCTCATAGCTTACTCCTCCTTACCCTTAACATACTTGAAGACTGTTGTCTTAGATACACCAAGACGCTTAGCAATGTCCTCAAGAGTGTAACCGCTATTAGCCATAGACTTGATAAGATTCTGCTTGGTCTTAGGCAGTGTGTTAGCAGGTGCTTGAGGTGATGCAAGCTTCTTGACCTTATCACTATCAGCGTTCTTAAGGATCTCACGTAGCTTAGAAGGGCTAATGGCATTCTTCTGTATAGCTTCCCACTCACGAGGAGTAATCTCAACTTGTACATCCTTCTTATTAGCACCAACACGAGCTCTAGCCTTAGTCATCTGTAACTGTGCTTCCTTCTTGACCTTCTCGTTGTCCATACCAGGATTAGCTTCCTTGATCTCACGCATAGCAACATTAGCCAATACCTGTGCTTGTCTTTCTTTAGGTGCATTCCTTAAAGCATTCTCAAGTTTATTATTCAAAGATTCAACTTCTTCTTTATAAGCTTCTCTTGCTTCAGGATTACATTTTGCAGGTTTTATAGCTAATGATTCTTTACGAGCTTCAATTGCTAATCTTTTCATATTATTTGCATATTCTGCATAAAGTTCTTCCTGAATAAATCCTTTCTTAGGATTACTCATAAGTTCTCTTGCATCAGCAACCTGTGACATTTTAGAAACTTTTACTTTTACAGGTTCTTCTTTAAATATAACATTTCCATTCTCATCAGTTTTGAATGTGCCATCTTTATTTTTCTGAGGCTTCATTCTTGTACGACCTGTAGGCATATACATAAGTTCGCCAGATTCGTCTGGTCTCCAAGCTTTCTTAAGTTCTCCAGTCTTGGGATCGATTTTTGCTAACTGAACTTCGTCTATATGTTGTTCAGAACCAGCTCTTGAAAGAAGAGTTCCAGCTCCACCATAACCTATAACATTACCGTCAGCATCATACTTCTTCTGATACTTTTTCTTAAGGCTTTCGATATCATTCTCTTTGTAACTTCTCTGCCAATCAAGATTGTGTTTGTCTGCATCGATAACTGTGTTAGCATACTTAACTGCTCTTACTAACTCACCATCTTCAGCACCAATCATTGTCATGTCGGTAATTAAGTTTGAGATGATACCCATTTCCGTCTGAGTTCTCTTCTTGTCAAGGTGTTTCATTCCTTCTCTGTAAGGATACTCAGCTTTTGCATCAAAGCCAACAAGTCCTTCAAGAGGTGGTCTGTTCTTAATGTCTACTATCTTACTTGTAGGTATTACAGTAACAGTATCCCCATCGAAGTCTGCTCCTGACATTATTTCTGCAACATTGTGGTTAATACCAATTGCATCGGGAGCTAAAGGACCTATAAACTTCTTGCCTTCTTTGTTTTTGTTATTTACAATCAGTCTAGGAATCTGGAATGTTCCTTCATGAGGATATCTGACTAATATAACTTCCTCACCATTATCATAGCCAGGTGCATAGACTTCATTGTCTTTCAAAGTGTTAATAGGAATTATAACATGTGACTGCTGTCTTGGTAATGCTGCTGCCTTAAGATCTACTGCTGCACTATCGCACTGACTTGCAAACTCTTCAAGAGCTTTCTGTCTAACAACATCATTTGTATAATTCTTTATTTCATTGAATTCGTCAAGAGCTTCAGCATATGTTAAGTTAAGCTGTCTCTTGATAAGTTCTTTAGGCTGTTTACTTAAGAACTGTGAAGGAAGAGTCTTAGACCAACCTTGCCAAGTTCCTTCAGCATTAACTTTATTTATCAAACCAAGATGCTCTTTACCGTCATCACCAATATAATGGTCTTGTCCATTAGTCATGATCTTTGCACCAAAGACTGCATCAACATCTGTTGTATCCTTGATAGGCTTAAGAGCTTTAGCATCGCCCTTTGATCTGGGCTTAGAACTGTTTACAACAATATCATAACCTTCAGGTATCTCATCAGAATATACAGCCATTCCTTTAATGTATCTTGTAGTAGGTTCAGGATTACCATAATCATCTACTTTACCTTTAACATCACAATTCTTAACTGCAATTCTAACCTGTGCATAAGTAGAATTTCCAAGAGATAAGTCTTTCAAACCTGGTCTAATCTCAACCATACCATCTCTCTCAGCTCCACCTTCATCAGGATACTTAATATAAACTCTACTTCTATCAATAGCTTCAGGCCATTCAGGAACCCACCAAGTTCTACCAGCATCAGGTGTATAATCTTCAACTGCATGAATCTTCTCGAGATTGTTTAATATCTCTTTCTTGGTTGTTCCAGCTGGAGCTAATATCGTAGTGTTTGTATACTGACCAGGATTGGTTACCTGTCTCAGATTAATTACATGAATAGAATATCCTTTCTCTCTAAGCATTATTGAAGCAGTTCTCAACTGACTTGAACTAATACCTGTCTTAGGAGCATCAGGTGACCAAGGATATCCAAGTTCTGTTCCTGTTGAAATATCCAAATATCCGCCTTTCTGCTTAAGAATCTTCTCAAGTCTGTCTGCAACTTGCTGATTCAACTGTTTCTTAGGAGCTTTAGCATTCTTGTAAATGGAACGAGCTGTTGATTCATTCTTTAAGCCCATCTCCTGTGCTATAGCTGTCCAACCCATACCTTTCTTATCATGAAGTCTAACAACTCTAACTCTCTGAGCTTCTTTCTCTTGCTGTGAAGACATTGAACGACGTGCTTTAAGTTCATTAATTGAACAATCGCAAAGGTCAGCAATTTCTTTATCACTCATTCCTTTATTGTGACAATCATTATAAAAGCGATGAAAATCTTCATTTCTTTGATAAGGATTATCTCCTGAACCCCAAGGATATCTACCAGAATGTCTAGGGGTTCCATAATGTTGTAATGATGACTCCGTTTCATGGAGTTCAATATATGCTTTGATTTTGTCATCTAAAGACATATTAGTAGTATCCATTACAATTCTCCTTTGATGTTATTTAATAATTTGTCGAATTGAATTATTTTATCCATAATTGGTAGAATATCTTCTCCGGTTAAACCAGTAGAGGCATTCGCAATATCAATTCCATTATTCTGATAGATTCGTAACTCAAAGCCCATGTTACCAGGTTTTTGGTGATATTCCAAACAAAATAAAGCAGCGTATATAAGTAACTGCTCCATCTTTGCTGGTATCTCTCCAGTCTTTAAATCATGGATTCTTAAGAACTTAGTCTTTTCATCCCATGCAATAGCATCCGCTGTTCCAAAACAATTATCACTATAATATAAAGTCTGTTCTGGTCTCATTCGAAAACCAATTGCGTCATTTACATATTGATCAAATGTTTTAGTTGTTTGAGGAAGTTCAATTCCAAGCTTTATTAACTTTGCAGCAAGGTCATGTAATTCTGTTCCTCTTTCAACAGCAATAAAACGTAAATATCTTGCTTTGAGTTTAACGGGGTCATCTTTTAACCAACCGTATTTACTTGCACCAAGAAAAGCATGATTACCTGCAATCTTGGAATGATCGTTCCATTTCATTTAATACCTCCTCTACATTTTCAGGATATACATAAGATGCGTAAGACATATCATTCATTGTATTAATATACCATGCTTGATTCTGATCTTGTCGTTTTGTGGTGCACCGAATGTATTCCTCTTCTGAGACTTTGTTTTCCAAAGCAGCCCAGTGATTCTTGTAGAGTACTGTAAGGTCAGGAATTCCTTGAATATAATTTGCATCATTCTTCATAACAATACAACCTGGAAATCTGTCTCGCAGTTTGGTAATTAAATCAGATTGGAAATCACTTTCTTTTTTGTAATGCTTCATTTGGTCGTCTCCTTTTTTTGTGTTACGTTCAACATCGCCCAATGTTGATATTCGAAAAAATAAAAAACAAAAGGTTACACCAATCTCTTTTTAATTCAAGAATCACATCATTTGTTATCTCAAACAAAGCAAAAAAGAGTTGGTCTTACCCCTCTACATAATAGGAGCGAATTTTTTCGCGAATTCCGAAGTGTTTTGGTTTTAACACTTTGGTCAATAAGCTAAAGTCAGCTTGTCTGACGGGAGCGAATTCTAGAGTGAAGGTTTTTAACACTCTAGCTAATACTGGAAGTTTGCTTGTCAAACTGAGCGAATTCTATACTACAGCTGTAGAATACTTTTGCAAAAATATCCAGTAAGTAAAAAAATAAATGAGCATAAACTACAGCTCCTCTAAATATCATTTATCTCTCCTCTCTATTTTTAGGGAATAAATATCCAAAGAATTTCTCTTCATTAAATTTCTTCTTTTGTTTAATAGCTCTTGCAATTCCTCTATCAATTCCTGATTTAGTTTTGAAATGATAATACCACAAGTTAGTAAATGGTGTTGTTAATCTATCAATTCTTCCAGCTGCTTGTACCATTACTTTATATGAATAGTTTGGACTAAAGAATATAATTGTATCTGTTTGTGTGCAATTCCATCCTTCATTACCTGCATTGTATTGTACAAGATAAACCCAAATATCATTTGTTGGTATTTCTTCATGTTTATGACCATTCCATTGTGTATAAGGTATTTGCGTTTTATCAAAGAGTTCTTTCAATGCATCAAGCTCATAATCAAAATTATAAAATATAATTACTTTCTTTCTCGTCTCAATAATATCCAATATAATGTTAAACTTCTCTGGTGATAGATTACAAACTTTTCGTAATGCGCTACACAATTCATTAGCATTCTTAAATGGCACATTCTTTTCAAAATCGAATCTTGTTTTCATTATTTTATCATAAAGAGCACTATCATATGTTACATATATATCCTCGTGATGTTGAACAGTCTTTCTTTCAAAAGGCATATCAACTAAAATATCATTTCTCAATTGTTCAAGTTTAGGTACATTTAAATATCGTTCAACTTGTCTAAACTTTGAGAAAGGATTATACACAACATGCTGTAATCTAAAATCTGTAAAATTCTTGTAAAAGCCATTTGCTATAAATACTGGAATATAATCTAACCATGTATCACCTGGTGTTGCACTAAGTAATATCCATTCATTATACTTTGCCAAACATAAAAAAGACTTAACCCAAGTTCCTGTACCAATTACTCGTTGTTCATCAAATATAAAATATGCATCAGTAACTAATGGTCTCCAACCTCTACCTTCTTTATGCTCAACATACTTGTGCAAATTATTCCATGAATCAATTACTACTTTATTACCAAAGTTCTTACCATTTCTTGATAAACCAAAATGTAGTAATTCATCATCCCACTCAAATGTATCTCTTTTTCTTGCTGTTGTGATAATATATAAATCTTTCATTTGTTTTGGAAATCTGAAAGGTTCTATACTTCCTCCAGCTTTTAAAAAATAATATGAGATACTTGTAATACTTTTACCAGAACCAACACCACCACAAAGAATACATCCATTCTTCATTTGTGTAAGTGCTTTCTTCTGATGATTTCGTAATGTTACCATAAAACTACCTCTTTTTGGCTGTTTTTTTGCCGTTTTTATTTTGTGAAAAAATATAAAAAATATTATTTTAAAACTATTTATTAAATATACTCCTCTCGCGCGCGAGGTAAAATGATATAAAAAATACGACCAAGTTCTTCGCGCATTATGCGTACGTACGCGTACCTGGGCGGATGCGCTAGGCGGGCGCTGGCGCGCGCGAGGATTTCACTGTGTTTTTCTTATTCAAAAATAGGACAAAAATAAGACAAATATTTTGTCACAAAAAAAATAAAAAAGAAGCTAAGAATCCTCTCACGTCCACTGTCTTTCAAGCCGCTAGATCGGTCTCCCGTAATCTATTAGTCACCTAATAAACATTCTTATTTAACTATAACCTATTGCTCAATTATAGCCTTCTTTTCATTATATAATATTCTTTTTACGCGACCCAAAATATTAAAATATCATTATCAAAATTGCAATTCATATCTTCAGGTAAAACTATATTAACTTCATTATCAAATTTAAAATAGTCTTCATAATTTGTAATTATAAAACAATGATAATAATATGAATCGGAATTGTTATCTCTCTTTTCAATAGAATACTTTCTCAAAATATCAAAGAATTCTTTTTGTGAATCTTTACTAATAAATAATTCATCTGTGACATCACCTTCTGGATACATTGATAAATAAGGTAATACTTTGTCATTGTTGCATTCTTTTGAATAAATTCCATAATAAATACTATTTCCCATTATATATTCTCCTTTTCATGTAAGTGCTTCTTTGATCATATTCTTTATTTCATTATAAGTTTCTTTTACATATAAATCTTTATTACATTCTTTATTAAAACCAACTAATTGAATAATAGCATTTGCATTTTGTGCTTCATCTTGTATGCTAGTAATTCTTTCTTTTAAAGTATCACCAAACAAATTATAAAATGCTTGCATTTCTTCACTATCAGTTATTTCTGTAATCATATCTTTATCACTTTTTGTCATTGGAATAACACGAAGGATATTGTTAACATTGATTAAACTTTTTTCATCACATTTGGTAACTTCAATAAAATTTTTCATATATATTCTCCTTTCTAAAAATATCATTCAAGATAAGGATCTGCACCTTATATGATATAAAGTTTTGCTAAGATTATTCTTAATGGTTTTATATATCTTTAACCCTATCACTAAAAACGTCTACCTATTCCGCCACCTGAATGATGATTGCTTACTCATGAGGGACATACCACTTTCAGCTTGAGGCCCATATTCATTTATATAGCGCACCAAAAGCTCCTCTGTGCTTCAACTGCCATTGTGTCCACGGCCATCCGTGCGCATAAATTTGTATTCAAGAAATAATTCATACAATTTCACCATCTATTCAACCCCTACGTTTTACCAAATATGGTTCTAGTTTACTTATTCGTTAGATGCACCCTTTTCGGGTATTAAGTGACATTACTGCCTCAGCCTTCAACTGCCGTAGGCGACATCCAGCATCTTGACCATATGAATTAATTTCTTGAATAAACAGCCCCTACTGGATTCGAACCAGTGAATAACGGTGTCAAAGACCACCGCCTTCACCACTTGGCTAAGGGGCTACAAAATATCATTTATCGAATTATTTCTTCAAATCTAAACTTTTGCTTTATGTTCGGATATTTTTCTTTGTCCACTTCACTTACAAATTCATTATATGGACGAACATATAATTTAAAATCTCCATACATAGCACGATATATAACCATTGATGATTGATCTAAAGTATTAATAGCAAAATCTTCTATTCTATATATGTATTTATTTTGTGCTTTTTCTGCATCTGATAATGTTTCATATTTAAAATGCTTTACTATACTTCCGACTTGTATCATTTTTTCTCCTTTTGGTTCTTCATATTCCATATTAAGCCATTCTTCCATACAATCAATATCATCTATGTAAGCTGATCTAAGTGCAAGGATTTGTGGCTGGATTGATCTGCTCCAATATATTTCCTTGCCAAATATCTTTTTAAATTTTTCTCTATTTGTCATATGTTCACATCCTCAAATAATAATTTTATTTTAGCAGACATTATCTTATAGCAAGATTCGCAATAGTCTTTTTGTATAAATAACTGACTATTTTGTTTATCTGCACTTTTATTAACGTCTAATCTAAGTAAATAAATATCTTTAGGCCAAATACCTCTCTTTTTGCATTTATCACAAACATATGTTTGAACATTATATTCTATTATTCCTTTAGACATACCTTATTTCTCCTTTCTAAAAATATCATTCAGGGTAAAGATTTGCACCTTACACAAGATACCAGAACTAATATCTCTCGCCATTTATACGCCAATCTACGGCTCAGTCTGTTCAGATTACTCTGCTTGCTATGCGTCTACCTATTCCGCCACCTGAATGATTTAACAGCCCCTACTGGATTCGAACCAGTGAATGCATCTGTCAAAGAGATGTACCTTGCCGCTTGGTGAAGGGGCTACAAAATATCATTTATTAATCTGCTCAATATGTTTAGTTGTTGTAACACTATCAGATAATACCTTACCCGCCATAATAGATATACATAGCAAAGAAAGATTATAAGATGATATTTTATGTATACCATGATAGTGTTCCCAACATATTTTATACATATCAATTTCATCTGGTATTTCAATCACTATTTTTGACATATTTCCTCTCCTAAAAATTTCTCAATATTTATGGATATTGTTGCATTTAATAAACCACCATGATTATCACAATAATTATCAAACTCTTTTCTATATTGCTCATAAATATCTTTGTCTTCTTCTGGAACTTTCCAATAATCTCCATTTGGACATCTACTACAACCCATACAAGAATATCCATCACATACTTCAGAATACTCAGGTTTTGGTATAGGTGGATACAGTTTATCCCATTTTTCTTTTAACTGGTTCTTTGGTGGATCAAATATAGTTCCATCAGGAAATACTATATTATTATTCATGTTGTTTTCTCCTAAAATAATTCCATCTTATAAAAGTATTTTAAATGTCTTACATACAAGACATTCATCCATGCACACCATTCTACCAAGACTTTTATAATATTTAAAACAAGATTCAGCATTATCCTTATTATCAAAAACTGTAACTATGGGTTCTTCATTAGTATTAGGAAAATATTGTGTTACTGTATAAACAATTTGTTTCATCTTTCCTCCTAAAATAATTTTATCGGGTTACTTCTTTTTCTTAATTTTAGTTATAACGTAATTATAACCTAATGTTATTATAGCTATCAAAACAATGAATATTCCTATAATTGCTAAATCATTCATCTTTTTCTCCTAAAAATATCATTTAACATAAAGCATTTTCAATCTTAACTTTAATTTCATCAAAAGTTTCTAAAGCAAATATACTATTATCACTTTTATCATTACTACCAGTAGTTAAAATTATAATTGTATTTGCTTTAAGCATATTGCTAGACATATTATTCAACTTACTTTTTGTCTCATCGTCACTAATAAATTCCATAAAAAGATCCCACTTGTCATTTTTGAAAACACCATCAAGAACTTTTTTATCTCCATCATTGATAGGATATACTTTTGCAATATTATTTATGTTAACTAAATACTTTGAACCTTCTTCAACACCATTAACTTCAATAAAATTTTTCATATATTTTTCCTCCGTTTATAAATATCATTTATTCTAAAATATTTTTATGTAGTTACTTCATACTTCTTAATGGTTCTAATAAACAAGTCAATTATAGCATCAACTACACATGGATCTTTTGCTAATACTTGTTTGTCAGCCTGCGAATACCAGTCCTTTATTTCTTTTCTGACATTTTTCATTTCTCCTTAACAGGCCACTCAAAACCAAAGTCACTTCTTTTAATCTTACAAATAGGTTCGCTACCTGTAGGATCAGTAAACCAGAATACTATACCTTCTATTTCATTGTTATATAAATACTCTCTAAGAATATCTATTGTTAATGGTTTATTAGATAATTCTTCAATGACACTAACACCATGCTTATACAAAGTATCTTTTTCTAATTTATATGGATTACCTTGGAAATGCGGTCCAATAGCTTCATAAGTTACCGGACACCATTTGTCACCACTTTCAATTTCATATAATTCACGATAATTATTAAAAGCAGCAATAAACCATTTATCTTCTGCTTTATCAGGATTAAGTTCTATCCAATGAGGCCAATGACCTGTAATAGGATCTGGATTATCTTGACAAGGTATTGCACCTTCTGGAACTTTCTTACCAGCTTTAGCATCATATCTCTTATACCACTTGTCATCAATTACGGCACAACAAGAACCATCAATCTTGACAGTAGGAGTACATCTACCATCTAATACAACTTGTAATCTTTTATCTGTTAATGTATCTGTTATTCCAACAACTTTATGATTTTCATATGTTCTTTCAAATAATGTAGGTATTTTTCTCATAATTCAAATGCATCTCCTAAAACATAAATTTCCTTAATACTATCTTTGTAATATATTTCACTGAACAATTGTCTTTTGCTATCAATTGTCTGTATATCGCAATTCTCGACATAAAACATTCCATCATATAACACATTATCAAGTCTATGTGATTTACCAAGTTGCCATTCCGTTATTTTATTACGAACTATTTCATTATATTCTTCTGTAAAAATAAATAAAATTCCAGAATAGTTAACATCTTCTAATGATAAATTTTCAAATTCTTCTTTTGTAATGTTATAAACTGGAATACAAATATTCATAAGAAAATTAGCCATTTATCATTCCTCCTCAAATATCATTTAATTGTTATAGCATCAATACCATTTAATTTAACAAACTTCATACGTCTCCAATCTTTAAAATAATAACGAATTGCTTCATTAAGATCATCTTGTTTTTCTTTAAAATTAAACTCAATGTCATCTCCTTGTGTAATCACAATTACATTTTTATCTTTACAATACCATATTCCATCCATATGTGTTGCATTACATTCCCATCCACTATGTGATAACAATAAAACATTATCCGGAATTTTATTTCTATCTATTATTTCTTTTAATGCACCAAAAGTCATGTTTTATTCCTCCTAAAATATCATTTAATCTCTTATTTTTGCACCAAAATCAGATAAATCTAAATAACCATCTCTCATTAAAGTAAAACGTAAATTATTCATAGTTTTATATATCTTTTCTATTTTTGCAATTTCATCATCAGATGAAGAAGCGCCTGCTAAAAACTGATTATTATCTTCTTTAAAATCTATATAATATGTACAATCATCTGTTGCATAAAATTCAATTTGCAAAGTTTTTAAATAAAAACCAACATGAGGTGTTTCAACTACAAAATAATTTCTAACTGCCTCAACATCATTTATTCCTCTTAATGTTATTCTAAACATAATTCCTCCCTTTTCATAGAATGGTCTTATAAAGCACCAGAAGCCTCATTTAGGCCTGTTTCATATTTTACCCTGCAATTATACTGGAATTATACTAAAAAGCCAAATATGGGCATTCTGGTGCGTCTGAGAGCACTTTCCTGCAAACCAGGAAACTACATTTCTCACTTTGTTCAAAATACATTATAAAATATCATTTATTCATTTCTTCTAATAATTCAGTAACCTGAGGAAAATGTCTTCCGGTCTTTCTAATATTATCATTACTTGTACAAGTATGATGATGTCCACCAGCACTTATACATTGATAAACCATACAATCTCCTCTATTACCAACCAAATGAACTACTACATTGTAAGCATTTCTGCCTTCTGTTCCAACTCTAAGTTCATCACCAACTACAATATCATTTGTAATTTGTTCTGACATTTTATATACCTCACAAATATCATTTTTCTAAATACCCTCTGTAACGCACTACAAGCCTCATTTAGGCCCATTTCGTATTTTACCATACAATTATACCATAAATATACCAAACAGGCCTTTACGGGCATTCTGATGCGTTACAGGGGCATATCTTGATTACTAAATATCTTTAATCATTCAAACGGTATCACTTCAGCTTCTTCCTCTTCAGGGTCAGTATACATCTCATACTTCTTCTCAAACTCATCCTGTTCAATGTTTACATACATCTTGTCAAGATAAGCTGCAACTCCTGCCTTACCCTGTACCTCATAATAATAAGGTCTGATAACAATATCACAATAAGCAATATCTGCCTGGTCAAGAATCTGTGCTGTCTGAGGTGTGATAAGAACTTTCTTATTATTATTAATCATATAGATATGAGGACTAAGTAACTCACTACCATCATCATTATATCTAAAGTTAACTTTAACCTTTAAGAACGGAACATCAGGATCTGTCTCTTCTTTCTTTTTAAAATACTTTACTGCAAATCCCATATCAACTAATGCCTGTACATCTTCATAAGTATCAAGTACAACTGCAAAGTCTCTTGCTCCACCTTTCTTGTTCCAATCAGTAGGACGTCCTGAAAAATTCTTAAATGTAATTCTTGCTCCTGCGATGTTAATCTTTTGTGCCATAATTCTTTTCTCCTTTTCTTCTTTTAAAGGGAATACAGTTTACTTTGTAAAGTGCTAACCCCTTTTCTTGTTCGAGTATTCTAAAATATCTTTAATACATAAACCCAATCAAACTGTATTAAATAACCAACCCCTAATCACATTATGGTCTTTCCCGATAAATATCATTTATTCAAAGAACCCATCAGTTCCGCCATAACTTGAAATATCATTTATAGCATCCTGACACATCTTGTCGAAGTAACCATAATCAATCTTATCTTCAAGATGATGTTCTTTAACATAACTTGCTTCCATCCAACGAACATCTTTACAGCCACTTGGTGATACATATTTACCATCGTCATTCAAACAAACTAATTCTGCACCACCATAACCTTCTCGTATAGGACAGAAGTTACCAACTTTACCAATAAACTGTCTACTATGTCCAGCAGCTATCATTTTATCAAGATCTTCTTCACTATATGTCTTTAAGAATTCATTCATTTCAGCAATTGCTTTCTTTGTATACTTCTTATCAATATCAGTACCATTATTTATATCTGTAAGAATATCTTTAAATAATTCATACTTAGTTACATCATTTAAGTTCTCATTAAAATCAAGATACAATGAACCTTTACTTACATTCTTAATCATACATACATCTTCAAATGTAATAGGTTCTTTACTAAATAATGTCTTAAATACATAAGGAATCTGGAACTGTGCTCCAGTTGCTGTCCATCTTGTAGGTTCAGGTAAACCTTTCTCAATAGCTTTCTTACATTCTTTCTTCCAGTCACTATCATTCTCAGTTACTTTAGCTATATAAACTGCATCATTTACCAAGCAGATCTTTTCAAATTCATGTTCAACTTCAAATGAATAACCATATCTCTTTCCAAAGTCCAATATAAATTTCTCAATATATTCATCAGGATTAATTACTTTCAATGAATCAGTCTTAATATGGAATATCTGATAACCCTGTGCTAATACTGCATCTCTTAGATCCATCATAAAGAGTGCACCACGTTTTGCAACAATATTATCATAATTATCAGGATGTCTTAAATTATTCTCAAATTTAGCTGCTGTTAAACCATAAACAGCATTAATAGGTGTCTTAAGTGCTGTACTCAATTTCTTTTTCTGGTCATCATCTGTACAATACTTTAACAACTTACCATCAAATAACTTACCTAAGAATTCCATATCATCATGTTTAATCGCAATTCTTGCTCTAACCAAGTTATAATATCCTTCAGTATACTTACCAAAATAATATTCTGCCGCCAAGCTGTGAGGATGCATTGACGTAACATCGAATGTTTTGGCATAACCATATACTCCAGGAACTGCTCTAACTAATCCACCTTCTCCAATCTCTTCACCTTTATAAATACTTGTCTTGGTGAACTTATCAAATGTATAACCAGGGAAGTAAGGCAATAATGACTTCTCTTCACCATGTGTTGTGCTCATCATCTCAGGGAAGACTTCCTCTAAGAATTCTTTCTGGTCTGGATCAAGATGATAAACAGGTTTAGCTAAATCTCTATAATAGAATGAAGCTTTAGCTGCTTTTCTCTCCTGATAGTTAGTTCCAAGAATCAATCTCTCAGTTAATGTATTATCTGTATCATTTACACAACCACCTGCAATATCTGCTAATATCTGTCTTGATGTGAAGTCAACTTGAGTAGCTAACCAAACTGCCTCAGTCGCGTCTAAGTCATATCCGTTATACTCTTTTGCTGCCATCCACAATTCTTCAGGAAGAGGTTTATTCCAATCAGCATCCATTTCTTTGTGATAGATACCTAACTCAATCTCCCATTTCTTAAGTGATTGCTTCTTCTTACTATAATCATAAATATCTGTGTAAGATAAATTATATGCTTCACCGAACAATCCATTATCTTTATCACCTTTCTTAGTACTAACTATCTTTTGTGATAACTTATACAATTGTTCATTAGTGTAACCATTCAAGAAAGCATATGTAATATGATTATCATACTTTCTACAGTTAAATCCAACTAACTTACATTTTAACAACCATTCAATATCTGCAGGTTTAGGATTTAATAATACATGTTTCTCTTTACCTAAGAACTTATAACCAAATATAAATAAATTCGGCCAAACTTCTACATCATAAAATACAGGTAAATCAATATCATAGTCTTTTTCTACTGCCTCGCTAGGTTCGTCGCTCTTTAAAGGCATCTTACTTAATAACTCCAAACAATACTCAGAACTATTTGATGAAGCCATAGCATAATTTAAAATATCATTATACATATCGGTGAGGTCGAAATGTACATTATTATTATATGCATCTGTTAATATCTTGTAGATGAAGTCCATATTAGGTTTATGATGGCCATGAATTTCATTACGTAGACATTTAATAATAGTTCTTCGCATCATGTTTTCAGTTTGCAAAGCTTCTTGATCTAACATCTTACCTCCTTTCTTTTCTTTCAGAGGCAATCCTTCAGATATCTTTGCAATGTCTTCATTATTAAATTTTGTTAATTGCCTCCTCAATGATGCATTACCAGTAAATATCTTTATTTCAATATCATCTCCAAATATTCTACTAAGTTCACTTATGTCACCAGAGTATAAATAATGAAGATGTATACCAGCACCAGACTTACTTAATTCTGCATATGTTCTCGGAAACTTATTAGCTTCTTTAAGATTCAATTCATAATCTTTTTCACCATTTTCATTTTTCTTATCAAAATCTATAACTATCAATTGTTCTGGAGCTTGGACATAATGTAACTTATCTGTAGAAATATCTTTAAGTGTTGTTGTTACATTCTCCCAACGTTTCCCAGGAATACCATCTTTAGTTGCATACTGTGCTTTATAATCTTTTAAGTATTCATCAAGTTTAGATTCACATTCACCATATGTCTTGTCAAATGTTAACCAATTAACAGAATCTTTGTCAACTGTTTCTATATCAATATTATTTTCTTCAGCATAGTCTTTATTAATAATTACATTCTTACGAGGTTTCTTTACTTTAGTTGCTTTTTTAATTAAGTCATCAAATTTCTTTTTTATAAAACCTTTATACACATGATAATGATTATGGTTATCATCACCTATTTTAGTTTCATAATAATATTCTTCAAAATATTTTTTAAGTTGTTCTCGTACTTCAACCTTTCTATGAAAATGTTTAATACCATTATCTTCTACAAATATCTTGTACATTCTCCAGACTTGTTCAAGATATGTATAATCCTGTTTCCTAAAAATATCATAGTTCTCCTCCATAAACTGAAAAAACTGATTTGTTTTAGAAAACATATCTTCAGCAACATATCCATTAAAATAAGTTTTACCCAATCTATTAAATACTTGAAGACATTTATATGCTATTGCACCTCTTTCATATTTTGTGATACGATTCAACAAAATATCATATTCATCAGTTGGAATGGGTTCACCACCAGTTGGATTAATATCTATAAGTCTTCTTGTAAAACCTGATTGAGGACCTGTCATTTGTACCGGTTCATTACTTGACATGATTAACAAAGTTTTAAATTTTACTGGATAAGGACTTTTAAACTTTGTCTCAACTGGAATGGTCTCATGAGATACAATACTATTCAATCTTGTGTTATCTTGAACTTGTGATAAGTCGCCATCTTCATCAATTGCAACAAGAGGATTCATTGCTAAACATTCCAATGGAAAATTACTATTACTTACAATTCTTTTTGAGATAAATGGAGCATAATATGGTTTAAACATTGACTCAATTATCTTCATTATTGTACCTTTTCCAGACCCAGGATCCCCATAAAAAACAAAGAACTTTTGTATTTTTGTACTATATCCAGAAACGATACTTCCAATCATCCATTCTATCTTTTCTTTCTCTTCTGGTTCGTACAAATAACCGACCATTTGGTCCCAACTTTCAGTGCTTCCTTCTTCCAAATTATAAGGCAATTTTCCAGTGCTATAATCTTCTCTTTTTAGGTCCATATTTTTGAAGATAATATGAGGGTTTAAATCTATATCTTCATGGTACTTTTCAACCCTTTTTGTGAACTGTAAAAACTTCTCTAAATAACCAGAATCACTTGTGTAATTATCAAATTCAATATCATTAGTTATAAACTTACGATCTGCAGCAGGAAGACGTTTATTTGCTTCATCAATTTCCTTTACTTTAGCATTATATTTTTTAATCCAGTCATTGTTTAGAACCTTCATCATTTTGTCCATATCAGTGACCCAAATTTTCTTACTTTCATCATAAATTGCATATACTCCACCACCCTTAATTATGATGTCATTTGAGTCATCTAAATTGATATGAGGTTCAAGCGTAATTGTATGTCTATTTTTTGCATTACTTTTTGCTCTTACTGATAAAAAATCCATACAATTTTGTATTCCTCCTTTCGCGAAAAAGTATCATTTTTTGGCATTTTTTTCGCCGGACACGATGTCAGAGCATACTTTTAAAACTTTTTTAAAAAAAGTGTCTTTTTCATAAAGATTTTTGTAATGTTCTTTTTACCTACAAAATAAGACAACTTTTTTACTCAAAAAATCATCAAAATCACACCAAAAAATGCCTAAATAAAGTATGATTTTAGATACAAATTAGCCTGCATATATAGGTCATCATTCATATTTGAGTAAACTTCTCTACAAGGGAACAAAACAGGAGGATTTTCATTACCTTTTGGCTCTCTTCCATTAAAAGTTCCATGTATAAAATCATTCAAAATACCAGCCACAATATCCTGATCAAAATCATATTTTGTAGCCCATTTTAAACCCAAATTATCTATAAACATCCAGAAAAAATCACATCGTTTTAAACTAACAATATACGTCAATCTATCAGCAAAAGCAACCAACATTTCAAGCATCGAACAAGGTTTATTTTGTAATAGATTTAGCAATAAATTTCCATCATTTTCACCCAATAATTTGGCATAAATTTTTCTCAATTTTAGACCATCTGCAGCCCTATTTTCGTCAAGAGGAACCGACTCTAACCAAACAAAATCCGTGTTAAATAAAAGCTCGATTAAATCCTCATATAAACCAGCTTTTTCTTTATCATCAATCTGTTCAACCAACCAATCAACATACAATTTAACCAAATATTCTTCATTCATAACTTACCTCCTTGTCTAAAAAATTTACAAGGATAATATCTTTATTCATATTCTCTCCTTTCCGCCCAAATTTAAAAGGCCACCTAGGGCCTTCTCGTTTATATTATAAAACATTTTCGCGTCACATTTCTTCTTCTCTTGGTATACAAATTATTCTATAAAATGGAGCGATAATTGGATCTTCATCAAAACTTGTACCGCCTTGACAAAAGAAAACAGGTAATACATTATCTTCATCTTTACCGCTTGAAGGAATCCATCTATTCATTAAACAATAATAAAATTGATCACCAGGAAAACAAGAAAATAACTTACCTTTTCTATATCTGTCAATAATATCTTTACAGAAATCTTCTAACGAAATTTCTTGATCATCTTTGGTATAAATTATGGAATTTTTAAAACCAACATATTCAAAATTTCCATTAATTTCGTTATATTTTACATCGTAACATAGGTCTTCATCTTCGCTATATGCTCTTATATCATCATAATCTCCAATGCTTAATTGTCTATAAGAACAAGGTCTATCTTCTAATATTTCATACATATTTTTGTCTCCTTTTTCTTTATTTTTATTAATTATCTACAATCCCCCAAATCGATACTTATTATCATAAGATCTATTATCGGCAGTCACCTAAATGATCAAAGTCTTCAGTACCATTATAGATTATATGATAGTCTGTATGTATCACTTCATCTCTCAAATATATCTCGTATAAATCACTCTTGCCATCTAAACTTGCCTGTTCAGTACCAAATAAATTCAAGTTATCAAGACCAAAATATTCTTCTGTTAGATGGTCAACAATAGTATCATCGAGAGTTGCAAATATACCATTTTGTTCATAATACATTACTTCTTCTTTAACATAACCACCGGCTCTTTCATAACTATCTTTGGTGATTTGATGAGGGTATTTCGGTTCTTCTATCTCTTCTCGTTCATATTCTTTTGACAAATTTTGAAACTTATTTTTACTAATTTTTGCATAATCAACCTTAGGTCTCCAGCCTCTATCTGTCTCCAAAATACCAGTTCCAATATTAAAATCTGAAGGGTCAGGAACATCAGAAACGTCTTCAGATTGTGCATCTTGCATCGCTGTTTTAGGACTTTTATTTAATATAGTATCGTCAATTCTACCATCTTCAGTAACCTTAATTCTGGTTGTTAAAGTGGTCGTAGAAGGTGTCTTTTCAGGTACATTTTTCTGTTCAACAGCTGCATAATTTATCCCAGTTTTAAGCTTTTTTAGCTCTTCAATCTTGTTATTATAGAACTCATAAACCTCGTTTAAATGCTTCTGTTGAGCCTCCAAATCCCTCTTATATTCGAGTTTTTTAAGCTTTTTTAACACAAAAATAGTACCTACAGAACCTACAATTGTACCCAAAAAAGTACCACAAAGTAGCCCCAAATTATCATTTTTTAGTGTCATTTTTTCTCTCCTTTTCATAAAAAATCTCATAAAAATCTCATTTTTTCTCTATAAATTCGCCCGGTTCAAGGGTAGTTTCAGACTCTTTTTTACCCATTTTTGCATCAAATTCTGACTTGGACATGACATTTACACGTTCTAATTTGTCCGCCAAATCTCCAATTTCTTCTTCTGAAATGGCTTTAAAAGCCTCATTTTTATCATTTCCAGAGCTATTTACATACCCTAAAAATCCATCATAAGTGTCATTTTTGTCCTTTTTTGCCGGTTTTTCATCAAAATAATAGGCATTTTCGGCCTCTTTTGACACTTTTCCAGCCAAATTTATCTCCAAACCGGTCTCTTTTTCATCATTTTTGGTAACTTCTTCACCATCAGCCCAAGCTTTTTCAGAAGTGTACTCATAAACACCATCAACACCAGTTTCTTTCTCCAAACGCTTCTGTTCTTCCCAAATTATCTCAAAATAAGACTTCATATCGTCTTTTATGAGTAATTTTAGCATAATTTTCTTCTCATCAAGGCTCATTTTTGAGAAAATATCATTTATTACCCTATTTTTTTCTTCAAAAGTACTTGCTAAAGCCATTTTTATTCCTCCTTTTTTACTTATGGTCCCATCCATTTCCTGTAATATTTGCTATTCTAGACTCCAATAAAGCTATTTTTCGTTCAAGTGACCTTATAACTCTATTAAATTCTTCTTTTGTGACATAAGTATTATCACCAAAATCTTCTTCGACTAAGTCACTATCTCTATCTTCATTTGTACCACTTGCATACATTTCATTTCTTAAGTCTCTCATTGCAATATTCCTCCCCATTTTTCGTAAATTGTCTTCATATCATCTTTGTATTCGAAGTCTTTAGGTATGTTTTTTATAATATTTTTCAAGACATCTGGTCCGTAATTCATCTTAAGTGGTAACTTATAACCATTTACACCGTCTTGAACAATATCTTTAAACGCTTCAATATCTGTAACAACAACCGGTGTTTTTAACATTAAAGCTTCATGAACTGCATAACAATAACCTTCTTTATCACTTAATTGAACCAAATAGTCAGCATCAGCTATCATATCAAGTAAATGATTGTGTTCAATATTTGGCAAAAATGTTATAAGACCATGTTTTTTACTTTGCAAATATGTAACACCATTCCTATCTATCTCACTGTAATTAATCCATTGAAACCTAACTCCAAATTCATCCAAGTCATCAGCTAAATGATACATCCTATCAAAACCTTTATTATTATAGATCCTTGAACAAGAAACAATTCTCAATACACGTCTTGGTTCATAAGGTATTACAAATGATGAAATATCTTTACAAGGTATACCAAATCTTTTTGTGAATCCATCAGCTGCTTGCTTTGATACTGCTATAAATTCACTACCATCATTAAGATCATGAAAGTCAGACTTAACATTTTCATAATTACAATGAACTATCTTAAACTTCTTTTTACAAGTAAAGTTGGCAGGTAATGTAACAAAGTCTAACATATATATTAATATATCAGTATCATAAATAATATTAGAATCCCACTTAATTACATTAATACCTTCCTTATGCAAAATATCATATAACTCAGGTTTTATTACTTGAGTCATTATTTCAATATTATACTGTCTATGCAATAACTTGTAGAAATTACACATCCAAGTAAAGATACCATCTGCATAAACTATATGATCAATGTATATTGTTATTCGTTTCATAATAACCTCTTTGTATGCTTGTTAATTATATCAAGTGCTTGTTGAGCTGTTTTAACTCTTTCTTGTGCTTCAATACTTCTTATAGTTTTATTCTTTGTTATTATCTGATTAATTTCACTTTTTATATCATTAATGATTTTACTAGATTCTTTATTTGAACAATCTTCTTCATTTAATGGTGTTATTGGTTTAGTAACATCTTTACCTTCTGCAATACAAGTTAATGCTGAAAGTATATCGTCGCCATGATAGTTACTATGTCCTGATATTAATCCATATATATTATCAATATGTATATATCTTTTCATTTTAATTCCTCCATATGTTATTCATGATTTAAAACATCTATAGCATATTTTATACCTTTCCAATAATCACTATCTGTATGATAAGCATTATACTCACTTTCAAGAGAAGATAATTGTTTTGTTATTTGAACTGCTTTATCATATGCCATACACCAATCCCTGCAATTAACATAGTCGTCTAGTGTTAATATTTTTATTATTTTATCTAAAGACATATTATCTCCTTTTCTAGAATGCCCTTCTAACGCACCAGAATCGATTTTAAGGCCTATTTCATATTTATTCATAGATTTATACCTTAAATACCCCAAACAGGCCTTTATGGGCATTTTAGAGCGTTCTAGAGGCATTTCTATGAATAAGTTCTACAACTTCCTCATTTTTTCTACAAAATCATATACACTTCTTACAAATTTTGAATCAATTAATATTATATGTGATAACTCAGTAATAAGTTTTTCGTTTAATAAATTTGTAAGTTGCTTCTTTCTAATGTTGTCTTTTGAAGCATCAATAACTCTCATAAAAGTATATAACAATACTAAATACTCATTATAAAATATCTTTATTTCAAATTCTTCTTTATAGAAATCAATATTTTCATTATAATAGTGCTCTCTATCGTACATATTAAACATTCTATCAAAGAAATTAACTCTTGACAAGTGAGCATCTAATATATCTTCCGTCTTGTACAAGTTACTATCTGCTAAATTACCACCAGGACGATAGAAATATGTTACTGTCGGTGTGAATATTACCTTTCTTGCTTTGTAAAGTAATTCATGAGCAGTAAAATTGTCATCTTTTGTTCTATAATCAGGAAATCTTACATCATCAAATAAGCTTAATCTAAATATCTTATTCCAAGTAGCACAAAAAGCAACACTTGGTTTAACTATTTTATGTCCTGGAATCATATATGGGTCACATAATATGTCCAAACTCTCATAATTATTATAAATTTTGAATGGGAAATCACTAATTTCAGCATCTCCATTATAAACTGCCCTATGAAAATCCCTATTTTTGACCCATTCTATCTCATTTCTTGTAAAATTACCTATAGAAATATCTATATTTGGGTCTTTTTTCATATTATTCCACAAAAATTCAAGACAATATATACTCAATTCATCATCTGAGTCAGCAAAAAACACATAATTAGATAATTCAGCCATTCTAATATAGTCCAAAGCCCAATTTCTGCAGAAAGAATGACCATGATTATGAGTCATTGTGTCTATTGCATCACTTTGAGGACGTTTCACAAGGTGTAAATTATCTATATTACGCTTTGCATTGGTCCATTTTTGCTTAATTTTCTCAAAAAGTGCATCAACATCATAACTTGTAGACCAATCATCAATAAAAACAAAAGAAAAGTTATTAAATGTTTGCTCAATTACTGAATTTATAGCAGATAATAACTTATACTCTTCTGTATTATAACTTTGCATTACTACACAAATATCATTTTCCATACATTTTCCTCTTTTTTATACAAGTCAATCCCAGAATGGGGTCCTTAGATGATGGTTAAAATACAATCACAAATATTTAAAAGGATTATAAAAGTTAATGGGGTTCTCACATGACAAACATACGGATAATCTAAGGACCCAACTCTAGGATCAACTCAAATATCTTTATTTTTCACTACCTAAACCAGTAACCCAACTTATAATATTTAACCAAAACATTATCTTAAAACAATATTTAATCGTCTTCCACAGCATTTAATAAATCCTCCTTAATATTTTCAACAACTTTTTTAAAATTTTCAGCAATAGATCGTCTTATTCTTGTTTCTTTAACATCACTAGCAGTCTCGTTATAAGAAGCAATATACTTATCCAAAAGATTTATAACAGTTTCTTTTTTCATAATACAATTTCCTCCTTTATTTTACAATAGGACTCTCAAACGTTTTTGAGTATGTGTTTTTGACAACGATTGTGAACTAGTTATTTTTTTATTTTATTTTTTTTTTTGTGTTTTTGGGTTATTTGAGAGCCCTATTCTAAAATAAAAGAAGCTTGACAAACTCAAATAACGAATCCGCCAAGCCTCTTATATAATGTTATTGAAACAACCGCAATTATCCAATGACTACAGGATCCAACAGTCTCACTACGTTACGACGTATTTATCCTATTACTACAGGATCTTGCAGTCTCACTATGTTACGACGCAACGCTCCATCGCCATTAGCTAAAAATCAGCCAATGACTACAGGATCCTTACCTATCTTGCCGCCCATAACACCACCATCAGCTTTGTCATACCTTAGATACTGTCTATATTCTGCAGTATACTGAGCTGATACATGAACTGCACCATCAAGAAAGATCTTCATAATCGGTTCAACATCTTTATTAAAACCATATCCACGAGCAAATTCAGGATTATGGTCCGGGTCATGAAGCTTAAAGTTAGGACAATCAGTCAATCCCTTTCTCCAAATCCAGCTCCATCCACCTGCAATTTCTGGATGACCACATGCACGCATAATATCATTTATATAAACTGTTTCACCAAGTTCATATTTCATCTTAATCTCATCTTCGATATTTTGACACATGAAATCATTAGCCTGAGGACATCCTTCAGTATACTCGCTACAAGAACTATTATATAACAAATATGAACCATTCCTAAATTCACCAGCATATTCACCAATTACATTTTCATTCGCCTGGTCAATCTTAGCCTGCTCAAATATCTTTTTCTCTTCATCTTCACCAACTCTCTCTGCAACTCTTGCTCTATACTTATTCAAGAACTGCTCGAGACCGATATATGCAGACATTAATGCTTCATTCTTTGCTACTTCAATACAATGTGCTCTGATGATTAATCCATAACCAACTGTTAACAGACCTACTGCAGGCCAGAACTTTCTTACATAATCAACACCGATATGACGATAAGCTTTCATTACTTCTTTATGTGTAGACTTCTCATCCATACCAAGTTCTGCACAATTTGCTTTTGTATCGTCAACAAGTTTCTTATGTTCATCTGCCTTATTTGCAATCTTTAATGTTGCTCTACAAGCTAATACAGTTCCTGCCAAACCAGCAACAACACCTATACCGGTTATAAGACCTGTATGAGACTCTACATTATTTTTAAGTTCGTGGAAGTTATGCCAAAAATCCTGGCAAAATTCAGCCATCTTACCCATTTTGTTATTTCTCCTTTTCTTGTAAATATTCATCAAAAGTTATTTGATGGAATCCTTGTCTTGCTTCTTTTATTTTCTTCAGTTCTTCTTTAGTCTTGAAGAACACATTACCGTTATCATCAAAATTTATAACACCATCTTTACAAAGTTTATCAAATATTGCATAAACCTGCTTTGGCTGCATTTTGTCAACTCGGTCAATCCATTTTCTATCACCATATGCTAACTTTAATGCAGACCTTCTTTGTTCAGTTGTTAAATATCTTTTACTCATTTATCACTTCTCCTAATAAAACTTGCATCTACTACAGACAATACTTTATGTTTATTATTCATCGCATCTAAAGAGATACCAGTCTTAATCCTAAAACTTGTTTCATTAGATATCATGTTTATTACTCTATTATACCATATACGAAGTTCATTATCAGACATTTCTAAAATATCATTTATGTCATAATTCATCAACTTACAATATCTTATTATGTTTCTGAACTCCAAATAAGGTTTCTTTTTCTTAAACAAATCCAATTATAACGGCACCTCCTTATTCAAAGTTTCCCAACCAATTCCTCTGACACACCAAGTTAAAACTCTTACTGGTGTAACTATACCTGTTGCTATTCTTGTACGAATCTCCTCACTGATTCTTTGTTTCCAGCACCAAATGTAATCGTTATAATCACCATTGTAACTTGTTAAAATATCTATAATGTTTTCGCCATTCAAAGTTGTTAACAATGTTAAATCTTTTAATTCATCATTTGATTCATTATTCATATTTTCACCCCACATTTGCTTCGGCCATTAATACTTGAAAGAATATATCTGTATTAATCTTTGTTGTAGGCACACCGGTTTTTATTCTCTTGTTTAATTCCTCGCGAACGAACTCAACAAAAGCTTCATAATAATCATATACTATTACCTTTGGAATGCCATAAATGTCTGCCATAAACAATGCTTCTTGAAACAAACTATCAATATATTCTTTATCGTCATTCTTTTCCATATTTTTATCTCCATTAACTCTATTAACTCCAAATATCTTTCAATTCAATTTTGTTAACAGTTCCAGTTCTTATTCTATTTTTCAGCTCTTTCTTAATACAATTTAAATAATCAACATACCAATAAGGAAAATTTCTTAAACTACCCTCACAATAGCTTAATATCTCTTCCGGACTAGCATTGTGTTTCCTACAAAATTGTAAAAATCTTTTTCTAATCACAGTATACTTATAAGTATATTCTTTCATATTATACCTTTCCTAAGGGACTTGGCTGAGGCAATTTTAATATAAATGTACCATCTCCAACAGGTATTACCCTATGCCAATCAAAACCGTACCATCCCCAATTCTGAAGAACCATTTCATAATTAGGAATACCACTTAAATTCATTAAATGAGCTACAGTTGCTACATTATACAAACTAATACGTTCACACATCTTAACATAAACATTTTCAGCATCCTGCCAACTTGCATATCTTATATAATCTGGGTCATATACGTCCGCGCTTGTATACTTTCCAAAATTAGCATCATTACCTACAGATACTTTAGGTCCATTATTTGTTACGACCTGGCCATTCTGAATACGAGTTATGTTACTATAATATGAAGTATTAGCCATTGCTCCACCAGACCAAAGTGGCTTAAATAATCCTCCAGGTCCATTAGAGTAACCATTTTTACCAAACAACCACATATAAACTCCACTTGTGATTGCGTTTGCAAGACCAGTTTTGAGAGACGGAACAATAACATCTTTAACAATATTTGTCTTAACAGTCTTTAAATCCTCGACAAAGAAACCACGAAAGAGTTTCTTTAATCCAGAAGTCTTTTTAACTGTTACCGAAGACTGTACTACAGAATTTAATTGTTCTGTCTGAGATGCTTGTAACTGTCCAGGTGTTGCTGTCTTGCCAATACCTACTACATCTCCTTGCACTTTTTCTACCAATGATTTGCTCTCCTTTCTTTAAATACTTTAAATGAAAAATTGAGAGAACCATATTTCTATGATTCCCTCTTGGTGTTACCTGATTAAAAAATTACTTCTCAGGAGTTGCCTCTGCAGGCTTTGTTTCCTGAGACTCTGCTGCCGGCGCCTGTGTTTCAGCTGTTGCAGGTGCTGCTGTTGTTGTCTTTGCATTCAGAGTATCCTCGAGCTGCTTTCTCTTCTTGTGTTCTCTGATCAAAAGCCAAATTACTATCGGTAACCCAATTCCTGATATTCCTATCAGTCCAAGGATTACGTAGAAAATGACCTTATGACCAGTGTCCACAGAATCATCTGCAACTACCGGACATGTGTCCTGCTCAACAACGTTGCTAACCTGTTCTGCTACGGGTGTCATTACATTGTTCTCATTCTCCATTTTTATTTCCTCCGTTTTTTAAAATAATTTTATATCAAGGTTTCTACCTCAATATACATGCATAAAATTTCGCGTCCGAAAGTGGCGAAAACAAAAGAATAAGAGGACCATACTTCAGTCCTCCCTTCTTATTCATACCACCTGGCCATGTGGGTCTAAATCATCATTTCTTATCCTTTATCTCATCAATAATCATCTTTAACCCAACACAGACCAATAATACTCCTAAAAACAAGTGCATACCTTTGTCCTCCTTATTCTTTGATATCTATGTCAATTTCTATATGAAGCTCACTTCTTTATTTCGTTCCGTGAGCGTCTCATTATATTGCCATAAAAAATCGCGAATTTCAGACTTACATAGTAAGTATGTTAAATGCTGGTTGTTTACTTGTAAACCGAGCGAATTCTGTACTAAATTAGTACAGCGATTGCGTCAGTTTTGTTTATGAAAGTGGCGTCTACTTGTAATATTAGAGGACTAAAATATCATTTTTAGGTATTATTTTCCATTACACCTACTACATAATCGGGATCAAATGATGCAATTAAATATTCATTAGGTACATCATCTTCGTCATCATTTATCTTTTTCTTACTAAACTGCAAAACATTATCACTAGTATAAGTCCAATCCATTGCCTTTACATCAATATGAGGTACTGCAGATCCACTTGTAAATATTACTCTAAAAGATTTGTATTCCATTTAATTTAATCTCCTTATTCACTCATTTTCTTTTTAAGATCATATACTTCTTTATAATTCTTACCAGTAAACCGCATAATATGTTCATCAACAGAATCAAATGCCGCAATCTCGGTTAACTCTTCATCTGCAGCATAAAAATACTTTATATGGTCATCATCATCAAGATCAAAACCAGTTACAACCCATTTTCTGTTATCGTGAATAAACTCATCACCAAGATTAATTCCATTACCATTAAAATCATAAGCCTTAATTATCATTTAGTTACCTCCTTCAATTGTCATTCTGCATTTTATTAATAAATAATCTAACTTCTTCACCACATCCCTTACAAACATGAATATCTTTAACATGTTCGGATATAGGCATTTCAATTTCCCAGTTATTACTATAAGCCATTGTTATATGCATACAAGATTTCTCTTCTTTTGGATTTTTTATTTCTTTCTTGCATATATCACAAAAATACTTAACCTGTTTCATTAATATCCCTCCAACATTTTATGACAATCAGGTTTTAAACCATGTATTATTTTAATCTTTGGATAAATATCTTGATGCTCAATCATAAAATCTTGTGCTGCTTGTTCATTTCTAGCACCAACATATTCAACAAGACGATTATTTTTGTCGTAACATTCAATTGTACATTTCATAGTAATACCTCATTTAAATCTCAGTTACATTTACAAGTTTACTATAACCAGCTATCTTACTTTTTAAAAACTGTGCTTCTAATGTTTCTTTTGTATCAGCACCGACAGGACCTGTAAAGCGAGTACTATAAAAGTTAATATAGTTATCGCTATCTTTTATTTTATCTGCATTAATTATAGTATGCTTTCCGTTATCAAAAAATATTGCAAACTTTTCCATATTTATTCTCCTTAAAAAATAAGGAGGAACATAAATCGTTCCCCCAAAATGATCTTTTGTGTCAAGTATTACTCTTCCTGATACTCCGGCTTGAGTACATACTTATAGTCTATGTATGTATGCTCCTCTACCGGGATTTTATCATACTTGTCCATTATTGTAGGGTCGGGGAGTTTCTCAACCTCTACTACTGTCTTCTTACTAAATGCCTTAGCTCCAATCCATGTAGAGATCACTGCTCCTCCGATTACTCCTGCAATCGATGCAACTTTATGATCTCTTGCCCAGTCAAGAGTCTTCTCATACCAAGACTTGTCCTCAACTGTTGTTTCCTGAGTATCGTTTACCTCTTCATCGTATAACACTTCATCCTGAATCGTTTCGTTCTCATTCATTTTATTTTCCTCCTTAATATTATTAAGTCTTTCGACCTATAATATACATATTAATTTTCGCGGTGTCGCTTAACAAACTTCTTATAAGGTTTAGAATCCTGGATAAAGAAGATAGTATCGATATATTTCTTAAAGTTATCTAATACCATTAGTCCAAGAGTTCTACCATATCCTTCATTCTGTGAAATCATCTCGAATACGTTATCCGGAAGCTTTAACTCCTCATCATATACCACTCCATAAGAAGTAATGTTAATATGCAGCGTATTAATGTCCGTTTCATTAGTCTTCTCCTCCATCTTGACATAGATATGAGCCCGGATCTTGTTCTTAAGAACGTTAAACACGATGGACTCAATCTTCTTCTCGATAGTAGATACATCAGTCATTACAGTTTTGTTGTTTTCATTGGTTACTTCATTCATTGTTTTGTTCTCCTTCATCAGTTAAGTCTTGTAAATCTTTATAATAGTCCTGTCCTTCAGTATATATGTACAGGAATCTATCCAGTTTGTCGCAGCAATCCACACACAAATTTATTTCTCTTGGTTGCGAATTAAAATCATTATACCGTTGTATAATGTACTGTGGAAATGAAAATGATGAAATATCTTTTGAGTTATATGTCATTTTCTTAAATGTTTTTCCGCATCTCGTACAAGGTATTTCATCATTCGTGTTTGCTTTTACTTTCGGCATTACGACCCTTCTTTCTTATAACACTATACACTAATCTTTTAGGTATTTCAAGTTCATATGCTATATCGTCCGGCTCCATACCTTTTTTGATTAATTGTTGTATGTCATTATATGTTTTGTCATCCATAGACTGTACCTCATAAAAGAAATAGAGGACCATAATTCAGTCCCCTAAATCTTAGCTTAACATTTATTTTGTTTCAGTTGGAGTTTCCTCCGTTGTTTGTGTTGCAACCTGAGCCTGAGCCTGAGCTGCTTTGTCGGCGTCATAAGCATCCTTTTCTTTCAATATCTTCCAAGTGCCTACTGCAGCACCTGAAATTCCTGTCAAGATTGCACCTACCAGACCGACAATCTTCAGTCCAGACTCTGTCTTATCAAACTTTCCAAACATATTACAGTTCCTCCTTATATTCTTTAATATTTGTCTTGCTATAATGCAATTAAATAAGTTCGCGAAGTCACGAATCACTTTGTATAGTATTTAACAAACTATCAAGAATATCTTTATCTGTTTTGTTTGAATCCATATAGTCTTCTTTACATAATGTAATTGTTTTTAGTTGTGAAGGTATTCCGCCACTCAAAAGTTTATTTGTAGATAACTCAATCTCATCATAATCATAACTCATCATATAAACAATATCTTTATGTTCTTTATTTAAGTTTATACAAGAAGTTAAACATTTTTCAACAAAGTTATCCCATTTATTATCGTCAGGCATTTGTATTCTCTCCTAATATTTCTTCTTTTATATCGAAATGTCTTGTATCCTCTGCATTCCACCATTCAGGAGCAGTATCTGATGTAGTGAATATTAAGTATTTCTTTTCTCCAGTCATATTATTTGTAAACTCAGTAGCATAATCGCCATTAGATGCATATTCAAGCTGTTTCTCACCAAGTTCTTCCATTGCGTTATATGCATGCATGTTTACAAGTAGTTCATATTCAGGACTTTCAAAAGCCTTCTTCTTGCCAATCTCATAACATATTTTACCACTAGCTGCAGCGATACCAGCACCAGCTCCTACACAAATTCCTGCAATCTTTAATATCTTTTTAAACTTTGCCTTCCTTATAACTTTCTTATCTTCTTTAGTTAATTCTGCCATTATTATTCTCCTTTTTTATTTTATACTTTATTACATTTTTCAATCTGAAAAGAACAAGGGACCATATTTCAGTCCCTTTGGATATATTTCAATCCTTAACTCTGTTTAGTCCCTTGCTCTCTTGTTACAAAATTTGTTTCAAAATATTTTCTGTCCATAATTACAACATCCGGCTTTTTCTCCTTCTTTAAGAACATCTTTAAAATTCGTGTTACTAATATTGCTATAATGACAACCGGCAACATCCAGATGCCAAAGCTTAGCAAACCAATTGCCAATGCTCCTAAAGCAAGAAGAAACATTATACCTAATATAATTGTAAACATGTTACTACCTCCTTTAATATTATTGAGACACATTTCGTCCCTATAATATAGATGGAGATTTTCGCGTTTTAAACCCTTCTAGCTCTCTTACTTGCAGGTAATGATTTGAATATGACATCTTCTTTCTTCTTACCTGCTGCATTTGCTGCTGCATCTCTCTTAACTTCTCTCAAAGCTAAGAACTTCTCTATTGTTTTACTGTTTCTGTTCATGTGTTTTGTTCTCCTTCACATTTTATTTCTTCCAGCATTAAAGCAATATCACTCATCATCAATCACCTCAAGATCTTTCTCAATACTATCTTCTGATTCACCAGTTACAATCTTTGGATCTGGTACAGATATATTACCATATTTGATAGACTTTATATCTGCTTTCTTCTTTTGTAATGCCTGTGACTTCATTATAGATTTCTGAAAGAACTGTTTCTTATTATAATTATTTTGTCTTGACATATTAATCTCCTTGTATAAAGAAAAATAGAGAGTACCAAATATCTTTGATACTCCCTTTAAAACCTAAATTACTTTAAGTTTTTATACTTCTTTTCTTACATTCTCAAGTTTCTTAATGGTATTTGTGATACCTGCTTGAGCCTGCTTTGATACTGCGGTTCTAAATGTACCGGTTTCCTCAAAGTACATTGACTCCAAGAATGCCTTTCTGCTAAAATAGATACTCAGACCTGTACCGATTAATCCAATACCAGCAACTCCCCATTTAGCAATCAGATCTCTCTTAGCAGCCTTCTTCTCATTCTCGGCTTTTACTTCTTCAATTTTGACCTTCTTTTCCTCGATCTCTTTCTCATTATCGATTCTTTTCAGTTCAAGTTCTCTGTCAGCATTAGCCTTATCCTGATCAATATTAAGCTTACGCTCTTCGAGTTCTAATTTCTTTGCCTCATTAGCGAATTTCTGAGCTTCGTTCTCTGCTTTCATCAACTCAATCTGAGCCCTCTTATCATCCTTCTTAGACTCTTTTACTTCTTCTTCCGGTTCATCGGCGAGATAATACTCGTCTTCTACCTCAGTCTCTACTACATTCTCAACAGGATCAACTTCTTTTTTCTTTCCCATCATTTATCTCCTTTCAAATGTACGAGCACTTATCGCTCATAGTATAGACATAAAAATTAGCGTTTCGGTCTCTTAGCATCTGCAACAGCTCTTGCTATGTCAACTGTACCCTTAATGACTGCTGCAATTGTAAGATAACCCCAGAAACCAATCTTGAAAGGCTTCTTCTGAGGTGTGGTCTTAGGTGCTTTAGGTGCATCAGAACTCTTTTTAACTGCTTCAGTTATAGTATCAATAAGCTTGTCAATAGAATTCTTTGCTCTTTCTGCACTTTCGTTAAGTTCCTTATCTTCTTCATTAAGTTCCTTATCTGTTTCTTCGGTTTCTTCAGGTGCAATATTTGTTATGTTATCAAAACCATCATTTCTGTCAGCTGCTTTGAAATCATTACAAACCTCATCAGTTACATTAGTACAATCCTTAAACATCTTGCAATCCTTACATTCCATCTTTGTTAGTCTCCTTTTTATTTAATATTTTTTCAAGTTCTTCAGTTGTATATCCTATTTCTTGTATCTGTTTCTTAAGATCTTCAAGATTATAGAATATATTCTTATCACCAAATGTCATGGTTATTAATCCACTCTCAGCATCAAACATTATCATAAAGTTATCATCTGATGTAAAGTTTAAGTGAGTTAAGTCACCACTATTCCATGTTAAAATACCATTATTTCCATTAAATGTTAATGTTCCTTCATTATCAAAAGTTGTTTGTATACTTCTTGATTCAATTACTAAACGTCCTTCAGCATCTTCTGTTTTGACCATTGGAACATTAACTTGACTATGTCGTTTTCTAGGCATATATTACCTCGCTTTATCTAATATCTTTGTGCGGTCATAAAATTTCATTTCTTCAGGACCAACTTTCTTGACTGAAAAAGTAAGATACTTATACTCGTGCCAATGAGATATTCTATATGGTGATTCTATTCCGATATGGTCTTCAGCATTAATACGATAATCAATCACCACATTTCCAGCCCAAGGTGCTTTCTTATGTATATGTATCTTATTTATTACAATACCGATTATTATTCCAACAATAAATACTACTGCACAAACTATTGACTGTTCTAAGTTCATTTTACTTTCCTCCTAATTTCTAAGGAAGTTTAAGAGTTTACTCGAAGCATTTTCAAATAGAATATTTGTTTCATTTCCTTTCAAGTTAAAAACTATTTTATTATCTACAAATAATTCCATTACCCAATAATTTCTGTAGTTTAATTTTAATTCTACATTTGCGTACCGTCTTCTAAGTTCATCAAATGCTTTGTAGAAATTCTCAACACTACCTTGCATTCTTCTTTTTCTCCTTTTCTTTAGATTTACGATAATTATCAGATTCTTTAAAATATACTGGTCTTTTACTATCTTCATTAACTGGTTCGTCTAAGCATAAGTAACAGGGATTATCTTCTTCCTGATTATCTTTATACTTGCAATTCTTACACCAGTTATCAAACTCTACAATATGTGTCATACCGGTTTCTCCTTTAATTCACCTATTACTCCTGAATACTTTGTAATATTGCAATCCACAAACTTACCATGAAATGCAGAATAAAATGTAGGTGATTCAAATGTACAATTTGTAAAATAAGTTTCTCTTGTAATATGATCAAATATGCAATTAATAAAAGTTGAATTTCTAAATTGCTTATTTGTGCACAAACTAAAAGTACAATTTTCAAATATCATGTGTTCATTGTGCATAATCTCGAGAAATTCATTTAATTCTCTGTCATCGTCTCTTGTTAAAAATTCTTCGTTTCTTTTTGTCATATCTTTATCTCCTCTTCATTCTTTTTAAAAATGTATTTAAGATTAAACATACCATATATTTCTTTCCAAAGAGCATACATCGCTCTTAAATCTTCTTTAGTTTTTGTTCGGCAACCGCCAGATGGTTTACCATATTCGTATACTTCCATACTAAATGGATAGTTTGGATTATTTTCTTCAAGGAATATAAAGTCAATAGCTTTTGCCATATTATTTATCCTTTCATCGCATGAAATTAGTTCTTGCCCAAACTAATAATCTATCAATTTCTTGTTCTGTAGTACAGCTTTCAAGTTTTTCTAATATGGTTGCTGTATGTTTGCCATCAATTCCGTAAAGATCTCTTATTATTCTTCTTGTAGTAGCTTTAAATGAATTAAAGTCGGTTTTAACATTTTTTTGGTATGACATAATTATATCTCCTCTTAAAGAAATAATAGGACGCCTAATAATTCTAGACGCCCCATATATAAATATCTTTAATACAAATAATTTATTTCATTTCCGGATGCGTTCCAATATGCTTTATATCTTATCTTTGCATAGAACTGTGTTCCGATTCGTACACCTTCATCAAACTTATTACTATAATCTATGCCATGATAACCGCATCTATCATATGACCAACCAGCTTCTTGTGCTTCTGGACAACTTGTTGAATCATATTTAACTTCATTTTGTGCATACCGACTTAAATTATACAAGAAGTCTGCAACAGGTACAAAGTCTTCTTGACCGGTCTTTATACGATAATTTATCTCTTCGAATGCTCTAACTATATCTGATTCACTACAATAAATAGTCTGCTTAGTTAAAGGTTCAAAGAATGCTGCCGGTCCATTATAAATATTATTCTCATAATTACTCTTTTGTGTCTCTAAGAATTTCTGTTCTTCTTCTTTCTTTACGGGATTCTCGAGAATATCGTTTTTCATCTTTTCTCGTTCAATCTCTTTTTCCTTTTCACCTAAGACTTTCTCAGCTGCTTTCTTATAAGTTTCAAACGCTTGATTAGTTGCTGCTAATGCTGTAGTTAATCCAGCAATCTTTGTTGCACTTATCTTGTAAGACTTAACAGTACAATAAATAGTTATAGTTGCTCCAAGTACTACTGGTGCTAATGCAGGCCACTTTTCCTTAACATGTAATATAACACTATCTTTCTTTGTAACAATCTCACCAGCGGCTTTCTTTTCTTCAATCTTCTTCTTTACAATTTCATCTTTTTTCTGAAGTTTCTTTCCTGCAAAGATAGACACTACCGAAGTTGCTACAACTCCTACGCAGGCAAGTCCTGTTAAAATAAGAGGACTGTCCTTCTTCATATCAGACCAACCCTCTTCAAAAATTTTGTACAAGTTCATTTTTACTTATACTCCTTTCAAATATTTTATTATATAAAAAATACAGGACCCATATCGTCCCACTATAGCACTAAACATTTTCGCGAAGTTCTTGCGAAGTCAAGAGCTTTCATGATTAGTCTACTTGTTAGACTGGTCGCGTCAAGGATTTCTAGAATGCCCTTCAGACGCACCAGAATGCCCATATTCGGCTTTTTAGTATATTCTTGGTATAAATCTACCTTGAAATATGAAACAGGCCTTTACGGGCAAATCTGTGCGTTACAGAGGTATTACATAGTATCACTTTTCCATCTTACAATTGGCTGAGGACCTTTTGCTAATAACCAGGCATTCATCTCAATTATGCAACCAGGTTTAATACTTCCATCCTTTTCAGCAAGTAAGAAAAACACATCACAATTCTTCATCTTGTTGAATGCCTTCTCGAGATGATGCAACTTTGGATATCTTGTGTTGACAGGCGCAGGAGGTTCATCAAGATTACTTTCAATATCTATTATATCATCTTCGTGTATTCCTTCGTATTCATTTCTTACTGTACGTTCAACATATTCATAAATATCATTTTTCTCTGATTCTGAAACACCACTTATAGCTGTGGACAGAAATACTGATAATACCATATATACCTCCCATCGTGAAAGCCAAATGCCATTACTTCTCTTTGTATTAATTCTTTTTCTTTAGCCATAATAACACTTAATACCATCTGCAACATCATTAACTGTAATAGTCATGCAATATTCTCCGTTTCTTTGTAAAGTTTGTAACCGCCGAATTCAATACCATCATTATAACAAAAAGATGTATTGAAGTATGCCCGTGCATTCTCGTATGGTTCTCTTCTATCTGAATGAGCAGCTATACTTAAGGTAATATGATATGGATGCTTTTCAATAACTTTTGCTCTATAAAAATATCCTGTAAGTATACCGTTTCTTTCATGATAGATAACTTCGTCACCGATTTTGAGTTCGTGTACTTGTTTTTCATTTAATGCTATCATTTTATGCCTTTCTTTTTTAAATAAATTTTGTGATAATAACAATGCTCACATTTAGAATACTCTGGGTCTAGAGTATCCGTTAAACCACAACAACCAGACCCAGAAGCATAGCCTTTATGGAACATCTTTAAATAACATTTATACAAATCCTTATCTTTATTCATTTTCCATTCTAATAAAGATGAAAATACAATAAATAGAATTAGTATACCCATTATAATAAAAACAGATTCCATTTACAAATCCTCCTTAAATAGGATTATTACGCATTCTCATTATAGCTGCTGCACTAACACCAAGCATCTGTCCAAGCTCAAATGCAGAATAACCATTACCATAGAATTTATTTATTGCAAAATGTTTACATTCTCTATCAAAGTATTTTTGTAATTCAGACATACATTTATACTTGCCTTCATACTTTACTTTAGTCCTTTCAAGAATATCTTCTGATTCTTCTTTGGTAAGATAACTAGGGAATGCTATTTCGGTTAATCTTTTGTGATAACCACCACGAGGTTTCTTTTCCTTCTTGGAATTCTTAACCGCTTTCTTAAGAATTCTTGCAGCTTTCTTCTCAGTCTTAGGATTAGTATATGCATCGAGATATTTCTTTACAAAATACTCAGTCAATCCTAATTCTTTTGAAATCTTGTTAATAGAATAACCCTTATTAAATAAATCAATAATATTCTGGTCAGTAATTGTGTCTTTCTCTTCCATGTTACAAGGTTTATTATCTGGAATTTTATTTACAGAATTAGTGACTTTCTTTAAATCATCTAAATATGATAATAAATTTTCTTTTGCGGTTTCCCAAACAGTCTTATTTTTAGTTTCAAGAATATCTTTAACTTCACCTTTAGTAATACCAAGACATCTTGCAATCCTCTCAACCGAATAATCAAGAGCTTTTAATGCTTTTACTCTATCTTCAGTTTTAAGATTTACAGCATTATACATATACTTTAATACATAGTTATAATGCCAGTCTTTATCATTTTTATAAAAATAATCTTTAACAATAGACATTGCTATAACTTTTTCAACATCTATTTCATCTTTATAAGGAATATCAAATATTTCAGTCCATTTATTACTATTATGAATATACTTACATAAAACCATTAAGATTCCCTTTTCAGGATCATAGTCATCTCCAGGTCTACACTTAACAACCACTTTCTTATTATCTGTTGTGAATAAGATAGTTGCAGGTCCATTCAGCTTAATATCTTTAATCTTAGTCATTTTAGTCTCCTTTTTTGACATGTTTAAAGGTTTACAATCCCAACTCCATTGTTTTTCCAATTTATTTGTTATTCTAGGTTCTTCTTTCTTAGATTTTGTAAAGCGAATACAATCATTTAAATCAGTAAAGAATTCTACATTTTTATGACAAATATTGCCATAATATATTACTTTTTCATATGCATTATGCAAATTTTTATCTGTTAAGAAATTTCTACTATCAAATTCTAATATGCGAAATGTTAATAAATCTGAAGAAGTTGAAACTGTTATAACTGGTTCAATCGGAACATATCTTAAAGTAAAATCAGTGCGATAATTATTCCAAATAGCAGTTTTAATTGCTCGAGTATCACCATTTTTATATACAAAACTATCATATTCTTCCTTAGTCAAAGTAAAGTAATATGTTTGTTTATCATTCTCAGACTTTGTTAAATTATTATTGTGCAAAGTGTATTTATAATTATCACGTATATAAACACCAAATGCAGAATTAAATAACTTTACTCTAATCTCTTTATTGCAATCTTTAAATGATTTTAAAGTTATTAAACTTAATGGTTTCAACGCTTGAAATTTATCATCGAAACCAATTATTGCAAAAGGTTCAGCAAAATAAGTTATTTCAGCTATAAATGTTCTTACAAATATACCATCAGTTATATCTATAAAAACTTTGTCATTAACTTCATATTTTCCATTTTCTTTTTTATCTACCAATTGACAAAATTCTTTTAAATCATTAATATCTAAACCAAAATATAAATGCATATTCAGCTCTCCTTTTTATATTTTAATGCTTTTCTTTGCATTTCTAGATCTTTAAAATCATCGTAATCATAACCAGTTTCATAAAAATTATTCCAGAAAGTATCTTCATCAATAATACCTGCTTTTACTTGTTCATACCAAGCCATAATTTCATTATCAGTTTCAAAATCATTTTTAGTTTGTAAAATGCACATATTATTATTTTTACTATTACTAACAAGTTCTATAGTAACAAATTCACTATTATCATCAAACATATTATATAATCCATCATCAGCGTATATACGCATATTATCAGGTAATTCCGCAATCATTTTCTTCAAATAACCAATTGTCATATTCAATTCTCCTTTTTATTCAAGATTCACTTCGTTACAACATTTTTCTTTCTCAACATATGGAAGGTCATTTAATTCAGGTTTATTCCTTACAGTCCAAAGTAATCCTAACATATTCCAAAGAAATGCTCGGTCGTGAGGTTCATCGTCCCATTTGTCAATCCATTTTAGAAAATGCCTTACTCCAGAATCAACATAACAATGTATAGGAATTCCTTTCTCCCAATTTCTTTCAGCATACTTTTTGGCACCTTCTTCGTAATGCTTAGATACTTCCATAAAAGCTTTTGATGGTGACCAGTTGTTAAGGGCAATAAATAAGTCTATTGCTTTATATATTTCAAGTTCATCACCATTTCTTATAAAATTATTTATATTGCACAATATATTTTCGTAATTTTCGTTTTTTTCATTTATGTCATTAAGTGCAAAATACTCTCCGATAATGTCTAATGGCAATAAATCACATCTACCACGTCCGTCAGCACTGTCTCTAACAGCACCAGTTTCAAACTGTCTTCTTACTCCACTGTCAAGTATCTTTCTTTCTGTCTCATAATTATTTGTTTCTGTGTTCATATTTATTTGTTCCCCTTTTCTAAAATAGTTATTGAGTTATTTTTTAGATTTGCTTAAACGTGGTTCAGCCAGTTTAAACTTCTTGCATATATAATTGCACACATTTGCACAACCACAATTATAATAATAATCTTTTATATTATCTCCTGTTGTTGTACCATTTACTTTGTCAGTGTCGTGCAGACGATATAACTCATTAATTACCTTTGCTAATTTTTTCTTTGATACAAATCCTAACATATTATTTTTCTTCCTCCTTTAACTGTTCCAGAACCTCGGTTATCTTATCAAAATGACGTCCTGTCTTTTTTATATCTTCTAATTTCCTTCTTCCGGTTGAACCATCATACCATAATACGTATAATGTTAATGGAGATACAAACGTCACTATTCCTTTTCCAGAATTGAAAACTTCTCCATCTACCACTTCATCGCCAACCTTAATCTCATTGTCAGCTCGTTTCTGCTTTTCTTCATATTCCTTGATTTTTGCTATGGCATCGGATGGTGAAAAATTCAAAAATATGTCGCCAATCCTTGCAGTATCAAATATCTCTCTTAGTGCGTATGTAGAGTAACCACCAAGACTTACATTACACGTTATCTTCTTTGCGCATTCCCAAGCATCATTTAGCCCCGCCTTGTGTCCATCTCCATATTTGCCATCATTTAGTTCTAATATACGATTACAAGCGCTATCAATTATTTCTTTCTTAAATCCTGTAAAATAGCACTCAAGTATTGCCGTTATGTTTTCTTTATCTGTCATTCACTTACCTCCTTAAATTAGATGTTTAATTGCCTCAGTCATACCTAAAAGCGATTTTTGGCTATCGGATATGTTCTCAAGCTGATTTTTATATTTTTGAATGTCTCTCTTTAAAGTAAAGTTTTCTACTTGCAGACTTGCATTCTCATTTTTTAACTTAATTATATCCAGTTTTAACCTTTCAACTTCGCTCTTAAAATGCTTCGATATGTCTGCTCGGCATTTTTCATATTCTTTACTTTTCATTCACTTACCTCTTTATCCAAAATATCTAGCAGCATCAATTTCATTATCATAACATTTGCAACCCCAAAATGTTTGATTTTCCGAATCATAATATTTTTCAAAACTTTCTTTACTACACCATTTCTTAACTGCAATTTCGCAAGCCTCTTTAAAACTTTCAGCTGTAACTCTACCTATAAACTCATGAGTTTTAGATGCTTCGGTACAATTATAACCTTCCATCCATACTTCATAAACTTTAGTCATCTGTATCACCTCTCTTCTCAATGATCACCCATATTACCAAAATTTTTGTAGTCCGGAGCATATTTACACTTAAATTCTTTAACTTTACATTTTCCATTATCCATTTGAAATGGACACTCACGGCATCTAAATTTTAAATCACCAAATCTCTCGTAGTCATTTTTATATCTGCAAAATGTCTTTGCAAATAAATCCAACAACATTATAGATTGGTTAATATCCCTTGCGTCTATTTGCTCTTGCTCAATTTTTGCATCAACCATCTGTATTACGCCAGCCATGGATATCTCTCCTTTAAATTTTTTATTTTTCTTTTAAGTTCATCATATGTTACATTCGCCTGATAATGATCAAGCATATCATATATTTCTTCTGCTATATCTGAAGGAATACTGTGAAATGTCATTTGTTCACCACCATCAAATCTTATACTTACATTAGCCATTATTATTTACCTCTTCATTGTCTAATTCCCATAAATCGGTTCTATGATCAGTTCCATAGATACAAGAAATACATGGATACTTGCCGTCTGATGTGTTCTTATGTTTACATCTTCCGCAAGTGTGATATTTCTCATTATTTATAAATTCTTCGTTTGTCATTTAATCCTCCCCATGTAAAAATCTTTCAAATTCGTCATGTAATGTATCAGCACTTCCATCTGATTCTTCAGATTTGTCATTCATATGTTCCATTTTTCCTTTTAATTCATCAAGAAGTTCTTTAAGGGAATCCATTCTTTTAAAAGCTTGTTTTTTAGCTTCTTCAACTTGTCTGTCAAGTTCTTCACTTGATAAGAAAGCACTTTTAATCATTTTATCAAAGAAATCTTTATATACTTCTGCAGCTTCTGGATTTTCTTCACTAATGGATCTATATACGCTTCTTATAAAAGCAAGTGATTCAACAGAAAGATCTATAACACTACCAGATATTAAAAGTTCTCCTTTTTCACTATCAAATCTAATCATAATTTCTTTTTAACCTCCCAATAATCTCTTTTATCAAGTTCTTTAGCCATCTTTGAAAATTCTGGTTTAAAATATCCTGTTAAAGTTACATGTTTCATACTTTGAATTTCTTCAAACATATCAAATTTGCTATTTATTAAAAATAGTTTACCTACTTTATTATCTTGTCCAAGTTCAATTTTTGTAATATACCACAGGTCTGCTCCACCTGGTAACAACACCTCCATTCCTACTTTATATTTAGTTCCCCTTGCATCATATGCTTCAGTTGTCATTATCTTCTCCTTTTATTTAATATTTTTAAAGCGCTCTCGGGCCATTTTGTTTCGGCACACCAATTTGGTACTTCATGTGCCATCTTATAACAATCAATAAATTTTCCATTAATACATAATTTAGGTGTTGCCCATGTAGATGATAAATATGTATATTCATCTGTGACAGGTTCACCATTTTTATAAATTACTCCGCCAGTCCATTCCCAATCTTCATCAAGACCTGCTGATGCATAATCGGTTTTATTTTCTTTTATTAACCTTGCAGCCTTATTCCAATCAAATACCATAAGTTCATTTCCTCTGTATGCTTGACCCATTACCATTGCATATATACTGTTCATTATCTTCTCCTTTTAAGTATTTTTAAAAGTTTAAAAAGAAACAAGAGTCCCCACACTATTCATTTTATTCATAGTGGTCCTCTCTTTAAAAAGAAATAAGAGAAGCCAATATTTCTATCAACTTCTCATGTTTGTTTCTAAATATCTTTTACTTCTTGGTACTGGTTGAAGTAACAAGTTCTCCAAAATAACTTTCAGTTGTTACTTCATAAGAATTGTCAAACCACTCAGGTTTCTCATCACAGAGTACAAGTTCTGCACATGTTTCGTTACCATCCTGATCAATAATACCAACACCAACATGCTCTCCTTCTTTTAATTCATTAACACGATCTAATAAATATCTGTTAATTGCATTATCATCTTTCAAAGTATGCTGGTATTCGGTATTGAACTTTCCTAACTTGTAAGCTACAATGCTTCCTCCCACAGTTCCGATACCACCTAAGATCCACGGTAATGTCTTCTTCATCTTTTTCTTAAAAGTTTCTTCAACCATTTTATTTACCTCCATAAAAATATTTAGGACCTATCATCCCACTATAGCGTTAAATAAATCCGCGAATTAGTTAGATATGTAGTAGCTAAATTATTGTATCAGTTTCGTTTATGAAAGTGATGAATTATTCATCTTTCAAATAAATATCCCATTCATACCAATAAATAAAATATCTTGTACATTCATTTTTTATAAAATAATTCTTTTCAGAATTTTTATGTATAGTTATTTTTGTTGGATCAATTTGTTCAGTTATAATCTTTCCTTCATTATTAATATATGTTACATATATAGATTCTTTCTTATATTCAAATTTTTCAATATTATACGATGACACTGCTTCACTTCTTGTATATTCTGAAGTGAATGCATTACACATTTCTTTTGTTAGCTTAATAGATAAGACTGTACCACCAATAGCAAATAATAGTATAAATATTGATCCTAATATTAAATGACGCAATGTAAATTTACCCATTAATATACATAAGAATAGCACAAATCCTATTAATATGATTACAAATATTGTTTCCATTACAGTAATACTCATATTATTTCTCCTCAATATTTTTATTATAGTTTCCTTTATTCCAACAAACTTTACAAGTATCAAATGAACAATATCTTGGATTGTTTGGGTCCATATTACAATTGTGGAAGAACTTTTTTCCAGGTTTGTAAAATTCACAATGCAGTTTCATTTTATCAAATACTTCAAAATTTTCCATTTATTATTTCTTTCCTCCTAAATCAATAACAGCTTTATAATATGTTTTCACGGATATCTTTATCATTATTGAACGATAACATAGTCTTTTTTGGAAGCATTTTTTCTAAATCTTCAAAAGCTTCTTCTCCAGATAAATATAGTTTTGATGTATAAATATTACAAGAGTTTTTACCATTGTCTATTTCTTTTACTTTCGTCATAAAAGTTTTTGCTACAGTTTCATCTTTGAATAAAAACTCTCTTGGTCTATCTCCTCTAATCCAAGCATATACGGAATATATTACCATAGTTTTCTCCTTATCTCTGTTCCCAACATGTGAAAACATTTTCAGGCATTTTCATTTCTGTGATAAGAGATTTATCCAGATTTTTGTTTGATTGTAACCTTAATTCAAGTTCACCAAAATCATGCATATTCTTATCTTTTTTATCTAGGAATTCCTTTGCGTCATCAATTGCTTTATTAACAAACCATTTAATGATATCATTGTCATTCATATTATAATCTGTTACATCATCAACAATAGTAGAATACCGGCAATATCTTCCATTTGGTTGTTTATAGAATATTGTAGCCATTATTCGATCCCTTCTTTAATTTGTAATTCATTCACCATCTTTGCTCCGCAATTAGGACAGAAATTAGGTTTAATCCTATCCCACCAAACTTCTGTACCACTAACAAAATATTCGGCATACTTACCACACTCTGAACATTTATATGTATGCCTACCAAATGCAGCATCTACTTTATCAGTATCATCAATCCAATGACCTGTCTTTTCCTTTGGTGTGACACTTTTTATTCCTAACTCAAAACCTTGACAGAAACCATAATCTATTTTGTCGTCAATGTATGTTAAATCATTTATTCTTATCTTATCTAGTATATAAGCTTGTCCATCATTATAGGCTTTTACAATAGCGTGGTCATGCTCATATTCAGATTTAGTACCATCTTTAATTCCTTGCTTATAACCTTTGTCATAAGCATTTTTGATACTTTCCTTGACGTTTCCAATTAAACCTTCTAAATTGCTATAATCTTTGCTCATCATCCAATCTCCCATGCCTTTCTTTCTTTCAAAAACGCATCTAAATTTTCTCGATTACGAAATACATTTCTAATAACATAATCATAGCACATTACAATAGTTTCTCTATTTTCATCTGATATAATATCTCTATTAGCATTGTCTGCGCACTCATCACTGCCGGTATGAATCAGATTTTCAAAATAATGTTCTTCTCTGCTCATTTAATTCTCCTTTGGCGGTTCTACTGCTCTAATTCCTCTTTGGTATTTTCTAGCCAAATTTATTTCTCCTTGACATTCAAAACATAAATCAAGCTTTGTAAGGGCATACAGAGCTTCTATATCGCCTTTTTTATCGTTAACCATTACACTATATTGAATCGGCATAGACTCATCTGTAAAGAAACTACCGCATAGATCACATTTATATGCTTTCATTTTTTACCTCCGTATTTTCCTTAAAATGTATTTTATTTTCTTTGAGTAAACAGTACATTTCATCACCAAGTGGTCCTTTTATTGCCCATTTGTAAAAATCTTTCTTTACTTTATTTTTCTTCTTGTTGCTAAAACTTACAGATGACGAAACAAAAGGACCACATATATTAATGCTTATTCTCCATATTTTGGATTCTTTATTATACCATATATAAGGTTCATTAATATGAATTGTTAAATCCATTAAGATTCCTCCTTATCAATATATCTTTGTATAGTATTACTAATTGAATCTGCAGCTTTATCCAAAACGTGCAGATAAATCCTATTTGTACCATCTTTAGTTGTCTTACACATTAATATATTTCCACTCTTGAAATCATTATTGTCCTTAAACAGTTCAAAAAGATTGTCAAAAGTTGTATCCATATTATTCTTATTATCAAAAGTAATTGTAAATGTTTTCATATTTTTTATCCTTATCAATTTCCAGCCGCCAGAAAGTAATACATGATCTTCCAGCAGCTGGTTAACTTATTTCTTTATTATTTCTTTTCCTCTTCATAGAATGTTGTAATGCTTGAATTTACAGGCAACTTGATCGGAATATCTTTACATTCAGATTTAGTTGTTATGAAGTTAAAGCTCATAGGCGCATCAAATGCATTTGCTATAACTATTGCATATGAACCTGCTGCCTTATCTGAAACATGCAGATAGATCTTATTTATACCATCTTCAGTTGTCTTACACATTACTATTTTACCTGTCTTAAGATCATTACTACCCTTAAATACTTCAAAAAGATTGTCTAAAGTTACGTCCATATCGTTCTTGTTGTCAAAAGTAATTACAAATGTTCTCATATTTTTATTCTCCTTTGTATGTATGTTTTTTATTATGTTTTATTACTGGCTAGAATCTCTTTTAATTATTAAAATTCATCTCATGTATTATATTTTCTACTGCATCTTTAAGTATTTCATTAAAGCTATAAGTTCTTTTGAATCCTTGAAGAATCATCTCAAGTGTCATTACTGCCATTTCCAATTTTATCATTCTCCTCCTTGTTAAGTATCCAAGCATTATAACACTTAATGAAAGCTTCTTTTGTAAGTATTAATTTTCTGTAACCAACAAATTTAGAATCTTTATCATTAAACTTGTCATCTTGTCACCAGTTTCTTGAATATAATTTATCATCTTCTATATAATATTCAATACCTTGATCAATAATCATATTATTTCTCACTTTCTTTCAGTCTTTGCAAGGCGTCATAATAACCTTTTCTATATGCCTTTTCTAACGCACTTGCATTTTGTGTAGCCGTTGTCCATTTTTCTGTCACATCTACACCATACAATGTATAGTTAATAGCATAAACATACGCTGTTTCTATTACCATTGGTGGCATCTTTGATAATTCATCTATTAACTGTTTGGTTTTATATTCCTGTATCTGTTTTTCAAAATCTTGAATCATATTATTTTTACTTTTTAGTTAAATCTGGTAAGTTATATAAATAATCAAGACTAACTGCTTCAATTGCTGTACCATTGATATTAATAGTTATAACTGGATTATCTTTGTCGATCTTATCTTCATCTATTTTACCTAAATCCACAATTTTTCCATGATTTGCAGGAAATGGTGCACTGTTTGCAATAGCTTCATAAACTCTTGATGCCAGACTATTAAAGGGTGCTTTTTCATACTCTTTGAGTCTTTCATAATCTTCTTCTGATATTTTAATTACTAATTCCATGTCCGCCATAATTATTCCTCGCTTTCTGCTTTATATTTATCTATTACATCAAGACACCAACATAATGCTCTTGCTCTATCTGTATTTAAATTTTGGTTGATTTTTGCACGCTCCTCTATATCTGCCCTTATCTTATCTAGAATAAATTGTTGTTTCTCATGTTGCTTCATTTTTATCTTGTAAGTTAAATTATCTATACATACTCCAGTATAATAATAATCCTTACAAGTTGTTTCAAGTAAATATGTTGGATTATCCCATTTGTTTTCATCAATATCAACATCTGTTATATCTATAACAATTTGCCATAAAGGACTACGATAAAGATAATCACGTATAAAGTGTGTTACATCTTTTAAACTATCTGCAACAAACCATATTTGACAAGGTTCTGTACCATGACCGCAACAACATTCAACAGTTTCTATACCTTCTATATTATTCATACATTTAATTAACTCAACTAATTCATAGTCAATATCATTGTATGGAATAACAGTATTACTTCCTTTTTTCATTTATTCATCATCCTTTAAATTAAATTATTAATTGCTTCAGTTAAACCAAAAAGTGACTTTTGGCTATCGGATATACTCTCGAGTTTGTTTTTATATTTTTGAATATCTTTCTTTAATGCAAAGTTTTCAGCTTGTAGGTCTGCATTTTCGTTATTCAATCTAATTATTTCTAATTTTAATTTTTCCATTTCATCCTTAAAATGTTTTGATACTTCAGCTCGTATTCTTTCATAGTCTTTCATTTATTCACCATCCTCACTTTCTTCAAGTTCTTTTAAACTTTTCTTTACATATGATATAGTATCTTTTAGAGTATAATCTAGTTTATTCTCACACATTGAAATAGCAGTATTAACGATGTTTAATAACATAAGATCTTTTTTATTTTTAGTTTGTTTTATATCTTTATCTTCATCTGATTCTTCTTTATATTCTAATAATTCTTTAGGAGAACCTTCAAAAAGAATTTTATCATAATGTATAACTTTTATATATATTTCATTTTTACAACCATTATACACTATATCATAATTGTAATCTCCTTTAAAATCTTGAGGATAAATATATACCTCACCGGGACCCTTTTTTACATTACTAATATATTGCGCTATTAAACATGAAAAACCATTTGCAATCGTATTCATATCATCAAAACATATTATTCCATTAACTATCTTTTTAGATAATAAAAACTCTGCTAAGTCATGTCCAACTCCCTCGATGTAACCGTCATAATGATGATATACATTAACTAAAATTGAATTATCTTCTTCATATTTAAATCTTATAGCTGCAGTTGTTCCCATTTAGTTCTCCTTATCAAATTTAATTACATATTCATTAATTTTTCATAAATCATATCTAATTTTTTGTCAATTGATTTTGTTTTAAAATCTTTTATTAATTCATCATTGTGATGTGTCTTATTTTTTTGATTAGTTGGTTGATATATTTCTGTAGGTATATGTTTTTGTGGGCCATCCATAGGACAAGATAATACATCATAACGATTGCCAATATTTGCATAAACTGTGCAATCTTGTGCATACTTACAATGGATGCATAATGATATAGAATTTTTACTTTTTTGTATTATATCCATTATTTATTCACTCCTTTTTAATTATCTCAGTACACTCGCTTCTGCCATTCCAGTTTATTATTGCTTCACTTGTACGCTCGAACTCCTTTGTTTGCATACCGCATTGTGGACATATTATTTTATATTTTGTACGAATGTCGTATGACAAAAATTCTATTCTGCCATTACATATGCATATCTTTGGTATATATGTGGAACTTCATAAAGTTATTTTTACATTGTTACAACTTGGACAAGACAATAAACCAGGAAAATCTTTGTCATCATTTGTAAGATTATTATAAGATTTAGATTGATTTAATTTTTTATCATATTCATTAAATATTTTGTTTTCAGTTTTTATTTTTACAATTATACCTGTTATAAATGATATAGTAAAGGAAACTGCAAAACATATCCAAAATACTGCACAATTAGTCATTTATTCCTCCCTTTCATAAATAATTGTGTATGTTGTTACTTCTTTATCTGCAGAATCTTTTATATGATCCTGAAATACATTAATGATTGTATAACCGCATCCTTGAAGTAAATATAATTCATGACTAAGATCACCAGGTTTTATCATTTCTGAATATACTTTTTTCATTTATTTCTCCTTATTCATAACCACTTTCTTATCACACTTTTTATTCTAAAAACTGAATTTTTCATTACATTCAAAATTAAACTGTACTACTTATTTTATTCATAGCAGAAATATTCATATTTTATTTTTTCATTTGGTGTTGGAACTTTATCATATAAACCGCTACCTAATTTTGAATTCTTGGATTGATATACAACATTAGACGGACATATAGGTCCAAATATTAATAAATACTTAGCTAACATTTTTATTCTTTTTGGAACTTTTACAGTTTTATAACCATTTACAGTAACATTTGCATATTGTCCTTTTGTTGTAATTATTTCGTCAATAGTATCGCCTTTCCAGCTCTTTCGATATACTCGATTAAGTACAACAGAACCAGTGAGTAAAAGGCACTTATCACCATTATCTTTATTTTCAATAGTCATGACACCACCAAGACTTTGAACATCTTGCTTTGAAGGTGAGCCAAACATATCAAACCATTTATCAGGGATTGTTCCTCCTGATAAAATAATACTAAGCGCTACTATACCAACAATTGTTTTTGTTATCTGAGTTACTTCCATTTTTATTTCTCCTCCTTTAATTTAAATTATTCCTTTCTGTTCTGCTTTCCATTCGGCAATTTTATCATAAAATATCTTTTCAGCATGTTCTTTGTCTTTTGCTTGAATATATATTTGGAAACCGTAAGGACTTCCATCAATTTTAGTTTTATTTATGACTTTATTTATTTCTTTTAAGGTAGAAACATACCAGTAATTTTCCCGATAAATTTCAATTGATTCATTATGAATAATCTTACCATCTATAATATTTCTAGTTGGTAAATTATACTCACAGTTCCAACATGGATCATTTATTAATATCTTTGGAAAATCATCAGTATCATATTCTTCTATTCTTTCTTCAGGAAATACATTAACCATTTTTTCTGCTTCTTCTTTATCTAAAGTAACCGCATCAATACAATAATCAGAATATTCACCAGATGTTATAATATATACTTTCATTTATTTACCCCTTTTCTTTTAAGTATTCATTAATTATGTCAATTCCTTCTTGAATTTTATTAAGTAAAACATTATATTCTTCTTGTGTTAAAACAAATTGATCATTATCATTAGATTCTTTTTTCAAAAATACTCCACAAACTCTTGTAAAACTAACTTTACTTTCACTTAATTCAAATGCTGTCATTTTATTAATCCGTCCTTCCCATATAATTTATCTACATTTTCTTTATATTTTCTCAAATCTTCAAGTTCTTTTACTGCTGCATCAACTTCTCTATCTTTATTAACAAGTTCACGATCATAAATGTATTTCTCTGATGTTTTTTCAATCATTTCTATAACTCGATTATAAGTTATAATTTTTGCATAATTTGCTGCAATAGTAATACTATTAGTATCATCGGGATCTGCTGCAGCTGATACTCTATTTCTTTCATCTGAAATATTTTCTATAATTATATCTTTTAATTGATTTGCATAATATACATGATCTCCACTCATATCATTCACTCCTTAATTCAATGGACATTTTGGATCTCTTTGTTTCTCGTAATCTGTACTATCATCCATTAGTAACATTCCGTAATCAAGACCGCAATAATCAAAAAGACCATCTTCTACATGATACACACATTTATCACAAGATTCGGGTTTATATTCTTCTTCATTTTCGTCGGGAGCACTAGGATTATCACATTCCATCATACCACATTCATTAGGTCTTTTATCAGTTACTTCGAAATGTTTCTGTCTTGCATTACAATATACTTCTTTTGGTGTTATATGTATACTGCAAGGACATTCTCCACAATTTTTTGGAATATCTTGTAAATACTTTACTAAAAATGGCATTTATTCCTCCTTTAGAAAACCTATAACTTTATTAATATCTATACTATCGATAATTCTATACTGATTAATCCAATCTTTACCAATAGCAACCGGTTCAAAATCTATAGTATCAAGACAATGGAAACTATTTTCTCTTTCTCTGAGTATTAAATAATGTGTATCATCATTCGGATTACATGTATCGACTATAATATCTCCCCGTTTGAATTCTTTCATTCTTTTTCTCCTTTATCATTTTAAAAATCTTATTTATTATTTTTTCGTCAATTTCATAATCTTTAAATGAACCTTCAGAAAAAACTTCGGCATATACACAATTAGTTTTATCACTTTTAAAAAATGTAATACTACTAATACGGTTTAAATTACATATATTATCATCTTCATCTTGAATCATTTATTTACTCCTCCTTAACAATTAAAATATTTTTCACATTTTATTTCTTTATTATATCATTTACAATTTTTTAACATTCTTTTAATTTAATATATACTGTTTTTCCATCATGTTCAACTTCATAGGTCAACTGTCCATCACCTTCAATATACAATTTATCATACTTGTGACTAATTGTTAAAAAACCAACAGCTGACAAAATATATCTTATATCAAAAGTTTCAAAGTAAAACCATTTTTTATCTCCAGGTTGTATAGGTATCTGCATACTATTTAAGTATAATATTATATTACTATCGTTTATTACTGTATATTGAGTCATTAATATCTTTCCTTTCTATCTGTGTACAACAATTGTTTCTCGTAGTTCGTATGTTACGTTTGTTACAGAATTCTTTATATTTTACATAATGTTTACAATTAATACATCTTGCTTCTATTATTTTATATTTCATTATAGTATTTACATCCTTCCATTGACATATTGCATAAAAATCCTCCAGTACATTTATTACCAAATCCTTTAAAATGCACACAATTTTCACAAAGTCCACTATCTTCATTATAATATTCTTCTGGAACAAAGTCTTTACAAGCTTCCTTACCTTGTTCTCCCAACTGACATTCATAACGGTTATCACACTCGTCACAAATATTTGTATGCTCTTTTTCTTCAATACAGTTATCTTTTTCATCTTCTGACTTAAAACTTAATCCATAACTTAACAACTTATCCCGTATCTCTTGTAAGGACCTACGACCAAGATTTCTTACTTGCATTACATCTGATTCGGTAGCATTACAAATATCTTTTATTGTATTATAGCCACCACGCTTAAGACAATTGTAGGTTCTTACGCTAAAGCCAACTTCATCAAGAGGTAGAGAATAACTTATTTCTGTCTTTACATCAGTTTTTACTTCTATACCAACATTATTCAAAGCATCAGTTAATATCTTTATATGATTCATTGATTCAGTTATAAGATCACTTAACTCATTCTTCTTTAAAGTTAATACATCGGTCTTTTCTTTTATTTCCTGAGAAAGTTTAAAAGGAGAGAATATTGCCTTAGCTCTCATTGGATGTCTCATTTTTCTTAAAGCTTTATTCTCAATCATCCTTATTCTTTCTCTTGTAACACCAAATCCTTTTGCAATTTCACCAAGAGTTAATTTTCCTCTGAACCTCATGCGAAGAATATTTGCTTCTTTTGCTTCCATTAAGTTGTCTAAGATGTATTCTATATTTGCTTCAACTTCTTTTATAGATTTAGCATCATTTATAGCTATTTCATTTTTATAACCAAATATACAATAAATAAGATTCATAGGATATTCAATATCAATATCACAATCTTTATCATCTTTACTATTTAAATCACCATATAACAATTCCAATAATTTTGCAAGTTCATCATATTCTATATTAGTTAAAGCGCTATGATTTTTACACTTATCTGTTATTACTTTAATCATAAAATTATCAGACATTAGTTATTCTCCTTTCAAGTAAAAAGATTCTCAAATGTTTCATTACACAATACAGACATGTTTCTAACACCATTAACAATTTTAAACCAATCTTTTAATTCAATACCGCCACGATCATAAAGTTCTTCGAGTGAAAGTATGCACTGTTGTAAATATCTTGTAGACATCCAACCTTGAAAAAGTAAATTATAATCCACTATCACAAAATTATCATGTCCACAATATTCAAATAAATGTTCATTGAATCTATTTATTGTGAATGGATCAACTTTAAAATATCTTTTTGTCATTTCTTTATATACTAATTCCATTGTATAAGTATAGAAATGATCAATTGGATATTCAGTTATAACATTAACCAATAAATGATTCGGTGTTCCAAGTGTTGCTAAGTTACTTGCTATTGCACAACATTCACGCCATTGTCCCAATAATTGTTGATCAGGTAAAAACTCGATTAAGCACTTATGCCATAAACGCATTATGTCTCCTTTCTTTTTTTATTACGATATATAACTTTCCGTTTTTCATTTATTTCATCTTTATGTTTCTGATAATACTCTTTGTTGTATTTTCTTTTTTCATCATTATGTTTCTGATAATACTCTTCAGAATATTTTTTATGCTTCTCAAGTAATTCTTCTTTATGTTTTTGATAATACTCTTTATTATACTCTGAACTATTATGCAATGGTTAATCCTCCTTTCTAAATTTAAGAGCTTCTTCTTGCATTTTAGGATCTACAATATCATCATAATCATAACCTAATTCATAAAAACTTTTCCAGAAAGCATTAGCATCAATACCATTATTTTTTGCAGTACTATACCAAGCTGTAATTTCATTATTTACATCAAAATCATTTTTAGTTTGCAAAACACACATATTGTCATGAGGAATAGCAAGAATAAATTCACTATTATTAGTAAACATACCTTTTGTACCATCATCTGCATATATTCGCATATCATCTGGCAAATTTTCAATTATCTTTTTTAATCTTTTAATTGTCATAAACTATTTTTCCTTTCTAAATTATTTTATTTGCGATCATTCCAATAATCAAGAACTCTTTGTGTTCCTTCATCAATACTAACATCTTTAATAAAATTCTTAAAACCTTTTAATCCGCAATCAGCACAAAAAATATTAATGGTATATATAAAATCTATTTTAGGAGAATCTGAATAAATTCTTTTTCCACCGCATAAAGGGCATGGTTTTGCTTTTTCAGATAAATCTCTTAACATATAGTCTCCTTTCATCATTGAATGCATAATTTTAAAAATAAAAAGAAGAAAGCAACCTAATTAATTTCTTAAGTCACTTTCTTCACACTCGAGGGCTTCCATCACCTCATAACGGGAACAGACTTTTTCGCGCTAGCCCTCAATTTGCTCAAAGAACTCACAAGTATTCAAAGCAAATGTTTCCTTATTATCTCTTGTACAAGTATATTTTGCTTTAATAAGATTTTGTCCTCTACCAAATTGTTTCATGCATTTTGTACAATTCATACAACATTTAGATATAGTTTTATTAATTTTATTATTTTTATATATTTGATGTTTGAACTGAAATACATCTGTATTACCAAGATTGAGTGATTCATTTAACATTATATCTTCCATTTCCTGGAACTTTAATCCTCTTTCAATTGTAGCAATATCTTTATCATCAAGTATATTTGCTTCAATTATTTTGTTAAGTATTCTATTAGATTCGTCGAACATTTTAAATAATCTCCTCTCCATAAACTGTGAACACTGATAAAAATGCATCTATATGATTAATTTTTCTAGGTTTTCTATCATTCCAGAAAATCCTGACAAGACCATTTTCACGTTCAACATCAATGCTTATACCATTTCTACCAAAGTTCATTAAACTAGCAACATCATGCCAATCGCCAAAATTATAATACTTTTTAGCATTATCTTCATCATAGTTATAACCAACTATTTGCATGCAATTATAACCTGAACCATCATCAAATTCTTCATCTTCATCTGTAGGAATTACATAGAAACCCCTGATTTCAACTTCCTCAAAATCTTTAATCATGTTTTTAAGAATGTAGTCTTTTGTGTCCATCATGTTTTTGTCTCCTTTTTGTATGTGTGTTTTTATTTGTAAGAACAAGAGAACCGTAGTTATCCACTATCAGCTCTCCCGCTCTTCTTTGGTAAGAGGTAGGATATAGATATGTCGACCCTAGTTGACTAATATCAATTATTTATAAATTTCATTAAATAACTAATATTAATCAATTAAGTTCATATATCTGAGGCCCTACCTCCTCAATATACGGTAATTAAATTTCGCGAATTGATTATTTGTTAGACTGTTTACGAATTAAAAAAAAAAATAGAGCAGTTTAAAGTCTTGCTCAGGACCTTGTGATAATTACTTCTTTGTACTAGAGGAGATTTTTGTTTCAACTTCCTTAAAATTATCCTCAGTAATCTTAGTACGTGCCTCAACTCCGTCCAAACGATTGTCTAAACCCACTATGATTTTCTTTAGATCATTTACTTCACTCTGTGTCTTATTCTTAGACACTATTGTAAAATACTTGTCTATTGCTGTCATAGCAATGTCTACAACCTTTGAAAGGTCTTCCTCAACGTTTTCACTACTGTAATTAATCTGTACATCAAACTTCATTGTTCTACCTCCATTTTTATAATGTTTATTAACTACCACTGCATAATATAGACATTAAATTTCGCGTTTTGTTAGACCGTTTGCGAATTTCAAAAAAAAAAAAATAAGGACTTATTTATAGTCGCTCCTTATACGACTTTATTATTATTCCTTTGTTAAATCTTCAAACTCAGTTAATTCCGATTCTATAAAATTAACTGTATTATTGTACGCTTTCACTACATTTACATACATTTTTTCTGCTTTACTTCTGTTAATACGAATTAATATCATTGGCACTACATCAAATGCTACTAATAATACCGGCCATAATGCTACTAATGCTAATGTAAACTCAATAATTCCTAATGTTTTCAAGAATTTACCAAATTTATGATGTCCTTCTAACATCTTTTCATAATTTTGATAACTCTTTGATTCAAACATATTCTTTACTGTTTTTGCATTAATTAGTGCATAAATGATGCCGATTAATAAATATGTAGTTATCATATATACTCCTTTCTGTATTAACCTCCAGTTGCATAATATGAATGGAAATAAAAACGAAAGGAACCAAATATCTTGATTCCAATCGTTCTGAATATTTACACAACAAATGAATTACTTACAATACAAATAATTTCTTCTTCCGAATCTGTAAACATTTGCAAGTTTGCTAGCTCGTTTGCAGTGGTGATCAACTTTTCTCATTCCAAGTTCGGGTAGATCTACCGTCCCGCAATCCGCTTCCATTTTTGCTATTACTTTGTTTACTGATAACTTGCGAAATTTTTCTGTTTTCATAAGCATATCCTCCATGTTGTTTAATAAGCTACCATTATACAAATAGAGATTTTAGCGAAAATTTATAGTAATATTATGAGAAACTCATTAAATATTTTTTTATAAAATAGGAGGTATATTATGGAAAGAACTAGTTACATTTGCGATAAATGTGGTAAGGAATTTAAGTCGTATAATGAATTAGAAAGTTATTGGCCTTTATGCATTGAACAATGCTATAAAAGGAGTAGTAACTTTAGTAGGATCAATGATAAATTAAAAGTAGATTTATGCAATGAATGTAATAAACTTTTTAGAAAACGCATCAATGATTTTATAACAGAATTAAGTAAAGAGTTTAATTCTCAATAATAAAGTAGGTAGTCTTGTAGAAATACAGGACTATCTTTTTTAAAAAATTTAGCGCCAAATTTCGACGCTAAATATCTTTTGAAACTACTTTAGGATCAAACCAAGAAATTCAGTATGGTTATGATCAATTATACGAGTCAGTAATACATTATATTCATCATATTTCTTGTTAAAGGGAGTATATCCTAACTTCTTGTAGAATTCCACACAAAAGTTAAGATCATTTTCCTCTTCATCAATATTTCTGATGAAACCATAATGATTACCATTTGTCTCGTTTAACATCCATGTTTCTTTTACTATCATATCTTAATCCTCCTTTATTAGTTTCTATAATATAGGTAAATATCTTTGCGAAAAAAATAAGGGGAAAATATATCCCCTTTTATGATAAACAATAAATAGCTTTATATTCGTGATATAATATCTTCAGCAGTAAGCCAACCTTCATAGCAATCGCCATTTCGGACAATATCGCCCATGATCTCAAGTAATCCATCTAATCCACCGTAAGAACAATAATGACATACAGCATCCCACTTACGTTTATCTATTTCTTTATCATATTTTGATTTATAAATAATTATCTGGTGGAATTCTCTTTCATCAGGGTGTTCATATGTTGGATATTGATCGATTCTTTTATAAATTAAGCCTTTATCCTTACAATACTTTTCGAGTTTGTTTAATTCCTTTAAATTTATCATATCTTAATCCTCCTTTATGTGCAAAGCTATTTATATTGCTTTCAATATATACTTATAAAAATGCGCGTTATTTAATGTTCATATAATGAGAAAGAGAGGTGATATATAATGTTAAAAACATATCTAATTGTTTACGTCATTGTATACATAACTTGGTATCTGATCAATAAGGTATTTGATGGACAACCTGATAAATATCTTAGGGCAAAGATCTGGTACATATTTGAAACACAATATGGGATCATAGTACCTGAAGATATGAAACAGAATCCATTAAAGTATCTGTTGGCAGATCTCAAGAGTATGTTACATAAGAAAGGAGGTAAAAAACATAAAGATGAGTAGCAGTTATATTTACTACTCTCTTTTTTACAAAAAAAAAAGAAAGAGGAGCATTACGCTCCTTCTTCCTCTTTCTTATCAGATACAGTAATTCTACCAAGAATATATCCATAAGCGATAAGTATCAGTGATAAGAAAAACATTCCAATATTCTCTTTTGTTTTCTTACTCATAATAACTACCTCCATTTTGATTTATTATTTTGTATATTACTTTATCTTGCTATAATATAGACATAAGTTTTCACGAAAGAAAGGCCGAAGTACTATGTACAAGCTCCTTATCTTTTCAATTTCCTAACTATGTTAGAAAATAAAAAAGAAAGGCCCTTAGATAGCTTCGAACTATCGTCTCTCACATAAGTGAGCGTAATATCCCATTATACGATATTAACAGGGTATAACTCCCTTTTATCCTCCTTTCCAATATAAAAGAGTATGTTTTCGCGAAATATCTTAAAAAAAAAAATAAGGAGATAATATACTCAATCTCTGCTCGTCGTGTATTCGATCAATATCGGTTACACCGGACAATCTTTCATTATATCCTTACCTCTTTTCCTTTGTGAACAT
>Ga0247611_10000169_pt1 | contig 135563 bp, 180 predicted proteins | sample 177DNAGHGhighgp2_FD_192422 | JGI IMG/M metagenome (GOLD analysis project Ga0247611, IMG submission 192422) | Sheep rumen microbial communities from Palmerston North, Manawatu-Wanganui, New Zealand - 1770 DNA GHGhigh gp2 | ecosystem: Host-associated > Mammals > Digestive system > Stomach >...
CAGATGGACAGGTGCAGCGTGGGCCGGACGCCGACCTTGCGGAAGCCCTCTGTGACCTCACTGTAATACAGGCGAGCCTCCAGCTTTCTGCCGTCCGGCAGGGGGATGTATTTGCTGATCTCCTTTTCACCGCGCATGAGGAAGCGGTTCAGGTCGAAGCGGAAGCCGTTGGAGCATTTCGCGTTCCATTTCGTGATCTGTTCTCTCGTGATTTTCGGCATGGTGATTTCTCCTTTCAGGCGTTTGTGTTATATAAACAGAAAAAATCCGCCCGGTGCTAACCAGGCGGAGAAATATTTTTTCAGAGCTTGCTGTACCATTCCGGCTCGATCATGAGATAACCGTCCGGGTGATCCACGTCCGCGTAGAACGACAGCACGCAGTCGTCCGTCTTCATCAATGGCATATGCTGCAATGAATCGTCACACTTATAGATGATGCATTCTTCTCCGGAAATGGTTCTTTCCAATGCAGAGACGTAGATAACGCAGCGCGTGACAGATCCGTTCGTGATGTACACCGGCAGCTTGTTTTTCATGGCATAGCAGATTCCGACACGCATATGAAACAGGAGCCGGGACTGATTGTAATAATGAATCGCGGCAGCGTGACGCATCCGGCGACAGGTGCGCCAGAATTTTTCCGTGTCGGCCTCTTCCTCCCAGCGGCGGAGAATGTCGTCCAGCGCTTTGGCGTCAGCCATTTCGATCGTGCGATCCTTCAGCTCGTCGAACGTGCCGTTCGGATCAAGCTGCTGCATCCAGTCCAGAACGTGGTTCAGTGTGAGTTTCATGTGTTTGCACCTCCTGTTATAACTACAGAGAAAATCCCCGGCTTGCTAACCGGGGATTTGATTTTCTTATTTCGCTTTGATTCCGGTCTGCGAAGTATCGAACGCAACCTTCTCCCATCCCATTGTGTCGCAGAAATAGCATCCCGGCAAAATTGTGTTGCTGCCGTCATCCAGAATTTCCACGACATCGGAAACGGAAAGAGAATGGCCGGTAAAATCCACAGGATGCTTTAGATTGAACATCATGAAGATTCCATCCAGATCGGGCTCGTCTGTTTCACCGCTCCAAACCAGATCGTAGATAGAGCTGTCAAAATCAGCTTCCTGAAAATGACAGAGCGGCATAAACCTCAGACGATTGACATCCCGCTTGCTGTTGATTTGATAGATACAAATTTTCATTGCGATCCCTCCCGCTTTATTTACAGAATGATTTTCACCTTTGCTAACCTTCAGGCGGGAATTTCTTTCACCTGATAGCGCTGCGCCAGATACGTCCAGAGCGACATGGATTTATAGCGCCGCCAGTCCTCCGCGAAAGCCATGGCGGAATTTTGGAGCCAGTAGGGAACCGCAAGTTGATCCAGCAGCTCAAACGCGAGCCGGATTGATCCGCGCGAGACCTCCGCATCCGGATCGTCCGCGCCGTAGCGTTCCCGGATGTAGGACAAATCCGCCGTCCAGCGGGCGAGATATTCCAGCTCTTTGATGCGTTTGTGATCCAGCAGGACGGTTATGTGTCCATTGGTGATTTCGTATTGTTTCATATTATCGCCTCCTGTAATAATTACAGGAGCTTCTCCGGATTTGCTAACCGTTCTGAAAAATAAAAAAACCGCCATCCGGCGAGCTTTTGACCCGCCGGATGGCGATCCCTGTTCATCGGAAGATTTCTTTGTCTACAGCCTCCATTTCATTCAAGATTTCTTCCGAGCTTGCATTCTTCAGCCATTCGATCATGGCGAGTTCTTCCTCTGTCATCGCTTCATCATCTCCTCTGCAAGCTGATTCAGGTGTGCTTTATGAATTTTGTCCGTGTACAGGCCGAGCTTCATTGCGGCCTCCTCGTCCCAGGAGCTTTCCACCGTTTTCGCCCACTGCGCAGCGGCTTTGGAAATGCGTCCGTCCCATGCGGCGTGATTGATAAGCGTGGCGATCAGCGCCTCCGCTTTTTCTTTGCCGACGTCCGCGATATAGGCCTCCACCGTCTGCGCGGGCGTGTGATCCAGCATCATGTGCTGCATGTAGATCGATTCCAGCCTGTTCAGGTCGAAGCGCAGGTCGTCCCGCATTTTGAAGTAGTCCGCGCGATCCGCGTCCAGCATGGTTCTGATTTCGTTCATGGTTTTCATATGATCGCCTCCTGTTATATCTTCAGAAAAGAATCCGTGTTTGCTAACCGGAAATTTATTTTACATATTCAATTTCTTCCTGCCAGCAGATTTCATCGTTTCCGCGCGGCCCGTGCCAAACAGTCTGTTTTTTATATTCTTCCGCAACCTGCATGGCCTCCGCTTCAGATTTTACGAAACGTCCGATTCCGCAATAGTACCAGCGTGTTTTATCGAAGCTCGTCCAGACTGTTACATTGTGTGTAAATCCGTCAACCGGAAAATCCACTTTGTAGATTATGATTTTTCTGAAGAACACCTTCATTTTTCCGCCTCCGTTTAATACCAGTCGTTTTCCATGGCGTCGCGCAGGAACTGTTTCCGCGCGTCCCGGTAGGCGCGGCGGCGTTCTGCGCTGAAGGAGAGCTTGTCAAAATAGTCGTCCAGACCGGCAGAGTCGCCCAGCCATGGAACGTCCCCGAAAACGGACAGCACGTCCCAGTCGCCTTGAGCGTTGATGTGATACTCGTGGTTCCCCATCTCGTAGTAAAAGGCGCTTTTCCAGTAATCGTAGTCGTCCGCAATCTTCATCTTTGCAGCCTGCAGACGGGAGAAAAGCTCTTTATGATGCTCTACAAAATCCTCGTCCAGCGGGTCGTAAAAGGCGAAGCAGACGGGATTATAGATTTTTCCCGCTACAGACTTTTGATAGGCCTCCTCCTCGGCGTCGTTGTGCGTGATGCAGAATGCGGAAACATAATCCTCCTGCATTCCGTAATAGTTTGTAAGATAGCCTGATTTTCTCCGGTATTCGTCGTATGTTTTGATCGGCTCCGCGATCTCCGCCTCTGTGAAGAGCTTGTTTTCCAGCGTCCGCAGATACCAGTCGCGCAGCTCCTCGCGCGTCTTTCCGGCGTGATGCAGCTCGTAGTCGTTCGCGTGGTAGATGTGATGCGCGTTTTTGTAAACCAGAGCGCTGTAACCGAAATAGCCTCCGAAGTCCACCAGATATACCGTGTGATCCTTGATCGTGAGCGTTTCCAGCGCCATCGCGGCGGCCTCCGCCTCCGTGAGCGCCTCGATCATATGAATGTCAAAATTTTTCTGTTCCATGGTTCCGTTCCTTTCCGGCTTGCGCCTGTTCTGTTATATCTACAGAAAGAATCCGTGTTTTGCTAACCGGTAAAAAAATAAAATAATCCGGGGACGGTGATCCGTCCCCGTGATTCATCCGGCCAGTTTTTCCATGACCATGAAAATGTTCAGAGCGCTGTAAACCGGGTCGGAGCCCAGGTTTTTGCATACGACCTCCAGAATGCTCAGCATCCACCATCCGCCGGACAGAATGCCGGCGATTTCCATGACGCTTATGCGCTTGCGCGTGTTCTTTTTCATCAGATTTTGACCTCCGTTCCCGTGATGGTATAGGGCGTGCGGCTCGATCCATAATGCGCCGCGTCCTGCCGCTGGATATACCAGCGGCTCGCGACGATCCATGACAGGACGGCCAGCGCCATCAGCAGCGCTGCCGTCCGGCGTTCCGTTTGCTTGCGTTTTTCCATGTTCATCCCTCCGTGATCCATGTCCGGCTGTTGATATATTCGCAGACGTGCTCCGGGTAGCCGTTTTCCCGGACGTAGGCGCAGAGCTCGCGCTTTACGTCATCCTCCGTGCCGCTGTCCATCGCGCGGGTGATCCGCACGGCGTTTTCTCCGGCGCATCCGTCGATATAGCGGGCAACGTCACTGTAAAACTTTTCCGGTTTGTAGCGAATCTCCGACAACGTAAATCCGAATCCAAATCCGTTCGGAGCCATGTCGTCGTAAAACTTGCGATCCAGTATGCAATCAATAATCATGGTGTTTTCCTCCGTGAATTTTTTCCGGGATTGTGCTCCCGTCTATCTATCAGAACGTTTCCGGCGTTTGCTAACCAGTCTTTTTAATGGCCGAATTTTTCCATCAGAGCACGTTCGATCCATTCATCGAACGACGTGTCGTCCGCTTTGCGATCCAGAAATGCGTCCACCGTGACTCCGCAAAACTCTGCAAGCCTGTTTTCGTCGTCCAGTGTTCCGCCGATTAAAATTTCTCCGGCGGCCTCCATGTGTCCGGCGCGGCTGCCCATCGTGACCAGCAGGTTATCCCGCAGCGGGCGATCCTGAAAACCGCCAATCATCCGAATTGCCTCATCCGCCGAGATCATTTCCTTCTCCCGGTAATAAACCGCCAAATCGCACTGCCGCATTATTTCCATTTTCTGATCCGGCGTCAGCTTGTCGTCCGCCTCGATTGTGTCCATCCGCGCGTTTGCGTATTTGATAATGTACTGTTCCGTTTTCATCCGAAATGACCTCCATGTTTTGATCCGGGATTGATCCCTGTTATATCTTCAGAAGAAAAGTCCATCCTGCTAACCAGAAATTCAAAAAAATTATTCCGCAAAACAAAAAAACCGCCCGCCGGTTATCCGACGGGCGCGTCTGTTCCATTTTTCAGTCCATGAACGGCTCCTGCCGGGCGAGAATGCGGCCTTCCCAATAAAGCGCCTCCTCGTCGCTGTTCCGGCGCTGTTCCGGTTTTGACGGGCTGAAATTTTCCAGCCTGTACCCGTCCGGATCGTCCGCGAGCCAGACGATGCCGCTCTCCGCGCGGATATCCAGAAAACGCGGATTCCGGCCTTTGTCTTTGCCGACGGCCATCAGCCATGCGTAAATCGCTTCCACGTCCAGTCCGGACTCAGCGGCCAGTTTTTCCGCGAGCCCATAAACGTCCTTGCGTATCATCGTGTTCCCTCCGTTCCGTTGTTCTGTTATATTTACAGAAGTTTTTCCGGATTTGCTAACCTGTTCCGGAATTTTTTATTCCTGCCGGTCGTGGATACAGAGCGGATAATACGTTCCGGTCTCCGCTCTGAATCGTGAGTCGCTCGTGTGCGCCAGATTCCCGCCGAACATCCACCATCCGGGACGGGCAACGACAGCGCCGTTTTCGTCCACCGTGGCCGGGATGATTCGCGCGTGATCCTCCGTCACACCATAGACGAATCCGGACAGGTTGCGGTGTTCCACCATGCAGAAATTTTCCGGGATGCCGTCATCCGTATCGACCGTGATGTGTCCGTCCGGGCAGGCTACCAGCAGCTCGTTGAACCGGCTGGAGATTCCGCCGTTCGTGGCGTCCCATTTTCCATGGCGGTAAACGTCTACCGGCAAAGCTTTGATTTTCATAGGTGATTCCCTCCATGATTGATTTTGTTCCGGGTTTTGTTCCCGTTATATCTTCAGAAAGAATTTGATCCGTGCTAACCAGGAAAATAAAAAATCCGGCGGGCATTTTTCAGCCCGCCGTGATCCGTTCCGCGCCTCCCTCCGTTATGCTGTCAGCGCTCGCCGCTGTGTCCAGCAGCGCACCTCCCGGACACAATAGACCTCCAGAATCATATGTCCGGCAGCGCGTACTTTCTTGACTGCATCCGTTATGGAATACGCCTTGACATATTCCGTCTTCAGGTAGTTTCCGCGCCCGTAAAACTGTACACAATAGGTTTGACGTTCCATGTTCGATCCTCCTCACTGATCCACGGAAGCAAAGCCCTGCTGACGCTCGGCCTCGTCCACCGCGTCATAAAACTTGTCGATCAAGCCGTCCGCCGTCCATTGCTCGCGCTGCACCTGCACGGCCTCCACCGTCCGGCGGGCGATCCGTCCGCGATTGCCGGACGCCTCCGCACGGCACACCGCGTCGCGTGCCTCCAGAATTTTGCGGCTCCGGTTCCCGTAGAACATCAGCAGCGCCTTTTCGAGTATGTCCTGCTCCTGCGCGTCGAGCGTCATCGTGATCGTGATTTTTTCCATGGTTCAAACCTCCATTGTTTTCTGTTCCGGGATTCCTCCCGGTTATATATCAGAAGTTTTTCCGTTCCTGCTAACCAGAAAATAAAAAAATCGCCGGGGATCTCTCCCCGGCGTGATTCCTCAATTCATCCAGTCCAGCGCCTCCGCGCCGTCGTCCAGATCGCCGCAGTACATGTCCGCAAAGCTCGTAAAGCCTCCGGATATCTCGTCCAGCGCCTCGCGCAGCTCGTAGCTGTCAAAGTAATCAAACATGATTCAAACCTCCTCAAAGATACGGGTTGCCGATCGTGCACGGCTCCTCGTGCAGCGCCTCGCGCGTCGTGACCTTCCTGATCTCCGGCTGCTCGCCGTATTCCTCCGCGACCTCTGCGGCCAGCGCCCGCGCGGCCTTCAGGCCGTAGCATCCGCCGACGCCGTTCCAGCGCCCGGCATTGTCGAAACCGACGTTGTAAAAGTTTTTCATGTGATGACCTCCCGTCATTCGTTCCGGCTGCCGTGGCCGCCGTTCTGTTATATCTACAGGCAAAATGTGTTCTGTGCTAACCATGCCAGCAAAAAAAATTGCCCGGCGGGAAAAACCTGCCGGGCGTGTTCCGCGCTCCTCAAATAAAGTACATTTCCCCATTGACTTCCAGGGCGACGGCCTCCTGCTGCATGGAGCGCTTGAGCTCCTCGCAGTGATCGACGACCGCGCCGATGTGCTGCTGGAGATCGCTGTCGCTCGCGTAGGCGAAAACAACCGTGGTATTTTCGGCGACAAGGCCGGCAGCGGGGGAGAGCCAATAGCCGAGCGCGGGCGTGCTCGTGGCGCCGCCGAAAAGCCTGGACAGCAGCGCCGCCGTGCTCTTGACCTGTTCCGTGTTATCCGTGGCCGTGTCAACGCCGGACGTGGCCGGGACGTAAACCGTAACTTTACTGGAAAGCTTGATGCAAGCTTTCAGCCGTGCATTATTGATCGTCATGGTGTTTGACCTCCTGTCATGAGATGAGGCGCGAGCGGGACGGCCCGCGCCCGGTTCCGGTTATATATCAGAAGAAAATCCCGGCTTGCTAACCATGCCCGCCGGGATTTTTTCAGGTCAGGCCGCGAGCGCGTCAGCAACGGCCTTTTTCATTTTCGCGATTCGCTTGTGCACGGCGACGTTAGAAATCCCGACATACTGCGCGATCTCGCGTTCCGTCAGGCCGAGCCGGTTATAACTCCAGATCCGGCGGCCTGTCAGGTCAAACCGGGAAATGACCTGCTCCACAATCACGCGGGCGATGGCGCTCGATTCGGTATTGTCCCGGCGAGCGCTTGCCATGGTCTCGACATAGCTGTAAGTGTCGCCGTCAGCGTCGACGATCTCGCGGACGCAAGCACGACCGTGCTTGATATCGGCGTAATAGATCGCCGCGATGCTCGCGTGCGCGGAGTCGTAAACGAGCTTTTGCAGGGACAGCGGACGTTTACCGGAGGCCGCGCGCTTTTCGTTGACTCGCGCGAGCTTTGCGGGATCGGCGAGCTTGCCCGCAATGCGGAGCCACGTCTCATTTACAAACTCGTCAAACTCATGGCCGTGCAGCGCGAACGCAGGGACTTCAGTAAACTGAAGATAATGGTCTTCGGTCGAATAGCCGATATCATTCTTCGCGGCCTTGCGAACGCAAGCCGTCATGAAGCGCATCTGTGCGGCAGTGTCGAGCGCAGCCCATTCAGCCGCGAGCGCGTCAGCATTTGCGGCGGCATACGGCGCTTCAGCTTCAGCCCACGCGAGCCGGAGGCATTCGCCCCAAATGACAGCGGACACGCTGCAGCCCATATCGGCAGCAGCAGCGCGACGGATCGCCCACGCGCGGCGCATGATGGCGGAAAGATCGTACTTGTGGTTGATGGTGTTTTTCATGGTGACAGCTCCTTAAATTAGATAGTCTACAATGACGCGCTATGCGAGCAGCAGCGCAGCGGATGGAACCACGCCCGGCAGCCCGCACGGGCAGCCCTGTATCTAATGGTATTGTACCATATATGCGGCCAAATGGCAAGCCTCTAATGACGCGCTTTAGATATCGGATCTGTAGAAAAACCAGGATCTATTTTGTGCAATATGCTAGATACTAATGACGCGCTATCAGAGCGCAGCAGAGGCCGCAGGACGCACGGCAGCAGAGCAGGAGCAGAGACAGAGGAAGAGGAGCAGGACAGCAGCAGAGCGCAAGCAGAGACGCGAGGAGCGCAGCAGGACGGCAGCAGCGCGGGCACGGCCTCGCCGGAGCCGGGAACCACCTGCACGACCTGCACGGCAGCCCGCACGGCCTCGCCTACGGCAGCGCAGCCGGAGACCGCCGCACGGCCTCGCCCACCATGCCCGGCAGCCCTGCGCGATCTGCGCGAGCACCTGCACCGCAGCAGCCCGGCACGGAATCCCGGCAGCCCTGCGCAGCGCCTACGGCAGCTGGAGCAGCCCGCGAGGAGTAAAGCAGAGAAAGCAGGGACGGACGGAAGGAAGGACGGGAAGGAGAAGACCGGACGCGCAACAGGCCGCCTGTAGCATCAGCAGCAGCCCGCCGCGCTCGCTTGCGAGCCCTTCACGCCCTGCGCGGCCTTGACGACCGCAGCAGCGCCGCAGAGACGCGAAAACGCCCGGAAAAGCAATTCTGCACTTTGAGAGATTGCAGAACAGGCCGCCCGCGCGTTGATATCCGGCCATTTTTTCACGCTCCAGAGACCCGGGGAGCCTCCACATTTTGGCCGGCGACTAGCCAAAAAAATTTTGGCTCAGTACCTTCATCCCCACACCATCCTCTTTTTCAGCCTTCCCGTCGATCATCGCCTTTCAGCTATTCGCAAAGCCAATCAACCGCAAAACGATCTTCAACGAAATAGCAAAACACAAAAACACCAAACAAAAGTTAGCAAAAACACATAATAATCTGATATATCCCACCTGGTCTTACTGAAGATCAACGAGATATTCAGCGATTTTACCAAATAATATCAACATTTCTATTGACAAATCACCATCCATACTATATAATAAAGAGTGTGCAGAAGCACGTTTTTCATTGCATAAAGCAAAACACTAAAGACTGGAGGACTGCCCGATGGACGAGCAAATCTGCCTTTTTGAAGAACCCATGCAGCCAGCAGCGCCGGAGCAGAAGGACGGGATCTTGATCCAATTCCCACTGGCTCAGGAAGACTCGAACGTAGTACATCTACCGGGAGTCTCCAAGAAGAAGGACAAGAGAACCCATAAGAAAGAATGGAAAACCAAAGACAATTTCATCAACAACGCCAGAGCCGGCCAGGAGCAGACGGTCTACGCCATCAAGTCTATGGAAGACCGCAAGCGGATGGCAGCTTGGCTATTAGAGAACAAAGACCGGAAATACTTCCTGGCCTTTACGCTTGGCATCAACCTTGGGCTGAGAGCGAATGAGCTGCTACAGCTTCGTCAATGCGACGTCTTCAACCCTGACGGATCTTTCCGATACAACGGAGGAGATTTAACAGACACGTCTGACAGGGTAATGGTAGATCAGAGCAAGACCCATAAGAGACGCAGACTCTACCTGAACGAAGCATGCATCAACGCCCTTAGCTGGTATTTCCCCGTAAAGGGATCTCAGAACTACAGCCAAGCCTATCTGTTTAAGAGCAGAGAAGGAGGACACATTGAAGTTGGTACGTTCTGCAAGGTCTTAAAGGAAGCTGCTGCCGCATGTGGGATCAAGCTCAATGTTGGTACGCACACCCTGAGAAAGACATACGGATACGAACACTTCAAAAGAAACCATGATGTGGTTTATCTCCAGCAGCTCTTTGGTCATTCCAGTCCTCTGATCACCATGCGATACATTGGTGTTACGGAAGAAGATGAGAAAGCTGCTTTCCATGCAATGTCTATGGACTTCCTGAAGATGTTGAATGAGGAAGAGACGGGGGATTGATTACATTGATTCCTTTTACGGTGTCTCCACATGATCCTTCTACTGTTACTGCGCAGTAGAGTTTAGCACCCTGCATTATTGATAGCTGGTTGCTAACCGTGTTTTAGAGGTCTTTCGTCAAGCACCCCCGGAGGGGCGCTCGAACGAAAGTGAGAGCAAGACTGTAGGTTCTGAATATTATGCATAAATGACTGTATATTTTCTTTGCTTGCAAAAGTAGCAAGCTACGCTTAAGGGGCGATTTTTGAAAAGTGAGTGTTTTCAATGCCTTGAGGGGTGTAAAAAAACGATTTTAGAACCTCGGAAGTTCTAAAATGCTTTTTGAGGCATCCGAAAATATTCATTCAATGCATAAATATACAGAATACAGTGTATATCAGTGAATATAGCGTATAAAGGAGTTTTACATGATTCACGAACAATTTGGCTGCCCGCCGGACTACAATCCCGGCTTCTGTTACGAGCCTATGGATGATGAGTGCACCCGCTGCTGGCGCGGCTGGTTCCGGGAGAACGGATGGCAGCTTGACCAGGCACGCCGGATCGTTAAGGCGTACAACAGTTTGAAGGAGTCTCCGCAGGTGTGCGTGGTTCCGGATTTCTCAGAAGAAAGAGGTGACGACGAGTGAGATGGGAGAACCGCTTGTATAAGGTGGTCTTGCATGGTGACGACTGCGTGCTGTGCTCGGCGACAAGGATGAGCAACGGACACTGGCTTGCCTGCCTCACCATTGACGAGAATCCATATGAGCAGCAGCGGTGGTTTATCAGGAAAGAGACACCGGAAGACGTCATGAAGGAGCTGTCTACGCTGATTTATAATTACTGCATGAAAAAGGCGGCCCATTATTCCGGCATTGTCAATGGGCTGCCTGATATCGAGAATTTGACAGAGGAGGAGAAATCATAATGGGCTGGATTATTGCAGCAGCGTATTTGCTGATCGGGTTTGTTACATCTGTGCTGTTCTGTAAGTATGGATGGAATGACTACGATGTAGGGGATGTTGCGCTTCAGATTATCCTTTGGCCTGTGGCGGTTGTCCTTACGATCTTCTACTTTGCGGCATGGGCTGCGCACAAGCTTGCCGGTAAGAAGCTGGATAAAACATACAGAGAGTATATGGGGTGAGGAGTAGGAAGGTATGCATTATGCGTGCGAATATAGCGCAGCTTATCTGCGCGATCATGGATATCAGGTAGTTCCGCCAACTGTCAGTCTTTGCTGGACATGCAAGCACCGCATTCGTGAGTGGGATTTCTTTAACGATTGTTGGAGGACGTGCGCAATGAATGGAAATCTTGTGATTGTAACGGCGGATGGGGTACGCAAAAGAGTGGAAAAACTGCCTGCGAAAATGAGATGCCATGAATATATCCCGGTTTGGGAGGAGTGATGATATGGATGACGAGAGAATGAGATGGGTTGACGGCGCCTGCGGCAAACGGGCTATGCTTATGGAAGGCAATAAGATCATCGCCGTGTTGGAGCGGTATGATCTTGATGATTCTTGTCCTGATTTTATTTGGACGTGGGAAGTTCTGATGCGCGGCATCGATCTGCCCAGCCTTATCATGAATTATGAGAGTATGGCCGTGGCGGAGTTCAAGGCGACGCAGGAAATCGCCAAGATGTGTATCAGCAGGGAAGAATACTACAGACGGATCAGAGAACATCTTCCGGACTGGGATGATGTGTACCATAAGATGGCGTTTGAAAAGGCTTGCCAAAATGCCGTGGCGGAATATGAGAATATGAAAGCGAGGAGTGGTTGGACATCATGAACAATGTGATTCTTAGAAATAACGAGCTGTACATCAATGGATTTAAGGCGCCGCTGCCGAATCCAAAGCGCAAATACCACAGGGTATATCAGAACAATGACCGGCTGTTTGTTGACGGCTACGAATGGAAGAACGGGACGTGGAAGTGGTCTCTGATCGCCTTCCTGTTCTACTAAAGGAGAAAAAAGATGACTACTGTATTATTTATTCTGGTATATCTGGCTGTCGGGATTTTGGTCACGTCTGTTGCGGTAAAAGTTACTCCTGGTGACTTTGATGTTGAAGATGTCTTCTTTTCAGTGATTGTATGGCCTTTTGTGTTTTTCATCGGTGTGCTTGTAGGAACTGGATATGTTTTGTGCAAGGCGGTTGAAGCGATTACAGGAGAGTCTATTAGCTACAGAGGATGGTGGTATTGACGAGCGGCGCACTAATCAAAACCATTTTGCTGCTGACAATGCTGTATTTTCACATTATGGATGACTACAGACACCAGGGCATTCTAGCCTCTATGAAGCAAAAGAGCTGGTGGCAGCAAAACGCTCCGGACGGGATGTACCGGAATGACTATATCGTCGCTTTATTTGAGCACGCATTCTCATGGACGTTTGCGATCCATATTCCTGCTATCTTCTATAAGGCGGTTGTTGGTTGGGATATGGGGATTGGGCTTTTTCTATTCGTGTTCATCTTTATGTGGACAATGCATGCGTTTGTCGATCATATGAAGGCGAACCTCCATATGCTGAATCTCGCGCAGGATCAGCTCGTTCACTTAGCTCAGGTTGTGTTTGTGTGGGGATATTACTGCTTTACGCGATAAGGAAAGAAAAATGATTCTATGGGTAGATGACATCAGAGAGCCGCCGCAGCAGAAGGGATACCGCTGGGTTAAAAGCGTGAACGAGGCCAAGGCTGCCATTGATGATTTTGAAAAGAAGATCGACAAGGGCGTTATGCATCCGTGGGCGGAGATCCGCTATATCGACATCGACCACGACGCCGGCGACTATGCCTGTGACGGCGGTGATTACATTAAGCTGCTGGACTGGCTGGAAGAGCGCGGTGCCTGCTATGATATTCGGATTCACTCTATGAATCCGGTTGGTGTTATACGAATGCGTTCAATTATTGAAAGAAATAAGTGGAGGGAAGTATTTTAGATGGATAGCTTCAACAATATGTCTGATACAAATACAGAAACGGATTTTACATATATTACAGGGTCATGCAGTCTGCGACTTCCGTGTGGTGTTTGTATGATGACGAACAAAGTTTGTCCTATGCATGGTTCGTTTCCGCAAACGCCAATTTATGGCACGGGAGAATTTACCTGTTCAGCAAACAGCGGGAAAACGTCAAAAACTGTAAAAAATGTGTATACAAAAACAACAAGCACACCTGTCGTTACAAATTATGATTATTTGCAATCTCTTGGTTTGAAAGAGTTTGCAAAGGTTCTTGGTGATGGTTTGTGCCCAGGATTTGATGATAAGACGTGGGAATGCAGAACCAATGAGCATGGAGAAGCGGAATGCAAAGTTTGTGTTTTGGAGTGGCTGTCGAGTGAAGCCAGAGTTTAAGTTTGCAGGCCAACGCGCTTTGGTAGCTGCGCCTTGTGTGGATAATTCTGGAGGTGCTGCAAAAAGCGCGTTTATGAAGTGGTTTTACGATCACTATTATCCAGATCTGCCGGATAAGTGGAGGCAGATAATTGAGGATAGGCAGAAGCGCGTGTTAGATTCCGGAGCATCAGAAGGAGTCGGACGGGAAGATCGTGCCGGCGGAGACGTGTAGTATGTTTAGAGTGATTATTGCAGGAAGCCGGGATTTTGACGACTACAGTCTGCTCAAAACCAAAATGGACTCTCTGCTGCGCAATAAGGATGACGACGTATGCGTTGTATGCGGAGAAGCAAGAGGGGCGGACACGCTCGGGAGGCGGTACGCGGAGGAGCGTGGGTATCAAATCATGTCATTTCCTGCGAAGTGGTCTGAGCATGGCAAACAGGCCGGGTATCTTCGCAATATCGAAATGGCGGAGAACGCGGATGCGCTTGTCGCGTTTTGGAACGGAGAAAGTCATGGGACGAAGCACATGATCGATACTGCAAAAAGATACGGGCTTCAGATCCGGATTATAGAAGTATGAAAGCAGGTTTTGATAATGATCAAAATTGTTCAAGGAGATCTCTTATCGGCGAACGCTGATGTAATCTGCCAGCAAGTAAATTGCCAAGGTGTTATGGGTGCTGGGCTTGCAAAAGAAATCTATACTAAATGGCCGTGCGTCAAAAGGATGTATCAATCATTTTGCAAAGCAGTCGGAGATCCGTATATGCTACTCGGTATGGTATATGTTATTCAGATACCAGATGTCCCATTTATCATTGCAAACGTATTTGGTCAATTGAATTATGGCAGACAGCGTGTGTGCTATACAAGCTACGATGCTCTCAGGACGGCGTTTACAAAAATCCATAATACATATCCGACAGATAAGATAGTCGCGTTCCCGTATGGATTTGGCTGTGGGCTTGCAGGAGGAGATTGGAAGACTGTACTAAATATCATCGATGAATGCTTTGTTGGTCGTATGGTACTTGTCTATAAAAAGGAATGAAAGCAGGCTTTTATCATGTTTGATTTTCGGAGAGCGTTTCATCCAACGCGAGAAGAACAAGAGGAAGACCGTCTCAGATATATGGAAGTATGTCAGAAGGCCGTTGAAAGAAAAGCGTGCTGCACATGTGCCCATCACATTAGTGTGTCCGGTTATCATCCTGGTTTTGTTACAGGGGCAGATGAAGATTGTGAATTAGGACGATGCCCAATCGAAACGTGCGAAGATTATGAATTAGACTCAGCAGATTTTGTAAATGAAAGCAGGTTGTTATGAGTTACGATATCAATGTGGACGATCTGATTCGGTATTTTGAAGATCAGGGATGCATTATTACGAAGGCCAAGGAAGGGCAAGGCGGTTTTTTCATCGACGGCAAGCCGATCAATCTGGCAGAAGTATTTGAGCCGGACGTCTGCGCGAGCTGCGGCAACAACCCAAAGAACGGCGGCAGCGGAGTTTGCCATTGTGTACTTGGGCAAAGAACATTTTACTGAAAACGGAGTTTACTGAATATGGACGAGATCCCGAAGTATCGGAAGAAAGCAAAGAAAAAGACCCCGCCGAAGGCAAAGCACAAGCATGTCTATGAGGACTGTGTGATTGAGTATCCGCTGGAGATCCCGTGGAAGCCGGGTGAGACGCGCAGGAAAATTGAATCTTACTGCCCAATTTGCGGAAAGCGCGGATATATGATGAACAGGGAGAAGTGGACGGTAAACGGAAAGGGCAAATATGGCTATTTCGTAGAATTGAGTGATGCTGCGATTGCAGAGCTGAACGAAGAGACGCGCACGCTTCCGCTTTTCTATGTGCCGGATTATGTATATACGAAATATTTTGATTTGGAGCAGAAGCAATGCTGAGAACCTATAAGATCGATCATATCGATGACATCACCATCTACTTTACGGATGAAGACGGCATGTATAAAAGGGCGACGGTGAAAATTGAGATCCCGGAGTGGTTTAAGTCTGTGGGAAGTATTTCGATCACTGAAAAATCCGCCTTGCGTAAGATTGACGGATTCACGGTGAAAGAAGAGCTTGGAGTGCTCTTTGAGCTGAATGCTTCTTGTGACCGTGTGAGTTTACAGACTGAGGAGCTATATAAATCAGGAGGTGTGAATGTATGATTTCTGCATGGCATTTGGCGTGGATTGCGCCGCTTTGCACGGTGTTCGGATTTGTCATCTGCGCGATGTTCAAGGTCGGCGCTGCTGCGGATCTGGCTATGCTGCCAATTGATTATGACGAGCGGCAGTTTTACTTTGACTGATAAGAAGGTGGTCATATGGTAGTGGGATCTGATTATGATGTCGCGATGAAGAAAGTTGACATGAGTGCAGAGTCGATTTTTGTGATCCAGTACGATCAAAGGAAGATCCGCTGTGAAGAAGCAAATAACATCTTCCAAGCCGCAAAGCGAATTGTGGGAGAACAAAAAGTGCTTATGATTCCTGATATTTGCGTCATTGCAACGTGGGATAAGCGCACTCTTACGAAGCTGAGGGTTTACATCGATGGGCTTTTGGAAGCGACGCCAAACAAAGAGGAGGGTAATACATGAATGAACAGGATTTTTTGAAGCTGTGCAAGGAGCTTGTGCGTGATTACGCGAACGAGCATCTTGACAAGGCGGACGGTGTGCAGATCACTGTCGCAGATGTGTTTTGCGTCTGGGCGTGTAAAACACTTCAAAACAACAAAGCGATGCTGAGTACAACGCTGTTTGACGGTATGTACTATGAGCTGACTTATAACGGCGACAAGGATGAGCTTTATTTTGACGCTTATAAAAAGTTCGAGAACCGCCGAATCCCTCTGTATTCTCATTCGTGATGAGGTGACAGATGGGAAGAAAGCTGTATATCTCAGATCTTCATCTCGGTCATGCCAATGTCATCCGGTTTGACGGCAGGCCTTATGAAACGGTCGATGAAATGGATGCTGACATTATCCGCAGATGGAACAGTGCGGTGCAGACGGACGACACGGTGTATATCCTCGGAGACTTTTGCTGGGGTAAAGAGGAAGACTGGATTCGGTATCTGCGGCAGATGAAGGGCAGAAAAGTGCTGATTCGCGGAAATCACGATCTCAGAACGATGTCTGTCAGGCTGCGAAACATGTTTCAGGACGTGAAGGACTATCTGGAGATTAAGGATGGAGATCTGAATGTGATTATGTGTCACTATCCGATCCCATTTTATAAGCGTTCGTATTTCGAGCGGACGTTTATGCTGTTCGGACACGTCCACAACACCAGAGAAGACGGATTCCTGACGCAATGGCGCAGGCTTCTGCAGGAGACCAGATGCTGCGCGGGAGACGCCAGAGGGCAGTTTTACAACGTCGGCTGCATGATGCCCTATATGGACTACACACCAAGGACGCTGGACGAAATTTTGAGCCGCGTCTGATTAAAAGCGCAAAGCAAAACATTAAAGACCAGAAAAGGAAGATGAAATGAGCGGATATAAGATTGCAATCATTGCGGCGCTCGCAGCGCTTTTTGTTGAGTGGACAGTGGCGCTGATTCTGGCGCAGCGCGACGAGGATACTGCGCTGCGCTGGGCGATGGGGCCGGTCTATCCGTTGGCATATCTGCTGACCTACCCGATCAGAATGTCGCGCAGATATGACAACAACCGCAAGCGATATGAGGACGCCGGCATTACAAAATGGCAGTACATCTGCGGCAAGAAACCGGATTACAGCAAAATGGATTATCCGGACGGATGGGGCGGACTATGAATGCTGAAACGAGTCTTTTGGTCAGAAGGCTCGACTCCGGCGGGTACACCGTCGTTCTGGATGACAAGGCATGGGAGTGCGCGGATCAGGAAGAATTGCTTGCGCTATTAAGACAAATCACCGCAGACAGCGGCGAATATGGAGGACAGCAATGAACGGCAGGATGATTTACTTCGCAGAGAAGAATATCCACGGCGGCTGGGCCGTCTACGGCGAGATCGGTGTGCATCAGTATTACGGCTGCACGAAGAAGGAGGCGCTGAATATGTATGCCTCTGAGTGCAAGCGGACGGTAATCCGCTGCCAGAAAAAAGATAAGGACAAACAAAAATGCTGACATGTGAAGGCTATAAGATGTTTTTCGGACGGGCAACTATTACGCCGGTTAATATGCGCGGATCATTCACGGTGGTCGGAACCTGGCTTTATAAGCCGGAGTATCGGTGCTGGTATGTGAACGGCGAAAGTTATCCGGAAGAAATTGTGTCCTCGCTTGTGGAGATGGAGCCGGAAGAAGATGATGGGGAGTTTGACATCCCGTTTTAAGGAGGCGAAACAGAATCGATATACCAGACGCGCCCTGGATTAGAGAGACTGAGCAAACAGGGTATTGCAGCAGCGGGTGGTGGAACAACCCGCCAAAGGACGCCGCAGCAGACGAGGAGCAGAAGTATTGCCACGAGTGCGTGCACTTCGGATGGCGAGACATTCTGAACCATACCGGGATCTGCAGCAAAAGAAAAGAAGGCAGGTACGCTTACGATTTTGTATGCGACTGCTTTATCGAAGAATATCCAATGGAAAGGAGCAACACAGAAATGAAAGAACTGACGCTTGAATATACGCTGGAGGTTACGGAGATCGTAAAGATCCCGGACGAAGAGGAGTTTTCTCCGCTGTTGTATGACAAGGAGGCTATGAAGAAGTTTATTCAAGAAAGCGTGAAAGCGCGGCTTGACGTGGACGACGTTCTTGTGAAGAAATACAAGATCTTCGAGACCGGTAACGGCGATGCAGCCTCAGACGAATAAAAGCAGCGAATCGCTGCAGGTCATTGCTATGCATGGGTTGTTGAGAAAGATGAAGGAAACACAAGAAACAGTGATTTGCGATCTGAAGGCAAAGATTGATGAGCTTGAAGCTGAGGTTAGCGTATATCGGTCTGAGCTTGCAGAGTACGAACAGATGGCGGCATCGTATGGCATCGACGCAAAAACGATGTGTACACTTGCAAAGAGCCAGATCAAAACATGCGCCGAGAACATCCGCCTGCGGGAAGAGAACGAATTGTACCGGCATATCTTCAGGTGTGTTGGAGCGATTTTTTCACATCAAAGAGATTTCGAAAAGCTTTCCAGTCAATTGGAAGGCATTGCGGAAGAGAGGGCTTCGTGGTTGTAAAGGTTTGTGACATGATCATGGGCGGTGGCAAGACACAGGCCGCCGTCACACAAATGAATACAGACTCAGAAAGCAAGTACATTTTCATCACGCCTTATCTGAAAGAGGTTGAGCGCATCAAGGAGAGCTGCGCGGACAGGCATTTTCTGGAGCCGATGAATCACGGCGAAGGGAAGCTGGAAGATCTGCACGCTCTTCTGAGCGACGCCTGCAATATCGCAAGCACGCACGCCCTGTTTTGCGCATACACCGAAGAAACGCTGCGGCTAATTCGTGAGGGACATTACAAGCTGATTCTGGACGAGGAGCTGCAGGTGCAGAAGCAGATCCCGATCACCAAGAGCGACTGGGACATGCTTTTGAATGAGAAAATGATCGTCATCAACGAGGACGGAGCCGTGAAGTGGCTCGAAGGCGACTATGAGGGCGAGTTCTCGGCGCTGAAGGCGATGTGCGAGACCGGAAACGTGACTTGGTATGACAACTATCTGATGGTCTGGACGTATCCGGTAGAGGTTTTTGAGGCGTTTGAAGATGTGATCATCCTGACGTATATGTTCGACGGCCAGTTTCAGAAGTATTACTTCGATATGAACGGCGTGGAAGTCCAGAAGATTGGCACTGAATACGTTGACGGAGAATATCGTTTTACGGAGCGCGTTACGACGCCGGCGTATGTTCGCGGTCTGAGAGACAAAATTCATATTGTTCAGGATCGTAAGCTCAATGAAATTGGAGAGGCCGGCGGTGCGCTGTCTGTTTCGTGGTATGACCGCGCTCGCCGCTCTCCGAGCCAAAAGAACCTGAAACAACTGAAAAAGAATCTTGCCAACGTCTTTAAGAACAAGTTTTCCTCCCCGACGGACAAAAACCTCTGGACGACCTTTAAGGATTACAAGGACATCTTAAAAGGGAAAGGCTACACAAAGGGGTTCCTTCCGTTCAACGTCCGCGCAACCAACGCATACAGAGACCGAAACTGTCTCGCATACTGCGTCAATGTGTTTTATAACCCGGTTATGAAGCATTACTTCGAAGAGCATGGCGTAGAAGTCAAGGAGGACGACTTCGCACTGAGCGAGATGATCCAGTGGATTTGGAGATCCGCGATCCGCTGCGGCGAAGAGATCTGGGTTTATATCCCAAGCAAGCGGATGCGGATGCTTCTGGAAGGCTGGCTGAATGAGATGGCGAGATTGAGGTGAACAAATGGCGGGAGACTGCAAAGAAACTGCGTGGGATCATGTATCCGGTGATCAAAGCGCAATGTTCTTTTCTTCTGAGAAGAAATATATTAAACGGATCTATGATCTGATGGCGGAATATCCGGATGACGTCGAGATGGTTGCTGAGAATCAAGACGGCAGTATTTGCGTTCGGATTCCAATTGAATGGCTGAGGATTCGGCCAAAGAAGAAAACAAATTTAACACCCGAGCAAAAGGCTGCGGCTGCGGAACGCTTGGCGAAATACAGATTGCAGAATCAGGCAGACGGCCCGGAGTGTGAGAAGGGAGAGGAGCCATGTGTTTCTGGCGAGGAGATTGTCTCTGGGCGGATCAATGCGGGATGACAGATCCTGATGTGTGCGACGATTACACGCCGGTTGATTTGTCAGAAAAAGACGAGCGTTTTTATGACGAAACATTGAAAGAAAACCAGGAAGAATATCTGGAAATGATAAAAGACTACTCGGATGGTAGAGATTATGAATCGTGAAGAAAGAAGAAAAAACGCAAAGAAAGAAGCAGCGCTGAAAAAGCTATATGCCAATCTTTGGAAAAATCTGCGGGAGATGAATCTGGAGGAACTTGTAAAGGCGGCTGCGGAAGACGACGCGCTGAAGGACGGAGACCGCGTGAAGCTGGATCTGCAGCGGATTCAGGGCAGACAGGACTATCGGCGCATGCAGCGCGAGTATAAAATCTTTGTTGAGACGCACAAGGACGATATTTTTACGGTGAAGCTGCTTCAGAATGAGCGTTATCCGGCGATCGTGACATTCTATGAGGATGACACTTGGCATTTTTGGAGCGGCGATCTGAAAAGGATGCGGACGGAGGGATCGGAATAACGAATCGGTCAGTATGCATTGTGTCGGCGGACGCGAAGGATTTGTATTTGGCCTGCTATTCCGCGCCTTCCAGCACGGAATACAGCGTTCTATATCGCAAGGGTCAGAACGCCGGCGAGATCAACACAAGACGGTTTATCAACACACTGGATTACAGTCTTGATCTGATCAAGCTGAGAGAAGTCTATGAAAAGGTGTACCGGCGTCTTGATTTCTCCTTTGAAAAGAGAGGCAGAGAGTATTGCAAAAGTGTCATCAATGTCACTTTCAAGTACAGTGTCAAGGAATACAACCTGTTTCACGACAAGACGTATGTCAAGCTCGGCTATGTGCCGGCGGATGTGGAGCTGCACGATAATATCTGCGTGAAAAACGGAGAACTGATTGCGATCCGCGTGGAGAATCCGGTCGAGGCTCCCGTTTCTGCGGATATTCTCGGGAAATACTTTACATTTGACGATGGCGAATACCGTCTGAACAAGGCGCTGAAGGTTGTACATACCGTAGCAGATCTGAGAAGGATGCTGTATCAGAACGGATTTGTGTGCGACGGCGTGCGATATCGACGCTTCAAGCGTTCCAGCGGCAGCAGCCGCGTCGGAAAGTGTCTCTTTATCGATGATCGCCTGTATGACCGGATGCATAAATGGGAAATGTGCGGGCTGAAAGTAAAGGAAGGGCAGGAAGTGGATCTTGCTGCCCTGGAAGCCTATATTGCTCTGACGCTGAGCAGCATTATCGGGACGATTCCGCTTCGGCCTGAAAACTTCCTTGTGATCGACGACTTCGAAAGTGTATTTCAGGATCGTGCGGTTGTATCTCGCATCGGAGACGACGGCTGGCTGGAGTCCAAGCCGGAGGATGTAGAGGTGAAAAACAGTATTTGGGACGGTCAGTCTCTGATCGACAAGTCTGCGATGGGAGAGTATCAGGATTTCGGTATGATCCTGCTGCGCAACCGCTTCTTCAAGTCTGCCTGCTTCAACACCAACATTCAGCAGTTTTTCGCGGATCACGGTATCACGGACATTTCGCAGCTCAACGGGTTCACGCTCGCGGAAAAGCTGGAAGACGTTCTGATCATCACGACGCCGAGCAGCATCAAGTACCAGAAATTCGGCAGTCTTGAAACGTGGCTGCGGATGCTGGATGAAGACGGCGAGTTCGGTATTGTGAAGCACGAGAAGAAAACACACTTTTTCGATGGCCGCATGGTCATGACGCATTATCAGTTGCTGAATACGCTGCAGATGACGCAGGAAGAGGTAGACGAGTTCGTGAAGCCTTCACTGGATTATCTGCGCATGATTCACACAGATCCGGCTGTTTTAAGGTATCATATCAAGTTCTCCGGCTATGGTGAGCCGATCAACCCGGCGCAGTCCGCAAACGAGGTTGTATATCAAATGCTCGGGATCACGGACAAGTTCTTCTACACGAAGCTGTGCGACGATTTCAAGCATGATGTGGTCAAGTCCTTCAAGAAGGCGCTGAGCCACGGGCATATCCTCGTAAACGGAAACTATTCAACCTTGCTTGGCAACCCGATTGAGATGCTGTATGCGTCTATCGGGGAGTTTGACGGAGAAAGTCAGATCGGCGTTGGGAATATCTACTGCAAGCGTTTCCCGTTCGGGCAGCGGCTGCTTGGATCAAGGTCGCCCCACGTCACTGCGGGCAACATTCTATTAACGAATAATGAAGACAACGCGGAGATCTCGAAGTACCTCAATCTCACAAATGAGATTGTTTGTATCAACAGCATCGGGGAAAACATTCTGATGCGTTTGTCGGGTGCAGATTTTGATTCGGACACGATGCTGCTGACAGACCACCCGTTGTTGATTATGGCGGCGGAGCGCAACTATCACCGTTTTCTGGTTCCAACCAGCATGGTTGAGGCAAAGAAGGTTGTCAGACATTATACGCGAGATGAGCAGTCTGATCTGGATATCAAAACTTCGGTCAACAAGATCGGCGAGATCGTGAATCTGAGTCAGGAACTGAACACGATGATGTGGGATCGCATGAACAATGGCGAGCAGTTTGAAGATGTGGAGGAGCTTTATTGCGACATCGCGAAGCTGGATGTGCTCAGCGGCATTGAAATTGACAAGGCCAAGAAGGAGTTTGCGGTCAACAGCGTCGGAGAAATCAAGAGACTAAAGAAAAAATACAGCGCACTGGATGAGACCGGGCGACAAGTGAAACCGAATTTCTTTGGAAAGATCGCCAGAGGGAAGGGGTATTACGACAGTAAGCGCAAAAACTATCAATTTCACGACACGACGATGGATTATTTGCAGCACACGCTGAATGCCTATCGCGCCGGCAAGGCCAAAGATGGCGTCATTCCGTTCTCGGATCTTCTCATTTCTTCGGATGATGTAAGCGCACACCGGGTTTGGCTGCCGCAGGTCAGCAGAATCATCGGATTGGTTCGCAACATGAGATCGCAAATTCAGGCGGTATGGAACAATACGGATGACGGTCTTGACAATGAGACGAAGACTGTTATCACAGCGGAGATCCGTGAGAACTGCTACAGTTATATCAAGTCCATTCAGATCAGCAAGTCCACGGCATACCGTCTGTTGCTTGAGATTGAGGCGGCTGAAAACAAGGATATCGGAAGAAGTCTGTTCTACACGCTGTTCTCGCTGCCGAACGAAAGTTTCTTGCGATTGATTGAGGCGCAAAGAGAGGATATCCCTGTCATTGAGGAAGTGCATGGTGATGATTATGACCTGCAGATTTACTCGTTCAAGTTCAGCAAAATTGCATCATAATTATACTTCAAATTGTGCAAAATATACAATTTTCAATCAAAATCCTCGACGGAATTTTGCGGCATGGCCGATGATTAACGGGCGAGCCAGCGGATGAAAATTTGGTGATAAGGGTAGAACGAATCATTCTACCCGAAATTCATAAAAAAGGATGATGTAATTAGTGATCCAAATCACCAAAGAAGAGAAGCAAAAGCTGGAGTTGCTGTACCCGAACTATCAGTATCCGAGAACGATGAAGCAGGACTCCAAGAGACACCACTATTACTGCACGGAGTCTGAGGAGCTGATGCGTGCAATCGCGGATACGAACGACCGTGCCGCAGAGTGCGTGAAGGAGTTTGACCGGCAGCATGCGCTTCGTGCCGCGAGAAAGAAGAATCGCGGAGGTAAGTGAAATGGCGAAGCAGAATTATGCGGAGGTTTTCTTCAATGCCAAGATTGATCTCTCTGATATGACGATTACGGAGATATACGATGATGCTATTCTCGTGCATTCATTGACTGATTTGCTGAACCGGTGGAGCGGCGCCGATGGTGTGACGCTGGCGCTCTCGCGTGAGACAACGATTCAAGGGAAACGGGGTGATGCGACATGAACCCCAAGTACGCCAGAAAAGAGGGAGAAGAACTCTATGAATACGGTCTTCGCCTGATTGAGATCAAGGTGGAACAAAAGCCTGAAGATCTGGATTGGGAAGATATCGTGGAGGCTGCCGGACTGGACTGCCACAGAGACAGTCTGCGGAAGGCCGCTGCGGTGACGCCATACAGCGGATATGCAGTGGCGCAGTATTTCAAGCGGAAGCTCGCCTCACAGTATGCGGAGCGTCCGGATGAGTATCTGGACGAGGTTGACGTGAAGCTGGCCGAGCTTCGCAAGGAGAGCAAGAAGTTCTTTGATCAGCGGCGCGAGTTTAACAAGCTGCTGGATCAGCTCGGCAGGGAAGAGCATCTGGAAGATCGTCTTGTGGACGCGGCGATGGCTCTGAACGAGCTTCGACCACTGGAGGCTGACAAGGATATCGCTTTCTACCACAAGAACTGCGAGGCCGTGATTGTGTTTGCGGACTGGCACTATGGCATGAAGACAGACAACATCTGGCAGCACTATGACACAGAGGTGTGCCGGGAGCGCGTCGATCAACTGATTACGGAGTCGATCAAAAGAATCCGGCTGCATCATTGCGAAAAGCTGCATATTCTTCTGCTCGGCGATATGGCCCACGGCGCCATCCATGTAAGTGCCAGAGTGGCATCAGACGAGCTTGTTTGCAATCAGCTTATGCAGGTTTCTGAGATCATTGCAGAGGCAATCAGTACACTTGCAGACGTGGTGGAAGAAACCTATGTACATGCGACATACGGGAATCATTTGCGGACGGTTCAAAATAAACAGGACAGTATTCACGCCGACAACATGGAGCGTCTGATCCCGTGGTGGCTGCAGCAGCGCCTTTCCGGAAGAGACGACGTGTTTTTCCCGGAAGCGGAATACTATGAGTTCCTTTACTTTGATGTATGCGGTCATCATATCTGCGCGACGCACGGCGATCTGGACGGCCTGAAAGCCGCCGGCAAGACGCTGAACACGCTGTTTATGAAGAAATACGGAACCGGGATCGATTATGTGATTCTGGCCGACAAGCACCACAAGGAAGAGTTTGAGGAGCTTGGGATCGAGAGCATGATTGTCCGCAGTCTTTGCGGCACGGATGATTTCGCAAACGGAAAGCGGCTTTATTCCATGCCGGGTCAGCTCATGATGATTTTCAACCAGGAAGATGGCTGCGACGCATGCTATCAAATCAAATTTAAGTAAGGTTGTGTAGAATGGTAAAAAAGAAAAGCGATCTCATTGACGAGCTCGCAAGAATGGGATATGTGAAGAGTCAGGCCAAAGAGGTTGTCAACGACATCCTGATTGTGCTTTCCAAATGGATGGCGGCACATTACAGCGTTTCGCTGCACGGCTTCGGCGGATGGAGCGTACAGATGCACAAGGGGCATCCGATCCAGAACGCCAACACAAAGGAAATTGAGGTAATCCCGGATTATCCCGTGATCAAATTCACGCCGGGGAACAATCTGAAAGATGCGGTCAAGAGCGGAGACGCAAAGAAGATGACGGTTCTGCTGCAAGGGGACTAAAAAAAATAAAATATTCTCTTGACAAACCGGAATCTGTCTGATACAATGCATATAGCAAAACACAAAAGACGAGCCGGCGTAGCTCAGATGGCAGAGCAGGGCATTTGTAATGCTCAGGCCGGGGGTTCGAGTCCGTCCGCCGGCTCCATGCTGGCGTAGCACAAAGGTAATGCGGCGGTTTCGTAAGCCGTTGATGGCGGTTCGATTCCGCCCGCCAGCTCCAAAAGCGCAAACAGCAACCGTTGTGAATGTTTGGCGCCATTTTTGCCAAGTTTTCATTGCGCTTTGATTTTTTTATTCATAGCAAGCCATAAAAGACGGGGCTGTAGCTCAGTTGGGAGAGCATCTGCTTTGCAAGCAGGGGGTCTGGGGTTCGAGTCCCCATAGCTCCACCATTCTTCGGGCGTGTAGCTCAGATGGAAGAGCAGCAGACCTTTAATCTGTTGGTCGCGGGTTCAAGTCCCTCCACGCCCACCAAGCGACTGGGCGTAACTCAGATGGAAGAGTGCGAGATTTGGGATCTCGAAGCCGCGAGTTCGAGTCTCGCCGCTCAGACCAAATAATTACAGAAGGGTGTGAATGTGTTGAACGACAAGTCCAGCAAAGCATCGTCAAGCTCAGGGATCGGATTTTGCGGTCTTCTGACGATTGCGTTTATCGTGCTGAAATTGCTCCATGTGATCGAATGGTCATGGGTGTGGGTTTTGGCGCCGATGTGGATTGGCCTTTTGATCGGGATGATTATTCTTGCGGTCGTCGTGGTCATTGCGCTGAAAGTCGATTAGGGAGTGTCCTGGAGGATTCATGAGTATGAAACAGACAGATGTTCAGGAATGCACCGTGCGATGTGCGGAGTGTTCAAATCATGACATGACATTCACGTTCTCTGACGGGTATGAAGTAACGTGCGGATATCTGCTGCGGCATGGTAAAGCCAGAGGATGCCCTGCTGGTGATGAATGCAAGAGGTTTGAAGAAGGATAAGCGAATTGAGTAGTGAGTAAAGATCCTCACAAAGCGTGCCGCAATGTACACCCATTCATAACAGAGACCGTACAACTCTTTGGATGGTGCGGCAGGGACTAGACGTATGGTGTAGCGGGAGCAAGCCCGATGGAGTGCCACGGGAGGGTGTAAGTTCGATTCTTACATGCGTTGACCGAAAAGAAAATCTCTTAAAAGCGTGATGTGTGAAGTAACTGAGAAACGGCTTCGATGACTGAAGATTAAAAATGCCACTTGGTTGGGTTGCGCAGCCCGGTCAAGGCTCAGTTCCCATAGGTGTGAGACCTGTGGCTCAATTCCAAAAAGATCTGATCGTAGGACGCGATCATGATAATCAAAAGAATGTTCAAAGATCAGACGCGAACAGCAACTTTATGATGCAGGATATAGGATTTGCGTTTTTAGCGTCTAGCATTACACAAAAAGGCACGCACAGCAATCTTTTTAAAAAGAAGATATGTTTTGAACAATGAACGAACGAGATCAGGATCTGATCTGAGATGACGGTGCCTGCACCGGAGCCTTTTATTCGATTCCGCGCGTAGCCCCGATTTGGCCGCGTGACGGTATCGCAACTTTCCTTTTGTGCCTTGATAATAATGGTGGGTAGCTCAGTCGGTAGAGCCCCGGCCTGTTAAGTCGGTTGTCGTGGGTTCGAGTCCCACCCCATCAGCCAAACCACATTTTAAGCGAAAAAGCTCGGCGGGCAGCTTCCAAACATGGTTTTACAACCGCCACGATATTGCGGAGTGGAGGAGCGGTTTCCTTGTCGGCCTCATAAGCCGAAGACACGGGTTCGAATCCCGTCTCCGCAACCAGGGGAGTGCGTGCGCTACACTTCAAAGCGACCCCGAAAACGGAAAAAGAAGTGTGACTTTTCGGAATAGGCGAGACCGATGACGCAATGTGATAACAGCGCACAGCCGATAGACGGCTGTATGGCCGGTTAGCTCAGCCGGTTAGAGCACTTGCCTTACAAGCAAGGGGGCGCAGGTTCGAGCCCTGCACCGGCCACCAACTGAATAAGCGGGCGTGGTGTTTAATGGTAACATCCCGGCCTTCCAAGCCGGTGTTGCGGGTTCAAGTCCCGTTGCCCGTTCCACCAGGGCGAGTGATGAAATTGGCAGACATGTCGGATTTAGGTTCCGGTGCTTCGGCGTGCGGGTTCAAATCCCGCCTCGCCTACCAAACACTTTTGCAATGAAAATGAGAGCGCTTGCAGCAACTTTTCTTGGAATAGACTTTTAATCTATAAACCCAAAGGCGCTCTGGATTATGGCGATGTGATGGAATCGGCAGACGTGTCTGACTCAAAATCAGATGCCGCAAGGCGTGTGGGTTCAAGTCCCACCATCGCCACCAATACTGCAAAGTAAGGAATTTTATGACAAGGTTTCAGCAAAACGGGCATGATTGCCGCGTGAAGGAGAAGCTTTCCACCGGGCAGACGATAGACATGTTTTTCGAGTGTATTGATGAATATAAAGGCACTCTCTATTACAATATCTCTTTGTCTGTTTACTCGAAGCGAAAGCACGCTTACAAAAACGAAGACGAGAAGAAGATCACCGGGAAGAACCCGGTTGAAACCGTGTTGGCTGCCAGAAGGATCTTTTATGAAATTGAGGATCATATCATCGCCGAATGCAAAGCCGCAGGTCTGGATGTAGTGTTCGAGGTATTCTGGACAGACAAGCGAAGAAGAGATGCGTACTATAAGGCATTATCCAAGGATGGATATCGGTATGGTATGCGCGATGATGTGAAGTGCCTGGAAAAACGGGTATTTCATGATGAATGAATCGACGATAAGTCTCACACAGCAATTTTCTTGGTAAAAACAAATGACTGCAAATCATATGTCGTGGTTCAAATCCACATTGAGGCTTGCTTGAAACATTTTTATTCCTCCAAAGTCGCTGACAGCAATGATTTACTCCGGCCTCCGGAGAGTAGTTCAAGGGTAGAATATGCGCCTGATAATCGCAAGCTGCGGGTTCGAATCCCGCCTTAATAAATGCGACTTGTTTATATAGTTCGGTAGCGAAGATGGTTATCGCGCTGGCCTGTCACGCCAGAGATCGCGGGTTCGATCCCCGTCCGGACTGCCAAAAGTCAATCGGCGCGGCGATTAAGCTTGGTAAGCGAGGCAAAGTCTTTATATCATCTACTGTGGGGAGAATGTTAAATCCCGCCGAGTCGCGCCGATATGAACAGAGAGATTGCCGCAGAGTGGATGATGCGGGATAAAAATATCGACCATCCTCTATGGGTAGGGAGGCTGAAATGTTGTCGGCCACATAGAGTGAGTCCTAGGCCCCATGGCGCTAATGGAGCATGCGTGAATGGAGAAACTCGTTAATCGATGACACTCCTAAAAAGTGCCTGAAACGCTAGGCATTATAATGGGGCGTCGCCAAGCGGTAAGGCACAGGACTTTGACTCCTGCATCCGCTGGTTCAAATCCAGCCGCCCCAGCCAAAGGACAAGGCAAAGTCGGTAAAACCCCTCGTGGGCGGTCTGTAGTGGTTAAGCGTCTTGCGGTAGTTTTCTGTTGATTCCGCAACGAAGCACAAAGAACAGATAGATGCGGTGGCGGAATAGACCGGGTAAGACGCCGGGTGCTGAGATAGTCAGCGCCGCTGTATAGCGGAGGAATAGTAGACGCTTCAGGTGCTTGATGTCGCAAGGGTGCACACTTGAAATAGCACAAGGGGTACAAAAATCGACATCCTGTAAGGTGCAAATCCTTACCCGCATTGAATATATACCTCTGGTGTAATTGGAAACATACCGGTCTCCAAAACCGGGAGATCGGGGTTCGAGTCCTCGGGGGTGTGCCAATATGCTGCTCTCTTCTAACCGGCATAGGAAACCGGCCTCTCAAGCCGGAAATACGAGTTCGAGTCTCGTGAGCAGTACCACTATGGCGCTGTAGTCGAGAGGGCTAAGACGCCGGCCCTTCAAGCCGGAGACGCGGGTTCGATTCCCGCCAGCGCTGCCAAAGGAGATTTTTATGGCTGACAGAATTGCAAGAAAGATTCCGGCAAGCGAGAGCGGCGCAGGGAATACGATTCATACAAAGAGCGGCAGAGTTTATCGGATTACGATGAATCCGGACAAGCGGGTTCATACAATCTGGGAGGTCGTAGAAGGCGGCTTCCGGAAGATCGCAAGCGCGGATTCGCCGCTGAAGCTGCATAAGCATGTGCAGGAATAACATGGGGGAGCGCCGGAGTTGGTGAGCCGGGGCGGTCTGTAAAACCGTTGCCGTTTGGCTGAGATGGTTCGAATCCATCCTCCCTCACCATTGATATATGCCGAGTGACGCAATCCGGCGATTGCACCGGTCTTGAAAACCGTGGGTACGAGAGTATGGGGATCGACACCTCCGCTCGGCGCCAATTATGGGCGGTTAGCTCAGTTGGTAGAGCGCTTGGTTGAAGCCCAAGGCTTGCGGCGGTTCGATTCCGTCACTGCCCACCAAACGGACATGCAGTCCGTGAGAATGCAGGATTGCAACCTTCCGTGAAAGCCGGACGGAGGCAAAACCCGATAGAAAACCTGAACGCTGTAAGCAAAGCGGCAAGCCGATCAGGAGCGCGGCGGCGCGGTGCATGCCAACGGAACTTCGAGAGTCTGAAAATTTGCACACTTTTGACCAGAGTAACGCTCTGGTCTTTTTCATTTGCTTTTGAACGGAGGTGCAGAGTGTGGCGAAAAAGCAAATCAAGAAGGTTGTCAAGGTCAATAAGGCAGCGTTGTTGAATGAAGAAAAGCTGAAAATTGAAAATGACGAAGAGTATCGCTGCACATGCTGCGGGCATAAATACAAAAAACAGGACGGAAACTTCTACCGTTCGAGATCCCCGATTTACAAGGGGAACAACGGATATCTTTCTATTTGCAAGCCCTGCGTGACGGAGTTGTACAACAAGTTCGTGCAGTTCTATGACAAAAACGAGGATGAGGCCGCAGAACGGATGTGTCAGCTTACGGATATGTTCTTTGAAGAAACGGCGTGGGGCGCGACACGAAAGAGCAATAACCGGATTGCCGCCTATGTTCCGCAGTTAAATCTTGCGCAGGCAAAAGGGAAGACCTATTCCGACACGCTGGTGCGGAGATGGGAGGAGCAGGAGGCGGAGGGGATTCGTCCGGAGGATCTGGAAGAGGACGACTCCATTGATCAAGAGGTTGTAAAACGGTTTGGCTTTGGATTCGCGTCTGAGGAATATGACGCGATGAAGTATGAATACGAAAACTGGGTGAGCCGCTATGGTGAGCCTATGGATAAAAGACAGGAAGAGCTATACGTTTCCATCTGCTATTTGAAGCTGAATCTCCAAAAAAGCATTCGGGCAGACGCCAGCAGCGGCGTCGGCGCAATTGCGAACGCTTACAAAAACTTCATCGAAGCGGCTACGACAGAGATTGAAGATCGAAAGCGCAAGGCAGAGGCGGAGCGCGTACTAACCCCTCTTGGCGTACTCACCAGAGATATGGAGATGTACACGCCGGCTGAATTTTACAAGGATAAAAAGATCTACAAGGATCACGCGCAGTTGGGAAAGTATTACAACAATGTTCTTGTACGAGCGCTGATTAACTTGCTGTCCGGCTCAAAGGATCTCGACCCTGAGTATAGTCTTTCCGACACGGAGGAATGAGTATGGACTATCGGCGGGTTATGGACGAAAAGCAGCTTCATTTGCATGAGCACTTTCCGTCAACGCATTATTTGAGCGATCCGGAGCATGTAAAGCGGACAATGGAATGGGTGACTTTCTGGAGACGCAATATCAATTTGTTCATTGAGTATTACTTCAACATGAAGCTGCATCTGTTCCAGCACATTATTTTATATCTCATGACTTGGTTCCCGAGCATCTGCATTGTTGCTGCTCGAAGCGCATCCAAGTCATTTATTATTGCCGCGTATGCCTGCGCGGAGGCTATTTTGCGGCCAGGATCAAAGATCGTGATCGCCTCGGCAACCAAAAAGCAGGCAAGGCTGATTGTGACGGAGAAGATCAAAAAGGAGATCATGCCGAACGCGCCGCTGCTTGCGGCTGAAATTGAAGACTTCCGAACGAATCAGAATGAGATTGAGGTTGTATTCAAAAACGGCAGCTCCATCATCGTGGTTACTGCGGACGATAACTCCCGTGGTTATCGCGCAACGATCATGATCTATGAAGAGTTCCGAATGATCAAGAAATACATCGTTGACTCTGTTTTGTCTCCGTTTCTGGTGATCCGGCAGGCTCCGTTTCTGAATGATGAACAATATGGGCATCTTCAGGAAGAGTCAAAAGAGATTTATATCAGCTCCGCATGGTACAAGAACCATTGGATGTGGAAGGACATTATTGTTCCGTTTTCGGAAAAGATGGTGCAGCATCCGATGGGCGGAGATCAGTCTTCGCTGGTGATTGCAATGGACTACAGCGTTGCGCTGCGGCACAGGATCAAGACAAGGAATTTCCTTTTGAAAGAGAAACGAAAGCTGGACGCGGTTGCATGGGCGATTGAGTATGAGAACCAGATGATCGCGGAAAATGCCAACGCATACTTCACATATGAGATGCTGAACAAGAACAGGACGCTGAAAAAGGCTTTCTTCCCGCGCAAACCGCTGGAGCAAGCGTCCAAGTGGAAGGCGAGATCCGTCACGCAGAAGCAGCCCGGAGAGATCCGGATTGTATCTTGCGATATCGCAACCGCCGGCGGCAACGACAACGATAACTCTGTGTTTTCCTGCATTCGGCTGCTGCCGGAAAGCAAGGAGTACAAGGCAACCGGGAAAGACGGAGAACACATTGAGGTCAAGCAGGGATATCGACGGCAAGTCCAGTATATGGAGGCCAGAAACGGCGGAGAGACGTCAAAGCAGGCAATTCGAATCAAACAGTTGTTCAATGACTTTGACGCTGATTACTGCGTGCTTGATATTCAGAACGCCGGTCGTTCGATTTACGACGCGCTGGCAAAGGTTTTGTATGACGAGGAGCGCAATTGCGAATATGTGCCATGGAAGGCCATGAACAATGACGACATGGCGGGGCGTATTGTTGTGTCCGGTCAGATCCCGGTTATTTTTACGGTGTCCGCAACCGGCGCCATGAACAGTGATATTGCCGTGGCGATGAGAAAGACGCTGGAGGACGGCATGATTGATCTGCTTGTGAATCATCAGGAGGGCGTCGAATACATTCAGCAGCTCATCCCGGAATACGCAACGGCAGATCCGGAGGATCAGCTATTCTATGAGCGTCCGTATCTGGAAACGGTTGCTCTGATCAATGAGATGATCTCCCTTGAATACTCCGTGTCTGCACAGACCGGATATATCAAGGTGGAGGAAAAGGGCAAGAAGCGAAAAGACCGATATACTTCCGTGGCTTACGGAAATTATTTTGCATCGATGCTGGAGCAGGATCTTCTGTCTGACAGCTCGGAATATGAATATCTAACGATTATTGATTAAGGAGGTGAGGCGATTGGCAACAGAATCACGGTTCCGCTTGTGGGGGAGCCGAGAGCAGACGCACGACGAAAAGCGAGCCGACATTGGCGACAAAGAGAAGGTCGCAGAAAGCAATTCGGATGCGGGTGAGCAGAATGCGTGGAATGTACCGACGCCATCCTTTGTGAATCTATTCAATGAAGACGCACTGAAAGGTGCGCCTTTTTCTGTACACAGGCTGTCTGAGATGGCGAGGAGTCCGATGCGAAACATCAGAGATCTCCGGCGTTGGGCGCGTTGGGCATACAACGCGAACGGAACGGTGTCCACTGCGGTGGACGCACTGACCTACATCTATTCTCTGGATCATTTTGTCGTGGCGAAACCGAAACGCCGCAATGCGGACAAGTCTGTGCGCAATGAGAAAATTGCGCAAATGAATAAGGCGCTTTCCGGCATGCGGGTCAAAGAAGTGATTCGCGACGCGCTGTTTTATGACATGCGCGACGGCATGTACGTCGGGTACTTTGAGACGCGCAATGCGCAGGCTTCCAGCAAAAAGGCTTTCACGGACTATGATCTGGATTTCTATACAGAGATCAATGACCGCAGCGAACATGCAACCGTTATTTCGCTCCCAATCGACTATGTAAGAATCGTCGGGAGACGCAACAGTTGTTATGAGGCCGCATTTGACTTGAGATACTTTGAGGCCATGACGGATGATCAGCGGGGCAGAACGCTCAAGGGTATGCCGAGGCAAATTCAGGAAGGCTGGGAGAAGTACAGTAAGGGTGACTTCAAAAACGGAGAATGCTGGATTCTCCTGGATTGGCGAAAAACCATTATCCACAAAATCAAGAGCGGAAGCAGAGATCCCTTTGGTGTGCCGTTTGTGATTGCGGCGCTCGACGACATTGAATACGCAAAGTATTTCACAAATACCAAGCGAAACGTGCTGGACAGCGTAAACAACCAGATCTACTACGAGACGTTCCCGGAGGGCAAGGAAAAGGGCACTTCCGCGCTGACGCAAAAGCAGCAAAAGGAGCAGCACGAAAACGTGAAGTCTGCGCTGACGACGCGGAAGAACAAGAACGGCGTATCGTTCTTCAGCTTAGCTGCCGGAACGAAAATGGATCGCCTGCCGGTCGATATCTCTCTTCTTGACGAGGATAACGAAAATGCGATCAAGGAAAACGTGAACAAGGGCATTGGCGTTTCTGCTGCGGTGCTGAACGGCAGCGCATCCGGAACCTATGCAACCGCAGCGCTGAATCTGCAATTGGTTGCATCGGACGTCTATGCGTGGATTGAGGCACTGACGGAGGAAATCAACAAGTGCGTCAACCTGAATCTGATCAAGAGCGCGGATTACAGAGTGAACATGTGTATGCTTCCGACATTTTTTGTGAACAGAGCTGAATTTGTGAAGCAGTTCGCAGATCTTTATGCGAGAGGCAAGGGCAGTCTGATCGCGTGGATTGCAGCTACCGGCGTAAACGCCGATGACTATATTACACTTATGGACTACGAGCTTGATGAAGACTTTGAGAACAAGTATCCGGTACATAAGACGAGTTTCACTGTAACGGGTAAGGACGCACCGGAACACGAGGATGTTGATGATAACAACGGCGGCTTGGAATCCAATCCAAGCACTGAATCGACGGTAGCGAACAACGGGAATGCAAGCCCGGCCCCATCTGACAATTGAAATAGGAGGTGAATCAGTTTGAACAAGAATGCAAATGGATACTTTCCTATTTACGAAATTGCGGCAGAGTCCGCAGTCAATGGGCGGAGACATATCAAGGTGATTCTGCACGAGATTCACGCAGATGAAACTCACTACCAGAAAAACGGCATCTCCTGGAACGAGGAGTATACAAGGGCAAATCTGCACACGGTTGAGGGAATGTCGATCGTGGCGGAGTTTGTAGACGATGAAAGAACCATGCCTTACGGGCATGGTCTTACTTCTATTCGGGACAATCTGCCTTTGTTTGAAGACGCAACGGTGGTCGGCCATTTCGACAAGGCGTACATCGATGACGTTGAGCTTGGCGGTGAGAAAAAGCGTGTGCTTGTAGCGGAAGGCACGTTAGATGAGATGCGTTACCCGAATTTTGTACAGTGGATTCAAGAACAAAAAGAGAAACGAGCTGTAGAAGGGTCTGTAGAGATTGTCGGCAAAAAGGATCACGAAGGCGTGATTGTGTACAAGGACGGCTGGAAAGAGACCGGACGTGTGCCGATGCTCTATGACTACAGCGGATACGCAATCCTGAACGTCGCACCGGCAGACGCCGCTGCGGTTGTGATGGAGCTGAACAACAAGCATGGAATGCCGAAGGAGGAAGAGTATATGGATGAGAAGCAATTGGAGGCTCTGAAAGAGGCTTTGACTCAGACCGTGACTGAGACCAATTCCAAAAATGCGGAATATGAGACTCAGATCGCAGAGCTGAACGCAAAGATCGAGCAGCTTCAGAACGATGTTGCTGCAAAGGACGCAGAGATCGCAGAGCTGAACAGCGCTGTTGAGACGGCAAAGAACGAGTCCGCCGAGAAGGACAGCAAGATCAGCGAAGTCAATGCCGAGCTGGACAAGGTTCGGAATGAAAAGGCAATTAGCGAGCTGAACGCCGCGCTCGAAGGCTACACCGACGAGCAGAAGGCGATTGCCGCTGATGACATTAAGGCTTTCAACGAGAATCCGGGCAGCGTGGAGATCAACAGCATTGTTGGCAAGATCTGCACCGAGATCGTGAAGAAGGCCAAGGAGGCCGCTGCTGGCGAACCCACTCAGGTGGACGTTTTTGGCATGGTCGAGATCAACGAGGAAGAGCCCAAAGAGGGCGAAGACCCCGTTGAAGTATTTTGATAAGGGAGAGTGAAAAAGATGAAGGGTAAGACACTTGGATACATCAAGGGCGTACAGAACGTCCCTTACTGCAAGGCTGATGCTGACCTGAAGGTCGGTATGGGCGTCATTCTGGATCGCGTGAACAAGCTGGCAAAGCTGCCTGACAGCGCCGACGAGGCAAAGGCCTGCCACTACATCGTGAGCAACATCAACGACAAGCCGGAGCTTCACAACTTCAGCGAGACGCTGGATGTGAAGGAAGGCGAATATGTCCGCGCAGACGATCTGACTTCCGTTGCAAACCTTGAGATGGAGTTTGCCGATTATGAAATCGACGACGATGTTGATGATCTCGCAGTCGGTGACGTTCTCGGCTTTGGCACTTCCGGTCTGCTTGAGAAGCTGGAGGCCGCTAAGGAAGGCGACGATCCCGCAGAGGGCTACAAGGTTTCCTTTGAGGTGATCCGCAAGACCGGCTACATGGGCAAGGGCGTTGACGTTCTCGTCCATGCGGACTAATGAGAGAAATAGAGGAGGGAGAAGAAGATGAACAACATCTATGAAATCAACATGCTGAATGCTCAGCGTGACGTAGATACAGGTCGGGTAAAGCAGGAGTCTCCTGTTGTCGAGGTTTTCTCTGCCCTGACCTCCGGTGTTGCGCCCAAGGTGGACGCAAAGACCAAAGACGCCGCTGTCAAGACCCTAAAGGATCTTGGCGCCAAGGCGCACGAGGGCGACAAGGAAGCCCGCAGCGAGGTAAACTCTATCGTTCGCTTCGCGATTCAGCCCAAGCTGCTCAAGCAAATTGAGCTCTATCGTTTCCTCGGCAGCCACAAAAAGCTCGACTGGAACGAAGCTGCCTACATGAAGACCTACAACTACGAAAGCATTGACTCTCGCTTCCAGGCCAGCAGCGGCGACGTGCCGTTTGGCTTTGTGAATTGGCGCGAGTATCCCATTGCAACCCAGACCATTTCCGGCGGCATTGCAGTGGACTACCGCGAGATTGCAACCGGCAACTTTGACGGCAATCTTGCAGAGGCTATGAATCAGGTCAAGATTGACATGCAGAACAAGATCGGCTACTACACGATCAATACGCTCTACAATGCAATCAAGTATGCAAAGGGCGTCAAGCACTTCTCTGAGGCTGCCGGCGTGTCCAAGCTGGCGGTGGACGACATGCTGAAGGTTATGCGTCGTTACGGCAAGGTCAACATCTGCGGCGACTACTCTGTGGTTTCTCAGATCAATGAGTTTGAGGGCTTCAAGACGATTGGCGCTGTTACCATTCCGTTCGGCGACGCCACTGTTGCTGAGGAAATTCGCAAGACCGGCCTCGTGAACTGGTATAACGGAGCATTCGTGACCGAGCTTCAGAACCAGATCAACTTTACGAAGCTCAATGCAACCGGCGACGATTACGAGCTTTATATGCCGCAAGGTCTGCTGTTCTTCCTGCCGGAAGGCGCAGTATCCCCGGTGCAGAGCTTTGTGCGCGGAAACCTCACCACGATGAGCGGCGACGACATCGTGACCCGTCAGCACATGATCCGTCTCGACCTCGAATTTGGCGTCGGCGTCGCAGAGGGTATGGAGCATCAGATCGGCCTGATCTCCGACAGCAACTACGATCTTCCCACCGTTTAATCGGCGGGCTTTTTCTATTTCAGGGAGCGGATAACACCGCTCCCTAATTTCAACTAAAAGGAGTCTTTTATTTTATGGCGAACAACAATGTGAAGCTGAACAATTTGTGTGCATGGCCTCTGTACTTCAACCGCGCAAGCGGCATGGGTTCCGTAAAGGTTCCTGCGAGTGCGAAGGGATATTCTATGCTGGATTTTGACGAGGTTCGGGCGCAGATTCAGCTTAACAACAAGTTTTTTGTTGGTGAGGACGGCATGGGCAACCATGCGCGGCTGCAGATTGTGGACGAAAAACAGCGCAATGAGCTGTTTGGACTGGCAGAGGATGAGGTGGACGAGCCTGTGCTGCTTAATGACGAGAGCATCCGCGCACTGCTGGCGATCAAGTCCAAAGCCAAGTTTAACGACAAGCTGAACAGTCTCGTGAAGACGAGCGCCGAGAAGAAAATGCTGGTACAGCTCGCATTTGCTGCCGGCGCGGAAGAGTGCGAAGCGTGGAAGGTTGACGCTCTTCGAGCAATGGCGGACGCCTGATAAATGATAAAGGAGGCGTGGTAAATGGCTACGCAATTTCAGGAAATTCAGACCCGATTCCATTCCATGCCCCGAACAAAATATGAAATTCCGGAGGCGCTGGAGGCGGAGTGGCTGAAAACCGCTGTTGCAGATTATGAGCTCAGCATTGGGTGCAATTTGGATTATGACGAGGACAATCAGGCGTTTTATGACACGCTTGATAATCAGGTCATCAGAACGCTTGCGCAAATGATGTATGTTTCCTATCTGCAAAGAGAGCTGAGCAGGGTAATGGCCTTGAATGGGATCTACGGAAAGGACATTCAGATTACCGGGCAGGACGCCACCAAGCGCGTGACAAAACAGGAGCTGGACACTCAGATCGGTCTTGTGGAAACGCTGCTGCACAGACAGAAAAAGCACGCCTTTGAGTGAGGTGATACCAGATGTCGGAAGAATCTAAACAGTGGTATCTCATGGACAGGCCGCTTTTTAACAGCGGGGATGAGAGCGAGGAGTTTTACCGCTTTGCGCAGGATGGATTTCAGGAGGTCTTGGAGTCTTTCATCGCAAAGACGGTTCGCGTTTATGACAAGACGATCCATAAAAAGCCAACCGAGATCCGCGCGATCATCCAGAATGTGACCGCTGACACGCACAGCGGAACTTACACCCGGCAGATTTTGTGCGAAATCGGGAATCTGCATTGCGGTCAGTACATCGAGTGCGACGGCGTGATGTGGATGGTTGCGTCCATGCCGGACAACAACCAAGTCTACGAGAAGGCTGTGCTTTGGAAGTGCAAGCAGAGTATCCGGTTTATCTCTCCGCTGACGGGCGAAATGGTGGAGTATCCGGTTTACAGCATCAACAGCACGCAGTACGGCACGGGCGAGAGCACGCGGCAGTATATCACAGTCGGAGACGCGCAGCATCTGATTTACATTCCGTACAACGAAGAAACCATCCTCATGGATGACAGAGCGCGGTTTTTGATCGACCGCAACCCGGAGCGCGTGACGGCTTTCCGCATTACGCAGGTAGACACGATGTCTTATGCCGTCGGCGACGAGTTTGCTGACGATGGTTTACTGCAATGGACTGTGATCGAGACGCAGTACAACGCCGAGACAGACGACATGGAGCTGGAAATCGCGGATCTTCACAAGAAGGACGAGCCCGGTTCTGTCGCCGTTGATACGGACGGGAAGACCATCATTCTTCAGGATCAGGACGGAGACAGAATGATTGCGATCGGCGAATCCAAGACGATTCATGTGTCGGTCGGATGGAATGTGCAGGACGGCGACGCGCCTGCGATTGAAGCAGAAATGACAGACGGTGCGCAATATGTGCAGATCGAAGCGGTTGACGGTACGGATGTTACCATTCGCGCTGCAGATGATTTTTCTGCCGTTGGAAAAACCGCGAGAATTGCGGTGAGAGCCGGCGGCGCGGAGGCGCATATGACGCTGAAAATTGTCGGATGGTAAGGAGGGGATGATTTGACACATTTTCTTTCGATGACGCACGAGAAGCAAAAGCTTCGCAGAGCGCTTTTGAATAACCAAAAGGTTGTAAATCTCCTCGTAAACACCGGCGACAATGAAGAGAGCTTTTCCAACGTCCCGATCGGCAGCAAGAGTCCGGCGTCAGAGCTTGTCAAGGCGCACTTCTATGTTCCAGGCACAGAACAGGAGGGGCGCAATTATATCACGATGCGCAATCGCGTTGTGTACTCTGCGTCCACTCACATTAAACAAGTGCAGCTTGTTGTATATATCATCTGCAATGAAGATCAGATTGACATGCTGCAGGGATCTCGTGCAGATCTGATCGCAGACGAGCTAGATCAAATTTTGAATAACTTCCAAGATCCCCTGTTTGGGCTTGGAGGCATTGATATATCCAGCGCAGAAGAGGTTCAGTTTAACAACGGGTACTCAGGCTGGGAGATCGCATACGCGACATTTGAGCGAAACCGGAGGCCGGAGATTTCATGACTGATACCCTGAAGGCGTTTCGAGGAGCGCCGTATCAAATCAGCGAAGGCGTGGTTGTGCATCAGCCGACGCTGGATCAGATTGCGGAATATGGCGAGCAGAAGTATTTCAATTTGATCTACTTTTTGTGCGCAACACCTGCGGACAGAAAAGTGGAGCTTTGGGATACTCTTCATATTTTTTGGGAGGAAATGGACGAGTATCAATTGTTTGTTTCATCTCTTGGCGCTTTTACGCAAGACGATACAAAGATTATTCTTCCGGATTTGGATCTCGCATCCTTCTCTATTTACATCGCTCCGGACAGCGGAGATATCATTCTGCGGAATAAAGAGGGGGTTACGCTGGATCGAAAAGGTTATCTGGATCTCACAGACTATCTGCGAAGCGTTCATCTGATGACGAAGAACGTAGACATCGGAGCGGACAACACCACTCGAAAAGTGATGATTGATGTGTCTCGCTCTGACCAGGAGGCGGCGGCGAGGAAGCAGTATGAATCTGTCATTATCCCGTTTGCTTCCGTTATGATGATGCAACAGCCGTTGAATCAGATTTTTGAGCTGCCTATCGGAGCATTTATGCACGGAATGGGCAGGGCATTGAAGGTCAAGGACTATGACCACATGATGCAGGGAATCTACAGTGGCTGCATTGATATTAAGAAAATAAATAAAAAGGATCTGAACTGGTTAGGGAAGCTGAAATAAGCTTCTCTTTTTGTTTGGAGAAAGAAAGGAATGAAAGCAATATGAAGCAAGTTGATTATCTGATTGACCGTGCGTTGAGCCTGAGCCGAATCGATTTGACTTCCGGTGATCTGACGTGGGTTGCAAAGAATATCGAAAACCCTCAGCTTGAGTTCACCGGAGAGACCACGGAGAAGAGAGACGCACAGGGCACTCTGATTGCGCAGTTCGACACCGCGAAGGGCGCTACGCTGTCCGGCGAGCTGTCTCTGCTCAATATGATGGTGCTGGCCTCTCAGCTCGGTACTGAGGTACAGTTTGGCGCTCAGAATGCCGCTATCGAGGTTGACTATGTTGACGAGATGGTCGCAGAAAAGGGTGAGAACGAGACTCAGTTTAAGTGCAAGACCAAGTATAAGCCCAAGACTTCTCCTACCGCTATCTATGCACTGAATGCGGACGGCAGCATGGGAACCAAGTACACGATCGCCACCGGCGAGAATGTTGCTACTTACGCAGCGGGAACCGGAGACGACGCCGGCATCGGCATCATCACGCTCCCCGCTTCGGTTACTACCGGCGGCAAGTTTGTCGTGGCGTATAAGTATGACAGCGAAACGGCTGTTATGGTCGAAGACAACGCTGAGGAGTTCGCGGTTCCTGCAAAGTACGTCCTGAAGATTCTGGGCGCAGACGTTTGCAACCCCGCTCTCAAGCGTTCCGGCGCAATCGTCTTCCCGAAGGCAAAGCTGGACAACAACTTCAGCCTGAACCTGACCACGGACGGCACGCATCCGTTCAGCCTGACTGCTCTGAAGGATTACTGCGACGAAGCCGGCAAACTGTGCTACGTCGTCTGGGATGAATAATCTCTGTGAGTGATCAGAAAAAAATGCTTCGCTGCAAGGTGTGTGGCGCTGAATATGAAAGCTGCTATTCCTGTGAAAAGGATCGCGGCTGGCGCATGCACACCGACACGGCAGAGCATTATCAAATTCTTTGCGCCCTGATGGAGTATCAAACCTACAAGGATGCAAAGAGCGCGTATCGTGCGCTGAGAAAACTCGGCGTCGATATGCAAAATACAGACGGGTACGTTGAAAGCGTATCCGGATTGCTCCGCGAAATTGCCGGAGTACGGCGTGAAAACAGTAACGTCGAAGGCGGCAGCGACGCTGAGCCTGAAAAGGCTCAGCGCAAAGCTGCTGGAAAGCGTGCAGAGGCATTTGCCAAGAGCAGAAAGGATAACTGATAAGGAGGGCTGAACGCCCTCCTTTTTTCAGTCGTGTGAAAAACTATGAAAATTATATCTGTTGACCAGGCGAGACATGGCGCGTGGGCGCTGTTTGACTATGAGTCAAAGACGCTGCTGGATCACGGCACATTTGATTTTGACAACAGAAACTACCGCTTTGAGGAGGCGGTTATGAAGATCGAGGCTTTGATCGATGAGGTGATAAACATCCACGGGGCTGACGCGGTTTTCTTTGAGGATATTCAGCTTCGGAGAAATCCGAGCTCTTTCAAAAAGCTGGCGCAGTTACAGGGTGTACTCGTGAATCTTTGCGAGAAGAACGAATACCTATATGGGTTAATCTCCCCATCACAATGGCAGGAATACTGCAAGGCGAGAGGCAGGACTGCCAAGGAGCAGGACAGCGGCGCGAAGGAAGTGACTACAAAATCCGGAAAGCCCGCATCAAAAGTGCTGTCGATTCAATATGTAAAGGAGCACTTTGGAATCGACACGGAGAACGACAACCTGGCAGACGCGATCTGCATGGGATATTACGCAGCGAATAATATTCGCATCAGAAAAACCAATACATAAGAGAATGGAGAACCGCAATGATGAAAACACCGAAAAAGGGCGAATTTGACTTCTTTGATATTGAACTTGTTGGCATGGGAGATCTTGCGAATTTGAAGCTTCCAGATCCTGCATTGCTTGCATATTATCAGAATCTTGATCAGCGGACAATCTACTGGAACTGCACCGTGGACGAAACGATCACGGAGATCGGAAATTATATCAGAAAGTGGAACGCAGAAGATACCGGAGTCCCGGTTGAACAGCGGATGCCGATTCGGATCTTTATCAATACGGATGGCGGAGATCTGATTTCGACGATGTATGTAGTGGACGTGATCAAGGCGTCGAAGACCCCGGTTTATACCATCGGCATGGGCAAGACGTACAGCGCCGGCGGTCTGCTGCTGATGGCCGGACACAAGCGATTTATTTTCGAGAACACCTCCTGCCTGATTCATGACGGACAGACCGGAGCCTATGGCAGCACAGGAAAGGTACTGGACAACGCGAAGTTTACAGAGGAGATGGAGGCGCGGCAAAAAAAATACATCCTCGGTCAGACAAAAATTACGCCGGAGCAGTACGATCAGCAGTATCGGCGCGACTGGTTTATGTTCGCGGAGGATATGGTGAAATACGGCATTGCAGATAAGATTATCCACGATCTCAGTGAAATCGAGATTTGAGGTATGCCATGGCAAAGAAGAAGACGGTGGATTTTAAGGATGAGATGCCGTCCACTTTGGACGATCATCCGTTTTATGGCTTGGAACTGGACGAGTATCAGAAGGCGTTTCGAGACGCGATCTGGAATGAGAATAAAAGAATTGTCTTTTGCAACGCAAAGGCCGGAACCGGAAAAACGCTGATTGCGACGGCAACAGCAAATCTGCTTTGCAGATATGAGGCTTATGACGGAATTGTGTATATCGCCTCTCCGACGCAGGAGCAAAAGCAAGGGTACTTGAAGGGGACGATTGAAGAAAAGTCGGAGCCCTATTTTGAGCCATTTTATCAGGCGCTCAGAAAAATCGGTGTGAATATGAACACGGCATTCTATGATAAGCCGGAGAATGAAAAGTACGCAATGGCATATATCGAATGCGTAACACACACGTTTTTGCGAGGCGTCAATTTTGAGAACAAGGTTATTATCATTGACGAGGCGCAGAACTTCTATTTCGACGAGCTGAAAAAAGTTTTGACCCGCATCCACGACAACTGCAAGGTAATCGTGATCGGTCATGACGGACAGAATGACTTGCTTGTAAACACGGAGAGATCCGGGTTTATCCCTTATTGCAAGTGGTTTGAGCCGAACGAGGAAGTGGTTGCGGTCTGCAAACTGGAAAAGAATTACAGAGGCTGGATCAGTCAGATGGCGGACAACCTGACGCCGGAAGTGGCGAAGCATCTTAGAAAGGATTTGTAAGAATGAAGAAAATCGCTGTAGGTACAATCAAAAACTACATGAAGGAACAGCGTGAAAAGGATACGAAGCGGTTTACCGCAAACTATAAGATCGGTGATTCTGCGTTCGAGGTAGAGTTTCGATATGATCTGAGTGTGGACGAACGGGATCAGTTTATCCGCCGTGTGGTACAGGGCAGCTTTGATGGTCTCGGTCAGTATCATCAGGCGTTTTTTGTTGCGATGCGAAACGCGACTCTGCTGCAGATGTGCAGCAACGTGCCGGCGCTTGCCGTGAGCGGAGAGCGTGCGGACGACGGCAGCGCACTTCTGGACGTAAACGCAATGGACGAGTTGTGCCGGATGCTGATGGACAACAAGGCTGTGCTCGAAAACGCAGAATTTCAGGCGTTTGTAAATGACATCTATCAGGATTGCTTCGGCGCAATGCTGGATCGCAAGGAAGAGCTTGAGCGCATCAACTCCGCGTCCTATGCGGTGCGGGATCTTGTGTTCACCTTGAAAGATCTGATTGAGCGGATCGGCAACATGGTCGGCGACGTGAATCCGGAGGAACTGATGAAGTACGCCGGAGCGCTGGCACAGAACACGGAGGGGCTGAATCGTGACGAGCTTGCGGACAAGGTGATTCAGCTTCATCAGGAAAACGATCAGTAAAAAAGGAGATGACGGGATGACGATTGCAGAGGCATTAAAACAGGCCAATGAAAAATTGAAGCCGAAGATCGACAACGCTCTTACCAAAGAGGTATTCGAAGCGGTGAGAGAGACGGAAGCTGCTGTCATCCCGGACGTGGTGTATGGGGCGTATCAGCCGATAATTTATCAACGAAGAGGCCAATATGAAGGTCTCGGCGATCCATACAACATTGAGATTGCTGGCGGCGCTGCGACGGGCGGAGTTCTGACCGTGGTAAACACGACTGAGCCGAATCCCGGCGGCGTGATGGACAGGGGCAGAGTGACCACGGACAAGAACCTGCCGCTATTGGTGGAAAAGGGTCATGGCGCCGGCGGCGCTTATGACTTCCCAAGAAGAGGACGCGGCTATATGAAGCCGCGTCCATTTACTGAAAAGACAATTGAAGCCCTGATGGTCAGCAATGAGCATGTGGAAGCGCTCAAAGCAGGCTTGAGACGACAGGGCGTGAAAATCATCAAATAACAGAGAAAACAAGGTGGTGAGATGATGGATGAAGAGCTGAAAGTAGTAGTAACCAGCGTACTGGAAGCGGATGAAGCTGCTTCAGCACAACGAATCACAGGGCAGCTCCCGGCAATCTCTCAGCGCATCAATTCAAGCGGTAAGATTAAGGTGCAGGTTGAGCTTGACGACTCTACGGCCACTTCAAACGCAAAATCATACGCACAAAAAGTAAGTCAGGCTGCAAAGTCTCAGCGCATCGGGCTTCCGATTGAGTTGGATCACTCATCAATTAACAAGATAAGATCGGAGCTAAAAAAACTTGGCGTTGATACCAACATCTCACAAGCTATGGTAAAAGAGCTTGACCAGATGTTTGCCAAGGTCAACCAAGTGAAGGGAACTTGGGGAGAGATCGCGAGCGAGGAAGAACATCTACTAAGCGTTTTGGTCGACGGTGTTGACCAGTTTGGCAGAAATGTTTCTGTTTTGCAGAGATATAATGCCGAAACGGGTGATCTTGATAATAAAGTTACAAGCGTGACTTTGAATCTTGAAAAGATGCGTCAAGAGGACGAGCGAGCATCAAAAGCTGCAAAAACTGCGAATGACAATCGTATTGCGGCTCTGCAAAAGCAGCTTGATATGCTGGAAAAGCTAAAGGCAAATTATTCCGGCAACGGAAAAGGCGATGCTGTAACCGGAACAGATCATCTGGAAACGCTATCAGCAAAATACCATGAAATCAAGCGGCAGATTCAGGATTTACAAAATGCGTCCGGCGCTTATGACAAGACCAGAAAGGTTGGAATTGACTCTGAGATTCGTGCACTTGAGCGCCTGATTACAGAGTACCAAAAAGCAGAACGAACGGCCACGGATCTTAGATCCAAAGATGTTACGACTGTAAAGACGGAGCAAGAGTTTAAGCTAAACGAGTTTGAATCGAAGCTGAAAACAGCAGGTATTCTTACTGATGAGCTAAAAGGAAAAATTACTTCTCTACGCAATGAGCTCGCTGGTGTTGGCGACTCTCAGGGAATGACGAAGTTCCTTGACAACTTCGGTGCAGCAAAGGCGCAGGCTTCGGCTACTGCGGCGGCAGAACAGTTCCGACAGAGCGTTGCCAGTGCAAATGCAGAGATGGCAGCAATGCCGTCTAACATCTCAGCGATGGAAGGGCGGATGCGTCAGCTATCAGCGCCGACAGACAACCTCAAAGCAAATGTTGCTGAGGTGCATCGCCTGATGGCGGAGTGGAATAAAGATCCGTCAGACGAAAAGAAGATTCAGATTTATGAGCAGATCAATGAAAAGCTGAAGCTGTGCAATTCTGAGATCACTCGTTTGAACCAAGCGCAAAACGCAGGTGTCAGAGACGTTAAGCTGATCCAAGGGCTCGACAAAGCGAAGGCCGATCTGGCGACGATCCGCAGACAGTGGAGCGCGTTTACGAATGACAAGAGCTTGGAGCAAAAGTTCCAAGTTCTATCCAGGGGTTTGAACAACATCCGCAATCAAGCGGATTTGACGAAGTGGAATGCGCAGTTTGCAACGCTGAAATCGGAAATCAAGGCCGCAGGTCTGAATATGCAGTCGCTCGGCGATGTCATTAAGAACAACCTCGCAAAAGTCGGACAATGGCTTGGCGCGACGACGATTATCTTCCGTGCAATCTCTACGATTAAATCAGCCGTAAATACGGTTATCGATATGGACACGGCGATGATCGATCTGCGGAAGGTTACGACCGGCACGGCAGCAGACTACGATAATTTCTATAAGTCTGCAAATGAGACCGCAAAGGCGCTCGGCGCTACGACGGAAGAAGTTATCTCTCAAACTGCCGAGTGGGCCCGTTTGGGATACGCCATGAAAGACGCAGCAGAGCTCGCGAAGAACTCTGCTATTTTTGCGGCTGTATCCCCCGGCATGGGTCAAGAACTCGCAACAGATGGCTTGGTAAGTATTATCAAGGCGTTCGATGTTGACGTTGAAGACTCTATGGATGGGATTATTTCAAAGGTAAATGCGGTTGGTAACGCATTCGCCGTCAGCAACGCAGATATCGTGAACGCTCTCACGCGCTCATCTTCTGCGATGGCGGCAGCAAATAATACCTTTGATGAAACCGTGGCGCTTGCTACGGCGGCAATTGAGATCACAAGAGACGCTGAGAGTGTGGGACAGGGCTTAAAGACCTTATCCATGAGAATCAGAGGCTATGACGAGGAGACTGAAGAATACTCCGAAGACGTGGCCATGCTTACTGGTAAGATCGCAGATCTTACCAAAACAGCAAAAACCCCCGGCGGCATCAGCCTATTTGAGCCGGGAGATCCCGACACTTATAAATCAACTTATGACATCCTGAAAGAAATCAGCGAGATCTGGGAAGATCTGACGGACAAGAACAGAGCAAGCCTCTTGGAAGCGCTGTTCGGAAAGCGTCAGGCTCAGATCGGCGCAGCGATCCTCTCCAACTTCGATCAGGCCAAGGCGTCCATCGAGACGATGGCGAACAGCGCCGGCAGCGCTGAGCGCGAGATGGAGAAGATCACGCAGAGCCTGGAATACCGCATCAATGCGCTCGGCCAGACATGGGTTGGCGTTGCGCAGAACCTATTCCAGACCGGCGATCTAAAGGGTGTAATATCTGTGCTTCAAGTTTTCTCCTCTGCTATTCAGGAGATTACCGATAAAGCCGGATTACTTGGAACGATTGCAATTGGCGGCGGAATTACGTCGCTTGTGCAGGCGTTCAAAACTGTGGGTAGACCCAAAATGAGGGGTTTCATAAATGTGCCCACATACGCTCCGGTGGCGACACGGAACGAGCTTGCAGCGTAAGCGTGCTGCGGGCAAGGGAGCGTTGGCAAAATCACCGAACATGGCCTTTGCAGGCGATGGGTTTGAATCATTCCCATCCGGGAACCCGAAAGGGAATCCGCAGCCAAGCTCGTTGTAAAAACTATATAGTTTTTCTAACGAGACGGTTCAGAGAGCATAATGGTGACGCGGCAGACCAGACGATACCGGTATCTGTCGTGATGGGGTGCTCCACATCGACGCAAAGCGATTTGCGAAAAATGATTATGCGGTTTGCCGCCGCACCCAACAAAGGCAAAGAAAATGACGCCCAAGGCGGGCGCCATTTGTCAAGTAAAATTAAAATTTACTGCCGCAGTTTTCACACTGCCAAGTCTTGCCGAGATCCCCGGCTCCGTATATTCCAAACAATGAAATTTTAGATGCTTTCTTTACGGTGGAAATCTTTTTTAGTTTTGTGGAATTACAGATCGGGCAATGAGGAATGTTCTTAGCGACATCTGCTTTTATTGGTTTTGGCTGCGCGGATCGTGGCACTTCATAAACAGGATGATTATAATCTTGAGGATTTGGCTTGACTTCTTTAACCGGTCTGTTTGGAAACGCAGCATTGCACTCTTCGATTCTGCTGAATAGTTCATTGACTGTATCTGTGTATTCCTTTGATTCTTTATCTCCAATATTGTATGGAATAACAAAGTGATTCAGAATGTATAGGTGCGCTCCAACTGTATAGTATCTGCCTCCGTTTGCGTAGTTTACTTCAACGCCAGGGTATTTTTCTCCATGGAACTGACATCCACAATCGGGGACGTATTCGTTTTTAGACAGATCAAAAGAAAAAGGCTTTGCGCATTTGATACAGACTTTCACTCTAGGGTTTGGAAGAGACAGAGAATAGGGTTTAATTTGCCTTGTTAGTCTCGAAAATTCCTTAGATACTTCTTCCTTATCTACATAGTCTGATATCGGGAAACCGCATTTTGGGCAAGTTGAAGCTCGTGATGATACTTGGTTGTTGCATTCCGGGCAAGTGATCAGCGCCATATTATCACCTCACATAATATTATACATTCATTTTAAGCTATGGGCAAGCTTAAGTTGAATACCAGATGGGACATTAAAAATTGGCGATTTTGTTGCATCGATGCAACAACTTAGCAACGTGTCGTTCTATGGCACAACACAAGACACACTAAAATATATTTCCACTTTAAGCGGAATGACGCAGGCGCAACAGGCGGCTATTATTTCCTCGCACGGATATACTGCTGCTCAGGAGCAGGAAATTCTTACAATGGTTCGCGCAATCGCTTCTTTGGAAGCTTATACGGTTGCCGAGATGGAGTCTGCTCTTGGAATCAAGAACGGAGAGCTGGCTAAAAAGCTTAATGTAGCTGCAACAGAGCAGCTAACACAGGCAAACATCAGACTGCTTTTGGCGGACACCAGTTTGTCTGCTGAGCAAAGAGCAGTTCTGCTAGGCATGGTTCAGGACAGCGCGGCAAAGCTGACCGCTGCTGCTGCAACTGACACTGCGACTGTCGCAAATGTCGGGTTTGCCGCATCTCTAAAAGCAGTATGGGTCGCTATGAAGGCGAATCCGATTGGCCTTCTTCTGACAGCGCTGCCGCTTCTTGTTATTGCAGTTAAGGCGTTTGTCAAAGCTATGAACGACGCGCATCCGTCTTTGGATACGCTGAAAGATGATCTTCAAGGTTTGAAGACAGAAGAGGAAGATCTTGAAACACAATCTTCCGAGCTCAACGATCGGATTAAGGAACTGCAAGATCTGAAAAACGCCGGCACGATTACTCTTACAGAAGAGGAGGAGCTTGGAAGGCTCGAAAGAGAAAACGAACTGCTCAGGCAGCAAATCGAGCTCCAGAAAGAGCGTATTGCAGCACAGGAAGAAAAGGTTCAAGACAAGGCGGAAAGCAATGCGTCGGACTTTTTCAACCCGAACAAAGGCGGAAACGGTGTTTATAATAACAACGCAACCGGTCTGAAGAATCTAATCGACAGATACAATCAGGCAAAAGAAGAGTTTAGCAAGGCAGTGAATGAAAAAGATACGGACAGCATGGAGAAGTGGCAGGATGTCATGGATTCCGCCAGAGAACGTATTGCAAGCATTCATTCACAGTTGGTCTCTATGCGAGGAGATCTCGGAGAGGATTCAGAATACCTCCCCAAAATTGACGAGCTTTTGGACAGCATTGCGGAGACGCTTGGACTATCGTCTGATGGGCTTCCGGACAGCTTAAAGGAAGCATACGAAGCGTACCAAAAGCTAAAGGATGCTGTTGGAGAAGAAGGCGCAAAGGGTTCAGATGAGTTCAAGACGCTTGAAGAGGAAGCAGGCAAGGCCGGTCTTACCGTCGAGCAGGTCACGGAGCGTATGGGCGAAAACAGCGCCGCTGCCGCTGCGGAGGCGGAAGAGCTTGAAAAGCTGAAAGCAAGCGCGACAAAGGCGACGGAAGCACTTGCAGGATTGCAGTCTCAGCAAAGCCTTGTTTCCGGCGCGGCCAAAGAACAGACTGAATCCGGATATCTGTCCGTTGAAACGTATGACAAGCTGATTGCCGCATCTGCGGATTATGCATCCTGCATTGAGTACGAGAACGGCTCCATGCAGCTCAACACCGAAAAAGCGAAAGAGTTGACGGACGCAAAGTATGAGCTTCAGCTTCAGGAGATTGAGCTTGCAAAGGCGCAGGACGTTGCGAAGTGGAAAGAGAACGCTGCGGACATTGCAGATCTGGAGAGCAGATATGCGTCTCTGTCTGATACGGAGCTTGCGCATTTAGCAAGCCTGCAAAGCGAAAATGGCGTTCTGGAGCAGAACATCCAGAAATACAACGTCATGAAGAGCGAGATCATCGAGCTAACCGGCGCATACAAAGAATGGCTGGACGCGCAGAGCGGGCCGGAATCCGGCGACATGTATGATTCTCTGAAGACGGCGCAAAAGGCGATTGAGGAGGGGCTGGAGTCCGGCAAGACCGGAACGGCGAAATACAAGTCTGCTTTGAAGCTGCTTGTGCCGGAGGATGCGAGAGCGGATGCTGCTGCTTATATGCAGAACCTGCAGCGCTATATCTCAGACGATTCTGCCGGCGTAACCAACTTCATTCACGACATGGTAGCTGCCGGTCTGATGATCGAGGATGGCGACAATGTGCAGCTAGTGCCAGATACGGCGATCCAGGATATTTGCGAGAAGCTTCATATTACGCCGGAGATGGCAAAGGCGATTTTCGGAGAGCTTGAAGAATACGACTTCCATTTTGACTGGGAAGACGAGGACTTTGAGTTTAATACAAACACGAAGTCTTTGGATGAGATCAACGCCAAGATCGCGGAGACGAAGCAAAAGATTGAAGAGATCAAGGCTTCCACGGTTGATCCGCAGGTCAAGCTGGAGCAGATTAACGAGGCTAAGCAGGAAATGCAGCAGCTCCTGCAGGACAAGGCTGCATTGGAAACGCCGACGGAAGCGGACGTTACGACGAACTCGGAGACCGCGAAGACGCAGCTGTCCGAGATCACAGGAACGCTGGATGAGATTGCGAAAAAGATTGACGAGGTTGCTGCAAAGCAAATCGGAGATCTCGGCGCAAGCTCGACCATTACGGCGCTGCAGAATGTGCTCAATAAGCTGAACGGAATCAACAGCATTAAGCTGAGAGACAAGACGTTCACGGTCACACAGATCACCAAAACAGATCCTGCCGGCGCCTATGGATTCCCGGCTGCCGGTGGTACACGCGGCGCACCCGGCGGCTTGACGCTAGTTGGTGAGCTCGGGCCGGAGCTGGTTGTGTCCGGCAATCATTATTACACGGTAGGCGATCTCGGCGCTGAGTTTGTAAATCTCAAAGCCGGGGATATCGTCTTTAATCATAGAGATACCGAAAAACTCTTGAAGGGCTTGACTGGCGTTCGTGGCACTGCGCTTGCGCAAGGCACGGCTATGGCCGGAAAGATCAGCGGCGGCGGCAGTCTCAGCAACTTGCCGGGTTATAAAGTAACCAGCGCGAGCACGGTGCAATCGCAGACCACGGCGACGGTTAATGTCAATGTGAAAACCGGCGCGAAGGATCTTGGTGAGGCGCTGGAAGATCAGCTAAAGACGCTGAAAGAAGAGCTGGACGACATTCTCGGCCAGTTTGATTTCAAGATCTTTATGGCAGAGAAGCACAACGCATCTGCCAAGGAGATTATTGAAATCTATCGCAAAATGCAGGAAGCGGTTCATGCTCAGGCTGAGAAGTACCGCTCAATGGGCGTTGACGAGAACAACGAATACATCCGGGATCTGAAAAAGCAGTGGTGGGAATACGAAGAAGCGATCAAGGACGCTCGCAAGGACGAGTTTGATGAATGGATGAAGGATTCCAAGTTTGCAATTGAAGCGATGGATCGCGATCACACCGGAACGGACAAGATGTTGGAATCCTGGCGGACGGTGCTGAGATCCATCAATGATGAGATCGCATATTATACCGCTCGCGGATATGACATGGCTTCGGATGAGATTCAGGATCTGCTGAAAGAGGCGTGGGACGCCGAGAGCGAGATCGAGTCGATTCTTGAGCATACGTTGGATGCGGTCAACGACAGCATTGACAACATTCAGGATCTCTATAAGACATTAAAGGACGCTGCGGAAGAGTTTGCGGAAACCGGATACATCTCACTAGATGCGTATCAGGAAATCGTGAACATGGGCGTGGAATACATGGCGTATTTGCGCGACGAAAACGGTTATCTGCACATCAACCGCGAGCGCGTGGAAGCGGTGCTGACAGCGAAGACGCAGCAGATGGCGGTAGAGTCTGCTTTGAACTATGTTCGCCAGATCGGATTGGCGCTTGCCAACAACGAGACGGAGGAACTGAAGCGGCTGCTGGACGCTACGGAGCAGACGTCGGACGCAACATGGGGGCTCGTCTACGCGAACCTTGCGTTCCTGAATCTGACGGACAAGCAGAGAGCTGCGGCGAGAAAGAACATTGACAGCCTGCGGGCGATTGCGGACAACGTATCTGCAAACATCTCCAAGAATCTGGATGACGAGGAAGGCGCCGAGTCGGTAACGGACACGAAGGATGCACTGGAAGACATTTTGGAGTTGACCAAGGATCTGATCAAGCATGAGCATGATCAGATGCTGGACGCTCTGGACGATCAGCTTGACAAGTATAGAGAGATCATCGACGCGAAGAAGGAATCTTTGGCGTTGACTAAATCCGAATTGAGCTACAATAAGGATGTTCAGGACAGAACGAAAGAGATCTCCCAGATTCAGGCGCGGATTGCGGCGCTTGAGCTGGATGACAGCAGGGAAGCGGCAATCGAACGCGCGAAGCTGATGGAAGAGCTCGCCGAAAAGCAGGCAGAGCTGGAAGAGAAGCAGCGCGATCATGCGTATGATCTGCAGATGGATTCTCTGGACAAGATGGCAGAGGCGCAGGAGAAGTCTGTGAACGAGCGCAAGGAGCAGATCGAGAACGAAACCAGCTCCGAGCAGAAGCTGTATGACCTCGCGATCAAAAAGATCTCCGAGGAATGGGATACGCTGGAAGATCAGCTTTTGGCCTGGAACACCGAATATGGCCGCAGCCTGAACAAAGACGTCATCGAAAAGTGGGACGCAGCCCGTGAAGCAGCGGAGCGTTACGGTAGCTTTGTGGAGGCGCTGAATCAGATGGGCATCGCCCCGGCTGAGGATGGCGAGAAGCCAACCTCCGATATTGTCGGCAAGGTGGAAGTTTATGACGACGCGGAGCGCATTCAGGAGATCGCGGAGCAGATGCAGAAGAACTCTCTGGAATGGTTCGGGGCGACAGATGATCGCCGCAGAGAACTGGAACGCGAGAACGAGAGCCTCAGCGCCGAGCTTGAGCAATACACCAATTACGGCATCTACAAAGAGAAGGGCACATGGTATCGAGCAGACGGAAGCACACTGTATTCACTTAATCCAGATGTAAAAGACGCCGCTATTACTGCCGCGATGAAACAGAACTCCATTGCATGGTGGACTGCCTCTCCAGAGGATCAGGCGAAGCTTGCAAAGAGGAATGAGGATCTTGCCAGCTATTCAGACGGACGCATTACGAAGCAGAATAACCAGTGGGTTGGCGTGGATGGTAATCCGCTGTATGCCATTTCCAAGGAGGAAAAGGATGCGATTGCACATCAGCTTGTGGCGATGATGAAAGCCAACAGCGCGGCATGGTCTTCTGCAACCGATTCCGGGAAGCAGAATCTTTCCAACGAGAATACAAGGCTGGCAAAGCTGCTGGAACAGCTTCTTGGGTCAAAGGTTACACGAGACAATGGCACTGGCACTTGGTACATTGACGGGAAGCCTCTTTATGATGTTTACCACAAGGGCGGCGTCGTCGGCGGCGGAAATCTTCGCAGCCAGGAACGATTTGCGCTGCTGGAAGAGGGCGAGATGGTTCTTGCGGAAAAGCACTTCAAGGCAATCGACCAGATGATTGAAATGATGAAGTTCATGAAATCGCGGTCTGCGGATTTGTCCAAGGTGTATTCTGAGACGAACCAAGTCAACGCCATGAAGGAGCGCAGCGAGAAGATCAACAGCATCCTTCAAACCAGAACGTCAAAGTCTGAGGAGAGCGTTGTCAACGTGGACGCCTCCATTTCTGTAAGCGGAATCGTGGACGAGCACGTTCTGCAGGCGATCCGGAGACATCCTCGCGCAGTGGCAGAGGAAGTTGCCAAACAATTCGTATAACAGGAGGTGCTGTTTATGGCGTTTTATGCATGCACATTTCGTTACGATGGCATCTCAAGCGAAGAGTTTGGGCTGACATTGTGTGAGATCGCAAGTAACAAGCAAAACGGAGGGGCTATCAATGATGGCTTCTCCGTTTTATCAGACCACATGGCAAGGAGATCGCAGCCGATTCACTACGGCGTGCAGAAGAGCGATCACCTTGAATTTGATCTTATTTTCGGCGCCGATGAATATCTGGACAGGACTGTGGTTGCAGATATTGCAAAATGGCTGCTCGGAAGATCGAAATTCGCACCGCTTGTCATTGAGCAGGAGGATATGAAGGGATTTCAGTATAAGGCAATTATTACAACGATGAAGATTATTCCCGTCGGCGGGAAGACGATCGGCTTCAGCGCACACGTTGTTTGCGACGGGCCGTTTGCCTACACTGAAAGAATCATTTCGTCCTATAAATGCGAAGGGGTGAAAAGTTTCTATTTCAGAAACTTGTCCAATGTTCCGGAGCTGTATGCGCCGGATGTTGCAATTATTCTTGACGCAAATTCCGATTTCAAAATGGTGAACAACACGACCGGAGAAACCGTGTCGTTTGAGTTTGATGGGGCGAACACATCCAACATTGCCATTTCCATTCACGGAAAGACGAAGGTAATGACCTATGCGGAAATCGGAGAGAGCGTCACCTTGAACTTGTATGAGTGCATGACGCTGAACGGTGAGCGGCATTTTGTTTTCCCGCGATTTGCTCAGGGGGATAATCTGATCACCGTAACCGGCAACTGCACTTTGAAAATAGAATCTGAATTTCCTATGGCGATAGGAACATAAAAGAGAAGGGAGGTAAGGCATATTGAATGTTAATTTGAGTGCGCTGCATGCGGCAGCGAACGGCGGGATTGAGCCGGCGTATCTGATTTTGAAGACCATGCACGGGAAAACAATCGGGCTGATTACGCAGCACATTGATTTGCAGCTTGAGCTCAAATTTATTGACGACTCAAAAATCTCATTCAAGATCCCTGCTTATGACGGAGAAGAGCCAACGGCGCTCTATGACGAGCTGATCTCCATGCGCAAGATTGAAGTTCCAACCATCGGAACCTTTGTTTTGGACGAACCAAAGACGGAAGGGGATGGGCTGAAGGAGGTCAAGGAAATTACCGGATACTCCGAAGAGCGCGTGTTTGCGAACAGGGATATCTTGCTGGAGCAGGGGACGTATAGACTGTACTCCGCAGATGACCTTGCCTCCGAAACCCCGACAACGATCATGGGCATCGCGCATCGGCTGATGCCCAAATGGTCGATCTGGGTGGACGAGAGCCTGTATAACAAATACAGGACGTTTGACAATACGAAAACCGGGCTTCTGGGATGGCTGCGCGGGACTGCTGCAAAAGCGTATGGATGCCTGTTCAATTTTGATTCTGCAACCAAAACGCTTTATGTGCTGGACGCGAACAAGGAGTACAGGACGAATCCGATTTACCTGTCTTATGATAATCTTTTGAAAAAGGGAGTACGGACAGAGTACACGAAAGAGTTTCTGACGGTGTTGAATGTTTACGGCGCAGATCCCGTGAACATCCGCGAGGTAAACCCGATCGGCAGCAACAAGATCTACAATCTGGATTACTTTATCGAGATCGGAGACATCCCGGAAGATTTAAGCAATAAATGGAGAGCATGGCAGGCAGAGATTGTGCTTGCTCAAAACAACTATACTACAATGCAGCTTCTGCGCAATGCGGAGATGATGCGCAGGGAGACTCTGAATGCGTCAAAGCGCGATCTGGAAGGGGAAGCGACAGACATTGAAAACCGGATCAGTGTTGTGACGCAGGAATTGGCGCTGACGGAGGACGAGGAAGACAAAGAAGAACTGCAGGATACGCTGGAAGGTCTTGTCGATCAGAAAGCGGCAAAGCAGGGAGAGATCGACGACGTTCAGGATGAGATTGACGCTTCGCAGGACACGATCGACGAACACAATGCGGCGCTATCCGATATCGTTGCGGAGCTGTCTTACAACTCCTACTTCACGGCGGAAGAGCGGTCGATCCTTGACGATTACTTTATTGAGGGCGACTTCACCGACGAGACGTTTGCTGTGTTCGATGTGGATATTTCAGGCGAACAGGATTACTACGAGAAGGCGGAGACGTGCACGATCTCTGTAGAAACAGACGAGGACGAGCAGGTTGAAGAGCTGGATTTGTCTGAGGTAGATCCCGGCAACATCATCAACAAACGAGTCATCCGTGTGAGCGGCGGCGTTTTGACGGCTGAGATCGGCAACACCGAGATTGAGGCAAAGATCCTATCCGGCACGGTGGAGCGCGACAGCGACACCGGAAGAACGGTGTGTTCTTTCTACACCGGCGCAGGAAATCTCACAAAATCGAATAGCGTGACGACGTTTGTGAACGCAAACGTCAACTTTATCAGCTCCGATTCAACGCTGCAAAACGGCGACAATCCGCTGAGTAATGCTGTGCTTTCTGAATGCAGTGCATATTTCACGAAAAACAAGACGCAGTTTGAGTCTTACGCGGTGCAGCAGCAACTGTTTGATCACGCCGCAGAACAGCACCGCGCGATCGCGTATCCGACGTGTGAGTTCGACATCGAATCCGGCAACGTCATTTACGCGGAAGAGTTTGAGCCGTTCAAGGATGTGCTTCGTCTTGGCGAAGGTGTGTATCTTGATTTTGGCGACGGCACGGTTTTGACGCCGCTGCTTTTGGAGATGCATTTCAGTTTTGACGACCCATCCAAATTCGACCTGATCTTTTCAAACAGCTATTCGCGTTCCGGCAGCGTGAAAACGATGAAGGATCTGCTTGCAGAAAGCCACGTCAGCGCGAGAACACTGGAAATGTCGAAGTATAACTACGGAGCGTTTACCAGATCCGGTGCGGAGAGCGAAGTGTCGAAGCTGTTCACGCAGGGACTTGACGCGGCGACGAAACAAATTCTGGCCGGTGTGAACAACAGCGTCGTGATCGACGGCTCCGGCATTACGATCCGGAATCCAGATGATGAGACGGTCTATCTGAAAATGAACAACGGCATGTTTGCTTTCATGGATGGATCTGACACGGCGAAGCTGGCGATCGGTAAGTTTTATGATACGGGTATGGGTCAGGTGATGTACGGCATTGTGGCGCCGAATATTGTCGGCACGCTGCTGGCCGGCGAGAATCTGATTATCCAAAGCCCGAAATTTGACGGTACAAATATGTATTTCTCTGTGGATGCAGACGGCGTTCGGTTGGCGAACGGTCAGTTTGATATCTACAAGATTTCCAGCCAAGAGGGCTTGAGTGTTTCTGAAAAGTCAATCTCCATTGATCCGAACCTCGGTATTCTCGGCGGCGATCTTGATAATGCGATTGCGTATGATCAGAACGGTGCTGTTACGGGCGTGAAGATCATGAACGGCAATACGCTTATCGGAACTGTGACAAGTATTGCTGACGCAAAAGCAAATTACACCAATTCAATTCAGCATTTGACTCCAAACTTCTGGCTTGATCTGAATGGCGATGCGTTTTTCCGTGGTACGATCTATGCGACGGACGGTTATTTCTCAGGTACGGTTCACGCAACAGACGGCGAGTTTAGCGGAACTCTGAATGCCCCAACACTGACCGGAACAATGGTTGCCGGCAGCGGCGGTGTGATTCGCGGCGCTCGGATTGAGGTTGGCGGTGCGAATTACGATAAATTCGTCGTAACAAGCAGCGGTGATGTGTATCTTGACGGCAATATCCACATGACCGGTCAGATTGACTGGGGCGATAATACCGGGCCGGACAGCGGCGACGACAGCGAATTTGTTGACAGTGTTAATGCATATATGAGTGCCAATGATGCTGCGCTGCTGCTGATGCAAAGACAGCTTGACGGCCAGATTATGACGTACTTTGAAACATATGCCCCGACACTTGCAAATGAGCCGGCGTCAGCGTGGACAACCGATGCGCTGAAGGATGAGCACCTTGGCGATATGTTTTACAACAGCACAACCGGATATGCATATCGGTTTGTCAAAAACGGTGATACATATGAATGGGAGCGCATCGGCGATAACTCTGTCATTCAAGCGCTTGCGCTTGCTGCGAAAGCGCAGGATACGGCAGACAGGAAGCGGCGTAACTTTATTGTGCAGCCATACCCGCCGTATGATGTCGGAGATATCTGGATGAACGGGACGAAAATCCTTGTCTGTGTTCACGCACAGACAATCAGCGGAGCATTCGATGAGGATGACTGGGAAGAGCGTGTTGCATATACCGACGATTCTGTGGCATTGGCAATTGCACAAGGCACATACACCGGCGGCGCGTTTATTGATGGTAAAATACTTCATATGCCTATTGTTTCAGGCGGAAGGCTGTATGGGGCAATCAGCTTGCAAGTCGGCGCGAACAACAATAATTTTACAGCGGACAATATGCTGGAATACAATTACAATTTTGCTGTGTCGCAAAACGGAGCGCTTGGAATCGGTTATAACGCTGGAGCTCAGAGCTCAAACTATCGTAACTTCTACGTTGATCCAACCGGCAATGTGTGGCTGATGGGCAATATCCACATGATTGGTGCTATTGACTGGGGGAGCAACACAGCGCCGACAGGCGATGCTGATTACGACGCTCTTTCTTCAAGAGTGAGCAATCTTGATATTATGCTTCGGCAATACATCCAGTCAAACGGCGCTGAGGTTTCCGGGTTGAGAGACCGCATGGTTGAAACATATTATTTTAATTATGCTCCTACATTAAATAATATCCCAGCATCAGAGTGGACTGAAGATTACCAAAAGGCGGAACATGTAGGCGATTTGTTTTTTGACAAATCTACAGGTTATACATATCGTTTCAATGATGCCACGACTACGGTTAATGGTGAAGAAGTTACGACTTATAGCTGGGATCGAATCGAAGACAGCGATATTACCGAGGCTTTAAGCGCAGCCTCTGAATTGGAGGCAGCCATCGACGGACACATCAGGCATTTTGTAACAACACAAGAACATCCTACTCCGTATCCGCCTTATGACGAAGGTGATCTCTGGACGGATGGCGTCACGATGTATACATGCATTCGAGCGAGGACAAGTAATGAGTCATATAGCAGATCTGACTGGGCTAATGCAACTGCGCTGCAAAAAATAGTAGGCGGCGATTACGATGGGCATTCCTATATTGATGGCGTAATGCTTCAAATGCCTATTATCAGCGGTGGCGATATTTATGGTGCAGTCAGTCTTAATATCGGAGCAAGAGGGAATAATCAAGGCTACAATTTCGTTGTCGATCAATATGGAAGTGTGACAACCGCTGGAGACGTTACGCTTGGCGGCAACATTACTCTGAGCGGCAACATTACTTGGGGAACCGGGACGAGCCCGACGCAGGTCGTGTACGCAGAAACACAACTTTCAAAACCGATTGATGGGACAGCGTATAGTACAGATAATTTCCCGCTTACAAGCAGCTCGACATGGCATAGGAGAATGTCTGCTTCTGATATGTATGCTTCTTATACATATGACGGAGGCACAACATGGACGATGGCAGTTAAGATCAAGGGAACCGATGGTGATCCTGCAACGGTAACAAGGGATTCTATTGTTTCTGCACTTCGGAATGCAACAAGCGGGCTGCCTGACGGCATTTATCCATATTCGTATACTGATAGTGGTACAACCAAATACGCTATCGGCATCAACGCTACTTATATTAAAGCTGGTACTATTGATGCAAATGGTATTCGTTTTTATGGAACTAATACATTAAATAATGTTACCGGCGGCGGTGGCTTCCATGTTGGCACTGGTCATGACGGCAACAGCACGACATATGGCGCGAAGATGTATGGTTATAACGCAGAAAATACGAACTATATTATCGCAACCAATGCTGGTGTTAGAATGACGTCCGGTGGTGGAACTACAGAAATGTGGTGCATCAACGATCAAATTAGCATTGGATATTATAAGAGTGCAACAAACCATGGATCTGGACAGCATTATGGAAAAATCTATATTAAAAAGGACGCAAATAATAATGGTCAGGTAAATATAGAGTGTAATGATTTCAGCGTCGGTGCTGGCAGTGTTCATTTTAATCTTGGTGGCGGAGTCGTATACTATGGCGATACGCCGGTACATGGTTCTGACGCAAGTTTAAAATATGATATTCGATATGATTATGATAAGTATGAAGACTTCTTTATGAAGCTCAAGCCGTCTGTTTATAAGCTTTACACAGGGAACAGTGGAAGGGATCATACTGGGTTTATTGCGAATGATATTCAGAATGCGTTATCAGAAACGAATATATCCACAAATGAATTTGCGGCATATGTCGAAGAGAAAATGTATGACGAAGAAGGCTTGTTTACTGGAATAAAACGAGGGTTGCGGTATACAGAGTTTGTATCTCTGAACACCTATATGATCCAAAAACTATACGCTCGAATTGAAGAGCTTGAAAACAGGGTTGCACTTTTATCTGGAGGAAATGAATGAAAGTATCTGTAAAAGATGTGTTGGCGGCGAGTGTCGCAATTCAGTTTATGGAAATCACCGGCACGGTTCCGTTCAAGACGGTGCGCGGTCTGAGCAAGATCAGAACGTCTTTGGCGGAAGAGGCGCAGATTGCGAACAAAGAGCAGGAGCGCCTGCTTGGTGAATATGAAGGCAAGGTGCTTGGGAACGGATCAATCTCATTCCCAAGCGCAGAGAAGAGAAAAGAGTTTGAAGCGGCCTGGATCGGCATCCTCAATTCAGAGGTGGAGTTCGATCAAGACCGCTTTGATCTATCAGCGCTGGTAGATCAAATTGTATTTCATAACGCGAACGTGGACGTGGATGCACTGTCCACGTTCTTTGATTTTGATGGGGATTAAAAAAGAGAGGTGATCTTTTGATTCAGAGAATCAATGTTTCAGACCCTCCGAGACGGAAGATTAAAATCGGATACTACGAGGAGAACGAGTTCCGCAAGGTCGTGTTTGACGTATCCGATTGGAGGGAGGCGTACCCGAACGGCACGGCGTCTATCATCTTCAAGCGTGCTGACGGCGAGGTATATCCGATTGTGCCGAGAACTGACAGCGACGGCAATCCGGTATTTGTGCCGACGACCACGGAGACATGCAAGGTAGGCGACTGCGAGTTCCAGCTTCAGTGGAAGTCCGGAAGTGTGGTCGGCAAGACCTGCAATCTCCAAATGTGCGTGGAATCGGCGATTGGCGAATACGGAGACGTGCCGACGGATACAACCGACGACTGGATCGCACAGATTGTTGCCGCGACGAGTGAGATTGTCGGACAGGCGCAGCAGGCGCAGAGAGCCGCTGAGACGGCTGCATCTCAGGCGCAGAGCGCAGCGCAGGCAGCTTCGCAGAGTGCTTCTTCGGCGAATGCAAGCGTCGGCAATCTCTCGGAGCTGCAGACGACGAACAAAGGCACTGTTGTCGCCGCCGTGAATGAAGTTCACGGCGAGGCTGCTGCGGCACAGTCTGCCGCTGCTTCTGCAGCTTCGGACGCCAGCAGCGCAAACGCAGGAGTAAACACACTGAACGGCAAGGTTGGAGATCTGAGCAATCTTACTACGGATGCGAAAAACAATCTTGTTGCTGCCGTCAATGAGGTGGATGCTCATGCGGACGCAGCACAGACTGCTGCGAATCAGGCGGCGTCTGCTGCTGCGCAAGCTGCAACGGCTGCAAGTCAGGCTGCTTCCAGCGCAGACGCGGCAAGCGGAAAAGTTGGAGATCTCAGCTCGCTGCAAACGCAATCAAAGAATAATGTAGTTGCGGCGTTGAATGAGGTGCTTCAGCGAATCGGAAGTTCGCTTAATCTTGATCTTCAAATGGATACAACAAACGGCAAACTGTATATCATGCAAGAAGGTGTTAAGGTTGGCCTAGGCGCGACAATTGCAGCAGAATCCGGTCTGTTGTTTGACAGCGGATTTGTTTCAAAGGTTGATGACAATGGAATGCCTTCTGAGAATTATTACTTGCATCTCACTAAAGAGGGTGTAGAGCTGTCTTTGGACGATTTTGTTCCGTTTGTTGTACACGGAGACGGAGGCGGCGGTGGTGGTGGTCTCGTTTTTGACAGCGGCGCTTTTGAAAAAATTGACGAGGACGGCAACGCTTCCGACAGCTATTATCTGCATCTGAAGAGTGGGGACGAGGATATTACCGGCTTTACTCCAATTGAAGTACCGGCTGAGATGGGAAGCGGAGGCGGAGGCGCCGCAGCAGGCGGATCAACACTTATTCTGCGGTCAAGAATGGACTCCAAGACGTTTTCAATTATGGATGCGCAGACGGAGCTTCAGATGCTGTTTACATGGTCAAGCATTGACAACGCGACAGAAGAACCAACCGGGGACGGCACTGCAAGCTGGTATGTCAACGGCACTCGCGTTGCAACAACGACCGTTGAGCAAGGTGACGGATCTTTTAACATCCGCCCATACCTTACAACCGGACAGGCTAACTCTGTTAAGTTGTCAATTGAGGATAACTATGGCGTTGTCCGTCCATACACATGGAACGTCACGGTAACTGCTTATACCCTGACATGGAATGCTCCTGCTTTGGAGAACCATGGTGAATCTTCAGACTATCAGCTTCGACTTGTAGCAAGCGGCGTTGGGAATAAGACGCTTGTTGTAAAGGTCGATAACACGGAAGTGTCACGGCAGAATGTGGCTACAAGCGGCAGAACTACTACCGTTACAATTCCTGCAAATAATCTCGGACATGGAGCACACACTATTACTGCATGGCTTGAGGTTACAATTGATGGTGATGTGATTTCAACGAATCCGCTTCGTCACGTCGGTATTTGGAAGAGATCTTCTTCCGTTACGCCGATTGTTGCAATTTACGACAGCGAGATTACGATGAAACAGCTTGCCACATACGGCATTAGATACATGGTATATGATCCTGCGTACTCTCCTGTTAATACAGAGCTTATCGTAGACGGGGATACTGTGGCTAATGTAAGTGTTGGCCGTGACATTCAGACTTGGGCATACCGCGCAACTGAGGTCGGACAGAAAACGCTTTCAGTGAAATGCGGTGTCACTACGGCTTCTGTCAGCGTGACGGTCGAGGATCTTGGATATGATATTGCCCCTGTAACGGATGGTCTTGTTGTTGACTTTGATCCTTCCGGACACAGCAATTCGGAGTCAAACAGAACCAGCTTTGGCTACAAGGATGCAAACGACACTGTGCATCCGCTCATTTATTCTGACGGAACAACGCAGAACCCGCACGGGGTCGCCTATCTTCCGTTTGACTGGACAAACGGCGGCTTCCAGACCGATAATGACGGCGTGACGGCTTTTGTCGTTCGGCGCGGATGCAGGGCGTGGTTTGATCGCAGCCTCTTTGCGGACAATGCAAAGGCAAGCGGAAAAAACATTGAGCTTATTTTCAAGGCAACGAATGTCAGAGACTTTGACGCCGAGATTATGCGCTGCCTGTCTAATAATATCGGACTGCAATTCTATGCGAACACCGGGTATTTCCGGTGTCAGTCTACTTCCGTAGACATGAAGTGGTGCGAGGACTCGAAGGCGGAAATTTGCCTGAGCGTAGAGTCTGCGACAGGCAAGGATCAGCCGAGAATGGAGATGTGGGACAATGGCACGCCGAGCAGAGGTCGAGTCTATGACACGAATACCATGTGGCTGCAGAACGACCCGGACTATTTCTGCATCGGTTCGGATGAGGCGGATGTTTGGGTTTATCGAATCCGCGCGTATAGCGCTTATCTGACCGATTCTGAGGTAAGAGCAAACTTTATTGCTGATGCTCCAACGCCGGAAGAGGCAATCAACAGATTCGTCAGAAACAACATCTATACAGATGACGGCAGCACAATCAGCATTCAGCGTCTGGTTGCGGCGGCGCCAGATCTGCATGTAATTGAGATCAGAACGGCTGGTTTCCCAAGCGATAAAAAGAACTTTATCCCATGCAGAGTAGAGCACTGGCTTGGTTCCGGCGGGCCGTCGCATCACTGGTGGACGGATTCGAACGCAGGATTTGTCTTGCAGGGAACGTCGTCTCTAAACTACATCGAAAGCTGCGGCAACCTTGATATCAGCATGGTTAACGCCACCATGACAAACGAAAGCGGTCAGGTCATGAGTGACGGATATGCAATGACATCAAACAGCATCCCGGTTAAATATTTCAACACGAAAGCAAACACCGCTTCGTCTGACAATGCGAACAACACGGTTTCTGCGCAAATTTTTGATGAATTTGACCCGTTTGAGCCTCTTGCTAAAGTGCGTGATCCTCGCATCAGAGACTCTGTGGAAGGTCATCCGTGCGCTGTGTTTGTCACGAATACAAGCGACACCGCTTTTAGGTGTGGATCAGACAAGGCGCGAGATGTTCAGCCAGGAGAAACGATCTTGTATCTCGCCGGCGATATGAATAACTCCAAGCTGACAACGAACGTATTTGGAGAGAGCGATATCGTTGGGACAGACGGCGACGGCATCGGCGTCTTCTGTGTGGAATTTATGGATAACGGCTATCCAAGATGCAAGTTCTTGGAAGAGGCAACCATGCTGAATGAGACATGGGACAACGGGAACGGAGGCCAGTTTGAGTTCAGATACCCAACCAAGAAGGCCATTGATCCGAGCATTCAGACGCCTCGTCAACCGACAGACGCCATGAAGATCAAGTTTATTGAGATGCAGAACTGGCTCTGCAGACTAAACCCAGATCCAACGATTGCAAATGGGCGCAGTCTCGGCGGATCTATCAGATTGTTTAATCCGGCCACTGGACTTGAAGAGACATTCATGTATGATACGCCGACGTATCGCGGCTGTAAGTTCCGTAATGAAGTCGCGAACTATTTCCATATTGACAGTCTTGTTTATTATTATGTGTTTACAACGATCTTCTGCTGCGTAGACCAGCGCTCTAAGAATACGTTTGTTACATATGAACCTGACAAGAACGGGGTGTGGAAGTTCGATTACAGAGCGTACTACGACGGAGACACGATGCTTGGCATCAACAACAAGGGCGCTCTAACGCTGGATTATGGCGTTGAAGACACGGATGAAGTTGTTGGCGGCGACGGTATGGCTTTTAATGCTTTCGAATCTGTGCTCTGGTGCTTGGTAAGAGACTATCTGCCGGATTATTGTTCCGCTGAGTTTAATCGTCTTGAGAGCGCCGGGCTAATCAGCGAAAGCTTTTTGAATAACCGATGGGATACGCATCAGCGTATTCGCCCGGAGGCGCTGATGACAGAAGACTTCCGGAATAAATACGACGGGCCGCTTGTTAGAAACGGAACCACTCTATATTACGAATCCATGCAGAACGGCGAGAAATACAGCCAGCGGCATGGATTTTTCCATTTCCAAGTCCCTTATATGCAGAGCAAATACCGCAGTGGACGAGCAAAGCAAAACAGTCTGCTTTTGGACGCTTATTATTCTGCAACAGGTGCAATTGAAGCCGCTGCTTCTGTGGAGATTACGCCTTATATGGATATGTATATCACGATGCAGTGCGACAACTTTGGAACGGTTTCTGTAAGAGCGAAGAAGGGCGTCCCGACACGGGTAACTGTGTCAGGAAACGGAGGATCTGCCCCTGCGGGCGATACCGCTACGCAGATTTATAACTGCCAGTGGATTACGTCGTTCGATTCTTTGGCGCAATTCTATACGCAGCAGTTTGCCGGCACTTTGACAAAGCTTCGTTATCTGCCGCTCGGCAGTTCTGTTTCCGGATATCAGAACAGAAACCTGACAACGCTCGGCTCTACGGATTTGCCGATGCTTGAGTATTTGAACCTTGGCGGCCTTGTAAATCTTGAAACGAACATCGATCTTAGCAGATGTCCGTTCCTTGAGGAAGTTTACGCAAACGGCGCAGGTATCACAGGTATTACGCTTGCGCGTGGCGCAGCGATCGAGATTTTGCAGCTCCCGGCGGTTTCGCGTTTGATTGCGCTGGATTTGCAAAAGCTGCTCCCCGCAAACTTTACTTTGGATATGAGTAACCTGAGCTTGCTGCACGTTGAAAACAGCCCCGGCGTCAATACGCAGAGCATCGTCCAGAATGCAACCGAGCTTGCATACGGTCGTCTGATTGGCGTGAACTGGAACATGGACAACCCAGATCCGGTTATGGCGTTGATCGGAAAGACCGGTCTGAACGAAGAGAGCGAGGCGGAAGGCACGTTTGTTTTGACCGGTGCAGTAACCTTTGCTGCTATTTCTCAAAACGAGTACAACCGTCTGCATGCCGCATTCCCGAATTTGACGATCAACTATACGTCGCTTCTTTCAGAACATACGGTGCGATTCTACAATTGGGATGGCACACCGTTGTGGGAGGAATCTGTTCGTCACGGCGGAACGGCACCGAACCCAATTGTAACCGGAGACATTCAAACTCCGACGCGCCCAGCGTCCGGCCAATACGAATATGTCTATCGTTACTGGTCTGAGTCTCTGGATAATGTCGTTGAGGATTTGGATGTTTACGCAGATTATCTTGCACAGGAGCGCACACTCACTGTTCGCTGGCATGACGCCGCAGGCGGCGTCATGACGCAATATACAAAGACCTGCAGATATGGGCAGGGCGTAACGTATACCGGCCCGGATATGCCGGACAGGGGCAGCGGCGCAAACAAGGAATACTGGATGGGCTGGGATAAGCCAACCACAAATGTAACAGAAGATCTTGACGTGTATCCGCAGTATGTTCTTCCGACTACGCCGCTTGGAAAGCCATTGACGTATGACTATGCGTATTCCGATGATCCAAATGATATTTCTGCATACACGTTGGCGGAGTTCTGGGGCGCTCTGAAGAGCGATAATCCTGCTGCGTATCTTGCAGAGCATGACAAGATCAAGATTGTTATGCCGGCGAGCAAACCAAACAGCAATATTACAGACACTACCATTGAGCTGAAGGTTGCCGGATTTAACCGCTTCAAACTTTCTGATGGTTCCGGTAATTTCGCGAAGACGGTATTTGTAATGTGCAACTGCCTGAATGCTACTCGCGCGATGAATGGATCGAATACGAATGCTGGCGGCTGGCCTGCTACGGCTATGCGTTCGTTCCTGAACAACAGCTTGATTAAGGACTTCCCGATTCAATGGCGCAGAATGATTCAGCAGGTCGAAGTATTGTCTACGGCAGGTGCTTCATCTACGGAGATTGTAAAGAGCAACGACTATCTGTTCCTTCCTTCCTACACGGAGGTTGGATTTGGAACGACAGATCCGTACATTAACGAGATTGACTCTGCTGTGTACGGAAGCGATATGACATACGCAAAGTGGCCAGTCTTTACCGACAATGCATCGCGTATTAAAAGAATCGGCGGTTCCAACGGAACCGCAACTATCTGGTGGTTGCGCTCTCCGATTGCGGAGGCCGGTACTTTTTGGTATATGCTTACCTCCGGCAGTCGCGATAACGGGAACTATTATACATCCAATTCAGTTAGGGGCGTCGCGTTCGGCTTCTGCATTTGACCGAAACGACCGAAAAACCGGGGCGCGAACAGCGCCCCTGCCAATCTGCGTCAAGCACGCAGATAAAAATAGAAGAGGGCAGCGAAATATCTGCCCTCTCTCGCCGCGAAGCGGCAAAATTTTGATAAAAATTCTGAGAAATCGAATATTACAGTAGGCATTCAATCTCGAACATGGTAGAATACCACAGAGAAAGGAGGAGTGCCTATGCCTCATGACAAAAGTAAGACATCATACTCGAACCGGCCATTGCCGGAATCACAACCGAAAAAGAAAGAGCCGCCGCACTATTTGCTGCGAGCACAGGAATTGCAAGCCTATACGATCAACACATGCAGAGACATCAACAGCAACCCAGACAGGGGCGGCAAAGGATTGTCGTTCTATCTGCTTGTGCCGATGGGAAATCTTGCGCAGGAGATCACAGCCCATTGCGCTGCTGCGGACGACAACTATCCGACATGCAGACAGGACTGGATTGATCGAAGAAGAGACTTATATGCGGCACGACGAGCAGCAAAGGAACTAAGTAGTATGCTGACTGTGGCATTACAGGTCAAAAGTTTTAATGTCAGCGAACATGTTGTAGAGGAGTGGGCGAAGAAGATCAATAGGGTGATTGCGCTATTGAATAAGACGATAAAAAGTCATGAAGAAAACAAACAGCTTTTGGAAGTAGACTATTAAGGTCATGAACTAAATCACGACGCAACTATCTGGTGGGTGCGCTCTCCGAGGTCGGCGAGTTCCGTCGGGTTTTGGTCGGCGGCTACCGGCGGCAGCACGTTGGGCGGCCCCGGCTCTGACTCAGCAGGCTCGTGGTGGGGCGTCGCGTTCGGCTTTTCTTCGGGTTTTGTCTTATCATGCGACGTGCTGTCTGGTGGTTGCGCTCTCCGCGCGTAGATGATACTACTTTTTCAAAGTTTGTACCGGTCTCTGCGGCTGGATCTTCAAGTGTTCTGAACCATCAAGATCCGGCATCTGCCTCGAATGGCGTCGCGTTCGGCTAATCTTCTAGGTTGTGCTCTAATAACGCCGCAACTATCTGGTGGTTGCGCTCTCCGATTGCGGAGGCCGGTACTTTTTGGTATATGCTTACCTCCGGCAGTCGCGATAACGGGAACTATTATACATCCAATTCAGTTAGGGGCGTCGCGTTCGGCTTCCTTTGCGTGGTCATGTTCTGATTAGTTATGCAGGCGTATGGTGGTTGCGCTCTCCTGCTAGTGGCGTGGCATCACGATTCATAAGCCCGTCTAGCAGTGGGTCTTTGGATCAGTGGGGTGCGCAGTCATCTATGGGCGTCGCGTTCGGCTTCAAAATATGGTCATACTCTTTAGAGATGATGCGCTTTCTGTGGTTGCGCTCTCCGATTGGTACATCCAATGCTGTTTGCTGGGCTAGTGATGGTTCCGGCGCACAAAAAGATGTCTCTTGGAACGGGGCTGCGTATCCGCAGGGCGTCTCGTTCGGCTTCTCAGAATGCAGGCTATGTCCCGAGCGAGTTTTCGCCTAGCTGGTGGTTGCGCTCTCCGTTGACGGGGAACGCTGATAGGTTTGTGAACGCGAACACGAATGGTTCGTATAACAACAACAACGCCAACAACAGCAACGGCGTCGCGTTCGGCATCTTTCTAGGTCTTGTTCTAATCGTTTGAACGCACTATCTGGTGGTTGCGCTCTCCGATTTCTGGGAGTGCGTCTTCCTTCCCGTATGTTTCTACTAGCGGATCGCAGGATTCGCGTAACGCCAGTGGAAACAACGGGGTTGGTTGTGGCGTCGCGTTCGGCGTCTTTTCAAGGTCTTGCTCTGTATTTACGCGATTATTCTGGTGGTTGCGCTCTCCGTGGACTACTGCGTCTGAGATGGTTGATATGGTCACGGAAGGCGGCGCTCGCAATGCTAACACAAGCAATAGCTACAAAGCGAGCAGTTATCACGGCGTCGCGTTCGGCATCTTTCTAGGTTTTGCCCTAAGATGCTTCGTCATTTTGGTGGTTGCGCTCTCCGCGTTCTTCAACTGACAATGCGTTCTTAAACGTGTTGGCTACAGGCGGGGGCGATTGGAATGTCAGGGATGCAAACAACACCTATGGCGTCGCGTTCGGCTTTTCTTAGGTTGTACCCCAAAAAGTGCGGCGCACTAGCTGGTGGTTGCGCTCTCCGTGGAATGGTCGTTCTGATTATTTCGAGGTTCTTAGCTCTGACGGTTCTCGCAATAACAGCACGTCAGGTGTTTCAGGGGACGCGCATAACGCAGGCAGGGCACAAGGCGTCGCGTTCGGCATCTCTTTTGGCAGTGCTCTAATGCGTCTCGCTCTGCATCTGGTGGTTGCGCTCTCCGTATACGGCTTATTCCGATATGATTTGTGGAGTTTTGGACAGCGGTCGTTTTACGGGTTATCTCAATAACGCTCGCGCTTCCACCCAGAATGGCGTCGCGTTCGGCTTCGGTCATGGTTGTGTCCTGATTTTGCGTCGCCTTCGCCGGTGGTTGCGCTCTCCGACGGCTGTTCGCTCGGATCTCATTGTTCCGGTCAGCGCCGCCGGCGGCACAGTCAACAACTATAATGTTCATGGCGCTCAAGCAAGCTACGGTTATGGCGTCGCGTTCGGCTTAATTAAATTGGTCTTGCCTCATCATTGATTTGCATGTGTTGGTGGTTGCGCTCTCCGCATGTTGGAGTGTCTACTTATTTTCGCTTTTCAAACGGGAACGGATCGCCAAATATACAAGCAGACTATAACGCGACAAGTGCGTATGGCGTCGCGTTCGGCTAATCTTCTAGGTTGTGCTCATAATCGTGACGCAACTAGCTGGTGGTTGCGCTCTCCGGCTTCTTGGGCTTCCACCTTATGTATGGTTGTGCGAGATAATGGCTTGGCTATTTCCCAAAGCGGCTATGCGAATCTTGGCACTCCGTCCGGGGCTCAGGGCGTCGCGTTCGGCTTTCTTTTGATGGGCTGTACCTTTGATGCGATTGCCGCCATGGTGGTTGCGCTCCCCGCGCCTGAATGATTCTTGGTTTCATGGCTGCGCTACTGGCGGAGTGTGGGCGAATTTTAATTCGCTGCCATCTGGAGCGGGCGTCGCGTTCGGCTTATATTATGGCTGTGTTCTATGAGCGGCGAGACTATCTGGTGGTTGCGCTCTCCACGATCCTCCTCTGAGTCGAGCGGGTATCAGGTTCTCACATCTGGTTCTCCGTCTTGGCAGACAGATGCGTGGAATCAGGGCGCCGGCGTCGCGTTCGGCATCGATTAGGGCAAGGTTATACTCTGTTGTTTATGGCGTTTTTCTGGTGGTTGCGCTCTCCGCATTCTGTTTACGAGGGCTATTTCTTTCGCGCGTCATCTGCGGGTGATCGCGATTGGCAGTCTGGCGGAAACCCAAACACCGGCGTCGCGTTCGGCTTCACACGGGCGACAGAGTAGAGTATTTGAAAACAGACCGTATGAAGAGAAGGAGGGCATGGCCTTTCTCATGTCAAAAGCATGAGATAAAACGCCTCCAAGTTGGCGTGGGTTGATCCGCGTCACAGATGACCTGCAGGCGGACGCTATCGAGCTTGGTATCGCTTGACGGTGATGCGATATTTCAAGCCTGCAGGCTACGCAGCTAGTGGAACCGTCCGAAAAGCTGTACAGGGAGAGAATATAAATAACATAGGTGATTTGTTTTGACTGGTACACAGAGAAGAAAACAGAAAATCTATGAGCGGCGCGTCGCAAGGCGGGCTGCTAAACGAGCTGAACGCAATAAGACCTACGGCAGTTTTTATTGGGTGTTTCAGCACGGAAATGTTGACCGTGGTTTCAGAGACATTCGCAAGAAGCTGGTAAAGTGCGCTGACGGCATTTGGTACTGTGTGCACGCTCCGATTAACGAAGTACACACATGTAAGAAGTTAATGAACGGGACGTACAAATTCCGTCCTCTTCGCAAAAAGCATATTAAGCAGCGAGGAAAACCGAGGGATATTGGGATCGGAGCCGCAGAGGACAGGGTTGTTTTAAGTACGCTGACAACGCACTGCTTGATGCCGATGATTGAACCAAGACTAATCAACACATGCACAGCCGGTCGTCCAAACATGGGGCCGGAGGTCGCGATGCTTCAGCTTGAAGAAATGCTGAAGGATCACTACCGAGAGCACGGCACGGACGGGTATGTTCTAATCTTCGACATCCGTAATTACTACGGCAGTATTGACCGGGATAAACTTGGCGTCATGCTGCGTAAAGTAATCAAAGATCAGCGCTTGATTCGGCTTATCGAGGATTCAAATGACGTCGCGATTCCGGACAGCAGGATCGGCATCAATCTTGGCAGCTCTACTTCTACGATGCTTGCTGCGCTTTATATGAGCGGAGTGGATCATTATATGAAAGAAGTTTTGCGGCTCAGATACTACGGGCGCCATGGGGATGATGGGTTTATCATTCATCATGATAAGGAGTTTCTGCTTTCCGTTCTGGACGCGCTGCGCGAAAAGACTTCTGAGCTTGGTTTGGAATTGCATCCGAAGAAAACGCAGATTATCAAACTTACCAAAGGGTTCCGATGGCTGAAAGTGAAGTGGAAACTGAAAGAAACCGGATACGTTGTGAAGAAAATGAATCACGATATCGTGACGCGAGACAGCAAAAAGATGAAGAAATGCCTTGCTTTAGAGGCAGAAGGTCTTACTACTATGAATTATATTCGCAATTCTGTGTGGAAGGGCTGGCTGAACAAGTCGAAGAATCCGGATCTTATCAGGCAAAAGCCGATCCGCAAAGGCTTCAAAAAGCGGTTTAGATATGATAATTACTTTGTCAGGATAAAAATGGCGAACAGGTATTACAGCCTGTTCGGTGAGTGGGAGGGCTGTAATAGAGATGTATTTTATCAAATTATTGGAGAACGACGAAGTAGTCGGAGCCGAGCAGCTTGAAGTGCTTGAGTATGTTCGACAAGATACAAACGGAAATAATATTCGATGCTCTGTGCTTTCGGCGCAGGGCATCATTTCATTAGATGGCGGTTCGATCTATCAACTTGACGGCAAGCCCGCAATGGTCGGCGGGTATAAGATCGCTGTGTTTATTGATGGCGACGAATACAGCGAGATTATCCAGGAGCTTCAGGACGAAGATCCGGATGACGACATTCCCGCCAGCGACGAGGCTTTGACGCGGGAGGAGCTGACTGCGAAAGTAGCAAAGCTTGAGGAAATGAACACCATGCTTACAGGAATGCTCCTCGAAAACCGAGAGGACAGCATGAAAGCGTCCAAGGTATACAGCGAGGGCGATCTCATCATTGTAAACGGCGAGCTGTATAAGGTTCTTGCAAAAATCGCAAACGGTTCTTTGCTGACTGTAGGCACAAATGTAAAACAAACAACTATTGCGGCTGAGATTGCCGCATTAAGTGTATGATAGGAGGGCAAAACATGAAATATGCCATTATTAAGTTCATTAACGGTAACTGGTTCATCCACGCCGAGGGTATCACCACGCTGGAAGCGGCAAAGACGCAGTTCCACGGGCTTTGCCAGACCCTTTGGAATGCTCAAGACGTGCTGTCCGCCTATGTGATGATCTCGGACGAGCAGTTGGATGTCGTGGAGGGCTATAAGGAGTTCATTCATCACGAGGCAGCGTAATTCGTGAAAAGCTGATCGAAAAAATTGAATATATGCACTTTGAGGCAGCGGTGAAATATCCGCTGCCTTTTCCATTGGAAGGAGGGATGACGTGGCTACGAATGAGGAAGTAATCTGGTCTTTCCTGTATGACAAGATCGGCAATGCATACGGCGTTGCCGGGCTGATGGGGAATCTCTACGCAGAAAGTGCGTTGAAGCCTACAAATTTGCAGAACAACTTCGAAACCAAGCTCGGATACAGCGATGCATCCTACACCGCTGCGGTTGACAACGGCGTTTACAAGAACTTCACGATGGACGGCGCCGGATACGGATTGGCGCAGTGGACATATCGGACACGCAAGGCGGCTCTGCTTGCTTACACGCAGGCACAGGGCAAATCTATCGGAGACTTGGACACTCAGCTTGCGTTTCTATGGAAGGAGCTGCATGAGAATTTCGCAACAGTTGTGAAAACTCTGAAATCCGCAAAGAGCGTGAAAGAGGCTTCCAACGCTGTTCTGCTCAAGTTTGAGGCTCCGAAAGACCAGAGCGAAAAAGTACAGGCATTGAGGGCGAGCTACGGACAGGCGTACTACGACAAGTACGCAATCGCTCCGATGTCGGAGGAGGAGAAGATTATGGCTGATCTAGGGATCATCAATATGCCGGCGCACAGCACGAATCAGTGGTATCGCAACGGCAACAAGATTCAGTACATCGTAATGCACTACGTTGGTGCGGTCAGCACGGCCAAAAACAATGGCTCTTACTATGGGAATACTGCGAATATCGGCGCGAGTGCGCACTATTTCGTGGATGAAAATCACATTGTTGCTTCCGTGCCGGAGATTATGAGTGCAGGACACTGCGGTGTTGACTATTCGGGCGGCAAGGCGCCGTTCTGGGGCAAGTGCACGAACAAAAACAGTATCGGCATTGAAATGTGCTGCAAGAAAACCGCAAGCGGACAGTGGTACATTGAGCCAGCAACGGTTACGAAGTCTGTTGCACTTGTGAAGTGGCTTATGGCGAAGTATGGCATTGACGCGGCTCATGTGGTGCGTCACTACGACGTCTGCTACAAGCGTTGCCCTGAACCGTGGGTTCGCGACGCTGCGCAGTGGGCGGACTTTAAGCGAAGAATCAGTGAGGAGGAAATTGACATGACGAAAGCTGAAGTAAAAGATATGGTCAAGGAGATCGTGACCGAAATGCTTACGGGCGCAAACACTGAGCCCAGCGATTGGGCAAAGAAAGAGATGGGCGAGCATCTTGAGGATGTAAAGCACATCACGGACGGCACTCGTCCGCGCGGATACACCAAGCGCGAGGAGACGGCTGCCATGGTTCGTCGCGCCGAGAAGCGTCTGATGGCAAAGATCGAAGAGTTGAAGTAAGGAGGTCGCCAACATGGAACTTGATTTTGCCGGCCTCGGCTCATATATCGTAATCACAGCGATTGCGCTTTTCATTGGCTACTGCTTCAAAACGATGGATCGCTTCGACAACAAATATATCCCCGTGGTCGTCGGTATTACCGGCGTTGCTTTGGGGATTCTCGCATTTTACATGAATGTTTCTTGGTTCCCTGCAACAGATCCGCTTCACGCCGCTGCGGAAGGTTTGTACTCCGGCGTTGGCGCGACGTGGCTGCATCAGCTTTATAAACAGTTGACACAAAACTAATAGTACGCTGTGGGCGCAGGGCAATTAAAGCTCTGCGCCTGCGGAGAATGGGGGACGTGACATGGAAATTTTCAAGCACTTGGCGGGAGAGATCGCCGCCATTATTGTTGCGCTTTCTGTTGTTGTCGAGATTACGCCGATCAAGCTGAATCCTTGGTCGTGGATTGCACGAAAGATCGGTAAGGCTATCAATCATGATGTGATTGAAAAAGTAGATCAACTGGAGAAGAAAGTGAACCGCGTCGGAGACGCATTGGACGAAAAGAGTGCGAAGGACGCCAGGACTAAGATCCTGAATTTTGGCGATGAGCTGATATATAACCCGGAGCGAAAGCACAGTAAAGATAAGTTTGACGAGGTTGTTGCAAACATTACTGAGTACGAACAATACTGTTCTGAGCATCCGGACTTCAAGAATCATATGACGGAAGCAACGACCAAACTGATTCTTTCGACATATGAAACTTGCATGAAGAAACATTCATTTTTGTAAAAGTAACTGCGCGGCTGCAATGCCGCGCAGTTTTTGTTGTGGTGATGAAATGAAAACTGTGAGAATTGATTTTGCAGATCTCCCACAGGAGAATCCCGTGATCGGGAGAAGGGGAGAGAACCTATGCACTGAGGTAATCTTTGACGTTTCATCGTTGTTCGAGACTTGGCCGCATGGAACCGTTACCATTCTATATTGGCGCCCAGATAAGAAAGCAAAGTTTATTTGCGCTCAGACAACAGAGCATGAGGTTTCTTGGAAGCCGACAAGTGCAGACCTGAAATATCCAGGAACTGGCTTTGTAGAGGTACGAATGTATCAGGGCGAGGTGTTGGAGAAAAGAGCACCTATCTTTTTGGAAATTGAAAAGGCTCCTGTGAAGAATGCTCATTTTGAAGACGACGATGACGACGATTGGGTAAAGGAGTTCCTTGATACAATCGGCACGATCAAAACGGAACAAGAAGAAAACGATAAAGATATTGATGAGCTCCGAGCCATGATTGAAGGATACGAGCATTACGGTTTGCGCGAGATTACCAATATGGATCTTGAAGAGCTGCTGAAGTAAGGGGTGAAGAAATGGCACAAACAACGATTAAATTTGCAAGCGAAAATACAATCCTGTATTTTTGGCAGAAGATCAAAGCACTGCTTGGCAATAAGGTTGACAAAGTAACAGGCATGGGGCTATCCCATAACGACCTGACGGACGCCCTTGTTGAGAAGATTAACAACGCCGGCGACAGTTCCTTTACCGGAGCATACAACGATCTGACTGGCAAGCCCAGCATCAACGGCGTGACGCTTGGTGCGACGAACACGCTGGCGTCTCTCGGCATTCAGCCTGCGGGCAATTATCCTACCACAAGCGAAGTGGAGGGCATGATTGACGACTTGGTTGACAGCGCTCCTGCTGCGCTTGACACGCTGAAAGAGCTGTCTGCTGCGTTGGGCGACGATCCGAACTTTGCAACGACGATTGCAACACAGATGGGCAATAAAGCAAACACCAGTGATTTTGTAGAGATCACGAATGCGGAGATTGACACGATCCTCGCCACTTGAGAGGATGGTGATTTTTTATGATTAAAATTTTTGGGTTAAACTCACTTTCATATCTGTGGGGCAAACTCAAAGAGAAGCTGGCTGCGAAGTATGATAAAGCCGGTGGCGACATCAGCGGAGACGTCAAGGTGTTTGGCAATTTTACGCTTGACATTGACGACGAAGACTATGATGCCGGCATTCGATTCACAAAAACACTTGACAACAATCTCGGCACAATCTTGACTTTGACGGGCTATGCGGGTGGTACGAATTACAGGCCGCGCATTCGCAATGTCGGAGAACCGGCGTCCAACTACGATGTGGCGAACAAGAAGTATGTAGACGACAACATTGTTCGCCCGCTGACATATTTCGTGTTTCTGAATGATGACGGTACGTTGGACGCATACAGCTCGCAGCTAGATTACGCGACAGTTAAGGCAAACTTGACGAACATGACAACCAATGTTTATCTTGATGTTATTCAGGGTGCAAGCAGATTCTATGTCAAGGCTGAGCAGGACATGGATGTGAATAACGGCCCGATCAAATTCATGGACTGGTATTCCAAAGACGGCAATATCGTAGAGATTGAATTTGACTTGGCGTCTGACAATACACTGACTCACACAATCCGTGTTGTGGAGCATATCGGCAATAAGGTGCAGTCTGTTGCAGGGAACAGTCTGAGCGCTTCTGCATATCCATCTGCTGCAGCGGTATTCGCAGAGTTTCAGAGGAAGCCGGTTGTAATTTGGGAAGTTGATGGCGTAAATGTGACTGCTGGGCTTAACGCGCTTCAAACAGAAATCGCTGCAAATGTGAACTGGCAGCTTACGGGTCTTGATCTTACGCCGTATAAGAGAATCAAGATATATGCCAAAGGTGGGCAAGGCAGCACGAATGCGAGCACCACCGGTGGGATAATTTGCGAAATTATGCTTGATCCACGACTTGCCATTTCGTCAAAAGGCGGACATTATGTTGGATCAGCAGTCGTACAAAAGCCAAACGACTCGAATAGACTAGCAACGCTGACCTGTGCTGTATCAGCAGACAAAACTTCATTTGCGGTTTTGCGCCAGACAAGCTTGTACGGAACTGCCGCTACAACCAATGCGGACATTGGAGCATCTGTTGTTTTGATTGAGGGGTATTACGACTAATAGTTTTAGGGAGTAGAGAAATCTACTCCCTATTTTTTTTGATTAATATGAACTCTTATTAGTGGCTCAGTTTTGCTGCAAATGGCTATGGTTTGGGCAACTAATAACAGCTCGTATTATTGGCTTTGGGTACAAATTGGGTACAAAACTGCGATTTGATAGTAAAATCAGTAGGTATAAGATGGTACTAATCAAAAGTGCGATATTCAAAAAGTCGTGTATTTTCAATGCTTTTTCATACACGATGGTACTAACGGGTACTTAGTAAATACTTCACGAGGGTATTGGTAAGGATGAGGTCGGCAGTTCGAATCTGCCCAGCAGCTCCAAAAAAGCCTTGAATCTCAACGGATTCAGGGTTTTTATTTTTTTAACACATTGTCCGTTTTAGGCGTTTGGGTACAGCGTGGGTACAAATAGCGATTTGATTTGCTGTTCAATACTATTTGTTGTTGCTGATCGCGAGCAGAAGTTGAAGCAATTCAGGGGACGCGGCAATGGCTGAAATGACCTGATCTTTCTTTGCTTCGATGTCGTCCGGGGTGGTGACGCCGTTCGAGAAAAATGCTTTTTCCATGAGAACGGCAAGCCTTTTTCGATCTTCATCAAAAATTTCTGCATACACATCTGTAACCATAGCTGCTTGTGCGTGTCCGGTGTCTCCTTGGACTGCCTTAATGTCGCCGCCTGATAGTTTGAGTTTTTCTGATGTGCTGAGATGGCGGAGGGAGTGGAAGACAACCTCTTCAAACCCATGCTCTAAAATGAAAGACTTGAAATCTTTTGCGATCAGACGTTCTTCCACGGGTCTACCGTTTGGCTGGGCGATGACCATGTTATAATCCTGATAGAGTCCGTGCAAATGCTCCATTTGTTCAAGCTGCTCTTGCCGGATCTCTTTCATAAACTTTGCTACGGTGTCCGGAACGAATACAGTGCGGCAGCTCGATTTCGTCTTTGGTTCTTTCAGAACGAGGACGGTCTTGCATGCAGATTTGACTTTGAGATCCGGGAAGCGGAAGAATACCTTTGTGCGCTTCTTTTCTTCCAGTTTCTCCAACGTACTATTGCTGCATCGCTTCAGTTCCTGCTTGATCTTGATCGTTGTGAGGCCGTTATCCTTGAATTTGACTTCCGGCCATTGAAGGCCAAGAATCTCACCGATTCGCATACTGCATCCGATGGATAACATCATGCAGAGCTTCAGGATTTTGTTGTCGCAAACTGTGAGCGCTTGCATGGCTGTTTCACGATCCCAAACAACACGCTTGTTCTGATCGTATTCCGGAATGACCGCATCTGCAGCAGAATTGTTTTGCGCATATCCCCAAGCGATCCCTTGCTTATAAGCGTTTCGGAGCAGACTGTGGATCTTCTCAATGACCGACGGCGACACGGTTTTCTCTGTGTCTTTATGGCCGGCAAGCTGGACAGCAGGGTAGGATAGAAGATCGGAATAGTATTCGCTGATATCTTCCGCGTCCAGATCTTTGAAGATCCTGTTTCCGATCAGCGGCTTGATGTAATCGTTGATCCTGTGAACCGATGTGGAATAGTAGCTGTCTCCCCATTTTAAGGCGCCGTATCTCTCTACATAGAGATCCATGAACTCGGATACCGTAAGGTTGTCGTTTCGCTTCGTCTTCTTTGGCGGTTTCAGCGTTCCGCGTTTTTTCTCAAGCTCAATGATCGCGCATCTCAGAACGGCTTCTTCCTCTGTGTCGAAGCTCTCCTTGAAGGGCTTATCATACCCTTTGACGCGATATTGAACCTTCCATTTGTTTCCGTGTTTTGTGGGTTTCATTTTATATCTCCTTTATCATGGCCTCCTCTCGTCAAGTATTTGATAAAGTACCCGTTGCGTCTACTGTAGCAGAAAAAACGGGAATACTCAAGCTGTTTTGGTAGTTGATGATGTCGCCGCGATAGATGCGGAATTGCTTTCCAACTCTGATAGACGGGATCTCCTGGTTTCGCACCAGAGAGTAGGCGGTGTTCCTGCCGATTCTCAAAAGCGCCGCCATTTCATCGACGGTCATCATAACAGGAATCTCTTCGACAGAGGTATAGGTCTTAGTTGCCATTCCATGATCCTTTCTTATAGATTAGGGGCTGTATTGCACAGCCCCTATTTTTTTGATTGTGTTATTTCATGAAATATCGCTTAGCATAGATGTACTTGCGAGCGGCAGGGAAGTGTGGCAGGTTCTTCTTGCAGTGAATCTGCCATGCAGTTCTTCTGATTTTCTCGGCTTCGCTCGCGTCAGACGCTTTCATGTTATTGTGTTTGAGTGATGAAGTGCTCATTGATCGATTCCTTCCTTGTCTTTCTCAGATTGCGGCACAACGTAATACTTGATATTTCCTGTGTCGAGATCCTTGACGTATGCGCAGAGCATGCCTCCGAATACGCAGCCTCCGTCGATGCAAATGTCTCCGGTTTTTACGATATACGGCACGACGTCTTCGCTCGGAGTGTGGCCGAATACGACCAGCTTTTCTCGCGGTGCGTCATCTTCCTCGATCCAGTCACGACCCCATAGGAGATCTTCTTCGGTGTTGTCTTTGAGATGCGGGTGTGTAAGCCCAGCGTGGCAGAAGATTGTGTCATCTGTTTCATAATACAACGGCAGCGAGCGGAACCATGCGATATCGCTTTGGAGCTGAGCCGGATTCTCGTCATAGCTCATGACCGTTTGCATGCCGCCATTCCACGCCCAAAGCGGATCGACGATTCCGTCGTTATCGATGGCGAATTTTTCATGATTCCCTTTTAGGCAGACGACTTTATCTCTGCCGGCCTGCCTCTGCAGCAGGCGTATGGTTTCAACCACCTTTGCGCTATACGGGCCGCGATCGATGTAGTCTCCGATAAACACCAGCGTATCCGTTTCGCTGCTGTAATCGATTCCTCTAAACAGATCGCACATGGTATGGTAGCATCCGTGGATGTCTCCCATGGCGATGAGTCTCTTATGTTTCTCCATTTTCTTTTCTCACTTTTTCATACAGGTGATAGACCGGCGGACAAACATAGAAGAACTCTGTGTGGCTGCCGACATCATATTTCGTCGCCGGCTTTCCTTTCAGATCCTCGTTCCAGACCCTTGTGTAGTAGATCGTGAAGTTTCGCTCGTCGCAAAACGCTTTGATCTGTCTTGAGATCTCGTCGATGACCTTCTGAGCTTTCATTCGCCCGTCGATCTTGCCGATCTGCCTGATCTTCCCGTGGCTGTTTCTAAAGTATAGAGTCATGCTGTCTCCTCATGCGCATCGCTGATTAGTGTACTGGACTCAATGTAATGCAGATATGTATCAATACACACAGACTGAACCTGAGCAGGGGTATATTCTCTTCTAATACACGGGTTTTCTCCGCGATAGAAAGTAAGCCGAAGCATTGCTAGATCGCTCTGTTTTTTGCTTTCTTCCGGCATTTCGACATAATCAAAGAATTGTTTTGCCATCTTGAGTGCGTCGTACTCAGACAGCTTGGTGATTTCTTCGATGTGCGAAAACCGCCTGTGGAGAGCGGGGTCGATGGAGTCAAAACGGTTTGTTGTGGCGATGATGATGTTGTCATTCTGAACTCTGTCCAGCTCCTGCATCAGCGCAATGACGACGCGATTCATTTCTCCAACGTCAGAACTTGCACCGCGCTTGAGAGCAACCGCATCAAGCTCGTCAAAGCAAAAGACGCATGGCGTCTTTCTGACAAACTCGAAGATCCTGCCCAAACTCTTCTGTGTTTCGCCGAGATATTGTCCAAGCAAGAACGAAAAGTTTACATAATAGAATGGAAGACCTGCTTTGTATGCGATGTATTTTGCAAGCGTTGTTTTTCCGGTTCCGCTTTCTCCGTGCAAAAGCAGCGACGGCATATAGCGGATATTTTTCTCTGCCAAGACTCCTGCGGATTTATATGTCAACAAGAGCTTGTCTACGATCTCTTTTTCTTGATCTCGAATGAAAAATCTCCCGTCTACCATATCCGATACATCTTCGTAGATTAGAACGCTCTGCAGGTTTAGCGGAATCTCAAAGCGCTTCGCTTCTTTCTCTTCAATAAGCCTGCTCATTCTGGCGCAGAATGTTTGATCTTTTTGAGTCTTCGACTCTTTAACGATGTACGCTGCCTGTTCTCTTGCCTGCTGCATATTCCCATTGATAACGTATTGGATCAGCAGCTTTTCTCTTTCTGTCATTCAGATCCTCCGGATTACGCTCTTGATTTTTTCAAGAAACGTCATTACTCTGCCCCCCCCCCATCAGTGGGGTGACGGTGGATGCGTCTACCTCAGAGAATGGGCCGATTTCCACGTCATTGTTGTATTTAATGCTTACAAATGGCGCCTCGCAGATGTAGTAGCGTTTCTGAGCGTCAATGGCAAGATAGCCTTCGACATATCCGCCGGTGTCTTTTCTGCGGCCTTTATAGAGGCCGGTTCCTTCTCTATACATATTGTCTCCTTAGTAAACCAAGTATTCGTCAAAGCCGTACTGCTCTGACAGCGTGCGGGTCATTGATGCAAAGACTGATTCTGTACTGTGGTCATATTTGAAAATACAAACGTCTTTATCGTCGTAAATTGCCGCTCCAATTTTCAGAATCTTGACCAGCAAATCAAGTTCATCATCCGATAGCTTGTAGTGACCGCCCTTATACTCATGGAATGAGCATCCGGTCGTTTGGCTTACAGCGCCGGCCTTTTCGCATGCCAGACGCACATGGGAACAGGTGTCACATGTTGGCATGCTCATTCTGTTTCCTCCCCCGGCTTCGACGACAGAATATATTGCCCGCCATAGCCGAACATGGCGTTCTGCTCATCCGTCAGACCGCATTCGTCATAGGCTTCCTGTTCGTCAAACGAATTGAGGAAGATCCAGGTGTGCATCTTCTTGCCGGCCTTCAGCAGCTCGTCGATGACGGTTTTTGCCTCAACGACCGCAGCGGCAAAGTCCGGGTCGAGATGTTCGGCGATGCACTTTTCCGTATATCGCCCAAGGCGATTGATAATATCTTTACAGTTTGTCATGTATGATCTCCTAAAGTTTTGCTTCTTTCTTCAGCCATTCCTGCCAGCATTTGATGCAGCTCGCGCCTTTCTGTTCGCACTCGACATGCGGGCAAATTCCATTGCTGACCATCGCTAGAAAAGGAGCTAGTTTTTCATCCGGCAAACGTCGGATGTCGTCTCCGTTTGTCAATGCTCTGTAATGCTCGCAATCGCGAATGATGTCCGGGTCAGGGCTGTCAATCACTTTTTCACACCAGTTGTTGATAAGGTTGAAGCACTTTTTACATTGAATGAATCTCATTATTCCTCATCTTTCTGCGCCTTTTGCAGCTTATCCAAAATCCAATCAGCCAGATCTGCTACGTTTTCTTCGTCCCATTCAGAAAAGTCATCAAAAGACATTGTACCGATTGCGAATGCTTCCTTTACGCGGGTCAGCTCGAATGTCATGCTGTCGCCAATTTGAAAGTAATGAGATAGAATGTCGATCAGCTTCTCTCGTGTGGGAATCATGGATAGCAATTCGTCAATGGCGTTTGCAGCGCGTTCTGCAAGCTCCTCAGAGCACGTCTTAAATCTATCTTCGTCGAAGCCAGAGTATAAGCTGCATTCTGCAAAATTGTATTCACAATTCCCAGTGTGGCAACGGAGATCTTTTGCTAATCCCTTATAGTCAGTCGTCGTTGTCATTATCCTCCTTCATTGTCCTGTGCCTTTTCTGATGGCACTTCTTGCAAAGCGTCACCAGATTGTCCGGCTCATCTCCGCCGCCTTGCGAAACGGGGAGAATATGATGCACTTCGAGCTGTCCGTCGTCAATCGGAACCGGCATACCGAACGGATTCATAAACACATGCAGCTCACCGCAATCCTGACAGGTGAAGTTGTCTCGATACAACATGCGGAGTGAATACGGATCTCTGCCGCGCTGCCAGACCGTGCGAAGATCAAACTCTCTGCGGCAATCGTCCGAACAGAATCGGCGCCGTTTACTTTCAACAGCTCCACCGCACCACGGACATTGGCCTTTTGCCTCATATCGCGGCTTCGAATACATCACAGCGTCCCTTCCGTATAGTTCAACAGCCTTATAGAGAGCGGGGAAGGGGCGTCGTGTTCCGTGCGTTTGCCAGTAGTGTTTAATCATCTTTCTCCTTTACGCGAAACTTTTCAATATTGGCACTTTGATAACCGCAGTTGAGACAGCTTGCTTTGGCCTTCCTGTAATAAACCGGATATGCCAGTGTGCGGCTAGGGATACGAACTACCTTGTCGCATCCGCACTTCGGACATTTGTATTCAATCATTTTTGCGCAGAAGTGATTTGTCTCTGTATGTGAGTCGTTTCAATCCGCAGCCTCCTTGTTTGACGGAACGATGACAGGCGCATTCGCAAGCATATTAATGATCGTCGATTTTGCTGCGTCCGCTTCTCCATGCCTTCTTTGCGTGCCGCGCCCGAACGGATAATGATTATCCATCTCCGCACGGAAAGCGGCGCGATCAATCAGATCGCCATGCTCTGACAACTGTTCGAGAGGGCATTTTGGATGCGTCCCTGTGCAAAAATCAAATCCCCTATTGGTTGGGTCGTACATAAACTTGATGGTTTCGTTTAGTGGGCAGTAAGCATTATAGGATCGGATTTTGCAAACTGCGCAGCTCTTTGGTATCTCTGCGCCACGGATGATAATGTCAGGCATCCTGCTTCTCCTTTGAGCCATTGAGCAAAGCAGCGCAGGCCATCGCGATCGCTTCGTGGGATCTTGGATCTTTGAATTGAAATATAGCGGCAAGGTTTACAAGAATTACCGCAGCTTCCGCATTAGTCATCTTTTTTCACTCCAAGCATTGCTCCGCAATTTGGGCAGAATGGAGGCATTTGTTTTGTGCCTCCGATTCCGCTGTGTTTTCCGCAGTTGGTACAATATGTTCTGCGGCGCCCATACGGGCCGTCGAATCTCACGACCCATTCTCCGGCAGGACGACTGTCGCTTGGCATTGTCGGAGCGGCGTCGATCTGCTCGGCGAGCCACGCCACGCCGTCATCGAATGAGTCTGAAAAACCATCCGGGATGCCTTCGTAGCTGATCAGCTCGAAGGGATCTGCGTCGATCAAACGCATTTACTCCATCCCCTCTCTTCCTTCAGCATCTCGTTTCGCTCGCGGTGCGCGTCTCTTCTCTTCAGCTCCGCGAACTTTTCCTCTTCTGCTTTGCGGAGCTCTCGAATGCATTCTTCGTCAGACCTCGTTACTACGCAGTCCTCTTTCAGCGGCCTTCCGACAATGCTTCTTTTGAGATATTCAGATACATCCTCAAACAGCTTTTGTTTCCGCAGCCTTTGAAGGCAGTTATCACAGGCCGCCTTCTTCTCGTCGCACGGCCTGTTCGGGCAGGACTCGCACTTCATGGGCGTTCAGCTCCGCAGCGCTTACACTTGCCGTCCTCGCCCCAAACGTGGTCGTTCCTGGGGCAGAGGGTGGAAGACAGCTTGGCCTGCAGCTCGTTACGCTCCTTAAAGAACATATCGCGCTCTTCGGCTGTGACAGCGAGCTCCGCGTACAGTGAGTCCTTGGCGGCGTTACTTGCATAGAGTGCCTTGCTTGCCTCGTCAAGCTGCGCTTGGCGTTCATCAAGCGCAGCGCTGCACTCTTTCTGCAGCGTGAGGTTCAGGCTGATTTCATGCCAGCGCTTTTTATACTCTTTGCGCCACATGACGGCGAGGAAGACAACCGCTGCGACGAGCAGCAGAATCACGACGCCAATGATAATCCATGCTGTGGTCATTGTTTCAATCCTTTCTATAATCTTCGTTTCAGCTTGCTTGCGATCTCATCTCCAACTACGAGAATTGCGATGATTACATAGTCTGTATCACTTAGCGTGATGCCGAACTTTTTGGAGAGGAGATAGGCAATGAAGGAGACAATGAAGAACCCGATGTAAATCAATGCTCTTCACCCTTATCGTTGAATGCAGACGTGGTGGTATAGCCGCTGTCGTTGCCGTATTGGATTGTTACGCTTTGCTGCGGGCATTGTCTGCCAAGCTCTTTACAGTAACCGCATGGCAGCATGTAGGCGCATCCATTTAACGATCCGCCTTCGCCCCAATACGGAGGGGTGTGATTCCAGTCTTTCATGGTTCCACCTCCACCTTGTTCCAGTACGTCGCGGTCATGTAGATCCCTTCGCTATCGTTGCAGGTTGCGATAAAAAGATCGTATCCCAGTTTGAAGCATGAGTTACCGTCGTCGTCCCATACGTCCGATCCTTTGTTCCTGACATGGGCGTCTGTTTTCTGCCATTCGTATGTTTCAACCGTTCCATCCTTCTTGACGATCTTCATGGTGTCGCCAGGCCCGCACCAGCGAATAATCCAGAGTCCTTCTGAATCGTGATCCCCAACCATATAGCTGCCGCCGAAAAGTTTCATGATGAAAGCCGCATCAGAGGAGTCAACAAGCTCTTTATCAAGCGTGTCGTACAGGCCAACGGAATAGGTGTCTCCGATGTACATTCTGCCGTAGTAGTCCAGCTTATACTCCGGGACAATGGTAGGATGTGGCTCCGGAACCTGATAGGTCAGATCTGCAAGCGTTCTCTGCGGAGGCGTGGGCTTCGGCGTGGACGCCGGGGTAGGATCTGGCGTAGGCTCCGGATCTACCGGCAGGGTGGTCGCCGGCGCTTCTTCTGTTTTCTCCTGCTGCGACATTCGCCACAGGAACGTAATCATTTCTGCGCGGGTAATCGGCTTGTCCGGCGAAAAGTGCGTTTCGTCCGTGCCGAAGGTGATGCCGTTTTCTTTCGCCCACGCCACAGCGTCTGCATAATAGGCGTCCTGCGGCACATCCACAAAGCCGGACGCGCCGACAACGGACGTGATGAGCAGCACGGCAACAATCATGATGATGAGTGTTTTCTTCAAATGGTTTCCTCCTGTTTATTTTCCATCTGGCAACAAGCGCTCTACGCTGCTTGCAAGGCCAGCAAACGTATCGCTTGCCATAAGGAGATTTACAACATTGTCTGTCAGCGTTTGACGCATCGTTTCGTCAAACCTCTGCTTGATACCTGCGTTGATTGAGTCGCGGCAGCGTCTGGCGAACTTTTCAATTTCTTCGCTCGCCGCTTTCTTCGCATACTCAATCGTATTGTTTTTGCTGAATGCCTCCTCAAGCTTCTTCTGAACAAGCTCTGCGAGGTATTCATTTCTTGGGAGTGTTCGCGTTGGTTCTGCCCAACCGCCGCCAACTGTGATGTCGCCGGCCATAAACTCGGAGACCTGCCGATCAACAATCTGTTTGACGGCTTCTACGGTCAGAGATTTGACGACAGATCTGTACTCGTCTTCGACGATCTTTTCGATCTCTCTGACCGCAATCTCATGCGCTTCACTTTCGAACGTATTGTGAATGGTGTCTCTGATGTACTCTGTAAAAAACTCTACATCAATTTGAATGACACTCTTGTTCTTGCGGAACGTCGGCGCCAAGTCATTGTATGGACACTTCTCATATCCGCCATCCACTTCGCAATAGGGCGTACCGTCGTCGTCATTCCACCCGCTGAAGTGATCACATTCTCTGCATTCTTTGCTCAAGTATTGCACTCCTCATTTCTTCTGTCTCTGTACTCGTAATATGCTCTCGTATATTCAATGCTCGGCCCGAATACGTTCAGAGCTGCTTTGTATAGTTTCGGCTCATAGATTCTGGCAACCTCAAGTTCTTTTTCAAAGTATCTCCCGAACGGGCAGCATGCGCAGCCGGTGCGATCCAGACCGTAAAGCGAATAGCACTTAGAATGCTCCACACCAAAAGTCTGGTCGTATGCGTCGCAGTCGCTCTTCTTAAACCAGAAAAGCGGTCTGAGATTGGAACATCCAAATTCAATATGGTCAAAGCAATTCTGATATGCGAATCTTCTGACGCCGCCCTCTGCCTTACGGACGCCTGTGACACTGAGATCCGGGTTGTGCTCCTTCAGGATCTCATGCGAGGTGTCCTTTTTGGACTTTTGGCAGCACTGATCTGAGATCTGAAATGTGGGTGGATTCTCAATCATAAACTCTTTGAGCCACTTTCTTGCGCTGATATTTACGAGTGATTTTTCTCCCCATAAATTACACCACCACCGGAGCGCTGCTTTGCAGTGCGGGTATCTCTCATAGAGGACTTCAAAAGGCTCGTCCTCCCACTGAAAATTGTGAATCTGCAGCCGGTGAATATAGTTGCTGATTTTCTTTGAAAGGAACGGGTAGCCGTATCTTCTCACAGCAAGAGGCACAGGACACTTTGCTCTGTATTCTTTGATCTCTACGCCGTATTTCTCCCGCAGATAGGAAAGATGATCCTTCGTTGCCTGATACTCCATGCCGGTATTGAAATAGCAATAATGCACGTTTCCGTCCGGATGACCGATTCGCTCGATCATATCCAGCATCCGATCACTGTCAGCTCCGCCTGAAATGGAAACTACCACATTTTGGAATTGGGGGGGGGTGGAAGTTTTACCGTTGAACTTTTGATAGTGCTTGATAAAAGCGGACTGGATCTCAGCGGTAGGAGAGAGCGACATTAAATCAGAGTAATCCGTTTGGATCGCAGTCAACATAGACTGTTCGATTGCCATCTGCTCCATCATAAAAGTCGACCTCCTGTTTCCGGGTCGATCAGCTCGTCAATCTGGTCAATTGCAGGAGCGTTTTTATCCTTGATTTCCGTATTGATTACGGAATAGATGGCGTTCATCGCGCCCTCCGCTTTGCCGAGCTTGCGGTCTGACGAATCCTTCTCCTCTCCGAACTCGAAGAAGTCGCTGACGATCTGGTCAATGAGCGCGAGCTTGATTTTTTCGTTCAAGTTTGTGCCTCCTCATACAAAACTCTCGGTACATAGACCCGGTTTTCCATTTGCTTTTCCACCTTGCGCGTGCGGCCAAGGACTTCTTTCATCAGGTTTGTAAGCTGCCGTCCTTTGTCGCTGTCCAGGAACTCCACAAGCGGCTGCAAAGCGCGAACGGTGTCTTTGGATTCTCTGCGGCTCTGCCGGCACTTCATGATCTGCGTGGCAACTCTGGCGCGGTTTTTGTAATTGAGATTGTTCAGCTCGATCTGATGCAGCAGATCTTCCTGCAGGCCATTGAAGTAGGAAACCTGCTCTTCATTCCATGTGTAATCCCGCTGCGCCTGTTCCATGAGCGCCAAGAACGCCTCGATGCTGCCGGAGAAGTGCGGGAGCTGCTTTTTGACTTTAGGCATTGTCCTGCACCTCCAAATGGCGCTCTACATAGCTGCGATCCTGCGTAAAGATCGGCGTATCGTGATCTACGATCCATTTGCCGCGCTGATACTGATTGCCGTCCTTGCCGGTAATGGTCTCTACGCGCTTGAAGCAGGCCGTACCACGCTTTTCATCCGGAGAAAAGTCGTTCCAGTTGATATTTTTCTCGGAAAAAAGCATCTCCTGAATGACATTGCACGACTTGTTCTGCAGCTCAGCGTGAGAGAAGTTGGCCTGACCGACAGACTGAATACTGTTTCGTGTGGCGTCTTGCTGGCGCCAGATCAGGCAGTTGCATACCTCGTCCTTTGGCATGGAGAACGCGCGAGCGTCAAACATGGCTCCTTTTGTAAGTGCAGCAAGGTGCCATTGATGCCTCAAAATAAATTCAGATGACGGGTTTGTCTCCCCTTCATACGCAATGGATGAAAAGACACGAAATGACTGATTGAAATTTACAGTTGCCATTGACGCCGCAATGCTGCACATCTTCTGGACGTTGTAGCCGAACCATGCGTCTGTCTTAATCGTCGCATAGTCCGTAAGAACCAGCGTGATTTCGTCCGACTGCGTATAGCCAAAGACACAGCCCTGAATGTTCTCGCAGAGATACTTCATCGTGTCCTGCATGGCGGACATCAGAACGTGGTCGAACGGCTTGACAAACCCTTTGGTGAAAGTATGAAATGCCTTGCCGTCGATGCGGATAATCACGGGGATTCTGCGTGGCAGGTAGTTGCGGGAGATATACTCGTAACCTTTCATCCGGTCGCCGAGAGAATCTTTGTTCAAATAAAGCCCTCCTAGTCTTTAATGTTTTACTAACAAGGTCAGTATATCAGACAGAAGGGCTTGTGTCAATAGGAAAATAAGTTTTTTGTGTTGCGCTATACCAAGGTTTTAATCAGGCGATCTTTTGCCACCTCAGACCACGGCTTTCCATAGTACGGGCTCTTCTTTTTATCGCAGAACCCGTTGTCCATGCCGATAAAACGGCGGCCTTCCAGTTTTGCGGCAATCAGAGTCGATCCGGCGCCGCAGCAGTTGTCCAGGATCAGATCGCCGGGATTGGAATAGGTGCGGATCAGGTATCGCAGGAGTGATACAGGCTTTTCTGTTGCGCTAATGGCAACGGAAGGGTGCGGCTTTGCAAAAGAGAGGATAGAACCGGGATACTTCATCGTGGATTCGCGCTGCTCCACGATGTTGTAGTCACCGTAGCTGCGGTTGGAATGCACATCATCCGCTTTCCGTCCAAGCGCTCTGCCCTTGGTATGGTTTTTCTTGCCCTTTACCATTTGCGGGTGATAGGCAGGCGGAGCTTTGTAAAACACCATGATATCCTCATGCTGGCGCAGCGGCATTCGTTTGGCGTTAAGAAATCCGCTCTTGAGCTGCTTGTCCCAAACGAGATTGTAGCGATGCAGCTTTGGATTGGAGAGCATCATGGTCGCGGTGAATTTATCCTGACCGAACATGAGAATTGCGCCGTTCGGCTTGATGATCCGCTCGTACTGCTCCCAAAGCGGAGCCGGAGGGATCATGACATCCCATGAGTTCTGAGTCATCTGATACGGAGGATCTACCAGAATCATATCGATGGATTCATCCGGGATCTGGCGCATCAGCTCAAGACAATTGCCTTGATAGACATTGTTTTCAGATACCAAAAACGTCCGCACCTACTCTTTCATAAAGTTCTTTATCATAGAAAAAGTGTACATCTGATTTATCTCCTCTATGAAACGCAACAATGCTGCGGCTCACCATTTCGATCGGTGTGTTGATGTCAATATACAGATTGTCGCAGCGCAGCCCTCTCATATTAGCGAAGGCTGAATGCCACTCAATAACGACGCTTCCATCAATATTGATTTCAAAATTGTCTCTGCCGAATCTCCAACTGATAACATCCGATTCGAGGTTGCGATATCTTTCTGAGATGATTTTTTGCGCAACTCTTTCTGCGAGCTTTTTGTTATACGACAAAATGAGATACCGCATAATTACGCCCTCCCCGTGCTTCCGTGGCCTCCGCGATCTGCGTTGCCGAGCGCTTCCACTTCTTCAAAGATCAGCTCCGGCTGATGCTTCATGATACGGAACTGACAGATGCGGTCTCCCTTCTTGATCTTCGTCGGACGCATGGCGATGGCAGGGAAGAACCACTGATCGTTGTCGCCGCAATAGCTCTCGTCGATCAAGCCCATGCTGTTGGCCTGAATGATGCCGAAGTTCTTGAACGTGGAGCTGCGCGGGATCACATGCGCCTCGTAGCCTTCCGGCAGCTCCATTGCGACTCCGAGCGGGATCAGACGGAAGGAATGCCCGCGCATCTCGACATCCTCCGCAGCGCGAAGGTCGATCCAGTCAGACTTGCCGTCGATGTAGGTCAGCTTCTCAATACTGTCGTCAAAATACTTGATTTTGATTTTTTCAGCCATTCTTTGTCCCTCCTTAGCCGTAGCAGAAGTAGGTGCTTCCGCTGAGCGGATGATAGAAATGCATCGCCACGCCGTAGCCCTGCTTAAAATTGGCCTGATACAGAACAGACGGATCGTCAAACACTCTCTCCCCGTTCATCAGCCTTACTGCTGCGTCAACGCAGTATGGATACAGAACCATGCCATTGTATCTATGCTTATCCGCATACTGTCCATCCTGATACACGACATCGTAGATCGTTTTCGGATACTTGGGAGACGCAACGCGATTGAGCACAACTTCGCCGACGCCCATCCGCCATTCCATAGGCAGCCAATCACTGCCGGCCTCGTTCTGGATGACCTTGGCGAGCAGGACAAATTCATCGAAGGTAAACTTCTGATAGCCCAAGCCGAGGTAAGAGATCTTGATGTTGCGCTTTTTTGCCGCTTCGACGCCGGCGTTGTAGTCTCCGGAGTATACGGCGGAAACCATCTCCGCCATATAGTCTGCCTCCAGAGAGAAGCCGACGCGATATTCAAAGGTCTCCAGCAGCTCCGCCGCAGAGACGGGCGTCCAGCTCATGTTTTCGCCCTTGATCTTCTCGTTGCGAAGACGCGCGGCCTCCTCAAGCGATTTGTAATCGCGGGCGATGGCGGCTTTGATCATCAGCTCCATATAATCCACATTCGGATCATAGCTTGCTGCAGCAGCAGTCCCAAACAGGAGGGACAGGGCGATCAGTGGCGTGATGATATATTTCACAACGGTTTTCATATTTTTCTTCATGGTGTTTCTCCTTTACATATACTCCGAGACGAGCGACGCGAGCGACATGCCGTTCTGCTTTGCGAGATCAATGCAGATTGCAGTCACATTCTTTTCGGTGGACGCGCCGATCTCATTGTTGATGTAGTTCAGCAGATCCGGATATGTACGCTCTTTGTAGCAGTCGCAGATGTCTTCATCCTTGGCGCCGCAGCCGAACTCTTCACGGTCTTCGCACGGCAGACAATACTCTGTGTACCAGTCCTGCCGAACCCGACCGTCCCATGCTTTCAGACTTTTGCCGCGAATGATGTAACTGCGCTCGACCGGGCCGAGGTTGGAGCCTTCTGCATGGCGCCACCAGCCCCATTTCTCTTTCCAGTCATCGTCTGAGATCTTGCAGAGCGCTTTGAACCAGGAGCTCGGAAGCTCCCATACTTCCCAATAACCGTTTGAAGAGACGGCAGTTTTCGTGGCCGGAACGCCGAGATCGGCGAAGGCGTTGGACAAGCCTTCGCCTCCAAGGATCTCGACCATCGGCTCTCCGTACTCAAAAAGATCAGCAATAATTTTGGCGCTTCGGTCATTGCTGACGGTAACTTTCTTTAGGATGCTGGATGTTGCCATTATGAAAGCTCCTTTGCATACTGATTCGGTGACGCCAGCCAGACGCCGAGCACTTCGTCATAGTGCTTTTCCTGATTCGGGATGAAGCGACCAAACTTCATAATGACGTTCGGGAGCCGGCTGAAAGCATCGACAGAGCTTCTGATCTCATCTTCTGTATATCCGGTATAGATTACGACCGGATCATTGCGCTTATATTTCGTGCGAAGCAGATTGATGAAATGATAGACTTCCTGAGACTGATCCATCGGTTCAAGTCCTGCAAATACAATCGCCTTCGTGATTGGGTTTCGCAGATAGCGCTGAATCAGCATGTCATCGTCAATGAGGATGGACGGCTCTTTGGCGAGAGAGCTGTTTTGACAACAGCTCGCCCCGCTTTCTTTATCGCACTTGAAATTGCAGGTGCTTGTGCAGATGTACATGGACGGCAGCTTGTAGTTTGGAAAATCCTCATCTACCAGTCCTTTGATTCTCATTGCATCACCCCATCATTGGACAGCACATTCATCCAACGGCGTTTGTCAAATTCCGTTTTACGGATTTTCTGATAGCTTGAGGTTGGCGTGTAAAATCCGACGACACGAGCATAGGTGTCCGCCACGGGCTCACCGCAGACAGGACAACGCGGCTCACTGATGAATGCGTGACGATCTTTACAGACGCTGATCTTTGTAGTGAATGCGAAATAGATTACACCTTGAGACGCCACATAGTTCAGCATATCCCACGCTGTATCGCTGTCAGGGAAGCGGTTTTCGATGTTGATATGCGCGATGCATCCGCCTCCGCACTTCTTATCGAACAGGGAACCAAGTCTGCACTTCTCCTGAATGGTGCATTTCTCCATCAGAGGAATCCACTGGTTCGAGTAAATGAAATACTTGTTCTGCTCATACAGAAGGTTGTCTGCCTGACAGATGACGCCGGCACAGTTTTCTGCAGGGATCATCTCAATGTTGAAGGTGAAGTCGCATTCAAAGTTGTCTTTGACTTCATTCATCACATCAAGGATCTCCGATGCAAACTCCACGGCCTCATCGGAATAACTCTTGCAGCCAACTTCATCCGTATCGATCAGGCCAAAGAGATCCATGACCTCATACATGCCGATGCCGCCGATGGTGCAGAACTGCTTATCCAGCTCTACGGCGCCATCCTGATAGTTTGGCAGGAGGCCTTTTTCGATATTGCGCTGAATGATGTGGCGCATGGCGGTAAGCGCTTTGCAATCCAGCAACACACGATCACGCAGGATCTTGATGTATTTCTTTCGGTTCATGCCGCTCTCATACGCAATGCGGACAAGGTTGATCGTGCTAACGCGGCAGGAGCCGACAGAGAGCGCAGTACCGCCGATGGAGTTGATGAAGGCGTCCAGCTTTTTGGTGTCGCTCAGAAGACGGCAGCAGTTGGAAAGAACACCAACATTATCGCTGCAGAAGAAGTTGCTGTCAGACCATTCGATGTTATGGTCGGAGCACCATCTTGCAAATGGAGCGTCCACAAAAATATCCCATTCACGCGTTTGAATCATTTTCTCGATCTCTTCCGGAGAATGAGGTTTTACAAGGAGAGAGTAAGACAACACCGGATAGGTGAACATGTTTGTCTCCCTGATTTCGCTGACGACCTCCATAAAGACCTTCTGGCAGTCAATCAGATCCTCAATATGATCGATTGCATAGGTTCCGTCCGGGAACTCTACGCCTCCGAAGAGTGATTCCAGATAGGGACGATCAAAAATCGACACATTGGTGAAAGCACTCTGATCAATACGGAGGAACGGTTGATTGAGACGATAAATCAGCTTCTGGAACTGCTGGCGGAGATAGTAGTCAGGATCTTTCATGTAGTATCCCTTTTCTACGTCCACCTTCCAGAACCACCATGCCCAAATCAGGATGTTCGGCATACCAACGGCGCCGGACTGACGGTTGCTGAGGAAACTGACAAACTCGATGACATCATCAAAGTAGGTCGTGAGATGCTTTGGGGCTTGGTTGTTGTACTTGCCGAGGAAGAACAAGCCCTCTGTGGCAAGGCGGGTGAAATCGTTTGCCCAGCAGTACGGGAAGTAGCTTGCGGTTGTTGAATCGTTCAGATAAAATCCACGACTAAACTCTTGCTCCAACCACTGCTTTGCCGTGCGAAGCCCAAACATCTTCTTGATCTCGCTGAAGATCTTGTTCAGGCCAAAGAGTTTGTCTTCGCTTTTGCCTTTTTCGGTCATGAAGCTGCGGATATCTTTATGGTTGGAATTTGCGTTCGGGTCAATGCTGGCGTCCGCAAGCGTGTCCTTGTCCACAAAGTTGTCAATGAACTCAGAGAAGTCAAGCTGACTCGGATGAACACCATTGATGTATTCAAAATCTTCGCCGTACTTCTTCTTGAGGTCTTCCAGACATCGCTCGAAATCTTTGGAAAGTTTTAGCTGAATCTCCATGCGTTCACCTCACTGCTCGTTTACCCAGGCGATTGCAGAGGGAAAATTACGGAGCTCTCCGTCCACCTCAAGCATCGGCGCCTCCATGATTCCGAGCTCTCGCATTGCCTCCACATCGGTGTTGACCTCATACGGGATCTGCTTTGCTGCGAGCTTGCTTTCCAGCACCTTGCACTTCGGACAATTTGTGGAATGTACAACCACATTCATAAACATCACTCCTTTTTCTTCGGTAATAAATCAAACTGGCAAGCGCGGTATTTGATGGCTGCGTAGACCTCATCGAAATTGTGTACGCGGATCATACCGGAGCCCTTTGTGTCAAAGGTTCTGTTATGCGGGCGATCAAACAGAATGCCGTAGTATGTGCCGCCTACCAAATTAACGGGGTTGTCGTCCACCAAAATATCCCCGATTACCATTTGTTTGTTGTGTGCGACGATCAAATGTTTGTCGTCGATAAATGGGAACATCTCTTTCAGCCGGTCGAACTTGACGCGGCAGTTCCGATAGTCCGTCGCTGTGACGATATAGATCTCAAACTTCTCCTCATGCAGCTTGTTCAGGATCTTCTGGCTGCCGGGGATGGGGGAGAGGCTTTCCCAAAGCTCATCCTCCACGAGAAGTTCATACACTTGCTCGCGCGTCAGAGACGGGAACGCCTCATTTACATTCCATGAATGCACGTCCTCCGGTTCAACAGACGTACCGTATCTGCGGTTTAAGAGTTTCACCCAGCATTCCAGAAGATTTTCCAGAACGTCATCTGCGTCGAACAGAATCACAGGCTTTCTGGAAATCATTCTTCACCTCGCGTGAGCTCATGCAGCAGGAGCTGAGAGGAATTGAAGAGGTCTGCGAGCGACGTGTTCTCCACGATGTAGTCATAGACATAATCGTCAAGCGCGGTTTCGGACGGGTGCTGCTTCTGTTCTTCCGTGAGGCCGGAGTCAAAGTCCGGCCTGACGACTCTGACCAAAGAGACGTCAAAGCCGTAATGCTCCAGAAGTTCCACCTCATTCGGGAATCTCGTGTCCGGGATGATTACATAGTCCCATTCATCCTTGAACATGGACAGGATGTTCACGATGAAATCCGCCCAGTAGTCCGGCGAGACGGCGCGAACTCTGTCAGTGCCGACGTACTGAAGGAGAGTTCGTCCGCGCTCGTCCTTTACACCGTCCCATTTGAAGAAGGTCTTGCAGACGTACTTGACCAGATCCGCATAGTGCGCAATCAGTACCCGTTTGCTTTGGAATTGCAGCCCATCTTCCAGATATTTTGCGAGCGTGTCCTTGCCATGCCGAGCCTTGCCGGAAATGCAGATTACTTTCATTTGTACATCCCCCAATAAATATCATCGAAGAGCGCCGGCATGAGCTTGTACATCTCAACCAGCATTGGGATTGCGATCTCTCTCATTTGCGGATGCGCTGCCGGAGCGCAGCGGAGCTTGAAGAAGTGACGCCACGCGCGAATGTCCATCGTGACGACGATATCCGCCTTGGTGGAATTTGGCAGGACGCTTCTGGCGATCTGAGGCGAGGCGCCGAGCGCGATCATGTTCATGTAATGCTGCTCCGCATCACGCACAGCCTTGCACCACTCTTCAAAGATCAGAGCGAAATCGTCTTCGTTGAGATTTTCCATCGTCTGATCCTGAGCCATGCCGCCGCGAATATCGATAAGCTGGATCTCATTGCCAAACTTATCCTTGGCGTAATTGCAGTAGCGCGTGGACTCCTGGCTGTAGCTGGCGAGACGGTGACGGACGATCTCATGCGTGACGCCGCGATCAGTCGTGATAATGGCGGTCACGAAGGAATGCTCAAGGACAGATTCATGACCACGAGCGATCAAGCCGCGAATGAATTTGTCATAGGAGTTGTCTGTGATCGCACCTTCGCTCTTGTAGCAGATGCGCCCGCAGCGCTCGATGTGCTTCATCATGTTCACGCCGTCCTCCGGCGTAAGTTCCTGCATCGTAACAGGGGAGAGGAGCTTAAATGACGGGGTTAAAACAATCATGCGATTTTTCTTTTCCTTTCTTCGCAGTATTCAGGCAGATTCGCCCGGACAAGCGCCGCCGCCATGGGAGGCGAGACCGCATTTCCGCAGCGGGCAACTTGTTTGGTTTTCGGATACGGCTTGCCCTGGTCATCGTGGTCAATGATGTAATCCTCCGGGAAGCCCATGGCGCGGTACAGCTCTCTCGGTGTCAGCATCCGCAGCGAGATATCCGAGATGTAGTAGAGCGCGTCGTCGATCTTCAGCAGCAGCACTTCATTGTCCGCAAGGCTGTAGCCGCAATGCTGATTCAGGAGCGCTCGGATTTCAGGCCAGTAGCCTAGATCTGTGCCGCCGGCATATTTCTTTACAAGCACCTCCGCAACGGCAAACTCTCCTGCGCTTGCGGTAACGGTCTGCAGCGGCTGCGTAACGTCCTGACCGAGATTTGTGCCTTTGAACTTGACAATATGAACGCAGGTCAGCGCCTCGCGGTCGTGACTCGTGACCGTCCGCATCGGCTCGCGCGGATCGATCGGATTGCCGTTGCCGTAATACTCCGTGAGATGCGCTGTCGTCATGCCGTAGCGATTGGAGGAATCCACCGTCGGCAACGGATCGCTCAGATTGCTGACACGGGCGTTTTCGGTCTGCTCGGTGTGATACTGGATCAGGTTTGCGGCAGACAGACACAGGCCGCCGCTGGATCGGATGACGCCGACGGGCTTGTCAACCGCGTCTCCGACGCTGTATCCGGTGTTGGAGAAGACCACAAATGGCTTACCGCTCTTGATGGTGAATTTATCAACGCCGCGAATAATCCGGCGAAGCGTGTTATTCGCAAGCGGGCGAACAGCATTGACGCCGTATTGGTCTTTCAGCTCCTGTTTGGAGGCGAAAATGGAGTATGTCGGGATAGACCAGTCAATCACACTGGCAGCAGAGACCCATGGCAAAGACACTGAGATGCTTTCGCCATTTTTGAATCGGACACATCCGCCGTTCGAGTGCGTCTTTTCCGGCCAGACAATCGGCTGACCATCTGATCGCGCGATCAGGACGAACCGCTTACGAGTTGTAGGCGCTCCATAATCAGCAGCGACAAGCTCTTTGAACTCAATCTTGTAGCCGAGGCCGTTCATCAGCCGGACGGCATCTTTCCCGTTGCGCGGGATCTCCAGAAACTCGCACGCTTCGTCCAGAGCATCCAGCGACGCAGCGTCTTCCGGTAGCCCGTCACCGAGCATGCCGATAAACGCGCGGAAGGTCTCGCCCTTGCGTTCCGGATCTGGAGTATACATCGGCAAATCGTGACTGTTTTTGCCGATATACATCAGCGGCCCCCAAGTCTGGATCTCCTCGACGTTTTCCATCATGATCACTCGCGGACGCACCGTCATCGCCCAGCGCAGAATCACCCACGAGAGACCGCGAATGTTGCGATCTACGAGCGGAGCGCCCTTTGCCTTGGAAAAATGGCGACAATCTGGAGAGAACCATCCGAGCGCAACGGGGTTTCCTCCGCAGGCTTTGACAGGATCGATATCAAAGACCGATTCCTGATAATGCTTTGTTGACGGGTGGTTCGTTCGGTGCATGGTGATGGCGTCCGGATCGTGGTTGACGGCGATATCCACATCACGACCGATTGCCATGCGGATACCGGTGGAAGCGCCGCCTCCTCCGGCAAAATTGTCTACGAATAACTCCCTCAAACAATCACTCCTAGTTTTTAATGGTTTGCTAATGGTTTAGTAAATCTTTTCGTATCGGTTCAGATACCAATAGCCGCGCTCTTTGCCGACATCCCATGCGTAGATGGTATCGAATTTGCCAAGCGGCAGCCTGTCAAACATTTTGCTGCGCACGGTCAGACGCGCTTCTTTCCCGGTTCCGATGGAGCGGGTCGTCACGGCGTAGCCCCAAGCCTCGTTGGTCTTTTTGGAGCGAAGCGGGAAGATGTCTGTGATGATTAGCTTGCGGCGATCCTCCGGCTTGCCGGTCGTGAGATCGATATAGCCAAGATTATCAAGTTGCATCTGCATCTTCATCTTATAGTCAAAGTCCTGAATATTCTGCGCTCGGATCTCTGTCTCCAAATCAAGGAGCAGTCCGCGCATATCCAGAATGGTAATAGAATCGGACGTCTTGCCGTTCTTGAGTTGGTCTGTTCCGTGTTCGAGCAGGAGCTTGACAGATCCCTCGCTCAAACCGACCTTCTTGACTTTCTTCGCCTCTCCGTCTTTGAACTTCTGAAAGACGCTCAGCATCCGCAGCAATTCTTTGGCGTTGCCATATTCGGAGAAGTAGTCGATCTTGACCAAGATCTCACGCTGATTGCTTTTCAATGATGTTTCGCGGCTCATGAGCCACAGAAGATCCATGAAGGATTCCGGCTTGTGGTTCTGCGCGAGCTCGTAAAGCTCGTTGGAGACAGCGGCATTCATGTACTTCACGGATGCTAGTCCTTTTGCGATGACATGCTGCTCGCGGTCAAACTGATATTGATCCTTTGAGATCCCAAAGCGAGGCGGGATAATCTGAATGCCATATAGCTTGGCAAGCTCGCTTCCGTCCCGCACATCGTCGTCATTGTCGGCGTTGTTCAGGTATGCCGTAATGAACTCATACGGATAATAGTAGCGGAGATAGGCACAGAGATAACCAACCATGGAATATGCGACGGCATGAGAGTAGTTGAACTGATAGTTTGAGCTGTCCTCAATGATTTTCAGAAACTCCTTGGCCTCTTCCTCGGCAACCTCTCGCGGCTGCGTGGATTTCTCACAGTATCCATTCAGGATCTTCGGCATGGCGGCGTCCAAGATCTCTTTTTTCTTTCGACCGATGCCGCGACGCACGGTATCTGCCTCGCTGCCGGAGAATCCGCAGATCTCCTGCAGAAATCGGATGGTGTCTTCCTGAAAACAGAGGTAGCCTAAGCTGTTTTTCAGCAGCTCATCCAGGAGCGGAGACGGATTCTTATGCACCTTCCGCGCGAACAGCTCATCGCGATAGGACTCTCCTGCGGGGCGTGTGCCTGCATTCAGGAGCGCCATTTCGTAGATGTTTTTCGGCTCAAACTTTTTCAGCAGAGAGAAAGCAAACGCGGATTCCATCTGGAAGATACCGACAGGGGAACGGAGCATGTCTTTCCACACTGCCTGATCGTCCCAATCAATCTCATGCGTCTTCGGATAAGGCTTCCCGGCGAGCTCGAATGCGTCACGGATGATGGCGATATTCTTGAGGCCGAGAATGTCGTATTTCACCAGGCCCGAATCGTGAACGCAGTCCATGTCGATCTGAAGAATCTCTTTGCCGTCCGAAATGAACGTGCCGTAATTGTCTCGGAGTGTGATCGGGCTTGCGACAATGCCTGCGGGGTGCATGGACTGAGAGATTGCGACATCCAGCAAGCCTTCAAAATACTGAAATACTTCCGGATATTTTTTGCAAAGGGTTTTATAATCCGGATGCTCCAGAAATGCCGTTCGGTATTTCTCTGTGCCTGGGTTGCCGGATTTCTTTGCAGCTTCGTCAATCGGCTCGATCTGCTTCTTGATCTCTTTTGCGATCTCTCCGCGCCACGGATTCTTTGCGGAGATCTCTTCGTTTTCGTTTTTCATGGAGAGGTATTTCTCCCTGAGCTGCTTTACAAGCTGCTCGCGAGGCGAACCCTGCTGCAGAATGGAACCAATCTCTTTCCCGGTTTTTTCATCGTAAAGACTGAGCACGTCTTCCCATTCGCTGTATCCTTCTTTATAGCTTACGCCCTCATCCTTGATACGCTTGAGAATCTTATCGAACTCTTTTAACGGGTGACAGTTTTCTCTGTCCCATCTGGCAGCAAGCGCTCGGCAAATCTCATCAATGCAGCCCTTGGCCTTGACCGTGCCGATGGCAAGGATGAACGCGGCCTTTTCATGACCAAAGCGATTGATGATATAGTCATAGACTTTTTCGCGGTCGTTCGGCGCATAGTCCGTGTCGATATCGCCAATCTCAAGACGGGACTCGTTGCAGAAGCGAGAGAAAATGGTTTGCCATCGCTCTGGATTCAGGTCGATGATGTCAATCAGATATGCGATTCGCGATCCGCCGACAGATCCGCGTCCCGGCCCGACCGGGATACCGTGTGTTTTACACCACGTTACCAGCTCCGACATGAAGAGCATGAACGCGGACATATCCAGCTTATCAAAGACGCGCATTTCTTCCTGAATGGCGTCGCGGTATGCCTGCTCCTGCTCCGGAGGAATCGCGCCGGACTTGAGCTTTTCCTGCAAGCCCTGTTCGATGCGCTCCAAAAGCACGTCGCGGTCTTTCTCTCCGTACAAGACGGGGTATTTGAAAGACGTGTCCAGATCGAAGGACTCAATCTCATCCGCGATCCGGTTTGTGTTTTGAATCGCCTCCATCCAGAGCGGTTCCGGAATGGCGTCCTGCTCGCGGAACATCTGCACAAGCTCGTCATAGCTCTTATAGGTGAGATCGAACGTGTCTTCATCCGCAAACTCGATATGCTTTGCGAGCTGCATGATAGAGCGGCACTCCGCTTTATAGGCGTCCAAGCTGTGCGTATCCGTCGTGGCGACAAGCGGGATGCCGTATCGCTGCGACAGGTCTGCCAGATGCCGATTGAAGGCAACCTGATCCGGATGTCTGTGCGGCTGGATTTCCAGATAGTCATAGGATTTTACCAAGCGTTCGTATAGCGAATGGGAAACAGGCAGCTTATTCAGGGGAGACGCGAGACAGGCGCTCAGTTTCATGACATTCTTTGAGATTCCGAAAAACTCCTGAAACGAAATTCTCGGCTTGTAGTAGAAGTGATCTTCACACGACGAACGGCTAACCAGCTCATTGATCTCACGAATGCCATCCATATTTCTGGCAAGCAGAATGGTATGGAAGTTATCACGCAGCTTCGTTTGCTCGCCGGACTCTCCATCCCAAAACAGCTTTTCCGTCAGATACACTTCGACGCCGAACAGAAACTTGATGCCGGCTTTGTCGCAGGCGAGTTTTTTGGCAACCCAATTAAAACAGTTGCCATGTTCCGTAAAGGCGATTGCCTTTTGACCGAGCGCGACAGCTTTGTTGATATACGCCTGATAGTTTGTAGCACTGTCTAACAGAGAGAACCATGTGTGCAGGTGCAGGACGGTATAGTTGTCGTTGATTCAATCCACCCCCTCTGAAATAAGATGAATTTTATTGCGTGTTATACCGGATAATCCGGGTTAAAGTGAAAGATATTGCACTTTATGATGCGGCGCCGAAGACTTCATCCTCGTCTCCTTCGTCCTCCTTGAGCTTGGCGATCTTTTCGGAGTGCAGCGCGTCATCGTATTTCTGCGTGTCCCAGGAATAGTGATAGTCAAACTCTTCGTCGGTGGTGTAGAAGCGGCGGGAGATCTCGTCATAGAACACACCGCAATCGATGTTCTGCCGACCATACATGCGGTCTTTGATGATGGTTGCGACGACATCATATTTCAGCAGCTTTTTCTGCTCGTCGGAAAGTTTGCCGGTGTTGTGCCTCTCCTTGTCATAGATACGGCGGAGGCCGATGGTACGGTGCGCGAGGTTGACGATATTGCTGCTGCCGGCAATGTCGTAGATATCCATATCCGTGTTGGAATCGAACTTTCGCGGATGGCAGACGAGAACAACGGCGGTTTGATATTCCCGCGCAAACTTGACAAGGCGTTTGATGATCTCGGTCTGCGACTGAAGCTCCTCCTTGTCATCCAGCGGATCGATGCACATGAAGTTATCCAGAATGAGGAGCTTGACGTCTTCGCGCGTAACGACATCTTCCATGGAATGAATCAGCGTCTCGATATCGTTATCCCAGTCATCCCGATAGATGAACCACTGGCCGCGATATTGCTTGTTGATACCGGCGAGCGCCTGCGGCGAGACCTTGAGATAGGGATTGCCGTATCTGGAAACCTTCTTCTCAATGTTTCTCCGTCCTGCCATTACCAAATTCATCCAGCCCTTGTTCATGCCGTTCGGGAGCTCGCCTGAGAAGATCCATGTCTTGAAGCCCTGCTCCATCGCCTGACAGACAAGCTGTGCCAAAAAGGAAGACTTGCCGCTGCCCGGTCTGCCTGAAACCACCGTGAGCGTGGAGAGGAAAATGCGCGTCAGATTCTTATCCAGAGAGGAAAGGCCGATGCGAATGCCGTCCATATCGTCATAGTCCACCGGTTCCACGTCAGAGAGATCCACGACTGAATCAATCGGCGTGTCGGACGCATTGACGATCAGATCAAATGTGGCCTGTCTGCCGCAATAGTAGAGGTATTCGTTCAGATCCTTGATGAAGACGTTCTCTCCTTTGGAGTTCGGAAGATACTTCGGGATGTTGACCGTCTTGCCGCGCACGACCTTGCTGCGGCCATTGGCGCGAGGGAAGCGGAGGCGCGGGAGAATGTCTTTCAGATACTTTGCGCCGGATTCGTCGTTGTCGGCGCAGATGATGATGGTGTCGAACTGCTCCAAAAAGTCAGCGCATTCTTTTCGCCATTCGGTATTCTGATCTCCAAGCGGGATCGACACAGCGTTCAGCCAACCGGATTCAATAGCGGCGGCGCAGTCCAGCTCGCCGGAGCAGATCAGCAGGGGAGAGGCGGGGTTGCAGCGGTTCATGTTGAACAGCAGCGGCGTGGTGTCGGCATCCTTTTGACACCAGTTTTTATTTTCGCCCTTCTTGATCTGCCGCGCGGGGCGGTACTTCACCATGGTAAGGACGTCGTTCGTGTCATAATAATTGAACACGAGATTTCCTTTTGCGTCCTGGCGAATGTCCAGATAGTCCGCTGTCTGCTGCGAGATTTTGCGCTTGGCGAGATATTGATAAATCTCTGTTTTATCTCCGAGCGGTTCTTCATGCGGATAGCGGTAGGATCGCTTCGTCTTGACGTGGTGCTCCGGAATTGCAAACGGCATATCCGCTTTTTCGAGGAGCGTCTTGACCGCATCGGTATAGGTGGCGCCTTTATACATGAGCGCGTCGATCAGATCGTAGCTTCTGCCGCAGGCGCCGAAGCACCGGAAATTGTATGCTTTGCGATTGTAGATGAACGATGCATGATTCTCCTGATGGAACGGGCAACAGCATTTGAGATCCCGTTCATTGAAGTCCGGGATCTCAAGCGTCTCTGCAATCAGGAAGGCGTTTTGATCACCAAGCTTCTCTTTGGCCTGCATGATGATGTCACGATCAATTTGCAATCCGTTCGCCTCCTAAAGTAGTTCGATATATTCACACGGCTCTGAGACTCCGCAAATGAAGTTGCAGAACCAGTAGTTTAAGATAGGATACCATTCATCCGTTTTGGTGATGGTCTCGATGGTGTGCGCCGCCCACGCCTCTGTTTCTTCCATGCGATCCATCCGGAACGGCTCGCGGATGATCTCATTGCTGCGGAAACAGTTGAACTCCAGAAAATCAGGCCAGACGCCGCGCTCATGATGGACGGCGGCGGCATAGATATAGAGCTGACGCAGATAGTCGTCCAACTCTCGGTCTGATTTTGTGGGCTTGGCGCGTCCGGAACGTCGGGACAATGTACGGGACTTATGATCCGTGATATAGAGCGCTCCGGATTCGTTGCGGCTTTGCAGGTCAACATACGCAATGAAGTCATGGCCGGCAAACGGGAAGTGAAACTCCTGCTCTACGGCAAGCACTTTTCTTTCTGGGAAAGAAAATGACTTGAAGTATTGATAGCCCTGCTCAAAGTAGCTGCGCTGGATCTTGGAGTTTGGCGCTTCGGACTCAATGTCTGATGCAAAGCGCACGACATACTCCATGGAGAGCTGAGATTTGGTCAGCTCTCCGGAGAAGTAACGCTGCAGAAGACGGTGCATCATCGTTCCGTACTCCGCGAAGAATTTCGGGATCGCCTCTTCGCTGTAGATGTATCGCTGCACCCACTGATACGGACAGTTCTCGAACGAGGACAGACGCGAATAGCTCCACACCATATCTGCAATGATGGGATCAAAGCGCATCGGTTAGAACGGCAGATCCTCTTCGTCGTCGTCATCCGACGCGGGCTTGGTTTCCTTCTTGGGCGCGGCCTTCTTTTGCTCGCCGGACGGGGCTGCGGCATTATCCGACTTGGAGCCGAAAAACTCCACATCGTTTACACCAACCTCGTAGTCCGTGCGGTTGTTGCCGTCCTTGTCGGTGAACTTCTTCTGATGCAGCTCGCCGATGACAAGGATTCCGGAACCCTTTGAAAAATACTTGGAGACAAACTCCGCCGTCTGGCGCCATGCGACGCACTTGATGAAGTCTACTTCGTCCTTGGCGTACTTGCGGTTGACGGCAATGTCAAAGTTGCAAACACTCAAGCCGCTGTTGGTCTGCTTGAGCTCCGGATCGCGGACGAGACGCCCGGTAAATCTTACGTCATTCATGTGCTTTCTCTCCTTCCGCAAGCTGCTGCAACTCCTTGAGGAGATTGCCGGCGGCTGTGATGTCTTTTACGTTGCGGTAATCAGCAGACGGTTTCCCGTTTTTGCTAACCGCGTACTTCTTGATGATCTCCGAAACGCGCTCTCTGAACGCCGGCGCCTCTTCCTCAGACTTGCTGGACATGATATCCGAGACGACCGACGCGATATCATCAATGATGGGCTTGAGCATTTCCTTGGCTTCCTTCTGCTGGACTTCCTCTTTCTTGCTGCGCCAGTTGTCCGGATCATCCTCCGGCGTGGCGACGCCGAAGAATTTGAGGAGGAAGTATCGGGTAAGATAGGTGAGACCGCTGCCGGCGGCCTGGCTGACATCCTCCTGCTGTCCGGCGAAGAACCACGGCACATCCAGCGTCTCTTCCGGATTGTCCAGATTGACCCAGGTGAAAACCATCTCGCCGCGCACGATGAACTCGTTGATGTCCTGCGTGATGGCAGGCGCGTTTCCTTTGCCGGCCTTGGTTTTTGTATAGTGATAGGGCTGGATCTCTACGGTTCCGGGGACAATGCGCGGATAGAGGTTGAGGTGATACCGCTCCATGCCGGCATTGATGTGGGCGCGGATGTCGTCTTCCGCGACGTACTTGAAGTTGTAAGCCTGCGCGTCCTTGCGGATGACCTCGGTCATGGCGCGGATCTTCGCAAGCTTTTCATGCAGGCTGAGCTGTGATACATCCTCTCTGGCGTCTGCAAGTTCTACCTTTTTTGGCATGACAACACTCCTGTTGATTTATTTTCTGAGATTTGCTGTGTTTTCGGACAGCAACACCGCCGATCTATCTGAAAAACGTAAAAGGTGTCAGCGATAAAAACGGCGGTGGATTGCGATTGATAATTACTGTTTTACTGTGAGCTTCCAGACAGACGTGTTCTTGCCGGTCTTTCTGCTCGGGCGCCGCCCGACGACACAAACCTCTCCGTCCGCCTTCATTTCCGTCAGGCGCGGACGGACAAAGTTGTTGTCCTCATAAGAGATCATGCCGGAAGCGACGAGCTTGGACAGAATCTCTTCGGCGGTCATGCCGTCCTCGCTGGATGCGAGCACGGACTTGATCATGTCTTTGCGGCGCTGCACCTTCGGGATGACAGCGTTATAGGCGTCTCTGCGATTCTTTCTGGTGATATTCATATAAGCTCCTCTCAGCTCGGGCGGTTTCGTCCGCCGTGGTTATACCAGATCGTGAACGTCAGGATTGCGACTGCGGCCAGAAGATACATGACCGTCCAGAAATCATACATCTTCCTTCACCCAGCGATTCAGAACCTTGTTGAAGGTGTTGTCGTTGCCCATGAAGCGCTTGAGCATGCAGGCCATGATGCCTTTCTCGGTGTCATACACATCTTCGCGCTGAACCTTGACGACAGATTTCGTTCCGTCGTCCCACAGGATGATGGTTGCGGGATAGTTGAAGATAACACGGGAGATCTTGGGAAGAAGCCCTTCCGGTCTCACCCATTTGAACGGAGGGAAGACACACCCATCCGCCCGATCTGGTCGCCTCGTCGCCAGCAGAAACGGGAGCAGCTCTCCGCTCACTTTTGCGGTCAAAGCGACATCCGCATCATCCGCCGCATCTGCCTTCGTTGTGATTGATTCAACAATGATATCACGGACATCAAAGCTTGCCATGATTTGATCGCCACTGGCGATTACCAAAGAAGCCTTTGCATCATTCACATAGTTCATTTTTTCACTCCTTCCTTAGTGCGCTGCCTCGTCTGCCTGATGAAGCAGCAAGATTTTTTGGTATGTATCTAAACCGAGAAGATTTTTGATTTTGTTCTCTGTCTTCATCGGATTGTCGGAGCGGTCGACTGTGTAAGGGTGCATGTGCCAACGGATCAGCGTTGCGATTTCCGTTCGATTATCAGCAGTTCCGCTGGAATACTGATAGCTGTCATAAGCGCTGACGTGCTCGTGGTCATAGAAATGCGCGATCTCGCTTGGCTCGCCACGGTGATTTTTGAACACTTTGGTAAACGGCTTTCCGATATCGTGCAGCAGCGCCGCCTGCGCGAGCACACCGTTTTCTTCCTCGCCGAGCATTGTCAGCGTGTAGAAATAAGCGAGGATGGAGTGCTGCCCGACGGAAAGTGTATGGTGCGGATTGTCATGCTCGATGGCTGACATTCGGCGAATCAGATTCATGCGATCCTCGCCAAGCGTTTCATAGTTCGGCATGCCGCGAATCCAGATTTCATCCCAGCCCTCGGCGTACATCGGCGGATCGAAGGAGCGATACATTCTTTCAATGACCGGTTCCGGGACGACGCGCTCTCTGTTCGCGTTGCGGCGCAGACACTCCTGATACGGCGTCGGAATGAAGATGCATCTCGCCCAAACTGACTCCACAATCCGCCGCAGCTCCTGAAGAAACTGCATACGGCGCTTGTAGTTCAGGTTGGTCGCATCGTAGATGACATCCTTGCCGGCGTTCAGGTCACGGAACACGCGGCGGTGCAGCTCCGCAAACACATCCGCCTGCTTCGACTGGTCGTTGACGTCTCCAAGCAGTTCCTGTCGAAGATAGTCGCTGGAATGAACCGCAAAGTCTCTTGGAATATAGTCGGATGCAAACGTGGATTTTCCACTTCCGGGCAAACCAACCATCATAAAAAACCATGGACACTTGAATTTATCGTGAGCCATCCTGTACCTCCGAAAGAAAATGCCGCTTCAAAATCTCAACGGTTGCTGTTTTCAGAATCTGATCCGCCTCGCGGTCGATGACGACGGGATGCGTTTGCATATACCGCTCTTTTTCGCTGCGCATCGTAGAAACCGTGTACTCCATCAGCTCTCGCGCCTCTGGAAGCAACAGATTTCCAAATTTCAGCCACATCAAATGCTGCCGCATCGCTTCACTTCTTGGCGTCAGACAATCTTCATAAGAGACTCCGGCGATATAGCGCTCTAAAAAGTCCCGCATCCGTACTGCGTGATGCAATTGTTTCGGGTCATATCCGTATTTCTCGATCTTATCCAAGATCGTCGGATAGGGATGCTCCATGGCCTTTTGTTTTTCCAGCGCCATGCCGACGATACAGTTGACGCCGGCATAGTTGTTGTATCGTGCAATCCGTTCTCGGTTTTCCAGAACGGGGCGGAAGAGATCTTCGTACTTCGGATTCAGGATCATCCATGGCGTGAACAGGATTTCCACGAAGTTGACATTCTGCTTCTTGATGGTCTCGAACATGAGGCGAATGTCTTTGAAATCGCAGTGCTCGTTGTTCTCCATGACATGCGTGGTGCTGATCGGCTTGGCGTTCAGCACAAAGTCCTCGAAGGAGGGGAGGAGGATTGCCTTGGTGTCGATGTCGCTCCCCTCGTAATCCAGACCGTAGTTCTGCGAGCCTTGCAGAAAGATCCCAACCCAGTCATGCCCGGTTTCCAGGACGGCCTCAAGGTGTTCGGAAACGCGGTGCATGATGGCGTCATGATCAGGTCTCTTCGTCTGCGGCATCTGCCAGTTCCTCCGCTTCTTCGAGATCAGGCGCGGCTGCGGTTTCCTTGATCAACCCTTCGAGCGCCTTGAATGAAAAATTCTTGTGCTTAAACGCCGCGAAGGACGGGCGGTTGACGATGCGGGCAACAACGCCCTCACGGACGTGCGTTTTGCCGATGGGATCGGGGCCGTCGTAGTATCGCTCGGCGCGATCCTTAACCCACTCCGGGACGTCACGATACCCGGCTGTTGCAACCGCTGTCTCAGACGGCACAAAGCCACAGTAGAACACCGGGACACACTTGACGCCCATCTGCTGGCAGCGGTAACGCATGAAGTCCGGCGTGTATTCCACCACGTCGCCGTCCTCGTTGGTCATGGTCATGCGGTAGACATAGCAGTCATGAACCGGCATTTCCTTCTGAACACTGACAGCCTTCTCCGCGTTCGGGAATCCGCCGTCCAGGAGACCGGAGGCGTCAATGGTGATTGAGCCGGTAGGATCGCAGCCATAGGAGAAGGTGGTCGTCTCTCCGTACTGTTTGATGAACTCCTTGTCGTTTACCTTCTTGTTCGGGCAGGACGGCATGATGGGCTTGCCGTTATCCGTGAAGCCGACGACCTCGTAGTAGACGGTCTCGCCCTTGTGGAGCTTGCCTTCAAAGGCTTCGGCGTGCGGCTCGCGGAAAGAGTTGTTGCCGTAATAACCGCCATCCTCGAAGTCGTTTAAGACAGTGCGGCGCGTGCCGGTGACATAGCCATATTCGTAAATCGGCTTGCCGGGGCGACGCAGCAGCCAATCCATAAAGCTCCGCTTGTAGCCGGAGAACTTCGGGAGGTAGCCTGTCCGCTGACTGGTTCCGTGCATTTTCAGCGTAATCTCAATGAGATCACCGGGATGGAACGCGGACAGGTTGTAGGCGAGCTGCTCGGTGTCGGTGTGTTCCGCGAAGAGCGGGGCGATCGGCTCCTTGTGCTTACGGACGCGGTTGCCGCCTCCGTGCTGCTTCGGGGTCTGCACCTTCGGGATGTACTTCTCACAGATGGTGACGCCGTTCAGGACGGTGATTGTGTCGCCCTCCTTGAGCTTGGAGATATCCGTAAAGCTCTCAAGAGACTTGAGCGGCATGAAGAGGCCGTCGCTCTTTTCTCCGCGTAGCTTCATGGCGCGGATGTTGCGCTTGACGGGATCAAGATAGCCGCCGACGTTGTTGCCGTCTGCATCCTTGCGGCGGAGAAGATTGTTCTTGGTGGCGTATTCCACTCCGAGCTTCCCGTCAACAGGGAAGTACACACCCATCTCTTCCGGCTGCGTGGATAGATCCACAATGACGGTGTTGCCGAAGCACTCACCGCATTGCAGACGGTCTGCGTTGGTATGCTTTCTGAGGTTTTTGATGCGGGTAATGTAAGCTCTGTACAGCGTGATCACTCCTTATAGTCTTTAATGTTTTGCTAATGCTAAAAAAATCAGCGGTTTAGTTTCAGGATAACGGACGCAGCTTTTGCAATTTCCATCGCCGCTGTGTTCACCTCAGAAAAGGTTGTGTTCCATCCGAAAGAAATGCGGATGGTACAGGCGGCGTCCGCCTCGCTCAAGCCCATTGCGAGCAGCACGCTTGAGACGTTCGATCCGTGCGCGTTGCAGGCGGAGCCGGCAGAGACGCAGATCTCTTTGGTGTCCAGCATCAGCAGCAGGGATTCCGAATTGACGCCCGGAATCGTGAGGCTGATGATGTTGTCTACAACCGCTTCGCCGCCGTTGACAAAAAAGGGCTTGGTCATATAGGAACGAAGCGTAGACAGGAACGCATGGCGAAGCTGATGATACACGAGGCGTTCTTCCTTCATGTCCTTCATGGCGATCTCTGCTGCAGCGCCGAATCCGACGATGCCGGGAACATTTTCCGTTCCGGGACGAATGCCAAACTCCTGGCGTCCGCCATACATAAGCTGGCGATGGCGCTTTTGAACGCCGCCTTTTACATAGAGCGCTCCGACGCCCATCGGCCCGCCGAATTTATGCGCGGAGAAGGTCATGTAATCCACGCCGGCGGCCTTCACATCCACCGGAATATGGCCGACCGCCTGAGATGCATCGGTGTGCATTTCGATCCCTTCTGCTTCGCAGATCTCCGCGAGCTTCCAGATGGGGAATATCGTTCCGGTTTCGTTATTGACCCACATGACGGACATAACGCGCGGCATCGTATGAAAACCACTTGCCGCAATCTGCAAGGCAGAAACGTCAACGCCATGTTCTTTATGGTACGGGACATATACTGACGACCCGCACATCAAAGAACGAACAGAAGAATGCTCCATTCTTGTTGAGAGAAAAAGCATATCACGCAGGCCAACCATGGACGCAAACAGGCTGTTCGACTCCGTGGCGCCGGAGGTGAAGATGATCTCCTCCGGCTCCGCGTTGATCAGCGCTGCAACCTGTTCTCTCGCATGCTTGACAGCCTCTGACGCCTCCCGTCCGCAGGCGTGAATGCTGCCGGGATTTCCGGGATGCTGATACGCCATCACATGCATCATCTCGTTCAGCGCTCTCGGCTTGACCGGCGTGGTGGCGGCATGATCCAGATAGATCATTCGTTCGCCTCCGCAAGCGCACACTCAATGGGTGCGTAGCGCTCCGTGTTCAGCACGTCCAGCAGGCACTCAAACGGGTCGAGCTTGCCGGACATGACCATGTTGACGATGTTCACGGAGAAGCCGGAGACCAGGGCGACGCCGAGGTCGTTTTCCTTGACGGGGATCGTACCGGTGCGGCTGTTCAGGTTCCAGAACACGAGGCGCGGGAGCTTGTAGCCGTGCGCGGCATACTTCTTCGCAATGGCGCCGAAGAGCGTGCTCGGGATTCCTTTGGTATTGTAATACCCATAACCGACGGTGGAATTGCAGCGAGCGCAGCCGTCAAACTCCATGTCGGAGAGGATCAGGACGTTCTGCGGCAGATCCTCCTGCGGCATTTCGTTCTCCACCGCCGTCTGAAGGATCAGATCGAACACCGCTTCGATGTTGGTGTTAGAGCACTCGTCGTGCTGCAGAGCGATCATCAGTTTGTCGCGAAGGTTCTTTCCGCTGCTGAGATCCACGAGCTGCGGGCGACTTGAGAAGGTGATGTACTTGTCCTTGAACTCGCTGGAGGAGCGCTCCGCGAAATAGATTGCGAGCGCGTTCGCGACGGAGATCGCGGACACATTGCTGCCCCCAACCTTGCAGATCATGCTGCCGGAACCGTCCGCGACGACGATGGCATTACCGCAACCGTTGACGGTATCAGGAAGCGCCTTCCAGAGCTGTTCCAGCGTGGCGTCGTAGTCCCTGGGGCTCCAGCCGCACATGTACTTATGCACGATATCGTGCGGGAAGAGCGTGCCGGCGTTGATCTTGGTCTCTCCCTTTTCGAGCGCAGCAAGATAGGCGCGGCGGCGAGACTCGTCATTGCGCAGGAACGCATTGTTATAGAGCAGATTCGCGCGGGACGGGACGATCTCATAGTTGATCTCATTCCACTGCTTAGCGGACATCTGCTGCTCCACGACGCGCAGCGCCTTGCGCATGGCGGAAAGCTGCTTGCGGTAATTGCGCTCCGTGAGGCCGAAGGCGTCGCAGATCAGACGCGCATAGCGGCGCGTCTCCGCAGAGCTGGCGTTCGCAGAGGGCATCCACTTTGCCAGCAGGGAGCAGGGCTTTCCGGCGCGGACGTTCTTCCAGTCCGCGTTGAACTGGCCGCGCACAAAGGCGAGCACGCGATCCCGCGCAGGCGTATCCAGCAGCGGCCAGAGGTCATCCCATCTGCCGTACTCCGGAATCAGGGAAATCAGCGGGAGTACACAATGGGAATCCACGCCCATCATCGTCTTGATGACGACGCGGAACAGACGGCGCTCGCCGAGGCCGCCGCGCACATCGCGGGCATAGAACAGCCACTTCATGGCGAGCACACGATCCTCGAAGAAGGCGTCCACAAACTTGCGGGCGATCTGATCCTCCGTCATACTGCGCATGGACGCAACGGCGAAGTTGAGGTCGAGGAGCGCATGACCGGTCGTTCTGTAGCCGACGGCGCCGTTTTCGGTGATGGACTTTTCGTTGTTCAGCGTGTTCTGAACAGCACTCATAAAGTTGCTCATGTTTCTTTCCTCCTGAGAAAAAATAGTGGAGGTACAAGGCGCACACCATGCCGATCAAACATGGGTTTGAAATGGAGACTCATTGGGGTTGCTGTGCTGCGCCTTTGCACCAGGGCGTAATGCCTTGCCAAATGCTTATGGAGCGGAGAGCAGGAATCGAACCTGCGATGGCGGGATGGATATTTCATCAAAGGCTTGCTGTAAGCGCTTCGGATCGAAGCGCGGAAGAAAAAGCCCGCTGTCTTACCACTTGACGATCTCCGCATATGGCGCCGGGAGCAGGGCTCGAACCTGCGGCCTCGGGTTTAACAGACCAAAATAAATTTGCTGCGGGTGTCTGCAAAACCAGACACCATAATACGCGCTCTAACCGACTGAGCTATCCAGGCATATAAAAGCCGTCTGTCCGGCTGTCAAGCGTCTAGTTCCGCTTTGCCAAGAGAAAAAGGGGGATTCACGGCTTTTGGGAGAGGAAGGAATCGAACCTTCGAGGCAAAAGATGAACAGTCTTTCTAAAATTAATTTGCTGTATGCGCCCGCCGTGCGTTGCGCAATAGAGCCACAGTCCATGTCTCCCATGGTATCGGCGGCGGGAATCGAACCCGCACGGTCAAACCATCGTATTTTAAGTACGAAGTGTCTGCCTGTTCCACCACGCCGACATAGAAAGCGGTTTGTTTCAGTCCAATGCAGGAGGCGTTGCCGCGCTCTTGAACCCTGCATAACCGCAAAGGACATACGCTTGCGCGAATTTTCGAAAGGAGGTATCGTTGCCCACACAAAAACACTCGCACCGGAAATCCCACAAACCGGCGCAATGGCGGACGGGGTGAGACTCGAACTCACACGGCCTTGCGACCTACTCACGGTTTAGCAAACCGCTGCCTTACCGGTTAGGCTTACCCGTCCATAAAACGCGGCACGTTGTTTTTGATTTGCAGTCAATTGTTTTACCATTGCTGTGCGTGCCGCTGATAGGGGGATTACTCGTCTGTTTGTTCTGCCGGCGCTTCGTCGATCTCCGGATTTGATGACTCAAAACCGAAGAGCTCCGTCAGCTTCTGGATCACGGTGTTGTTGCGGGTCATATTATTTACCAGATCGTTTCTGGCAATTGCTAACCGCTGGATGTAAGAATCGATTTCCGCGAGCTTGTCACGGGATTCCTGATTGATCAGCTCAAGGCTGGAAACCGTTCTGGCGAACACATCCATGGCGCCGTCTGACTGCTCCTGCAGGAGCTGCGACGCCTGATTCGTGACTTCAAGGAAGTCTGTCTTCTTTCTTGCCATCCGCGCCTCACTTTCCGGTTAGATCGATGATGGGTGTTCCGCCTGTGACCTGCGGCATAACGCCGTCCCACTGCTCATACTTGATCTTTTCGATCAGCTCCGGCGTGAGGGAAGCGGCAATCTCACGGTTGGCCTCTGCCTCGGCCTGCGCTGCGATCCTCGTTGCCTCCGCCGCTGCGTTGGCGTCCACGATCTTCTTTTCTGCCTGCACCTTGGCGGTCTGCGTTTCGATATTCGCAAGCTCAAGCTCCTGCTGCGCCGTGACCTTCTTCTGAATGGCAGCAGCCGTCTCGTCATCCACGCTGATATCTGTAAAGTTTACGGTGTCGATGATGATGCCGTACTTATCGAATTTCTGCTTGAGATATTCGTCCAGCTTGGCATTGATATCCGTTCGCTTATCGCCGAAGATGTCCGTGACCGGGAAAAGCGCACTGACTTCCTGCGTCCACGCAATTACCTTGGGCTTAATAAATGTGTCCTTGATCTCCTCGCCGGACTTGCCCTTGAAGCGGACGAAGGTTTCGGCGACACGCTCCTCGTCGAAGCGGTAGGAGTATTCCAGATTGACGCGCACGGTCTTGCCGTCGCTGGTAGGGATGTTGAAGGATTCATCCTTCTTGGAGTCTCCCTTTTCCTCTGACGACAGATACGACTGTTCAATGCCGACGGAGTACATGGTGACTCGTTTGGTTGGCGAAACGACGTGCCATCCCTGCGTCAGAATCTCTCCGTCCACGCCGCCGTTCATGTTGTACACAACGCCGACATAGCCCGCCGGCACTTTCTCCGTGACCCATAGGGTAAAGAAGAGTCCGCCGATCAGAATGACGGCCAGAATGATCGCGCCCAAGGCGCCCTTTCTGTTCAAATGCTTTCATCCTTTCTATCTGATTTTTTAGAATTTGTATTTTCGTCCTCGTCATCCATGACTGCGCCGGCGGCATCGTCCAGCAGCTTGGCAAAGATCTTGCCAATGGGACGATACAGACCGGACAGCAGGAGAAGGAGGATCAAAGCCCCGATAAAAAGAAGCGGAATAATTTTCATGAAGTCCTCCGTTAGTCTTTAATGATGCGCTAATGTCTTGAATACAGCGGCGCGGTTTTGCGCCGCTGAAAATCTGAATGAAATCAGAATAGTTTTTTATAAGCGTTGTAATTTCCGATCGCGGCCAGGTGTTTGGATTCTGTGGAGGTGTCCGCACACAGAACCTTTGCAGCGAACGCCGGATCTTTCAGGTTGAAGGAATCGCTTGCGCACTCAAGCATGTAGGCGCGGAAGTACACGCCGGATCGGAACGCGGTTTCGTAAGACAGGGAATACCGGCAATCCGATTCTTTATTCATGCGATAAAGGATCGGGCGCATGGATTCCACCGTCATTTTATCGGTGCGATCCGTGCGGATCAGGTACTCGGACGGGATATAGCTGCGGAAGATGACGCCCTTTGCCTGCTGGTTATATCCGAGAGAGATCTTCACCTGATGCAGAAACTGCATCACATCATCCGGGATGGAGACAAACCGGTCTCCGACCGTGACGCCGCCGTCCGCTAGATCCGCCTTCCTGACATTGATAATCTCTTCTTCCGTGAGACCGAACCACGCGAGGAACAGAATGGCAGTGGGGATGTCAAATTTTTCCGGATATTTGGCGCCGGATTCCACAACGGTCTCCATGACGGCGGTCTTCAAGGCCTGAAAGTTCTTGAAGTAGCCGAGCTTTACGGCGCTCTCCTTGGCCTGCCAAACCGTTCCGGCGACGTTAAGATCCGGAAAGTGGACGGAAGAAAGCACAGTCACCTGTTCCGCCGGCAGGCTGCCGGACTCCACCATGGCTCTGACATAGGACATGACGGCGCTTTTCCTCGCCGTGAATCCGGCGCGGCGGCGGCAGAACGAGGAGAAGAGATCGATATACTGCTCTCTCGTGAGGCCATTGTCCAGACTGTTGCCGCTGGACGCCTCGTAGGCCAGAACGTGCTTCCAGACCTGCCGAAACATGTTAGATGCGTTGGTGTTCTGATCCAAAATGCCTTTTACAATTTGTTCTCGTGTCATGACGGGAACCCCCTTTGTTGCTCTGAGGTTATTGTATCAGAAGGAGATTCCCTTGTCAATAGCAAAACACAAAAAACTTGCAAAAAGATTTCAGAATCAGTCAAAACGCTTTAGAATCAACGAGATAGCGAAAAGATCAGGCGGATTTCATAGCGTTCCGGCGCTGCCGTTCGTGCCTCCAGACCATAAACATGGTCTCCCAATGTCCCTCCCAATATGGATCAAGACCGGACTTGCCGTTGTTCGGATCGGCAAAGAGCTGCCGCAGCATCTCTTCCACTTCGTCATCCTCCGCAGAGACAGGGAATTTTTCGGTTCCGGACGGTGTTTTTACGATCAGCAAAATTCTGACCGGCGGATAAGGCCAGGTGAACGCCTCCGGCTGCACAATCACGGACAACCCTGCCTCCACCGGCTCGCTTCTGCAGCGCGGGACTTCGCCGTAATACGGGAGCAGGATGTTCATCCGATCTTTGCTTTTGATTTGAATCGCATTACGGTTCAGTTTAATGGATGGATCGCGTTTCAGGTGCATGGCAAATCCCCTTTTCCTAAGTATTTGAATAAAAATGTTGACTCACCGGAAAATATGTGGTAAAATCACATCGAAAACAGAAAATTTTCTGTTCGTCTTGAATGATAGCAGAAGATATTCGGATTGTCAAGGCTAAAATTAGAAAATTTTCCGGAGGTTATATTATGGATTCCATCATTTTCTCCAGAATCAAAGGCTTGTGCGAAAAGAATGATCTTTCGGTGACGCAGCTTGAGAATGAGCTTGGGTTAAGCAGCGGTTCCATCGGTAAATGGCGCACGTCCGTATCTCCTTCCGTGGACAAGATCTATAAGGTGGCAAAATACTTCGGCGTCTCGCTGGATTATCTCGTCGGCGCAAGCGATCTGGAAACCACGGCAGACAAAATGATGGAGGACGAGGATATCGTATCCATCCAGAGAGCGCGGGAACGACTCTCTGACCGGGACAAGGATCGCATGATGCAGATGATCCGCATCGGCTTTGACTTCGCGTTTGATGACGCGGATGAAGCTGCGGAGGAAATTACAAATTGATTACATTGTCCAGAAACTTGGACACCATTCCTGTTATCCTGACGCTGTAAGGAGGGATGCGGAAATGGTACGCAGAGTTTACGCACAGCAGAAGGTTCTGGAACTCTATCGCAGCATGAAGTCCATCCATTATCCGATTACGCCGGAGAAACTGCTTCCGCTGCTTCCAATGCCGACCAGGATGATAAGCTACAGCGAGATGGCAAGGGCGTCAAAATGCACGGTAAGAGATGTGGCGGTGATGTGCAACAGCGAGGCCGGTGCCACGCATTATGACGCGGCCAACGACCGCTGCCTGATTCTCTACAACGACGCCATGCCGGCGGGGCGTGTTCTGTGGACACAATGCCATGAGATCGGACACATCTGCATGGGACACTTGCTGCTGCTGTCCAATCCGCAGATCGCGGACACAAGCGGCAGGGCAGGGAATGAGCTGGAGCAGGAGGCAGATTACTTTGCATGGAATCTGATCGCTCCGATGCCGATCATGCGGGAGCTTGGCGTCTGTGACATCCCCGGCATCATCCAGACATTCGGTATGAGCGTGCAGGCTGCCAACCTGCACCTGGATCGTTATCAGAAATGGATGCGCGGCCACACGAAAACCGCATGGGAAAACAATTTGCTCCGGGAATACCGGCGCAAAAACAGATGGTAAACAGAAGAATCTCCTTCATGAAGAGGGAGATTCTTTTTTTCTCCGGGATCTTAGCTGATCATCTGTTCGCCCCAGCGGATGTGAAAGTGGCCTTCTTCGTCCGCCTCGCGGCGCATGAGCTGGCTCATGAGATCATAGTCGATTCCGTAGCGCTCGTAGATCTCATCCAGATCCACGTCCTTGCCCTTCATAAACAGATTCAATTTCTCTTTTGCTAACACCATTTGCATTAAATTTGCTTCCAGGCTGCCGGAATAGGTGACAAAGAAAATGTCCTTCCAATCCGTGGAGGTGTAGCGGATGAAGCGGAAATAGAACTGGCTCATGCGGGCGTCGTTATAGTGGAGCTCCGGGATGATGATCTTGTTGACATACTCGAAGTTGACGGAGGACGGCAGGCTCTGCTGCGTGCAGATCAGGATTCCGTTCCGGCTCTCCCGGAGCGTTTTTCTTAACGCTTTCCTTTTCTTGAGCGTCATGGTGCTGCCAGTGACGACGAAGAGCGGGCGATCCGGGAAGCGCTGACGGAACAGATCGGCATAGGCGTCCACAACGATCTGATGACGGACGCCGACGGCGACGATTTCATCCGGGAAGGAGGCAATCATCTCCGCAACGCGATCCAGCTTCGCCGGCGCGTCCTCGGAATCGTACTCCGCCATAGTGTTCGGCGCGGCGGAGATCCGCAGCAGCAGCGTGATCTGCTGAATGAGCTTCATCATACTGTCCTTGCGGGTGTTCCCGGTAGAGGAGAAGTAGTGCATCCGAATGCGCTCAAACTCCGAGACGGCCTGACGATAGACTTCCTGTTCCGGCGGCGTGAAGCGCACGTTGACCTGATGCATCCGACGGATCTCCTTGCCGACGATCTCCTCAAAGGTGCGGGTGATGACGCTGTAGGAAAGCAGATCATTGAGTTCATCCGCATTGAAGATGTCCTGCGTCCGCTTCTCCTGACCGAAGACTGTGATCTTGGCGGGCAGGTGAGAGGCGGCAAAGAGCGCATAGCCCGGCGCATAGGCGGGGATGGGCTTTCCGAAATGGTCGTTCGGCTCCGTGCGAAGCTGCATTTCTCCGTCGTCGTCCTTTTCATAGGAGTAGACCCAACGGCAGCGGGACATGTAATTATAAGAGTTGTTATATAACAGCTCGAACTGCGGCGCGGACTCCGAGATGTTGTTGCGCGTGACGGTTCCGGTCATGGCGAGCTTCCAGCGCACACGGCGAAAGCAATCCAGAACGGCCTTCGTCCGCTTGCTCTGCGGGTTGGTCATTTCATCCGACTCGTCGAAGACGAGGCAGATCTTCTGGTTCTGCATCCGGATATGGCGCTTGATCTGCTTGCGGTATTTGGTGAGCATGTTCAGGGTGATCAGAACGAACTCGCCGTTCTGAATCTGATCCAGATCGGACAGGCGATTGATCGAACGATGCTGCAGCCCGTAGGCCGGCATGACGTCCTCCCAGTTGTTATGAATGGAGATCGCTGTGGAGACGACCCAGACATTTTTTGCTCCCTGGAATTTCATCCGGTAATTGCCGACGGCGATGCCGGCGAGTGTTTTGCCGGAGCCCTGCTGCCACTGAAGAAGATGGTACTTCTTCTGGAGAATCAGGTTGATGTCCTGCTTCTGGCGGTCGTTCAGGCGGATTTCCTCTTCGTCGGCGGAATTGAAGATGACGAAATCATCCAGATAATCTGTGATTTTGGCGTCCGGTTTCATTTCGGAAAACGGCATGGTCTCTCTGTTATGCTCGCGCTGTTTGCGGTGAATCAGACGTGCATATGGGCCGGAAATGTCTGCGGATTCCGGATCTGTGACCGTCTGCCAGACCGGGATCGGGGTTTTCATCCAATCCGTAAGCTGCTTGCGGGTCTTCGGGGAGTAGGCTTTGTAGGCAAAGGAATATTTGTGCTTGACAAAACAGACCTTATCCACAGGCTCCGGCTTGCTCTGTTCCTTGAGCGTTCGGCGGAGATACGCGAGCACCTTGGCCTCCGTGAGCTTGACCTTCTGCCATTCCTCGTACTTCATGTTCTCCGGCTGCTTCTGATTTTCAAAACGGTGAACATATTCCTGACAGCGGGCGTATTTATCCCGCAGCTTCGGGTTGGAGCTGATCTGATAGAGCATCTTCCGCACCCGATAGGTGAAATCGCTGTCGTTTCCGCCGGAGCGGAGCATCCGAACATGCAGGCGCTCCTTTTCCGCACGTTCTCTGGCGGGCGCAAGCATGACAGAGCGTACCTGTTCCAGAACGGCGGCGCAATCCTGAAGATCCTCGATGGCGCCGGCGCATTCCGTGGTGTAGGAGGAGCCCGCTTCGTCCGGCGTGAGATGCTTTTGCCAGAACATGACCTTAGTTCCGTAGCCCGTGACGCCGAGATGGGAGAAGGCGTTTTTCTCCACGGAGATCTGACCGAGGAAATGGAAGCGCTTTTCCATTTCACGGATCTTTCCGCTATCCGTGAAATCGTCCGCCAGGAAGGAGGCGGGGACGACAATGCCCATGATGCCGAGCGGCTTGAGGAGATCCGCAGCTTTGACGCAGTAATACATCTGCGAGATCCAGTCCGTGTCATCCACCGTCCACTTGAGATTGAAGGGCGGGTTTCCGACCACGAAGTCAAAGCGCATATCCGGATGGTAGGATCGAATATCTCCGTAGGTGAGCTGCGCGGCGGGGTAGAGGTAGTGCGCGACCTTATGAGATTTGATGTCCAGCTCGCAGCCGTAGAAGTTGGCCTCCGTGGGCATGTAGTTACAGAACGATGCGATCCCGGACGTGAGATCCGCAACGGTGTCGTTGACACCGGGGTTGATGGCCTCCATGATGAAGCGGCAGAGGGCGTCCGGCGTGAAGAACTGGCCGTTCTCAATCTCTTTCTTGGCCTCGGCAAACTCGTGGTAGTTTGCGAAGTCCGCACGATCCAGACCGTGCAGGCCGCCGTCTCCGGTATAGGCATTGAAGATATCCTCGCTGGTGATGCCGGATTCCTCCGCTGCGTCCTGATCCACGAGGTACAGGATTTTGTCATTGATGGCTTTTCTGCGATCCATGGGGATGCGCTGATTGCTCGGCGTGTACTTCATACCGATCCCTCCTTTGCTCTATATTCAGAAAATCTCTCGGGTTTGCTAACCGGAATCTGTCGGAATGGAGATCAATTTTTCCGGATGATGACCGTGGCGGCGTCCATGGGCGGGCGGCTGTGCAGCACGGTCATGCGTGTTCCGGGAAGCACCGGATCTGTCGGGTGCTGTTCTTCCAGACCGGCCAGCCGGGACATAAAATCCAGCAGGGTGTTGGTTCCGTGGAAGTGCTGCGCCGCATCATCCGTCGGAACATCGAACAGCCCGGAGACGTAGCTGGTGTTCGCATCCGGGTCATAGAAAGCAATGCGTGTCATTGATAGATGAAGTTTTCCTCCCCTCTGTTCGGCAGCAGCAGACACAGCGGCACGAGCGGCTGAAGCTGCGTCCAGTTGTCCGGCACGAGATACAGCACGGGATGATCCTGACCTGCGAGGAAGATGGAAAAATCCTTGCCCATCACATCCATCAGATCCAGGAGATACTGCACGTCAAATACTGCGCTGCGGTGTTCCGTGTCGAGCCGGATCAGGCAGCGCCTTTCGGCGAAGTCTTTGTTTTCGCGCTTCCATGCCTGATACTGCCGGCGAAGTTCTGTTTTGCGCAGCGGTTCCAGAATCGCCGTCGGATTGAAGATGTAGACATGGGTGTCCCACGGCTTGACGACGTAGGATTCGTAGATCTTGGCGTAATCCGATTCGGCGTCCGCCTTCGGAATGCAGTCCGGCATCTTCGGAAGGGCGGCGAGCATGAAGCCGTCGGAGAGAACGGCAACGCCATCCGCAGCAGGCCTCCATCCGGAGGCGCCATCTCCTGTTTTTCCGCGCCCCTTCCTGCCTAGCTCTCTGGCATAGATGCGCTTCAGCGCGTTTTCTTTTTGTGTCATGTGTTACACCTCCGTGATTTCTGTTCTGAGATAGCGATCCACAAAGTCGTTGCAGGCGGCGGCGTCTACAAACTTAATATCGACCTTGCCGTTTTTGTAGCACTTGATTTTTTCCACCTTTTCCGACATGAACGGGGTGTACACAGGGCAATCGTGGCGATAATCCATCAGAGACGGGAAGATCCGAGAGCCAGCGTTGGTGTCACCGAGTTCGTAATGCGCAATCGCATTCAGGAGTTCCTTTGTACTGTCTGTCATCTGCCACGGGCCGCTGTCTGCAAACCACTCGTCATAAGAGACGGCGTAAGACGTGAGCTTGAGCGTCTGCCCTTTGACCTCAAAGCTCTCCACTGTTTTGTTGTCGCTATGCCATCCTCTGTAATGGAATTTGTCCCAAAGACTTTTCTTCATTTCGCGCAGGGCGCGATCCTTAAATGAGAATCCACCAAGCTGCTGGAAGATCTCGTCCACGATGTCCTGATAGTGGATCACGAGCTGATCCATCTGATCCTGATAGGCCGCAAGGCTGTCTTTATACTGTTCCATTTCATCTTTTGTGGGATGTGAATAGAATCCGGAATACGGGTGCTCCGGCTCCTTCGGAACCAGATGATCTACAATCGCTCCGTCGTTCAGATTGACATTGTATCTGCGCTCGAAGTAATGCACAATCGTCCGGATCATTCGCTCGTGCCGTTTGTTCCTGGCACGCAGCGCCTTGTCGTCATCCAGATCGGAGGACGCAAAATAAGAAGCGCAGTTGGAGTACGACTCCAAAAGCCGATCCTGCTCGTCCAGACCTTCCTTGATCATGATCGCGATCTGCTTGAGCTTCTGTTCCGCAGCAGCGCACGCGGCTTCCTGCGCTTCGCAGAATGATTTGTCAACAGGTGAAATCCGGCGGTCTGCTTTGACCTCCACGGCGTCGAATTTTTCCAAAAGATTCATAATAATACCCCCTTAAAGAATCAGCAGAACGAGGGATCGTTCTGCTGGCTGTTCCGTTCTCTGCTTACCAATACTTCTTCACTTGTGCTCCACCTTCTTCACGTCTTTTGTGTCCAGCATGAACGCGCGAAACTGATCCTGCTGGCGGATATACTTGCGGACAGACGCTTTTTTGCACTGTTCGTAAATCAGGACGCCTCCGATGATGAAGACGGAAATCAAAAGACCCATGCGTTTACCTCCTGTTACATATCAGATTTGTTTTCGGATTTGCTAACCGCGTTTTCTTCCGTCTCTTCGCGGACGGCGCGGATCAGTTTGTTGAGATAATCCCAAACCGTGGTGGAGCCTTTCTGCGTTTTGCTCGTGCGGTGATACCGGCAGGACGCGGCGCTTCCTTCCTTGGAAATGACGACGTAATCCAGGCGCTCGTTGATCCAGCCCTGTGTCCGCAGCGGAACCTTGATTTTGTATTCCCGCATGAGATAGAGAATGATGGAGTAGGAACGGGAGATGGCGTCTCCCTCCACCCCCAGCTCCCAAATGTCAACATCGTCATTGCGGAGCGTTCCGCCGTGGCGGAGGATTTCTTTGGCGTTGAAAAGCTGCTTCGCGGTTTCGATCTTGCCGTTCGCCACGCGCTGGCGCTCGTTCTTCAGATACTCTTCATGGTGCTGCCGGCGCTTTTCCTCCTGAATCTGCTTGTGCGCGGCGGAGAGCTTGACGCAGGCGTCCAGATCGTCCAGCACGAGAGCGCCGAAGAAGTCCGGGAATGTCTGGCCGCCGTCCTCCTTGCACTTGAGATAGGAACGCACACGGTCATCCATGCAGCGGCGAAGATAGGCGGTCTGAACGGCGGGGTCATGGCGCAGCTTCTCGATCAGCGCCTCCTCCTCGCGAAGCGTCGCCTTTTTCTGCTCGCTGTTCTCGCCGTACTGCCGTTCGAGCTGGAGAAAATAATCGACGCGCTTTCCGAAGTCCCCGTCGAACATCTGCGCGAGCGCCGCGTTGTCCGCAGAGACGTCCATCAGGCCTCGCATGGTGCAGCCGATTGTTGCGAGGACGCCGTGCAGCTCGATCCAGAGATAGTACATGTCGTTCTCGTCCTTCGGATATTCGACCTCCTTGTTCCCGGCGGAGCGCCAGAGGCGGAACGTATCTGTTCCGTCGGAGATCTCCTTGACGAAGACCGAACGCATCTTGTGGCCTTCTCGGTTATAATTGCCGTTATAAAACAGCGTTGGCATCAGCTTTGTGGTTTCCATGGTGTTCTCCTTTCTAGTCATTCGAGCAGAGATATTCAACCTGCGCTCTGTTTAGTCCGTTCTCCTCCGCCGCTGCCCAGTCATCATCTGTGAAGTCTTCCAAACCGACGGAACTTTCATAGTCTTGGATCGCCCATGGCAATCCTTCGTCATACCAGCGCCAGTAAAGCGTTCCGTATTTTTTCATGTACCACGCTTTGGATTCTTTGATTTTGTTCCGCAGTGTGAATGCCATGTTCAGCACCTCCTGTTCTATCTACAGAAAAAGAGAGCGGCTTGCTAACCGCTCTCTAAAATTTTCTCAATTCAATCATCCCGGCCTTCTCCATCTGGAGCGCGATGGGATCATACAGATCGAACTCCGCATAGGTATTTTTCCGCTCAAAGTGATAGCGGATGTTCTCAGGCGGGAAGCCGTGGCGCTTGCACCAGCGGTACAGCTTCTCCATATCTTCCGCGACGCCGTAGTCCTTGCGGTAATGGTTCCAGCCGACCAGTCTGTAACGATACAGACCGGCCTCCTGAACGCGGGGCTGCAGCAGCGGCTCCGGCGATCCGAAGACCGTGACCTCCCGGAAGAGAACGGGGAGCATGTACTTCGGCAGCTTGACTTCACGATAGGCTCCGTGACGATCCGGCAGATAGAGCGGCATGGTTATTCCTCCTCCAGTGTGTGCGGGTGCTTTACGACAGGCTCCTCGCGAACGTCAACATCATACAGGCAGCTTTCCATGATCTTTGCGAAGGAATGATACTCCACACAAGCGAGTAGCTCGTCTCGCCTTCCTTCCCGGATTAGATCGACGTAGACGCCCGGAAAATCGTCCGGGTTGTCGTCCTCTGTTTTGGCATACACATGGAGCTTGCCGAGCGGGGTGTCTACATAGAACTCGCGTTTTTCCATGGTTAATCCTCCTTTTCCACTATCTTTACAGAAAAAACAGAGCGGCTGCTAACCGCTCTGTAAAAATATTTGATTTACTTTTTATCGGATGTCATATCCGACGATAGGGAAGCACCCGTTTTCATCTTCGTCCCCGTAAACAGGGAATAGGCGTCTTCCTTCGTCGAGATCGTAATACTCCCCGTTCCATGCGCCTGGATCATAGATATCAAACCATTTTGCAAGCTCTTCCAGATTATGAAAAGAGGGGTTCTCAAGCGCTGCCCTCAGTGCTTCATCATACTCGTATCTTCCGTATACCATCTTCAACTATCCCTCCGAACGATCAGATCACAAACTGGATTCCGAACTTTGCTCTTCTTTATCGATGTCGTCAAGCAATTGACATTCGTTGAACCAGCAGCAATGGCAGCATCCATCCTCTCCGATGTTCCCATCCATAATGATATGCAAATCATCCCAGCCGCTATAACTATCATAATCTGGATTGACAATTTTGGCGATCTGGTTAATCAGTTCCGGCGTAATGTCTGATGTCTTGATATATTCTCTACCATCAATGATCGCAGAAACAATTTTCCCCTCCAAGAGCACAAAAAAGATTCGAGCATCGTGGCTCCAATATGGCGTACAATAAGACATCCCTTCGTCTTCATGCTCTCTTAGGTATGTTCTAATGCCATTCATGTTCCCGCCTCCTTATTAGTTTTATTCTATCACATCCATCCGGACAAGACAAGATTAACTCTTAACCTGTCCAGATTCCTGTACAGTGTTATTCCTCCTCGTCGACATGTGTGTAATCCAACTGCGATCCGCATTCCGGGCAAATCTCCGGCATATCGCCGCAATCATTGCACTCCAATTCGTAACCGCAGCATCCGCAGATTGCTTCTCCAAAGATGGAGATATACACTTCCGATTTCACGATCAATCCTCCTCCGTGAAGAGCTCGATTGTCAGATTATCAAACGCTTTGGAAAAAGCATTGATGATATCCTTCCAGTACCTGGCCTTGGATTTGTTCAGGCGCAGCTTCGTGATCTTCTGAACGCCGGTGTCATAGATGTTATCACCGTAGCCGTCCTTCTTGTTCAGGCCGAGGCAGTTTTTCATGTGCTGCACGTCGGCGAAGAAACCTGCGAGAGTATAGGTGTCCTTCTCGTCATCTTCAGAGAGCATGATCAGACAGGCGTTGCCGGTATAGAGGCGAAGCGGATAGTCCTTCCACGTTCCGTCCTCCTGCATCTGCGAGAGCGTGATTTCTCCGCAGCGTTCTTTCCAGTCCCAATGAAGTGCCATGATTTAATCCTCCATTTCTTTGTAGCAATCCGCGCAGCGAACGATGCTGTCTTCCGCGAGCATCGTGTCGAAATCCTTGCGGGACGCGGAGCGGATAAAACAGTCTGTGCAGAAATGCTTTCCGCAATCCTCGCACTCCCAAATCCCGCCGTACTGATCGCCGGGCGACAGAAACGGAAAGAGCGTTTCGCAATCGTCACAGACGTAGGTGTCGATATCCATCAAATACATGACTTACTCCTCCTCGTCAAAAAAGTGGGCATACGCGCCGCCGGGAAAGAACATCCCGATAGATTCGATCTCATGGATGTCCAGCTCCTCACCCTCACGATCACCGCTGATATAAACAAAGCGGTAGGAAATTTCGTCATCCGGCAGCAGCAGAGCTGATTTCGTGACCTGACGAATCCCGACGCCGAGCTTTGCGACGATCTCTGCGCCGCCGCCGTCCAGAATGTACTGGTGGAGCCGGTGAGTGGCTTTGTTCATATGGTGTTCCGATCTCGCAACGCCATAGAACAGCTCTTCCGTCAGCTTGCGGTAGTCGATGTAGTTACATTTCACGGTCATTCCTCCTCAATCAGCTTGTGGCGCAGGATGTAGGCCTTGCAGCGCTCGGATTCCTCCGGCGTCCGGTTTTCGTTACAGGCAATGGCGTACATTTCGCGAGCTTCGTTTGTCCGGGGCGACAGGGAATAGGGATTGCGCTTCGGACAGCCGTTTCGATCCCGCTTCGGTTTCGGATTGGCGGCCTTGAAATCCTGCATGGCATATTTCGCAACCAACTGCTCCAAAAACTTGCGATTACTAGCTGTAATCATATGTTCCACCTCCTGTTTTCTATACAGAACTCCGGGCGGATTTGCTAACCGTCCTGAAATTATTTTCAGAATTGATAAAAGCGTTATACCCTGCTCTTTGCAGGGTATAACGCGCGGGGATGATAAACAGAAAGCAGCGTACTTGGGAATGTTTTAGTCGATGCTGGATTATTCAAGGGAGGCAGTACAATGCTTCATGTTTATTGCTGTTGTCAGGCGGCGACCTTTGCCACGAGCTTGTCCAGCATGGCGTGGCCGTCCATGATGCGGCCCCAGTTGTTTTCGCGGTAGTTTGCCGTCCGGCGCTGCGGGGCGTTGTGCGTGACCAGATCGCTCATGGCGTTGACCATGCCCCATGCGGTGTTCCGGAACTGCTGGATGTCCGGGGCGAAGTAGCAGATCATGAACTCGTCCTTGAGCTTCTTGACGTTCTGTTCCTCGCGCTTGGAGGCGTCGGAGGGGAGGGGGAAGAGCTCGTCGAGGATCTTGTAGATCTCTTCGTCGCGGATCTTCTTATCGGCAAGGCGCAGCGCCTCCTGTTCCAGATTGTCCATGTAGGCGCCGGCCATCTCCAGACACATCTGCGCTTCATGCAGCTTGCCCTCGATGTTTCCGGTATGGCGGACAGACCACGAGCGCTTGGCCGTGCGCAGGGCGAGATTGAGCGTGTTCTGACAGACGACGCGCACCGGCGTCATGCAGACGCGAATCGCTCCGCTGCCGTCGTGGGTGTTGGAGAAGCAGAGATAGGTCTCCGTCTTGTCTACGATGATCTCCCGCTCCGGGAGCTGGGCGAGGAGCCAGACCTTGCGGCCTCCGGCGAGCGATCCGGCGGCCTCGTAGCGCACGTCGCCGCCGATCAGGTTGTCCGTGAAGGCGAACGCCTCGTGATTCTGCACGACGCGATAGCGATCCGTGACGACGCCGAGCACTTTCTTATCAGAGCTGCGGACGTTGGCCTTGAAATTTTCGATCTTCGAGCCGCCGCAGACCTGAATCGATTTCTGATCCACCGTCCAGTCCAGACCGGCGAGCTTGAGCGCGTCGGCGCTCGTGGGCGCTTCCTCCACGCGGGTTCCGAGGCCGTGCCAGGGAACTTCTCTCACATACATCATGGTTTCAACATTGGCAGACATTTTTTGTACCTCCTTAAATCTCTGTGGGTTTGTCCTGCGGTGATATATCAGACCGTTATTCCGATTTGCTAACCATGCTAGACATACAAAGAAGCCCAGCGAAAAACGGGTCTTTTACTTCACTGATTAACGACTCCATATCGTTCATAAGTTTATTCCCGTCTCCGTGTTGCCGACGAGGATTGATTTTGACCAACTCCGGCATATGAACAACAATCATCTCCTTGAATTTGCCAACATCGTTTGTGTCTCCGCGTCCAGCCGCGATCTTGTTCGCATACGCGACTGCATCTTTCCCATCAAGAGCAGAAAAATAGTTATCTTTACGGATGTTTGGGTTGTAGTGATATTCGACGAACAGACCGGTTCCACCATGATTACAGCCGAGACCAAACGTATTAACAACGTAGCGTGGCTCGCTCGTTACAACATAGAGTTCGCCATTCACCACAATATAATTACGCATATCCTTTCGTGCCGCTTTAATTACTCCGTCTCGCGAAGTATCTAGGCCGCATTGTCTATCCCAAGAGAAACGGAAATACCTGCCGCAATTTGCACGTTCCCAGATCAATTCTTCAAGCGCGGTCATTGTTCCGTGTCTTTCTGCAATAAACATATTTCTGGGAGCTTTGCACCACAATCTGCGGTTGAAGAAGAAAATTTTCCCCTTCCCTTGATAGGAGTTATCCTCGAATGCGAGCTGAAGAGCATCCGTAGCAATCTCTCTCAGATTGATGTCGACATATTCCTCACATGCACGATAGCGAAGTTTTCTGCATCGCGGAGGCAGGTAGCTTTCCTCGTATTTAATCCAAGTTTTGATTTTCATATTTTTCAACCTCCTGTGATAGCTACAGAAAAACATCCGGTTTTGCTAACCGTTAAATTATTTTTCTGATACGAGCGCCTGACCGGATGATTTTCGATTATTCAGATCGATGACCAGAGATTTGTCCGGCATGACTTGAATCCGCTTGATTTCCAGATTAAGCCAGCCTTTCGGGATCGCTCTCTTTTGGCCAATGATGACGCCATAGGAGTTTAACAGATAAACCGTACACTCTTCCGGAAATGTCACCCCGGCAGCCATCATGTTCCTGATGGTCATTTTATTCCTCCCTGACCTCGATGTTCAGGCCGTTTTCGTCCGAGAAGATGTACATGACCTCCATATCCAGCATATCTTCCGGAATCTGATAAGCGGCCAGATCGTCTTCGTTCTGAAAATAGAAGCTGTCGTTTCTTCCGCCGTATCCGGAGGCGGCGATTCTTCCGGTTCCCTGAATGGTGATCCCGGCGTCCAGCATATCGCGCAGTGTCATCATTTTGATCTCCTTTCTTATTCCCAGATGTCTCTGACCATGAACAGGAAGCGCGTTCCCTGTTCGTCCGGCAGAACATCCACAACCACGGTTCCGAAATGATCCGTGATCTTCAGCATTTTTGCAATGACCTCCACAGCCGGTCGATCCAGACTTGCGATCCGCGCAAGCTCCAAGATGATCGTGCCGTTTCGCACGTCCGGCTTCGGCTCGATCTCCGAGACGCGCACGATGTCCTCGCAGAGCTCCACGGCTTTAACTGCGAGCTCGCGCAGCTCTTTATAGCGGTTCAGGCGCTCCATGTTCGCCATGCGTCCGCGAAAAGCGTTGTTTTCCTCGTGCTTTTTCGCAAATTCCTCCGCCTGCTCCGGCGTGAGGGTAAATTCCTGCTCCTTGTCCTTCATTTTTCCTCCATGGTTTTCAGTTTTGCGGACAAAATCATCAGCGCGTCCGCTGCGGCCTCATTGCTTGCGGCGTCCTCCTCGTCGTCCGCATATTTTGCGCACTCGCGCCGGTCGTCCTCTGCCCATTTCAGGGCGTCGAGAATCCTGTCAAATTCATCCTGCGTCAGTTCCAGATGGATCATCTGTATCACCTCCACTTGATTTACAGAAGAAAGAGCGGCTTTGCTAACCGCTCTTTTATTTGGCGTTAAAATTTTCGTTGAACGTTTCCGAATAGGCGGCGGCTCCGTTCCAGTCGTCGTAGGTGATGCGCTCGCGCTGACCGTTGCTGTTGAGAAAGATCAAATTCGGTCTCGGCTCGTCTCCGTCGTCCGGCATACGGCGCGTTCCGCAGACGTACCACTTGGCGAAGTCCTCGGAGCTTGCGACCTCGCGGAGATAGTAGCGGTTGCTCTCGATTCCGCGATAGACCTCCCGGCCCGTTCCGGGTTCGATCTCCACAAAGCGGACGGGGATCACCTTGACGGGATTGCGCTCCGTGTCGTTGTAATAGTCGTTGCGGGAAATTGTGACGGCGTAGTCATCCAGAATGCGGTCATAGCGCAGCATGGCGTGATCCGCAATGTATTCCAGACCGAGCTTTTCGATCTCGTCGATGGTTTCCAGCACATAACCGATGTGCTTTCCGTCCGTGACGATGATCTTCCGGCGCTTCGACCAGTCGATGTTGAAGTTGTATTCCTCATATTCTTTGATCGTGACAGAGGAGACCGGCTCGATCTGCACGGTGAATTGAATCGCCTCAAAGGAATAGAAATCCTCGTCGCAGTCTCTGCACTGATAGGTATAATCCGGCAACTCGGACGGTTCCAGAACGCGACCGCAGAAGCGGCAGCGCATTGATGTCATTTTGATGGTATCCATGTGATCGCCTCCTGTCTCATATACAGAAACGCCGCCGGCTTTGCTAACCGGCGGCGAAACTTTTTTCAGAACAGCAGGGCGCTGTTCCCGATCTGCTTTTGGTGCTGATACCAGTTCAGCATGGAGACAAAATCCCCGTCGCTGATATGGTAGAAGTAATCCACGTCGCCGTCCGGCTTGACGCAGGTGACGACGGTGTGTCCGCGCTCGTAGGTGAGGACGAGCTTGCGACCGTTGTTCACGTCCAGAGAGATGATCGGCTCCCAGGTGTAGTGCGGCTGCGCGGCTCCGTCATACAGATACAGGCTTGTGAAGCGGCGCTGCGCGTCCATGTTCAGAACGCCGACCGCCTTGTCCTGCATGGAGAAAACCTTAACGACGAAAAGGAAATCGCCGTTGGCCTGCTGGAAGCGCCGGATGTCCTTTTCGTAGAATTTGAGGAGCGTTCCGTCGTCCATTTCGATGGTGGTGAAGGTGTTGTTCAGTTTCATGCGTTTTCCTCCTTGAGATATGCGAACATGTCATCGAAGCGTTCATCGTCCGTCGGATCGAACGCGCCGGAAAGCTGAAGATCCCCATCGTGGAGAATCCAGTACCAGTCGCCCTCATGCGTTTCGAGCAGCTTGTACCATCCGGCAATCAGCGCCTCGGCAGAGTGATAGGCGAAGAAGTCCTTGACGCCTCTACCATCGAAATCGTCCGTCCAGAAATCACTGTCGTCCACCGCAAAAGCGATAACAAAATCTCCGTCCGGAAGATCTACATCGAACGATCCTCCGCATTTCGGACACATACTGTGCCATCCGAGCTCGTCCAGACTGACGCTGCCCTCAAATTCGTGTTCGCATTGCAGACATTTGAGTCTCATTGTTCCACATCCTTTCTGTTATAACTACAGAAATCCTCCCGGTTTTGCTAACCGGGAGGAAAAGTTTTTTACCAGACGCCCTTGAGCGTTCCGTCTTCGATGATGACGCGCGGTTTGCTGCGGTACTTTTCTCTGCGCTCGGCCTGTTCGTGCGCCTCCGTCATGCGTTCCAGAGCGTAGTACAGCGTGCGCCAGAAATCGGAATTGTAGGGGTTTCCGGCGATGGTTTTGATCTCGTACAGCGCCTCCTGCAGCTCCTCCGGCTTGCAGTCCTCAGCGCAGTTTCCGAGAGACAGGATCGCTTCGGAGATTTCCTCCGGGTAGTATGTCGGTTTGAATGCGTCCATGATGGTTCCTCCTTATCCGTAAAAGTCTTTCAGGCGCATTGCCGCATATTCGTCAAATGCGATTTCTTCTTCCAGCCTTTCGTATTCTCTGCAGATCACCAAGCAAGTGCCTGCGAGCTCTTCGTCATCCGGGACAAAGATTTTTTCCTCCGCTTCCATGTAACCGGCAATGTTTGCGGCGCAGACAATGAACGTCAGATCGTCAAACGAAAGATTGTACATCATTTTTATCAGCCTCCTGTTATCACAACAGAAAATCCTCCTGGTTTGCTAACCGGGAGGGAAAAATTATTTTTCGTTCATCACATCATTGATGATACCTTCCATGATGCACCATCCGTGCTCGATCATCAGATCGCTGAACGCAAGATGGTGCTTCATCCGCTTTTTGATTTTTGCGACCAGCTCCGGCGTGGCGGTGATATCCATATCCTCAAGCTTGTCTCGAATGTCATCTTCGCACCAGCGAACGACGCCGAACGTCTCCGGCGGGTCGTACAGATCGGAGGACGTCACGTCGTCGCAGTACAGGCCTCCGTCTTTGAACGCCATTGCCATCAGCCGCAGGAAGAGCGCCATCAGATCGGAGAAGTGCTCGTCCTCCAGATAGTATGCCAGATCGTCTTCATCCGTGGGGAGAAGGTCTCCGTATCGGATATCTCCATCCGCCACGCCGTCGCCCAGCCAGTACATAAAGATGTTCTCGGCGTTGATCTGCCGGGCAAGGAACTCCATGGCCTTGACCGCTCTGATTCTGTCTGTCTTATTCGCCATTGAAATTTTCCTCCTCAATGTCAGCGCAAATGCGCATAACCTCCTGCGCCGCCGCTTCCAGGCGGGCAATGCTGTTTGTCGCATACGGCTCTCGCTGCTTGATCTCATAGACCTCGGAGAGCAGCACGTCGCGCACGAACTCAAACGCGAGCGCGGCGTCGTCCGGCACAAGAATCACCGTGTCGTGGATTTTCTTGAGCCTGTCAAATTCTTGCTTCGGGAGCAGCATGTGTAAAACCTCCTGTCTTTGATCTGTTATATATACAGACGGGAATCCGGTTTTGCTAACCGTTAATAATTAATTTTTACTTCCATTGTGGCGCGGATTACTTTTGCAAGGCAGAACAGACCATAGATGATCCAGTATGCCGTTCCGCAGTGCAGCTTTGCGCCGATGATTGCGAAAAGAACAATCGACATTGTGTGATCCCTCCATTCAGCAGACCGGGGAGACGGCCTGACGGACGCGGGATCGGACGGTGTTTTGCACCTTGCTGTACCACGCCTCGCCGTTGGAGAAGCGGGCAGAGCAGTAATACTGCTCGAATCCGTAGTCCGCTGCCAGATCGCGGAGCATGCGGTTGATCTTGTTGATCTCGCGGTCGTATTTCCGGATCGCGACGGAGCGGCAGGAATCGAAGTAATAGTGACAATCCTCGTTGTCGTAGTCGTTCGGGTCGTGCAGCTCCTCCACATAGAACTGAAGCCCGGTGTAGTATCCGCTCTCCACGCTGATCTCATGGAACATCAGGTCGTCGTTCATGTTGTCCAGCTCCGGTCTCAGATCGTCCATCAGAAACTGAACGTCGAGCCAGTCCATTTCGTCCGTGTCCAGCAGGAACAGCGGAAAGTTTTTCATGGTTCTGAAATTCGGTGCGCTCATTGCAGCAGCCTCCTTTTTATGATTTCTGTTATATATACAGAAACAAATCCATATTTGCCAACCGTTATAAAAATAAAAAAATCCCCTGCCGGAAACACCACTAACCGGCAGGGGACAGGAGCTGTGGAGCTTTGAAGGTATGGCCTCCGCTGCTCCATATAGCGGAGCGGCTTTGCGCCGCTCCGGATCATATCGGGTGACTTTTGTGGTTCCGCGCAGGACGCTGCAGGGAATCGGGCTGGATTATTATGGGCTTTGTTCTTCGCATGATCGGGTCTCCTTTCATCGTATCAGAAAATGGTCTCCTTCGCAAGCGCCGCCTTGTGAACGTCCGCGAGCTGCAGGAGCAGGTCGTCCGGGTAGTTGACGCAGAGAGCGCAGAGCGCGGAGAAGTTTTTCTTATCCGTGACGGCTCCGGCGTCGATGAATTTGCCGAGGCCGTGACTGACCATGGCGGTTCCGGTGTCCTTCCAGATGGACAGGTGCAGCGTGGGCCGGACGCCGACCTTGCGGAAGCCCTCTGTGACCTCACTGTAATACAGGCGAGCCTCCAGCTTTCTGCCGTCCGGCAGGGGGATGTATTTGCTGATCTCCTTTCACCGCGCATGAGGAAGCGGT